>Ga0101944_10000015_pt1 | contig 698194 bp, 579 predicted proteins | sample DewCreD2012metaG_FD_75245 | JGI IMG/M metagenome (GOLD analysis project Ga0101944, IMG submission 75245) | Hot spring sediment bacterial and archeal communities from British Columbia, Canada, to study Microbial Dark Matter (Phase II) - Dewar... ...
CGATCTGCTCATAGGGCAAAGTTGAATAAGAGGCATGACCGTTAATGATACCGGTCCGGTCAAATATGCCGCTTTGCCCATAAAGAGTGGAGATTAGAAAGAAAGAAAGAAAGAAAGAAAGGATAAAGAAATTAAGGTTGCTACTGGCTTTTTCATAGCACCCCCCCTTACATTATCTTTTTACTTTTTAAGCTGGATGGATAGGCATTATGTATTTCGAATCTGCATTTTAAGGCAGCGTGACTAATACCTCTGACCAGCCCCCTCATTCTGGCCGCGCTCCATCCAAAGCTTCATTATTTAAAATAAAAATCCAAAAATAATTTGTCAACTATTTTTTTCAGGTTGGGGGAAGGCCTCCCGGAAAACAAAAGGGGACATCTTCAGGTGTCCCCCGATTTTTTCACAGGCTTTGCCTTAAAAAACAAGTCAGAAAAGGGAAAACAGGGGACACTTTGAGGTGTCCCCTTTTCATTACATCCCGTACCTGGCGATGATTTCCTGCTTGGTTTTGTGGAGGATGTCGAATTTTTTGCCGACCTTGATAAAAGCCTCCAGAGCTTTATCCAGGTGGTGGATTTCATGGGCGGCCGAAATCTGGGTTCTGATTCTGGCCTGCCCCTGAGGAACCACCGGGAAGAAGAAGCCGATGGCATAAATTCCTTCTTCATAAAGAGCTCTGGAGAACTCCTGGGCCAGCCTGGCGTTGAAAAGCATCACCGGGACAATCGGAGTATCACCTTCCTTGAGGATGAACCCGGCTTCAGTCAGGCCTTTTCTCCAGTACTCGGTGTTCTTTTCCAGCTTGTCGCGGCGCTCAGTGGTAGCCGAAAGAATTTCCAGAACCTTGAGGATGCCCACGATTATGACCGGGGCAATGGTGTTGGAGAAAAGGTACGGCCTGGCCCGCTGCCGGCACATCTCGACGATTTCCCGCCGCCCGGAAACACAGCCGCCGGTGGCCCCGCCGAGAGCCTTACCAAAGGTGGTGGTAATGATGTCAATCTTGCCCATAACACCGTATTTCTCGTGGGTGCCACGCCCCGTTTTCCCGATAAAACCGGTAGCGTGGGAATCGTCCACCAGCAGCATGGCGTTGTACTTCTCGCACAGCTCAACCATCTTATCCAGTTTGGCCGTGTCGCCGTCCATGGAGAAGACTCCGTCAGTCACCACCAGACGCAGCCTCTTATCCTGGTACATCTGGAGTTTCTCTTCCAGGTGTTCCATATCGGAGTGCTTGAAAGTGTCGTGCATGGCACTGCACAGCCTGATGCCGTCAATTAATGAGGCGTGGACCAGCCGGTCAGAGATGATAACGTCATCCTTGGTCAAAATGGCTTCAAAAACTCCGGCGTTGGCATCCATGCAGGAGGGAAACAGGATGGTATCCTCGGTGCCGAGGAACTCGGTCATCTTCTTTTCCAGCTCCTTGTGGATGTCCTGGGTACCGCAGATGAATCGCACCGAAGACATGCCGAAGCCTCTCGTTTCCAGTCCTTCATGAGCGGCTTTGATGACCTCGGGATGGCTGGACAGGCCGAGGTAATTGTTAGCGCACATGTTGATGACCTTTTTCAGCGATGAACCAGCTGGAAATTCAACTTCTATGTCGGCCGCCTGCGGCGAGTGAATAAACCTTTCTTCCTTGAACAGGCCGCCCTCCTGCAGAGCCTTGAGCTGGGCCTGATATAACTCCCTAACACTATCTGGGAAAGCCATGGTCTCCTCCTTTGGCTTTATTAACTACCCGCCGGCTTTCTCTTAACCGGCGGTTGTCTCAAACTTTCACAAACCGCCTGACCAGGTCGGCAATCTTGTTGACCGAATCAAAGGCTTCGGGCGTGGCCTGGTCGTCTGGAATCTGGATGTTGTACTTATTTTCCAGGAAGCGTTTCAGCGAGACCATGGAGAAGGAATCCACGATGCCACCGGAAATCAGCGGGGTGTCATAGTCAATCGGGTCGCTGTCTGGCTCCAGGTACTCTTTGATCACATAATTCTTGATTATTTCTTTCAATTCATCCATCGCTTTACTCCTTTTTCTATTTTATTTTTTCTATTTTTTCAAGCCGGTCATTCATTTTCCAGAGTGGAAGTATCGCCGATTTCCTCACCCCACTCTTTGGCGTGCAGGATTCGTCTCATTATTTTCCCGCTTCTGGTCTTGGGCAGGGAATCCACAAACTCAATCTCCTGGGGCATAGCCAGCGGGGAAAGTTTCTTGCGGATAAAATTCATGATATCGAGCTCCAGGTCCTTGGAAGCCGTAAAACCCGGCTTCAGGGTGACGAAAGCCTTGACCACTTCCATGTTGATGGGGTCCGGCTTGCTGACCACGGCCGATTCAGCTACCGCCGGGTGTTCCAGCAGAGCCGATTCCACTTCAAAGGGACTGACCAGGTGGCCGCCAGTGTTGATAACATCGTCATCCCGGCCGACGAACCAGATATAGCCGTCCTTATCCATCCGGGCCCGGTCGCCGGTCAGGTACCAGCCGTTGCGGAATTTATTCTTATAGGCTTCCTCGTTGTTCCAGTAGGTCCGCATCATGGAGGGCCAGCCCGGCTTCAGGCCAATAAGCCCGATGCGTCCTGGCTCCGGATAAGGTTCGTGATTGCTGGGGTTTAAGATTGTGGCGATGATGCCAGGAAAGGGTCTTCCCATAGAACCAGGTTTAACCGGCATTCCGGGGAAATTGGTGATGACAATACAGCCGGTCTCGGTCTGCCAGTAAGTGTCGTGGAAAGGCTTGCCAAAAACCCGGATAGACCAGTTGACGGCTTCCGGGTTGAGCGGCTCGCCGACGCTGGCCAGGTGCCGCAGCGACGACAGGTCGAACTTTTTGATGATTTCATCACCGGCTTTCATCAGCGACCTGATAGCGGTCGGGGCCGAATACCAGACGGTTACCCGATTTTTCTCTATGAAGCGGTACCAGGCTTCAGCTGAAAAACCGCTGTCCAGAACACATTGAGTAACACCTAGGCTGAAAGGCCCGATGATGCCGTAGGAAGTTCCGGTTACCCAGCCGGGGTCGGCTGTGCACCAGTAGATGTCATCGTCGTGCAGGTCCAGGACCCATTTAGCCGTGAGGTACTGAGAAATAAGCGAATAGTGGACGTGCTGCACGCCTTTGGGCATGCCCGTGGTTCCAGAAGTATAATGCAATACAGATGGAGATTCAGCGGTGGTGGGATAAATGTCATAATGCTCAACTTTTTCCGAATTCTCCATGGAGAAAGCCACTTCCCTCTCCTGGAGGGGAGCCTTGCCATCATAGTCAACGATGATTATGTGCTTCAGGTGCGGCAGCTTATCTCTTATCTTCCTCACCTTGGAGACGTGCTTTTTCTGGGTGAAGATGGCCGTGGTCTCGGCATTCTCCAGGCGGACAAAAAGTGATTCTTCGCCAAAAGCTGAAAACAGCGGCTGGACGATGGCCCCGGTTTTCAGAATACCCACAAAACCGATGTAAAGCTCCGGCACCCGGTCCATGAAAAGGCAGATTCTTTCTCCAGCTTTTATTCCCAGGTCGGTGATGAACTTGGCGAAGGTGTTGGAATAGAGCCGGATGTCGTTGTAGGTAAAAATCTTTTTCTCGCCGGTAAAGCCTTCCCAGATTAAGGCGACCTTGTCGGCTTTGCCCTGCTGGCAGATGCGGTCCGAACAATACCAGCCAATGTTGATGACCTGCCCGGGCTTATAACCGAGTTCCTGCTCGCTGATGGCCCAGGAAAAATTCTTGACTCTTTCTTCGTAGTTTCCGAAGTGTGTCATTGTCCCTCCACAGGTATTCTATTTTTCCAGTATGACCGTGGCCACGGCCTTGGTCTGAAGATGCGACAGCGTTACATAAAACCTGGTAATGCCTTCTTCCTGGCAGAGCTCCCTGGCCCGTCCATAAATTTCCAGAACGGGCTGCCCGCTCTCCAGGTTCCGGACCTCAATTTCGGAGAACCTGACTCCCCGGCTCCAGCCCGTGCCCAGGGCTTTCAGGAAAGCTTCCTTGGCCGCGAAACGGGCGGCGTAGTGCTGGAAGGGGAATTTTTTACTCTCACAGTAGGCTATTTCAACCGGGGTATAGAGTTTCTCTTTCAGCCCCGGGGTCCGGGTTAGTTTATCTTCCACCCTGGCGACTTCGATAATATCTACGCCTACTCCAAAAATCAATCGGCCTCCTGGTATTGCAGCAACACGATATTTGCCCTTAATCTGCTCTTCTCTCTCATTTTGAGCAGAAGTTATTATAGAAAAAAGATCATAAATGTCAAAGAGGCGGCCGCCTCTATCCTTTCCCCAGATGGTCGAAAAGAATCTTAAAGCCGATCAGGACCAGGACCAGGCCGCCAACGAGCTCGGCCCGTCGCCCGAACACCCGGCCCATCAGGGGTCCAACCCGGCTGGCCACCCAGGTCAGGCTGAAGGCGGTCAGCCCGATCACCAGAGCCGAAATCCAGATGTTAATACCGAGCACCGCCAGCCCGAAACCGGCAGCCAGGGCGTCCTGGCTGGTGGCCAGGGCCAGCACCAGGAGCGACCAGCCCCGGGTGGGGTCGCTGTTCTGGAACCTGTCTTCCCCGCCCCGGAATGATTGCCAGACCATCCTCAGGCCGACGAGGAGCAACAGCCCGAAGGCCACCCAGTGGTCATAGCGGGAAATCAGCTTGATCAGGTTTTCCCCGATAAACCAGCCGACTACCGGCATCATGAACTGGAAAAGCCCGAAATGGAAGGCCAGGCGGAAGACCTGCTGACGGCTGAGACCAGAAAGAGAACAGGCCAGGCCTACGGTGACGGCAAAGGCATCAACGGCCAGGGCCAGGGCAATTCCAGCCAGTATCAGAATGTTCATAAGATTGACAATTATACCAGAGCCTGAACTAAATTTCTCCGGATTCGGCTGACCGGCTATAGCGCTCTAAGAGCAATCAGCCCGCCAGAATCAAACCTTTAAGGTGCGTCTTCATTCCCTTTGAGCCAAAGACCTAAAATATCTGTTTCAGTCTGGCCCTTTACACTTCAAGACACTTCATGCATCAGCTTAAGAATTAAATCCACAACCACCTCCAGTAATGGCCCGGCAAGGTCCTGGGTGCAGCAACCGGGAGCCGGCCAGCCAGCTTCGCCCTCGCCAGGAATCTCCAACCAGTTCCCGGGTTGCTCCTTACCATCTGACCTTGAAGAGAGTATAATTTTTTAACAATGGAAGAAAAAATCGTTCTCCGCGGGGTTCGCGTCCACAACCTCAAGAATATCGACCTGGACCTGCCGGTGGGCCGGCTGATAGTCATCACCGGGGTCAGCGGTTCGGGCAAGTCTTCCCTGGCTTTTGATACCCTTTATGCTGAGGGGCAACGGCGCTACCTGGAATCCCTCTCTTCCTACGCCCGGCAGTTTCTGGAGCGGATGGATAAGCCAGAAGCTGACCTGATTGAGGGCATCCCCCCGGCCATCGCCATCCAGCAGAAAGCTGCGGCCAAGAACCCGCGGTCAACCGTGGCCACGGTCACTGAAATTTACGATTTTCTCCGGGTGCTTTACGCCAGGATTGGAACCATTCACTGCCTGAAGTGCGGGCAGCCGGTTAAAAAAGACACCATCGACAGCATGGTCGAGGCCCTGAGCGGCCTGCGGGCCGGAACCCGTCTGGCCATCACCTTCGCCTGGCCGCCGGGTAAAAAGCTGGCCGAGTTGAAAAAAGAAGGTTTCCTGCGGTTTTACCGGGACGGGAAAATCGTCCCGGCCGAGGAAGCAGAAAAAACCAGGCAGCCCGAAAAGAAGCTGGAGGTCCTGGTGGACCTTTTCCAGCTTGACCCCGAGGACCGGGAGCGCCTGGTTGACTCCCTGGAGACCGGCCTGAAAAAGGGCGGCGGCCGGGCCCGGGTTCGGGCCGAAAGCGCCCAGGTTTTTGATTTTTCCGAATACCTGGAATGCAAGCGCTGCGGCCTGCCTTACGAAGAACCTTATCCCAACCTGCTGTCGTTCAACAGTCCCCAGGGAGCCTGTCCGGTGTGCCATGGCTTTGGCGACCTGGCAGTTCTGGATGAAGACAAGATTGTGCCCGACAAAAAGAAATCCATAGAAGAAGGGGCGATCGAGCCCTGGACCAAGCCAGCTTCTCGCAACCTGCAGCGCGAGCTTATCCGGGAGGCCAGACGGCGGGGCATTCCCACCGATATTCCTTTCTATAAGCTCAAGCCAGAACAGCGGAAGTTCGTCCTGGAAGGCGGTGATGGTTACTACGGGGTCAGGGGCTTTTTTGACTGGCTGGAGTCCAAAAAATACAAGGTCCAGGTCCGGGTGCTGCTCAGCCGCTACCGCAAGTTCGCACCCTGCCCGGCCTGTAACCGCACCCGGCTGAACGAAAAAGCCCGGGCTATAAAGATTGCCGGGAAATCCATCGGCGATTTCAACGCCCTGACTGTCAGGGAAGCCTGCGACTTTTTGGAAAACTTAAAACTCACTCCCTACGAGCAGAAAATCGGTGACCGGTTGCTCCAGGAAATAAAGGGGCGGCTCAAGTTCCTGCTGGAAGTCGGGCTGGATTATCTGACGCTCGACCGGATGACCTTCACCCTGAGCGACGGCGAGGCCCAGCGGATTAACCTGGCTGCGGCCCTGAGCGCTTCCCTGGTGGGAACGCTGTTCGTGCTGGACGAACCCTCCATCGGGCTTCATCCTCGCGACAACCGTCGCCTGGTGCGGATACTGAGACGTCTTCAGGATATGGGTAACACGGTGCTGGTGGTGGAGCACGACCCGGAAATCATCAGAGCAGCCGACTACCTGGTGGACCTGGGCCCGGGCGCGGGAGAATACGGCGGCCAGGTGCTTTTTGCCGGGGAGATGAAGACTTTCCTGGAGCAGGGGCAGACGCTCACAGCCCGGTACCTGCGCCAGGAAATTTCCATTCCGCGACCGCAGCAGCGGCGTCAACCGCAAGAATTTCTGGAAATTTACGGCGCCCGTAAACACAACCTGAAGAACCTCAACCTGAAAGTACCCCTGGGGCTTTTTGTCTGTGTGACTGGCGTTTCCGGCTCGGGCAAGAGCACCCTGCTGGATGAAGTAATCTTTAAAGGATTAACCGGCCAGAGCACCAACGGCTTCGACCGGATAGTGGGAGCCAGCCGGATTAACAAGGTGGTCAGGGTTGACCAGTCCCCGCTGAGCACTTCTCCGCGCTCCATCCCGGCCACTTATACCAAGGCCCTAGATGGCATCCGGGAGCTGTTTGCCTCGACCCGCGAGGCCCGAGCCCAGGGCTACCAGGCCGGGCATTTTTCCTTCAACACGGCCCGCGGTCAGTGCCCGGATTGCAAGGGAGCCGGTTTCCAGGAAGTGGAAATGCAGTTCTTGAGCGATGTGGTGCTGACCTGCGAAACCTGCGGCGGCCGCCGTTACCAGCCTGACATCCTGGAAATCACGTACCGGGGCAAGAATATCCACGAAGTCCTGCAGCTGAGTGTCAACCAGGCCCTGAGCTTCTTCGCCGACCAGCGGGACATCGTTCACCGGCTGCAGCCCCTGGCCGAAGTCGGCCTGGGTTATCTGCGGCTGGGTCAGCCGACCTCCACCCTGTCGGGCGGGGAGCTGCAGCGCATCAAGCTGGCCTACCACCTGGTGCACGAGAAGAATAAGAAGATTCTTTATCTGTTTGACGAGCCGACCATCGGGCTGCACCTGGATGATGTCAAGGTCCTGCTGAACTGTTTCCAGAAACTGGTAGAGCAGGGACACAGTCTGGTGGTGATAGAGCACAACCTGGAATTAATTAAATGCGCCGATTACATTATCGACCTGGGCCCGGAGGGCGGAGACCGAGGCGGTTACCTGGTGGCTGAGGGGACGCCTGAACAGGTAGCCGCCAGCCCCGCTTCCCTGACCGGTCTATACCTCAAAGAAATCCTGGGCGGGTCTCAATCCAGCTTGAGCCGACGGGAACGGTAATCGGAATAATCGGGCACCTGCCTGGAGTATTCTTCCATCATCAACGGAGAAGAAATTATAAAATCGGCCGAGGCCCGGTCGCAGGCCACGGGAATGTTCCAGACGACAGCGATTCTCAACAGGGCCTTGACATCCGGGTCGTGGGGCTGGGCTTCCAGGGGGTCCCAGAAAAATATCAGGAAATCAATCTGTCCCTCGGCAATCCTGGCTCCAACCTGCTGGTCGCCGCCGAGCGGCCCGCTCTGCAGGACGTTGACCTCGAGGCCCAGTTCTTTTTTAAGCAGCAACCCGGTGGTGCCGGTGGCCCAGAGTTCGTGTTTCTCCAGGAGACACCGGTTGAACCTGGCCCATTCCAGAAGGTCGGCTTTTTTGTTGTCATGGGCCACCAGGGCAATCCTTTTTCGCCTGCCCATTTTCATGATTAATGCTGTCATTTTCCTCTCCTTTTCTTATTTTCTCAGAACCGGGCGACAAAATAAATAAGGGAAAATTTCTTGTGACAGGCTGCGAACTTGACCGCTATAATTATATTTAACTGATAATAAATAAATTGCCTCAAGGAGCAGGACTATGAAAGAGGGTATCGGGCATCAATTCCAGACGGAAACTAAGTACCAGCGGGAGCCATACTCCCCGGGTGCTGTTGAAGGTCAGCAGAAAAGGGAAAAGCTCAAAGAAAAGCTGGTAGATAAATCCTGGCCTCTGCCGCCACCAGACCGGGAAGACGGCTGGCCATTATTCAAGGCCATCAACAGCCGGAGAAGCGTCAGGGAATTCCGGAAAAAACCGGTTTCACTGGCCGCCCTGTCGCAGATTTTATGGGCGGCCCAGGGAATTACCCTGAAGGCCGGGGATTTCAGTCTGCGAACCGCGCCCTCGGCCGGAGCCCTGTACCCCATCGATATTTACGTCTGTGTTCAGGCTGTGGAAAGCTTGAACCCAGGCCTGTACCATTTTCTGCCAGCGGCCCAGACTCTCCGGATGCGGTACGAGGGCGATTTCAGTCAGCTGCTGGCCGACGCCGCTCTCAATCAGGATTTCCTGGCTGAAGCCAGCCTGGTCCTGGTGCTGACCGCCGTTTTTGAAAGAACCACCTGGAAATACGGAGCCCGGGGCTTTCGCTACCTCTACCTGGATGCCGGCCACATCGCCCAGAACGCTGCCCTGGCCGCGGTTTCCCTGGGGCTCGGCTCCTGTCCGGTGGCCGCCTTTTTTGATGACGAAATCAACGCCCTGCTGGGGGTTAACCCGGCCAGGGAATCAGCCGTTTACCTGCTGGCTGTCGGCTGGCCCCGCAAATAAGCGGGTCTTATATATATGAATATCTGTTCATATATCAGCTTCACAGCACAACTTTTTTCTTACGCCACTTGAGCTTCATGGTCAGCACCCGGTCGGTGGAGAAGATCCTGGCTGTCCACCAGAGCATGATTACCACGAACAGGAAATTGTAGACGATGCCGAACCACAGCAGGTTCAGGTGGCCGAACATGATGTTCTGCATGGCGAAGAAGGGATGAGAGAAAGGAATGGCCAGGACCAGGATTTTAGCCGGCAGGGACATGGTGTAGAGGTCGGCAAACAGGCTGATGAAATAAGGAACCATCACGATGAACACGATGGGCATGGACAGGCTCTGGGCCGTCCGGTAATCTTCGGCCAGCACTCCCAGGACGGTGGCCAGAGCCAGAGCGCAGAGGATGGTCAGGAAGAGTGAAATCCCGAAAAGCACGTAGCCCTGGGTACTGATGGTCAGGCCCAGCTGCTTCAAGATCGGGGTGGCCCCGCCCAGGGCACTGGATATGTCTTCATTCGAAAAACTAAAGAAATTCCGAAAACCCAGCATATAGATGCCTGCTACCAACAATCCCACCAGGCCAGAAGACAGCATTTTAGCGGCCACGATGGAACCGCGGGAAATGGGAACAGTGAGCAGGGTCTCCAGGGTTTTGTTCTGCTTTTCCATGGCAATGGCGGTGATGACCATCTGGGTTGACCAGATAACTATGTAAAGAAGAATGATGGGCAGGATGAAGTTCTGAGCAGTCAGAGCGCCGATGACCAGGCCAGTAGAACCCTCGGCCTGTTTATCCCTGACCACTACGAATTCCCGGCTCTTGATGGGCGCCTTCAATAAGGTTGGGTCAAGGTCTGGTATTTTCTTTTTCAGGAATTCATTCGACAGGTATTCGTTGGTGGAATTAAGCAAGGCCCTGACCATCTCGCTCTTGGTGCGGCCGGAGATGGATATGCCTTTGAGGAAAGAATAGGTTTCCACTTCAGCCGGCTGGAAACTGCTGGCCAGCTGCCCGAAGCCGGCCGGGATGACCACCAGCAGGTCCAGGTTGCTGTTCCGGACTTCTGCCACCACTTTTTCCTTGTCCCCGGTTTTTTCCTCGATGATGAACCTGGCCAGGTTCAGGGCGCCGATGATGTTTCTGGAAATTTCTGACCGGTCCAGGTCCAGCACGGCGATTTTCTGCTTGGCCATAGCCTTTTTCATCTCAGTCCGGGTGATGTTGCCGATGAAGTTGAAGATGAGCAGGATAAACACCAGCGAGATGATCAGCTGCTTGTTCAGCAGTTCTTTTATTTCCTTTATCAGAAGATGGCTGAAGTTCTTCATTGGACGGCTCTCCTGAAAACGATTTCCAGGTTGTCGGCCTGGTATTTTTCTTTCAAGGCCCGCGGCGTGCCAGAATCAAGGATAACGCCCCGGTCGATCAGGGCCACCCGGTCCGACAGGAATTCCACTTCCAGCATGTTGTGCGATGAGAGCAAGACTGACACTCCTTCTTTGGTGAAACCTTTTATCATCTCCCTGACTTCCAGGGAATTGATGACATCCAGGCCGGAAGTGGGCTCATCCAGGATGGCCAGGGCCGGCTTGGTCATCAGGGCCCGGGCCAGCAGCAGCTTCCGGGTCATGCCCTTGCTGTAGGTGCCGGCCTTATCCTTGAGCCTTTCGCCCAGGCCGGAGATGCCTATAGCTCGCTCCACAAACAGTCGGGCTTCGGATTCATTGGAAGCGTAGAACCTGGCCATGAAATTCAGGTAATCAATCCCCTTCATATTACGGTAAGCCCCGGCCTCTTCGGGCAGGTAGCTTATTTTTTCCCGGAACTTTTCCGGGTTTTTCTTCAGGTCAAAACCCAGAAAAGTCACCCGCCCGTCGCTGGGCGTCAGCAGGGTGGAAATGATTCTCAGGGTGGTGGTCTTGCCGGCGCCGTTGGGGCCGATCAGGCCGAAAATTTCGCCCTCTTCCACCTTGAAACTTATGCCCTTGAGGGCTTCCAGGCTGCCGTATTTCTTTTTGAGTTCTTCTACTTCCAGAACTGGGGCCATCCGGACCTCCTTTCAGGTTTTTTTATTTATACGAATTATATTGATAAAAGTTGGGTTTGGAAAGAACTATTATCCGTTTGCTTTTTCTCCGGGCAGCGTATAATCGAGCTCTTCAGCCCCGACAATGCCGCCGGACAGGATCATCTTCATGGCTTCCTGCACCGACCAGGGCAGCAACCTGATTTCGCTCTCCCTGATGATGACCGTAAAACCGGTGGTCACATTAGGTGCGGTGGGAATGAACAGCTTGACCAGGCTCTCCCCGGTCTTTTTATCCCTGATGCGCCCGGTAACAAAGCCTATTGACCACAGCCCGGGCCGGAACTGCTCTACCAGGGCTACCTGCTGGAAGACCTGCTTTTCCGGCAGGGCCAGGGCCAGACCCAGCTGCTTGCCCAGGCTGTAGACCGTTTTTATCAGCGGAATTTTCTCCATCACCTTCTCCACCAGGCCCAGCAGTCGTCGTCCAACCCAGTTGGAAGCCAGCCAGCCCAGCAGGTAGAGCAGCACCAGGATGAGCACCAGGCCCAGCCCGGGAACCCGGAAACCGATATAGTTTTCGATCAGGGCGGCAAATTTCTGGTCAACGTTTAGGTACAGGAATTTAATGACCAGATAGCTGAGATAAACGGGAATCAGGGCCAGGAAACCCCGGAAAATCTGCCGCTTGATATTCCTAAACAGATTCCTGGGATTCATTTCTAACCCTCCCTGGCCGGTCGCAGCTTTAGGTATAGGCAAAAAGTCAGGGCGGAGGCGCTGCCCGGCCTGCATTTCTTCGCTGAATAATACTATAGAGAAAATGAGGCAAAGGCAAATGGCGGTCGGGCAGGCTATTTCGTGGGGAAAACCTAGGCCAGATTTCTTCCGACGATCCCCGGAGAAACTCTTACTTCAGGCGGCTCTCCACTGCTTTCCAGTTGAGGTTCTTGAAAAAGGCGTCAATATAATCGGCGCGCTTCAGCCCGTAATCGGTGATGAAGGCATGCTCAAAGACATCCATGATGAGCAGCAACTCACAGCCAGCCGGGTGCCCGACATCGTGTTCGTTGACCCAGAAATTTAAGAGACGGCCGCTGTGCCGGTCCTGATAAAGTCCGACCCAGCCGATGCCGCGCATGGCTCCGATTGCCCTGAATTCCTTTTCCCACAGTTCGTAACTACCGAAGTTGTCAGCCAGCTTCTGGTAAAGCTTGCTGGCGGGAGGCAGGGCTTCTTTGCCGCCGAGATTCTCGAAATAATACTCATGAAGCCTCATGCCATTCCATTCCCACCCCAGCCGACGTTTCAGCTCGGCAAATTCCGGCGTCCCGGTTTTTCCGTCCTTTACCATCTGGGCTAAGAGCTCCAGCACCTTGTTGGTGTTGTTGACATAGCCCTGATAAAGGGTGAAATGGTTTTTGAGCAGGGTTTCGCTGAAACCCGGCATGCCCAGCAACCCGGAGTAGTCTTTGTCCTGATAAGTCATGTTGTTCCCTCCTTGACTGGCCTGTCCCGAAAATCCTAACCGAGCCCGGAGAACAACCCCCAGGGCTCCAATTAAATTAAGAAAATTGCGCCTTCTCAAAGCCGCCCCTCTCTTATTTAATTCTATTATACACTAAAGAGGATTTCTTGAGACTACTTCTTCTTCCCTTCTTCCTCGGCTTCGGGCAGCAACCCCACCTTGCGCCTGATTTCCAGGTCAATCTGGTCGGCCAGTTCCCTGTTTTCTTTCAGCAGTTTCTTGACGTTCTCCCGGCCCTGGCCCAGCCTTTCGCCCCGGTAAGAATACCAGGTCCCGGTCTTCTCCATGATTCCATACTGCAGACCGCAATCCACCAGGTCGCCTTCACGGGAAATGCCCTCACCGAAGATGATGTCAAACTGGGCTTCCCTGAAAGGCGGAGCCAGCTTGTTCTTGACAATCTTAACCTTGACCCGGCTGCCGACCACTTCCTCGCCTTCCTTCAGGGTGGCCAGTTTCCTGACATCAATGCGCATCGAAGCATAGAATTTAAGGGCCCGGCCGCCGGTGGTGGTTTCGGGCGAGCCGACAAACACTCCGATTTTTTCCCGGATCTGGTTGATGAAAATAAAACAGGTCTTGGACTTGCTGACGATGGCCGTCAGCTTCCGCAGGGCCTGCGACATCAGCCTGGCCTGAAGGCCCATGTGGGCATCGCCCATATCGCCTTCCAGTTCAGCCTTGGGCACCAGGGCGGCCACCGAGTCCACCACGATGACGTCAACCGCCCCGCTCCTGACCAGGACCTCGGCAATTTCCAGGGCCTGTTCCCCGTAGTCGGGCTGAGAAATCAACAGCTCATCAACGTTTATCCCGACTTTAGAGGCATACTGGGGGTCAAGGGCATGCTCGGCATCGATGAAAGCCGCCTGACCGCCTCTTCTCTGGGCCTCGGCTATAACGTGAAGAGCCAGGGTGGTCTTGCCGGTAGCTTCCGGTCCGAAGATTTCAACCACCCGGCCCCGGGGGAAGCCGCCGATTCCCAGGCTCAGGTCAAAGGAAATGGAACCGGTGGGGATGACCTCGGCCTTGACCGCGGCTTCTTTCTGGCCGAGCTTCATCACCGCGCCCTTACCAAACTGCTTTTCAATCTGCGACAGGGCCGCATCCAGGGCTTTGCCCCTGGAAGCCTGTTTCTGTTCAGTTTCATCAGGTTTCATAATTTCCTCCGATATCTTAACTATCTGCTGGATTTAACGTCAAAATGTTTTACAGACTCCTGGCCTAAATCATGCCGATGATTTTGCCCTGGTCATCGACGTCAATCTTCTCGGCCTGCGGTGACTTTGGCAGGCCCGGCATGGTCATTATATCACCGCAGAGCACGACCACAAAGCCGGCCCCGGCGCTGAGTGAAGCGTTGGTCACGGTCAGGGTCCAGCCCTTCGGCCGTCCGAGTTTCTTGGAATCATCCGACAGCGAAGCCTGGGTCTTGGCCACGCAGACCGGGGTCTGCCCGAAGCCTATTTTTTCGAACAGCTCCATCTTTTTCCGGGCGGCCGGTTCTATCCGGATTCCGTCGGCTCCGTAAATCTTTCGGGCGATAGTTTCCACCTTCTGGGCAATGGGTATGTCCAGCGGATAGAGAAAATCAAAATTATTCTTATCCTGGTCTATAGCTTCCATCACCGCTTCAGCCAGCTCCACTCCTCCCTCGCCCCCTTTGTTGTAAACATCACTCAGGGCATAACGGGCCCCTTCCTCTTTCACCAGCTTTATCCAGGTGTCAATTTCAGTCGGATAATCAGCCGGGAACAAGTTGAGCGCCACGACAAATGGCGTTCCGAATATTTTCATGTTCTCTATATGTTTTCTCAAGTTATCAAAGCCCGCTTCCACCGCCTGCGGATTTTCCTTACCCAGCTCGTCCAGTTTCATCCCGCCATGATATTTTAGGGCCCGAAGGGTGGACACCAGGACGGTGGCGGCCGGCGGCGGCACCTGCCCGGTGCGGACAACGATGTCAAAGAACTTCTCCGCCCCCAGGTCTGAGGCAAAACCGGTTTCGGTCACCACGTAATCGGCCAGGCTAAGGGCCAGGCCGGTGGCCACCACCGAGTTGGTCCCGTGGGCAATGTTGGCGAAGGGACCGCCGTGGATGATAGCCGGGGTGCCTTCCAGGGTCTGGACCAGGTTGGGTTTGATGGCATCCTTCAGCAGGGCGGTCATAGCCCCATCAGCCTTGATGTCCCGGGCAAAAACCGGTTTGCCGTCCACGGAGAAGCCGATGAGCACATTACCGACTCGCCTTTTCAGGTCCTGGAGGTCGCTTGACAGGCAGAGGATGGCCATTATCTCCGAGGCGGCGGTTATGTCAAACCCGGTTTCCCGGGCAAAAGTCTGAAAGGTTTCATCCAGCCCGATTATCACCTGACGCAGGGAACGGTCGTTCATGTCCAGCACCCTTTTCCAGGTGACTGTCCGGCCGTCCAGCAAACCGGTCGGGCCGTCAAAATGCACCCGGTTATCAACCATGGCTGCCAGCAGGTTGTGAGCCGAAGTAACGGCATGGATATCGCCCGTAAAATGCAGGTTTATTTCTTCCCGTGGTATGACCATAGCTTTGCCGCCGCCGGTGGCTCCGCCTTTAATCCCGAAGACCGGTCCCAAAGACGGCTCGCGCAGGGTGACACAGACCTTCTTCCCCAGCCGGTTCAGGGCGTCGGCCAGACCAATAGCGGTGGTGGTTTTGCCCTCGCCGGCCGGCGTGGGGGTCATGGCTGTGACCATAATCAGCTTGCCCTTTTTCTCGGACAGAAGTGGTTGGTAATCAACCTTGGCTTTGTAGCGGCCGTAATATTCCAGGTTCTCTTCCGGAATGCCCAAACGGGTAGCAATTTCATTTATCGGTCTCATTGGTACAAACCTCCCTCCCCAGCATTTAACCAGAACTTCTTTTTTAATGCAACCACTTTTTAGCTCCCCTGACGGCAGAAATTGACGCTGTAAAAATGAGACTGGTACTTTTCTATCAAACCTTCATCGGCAAAGCTGTAATAGCAGTTGTTCCCGATAATGATGTGGTCGAGCACCCTGATCTGCATCACGGCGCAGGCAAAGACCAGGTCGCGGGTGATGTCCCGGTCGCAGCTGGAAGGTTCCGGGTCGCCGGAGGGATGGTTGTGGACGAAAATCAGGCTGGCCGCTTCATATTTCAGGGCCTGCTTGATGACTTCCCGGGGATAAACGGCGCTGGAATCAACCGTCCCCTCAAACAGGGTTTTCTCTTCCAGAATCTGGTTCTTGGTATTGAGAAAGAGCACCTTGAAAACCTCAATTTTCAGGTCGCGCAGGCTGTAGTACAGGTAATCAAAGACTTCCCGGGACGACTTGCAGACCGGCCTTTTGATGATGCAATCCTTGAGGTAGCGCCGGGCAACTTCATGAACCAGCTTCAGGCCGAAGATGTTCCTGGGGCCGATGCCCTTGATTTTCTGCAGCTCCAGGGGGTCGGCCTCCATGACCGCTCTAAACGACCGGAACTCTTTCAGGGCCAGTCGGGCTGCTTCCCGACAGTCCTTACGCGGCGTTCCCAGGGTCAGCAGCAGCTCCACAATCTCATAATCCAGGAAGCCGGCCAGACCGCCCTTCAGGAATTTTTCCCTCAGCCTTTGCCGGTGCCCTTCATAAGCCGTCTTCACCATCGGTTCCAGTTCAGACATGGCCACACTCCAGTCACAGGTCGGATTGGCAGGGATCAGTGTGTTTATAGAAAAAGACGTGGCCAGAGTTAAATTTTTCCCACTGCTCAGGGCAGAATTTTTCGCGCCGCTATCCCTACTCGGCATACATACTGTCGATCAGGTTGCGGTATCTGTCCTCGACGATTTTCCGGCGCACCTTAAGGGTCGGGGTCATCTCGCCGGCTTCAATCTCGAAATCCCGGTCGAGCAGCGTAATCTTCTTGATTTTTTCGTAAGAAGCCAGGTGGGGCGTCAGGCGGTCAACCTCGGTCATGTAAAACTCGTAGATTTCCGGGCGGCCAATCAACTCCTGGCGGTTGGCGAAAGTTATGTTATTTTCCCTGGCGTAGATTTCCAGCTTGTCAAAATCGGGCACAATCAGGGCCGAGACAAACTTGCGGTGGTTCCCGACGACCACGGCATTGGCTATGTAGGGACTGGTCTTGAGGGTGTTCTCAATGGGCTGAGGAGCCACATTTTTTCCGCCGGCGGTGACAATGATATCTTTCTTGCGGTCGGTGATGACCAGATAGCCGTCTTTATCCAGGTAGCCGATATCCCCAGTTTTGAACCAGCCGTCTTCAAAAGCTTCCCTGGTCTCGGCTTCTTTCTTGAAGTAACCCTTCATGACATTCGGACCGCGAGCCCAGATTTCACCGTCGGGAGCTATCCTAACCTCAACTCCGGGGACAATCTTGCCAACCGAACCAAAACGGAAATCTTCCAGGCGATTGACGGCGATGACCGGGGAAGTCTCGGTCAGGCCGTAGCCTTCAATCACCAGGATGCCCATGGCATAGAAAAACTCGGCAATGTCGCGGGAGAGAGGCGCCCCGCCGGAAACAAAAAACCGGACCCGGCCGCCAGTTTTCTCCACTATCTTGGAGAAAACCAGTTTGTAAGCCAGCCGGTAGCGGAACTTCAGCCAGAAAGAAATTCTTTCCTTGTTAATCTTCTTCTGGGCATGCTTGCGTCCGACTTTCAGGGCCCAGAAGAATATTTTCTTCTTGAGACTGGAAGAGCTGAGCACATTATCTATGACCCGGGCGTAGAATTTATCAAACAGCCGCGGGACGCTGACCATGATGGTCGGCCGGGCCTCCACCAGGTTCTGGGCCACGGTATCGACACTTTCGGCATAGGCAATGGTGGCTCCGACATAGATCCAGGCAAAGGTGCACATTCTTTCCAGAACGTGAGACAGGGGCAGGAAGCTCAGGGCCGTATCCTTATTGGTAAATTCAATCACCGAGCGCAGGGCCAGAACGTTGCTTACCAGGTTGTAATGACTGAGCATGGCTCCCTTGGGCACACCCGTTGTCCCCGAGGTGTAGATGATGGTGGCCAGGTCATCCGGGCCGATTGACAGGGCGATTTTCTCAAATTCTTCGGGTTTCTGCTGGTTTTCCTTTTCCCCTTCTTTTTCCACCTCTTTCAGGGGCAGGACTCCAGCCGGGGCCAGGTCCTCAATCATTATGTACCTTACAACCAGCGGCAACTCCGGCTTGATCACCTCCAGCTTGGCCCACATCTCCGGGCTGGAGCAAACCACAAACCTGGCCTCGGAATCGTTGATGATGTACCTTATCTGCTGCGGGGTGAGTGAAGTATAGATTGGTACCGTAACTGCCCCCAGGCAGATCGCCGCCAGGTCGACCATCACCCATTCCGGCCGGTTTTCGGAAAGAATGATCAATTTATCTTCCCTTTTTAAACCCAGAGCCCGGAGGCCGGCCGAGATGTTTCTGACCCGCTGCGAGAACTCGGCCGTGGAGATGGGGCGGTACTGCCCTTCTCTCTTGACCAGCATCAGGGCCTCTTTCTGATAAGTCTTTTCGGTGTTTAAGAAGACTTTGGCCAGAGTGTCAATCATACCTTCTCTCCTTTCTCGCCTTTTTCCGGTTGCACCTTAAGTCTATTTTTATACTGACTTTAAGCCCCGGCGGCAAGAACTTTTTTCTCATGCTCCAGCAGCCATTTCTTTCTCCAGAGACCGCCCCCGAAACCGGTCAGGCTGCCGTCGGAACCGATCACCCGGTGGCAGGGCACGAAAATAACTGCCGGGTTTCTGTTGTTGGCTCCACCCACAGCCCGGGCTGCCCCTGGTCGGCCGCAGGAGCGGGCCACCTGGCCATAACTTCTGGTCTGGCCGAAGGGAATCTGCCGCAGCCGGGCCCAGACTTTTTTCTGAAAGGACGTGCCGTCGAGGTTGAGCTTCACCGAAAACCTGGTCCTCCGGCCGTCAAAGTACTCAGCCAGCTGCCGATAGGCTTCCTGGAGAGCAGCCGGGGCCGCTTCCAGTCGGGCTTGTTGCTCGGCCGGATTCAGGCCCGGTATCTTTTTCCCCGGGAAGAAGGTGCAGGACTCCACCCCCCGGGCCCCTCCCCTTATCTCTATAATCCCAATAGGAGAATGGTAATATAATTCCATAAGCTTTCAGTTCGGTCGGTTCATTCCTTGATTTTTACCCAGATCCTGGTCAGGCCCCGCTCATTCTCAAAGCGCAGCTCAAAAACATCGGGAAAGGCCTTGAACAGCTGGGACAGCTGGCGGAAACCGTAGGTCCGCGGGTCAAAGCCCGGGTCCAGCTGCCTCAGGTAAAAGCCGATGGTGCTGAGTTTGGCCCAGCCATCCTCATCGGTGGCCATATCTACCGCCGCCTTCAGGAGGGGCAACGGGTCATAGCCGCGGGGCTTATGCTCTTCCGCAGCCTTTTCTGTCCCGGTCTTTTTCTTCCTTTCCTTTTCCCTTTCCCTCGGCCCCAGGTTCTCGGTGTAGATGAAAACGTTGCAGGCGTTGACGAAGGCCTTGGGGGTGGACCGCTTGCCGATGCCCATGACGAAGAACCCGGCTTCCCGGATCCTGGTGGCCAGCCGGGTGTAGTCGGAGTCGCTGGAGACGATGCAGAAACCGTCCACCAGCCGGCTGTGCAGGATGTCCATGGCGTCGATGATCAGGGCGCTGTCGGTGGCATTCTTGCCGACGGTGTAGCGGAACTGCTGCACCGGCTGGATGGCATTTTCGTGCAGGGCTTTCTTCCAGCCGGCCATGTTGACCGTGGTCCAGTCCCCGTAAATTCTCCTGATGGTAATCAGGCCGTACTTGCCCACCTCGGCCAGGATGTCACCAATCAGGGCGGGCTGGGCATTGTCGCCGTCTATCAGCAGGGCAATCTTGCGGCTTCTTTCTTCGGTTATGCTTTCAATCATGGTAGCTCCAGATAAAAATGTTTCAGCGAATTTTATTAAATTCGTCGTTTATATTATTGCACACCTTGGGTAGAATTATCAAAAGAGATTGGCCGGACCCGGCCGCAACTGCCTGGAGCCGGGGCTGGCGGAGGCCAGGTCATGGACCTTAACAGCGCGGCTTTTATCTTTTCCATAGTGGTTTCGGCTACCGCCGCCATCATCGCCGACCGCCGGAACCAGAGGCTGCTGGCCTACTTTTTCCGGCCCTTCACCATTATCCTGATGATCGGCCTGCTGGTTGAAACCCGACCCTATTCCTTTTACCGGAACGCGGTGGTGGCCGGGCTGGCCCTGTGCCTCCTGGGCGAAGTGATGATGATGCTTAAAAAGAAACGGTTTCTGGCCGGCCTGGCCTTTTTCCTGGGCGCTCTGGCGGTCTTCACTGTCGCCTTTTACAGCCGGGTGACCCGGGAATTCCTGAGCTGGCCGGTGATTCCTCTGGCTTTGCTGGCGGCCGCGGTTTTATTCCTCATCTGGCCGGGGCTCAAGCGAGAGCGGGTCCCGGTCCTGTTTTATCTCCTGGTCCTTCTGACCATGACCCGGGTCGGCCTGGAGCAACCCCATCAGCTTTCCGGCCCAGGACCCTGGCTGGCGGCTGCTGGCAGTTTCCTGCTCCTCCTCTCCGATTCGGTCCTGGCCATCAACCGCTACCGCCGGCCATTCAGCTCGGCCCAGGTCATAATTCTTTCCACCTTCTATTCGGGCCTGCTGCTCCTCGCCCTGTCGGTCTGAGGAAGCCCTTCCGGGTTAACCGAAATCACCCGCAGCGGCGATTGATTTTTTTCCGTCAAAATTATTAAATTATCGCTAACAAGGAGGCCGTCTATGGAGCTGCATCTTCAGACCCTCATTGACAGCATCAGTGACGCCGTGGTGGCCGTCGATTCCAGGGGCCAGGTTATCATCTGGAACCCCGGGGCCGAAGAGATGTTCGGCTACAGGAGAAAGGAAGCCATCGGCCAGCAGATAGATGAACTCATCGGCGGCCCTGAAGAAAAAGCAGCCAAGCAAATTACCAGAAACATCCTGAACCGGCGAGTTTCCAACTTTATCGCTACCCGGTACCGCAAGGACGGGAAGCCGGTCAGCGTCAGTATTTCGGCTTCGCCCGTGGTTTACAAGAACTTCCTCATCGGGGCCGTGGCCGTTTACAAGGACATCAGCGAACTAATCCACAAGGACCAGAAGCTGGCCCATACCAATAAACTGCTCCGGGCCATCAGCGACATCAACCAGATGATCATCCAGGTCAAAGACCCGGAAGAACTACTGAACCGGGCCGCCCGCAGCCTGAAGGAAAACGGGAAATACGGGCAGGTGCGAATGGTCATGGTGGATGACCGGCTGCAGCCGGTTAAATTGCTGGACGGCTGGGAGGAAAAGTCCTGGCGCCGTTTAACTCCCTGCCTGGAACGGGTCTTAAAAAGAAAGCGTTCTCTTTTTATACCAGACGTCCAGAAGAGTCCGCTCTGCCGGAATTGCTCATGCCGGAAGAGCGGCGGCTGGGCGGTAATTTTCTTGCTCGAACACAACCGGGAAGTTTTTGGAGTCATGCAGGTCGGCTATCCCCGGGACATCTTTGACCAGGCCGGCGAAATAAAACTGCTGGAAGAAATAGCCGGCGACCTGGGATTCGCCCTTTATTCCATCCGGAAAGAAAAGGAAAAGCGGCGGGTGGAAACCGAGCTTAAAAACCTGCAACAGTTCCAGGAAAAAATCCTGACCAGCCTGGCCGAGGGCGTGGTGGTGGAAAACACCAGGGGGATAATTACTTACGTCAACCCGGCCCTGGAGCGAATGCTGGCTTATAAACCGGGAGAACTCCTGGGAAAGCACTGGAGCGTATTTATCCCCGAAGACCAGTTAGAACAGGTCCGGCGAAAATCCCGGTCCCGCCAGTTGAGGACCCAGGAACGCTACGAAGCCCGGTTGAAAACCCGGGACGGGCGGCTGATCCCGGTCCTGATCCATGCCCACTCCATCTTTGACAAAAAGAAATTCAGCGGGGTGGTTTCGGTCATCACCGATATTTCCAACCTCAAGAAAATAGAGGAAGAGTTGCGGATATCCAGGGAGGAAGCTCTGGCCGCCAGCCGGGCCAAGAGCGAATTCCTGGCCAACATGAGTCATGAAATCAGAACCCCGATGAACGGCATCATCGGCATGATTGAATTAACCCTGCAGACAGAACTGACTGAAGAACAGCTCCAGTTTCTCAAGGCCGCCCGGGCTTCGGCCGAGTCCCTGCTGACCATCCTCAACGACATCCTGGATTTTTCCAAAATTGAAGCCCGGATGATCGAGCTGGTGCCGGCTGAGTTCAACCTGCAAAACTCCATCACTGAAATCGTTGCCACCCTGGCCCTGCCGGCCCACCAGAAAGGGCTCGAGCTACTCTGCCATGTGCCCCCTTCCCTGCCGGAATCAGTCATCGGCGACACCAGCCGCCTGCGCCAGGTCCTGCTGAACCTGGTCAGCAACGCCATCAAGTTCACCGAGAAGGGCGAAGTGGTGGTCGAGGTGCAGGAAGAATCCAGGACGGCCCAGGAGATCACCCTCCATTTCCAGGTGCGCGACACAGGTATCGGCATTCCCAGAGACAAGCTGGATAGCATCTTCCAGCCCTTCGTCCAGGCCGATGCATCCTTCAGCCGCAAGTACGGCGGCACCGGCCTGGGGCTGGCCATAACCTCCCAGCTGGTTAGCCTGATGGGTGGTCGCATCTGGGCCGAGAGCGAAGTCGGCCGCGGCAGCACCTTTCATTTCACTGTCCAGCTGGGCCTGACCCCGCGGCGCCGGCCGGCGGCCGTCCCGGTCACTCTCAGCGCAGTTCACGGACTCCGGGTTCTGGTGGTGGACGACAACCAAACCAACAGAATCATCCTGAAAGAGATGCTCCAGAGCTGGCGGATGAAGCCGGAAGAAGCCGCTTCCGGGCCTCAGGCCCTGGAGTTAATCCGGGCCGCTATCGCCCGGAAGGAAGCCTTCGGGCTGTTCATACTGGACCTGTCCATGCCGGAAATGGACGGCTTTGAGCTGATCAGGAAGGTCAAAGAAATTGAAGAAGCGCGCTCCGTGCCTATCATCATCCTGACCTCGGCCGACCGGGTGGGCGACCTGCACCAGGCCCGGGAGCTCGGAGCTCAGGCTTACCTGGTCAAACCGGTCCGGCCATCCGACCTGCTCGATACCATCATGGCCGTCAAGGGGACGGCCGAAGCTGAGCCTAAACTGGACGTGCCAATAACCGAGCAGACCCTGCCCGAATTCCGTCGAAAGTATAACATCCTGCTGGCTGAAGACAACCCGGTCAACCAGAAGGTGGCCATCCACCTGCTGCAAAAGAAGGGACACCGGGTGACAGTGGCCGAGAACGGGCGGCAGGCGCTGGAATTCCTGGAGAAGGAAAAATTCGACCTGGTGTTGATGGACGTTCAGATGCCAGAGATGGATGGATTCGAAGCCACCAGGCTGATTCGCCAGCGGGAGAGAGCCAGCGGCGAGCACCTGCCGATAGTGGCCATGACCGCCCATGCCATGAAAGGCGACCGGGAAAAATGCCTGGAAGCCGGGATGGATGATTACGTGGCCAAGCCGCTCTACCCGGAACAGTTATACCGGGCCATTGAACGGGCCATCGGGCGGAGTCTGGAGTCAGGGAAACCAGATCAGCCGGGTGAATAAACCGGGGGAGGGAAGGAATGTCGGGAGAAACCAAGCGGATAGACCCGATTAACAGGAAAGAAGTCCTGGAGAGAATCGGCGGCGACGAAGCCTTCCTCAAAGAACTTCTGGACCTGTACGAAGAGGAGTTCAACACTAAGTATCAGGAGCTGGAAAAGGCCATTCAGGAAAAAGATTTCCAGAACATCCGGGAAGCTGGACATTACCTAAAAGGTGCTTCGGCCAACCTCAGCCTGCCCGGGTTGAGAGAAGCCTCCTGGAAGATGGAGCAGGCCGGCCAGGACCAGGACCTGGAGGCAGCCAGACAGGCCCTGCTGTCGCTAAAACAAGAATACCAGCGCCTCCGGGAATACCTGGGGAGTGAAGCTTGAAGCCAGGACGGCGGCTTAAATCAGCCCGAAATCCTGAAATTTTCAGTGAGCGGAGGCGGCTAATCCCGGACAAAATGCGGAATTTCCCCGGGAATTTCCAGGCTGAGCTCCACCAGTCCCCGCACCTCTCCATCCGAGGTCCAGGCAGCCTGGTAGATTATTTTTTTCCGGCCCTGCTTTTCAATGGTATAGACATTGGGCCGTCCGGTCTCCAGGATTTGCCTGATTTTTTCCCTGGATTCCGGGCGGTGGCAGTCCCTGATGTTTTTGCCCAGCAGGGACATCCCGCCTTCCTGCTTGAAAACCAGGGCCGCCTGGCGGTTGAGGAAAATAATCTTTCCGTCAACATCCGTTATGGTTATAGCTCCGGGAAATTCTTCCATCCAGTCCGCTTTGTCCATCTGTCTCTCCCTGATTCTTCCTGGTTGCCCGCGGGGGCTTATTCCTGATATAGATTTATACAGGAAATTAAAGTCTCATGGTAGACTGTTCCGGATTCAATTAAAATGGTCTGCAGGGGAACTGGCATGAACAAAAATAACAGAGCCCGATTAAAACTCGATTCCTTGGAGCCTGACCCGAAAAATCCGGGTGGCCAGTCCGCCACACCAGGCCATAGAACCGTGTTATTTACGGTGCTGATGGCCGCTCTCGTCTTCACTTTCTTTCCTCAGGCCAATTCAGTTGAAGCCAGGGGGTCAAGCCGGGAAGTTGTTTCGTCCTGTCAGGCTGACAGTGATTTTAAGAGCCCATCTCTATCATCATCTCCTGCTTCATCCCGGGAGAGAGCAGAACCTCCTTCCCTCCAGATTAGAATCCAGGAATTTCTGGCCAGGAAAACTGGCCTGGAGCAGCTGGAAAAAGCCGAGCAGCAATTAAAGCCCCTGGTTGATTCAGTAGCCCTGGACCTTTACCTGCTCTACTTCTGGCTGAAGGGGCAGCCGCTGGAAGGACTGGTGCTGGCCCGGCTGCAACTTCGGCAGAAAAACGAGGACCCCGCTCTCCTGGCCAACACCGCCGCTTTTCTCTACACCCTTGGAGAATACCAGTTAGCGCTGGAAGCCCTGGAATCCGCCCGGAAGTCGGCTCCGGATAATCCGGTCGTTCTTAACAACCTGGGAGTTCTGCAGTGCGCCCTGGGCCGGACGGAGGAGGCCAGGAAGCTTTTTCTTAAAGCGACGGCTCTTGATAACTACCAGGCCGAGGCTAACCGGGCTCTGTACCTCTTGAGCCTGGCCGGCCAGCCCCAGGACAGCACCTCCAATTACCTGAAGAATTCTCTCCTGGGTGCCTACCGCCAATCCCTGGCCAGTGACCTCCCCGGACTGCCGCTGCCTCAATCTTTCCTTCATGAAATCTTCCTGGCCCGTCCCCAACTGCCAGAAGACTTTGAATCCTACCGCCGGCTCATCCCCTTCTACCAGACTGCCTTCCTGGAGATGGAAAGAAAAGAAGTGGACCTGCACCAGAACCTGGAGCGGCTGCTGGCTGCCGGTCTGAATTTCCCGGAAACAGAAACTTCTGTCAGCGACGGACTGGCCCTGAGCTCCAGCCGGGCCTATTCCCGCCTCAATGAAATAGAAGGACAGCTGGATTTTCTGGAAAGGGAAATTGAACGACCGGTTGATATGGAACTTGCCCAGCTCCTGTCGCGGGCCGCCAGCCAGCTGGAAGCTGTATTCAAGGATTACCAGAAAAGAGAGAAAGATTGCCTGGGCCTGCCCCGGGCTGAAAGACTGGACTGCGTCGAGAAAGCCCGCAGCGAATACTGCCAGCGCTACCGCCAGCAGGCCGATTACTTCTACCAGAGATATAAAAAGATTGTGCTGAATTATTTTCAGCAGGCCGAGCCCCGGCTCAAGAATTTTGTCAACAGCTTTTACTTCTGGGTTCGTTACCTGCCGGAAGAACAGAGGCTCAGGAAAACAACCGAGGGCGAGCTTAGAGTCTGGCGGCTTTACCAGCGGTTGTGGGAAAAAACCTTTCTGATGCTGACCAAAATCAGCCCGCCTGCTTTCAACGACTGTCTGTCGGCCCTCCCCCTGGAACCGGACAGGCCGGCCGAGCCGATAATTACCCTGTATGATCCTTTCTCGGCCCTCACCCTTGACTACCAGGATGAGCTGTTGACTTTCAGAGTACGGGCGGACAGGATAATCTTTTCTCTGTGCCGGCCACTGGCCGAGCTCTTGCCACCCGGGCCGGCCCCGATGTCCACCATCCACCTCTACCCGCCCGAGACTTCGGGCACCCGGCCGCTTTACCTGGTGCTTGAAGCCGGGGGTAAACTGACCGACCTGGGAGAGCTGGGGCCCTGGGCCTACGCCGGGCTGAGCAGCAGCACCGCCTGGAAAATGCTGATTAACCTCAGCCTGCCCCAACCGGCAAAAAACAGATAGACAGCCGCTTCTTTTTCCTGATAAGATGGGAAAAATTTTTTAAGGAGAGGCAGGTTTCGACCATGGATAGTAAAAACAGAACCCCTTTCCCGAAGACATTCTGGACGGCCAACACCATCGAACTGTTCGAAAGAGCGGCCTACTACTCCATGGCTTCCTTCATGGTCATCTACCTCAAGGAAGTCCTGGGCATGTCGCCAACCCTGGCCACCTTCCTCAACGGCTCCCTGCTGTGGGGATTGATTTACTTCATGCCGATTGTTTCTGGCACCCTGGCTGACAAATACGGTTTCAAACGTTTGCTGAGCCTTTCTTTCTTTATGCTTTTCCTGGGTTACTTGATAATGGGCAACGTCCAGAAGTTCTGGCCGGCCCTGACCGGGAGCCAGGCGGCTGTCATCAATTACACCATCCCGGTGGTGGTGGCCATTATCCTGATCGGCCTGGGCGGTTCCATCGTCAAGCCCTGCATCGCCGGCACCATCCAGAAAACATCCGGCCTCCAGGCCACCCTGGGCTTCGGCATTTTTTACATGGTGATAAACATCGGCTCAATCACCGGCCGCGGCGTTTCCTATTTCATCCGCACCAGCCTGGGCATACCGGCCATCTTCACCTATGCTTCCACTGTTTTTATCTTCATCGGGCTGCTGGTGGTCCTGTTTATTTACCGCGAACCGGAATACGTCAGCGACGGGATAAAGGACGGCCAGCAGGTCAGAAAAAAATCCCTGAAGGAGGCCATCCTGGGGATTTTTATCGTCCTGAGCAACTTGAAATTTGTCTTCTTCCTGGTGGTCATCGCCCTCTTCTGGTTTCTTTATGTCCAGCTTTACAACCTGATTCCGCTCTTCCTGCGGCACATTGACCCTAACGCCCCGGTGGAACTCTATACCCTGGCCAACCCGCTGATGATTGTCTGCTTCCAGTTGTTGATAACCAGGCTGGTAAAAAGATGGACTCCGGTTAAATCTATACTGTTCGGGGTGGGGGTGACCACCGTCGGCATGCTGCTGAACATCCTGCCGGTTTTGCTTTATTCCGACATCAGCCACCGGGTGTCCCTGGCCGGACTGGCCATTCCCATCGCTGGAATTTTCCTCCTGGTCAGCATCGCTTCCATGGCCGTGGGGGAAATGATGGCTTCCCCCCGGATTTATGAATACATCGGTCGCATCGCCCCCAAGGGAGAAGAAGGACTGTACCTGGGCTATGCTAACCTGCCGGTGGCCATCGGCAGCATCCTGGGCGGACCGCTGGGCGGGGCTCTGTACCAGAGGCATATCGCCAGCCCCCTGCAGGCCGGTCAGTCGCCTAATTATCTCATCATCTGGGTGACCATAGCTTTCCTTGGAGTTTGCTCGATGGCCGGGCTGGCCATTTATGACCGGGTTCTGGCCAGGGAAAAAATTAAGAGCAACTGAACCTCGAGGCTATCCACCCTGTGTTCCCGGTGTCGCTAATTGCCAAACCTGGGATTGACCACCCCCGAATAGATGGAGCCGAAGGTATAGTTCAGGCCCAGGTAGAGGCCGTAGCTGTAGGCTGTGGCCAGGGCTTTTCTCTGCAGCAGAATGTCTTCAAGGCTCAGGTCCCCCTTGGCCAGATAGATCTGGTCCTTGATCTTGGCAAACCGTCCGGAAATTCCCACGGAGAAACCCCGGTAGAGCCGCAGGTTGAGGCTGGCGTTGAACACCAGGTGGTTCTTGCTGAAATCGTGAAAGTAGTGGAAACCTTCCAGCGAGGCGTTGACATTTCCCCACGGTTCCTTGATTTCCAGGGTGACGGACAGTGTCTCGCCCAGCAGGGCTTCGCGGGTTTTATCGTAGATGGTCTCCTCCCGGTAATAATTCAGGTTGAAGCCCACCCGGTACAGAAATCTCAGCTGCCGCCGGGTGGATTCGGAATAGGGAAAATAGTTGTATTCAATGGCCGGAGCCGGATTGAGGTTAAGGTTGATGTTGTTGTAGGTAGAAGAGGACATCCCCAACCAGCCGCCCACCGACCAGTGATTGTTGAGGGCATAAACGGCAAGAGTCGACAGGCTGAAACTGCTCTGGTGGGAGGTGATGATGCTGGTTACGTCGTCCTCAGTTATTTTGAACCGGCTGTTGTTAAAATACCCGGAAAGGCCCGAGCGGAATTTTAATTTTTCCGTGACCCGGCTGGCGCTCAGGTTGCTGTGCAGGGAGAAAAAGTTCTTGGTCTGCTCGCCGGACAGGCTGCCGGATAAACCCAGGTTAAAAACCCAGAAATTCCAGGGGTCCTCGACTTCGGCCGGCGGCAAGCGCTTCTCAAAATCTATGCGCAGGTAATCGCCCAGGTCGGTCTTGGCCAGGTAGGGCACCAGGCCGACCTTCAGCACCCGCACCAGGCCTTTTCTTTCGGTATCGGCCGAATCGGTCCTGGCCGAGACATATTTCAACGTATGGTGAACATCGTAGAAATTATTGCGGCCGATAAAATTCAAGCTGTATTCCCGACCGCCGTCGGCGGTGCTCTGAATGGTAATCAGGACGTGAACATCGGCTTCGGTCCGCTCGCGGACGAAGCTAACGAAGCTCAATTCCGACCGGATGTAATTCATGTCGCACTGGTGGCAGTCAATAAAGACCCGGGGCGGCTCCTGCACTACCCTGGGGATTCTTTCCTGGGCCGGAGCCAGCGCAGCCAGCAGCCACAGCAGTCCGGCTATCCACAGAAAATACCTTGAAGATTTCATTCCGGTTCTCCTTCAGCCCGGTCTGCGACCATATTTTCCTTTCCTTTTCTCTTCTGACCCGTCCAGGTCCGGACCGGCAAGGAAGGCGGGACTTATCCTTTTCCTGGCCGCGATTTCTTCTCTAACTGACTTATCAGGTCAACGTTAACTCCAAAAGCTTTGGGCTCGGTCCGGGTGGGGATTCCCTGATAATTTTCCGGGTGTCTGAACCAATCCTTGACCTCGCGCTGGAACAGGTCAAAAAGAAGTTTCAGGCCAAAAATTGTTCCGACGGGGAAAAGGGCCAGCAGCAGGATGGCCAGCAACAGGGCAGCCAGCCAGCTCCAGCGCCGGCCATGCTTAATTCCGGAGGCGGTTTTTAAGCCGGCCAGGCCAAACAGCAGAGAGATGATGGCCACCACCAGCCCCCGGCTCAGCAGGAAATCAACCCCGGCCAGCTGCCGCAGTTCGCTGCCTGACCCCAGGCTCAGCCGGGCCAGAACCATTAAACCGGCAGTTATGGCAGAAGTCAGCAAGCCGAGCATGGCCAGGACTTTAATTATCTGGCGGATGAGGCTGACTTTTTCGGGCATTATAATTACCTGCTGGTCTTCTATTTTACTTGAGTTCAGGCTGGATTCAAGCCCGAAAATCGGATAGAATCGGCCTGCCGGCGGAACATCCGGATGTATTTTCAGCTTTCGGCTCCCGGGGCCGACCTTATAAGTGGAGATTCTGTTGAAAATTAAAATAATAAAAGCGAGGCTTAAGATGAAAAAACTGATGATGATGGTCCTGACGGTGGCCCTCCTGGCCACGGCCCTTCCGGCCGATGTCTACATCAAAACGGTCAATCACGTCGACCCCATCAATGCCATGGGGCAGAGCCTGCCGGCCAGGGACAGTATTTCTGAGCAATGGGTCAGCGATGATTATTACTATCTCGACACCGGCGAGGGTTTTTCTTACCTTTACGATATCAAGAAAGACATTATTTATCTCATCTCCCATCGCACCAGATCCTACCTGGAAATCAGACCTCCGGCCGACTTCTCCAGTCTGCTGCCGCCCGAGCTGGCTCCCATGGGCCAGGCTCTGGAGCAGATGAAGATATCGGTCCGGCCCACCGGGGAGACCAGGGTGGTCAACAACATCAAATGCCAGGGATACCGGCTGGAAATGACCATGATGATGTATCCGATAGAAATGAACATCTGGGCCTCGGAAGAACTCCCGGTCAACCTGAAAAAATTCCTGGAAACCGTCTGGCCAGAGATAAACAAACTGGAGTTTAAGGCCTCCAGCCAGGCCTATTCCGAGCTAAATAAAATTAAGGGCCTGTGGATAGCTTCTGAAACCAGGGCCCAGATGATGGGGGTGGATGTCACCTCCCGGTCGGAAGTCAGCGAAATCAGCAAGAAGACGCCGCCCAGAGGAATCTATATTCTGCCGGCCGGTTACCGGAAAAAAGACCGGCTGGAAATGGAAGACATCCAGGGCTTCTGAGGGGGCGAGGCTGCCCGCCGGCTTCCGGGCTGGATTCAAATCCTGGCTCCAGCTCCACCCTGGCTCCGGGCTGCATCGCCGGCCTTTACCATTTCGGCTGCCCCTGTCGCCACATCTAAGAATCTGTATGAAAGCATGTTCATTGCCTCACGTAAGAATCTGTACGAAAATTTGACTCCCGGCTGATATCACCCCGATATCTAAGGGCTTTGCCAGCCAGAGGGCAATATGTTTTCGCGTAGATTTTCTCATGAGGCAACGAATCAATTTTGTATAGATTTTAAGTGAGGAAATTCGCTGCCTTGATTTTTGAGCGGGGTGGCATTATCCTTACGCTATGAACGCAGAAGAAAAGATAAGAGTGCGCTTTGCCCCCAGTCCCACCGGTTACATTCACGTCGGCAACGCCCGCACCGCCCTGTTTAACTGGCTTTTCGCCCGGCAGAAAGGCGGGGTCTTTGTCCTGAGGGTTGAAGACACCGACGTGGAAAGGTCGCGCCAAGAATACGAGCGCAATTTGATTCAGGACCTGCGCTGGCTGGGACTGGACTGGGACGAAGGCCCCGATGTTGGCGGAAATTTCGGGCCTTACCGGCAATCGGAAAGACTGGGACTTTACCATAAATATGCCCGGGAGCTGCTGGACCGGGGCCAGGCTTATTACTGTTTCTGCACGGCCGAAGAGCTGGAACAGCAGCGGCAGGCGGCCCTGGCCGAAGGACGGATGCCGGTTTACAGCGGCAAATGCCGGAACCTCAGCCTGGAAGAGGCCCGGCGCCGCCTGGCGGCCGGCGAAGAGGGAGCCATCCGGCTGAAAGTGCCGGAGGAAGGACTGGTGCAGTTTGAAGACCTGGTCCGGGGGCTGGTGGAATTTGACCTGAAGCTCATCGGTGACCCCATCATCGTCCGCTCCAACGGCATGCCCGCCTACAATTACGCCGTAGTCATAGATGACGCCCTGATGAACATCACCCACGTCATCCGCGGCGAAGACCACGTCAGCAACACCCCGCGTCAGATTTTGCTCTACAAGGCGCTGGGCTGGAAGGTCCCGGTTTTCGCCCACCTGTCAATGGTCATGGGCAAGGACAACACCAGGCTGAGCAAGCGCCACGGGGCCACCTCGGTTGACCAGTTCCGGCGGGACGGCATCCTGGCCGAGGCCCTGTGCAATTACCTTGCTTTCCTGGGCTGGTCACCGCCGGAAGGCCAGGAAGTCCTGAGCCTAAAAGAACTGGTCAGGCTGTTTGACCTCAGCCGGGTCAGCCGCTCGGCCGCCATTTTTGATTATGAAAAGCTCTACTGGCTCAACCGCCAGCACCTAAAACTCCTGCCACCCGAGAAAAAGCTGGAACTGGCTCTCCCCTATCTCCAGGAAGCCGGGCTGGTGGGAAAAGAGCCAGGCCCGGCCCAGCGGGACTGGCTGACCAGGGCGATAGAAGTATTGATAGAAGGAGTGGACAAGTTTTCCGACCTGCCTCAGAAATTCTCGCTGCTTTTTGAGTTTGACCCGGGAAAAATGGACGAAGAGGCCAGGACAATCATCCAGGCCGAGTCAGCCAGAAAAGTGCTGGCCGCCTTCCTTCAGAAAACGGCCGGGCTAAAAGAATTCAACTACGAAATCTTTGCCGGGCTGACCGGAGAAATCAAGAAAGCTACCGGCATCAAGGGCAAGGAGCTTTTCCATCCGCTGCGGGTGGCCCTGACGGCCAGGGCTTCGGGCCTGGAACTGGATAAATTCATTCCGCTGGTGGAGGAAGGCTCCCGCCTGGGTTTCCCCCGAAAAATCAAGGGCTGCCTGGAACGATTAAAGGAAATTTCAGCCTTTCTGAATTTATAACCTATGGAACCAAAAGACAGGTTAGGCCGGCTCAACCCCATAATTGAATTCTTGAAATCTTCCCCGGGACGCCTGAATAAAATCTTCATCCAGAAGGAAAAAGGCCATTACCGGATTTCGGAAATTATCCGGCTGGCCAAGGCCAATCATATTCCACTGGTCTTCGCTCCAAGAGAAAAGCTGGATAATCTCTATCCCCATCACCAGGGAGCGGTGGCTCTCCTGGCCGAGAAAGAATACCTGGACCTGGAAGAGCTGCTGCTAACCGAAAAACCGGCTTTTTTGGTCATCCTGGACGAGGTGGTTGACCCCCAGAACGTGGGGGCCATCATTCGCAGCGCCGAAGGAGCCGGGGCCGATGGGCTGATTATGCAGGAGCGCCATTCGGCCGGGCTAACGGCCACCGTGGCCACGGTGGCGGCCGGGGCTCTTTCTCACCTGCGGGTAGCCAGGGTAACCAACATCGCTCGAGCCATAGAGCGGCTGAAAGAAAAAGGCATCTGGGTGGTGGGGGCAGCCGGCGAAGCCAGGACCAGGTGGTACGAGTTTGATTTCACCAGGCCGGTGGCCGTGGTCCTCGGCTCGGAAGGCTACGGTTTGCGGCCGAACATAAAAAACAAGTGTGATGTCCTTCTGTCGCTGCCCATGCTGGGGCAGGTCAACAGCCTGAACGTCAGCGCCGCCGCCGCGGTCTTCTTTTACGAAGTGGTCCGCCAGCGTCTGCAGGCCGAGAAGAATAAATAGTCCTCAGGCCTTCATCACGCTGTCAAGAAAAATCTTTTCCACGTCAGGAACCGGCACCTCCCCGAGGGCTGCCGCCACGGCCCGGTCGTTAAGTAGCGGCTCGAGCTCGAGGCCGGCAAAATAGCTTAAATTCTTGCCGCGGACCTCTTCTCCCTTCAGGTGATTGATTCTGTCAGCCAGGGCCGGGTTGTTTTTAACCGCCTGAAAAACCCGCCAGGCGGCCTTCAGTTTGTCTATTTCGCCGGAACAGATAATTTTCCCGTTATTTATCAGGACCAATTCATCACAGACCTTTTCCACTTCGGGCAGAAGGTGAGAAGAAAGGAAAATAGTGGCTCCGCTGGCCTTGAGCTCCAGAATCTGATTTCTTATCTCATACATTATTATCGGGTCGAGGCCGGTATAGGGCTCATCAAAAATCAAAAACTCCGGCTGACCGGCGGTGGCCACGGCGAAGGCCACCTTCTGGACCGTTCCCCTGGACAGAGTTTTCAGGCGCCGGTCGAGATGCTCGCTCAGTCCGAGTTTTTCAGCCTGACTGACGGCCAGGGCAGCAGCCTGGTCCCGGCTCAGGCCTTCATTCCTGGCCACCAAAAACAGGATTTCCCTGACCGTAAGAAAGGGATATAGCGCGGCCGTTTCCTGGAGGTAGCCGATTTTCAATTTTTGCCTGCGGCCGGTTTCAGGCTTTTCCGGAAAGTATTCCACCCGGCCGGCCTGGGGCTTTAAGAAATTTAAGATAATTCTCAGCGTGGTGGTTTTGCCCGCTCCGTTAGGACCGAGGAAACCAGTAAGTTTTCCTGGTTTGATGGTAAAATCCAGTCCCCGGAGAGCTTCCTTGCCTTTCTTTCTGGAGAAGCCTTCCCGGTAAGTCATTTTCAATCCCGTAACCCTGAGCAGCATTTTATTCCTGATTTCAGGACTGCCAGGGACCAGATTGCGCTTTCTGGCCATGGAGACGAACACCCAGAAAGCCCAGAAAACAAAGCCGGCTGAGGCCAGCAGCAGGAGAACCGTTTGCCAGGCTACTGTCTGGCCCAATAATGGTACAACCAGGGTCCAGGCTGCGCCTTTAAGACTGAACTTAGTCAGACCGCCGCTTGCTATGAACGCCAGCATCTTAAAATATTTTTCAGAACAATAAATAGCAAAGGTCTGGATTACCAGGACAGCGGCAAAGTTCATGACTCCTTTAACCTGAGTGGCCAGAAAAAATCCCACGGCGCTTAAGTAGATGGTAACAATCAGGCCGCGGCCCAGAATGTGTAAAATCTGGCCAGCAGCAGACCAGTCTTGATTGAGGGCCAGGCTGGCCAGAGAAGCCGACCCGACCACGGCATAAGCCAGCAGTATCAGAACTACCACCGCCGTTAACTTCCCCCAGAAGAGGCTGGAAATTTTGAACCGGCTGAGGAAGGGATCAATCTGTCTGGAATCAAACTCGTCGCGTATCAACCCCCCGCTCAGCAGGATAGCCAGAAAGCTGAAAATCGGGCTCAGACTCCTGACCGCTTCTTGAGGAGATCGGGCCAGAAAGGCCAGATACAGGCAATAAAGCAGATAAACTGATATTATGATTGCGGAAATAATATTGGTCCTGAAAATTTTTTTCCAGGTGACCTGGATTACTTCCCAGAGCATCCTTGCCTCCTGTAATTGATTTAATTTTTATGATGAAGCAGGTGGCACCAGTCGCTGAAAACCGGACTGGACACCCGACAGCCGCCCGAGCCAGAGGCAAAAGAATGAAGAATAAGGGCAGGAACCAGGAACGGGTAATCGGTGCTTTCTGGATGTTCTGCGCCCCCCGTCATGGTCATAACCCCAAAACCAAGGCGTCGCCAAACTCTTGGGCCTATTATCAACAGCCGGGCCCGAAGTTTCAAGCAGTTTTTGGCAACCGGGAGCCGGGCCGGGAAAGAGCCAGAGTCGCAAATCTCAGCAGAAGCTCCCTTAATTTTTTTCCTGGTCTTATTATTTTCACCGGGACCCGGTAATATCATCCCCCTCACATAGGTGCCAGTTGTTAAAAAGGAAAGCCCGGACTCAAAAAAAATAAGGGGCTCCTGGTCGGAGCCCCCTCCCCCTCCGGCTGCGCCCCTTTCGGTTCCCGCCTCATAATCTCTTCATCTAATGCCGAGTCAGGCCATTTCAGGAACCAGAGCCCGGCCGGGTCAATTTTATTTTTAACCTTTAACTCTCCTTTCAAGCCTCCTGAATTTTCATATTGTTTAAGACGCCCCTGGCATGGCTTTTTTCTCACACCAGTCAAAAATTTAAATCTATTATGTCCTGCCCTTTCCTTATCCCCAGCTTCTCCAGCCTGAGCGGCTTCGGGGAGAAAAATTCCTTTAAGGAAAAAACCGGGTGTGCACCCCCAAGTTGGGTTGATGGCATGGTCTCGTTGGTGAAAAGAACTTTTTTCTTTCCCGGACAGGGAGCTGAAAATTAATCAGCCGGAATTTGGCCCGCCCTGGAAACAAACGATCTCTTACAGATTTCACTTGAGGTCGGGGGCTGACTTGACACAACCCGCCTGCTATCTTTAATATACTCAGGACGCCGGTTTTCTGATAAAATTACCGATAAGAGAGCCGATATGAAAGAAAAGCTTGATTTTTATTCACTGGAACGACCCATCCTGGCCCTCAAAGAGCAGATAGACGCTCTGGAAGCCAGCGAAGATTCTAACCGCAAAGAAAAAATCGCCGCTCTTAAAGCCCAGATAGAAAAAGAATGGGAAAAAATCGCCCCCCGGCTGACGGCGGTGCACATCGTTCAGATAGCCCGGCATCCCAAGAGGCCCTACACCCTTGATTACATCAAGGCTCTTTTCCAGGACTTCATGGAATTCCACGGCGACCGCCGCTTTGCCGACGACCCGGCCATCGTGGCCGGGCTGGCCTTTTACAAGGGGCAGACGGTAGCCGTTATCGGCCACCAGAAAGGCCGGACCACCAAAGCCCGAATTGAAAGAAACTTCGGCCAGCCCAACCCTGAGGGCTACCGCAAGGCTCTGCGGATAATGCAGATGGCCGAAAAATTTGGTTTCCCGGTCATCACTTTCGTCGATACCCCCGGAGCCTATCCCGGCATAGGGGCGGAAGAACGGGGTCAGGCTGAAGCCATCGCCTATAACCTTAAAATCATCTCCCGCTTGAAGACACCCATCATCAACGTCATCATCGGCGAGGGCGGAAGCGGCGGCGGTCTGGGCATAGGCTTTGGCGATGCCCTGCTGATGCTGGAATATGCCTTTTATTCGGTCATCTCTCCCGAAGGTTGCGCCGCCATCCTCTGGAAGGACCAGGGGCCGACGGCCGTCGAGCAGGCGGCTGAAAACCTCGGGCTCCGGGCCCAGAAACTTTTTGAACTGGGAATAGTTGACAGGCTCATCCCCGAGCCGCCCGGTGGCGCCCATATTGATTACGAAACCACTTTCAAGAACGTCGATAAACACCTCAGCCAGACCTTAAAAAAACTGCAGCAGCTTTCAACCGAAGAACTGCTGGCTGAACGCTACCGGAAGATCAGGCGGCAGGGGGTCTTTGAAATTAAATAAGAGCCTTAACTCCGGGCCGGACCAGGGAACGAAAAGCAGGACTCAGACCATGAGCGACAACCAGCCAAAAAAAGAAATCAGCGCCATCAAGGGCACCAGGGATATCCTCCCGGATGAGGCCCGGTTGTGGCAGATAGCCGAAGCCCGGGCCAGGGAAATTTTCGAACTCTACGGCTACCGCGAGCTCCGGGCCCCGGTCATCGAGCCGACCGAGCTTTTTGAAAAGGGCACCGGGGCCTCCTCCGACATCGTCACCAAGGAAATGTACACCTTCACCGACAAGGGCGGCCGCTCGGTCACCCTGCGACCGGAATATACGCCGTCTGTGGTCCGGGCCATCATCGAGCACCGGCTGGACCTGCAGGCTCAGCCCCTGCGCTTCTATTACATCGGCCCCATGTTCCGCTATGACCGGCCGCAGAAAGGCCGTTACCGTCAGTTTCACCAGATTGACATAGAAGTTTTCGGGGAAAAAGACCCGGCCGTGGACGCCGAAATCGTGGAAATGGCTCACCGCCTGCTCAGTCAGCTGGGGGTGGAAAAGGTAATGACCCTGGTCAACTCGGTCGGCTGCCGGAAATGCCGCCCGGCCTACGGCCAGGAATTGAGAAAAGCGTCTATGGCTGCCAGGGATAGACTCTGCCCTGATTGCCAGAGAAAAGCCGAGCTCAATCCCCTGCGAATTTTTGATTGCAAGGTTGAGAGCTGCCGGGAAGTGGCGGCCACCTTCCCCCTGATTTCCGATTTTTTGTGTCCGGAGTGCCGGGAACATTTCCAGAAGTTCCGGGAGTACCTCGATTTTTACGGAATAGAGCATAGAGTTGAGCCGACCCTGGTCCGGGGTCTCGACTACTACACCAAGACCGCCTTTGAAATCGTGGCCGAACATCTGGGCGCCCAGAATGCCATCTGCGGCGGCGGCCGTTACGATGATATGGTAAAAGAATTCGGCGGCCCTGACCTCTGCGGCATCGGTTTTGCCATGGGCCTGGAGCGCCTGCTGTCAGTGGCCAGAATCCAGGTGCCCAAGAGCAGCTTTGTTTATTTCGCCTATCTCGGCGAGCAAGCCAAAAAGGACAGCCTGAGGCTGGCCCGCTTGCTGCGCTCAGAAGGGATTGAATGCCTGGTGGAATTCAAAGAACGCGGCATGAAAGCTCATTTCAGCCGGGCCAACAAACTCGGGGCCGACTGGGTGCTGGTAGTCGGCGAGGACGAACTGAAAAAGGGAAAATTCCAGCTCAAGGACATGGTCAATTCCAGGCAGTTCGAAGGTTCGGCCCTGGAATTGGTAAGCCTTATCAAAGGGAAAAAAATACTGGAATAGAACTGAATCAAACTGGACGTGGACATGAGAAACTCAAGCCGAGACCAGCTCCGGTTCGGAAGAACTGACTACTGTGGAGACCTGCGGGCCGAAGACGCCGGTCGGGAAGCTATCCTCACCGGCTGGGTGCAACGGGTCCGGGATATAGGCAGCCTGGTCTTCGTGGATTTAAGGGACAGAAGCGGCCTGGTCCAGCTGGTGGCAAGAAGCGACCGGCCGGAGCTCCTGGAACAGGCCAAAAAACTGCGCGGCGAATTTGTCATTCAGGTCCGGGGCCAGGTCAGAAAAAGGGAGGCCTCAGCCATAAACCCGGAGCTTCCCACCGGAGAAGTGGAAGTGGAGATTGACGACCTCCGGGTGCTGAACCAGGCCAGAATTCCACCTTTTATCATCGCCGACCCACCCCAGGCTTCCGAGGAGCTGCGTTTCAAATACCGCTACCTGGACCTGCGCCGGCCAGCCATGCAGAAAAATCTGATACTGAGGCACCAGGCAGCACTGCTCACCAGGAATTTCCTCAGCCAAAAAGGTTTTCTGGAAATTGAAACCCCGTTCCTGACAAAATCCACTCCGGAAGGGGCCCGGGATTACCTGGTTCCCAGCCGCATCCACCACGGAAAATTCTACGCCCTGCCCCAGTCGCCCCAGCTTTTCAAACAGATACTGATGATTTCCGGTTTTGACCGTTATTTTCAGATTGTGCGCTGCTTCCGGGATGAAGATTTGCGAGCCGACCGTCAGCCCGAATTCACCCAGATAGACATAGAAATGAGTTTCCTTGAAAGGGAAGACCTGTTCCTGCTCATAGAAGAGCTGATGGCTGAATTATTTGCCCTCGGAGGTTTTGAGGTCAGCCGCCCCTTCCCGGCTCTGAGTTATGACCAGGCCCTCAACCTCTATGGTTCGGACAAGCCGGATTTAAGAGACCCCATAACCATAGAAGACCTGACCGATACTGGCCGGGCTTCAGGCTCAGAGCTTCTGAGCAGCCTCATTGAGAAGGGCGGGTTGCTCAAAGGTTTGCTGGTCAAAGGCGGCGGGAGCTTCTCCCGCTCCCGGCTGGATAAACTGCAGGAAGAAGCTAAAGCTTTGGGGGCGGGTGGCTTGATCTGGATTAAAAAAGCCGAAGGAGGCTTGAAGAGTTCCCTCAAACTCCAGCCGGATAAGCTGCAGGCTATCTGGCAGGCACTCCAGGCTGAAGACCAGGACCTGGGATTGCTGGTTGTTTCCGACCGTCAGACTGCGGTTAAAGTTCTGGGTGAATTCAGAAAGAACTTCATCCTGGAAAAAATAAGAGAAGGACGACTGGACGGGAAAAAGCTGGCTTTCTGCTGGGTGACCGACTTCCCGCTTTTTGAATGGAGTGAAGAAGAAAAGAAGATAGTCTCCATGCACCATCCTTTTACTTCCCCCAACCCGGCTGACCTGGAATATCTGGAAACCGACCCCTTCAGAGTTAAAGCCCTGGCTTACGACCTGGTGCTCAACGGTTATGAAGTCGGCGGTGGCTCCATCAGGATTCACCAGCCGGAACTTCAGGCAAAAATATTCAAGATTCTCGGGCTGACTCCGGAACAGGCCGAAGAAAAGTTCGGTTTCTTCCTGGAGGCACTGACTTACGGCGCCCCGCCCCACGGCGGCATTGCTTTAGGGTTTGACCGGCTGGTGATGCTCCTCTGCGGCGAGGATTCCATCCGGGAAGTCATCCCCTTCCCCAAGACCACCAGCGCCCTGTGCCTGATGACCGGCTCGCCTTCGCCGGTTGACCCCCGCCAGCTCGAGGAACTCGGAATTAAAATCATCAAATCTTAATTTTATCTCTGCTGCTTCAACAGCGTTCAGGATTTAATTGCTATAAGATAGTCTGCTGTCCTCCCTTTTGCCGGGCCGACTTCCAGTTACCCTTTGAGCTTTTGAACCCTGAAATTGTCAGCCTCAAGACTTCCCGAACTTAAGCCCGGCACTTATAACTAACGCTCTGCTCTTAATGTTCGGGTAGTATTCGAGGCTTCCTGTACCCCGACTGAGGTTGACCAGACCATGATGATAACGGACTTCTACAAATGGACTCATCTTCTTCCTGCTGAGCTCAAGACCGGCCCCGGCTACCAGACAGAAATCAGTCTTTTTGGTATCAGCCTTAAGGTCAGGCCCGCCCAGTGCGAAGGGGTCAGCGCGGTGTTTAAGAACAAAATCCAGGTCATATCCGAGGAGAAGATACGGAGTCCATTTTCCAGAGAAGCTCATTCTGGCCAATCCCGTCTGGCTTAAATTTCCGAGCCTGTATGGAAAGGAGCCGGTCTTGGTATCCAGATAATAGACATCAAGATTGGTTCCTTTTTGCAGGTAACCCAGGGCCAGAATGAGAGCCAACGGAGTCCCGCCGACCTTTAATTCCAGCCCCACTCCCAGGTTTAATCCAGTCCGCCAGGAATTTTTATAATTAGTTTCAGGGATACCTATTGGAATCGGCGCGCCTTCGTACCTGGATAGAGTCCCCCCTCCCCAGAGTCTTAAACCTGGCTGAACCTCGGCCGCATAGCCAGAAAGAGCCACAAACAAGACCAGGAGCAGCACTGAAATTTTCTTTTGCATGACGCACCTCCTTCAATAATATGTATAAAATTGCTCTCCTTTTTTATTTATCTTTACGTGTTCAAGCGGCCAAAGTTTTAAGCCTGAGAGTATCAAGCATTCCAACCCTTCTTTTATTCGGTTATTCTAACCACAGGAGAGCAAAAGTCATGCCAATCTGAGCCATTAAGGGGCAAGAAATAAGAGATTGGTTAACCGGTCTTTCCTGCCCACCACAGAGGACAGGCTGGAATAACAAGCATACACCGGATTATGACCAGGAAAAAAATAGGGCAGCCCGATGGCTGCCCTTAAAGCCTGTGGCTTCTTATGTTCTTTTCTTTCTCTTTTAAATTAAGCGGTCAGCGCCAACCCGACCCTACTCCACCATCTGGCCGGTCAGCGGGTCCATCACCTTCCAGCGATGAATCTTGCCCAGCCGGTCCAGGGGTCCGGGGAATTTGTCAGAGCCTTTATTGCAGGGCTCGAAGTCTCCGACGATCATTATCACCATCTTATCCGGCTGGATGTACTTCTTGGCCACTTCCATAACTTTCTCTTTGGTCACTGCTTTGATCTTATCCCGGTAGGTAGCATAGTAATTCATCGGCTTGCCCTGAAGTTCCAGGCTGGCGAAGTTGACCATGGTGCCGATGGGGCTCTGGAAGAAATCGGCAAAGCTTTCCAGGTAGTAGTTGATGGCGGTTTCCATCTCGGCCTCCGAAACGGGTTCCTGCCTTATACGGTCAAACTCTTTCAGGATGAGAGAAATGGCGTAGCCAACGGTTTCCGATTTAGTCTGGACATAGCCGGCAAAAGTTCCAGGGAAGCCCCAGCGGTAGGTAAACCGGCTGCCGGTGTTGTAGGCCAGGCCTTCATCCGAGCGTACTTTGGAGGTAATCCTGGAAGTGAAACTTCCCCCACCCAGGATGAAATTCATCACCTGCACGGCAAAATAATCCGGGTTGGTATCTTCAATGCCGATATGGCCGACGGAGACATAGCCCTGGTTTATCTTCTTCTGGATGAAATAGACGCCGGGTTCGGGCTGGGGGAAATTTTTGCTCACCGCCGGGAAGGACAGGGATTTGTTGGCCCATTTAGAAGCATAGCGGTTAATTTTGTTCTTGAGCTGTTCCCGGCTGAAATCTCCGGCCGCGGCCAGGATGATGTTCTTCGGGAAAAAGTACTTACCGTGAAAAGCCTTGAGGTCGGCCGCAGTCAGACTTTCCACCGTGGCCTTGGTCGCCTGGTAGGTCAGAGGATGTTCGCCGTACAGAACCCTTTGATACTCCCGGTTCAGAACCTGGCTGGGGTTATCGTTAGCCGTTCTCATCTGCTCAATCAACCGCCCCCTGGCCAGCTTCAGGCTATCTTCCCGGAACTCGGGGTTCATCAGGACGTCGAAGAAAATTTCCAGCCCCTCATCCAGGTCCTTGCTCAGGACCGACAGGGACAGGGTAGCCGTCCTCTCCCCGACGTTGAAGCTCAGGGTGCCGCCCAGGAAATCTATCCTTTCTTCAATTTCCGGGCCAGTCCTGGTTTTGGTTCCGCCCTTGATCAGACACTCGGAAAGCAGCGAGTCCAAGCCGGCTTTTTCTTTTGGCACATAGAGGCCTCCGGTGTGGATGATAGCCGTAAGGTTGACTATGGGCAGAGCTTTTTCTTCCCTGATATAGGCCCTGAGGCCGTTAGCCAGCACCACCCGGAAGTTAGCCGGGTTGGGCGGTTCAAATTTCAGCGGAGGGAACTTCAGGTCTTCCGGCCGGCTGACCTGGGCTGAAACCAGGCTGGAGCCGCCAACCAGCAACAAGAAAACCAGAAAAGCAACTTTTATTTTTTTCATGGTCATCCCTCCTTATCTTCCCTGACCGCGGGAATAGACGGCCACCAGGCAGTTATCTTTAACAAAATACTTGGCCGCCACCTTTTTCACATCCTCAGCGGTCACCTTCTTCAGGTCTTCCAGGTCGGTCAGCAGAGACCGCCAGCCGCGGTTGAGCTCGGCCCGACCGACCCTCATAGCCAGGAACATCGGCGATTCCAGGCCGCGGATGAAACTGGCCTCGGCCCGGTTCTTGGCCTTTTGTAGCTCGGCCGCCGTTACCCCGTCTTTCTTGATTTTATCTATTTCTTCCCAGACATACTTTTCCAGGTCTTCTGGCTTAACCCCTTTCTGCACCTTGGGAATTACATTAAAGGTAAAGGCTCCGACGTACCACTGGGGCCTGGCCATGGCCATGGCTCTGATGGCCACGTCTTTTTCCTGCACCAGAACTTTGGTCAACCGGCCGGTCTCACCCGACAGGATTCCTGACAGGATATTGAGGGCCGGCACGTCGGGGTCTCCCTCGGGCGGAATGTGAAACCACATCTGCAGGTTGGGCATACCCGGCCCTTCTCCGTACATCCTTTTATGCGAATACTGGGGCGGGACGCCGGTGCGGATGGGCTCAACATCTTCGCCGCGGGGTACCGGGCCAAAATATTTTTCGGCCAGCTTGATGATTTCTTCCGGCTGGAAATCGCCGACATAAATAGCCACGGCATTGTTCGGGACATAATACCGGTTGTGAAATTCAATCATATCTTTCTTGGTCATCTTTTTCAGGTCATCCATCCAGCCGATAACCTGCCAGTGATAGGGAGAGCCGACATAAAAAGCAGCCCGGACCTGCTCGTTGAAGTAGAAACCGGGGCTGTTCTCGCTGAGCCGCCGTTCCTCCATGACCACGTCTTTTTCGGAATAAAATTCCCGGAAATAGGCGTTCATCATCCGGTCCGCTTCCAGCAACATCTGTAGCTCCACCTTGTTCGAAGGCAGGGTGACGTAATAACCGGTGACCTCGTCTGAAGTGGAAGCGTTGAGGCCAGTCCCTCCATTCTTCATGTAGGTTTCCCAGAGGTGGTCCTTGATGATGTATTTCTTCTCGGCCTTGACCAGTTCCTCCACCTGTTTCTGCCACTCGGCAATCTTCTGCTGATCACCGTCGCGCTTCCAGTATTTTTCCCGGTAAATCTTTTCCATCAGCTCGTCAATCTGCCGGTTGAGGGCATCGTCAGCAGCAAAATCGGTCACCCCCATCATTCTGGTCCCCTTGAACATCATGTGTTCATGGACATGGGCAATACCGGTAATGCCGGGGCGTTCGTTAATGGAGCCCACCTTGTAATAAATGTGGCAGACTACCCGGGGGACGCCGGGCTTGGGAATCATCAGAATCTTCAGCCCGTTGGCCAGGACATGCTCCTTGACTTCGAGCTTGATCTGGGCCGTAGCCATCGAGCCCAGGGCCAGAAGCAGGAAGCAGCCGAGCCAGAGAACTGCAACTTTTCTCAGGTTCATGCCTTCACCTCCTCCTTGAAAGAAAAATTATGGCCATCAGCAGTTAACCTAAAAAGCCTCGAAATAAAATTAGCCTGTATTTTTGACGTAACCGTCTCTTTTCTCTTCCCGAATTCTGTCCCGGTTCATGTCCCTTATTTTTATTTATTCTTTATCTTTTTTCTTGTCAAATGAAATCAACATCAGTATTATTCATCACTTAAAGAAATTTGGCTGTCCAAGGAGAAGGTCGATGAACCTCTGGGCCAAGAAAAGACCTGAAGACCTGCAGGAAGCCTCGGAACATACCCAGCTGCGGAAAAGTTTGCGAGCCGTGGACCTGGCCGCCCTGGGCATAGGGTCGGTGGTAGGGACGGGCATATTCGTGGCCACCGGACAGGGCGCCCACCTGGCCGGCCCGGGCGTCCTGCTGTCGTTCATCATCGCGGCCATCACCGCCGGGCTCTGCGCCCTCACCTACTCCGAGCTGGCCAGCATGTTCCCGGTGGCCGGCAGCACCTATTCCTATTCTTATGCTGCCTTCGGCGAGGTCATTGCCTGGATTATCGGCTGGGACCTGATGCTGGAATACCTGGTCTCGGCCAGCGCCGTGGCCTCGGGCTGGTCGACCACTTTCATCGGGCTTCTGGAAAACCTGGGACTAAAGCTGCCCAAAGCCCTCTGCCTGACTCCCCTGGCCGGGGGAATCGTGGACCTCCCGGCCATCCTGATCACCCTGCTGATTACCTGGATTCTTTACCTGGGAATCAGGGAAAGCTCGATTACCAATAATATAATTGTGGTGCTGAAGGTGGCGGTCATAGTGCTGTTCATTGTGCTGGGAATAAGGCATGTCAATCTGAGCAATCTGACACCCTTTGCCCCGTTCGGCTGGAAAGGAATAATGGCCGGAGCGGCCATCATCTTTTTTGCCTACATCGGCTTTGACGCCGTTTCCACCGCGGCCGAGGAAACTATCAACCCCAAGAAAGATGTTCCGCTCGGGCTGATGCTCTGCCTGGCCGTGGTCATAGTTCTGTACGTGGGCGTGGCCTTCGTCCTGACCGGGCTGGTGCCCTTCAAGGAGATAGACGTGGGCAATGCCCTGCCGGCTGCCCTGGCCAGGATTGGCATCCGCTGGGGCGGGGCCCTGGTGGCCACCGGCGGCATTATCGGGATGATTTCGACCCTGCTGATAACCGTTTATGGTCAGGTCCGGATTTTCATGGTCATGGCCAGGGACGGGCTGCTGCCGGAAGTCTTTTCTAAAGTCCATCCCAAACACCGCACCCCGGCCATCTGCACCTGGATTACCGGAGCCCTGACCGCTTTGATTGCCGGGTTTTTCCCCCTCGGGATTATCATCGAGCTGTGCAACATCGGGACGCTGTTTGCTTTCATCCTGGTCTCGGTCGGAGTGATTGTCCTGCGCCACACCCAGCCCCAGGTGGAAAGAAGGTTCAGAACACCTCTTGTGCCCTTTACCCCGCTCATTACCATCGGTTTTTGCCTCTATCTCATGGCCAGCCTGCCGTCCCTGACCTGGCTGAGGTTTAGCGCCTGGCTCGGGGCCGGGCTCCTGATTTACTTTGCCTACGGCATCAGGCATTCCCGGATGCAGAAACGTTACCCGCCGGCCCGGTAAGACTGGTGAGCCGGCCGGTTAAAGGAGAGTCCCGCCTTGGCCGAAACCAATCACCTTAGGGCTGTCTCTTGTATTCCGCTATCTATTTGATATTAAACAATTTAAACTACACCCGGACTGGCCGGCTTATCAGAATTGACAACCTGACTTAAAGCTCTTAGATTTATAATAAGCATCCGGGAAGTGTTCTTGCTCATTAAATGATCGGATAAATTGGCTCTTTTCTCTTTAATGAGAAGGAGGCCAAAATGGCTAACAGGCAAGAGCAGGCTTACCGCCGGAGAGAGGCCCGGGCCGCCAGGCTGAGAAGGATGGCCAGGCTTATTCCCGTTTTAAGGACCATCAAACCCGCCGCCTACCTTCTGGCCAGCTCCTGGGAAAAGAAATTAAGGAAAAGCACGGCCCTGGCCATGGCCCGCGGAGAAAAGCCACCCGGCGCCGTTCGGGACCGGGCCGAGATGGGCATAGCCATTCTCAGGACTATCAGCCGGGCCATAATTGAAGACAGGCTCTCTCCCCAGACCAGGCAGAAGCTGTTGAACATTTTAATCGGCGATGCCATTATCCGGGAAGGAGAAATTCCCATCCGGGAAAAATTCCGCCAGCAATTCGGGACTGTGCCCCCGGGATTTCTGCTCATCAGCCCGACCAAGAAATGCAACCTGTACTGCATAGGCTGCTACGCCGACTCTGACCGAACCGAGATAAAACTGTCCTGGCCGGTGCTCGACCGCCTGGTAACAGAATCCAAGGAGCTGTGGGGGGCCCGGTTTGCGGTCATCAGCGGCGGCGAACCGCTGCTTTATGAAGACCAGGGTCACGACCTGCTGGACCTAGTGGAAAAACATGGCGATTGCTTTTTCCTGATGTACACCAACGGCACGCTCATTGACGACCGGATGGCCAGGAGAATGGCCCGGGCTGGAAACATCATGCCGGCCATTTCGGTTGAAGGCCTGAAAGAAACCACGGAAAAGAGGCGGGGCCGGGGCGTTTTTGACCGCATCCTGACCGCCTTTGAGAACCTGAGGAAGGAAAAAGTCTTCTACGGTATTTCTTTAACCGTGACCAAAAACAACGCCGAGGAAGTTTTTTCTGACGAAGTGATGGATTTCTACTTCAACCAGCAGGGAGTCCATTTTGTCTGGGCTTTCCAGTACATGCCCATCGGCCGGGCCTTTACCCTGGAGCTGCTGCCCAGCCCCGAGCAGAGGCTGCGGATGTACCGGAGGGCCTGGCAGTTAGTCTACGAAAAGCACCTGTTCCTGATTGATTTCTGGAACAGCGGCACGGCCACCCACGGCTGCATTTCAGCCGGCCGGTCCGGTGGCTACCTGGTAGTCAACTGGGACGGCACGGTCACCCCCTGCGTTTTTGTACCCTACTCTCCAGTTAATATCTATGAAATCTACAGCCAGGGGAAAAACTTAAACGATGTCTGGGCCCATCCCTTCTTCGCCGACCTCAGAAAGTGGCAGCGCGATTATGGCTACGGCCGTGACATGAGAGTTGAAGGTCCGGTCAGAAACTGGATCAGGCCCTGTCCGATGCGGGATCATTTTGAAGACCTGTACCCGCTGTTACAAAAACACCGGCCTCGTCCGATTGACGACAACGCGGCCGAGGCCCTGGCCGACCCCGAATATTACCAGGGCCTGGTGGAATACGACCGGAAAGTGGCCGCCCTGCTCGACCCCATCTGGCAGGAGAACTATTTAATGGGTGGTAACAGCCAGGGGCTCAAAGCCGAATAAATCAAGGCTATTTTTGATTGCTGGTAACTGATAAAAGAAACGGCCCCCTTCTTTATCAGCCGAAATCAGCTGGTTTCAAGCGGCTGGCGGTATACTGCCATGGCCCGGGTTTATAAATATTCCGGCCCTTCCCGCTTCAACCTTTCTACCAGTTCCCTGACCTTCTGGTCCTGGTCCCGGCGGCAGACCAGCAGGGCATCACCGGCGTTGACCACAATCAGATTTTCCACCCCGATCAGGGCGGTCAGCTTTCCCGGGTTGAAGACCAGACAATTTCTGGATTCCTGCGATACCAACCGGCCACGGGCCACGTTGCAATCTTCATCCTCCGGCAGATAATCATACAGTGCGCTCCAGGAACCAAGGTCCGACCAGCCAAAATCGCCCGGGCTCATCAGCGAGCCGTAGATTTTTTCAATCAGGGCATAATCAATCGACAGCGACGGTATCTCCAGGAAAAGACGGCGGATTTCCCGGCGGTCGTCTTTTCTGAGGGCCGGCAGGAGTTTAATCCAGGCCGAGAACAGCTCCGGGGCATAATCGCGCAGGTTTTCAGCAAAGGTATCGGCTCGCCACAAAAAGATGCCGCTGTTCCAGTAATATTCACCCGACTGGATAAATTCCAGGGCTGTCGGCAGGTCTGGTTTTTCCCGGAATCCCCGGACCTGGTAGAATTCTTCCCCGTCAATTTCCTGTCGCTTCTCCCGGGTTACATGGATGTAGCCATAGGCTGTGGCCGGAGACACCGGGGGAATGCCGAACATCACGATTTTTTTGAACTTCCGGGCAGCCTCGGCCGCCAGGATTAATTTTCTCCTGAAATCCCTAACATCCCTGATGAAATGGTCCGCCGGCAGGGCGATGACCACGGCTTCCGGGTTTTTCAGGTACATGGTGGCGGTAGCCAGCAGCAGCGATGGAGCGGTATTGTGGGCTTCCGGCTCTACCAGAAAATTCTTGGCCGGCAGCCGGGGCAGCAACCGTCTCAGCATCCTGGTCTGGCCGGCTACGGCTATGGTGTAAATCCTGGAAGGCGGCACCAGGCCCTGGAGCCGGCTGACCGTTTCTTCAATCAGGGACTTCTCGCTGATAATCTTTAGATACTGTTTCGGATTCTGCTGCCGGCTGAGCGGCCAGAACCGGGTACCGCTGCCCCCGGCCAGAATGACCACTCTTAAATCAAGTTTACCCTGCCCGTTATTCCTGACTGATTTTTTCTTGGTCACGACCTTCGTTCTCCTGGATTAATTTATTCCAGCTATTTATTGTTTAGCTGTTTGATAACCCCTTCCAGCACGCCCCGCACCTCGGCCTGGATCCGCTCCAGGTCTGCCGGCGAGGAGGCTTCAAAACGCAGCACCAGCACCGGCTGGGTGTTGGAAGCCCGGATGAGACCCCAGCCCCGGTCAAAGACGGCCCGGACCCCATCAATATCTATGAGCTGCTTTACTCCGGGGCGCTGCCGGAGAGCTTCCTTCACTCTGTCCACAATCTTAAACTTGACTTCATCGGAAGCGTAGATACGGATTTCCGGGGTGTTATAGGTTTTCGGCAGGTCAGACAGGTGTTCAGATAATTTCCGCTTCGAGCGGGAGATAATTTCCAGCAGCCGGGCCGAGGCATAGATGGCGTCGTCAAAGCCAAACCAGCGGTGGGCAAAAAAGATGTGCCCGCTCATCTCGCCGGCCAGCAGGGCCCTTTCCTCTTTTATTTTTTTCTTGATGAGCGAGTGGCCGGTTTTCCACATTATCGGCCGGCCGCCCAGGCGGCTGATTTCATCATACAGGACCTGGGAAGCTTTGACCTCTGAGATTACCGCCGCCCCCGGATGCCTGGCCAGGAGGTCGCGGGCAAAAATGATCATCAGCTGGTCACCCCAGATAATCTGCCCGGTATCGTCCACCGCGCCGATACGGTCAGCATCTCCATCGTAAGCAATGCCCAGTTCCGCCCCGCTCTTTTTGACCGTGGCAATCAAATCCTTCAGGGCCTCGGGCAGGGTCGGGTCCGGATGGTGGTTGGGGAAACGGCCGTCCATTTCAGTATAAAGTTCAATCACCTCGGCTCCCAGCCGCCGGAAGAGAGGCACGGCCACCGGCCCGGCCGTCCCGTTGCCGGCGTCGAGCACTACTTTGACCGGCCGGTCCAGCTTAATCTGTCCGGCCACGTAGTCAAGGTAGTCTGGAATGGGGTCATAAGCGGTGCGATTGCCAGGTGCCCCGGGCTGGATGAAATCTTGTTCCCGGATCAGGCGGTAAAGGTCCTGGATGCCGGGCCCGTAGAGCGTTTCCTCCCCGATCATCACCTTGAAGCCGTTAAAATCGGGCGGATTATGAGACCCGGTGATCATCACCGCCGCTTCCTTTTTCTTGTAAAAAACGGAAAAATACACCAGCGGGGTTGGCACTACTCCCAGGTCGACAACCCGGCAACCGGAGCCGAGCAGTCCGGCCATCAGAGCCTCGGCCAGCTCGGGTGAACTCAGGCGGCAGTCGCGGCCGACGGCCACTTCAGTTTTACCGGCGCGGCGGGCTTTGCTGGCCACGGCCCGGCCGATGACGGTGGCCAGTTCGGGCGTCAGGTCCTGGCCGACAACTCCTCTGATGTCGTACTCGCGGAATATTTCCTGCCTGATTTCCATCCTCTCCTCCGCTCTTTATGGCAATAGCTTAATACATATTCACAGGTTTTGTGAACTGCTTTTTATTTCGCTGGCCCTTTCCTGGAGTGAAGCCCACCGGCCCTGAGCTTTGAGAATAAACTCGATGACCTCGCGGACGGCACCCCGGCCACCCGGCCGGTGGCAGAGGTACCTGGCTGTTTTTTTTATGGCCGGGTGGGCATCGGCGACCGCCGCGGGAAAGCCGACTGCCCGCATCACTTCCAGGTCTCCCAGGTCATCCCCGATAAAAGCAACCTGTTCCAGGCGGAGCTGGTGTCGCTGGGCTATCTCCAGCAAAACCTTTTTCTTGTCAATGATTCCCTGGTGCAACTCTTCCAGGCCGAGGCGACCGGCTCTGACCTCCAGCGCCCGGGAGGTCTTGCCGGTGATGATACCCAGCTTGAGCCCGGCCAGATGAGCCAAGAAGATACCCAGCCCATCCTGGACATGGTAGCCCTTGATTTCCTGGCCGTCGGGAAGCACATACAGGGTGCCATCAGTCAGGGTGCCGTCAACATCCATCAGGATGAGGGCCACCTTCCTGGCGCGAGCCGCCTGCAGCCGATTCAAGATCCTTTTGAAGAAACCTAACATCAAGCTAATCCTTTTAATATCAATTACTTATGCTTATCTCTGCTTAATTTTTTATCGCCGCTTCCTGAAGCGGTAGGCGGCCCTGATAAAAGAAGTGAACAGCGGGTGCGGCTCCAGCGGCCGGGATTTGAATTCCGGGTGAAACTGGCAACCGAGGAACCAGGGATGTCTCTTCAGTTCTATGATTTCTACCAGCCCGTGCTCCAGATTGCGGCCGGAGATCACCAGGCCGGCCGCGGCCAGGCGTGCTTCGTAGTCCGGGTTGAACTCGTAGCGGTGCCGGTGGCGTTCGCTGATGCTCTCTTTTTTGTATATCGAATAGGCCAGGGTGCCTTTTTTAAGCTGACAGGCATAAGCGCCCAGCCTCATGGTGCCACCCAGGTCTGATTCTTTCCGCAGCAGCCGCCACAGACGGAAAATTTTGTGCGGAGCGTTTTCGTCAAATTCTTCACTGTGGGCCCCTTTGAGACCGGCCACGTGCCGGGCAAACTCCACCGTGGCACACTGCATACCCAGGCAGATGCCGAAGAAGGGCAAGCCTTTTTCCCGGGCGTACTGGATGGCCTTGATTTTCCCTTCCACCCCGCGCTGGCCAAAACCCCCGGGCACCAGCAGTCCGTCTTTATTTTTTAAAATTCTATGGGGTTGGCCACGTTCCAGGTCTTCGGCCTCAATCCAGTCGATGTTGACTTTCAGCCGGTTGGCCAGGCCGCCGTGGTCGAGAGCCTGGTAGAGGCTCAGGTAGGAATCATGCAGGCCGATGTACTTACCCACCATGGCGATGGTGACTTCGTCTTCGGGCTGTTGCCGGCGGCGGGCCAGCTCCTGCCAGCGGCTGAGGTCGGGCTCCCCGGCGGCCAGCCCCAGCTTCTTCAGGATGATCCGGTCCAGGGATTCAGCCGCGAAATTCAACGGAATATCGTAGATAGAAGGGGCGTCCACAGCCGTGACCACCGCTTCCAGTGGCACGTTGGTGAACAGGGCAATCTTGCCCTTGATGTCTGGTGGCAGCTCCCGGTCGCTCCGGCAGAGCAAAATATCAGGCTGGATACCGATGGCCCGGAGTTCCTTGACACTGTGCTGGGTGGGCTTGGTCTTAAGCTCACCTGAAGTCCCGACAAACGGCACCAGCGTCAGGTGGATGAACAGGGTATTCTCGCTGCCGAGCGACAGTCGCATCTGCCTGATGGCCTCGAGGAAGGGCTGGCTTTCGATGTCGCCGACGGTCCCGCCGATTTCCACGATGACAATGTCGTTGTTACCAGAGACCGAATAGAAGGCATTCTTGATCTCATCGGTCACGTGGGGAATGACCTGGACCGTTTTTCCCAGGTAATCGCCGCGGCGTTCTTTCCGGATTATGGCCTCATAAATCTTGCCGGCGGTCCAGTTATGAAGCCGGCTGGTCCTGGTGGCGGTGAAGCGCTCATAATGCCCCAGGTCGAGGTCGGTTTCAGCCCCGTCATCGGTGACGTAAACCTCGCCGTGCTGGAAGGGACTCATGGTGCCGGGGTCGACGTTCAGGTAGGGGTCGAATTTCTGCAGGGTGATTTTGTAACCGTGCGACTCCAAAAGCAGTCCGATAGAGGCGGCGGCAATGCCCTTGCCCAGCCCGGAAATAACCCCACCGGTTACAAAAATAAACTTGCTCATCGGTCTCTTCCTTCGGTCCTGATTTGAGTAAGATTATAGAACTATTGTCGCAGCGGCTCAACCCAAATCACATAAATATTGAAGACAAATTTAAGAGCACGGGGAAATCCTGGATTTTTGTCGGCCGAATTGCTCCAGGCTTAATACTTCACCGCTATGATTAGATGGCAAAGTCGCCAACCTGCGGGTGAAAGAGCCGTGCTGTTAATTTTTTTATTTTAAGCATTGTTTCTCTGTCGCTAGGCCGAAAGGAAGCTTTCCGGACTTATAATTCGCCTGGAAAATAAATATCTGGATAATAAATATTAAGAAAATAGAAATTTAAGAATAAAACAACCGCCCGGCTAACCAAAGCCCAGAAATGGAGAGATTACCATGGCCAGAGCGTCAACCAAACTGGACCTGACCGAGAAGGTGACGGGAAACTTTCGCAGGCAGGCCGCTGTTTGCCTCAATCAAGCGCCGGAAGTCGCGGCTTCCAGCCCTCAGGCTGAAATGAAACCGGATTAATATATGAATGTTTGTTCATATAATAATACATGAACAGCTATTCATATATCAGAACTTGCGGTTAAAACACCCCTGACAGAATTATTTTCCGGGTCAGAGCCGGGCAGCTCAGAGGGCCGGCCTGGTTCCCGGCTCGGCCGCAGGAGCGGCAGTGACATCAGTGGTCTGGCAGTTAGCTTCCAGGTAAGCTCCTTCTTCCACCACCAGCCTGGGAGTAATCAGAGTGCCGTAGACCCGGCCCCGGTTATGGACTTCTATCCTGTCCCGGGCCTGGAGATTTCCTCTGATTTCCCCGTTTATGATCAGTTGCCCGACCTTGACATCGGCTTCAACTTTACCCTTTTCTCCTATGATGAGCATGGCATCAGAATTTATCTTGCCCTGGAAATAGCCTTCGATCCGGAATGAACCCTTGAAATTCAATTCGCCTTTGAGTTCTGTGCCCTGGTCAATCAACCCGGCCAGGCGGGACTCATCAGTCATTATCTCTCTTCCTTTCTCTTTTTCTTTATCTTTCATCTTTTCGCTCCTTTAATCTTATCATAAATCCGGTTAAGGTCCTCCAGAGAAAAATAAAATATCTTGATGGCTCCCTTGTTTCTGTTGCCGGTAATGGCCACCTTGGTTCCGAGGAACCTGATTAGTTCTTCCTCCACCGCTTTCAGGTCGGGGTCAGCCAGAGTTTTCTGAGCCCGCGGTGGCTTTTCCTTAAACCTCTGCACCAGTCTTTCGGTTTCTCTAACCGACAGTTGCTTGTCCACTACCATCCTGGCCACCTGGAGCTGGAGCTCCGCTTCCTCCAGGGCCAGCAGGGCCCGGGCCTGGCCCATGGACAATTTTCCTTCCAGGATGTAGCTCTTGATTTCTTCCGGCAACTTGAGCAGCCTGAGGTAATTGGCCACCGAAGCCCGGTCCTTACCGACTTTATCGGCAATTTCCTGCTGAGTCAGTCCGAGCTCCGAACTTAATTGCTGAAAAGCCTGGGCGATTTCCAGCGGGTTCAGGTCTTCCCGGTGGATATTTTCGACGAGCTGAATCTCCAGCTGTTTTTCCCGGGCCAGATTCCTGATTATTACCGGGATGGAGCGCAGCCCGGCTTTCTGGGCCGCCCGCCAGCGCCTCTCACCCACCACTATCAGGTAATGGTCATCCTCCGGTACGACCAGCACCGGCTGGATGATACCGGTCTCTCTTATCGACCTGGCCAGCTCCTCAATTGACTGGTCGTCAAAGACGGTCCTTGGCTGCCGGGGGTTGGGCTGGACTTTTTCGATTTCCACTTCGGCATAACGGTCTTCTTTTAAGATTCCAAACTCTTCGGGAATAAAGGCTCCCAGGCCTTTGCCCAGTGCTTTCTTGGTCATTTCTTTATCAACTCCTCTGCCAGATTCATGTAAGCCTCTGCCCCTTTCGATTTGGGGTCATAGATAACTACCGGCTTGCCAAAGCTGGGGGCTTCGGCCAGCCTGATGCTCCTCGGAATTATGGTGTTTAAGAGCACCCCCCGCAACGAATTTCTTATTTCCTCGGCCACCTGGCGGGCCAGGTTGGTCCGCTCGTCAAACATGGTTAAGAGTATGCCTTCTATGTAAAGCTGTGGGTTAAAATAGGTCCTGACCATGTCCAGGGTGTGAAAAAGGTCGGGAATACCTTCCATGCAGAAGAATTCCGCCTGAACCGGGATTAGGATGGAATCTGCGGCTGACAGGGCATTTATGGTCAGGAAACCGAGTGATGGAGGGCAGTCAATCAGGATAAAATTAAAAAGCTTGCGGACCGCGGCCAGAGCCGTCTTCAGCCTGCTTTCCCGGCCTTCAATCTGGTAAAGCTCGGCCTCGGCTCCGCTCAACTCAGGCGAGCAGGCGCAAAGAAAAAGATTTTCCAGTTCGGTAGGTGAAAGGCATTGCATGACATCCTGGCCGTTCAGCAGAGCCTGGTAGATACCTTTTCCTTTTTCTTTCGGCCGGCCCAGTCCAACCGTGGCCATTCCCTGAGGGTCCAGGTCAATAATCAGCACCCGCAGGTTCCTTAAGGCCAGAGAGGCCCCCAGGTTGATAGCAGTGGTGGTTTTCCCGACGCCACCTTTCTGATTAGCAACGGCAATAATCTTATTCATCTGGTTCGCATGTTCCACGTGGAACATCAATCCCGAGGTTCTTTTTTCTGATAACCTCAAGATATAGATAAATATTATAGACAGCCGCCGGCGTAATTCCAGCTATTTTTTTTACCTGGCCCATGTTTTCTGGCCTGTTCTTTTCCAGTTTTTCCACCTGTTCTCGGGTGAGCCCCGGCACCTCTCGAAAGTTTATATCCCGGGGAACGGGAAGAGCATCGAGCTTCACGATTCTGGCTATTTCTTTCTCCTGTTTCTTCAGGTAACCTTCATACTTTACCTCGGATTCTATGCTTCTTATCTCTTCCGGGCTGAGGTTTACCGGAACTTCTATTTTTTCTGCCACCATTTTCCAGCTTATTCCCGGTTTTCTTAAATAATTGACGGCCGGAACCGTCTCTCCTTTCTCATCTGTTAATTTTTCCCGCCGCAAGAGTTCTATGGTCTGCCTGATTCTCTCCTGTTTTTCCAGGAATTTCTGGTATTCTTCTTCGCTGATGAGCCCGAGCTTGAAGCCATAGGGCAACAATCTCCGGTCAGCGTTATCAATCCTCAGGTTGAGTCGGTATTCGGCCCGGGAAGTGAAAAGACGGTAAGGCTCGTCCACCCCGAAAGAAATCAGGTCGTCAATCAATACTCCGATATAAGCCTCGTGTCGCCCCAGGATGAAAGGTTCCTGGCCTCTCAGGTTGAGGACTGCATTTATCGCGGCCATTAGCCCCTGAGCTGCAGCTTCCTCGTAACCCGAGGTCCCGTTTATCTGCCCGGCCAGGTAGAGATTTTTGATTTTTCTGGTCTCGAGGGTAGGTTTCAGCTCGGTAGGGGAGACGGCATCATATTCTATCCCATAAGCCGGCCGCAGTATCTTAGCCTGGTCCAGTCCGGGTATGCTCCGCAAAATTTCCTTCTGCACTTCGTAAGGCAGACTGGAAGATAATCCGTTGACGTATATTTCCGTGGTGCTTACCCCTTCTGGCTCCAGGAAGAACTGGTGCCGCTGGTGATGGGGGAATTTCACCACCTTGTCCTCAATTGAAGGGCAGTACCTCGGACCTATTCCCTTGATTATCCCGCTGAACAGGGGAGACTTATCCAGGTTTTTCCTGATTACCTCATGAGTTTTCTGGTTAGTATAGCCAACGTAACAGACTACAAGGTTTTTAAGCGGCCGGTTCGTCCTGAAAGAAAAGGCCACGGGCTCATCATCTCCCGGCTGGGGTTTGAATTTCTCCCAGTCGATGCTGTTCCTGTCGAGCCTCATCGGAGTCCCGGTCTTCAGCCTGAGCATCTTGAAACCCGCTTCTCTCAAGGCCCGGGCCAGCTCCACTGCTGGCGGTTCGTTGGCTCTTCCGGCCGGATAACTGTTAAGACCGATATGAATGAGCCCGTTAAGGAAGGTGCCCGGGGTCAGGATGACCGCTCCAGCTTTTATCCTGGTGCCGTCCTGGCAGATAACCCCGCCAACCCGGTCTTCCTCAATCACCAGACCGGTTACTACCGCCTGGAGTATCCGCAGGTTCTTTATATTCTCCAGCCATTGCTTCATGGTGAGCCGGTAGGCGGCCTTGTCGCACTGGGCCCTCGGCCCCTGAACCGCTCCGCCGCGGCTACTGTTTAACAGGCGAAAATGGATGCCGGTTTCATCGGCCAGAAGCCCCATAAGTCCCCCGAGGGCATCTATTTCCCGCACCAGATGTCCTTTGGCCAGACCTCCTATAGCCGGGTTACAGGACATCTGAGCGATGGTCTCAAGGTGAATGGTTAAAAGACAGGTAGCCGCTCCCAGGCGGGCGGCAGCCGCGGCCGCCTCGCAGCCGGCATGACCGGCCCCGACCACCACCACCTCGTATTCCTCGGCAAACGGCTTCTGGTTCATTTCCCTATACAAAACCGGCTGAAAATTTCTTCCAGGACTTCCTGGCTGCTGACCTCTCCCGTTAATTGCCCTATGGCCGGCAAAACTTCCCTTACGGCTTCAGCCACCAGCTCCTCCCCGTATCCTTCCTCCAGCAGTCGCCTGGCTCTTTCCAGGTCCTGCTTCATGTTCTCAATCAGGGTTTTCTGTCGCTCATGGAGAATGATTTCTTCCTGCTTTTCAGCCGGCGGAGAAAAAGTCCGGAGCATCAGCTTTTTTAGTTCGTCCAGATTTTCACCGGTCAGGGCTGAGACCTCCACCCAGGGTGTCCCAGGAGAAGCGGCCAGGATTTTTTCCCTGTTAATTTTCGGTTCCAGGTCGGCCTTGTTAAAGACCAGGACCATTTTCTTCTGGCCGAATTTTTCCAGCAGCTGGAAATCTTCTCTGGTTTCCTTCCTGGAAGCGTCCAGGACCAAGAGAAGGCCGTCGGCCTTTTCGGCCAGCCTTTGCCCTCTGACCATTCCTTCTTCTTCCACCGGGTGCTGGGCCTGGCCGAACCCGGCCATGTCTACCAGCTTGATAAGCACTCCATCTAACAGAATATTTTCCCTGATAAAATCCCTGGTCGTCCCGGGGTAGGGAGTGACTATGGCCCTTTCCTCCTCCAGCAGGGCGTTGAACAGGGTGGATTTACCGACATTGGTCTTGCCGAGGATGGCCACGCTCAGGCCTTCCAGCATGGCCCGACCCTGTTCATAACTCCTGACCAGCTTTCCCAGGTCAGTTATGAGTTCGTCCAGGGTATCCCGGAGCTGGTCCGGACTAACTTCTGGCTCTTCTTCCGCAAACTCCAGGCTGGTTTCTACCAGGCTCAACAACTCAACCACTTTCTCCCTTATGGCCGTCATCTTTCTGGATAGACTGCCTTCCAGCTGCCTGAAAGAAACCCGGGCCTGGTCCAGAGAACAGGCCCGAATCAGGTCGTTAATGGCTTCGGCCTGGATGATGTCAATCCGCCCGTGGAGGTAAGCCCGCAGGGTGAATTCCCCCGGGTGAGCCAGCCGGGCCCCGGCCTTTATTCCCAGTTTTACCGCTTCCGCCAGCAAAACAGGAGAGCCGTGCAGGTTAAGCTCGACTACCTCTTCCCTGGTATATGAATGCGGGGCAGGGAAATAGCACAGGTAGCCAGCATCCAGGACTTCCCCTGACTCCGGGTCATGCAGGTAGCCAAAGCACATCATCCGGGGAGAGGCGGCCGGATCATTGTCTCTTACGGAAAAGATTTTCCTGGCAATGGGGAGGGCTTCCGGCCCGCTCAAGCGAACGATGCCGATTCCTCCCGGCCCGGCCGGAGTGGAAACGGCAATGATGGTATCTTCCAGGGTCTGGTTCATATTCTAATTTTAATCGCAGATTTGAAGATAGTAAACAGAAGCTCGCGGCTGGCTGTTTTCAGTCCTGGCTAACCTGTTTTTTCTGGCTGTCGCTGGCCACCGGGAAGACCCTGACCTTTTTCAAAAATCCCTCTCCCAGGCTCTCGGTGGTCAGCCCGGGCAGCTGGTTGACGGCGATGTGAATAATCCGTCTTTCGTAAGGATTCATGAAATCCAGGATTTCTTCCTGTCCAGTTTCCTTAACCTTCTGAGCTACCTGCAGGGCATATTCCTTCAGTTGCTTTTCTTTGCGTCGCCGGAAAAATTCACAGTCAGCCTGGACCTTCTGGCTGGAGATTTTATTCAGGATGTGCTGGATGGCCAGCAGCAGCGCTCCATCATTTTTCAGGAGCAGCTTGCGGTCTTCACCGTCAAAAACCACATAAATCATCTGGTCTCTCTTTTTGACCTGGTAGGTGAGCTCCAGCGGAAAAACCTTCATCAGGTTTCGGAGGAAGACTTCCACCGCACCGGACTCATCCTCGGTTTTGAGCCAGGCCCTGATGACTATTTCTTTATTCTTCAAGCCGAAGAGCTTGGTTTTTTCGGTGACGATTTCATAGTTAAACTGGTCCCGCGGGACCTTCAGCACGTGCTCGGCCAGGCTGAGCACATCTTCCAGGCTTCTGCCTTTAAACTCTTGTTTTTCAATAACTTGGCTCTGTCTTGGCTGGTTATTTCTTTCTTCTTTTTCCATCGGACTCCCTCTTGCGAGCCATCATCCGGTTCATAATGGCTTGCTGAGCTATTTGCAGAACATTATTGGTCAACCAGTACAGCACCAGTCCGGCCTGAAAATTCATGAAGAAAATGGTAAAGATGAAAGGCATCAGCAGCATCATCTTCTGCTGGGCCGGGTCGGCTGTGGAGGGCGTCATCTTCTGGGTGATAAACTGGGTCACACCCATCAGAATCGGCGTCACGTAGTAAGGGTCCCGGACCGATAGGTCCTTGATCCAGAAAACGAAGGGACTGTGTCTGAATTCCACCGCCACCACCAGCATCCGGAAAAATCCCCAGAAGACCGGGAGCTGAATCAGCAGCGGCAGGCAGCCTCCGGCCGGGTTGATCCCGTGCTCCTTGTACAGGCGCATCAACTCCTCGTTCATCTGCCGCCTCTGTTCTATATCCTGCTTGGCCTTCTTGTATTTAGCCCTGAGAGCTTTGATCTTGGGCTGGATTTCCGCCATCCTGGCCATGGATTTGGTCGAGCTGTAAGTCAGGGGAAAGAAAAGTATTTTAATAATCAGGGTCATAATGATTATGGCCACACCCCAGTTGGGAATCAGGCCATGGAAATACCTGGTGGCGATGAGCAGCAATTCGGCTATCCCGCCGAAGAAACCGAAGTTGATGATTTTCTTGGTCTGGTGTCCGTAGGCTTTTAGCCGGTCATATTCTTTGGGCCCCAGGTAGGCCTCTCGGGGGTGGCTGAAAGCCAGGTAAAAATAGGGAATAACCGCTATCTTGCCGTCGGCCTGGGTTTCGCTGACTTCCTTCTTGAAAGCCAAGGCCTGGCTGCTGGCCGGGTCTAACAGGAAGATGGCCGCAAAATAATTTTCTTCGTAAGCCGCCCAGTCCAGTCCGAGATAGCGGCTGGCTTCATTTTCCAGGCCTATCTTTTTTTCCTGCAGACGGAAGACCTTCTGGTCGCGGCTGGAGAGGAAAGCCGCTCCCCGGTTAGCGCTGAACTTCTGTTTGAGTTCTTCCGGACTCAGGCTGCCGATGCCCGGCCCCCACACCACCACCGGGTCCACCTCTTTCCCGCCAAGCTCCAGGCTGATTTTTATCCCGAAATTATAGTCACGACCGTTAAAGGTCAGCAGCTTGCGGACTTTCAGAGTATTCCCATCGGAATACTCAAATAGCAGAGTGCCCGTTTCACCTTCCCCCAGCCGGACGTTGCCGCCTTCAAATTTATAGAGGGCGCTGTTGGCCCGCTCCATCAATTCCGGCTCCTCCAGTTTCAAAGCCAAAGGATAGAGTCCAAACCGCCCGGCGGCTTCCGGCACCAGGTCGAGCGGTGCGGGCACCGGCTCTTTCCGGTCGGGCAATTTCTTCAGGTGATTTTTTAGCTGCCAGCTGGTCAGCACCGCTCCCCGGTTGCTCCAGGTAGCTTTATAAAGTGGCGTTTCCACCGTGACGCTTTCTTCCTGCTCGGCGGCCACGGACTCGGTCACCGTCGGGGCTCCAGTTTCCCGGGCCGGAGTCATAGGGGTTGCTTCCAGGGGTCTGGCGGTTTCTGCCCCCGTTTCCAGCCTGTCTGTGGCCGCCGCTGGCTTCTGGGGTGCCGGCTGGACTGGTTTGCCGGGCTTGATGAAAATCAACTGATAAAGAAACAGAATCAAGAACGACAGGAAAATGGCCAGTATCAATCTCTTTTCCATAATCTCCTCTTAAGGCAAAGGGTCAACTCCTCCCTCGTGAAAGGGATGGCAGCGCAATATCCTCTTCCCTCCGAGCCAGCTCCCCTTGAAAAATCCGTATTTCTTTATGGCCTCATAGGTATACTGAGAACAGGTGGGGTAGTAGCGGCAATTATGACCGAGCCAGGGTGACAGCAACAGCTGGTAAGCCCTGATCAGCCCGAGGGCAATATATTTCATGCACAGCTCCGTCTTTCTCAGCTCGACTTAAAGAGGCAGTCTGTCCAGCACGGCTCTGAACTCGGCCTCCACCTCATCCCGGGTCCGCCCGCAGATGTCTGACTGGGCGATGAATATCAGGTCCACCGGCCCGGGCAATAAATTTTTGTTTTTCCGGAAAAGCTCCCGGAACCATCTCTTGACCCGGTTCCGGGCGGTGGCCTTGCCAATTTTCCGGCTTACCACCACGCCCAGCCTGGAATATTCCAGGCCGTTCGGCTGAAAAACCAGGTGAAAATACCTGCCTCTTAACCGGCGGCCCTTCCTGTATAATTCAATAAAATCCTTTTTCCTGCGGATTCTTTCAACCGGTCTCAGGCGTTCATCCATCAGACCGCAAGTCTTTTGCGACCTTTTGCCCTTCTGTTCTTAATGACTTTCTGGCCTCCTTTGCTGCTCATTCTGACCAGAAAGCCATGGGTTTTCTTTCTCTTCCGGTTATTCGGCTGAAAAGTTCTCTTCATGGTCAACACTCACTACAAGATTTAAGCTTTTATCTTAAACGAAGACAAGCAGTTCTGTCAAGTACCGGCCACTGGCTGTTAACCGCAGTCTCCTGACGCAGCCTCCGCTTCCTCAGCTGCTTGTTGGTTGTGCTGGGCCAGATACATCAGTGACACATTAGAATCCTTTGGATGAGGATGAAAATTAGCCCCCTTACCCTTAAGAAAATTTTACGTTTCTCTCTTACGGCCAAGTTATGCCCGGGGCCACCGGCCCTAAACAAGAGAGCTATTGGTCGCCAGAACGTCTTGGGTAAAAGGGTCACTAACGTCCTGAACCTATACAATGGTTTGACTATAAAGATAGGATAGACTATAATTTAAGCGAAATGCATTCTCTCAAAATTGGTGACAAGGTCATCTACCCGGCCCAGGGACTGGGAATCATAGAAGATATTCAGGAAGAATCATATAACGGACAGTCCATTCGCACCTTTCACATTCGCCTCAAGTGCAACAACACTCTGGTAGTTATTCCCAGCAATTCAGCCGCCGAAATCGGTTTGAGGCGGCCGGTTTCCCAGAAGGACGTAAATAAATTTTTCCAGTTCCTGAGGAAGTGTGCGGTCGACATCAGCACTGACTGGAAAGACCGTTACAAGGAAAATTTTGACCTGATGAAATCAGGCCAGCTGGAAGATATCGCCGTCGTCTTCAAGACGCTCTTCCTGCTGAGCCAGACCAAGCCCCTGTCCTTCAGGGAAAAAAAGATGCTGGAGAAATCGCGGGAGCTGATCATCAGCGAGCTGGCGGCTTCTTCCTGCCTCAGTCCGGACAAAATCAGCACCCGGCTGGACCAGTGCCTGGCCAGCTGTCTCAAGGACCTCAAGCTGGGTCCGGCCTTTTGATTTTCCTCCAATGCTGACCGAGATCGGCCTGTTCGTCTTATTCCTGGTTTTAAGCGCTTTTTTCTCTTCTTCCGAAACCGCCTTCCTGTCCGTCAACCCCTATACCCTGGAATACCTCGACAGCAAGGGCTCGACCCGGGCCAGGCTTATCCGTAAGATGCTGGCCAGACTAAGCGAACTGCTGTCCACCATCCTCATTGGAAATACACTGGTTAACGTCGCCGCCGCTTCTATCGCCACCTCCATTCTGGTGCGGCTGTCTTCCGACCCCAACCAGGCGGTGATTCTGGCCACCCTGGCTACCACCCTGTTGGTTTTGATATTCGGCGAGATAACTCCCAAAACCATTGCTGCCTACCGACCAATGCCGTTGGCTTCATTTTATGTTTACCCGGTCCGGATTTTTTACTACCTTTTTTACCCCCTGACCAGGCTCTTTTCCCTGCTGACTAATCTCTTTCTGCCCCGGGAGGAGCGCCGCCGCCAGCCCCGGGCCCACCATCTGAGCGACGAGGAAATCAAGATGGTCATCAGCTCCGGGGCCAGGGGGCTGTCGCGCTTCCGGAAAAAAATGCTGGCCGGGGTGCTGGACCTCAGCCGCCGCCCGGTCAAGGAGATAATGATTCCCCGAACCCAGGTCCGGGCCCTGGAAGTCAACCTGCCGCTCCCCGAGGTCCTCAGGATTGTCCAGGAGTGCGGTTTCTCCCGCTATCCGGTTTACCGCAACACCATAGACAACATTGTAGGACTGGTCCACGTCAAGGATATCCTGCCCCTGATGCCATCGCCGGGGGAATTCAACCTGAGCCGGCTGCTGCGCCGGCCGTTGTTTGTTCCGGAATTGGCCAGCATCGAAAAAGTCCTGCTGCAGATGCAGGAGGGAGCCGTCCACCTGGCCCTGGTGGTGGACGAGTTCAGCAACTTTGAGGGCATTGTCACCCTGGAAGACATCATGGAAGAAATCATCGGCGACATCCGGGATGAATACGACCGCAAAGCCGAGGACTGGTACCAGCAGGTGGGGGAAAACGAATACCTGATCAAGGGCACCGCCCCGATTAAAGAAATAAATGAAATCCTGAACCTGGGCATTCCGGAGAAAAAGGATTACACCACCCTGGCCGGATTATTCCTCTACCACTTTGGCCACCTGCCGGCCGAGAAGGATTCCATCAAGCTGAAATCGATGCAGTTTACGGTGGAAAAAATGAGCCGCCGTCATCTGAGCCAGATCCGGGTTAAAGTGCTCCGGGACCAACCAGAGGAGACCGCCAGATGAAGGTCGTGGCCAGCAACAAGAATGCCTATCACAATTATGAAATACTGGAAACCATGGAAGCCGGCCTGGCCCTGACCGGGAGCGAGGTTAAATCAATCAGGGAAGGTCGGGTCAGCCTGAAGGAAAGTTTCGCCGATTTCCAGGGTGATGAATTATACCTGATAGATTGCAACATCAGCCCCTACCATGCGGCCAACATCTTTAACCACGAGCCGACCAGGCCGAGAAAGCTGCTGCTGCACCGTCGGGAGTTGAAACGGCTGGCCGGCAAGGTCCAGGAACGGGGTTTAACGCTGGTCCCGACCAAGGTCTACCTGAACGACCGGGGACTGGTCAAGGTGGAGCTGGCCCTGGCCCGGGGCAAAAAGACTTACGAAAAAAGGGAAACCATCAAGAAGCGGGATGTCGAGAGAGAGATCCGGGCCGAGATGAAAAAGCGCCTGCGCTGATCAGGGGCCAGTCACTGTGGCCGCCAGTTTCCAGGCCAGCCTCAGGGCTTCACCAAAACTGTCCGACCGGGCCAGTTTTTTTCCAGCCAGGTCAAAGGCCGTGCCGTGGTCGGGAGAAGTCCTGATAAAGGGCAGCCCCAGGGTCAGGTTGACGCCGCAGTCAAAGGCCACCAGCTTGAAGGCTATAAGACCCTGGTCGTGATACAGGGCTACAACCATCTTATCAGGTTTATCCAGGGCTCTTAAAAAAACGGTGTCGGCCGGAAAAGGGCCGTCGATTTTTAGGCCCTCGGCCCGGGCGGCGGCGACCGCGGGAATGATTTCTGAGTTCTCTTCTTCGCCCAGGGTTCCATCTTCGCCGGCATGGGGATTTAACCCGCAGACCAGGATTTCTTCCACGCCCAGGTCCCACTGCCGTACCTGCCGCTGCAGCCGGCGGAAGAAAGCCAGCAGGTTTTCCCGGTGGAGCTGGGCCAGGGCCCCTTTGAGCGGCAGATGGTGCGTAAAGAGCGCCAGCTTCAGCCGCCTCGACCAGAAACTCATGATGGCTTCGGGGTAAAGAGATTCCAGGTAGTCAGTATGCCCGTGGAACTTGAGTCCGGCCTGCTGCCAGCCAGCTTTGGAAACCGGGCCGGTAACCACCGCCTGGAGTTCACCCCGCCCGGCCGCCTCCACGGCCTGGCTGAAAAATTCAAAAGAGGCCAGGGCGCCGGCGACGGTAGGGGAGCCGGGTTCTAATTTATCCAGGGGTTGTCCGGCTTCTCTGATTTCTATTCTCCCTGAAGCCAGGGCTGCGGCCAGCAGGTCAGCTGGCAAATCGAGGCAACGGCACCAGCTTTCCAGGATTTTTTTCTGCCCGAAGATCAGGTACCTGGCTTCGGGTAACGAGGCCGGATTTTTTAAGAAATGAAGGATGACCTCGGGACCGATACCGGCCGGGTCACCCAGGGTCAGGCCAATTACCGGAACGCTCATTTAGTTTTTCTGGGTGTGTTTTCACCTTCCGCTTCTTCCTGCTTCTCTTCCTGCTCCAGCTTGAACAGGTATTTAACCTGACGTTTGTAAATCAGCAGATTGGGAGCACCCTCGCGGTTGAGCTTGAAGCAGTTTCGGTCATACCATTCAATATAACCTTCCACCCGTTCTCCGTCAGCCAGGACCACGGCCATCGGAGTTCTCTTGTTCATCTGTTTCAGGAAGTAATAATTCTCAGCATGGGTATCGGTCGGGGGAGGCATCTTCTTCTTGGCCGCTTCTTTTTCCTTGGCTTCCCGGGTCATCTTTTCTTTGACTTCAGATAGGTCGGGCCGGATTAATTTTCTTTGCATCGGTACCCTCACAAAGTGAGAAGAAAATCTTTGATAGCATCTTAACACCCGCCGGAGAAAATTGCAACCCTGAATTTGAGAGCGGGCTGTGGCCGGGCTGGCCGAGGTCCCCTGGAGCCTGGATACCAGGTCTTAACCTGAAAGAACATACGGCTTGACTTTTCTCTTGTTAATTCCATAGAATTCAACCCTATGAAAATGTATCGCGGCCGGCTTTCATTCTTTTTCCTGGGGCTGCTCTTCTTTCTAAGTCTGGGCAACATCATCGCCCACGACTTTCTCTGCCATGAGGAACTGCACCAGTTAACCAGCCCGGTCCACCATTCTTTCCATCATCCGCGCTGGGACCCTCAGGACCTGCTCTTGCCTGACCCGGGAGCCTCGGAACAAATATCTGCTCCAGCCGAAGAGCTCCATCCCTCGGATTTTGTCCCATCCATCTTTCATCCACCTGATTAATTTTTTTCTTCTTTCCCCCTGATCTTTCATTCCGGAGGTGGAAATGTCTTTTATCATCATGTTGTTTTTTATGCTGTCTTCCTGGCCCCAGGAACAGCCCGTTCCGCCCCTGGCTCTGACCCTGGAACAGGCAGTGGAGCTGGCCAGCCAGCAAAATCCGTCTCTCCTGGCCCTGGCCAGGGAAATAGAGACGGCTCAGGGTCAAACCCTGGTCGACTCAGCCCTGCCCGAGGCCGAGGTCGGGCTGGAGCTGGCCGGGCTAAACTTCCCCGGAGCCAGGCAGGTGGAGCAGGAAACAAGCTTTGGGGTGGCTCAGACCATTCCCTTCCCGGGAAAATTGAAGCTCCGGGCGACGGCTGGCCGGTTGATTGAAGCCGAAGCCCGGTTGCGGCTGCAAAAGGCCCGGTTGCTGCTGGCGGCTGAGGTCAGAAAAGTCTATTTCCGGAGCCTGTTCCACCAGAAGACTGTGGAAATCCTGTTGAAAAACCTGGACCTGCTTCAGGAAATTCAGAAAAATGCCATGGCCCGCTATGCCCTGGCGGCCGTGCCCTATTCCGATATCCTGCGGGTGCGGCTGGAAATAGCCAGAACCAGAAATGACCTGCTGGCGGCCGGCAATGACCTCAAAGTCAGCCGGCAGGAGCTGGCCCTGCTGCTCGGGCTGAAAGGGGAGACCCCACTGGTCTTAACCTCATCCCTGGAACAGCAACCCGCCGACTGGAAACTGGAGGAATGGCTGGCCAGGAAAAGAGAGCTCAGCCCCAGCCTGCAACTGGCCCGCCTGCGCCAGGAACGGGCCGAAGTGTTCAGCCAGATTGTCCTAAAGAACCGCTGGCCCGATTTCTCCCTCGGTTTTTTCTCCCCGAGCAAGAAACTCGGGGCGACTGGCCTGAGCTTCGGCCTGAGCTATCCGCTCTTTTCCCGAAAACGGCTGACCGGGGAAAAAATCCTGGCCGAAGCGGAAAAGCAGAAAGCCCTGTTCGCCAGCCAGGCGGCCGAAAGATTCTACGAGAGCCGGACCAGGCAGGCCGCCGGCTCCCTGGCCCAGAGCCTGGAACAAATCAGAATCTTTGAAGACAGTTTGCTCCGGGAAACAGAAGAGGGCCTGGAAAAAGCTCTCAGCGATTATCGCCTGGGGCGGCTTGATTCCTTAAACCTGATGGACCTCTACCGCCAGGCCAGCCTGGTCCGCCTGGAATATTACCGTGCCCTTTACCTTTATCAGAGCGCTCTGGCCGACCTGGAAATGGCCGGAGAAGATTACGAATGACAAAATTAAACTTATGCCTGACGGAGAAATACCATGCCTTGCCTTCGACTTAAATTCAAACCAGCCGTCCTGGCCTTGATGCTGGCGGCTTTATTCTTATTCAGCGGGTGCGGCCGGACGAACTCCAGCCCGGATAAGGCCGGCCCGGGGGAGAAGGACGAACACGCTCCGGAACAGGTCAGCCTGAGCCAAGAAGCCATGGCCCTGGCCGGGATTAAAATAATGACTCTGTCTCCTCGGACCATCAAGCCCGAGCTTCTGGTTCCAGCCGAAGTGGTCCTCAACCCCAGGGCCTATTACCGGCTGACCGCCCGGGTGCCCGGAAGGGTGGAAGAACTGCTGGTTTACCAGGGCGACCGGGTCAGGCCGGGTCAGGTGGTGGCCAGGCTGTTCAGCCTGTCTTACCTTGAAAGCCTGACTGAACTGCGGCTGGCAGCTGAGCGTCTGGAAAAATTAACCCGGCAGCAGTCACCAGAACAGGAAACGGCCCGGGCCCTGCTGGAATCAGCCCGGGAAAAATTGCGCCTCCTGGGTCTATCCGATAAGGAAATTGAAGCTCTCCCGGGCCGCCCGTCAGCGAGCAGCCTGTATGAAGTTCTGAGCCCGGCTTCAGGTCAGGTGGTTTCCACCTCTGTTTATCCGGGAGATACCCTGGAAACGGGCTCCCTATTGATGGAAATAGCGGCTTTTGACCGGCTGTGGATTGAGGGCCAGGTCCAGGAAAAAGACCTGGGGCTGGTCAACCCCGGCCAGGAAGCTATCGCCCGGACCGGGGCTTACCCCGGGGAAGAATTCAAAGGGCGAGTAACATTCATCTCTCCCGTTCTGGACACCGCCACCCGGACGCTCAAAGTGAGGGTGGAAGCGGCCAATCCAGACGGCCGGCTGAGGCCGGGGATGTATGTTGACCTGGCACTTTCCCTGCCAGAAATGACCATCCTGGCCGTCCCGGAAGAAGCGGTGGTTGAGGTCGACGGCCGGAAAACCATCTTTATCCCCCGGGCTCCGGGTGTTTTTGTCGGCCGCGAAATTCAGACCGGCCCGCCGGTTAAGGGCTGGCTACCGGTTATTTCCGGACTGGAAAACGGCCAGGAATTTGTGGCCGCTGGAGCCTTCATGTTAAAAGCCGAGCTTCTCAAGCCAACGCTGGGTGAGGGAGAACATCACCATGATTGACCGGATAATCCATTTCTCTTTACGGGAGAGACTTCTCGTCGGAATACTGATACTGGTGATAATAGGCGCCGGTCTTTATTCTTTCATCAAGCTGCCGATAGATGCCTTCCCCGACGTCACCAGCGTCCAGGTGGAAATTCTCTCTTACGCCCCTGGCTATTCGCCCTTTGAAGTGGAAAAGTTCGTCACCTTTCCCCTGGAAATCAGCCTGCGCGGTCTTCCGGGCCTGAGTCAGCTGCGCTCGGTGTCGCGTTCCGGGCTATCGGTCATAACGGTGGTCTTCGAGGATAAAACCGATATCTATTTTGCCCGGCAACAGGTTTTCGAGCGACTGTCTGAAGCCCGGGACAGATTACCGGCTGGAGTGGAAACCAGCCTCGGCCCGATCGCCACGGCCATGGGTGAAATCTATCAATATACAATTGAGGGTAATGAGCCCGGGGCAGTAAAGGACTGGACACCCTACCTTACCGAGTTGCGCACCCTCCAGGACTGGGTAATCAGCCCGGTCTTAAAAAGCATCCCCGGAGTGATTGATGTCAACTCCTTCGGCGGCTTCATCAAACAATACCTGATCAAAGTCGACCCTGCCCGACTGCTGAAGTATGACCTGAGTCTGGCCCAGGTCGTGGCCGCTGTCGAAAACAGCAACCTCAACGTGGGCGGCAACGTGGTGGAAAAGGGCCAGCAGCAATTCATAGTCAGGGGCACCGGTTTGTTTAACAGCCTGGATGACATTAAAAACACGGTCATCAAAGCCGAACGGGGTGTTCCCGTTCTTCTGCAGGACGTAGCCACGGTGGAAGAGGGGTTTGCCGTCAGGCAGGGTGCGGCCATCATCAACGGCCGGAAGGAAGCTGTCGGCGGTATTGTCCTGATGCTCAGGGGAGAAAACAGCCGGCAGGTTACCCGACGGGTCGAGCAGAAGGTGGCCGAAATCAACTCCGGCGGGCTGCTCCCGGCGGGTCTGAAGATTGTGCCTTTTTACAAGAGAACAGACATAGTGGAAAAAAGCGTCCGGACGATGGAAGAAGCCCTGCTGCTGGGGGCCCTGCTCGTTATATTTATTGTCTTCGTTTTCCTGCGCAGTTTCCGTGGCTCGCTGGTGGTCATCCTGTCCCTGCCCCTGGCCGTCCTGCTGACCTTCGTGGTCATGAAGCAAACTGGACTGACGGCCAACCTGATGTCTCTCGGGGGCCTGGCCATTTCCATCGGCATGATCATCGATGCGGCCATCATCCAGGTAGAAAACATTCAGCGTCACCTGGCCGAAAGCCGGAGAAAGGACCTGCCCACCTTCCTCCGGGCCGTGCTGGAGGTGCGAAAACCCAGCATCTTCGGGGAGATGATCATCGCCCTGACTTTCATCCCCCTTCTCAGCCTGCAGGGTATTGAGGGCAAGATGTTTTCCCCGCTGGCCATCACCCTGTCAATTGCCATCATCTGCTCCCTTCTCATTTCACTTTTCATAATACCAGGCCTGGCCTACCTGATACTGAAAGTCCCGGCCGACCGGCCCGACCGGTTGCTCAACACCCTCAACCGGTTCTACAGCGGGGGATTGCGCTGGTCGCTCCGGCATGGCTGGCTGGTAGTCGGCCTGATGGTGGGGCTGCTGGCCTCCAGCCTGTTCCTCGTCCCATCCCTTGGCCGGGAATTCATCCCGGTCATGGATGAAGGGGCCTTTGACATGGACATCCAGATGCTTCCAGGTATCTCCCTGAAACAGGCCATGGACATCACCATGGAAGTGGAAAAAAGGCTGAAACAATTCCCGGAACTGGAAACTATTGTCTCCCGCACCGGGCAGACCGGCCTGGCCCTGGAAGCCAGGGGTGTAGAAAAGACCGGTTTCGTCGGTTCACTCCAACCACGGGAGCAATGGACTTCGGCCCGGAGCCGGGAAGAGCTGACTGAAAAAATGCGCCAGGCCATCGAAGACATACCGGGAATTTCCTTTTCTTTCAGCCAGCCGATTGCCTGCCGGATTGACGAGCTGGTGGCCGGCACCAGGGCTCAGCTAATCATCAAGCTGTTCGGCGAAGACCTGGACCTTCTCCGGTCTAAGGCGGCGGAGATGGCCGCCGTCATCAGGGGAATACGGGGGGCGGCCGACCTGGTGGTAGAAACCACATCCGGGCAGCCTTACATAATCATTGACCTCGACCGGCAGGCTCTGAAACGCCACGGACTTCAGGCAGCCGAGGTGCTGTCGCTGGTGGAAATAGCCTCGGCCGGGAAAGCCGTCACCAGGATGTACGAAGGAGAAAAGGCTTTTGAGGTGGTCATAAAATACCCGGAAGACCTGCGCAATTCGGTTGAAAAGCTGGGGGCCTTGCTGGTGGACACTCCCGGCGGTTATCGTCTGCCCCTGGGGCAGCTGGCCCGGATTGAGGAAGTGGAAGGACCGGCCCAGATCAGCCGGGAAGCTGGTTTCAGACGGATCGGCCTCGAGGTCAACGTCACCGGGCGAGACCTGGGCAGTTTTGTAGCCGAAGCCAGGGAAAAAATCGCCCAGCAGGTCAGCCTGCCACCAGGATACCGGCTGGAGTGGGGTGGCCAGTTTGAAAACCAGCAGCGGGCCATGCGCCGCCTGGCCATCATCGTGCCGCTAACCCTGGCGCTCATTTTCTTCCTCCTGTTTTCCACCTTTGACTCCTTCAGGCTGGCCCTGCTGGTGCTGCTGACCCTGCCTTTTGCCCTGATCGGTGGAATTTTCTCCCTCTGGCTGTCCGGCCTGTACCTTTCTGTTCCGGCCTCGGTTGGTTTTATTGCCCTGCTGGGGATAGCCGTCCTGAACGGAGTGGTCATGGTCAGTTATTTCCAGCAGCTGACTCAAAACCAGTGTTTTCCTTTTGACGAAGCCCTTATCCAGGCCGCCAGCAAGAGACTGCGGCCGGTGTTGATGACCGCGCTGACCACCCTGCTCGGGCTGCTGCCGCTCCTTTTTGCCCGGGGTCCGGGTTCGGAAGTGCAGCGGCCGCTGGCCACAGTGGTGGTGGGAGGATTGCTGACCTCCACTGTTTTAACCCTGTGGCTGTTGCCGGTTCTTTTTCGCTGGACCTGCGGGATTAAAGAAAGCAACCAGGAGTTGAATTGATTAGCATCAGCCCGGGGTCTGTTTCCCGGGTGGCCAGGATGTTTTGGTTTTTCCGGGCCTAAACGGAATTTTGATGACAGGGCGGTCAGGAGAAATGAAATCTTTTCGGCCCGGAAGCAGATTCTTTCAGCCGCTGCACTTCGAAGCCCGAAAGGAAAATTTCAACCAGAAAGGCAGGTCAGAAATTGCCGGGTATCAGGTTAATAAGAACAGGAAGAAAGTCTGGCCGGGCGGCTTTTAAACTCTCCACCAGTAAGAGAATTTAACAAAATAATAGCGGCCGACCGTGCGGTAGCCGGTCTCTGGCAGCCATTCCCGATGATTCTCCACCCCCAGGTAGAAGCAGGTGCCAGGGTTGAGCTCATAACCAAAGAGACCGCTCAGGAAAATTGTCCGGTAGTAGCTGTCGTAATCGGTGATGGTCCTGACAAACAGGCTGCGGCTGAACTGAAAATTTATACGCTGACTCAGGATGGTCACCCGGTAAACCCGGGGGCCGCGACGCGACTCGTAAAAATTAAGGTCTTCCAGCCGCGTGGTTAGCACCAGGTTGGCCACCGGGCGGAAATTCAGCTCCCCTTCGAACGACCGGCTGTAGCCGAGGTATGGATGCTCATCATAATAGATGGAGGTGCCAACGCTGCCGCCAATCCGACCGCTGAGCCAGGCCAGGGGAGCCGAGAACAGGCTGAGCCTGAATTGCCTGGGTTTCAGGTCAACCTCGTTATACTTTTCAAAAGTGTCGCTGTAATTGAGGAAAAGAAAGGTCTGCCGCCAGCCGCTTATCATCAGTGAGTAATCAACGTCAACATCGGTCAGCACCCCGCTGTAACTATAAACCCGGCGGTAGGAGAGGGAAGGAGTAACGGAGATGAGGTAATCGTTTTCGGGCAGAAAGCTGTAGCCGGCCCGGAGGTTGAGCGAATGAATATCCTTCCTTCGCAGAAAACCCAGCCCGGCTTCAAATTCCGGGTGGACGCTGAACCAGTTCAGGGAAAAATTTAAGTGCCGGTCCTGGTGGTCGAAACCAAGATGCCAGGCCGGGGCCAGCACCGTTTTTAATCCTTCTACCTGGCTTCTGGAACCCACCAGCTGGAAGGCCAGGCGGTTGGTCTGAGTAATCTTGAACTGCCCGTCCATTCCCAGCAGCCGGTTATAATCAGAAAAGAGAGACGACCCGGCCAGGCCCATTTCTTTATCCGCGGCGATAAAACCCAGGTAGGATTCGGACAACAGGTCCTGCCGCAGACGCAACACATTATTCCACGACCGGTAAGAAGCCAGTTCGTTGAACTCCGGAGCTCCCGGGATTTCAATGGCCGCGGGTCTGTCATCCAGGGCTGACATCACCCCGAAGCTGGTGTTCCCGAGCTTGCCGGTGACCTTGGCCGCCCAGACCGGGGAGACAATTTTCCGGGAATAAAGAAGTTCAAAAGGTGTATCAAAGATATCCTTGCCTTCCAGGAAAAACGGTCGCTTTTCGGGATAATAAAGGGGATAGCGCTGGTTGACTTCATTCTGGGGAATATCGGCCTCTATCTGACTGAAGTCCGGGTTGAGAGCCAGGTCGGCTGTGACATCGGAGGTAATCCCGTATTTAATGTTGGCTCCGAGCTCCGGACGGAATCTATCGCCCAGGGCTTTGCCTCCCACCACCGCCGGCAGCAGCTCCAGGTTTTTGCCGCGCACCAGGTCCCGGTCGAGGCTCAGCAGGCCGGCCTGGGTCAGAAGCCCGTTGATGTTGCGGGAACGGGGCGGCCAGTACAGGTCCTCATTTTTTCGGGGAATCTGGCGGCGGAGGATGAGACCCCAGGATTGAATCTTCCTGTTGGGGAATCTCAGGGTCTTAAACGGAATGGCTATTTCTACCACATAACCCCGGTCGGTGGTTCTGGCTGCCGACAGGAAATAGCCGTTCCAGTTACGGTCAACCCGGTCAAAGCTCTCGCTTCGCCCCCGGTTGCGGCGGGGATTGGCTTCCACATAGACTCCATCAACCTGAACCCCCCGGGCATTGGTCTCGAAGACAAAAGCCCGCCTCCGGTCGTTAAAGGTATCAAGGTAAACTGAGACCACATCATCACCCCGGACCCAGTCCCGCTGACAGAGGGTGCAGCGGATGTCAGCAGGCCTGGAGTCAAGGCACTCAAAAGCAATGTAGAAATTTTCCCGGTCAAAACCGAGGTAGACGGTCGTCTGCTCCGTGGGCGGGGCCCCTTCCTGAGGTTCGTATTGCACGAACTCCCGGATGACAGTGGCCCCCAGCCACTCCGGGTTACCCAGCACCCCGTCAATCTGAGGTGGCTTGCTCAGGAGTCCGGGCTTGACTTCAGGGCTGCCGGGGGCAGCAATGGAAGCAGAAAGGCAGACCCAAAAGAACAGGGCCATTGCCGGCAGTGACCGAAGCTTATTCCCCGGAGACACGCTGTCGCCGCTCCGTTTTAATCCCGGAGGGTGAAATCAACCAGCTTCATGTTGCGGTTCTTTAAGCTCAGTCCGAGGGCTCTCTCCAGGTTAGCCAGGGAAATGTTGTAGTCAATGATTGATTTGAGTTCGGTGACCCGGGCATTGGCCAGGTCTCTCTGGAACATCAGAACTGTATAATTGGTGCTCTGCCCGACTTTTAGCTTTTCTTCCTCGGCCGCCAGTTTCTGCTCCTGCAGCTCCCGGGCTACCCGGTAGGCCTGAACCCTTTTCAGGTTGGCTTCAACATCTCGCAGGGCGGTCTTGATTTCCAGCAACGCCTGCTGTTCCTGGCGTTTCAGGTTGAGCAGGGTTTGCTCCAGGTTTATTTTGGCCTGGGCGTAGGTAGCCCTGGAAACCACGTTGCTCAGCGGAATGCTCAGACTTAATCCGATGGACCAGTTTTTGTACTTAAAGTCAAGGGCATCTTTAATCGAATCGCTCCTTGGCCCGGGGATGGTGCCGACGATAACTCCGGTCAGGGGATTATTATTCTCGTAAAGGATCCGGTCTCCAGAAATTCCCGGGCTCCAGTAGGAAGCATTCAGGTTAAGCTGGGGCAGCAACTGGTTCTTGGCCACCGACAGGTTGAACTGCTGGGTGCGGAGTTCGACCTGGATACTTCTCAGGTCAGGTCGGTTGGCCAGGGCGATGCTCAGAGCTTCTTCGAGCGGAATGGCTTTCTGTTCAAACCGGGGTTGGTCAACAGGAATGATGGCTGCATATTGTTTTTCTTCTTCCTGGCTCATGTTCATCAGGGTCTTGAGCTGGTCCTCGGCGTTCTTGACGGCCAGCTCAGCCTGGATGATATCGGCTTCTCTGGTGGCCACTTCCGATTGGGCGCTTAATACTTCGATCGGGGCCAGGGTGCCGATTTCTACCGACCGTTTATTCTTCTCCAGCAATTCCTGAGCCAGCTTCAGCGACTGTCGCCTGACTTCCAGGTTGTCGATAGCGTAGGCCAGGGCCCAGTAGGCCTGTTCCACCGAATAAACCATGTCCATCAGGGTTTTTTCCAGCTGGGCCTGGGACACTTCCAGGCTGTTGCGGGCGATGATGATTTCCTTACGGCTGATGTTGTAACCAAAATTCTGCAACAGCGGCTGGGTGAAATCAAAACGCAGGGTGCTGCCGTAGCGGGGGTTGATTGTCTGAAAGCTCTGGGTGGTGTCATTCTTATAGGAATCCAGGCTGATGTTCAGGCTCCCACCAAAAGGAATGGACTGGGAAATGCTGCCGGCTACCGAATTGTACTTGGTCTGGGTGCTCTCGGCCGACTCCAGCCAGGAATAGGAAGCGGCGTTGGTCTCTCTCTGGTTAAAGTTGAAGGATAGCGTGGGATAATATTTCTCCTTGGCCCTGGACAGGCTGGCTGCGGCCAGCTCCGGGCTCAATTCCTGGATGGCCACCGACAGGTTATTTTTCATGGTTCTGACGATGCATTCTTCCAGGGTTAGCCGCAGAACCTTTTCCTCCTGGGCCTGGAGACCGTTTCCGGTCAGGGCCAGGGCTATTAAGATTAAACCCAGGCTTATTATTCTTCTTTTCATGTTAACCTCCAGTTCTCTATGTGAACCATCGTGCTTTCTTCTTTCTCTTTTCTCTGAATATCACTCATAGCGCAGGGCTTCTATCGGGTCCAGCTTGGAAGCTTTCCTGGCCGGGTAATAACCGAAGAAAATACCCACCGAGGCGGCGAAGAAAAAGGCCAGCAGGATGGAGCCCGGAGTCACCACCGTGGTTATCTGAGAAAATACTGAAATGTACTTCATCAGTCTCGAAGCCCCCACCCCGACGATGATGCCAATCACCCCACCGGTCACGCTGAGCACCACGGCTTCAATCAGGAACTGCATCAGGATGTCTCGTTCGCGGGCGCCGACGGCCAGACGGACCCCGATTTCCCGGATGCGCTCGGTCACCGACACCAGCATGATATTCATGATGCCGATGCCGCCGACAATCAGGGAGATGCCGGCGATCGAACCTAGCAGGATGGTCATAATCTTGGTGGACTCGGCCGCACTCTCGGCCACGTCAGCAATGTTCCGGACCTGAAAGTCATCCTCGGCCCCGGGGGCGATGCGGTGTCTTTCCCTCATCAATTCTTCAATCTGCTGCTGGGCCTCACTCGTTCTGGCGGCCGAAACGGCAGCCACGTCTATCGAGTTGATGTAATCCACCCCCCTCAGCCGGCGCATGACTGTGGTATAAGGGGCAGCAATCATGTCATCTCGGTTAAAAAATCCTCCCTGTTCGCCCTTGCTTTCAAGGACTCCAATCACCGTGAAAGGAATTTTATTTATCCTGATGGTTTTGCCGACCGGGTCTTCATCCTCAAACAGGTTCTGCTTGACCAGGCTGCCCAGCACACAGACCTTGGCCGCTGAGGCCACCTGGGTTTCATCAAAATAGCTGCCTTCGACCACTTTCCAGTTCCTGATTTCCGGGAACTTCTCTCCGGTACCCTGGATCTGAGTATTCCAGTTCTTGTTGGCATAGACTACCTGGGCCCGGGTGCTGATGGAAGGCGAGGTGGCTTTCACCGCATCGCACCGTTCCTCAATGGCTTTGGCATCGTCGGGCTTCAGGTTGGTAAAGCCACCGAAGCCGGATTGCACGCCGCGGATGTTACGGCTTCCAGGATAAACAAAAAGCAGGTTGGTACCCATGGAGGCGAAACGTTCTTCTATCCCTTTCTTGGCTCCTTCGCCGATGCTGACCATGGCAATGACCGCGGCCACCCCGATAATTATGCCCAGAATGGTCAGGAATGACCGCATTTTATTGCGGGCCAGAGCCCTCATTGAAACCCGTAATATTCTTATGATTTTCATGTCATCCTCCAGAGGCCGCAGCCCGGTCACAGGCTCCCGGGGTCACTTCCTCGCCCACTATCTGTCCATCCTTCAAGTACAGGCGCCGTTTAGCGTAGGAAGCGATGACCGGGTCATGGGTCACCATGATCAGGGTGATGTTTCTCTCCTGGTTCAGCCGGCAGAAAATGTCCATGATTTCCGCCCCGGTCTTGGAATCCAGGTTGCCGGTGGGCTCGTCCGCCAGAATCAGGGTGGGGTCGTTGACCAGGGCCCGGGCGATGGCCACCCGCTGCATCTGTCCGCCCGAAAGCTGGTTGGTTCGGTGGTGTTCCCAGCCCTTAAGACCGACAGCAGCCAGGGCTTTCATGGCCCTGTCCCTGGCTTCCTTGCTGCTGATATGTGAATAGACCATTGGCAGTTCAACATTCTCCAGGGCCGTGGTGCGGCTCAGCAGGTTAAAGTTCTGAAAAACAAAACCTATCTTGCGGTTGCGGATGGCCGCCATTTCGTCCCGGCTCAGCCCGGAGACATCGACGCCCTCCAGGAAATACCGGCCTGAGGTCGGCCGGTCCAGCAAACCCAGGATGCTCATCAGGGTGGACTTGCCGGAACCAGAAGGCCCCATGATGGCCAGAAATTCGGAATAGTCGACGCTGTAGGTGATGCCCCTCAGGGCCTGAACCTGGGTTTCCCCTATCTGGTATATTCTGACAATATTTTCCAGTCTTATAATTTTTTCACTCATCACATTACCCGTCTGTCTTATCTTCTCGGCATCATGAAGAAACCGCCACCCGGAGGCGCCTGCTGGGTTGTCCGGCTGCTCCCGCTGGCCGCGGTCACCAGCCCGACGATCACTTCATCGCCTTCCTTTAGATTGTCGCTCTTAATTTCGGTAAAGGAATTATCCGAAACTCCAGTCCTGACGAAAACTACCTTGAGGTTGCCTTTCTCATCCAGCTGCCAGACCCGGGAGGGCATCCGGCGCTGACCGCCCTGGCCGGCCTGACCGCTCCTCTGGCCCATCTGGCTGGGGTCGAACATCCTCTGTCCGGCCTGACCAGCTCCGGCCGCGGCCGGTCCACTTCCCTGCTGCCGTCTGGCGGCCATTTCCTCAAAGGCAGCTCTCATGATTTTCTGGAGTTCTTCGGCCGAAAGCTCGGGAGTGAAACGCAGGGCGGCATTGGGCACCCGCAGGACGTTTTTAGCCTCGCCGACGATGATGGAGCAGGTAGCGGTCATGCCCGGCAACAGCTTCAGACTGGAATTGTCAACATCGATGATGGCCGAGTAGGAAACCACGTTCTGGACGGTCTGGGCCGAATAACGCACCTGCCTGACCACTCCATTAAAGGTTTCGTTCTGGTAAGCTTCCACCGTGAACTTGACCTTCTGACCTTCTTTAACCTTGCCCACGTCGGCTTCGTCCACCAGGCATTCCACCTCCATTTTGGTGAGGTCGTTGGCGATTTCAAAAAGTTTGGGCGCCTGGAAACTGGCGGCCACGGTCTGTCCGACGTTGATGTTCCTGGAAATAACCACCCCGTCAATGGGGGAGCGAATGATAGCGTAGCTCAGGTCCACCTTGCTGGCGTCCAGCTGACTCTTGGCCTGCTCGGTCCTGGCCTGCTGGGCAATCAGGTCCGATTTGGCCTGAAGGTAATTGGCCTCAGCCTGTTCTTTTTCCTCAAAGGAAATCAGGTTTTTCTCAAACAGGCTCAGGGCTCTTTCATATTTTTTCTGGGCGATTTCCAGGGAAATCTTGGCCCTTTCCAGGGAGGCCTGGGCATTCTGGTAATTGGCTTGGTTCTGCTCAATCTTGGCCCTGAGCTGGGACTGGTCCAGCTCAGCCAGGATATCGCCTTTTTTTACCTTAGAATTAAAATCGACATAGATTTTTTCAATCTTGCCTGAAACCTGGCTGCCGACTTCCACCAGCACGACTGGATTCAGGGTGCCGGTGGCGGTCACCACGGCTTCAATATCGCCACGGGTAACTTTATCCGTCCGGTATTTGGGTTTATTGTTGGATCCCTTTTTCAACAGGGTAAAACCTAACACCAGACCGACGATGACCACTATGGCCAGGATGATGAACAAGGTCTTCTTCTTCATCGCTATTCTCCTTTTTTCTCCTTTTCGGGGGGAGTTTGAGATTTATCATCACGCCGCGGGGGAGCTTCCCTTCTGCGCTGGCGCATGTATCTGTCCATCAGCTCTTGCATTTTCTTTTCCTGCTCCGGAGTGAACACCTCATCCATTTCGGTTTTGAGCTGTTCTCTTAATTCACTCAGCCGGGTATGGACTTCTTTCCTGAAAGCCTGGAATCTCTCTTCACTGCGCTTGAAGACTTCCCGAATTTTCTCTTCCTGCTCGGGCGTCAGCTGCAACTCTTTGGCAATCACTTCCAGGGTGGGAAAGGGTTCCTGCCTCTGCCGGGCATCGGATTTCTTCTTTTCCAGAAGCCACTTGTCTCCGATAACCCCAACCGTAACCCCCAGGATGAAGACAGCTATCAAGGACAGGGTTACCCAGAGTTTATATTTATTGTTCATTGTTTACCTCTCCTCAGGATTTCCTGGCTTTCCAGACCGGCGAACAGCAATTGCAGCTGGCGGTCTTCCGGCTTCTGTTCCTCAAAAATGGCCCTGGTCTCGGCCACCGGGCTCTGGCCCTGGAAAAGGAGCAGTTCAGACTGGCTCAGCGGCCTTTCGGCCGGCTGGACCAGGAACAGAATCCCCACCAGCACCATGGCCACCACCAGGAAGACGGGCACGGCGGCGGCGTACCACCTCTCGACCACAGCCCAGAGAGAAGGCCGGCTGGCAGTCTGGAGTCTGGCCCGAAGCCGCTGCTCAAAATAGGGAAGGGGTTCGGCTTCCCTCTCCTGCAGTTCCGACACTAACGTTTTCAGCTTCCGGTAATCGTCCAGCAATTGAGCACAGGAAGGACAGACCTGGAGGTGCTCTTCCAGCCTGGCCGTGGTTCCGGCTTCCAGCCGACCGTCAACCAGGCGGGAAATCAATTTCTCGGCCCGATGACAATTCATGATTGTCCTCCTTCCCGGCTCAGGTAGGGAGCCAGTTTTTTTCTCAATAGCCTTCTTGCCCGGTGCAGCCGGGAATCAACCGTTCCCGGCGACAGTTTCAAAATCTTCCCGATTTCTTCATAACTCAGGCCCTGAATATCTCTCAGAGATAGTATTAGACGATATTTCTCTGGCATTTCTTCCAGCTTCTGCCGCAGGAGCTGTTTGCGTCTCTCTTCCTCCTGGAGTTCGGCCAGCTGGAGGGAAGTTTCCTTTTCCGGCAGCCCGGGCTCGGGGATATCTTCCAGCCTGAGGTCATTTTTCTCCTTCCTGTGCTTTCTCAGGTAATCCCTGATATGATTAATAGCAATCTGATAAAGCCAGGTGCCAAACTCTGATTCATACCGGAATCTGGACAGGGAGAGGTAGGCCTTAAGGAATATTTCCTGGGCCAGGTCATCCGCGGTCTCCCGGTTATGAACCACGTTTACGGCCAGGCCAAAAACCCGGTTCTGATAGGCCTTGACTAACATAGAGAAAGCCTCCTGGTCTCCCTGTTGAGCCAGCCTGACAATCTGGTTCTCTTCCATATAGTGCTCACTTCTCGAGCCTCAATCCGTTAGACGAGACCCGGGGTCAATTCTTCCTGGGCGGGAATATCATTTTACATAACTACGGTAAAAGTAGGAAGTTGCCGCAGCCGCTTGATTCAAACGGCCAGGATGGTCATCATCAGTTGGTCTGGATTGTACCCTCCATCTTTTTATTAATTATACCGCCTATTTCCCGGCCCAGCAAATGTAAAAAAACGTTCTGGCCGGGTAAGCGGTTGAATAAAACTATGGGCTTCCATATAATAGAGCTATGAACTGGGAAACATTAGCCAGGGAATTGGTTCAACCGACGGACTCAAAAATAGTACTGTTAGTCATGGATGGCCTGGGCGGCCTGCCGGTCAACGGCCAGACCGAACTGGAAGCGGCCCGCAAGCCCAACCTGGACGAGACCGCCCGCCGCGGGGTCTGTGGCCTGACCGACCCGGTTTTCATGGGCATAACTCCCGGCTCAGGCCCGGCTCATCTGTCACTTTTCGGCTATGACCCCCTCCATTACCAGCTGGGACGGGGCATCCTGGAAGCCATGGGCACCGGGGTGGAAGTGGGTCGGGACGACGTGGTGGCCCGGGGTAATTTTGCCACCCTGCGCCACGGTCTGGTGGTAGACCGCCGGGCCGGGCGGATTTCGAGCGAAGAGAATGGCCGGCTGTGCCAGCTCCTCAACCAGAAACTTCCTGAAATTAACGGCATTAAAATCAGCCTCTATCCGGGTAAAGAACACCGGTTCGTGCTGAAGCTTTCCGGGCCCGGTCTGTCCGACGCCCTGACCGATGCCGACCCCCAGAAAGAGGGGAAGCCGGTGGTGCCGGCTCGGGCCCTGACTCCTGAAGCCGAATTCACTGCCGCCCTGGTCAACCAGTTCCTGGAGGAACTGAAGACAGTCCTGGCGGCCGAGCCCAAAGCCAATTATGCTCTGCTCCGGGGTTTTTCCAAGTTCCCCTCCCACCTGCCGTCGATGCCCGACCTCTACCAGCTCCGGCCCGCGGCCATTGCCAACTACCCCATGTACCGGGGCCTGACCCGGCTGCTGGGGATGGAGGTGCTGGAAGTTGGCCCGGAGACCGGAGACATTTTTTCTGTGCTGGAAAAAAATTATGACCGTTACAATTTCTTTTACCTGCACTACAAAAAAACGGACTCGGCCGGTGAAGACGGGAGGTATGAGGACAAGGTTAAAGCCATAGAAGAAATTGACGCTTTTATCCCCCGCCTGTGGCAGCTCAAACCCGAGGTCCTGGTAATCACCTCAGACCATTCCACCCCGTCGGTTTTGAAGTCACACTCCTGGCACCCCAATCCCTTTGTCCTGGTTTCTGACCGGGCTCCGGCCGACGAGGTCAGCCGGTTTACCGAGAAAGATTGTGCCCGGGGCAGTCTCGGCCGGTTTCCCGCGCTCCAGGCCATGCCCCTGATGCTGGCCTGCGCCCTCAAGCTCAAGAAATTCGGGGCCTGATTTTCTCAGCCGGTTGATTTAAACCCGGGATGCTGGTATTTACTGTATAGAAGATAAAAATTTTTTGATGCCAAAAACACTGACCCCGGGCCGGCTGTTGCTTCTGCTGCTTGCCATCTTCCTCTCGGCCAGCAGCCAGCAGCCAGACCCCAGGGCCGAGGTCAGAAGCTTACGATATCACCAGCATACCGAGTTCTTTCGCCTGGTCCTGGAAATAGAAAAAGTCAGGGAATACTATTCCGCCGAGCTCAAGGACCCAGAGAGGCTTTACCTGGACATTTTCCAGGCCCGCCTGAAGCCGGGCTTGCACGGTACCTCCTACCAGGTGAATTCAGCCTGCGTTAAAAACTTGCGCCTGGCCCAGAAGAATCCGTCGACCGTCCGCCTGACCCTGGAACTGGTACCCGGGACCAAGCAGACCGAAAAAATTTATTACCTTAAAAATCCGCACCGGCTGGTGGTGGATATTTATCCGCGACCGGCAGCCGCCAGCCAGGCGCCGCCAGCGACAGCCGCCCCGGTCTCACGGCCGGCGGGCCAAACGGCTTCGCCCCCGGAACATCAGCCGCAGCCCCCGGTCCCTTCCAGCTCCGGTTATTCGCTGGTCCGGCAGCTGGGTCTGGGTGTCAAACGCATCGTCCTCGACCCGGGGCACGGCGGGAGCGACCCGGGCTGTATCAGCCCCTCGGGGCTTAAGGAAAAGGACGTGGCTCTGGACCTGGCCCGGAGGTTGAAGGTCCTTCTGGAGACCCAGGGCAAGTTCGAGGTCTACCTCACCCGGGACACTGACCTCACCCTGCCTCTAGAAAAGCGCACCGCCCTGGCCAATCAGAAAGGAGCCGACCTGTTCATTTCCATCCACCTCAACGCCAGCCCCAGGAAAAATCGCACCGGGGTGGAAACTTTTTACCTGAATTTCAGTCCCGACCCGGCGGTCAACGAGCTGGCGGCCAGGGAAAATGCCTCCTCCAACAAGAACATCCGGGATATGAAATTAATCGTCGACAAAATCATAAAGAATTCAAAGTATGAGGAGTCCCGCGACCTGGCCGAAAAAATCCATAACCACCTGCTGCAGCATCTGAAACAGAATTTTGGCCCCCGCGATGACCTGGGAGTCAAGGGCGGACCCTTCTGGGTGTTGATAGGCAGTGAAATGCCAGCGGTGCTGGTGGAAGCCTCCCATCTGTCCAACGCCAAGGAAGAAGCCGCCCTGAAAACCGAGATTTACCGCGAGGCTGTAGCCGTGGGGCTCTTTCGTGGTATTATGGAATACGTTAAATCACTGGGAAAAGGTTAAAGCATGGAGAGACGAGACTTCCTCAAAAACATTATTGTCGGTGGACTGGCCCTGAAGCTTTCCCCCGGTCTCCTGGCCCAGCCGGCTTGGCCCGAGCTGGCCGTGGTCGAAGGGGAATCGCCAGCGGCCATAACCAGGGAAGCCCTGAAAGTCCTGGGTGGCATGTCCAAGTTCGTCAGCCGGGGCGATAAAGTTTTGATCAAGCCCAACATCGGCTGGGACAGGACGCCGGAGATGGCGGCCTGCACCAACCCCGAAGTGGTCAGAGCGCTGGTAGAAATGTCCCTGGAAGCCGGGGCCAAAGAGGTCGTCGTGATGGACCACACCATCAACCAGCCCAAGCGCTGTTACACCCGTTCGGGCATTCAGGATGCGGCCAGGGCGGCTGGAGCCCGGGTTCTGTTCACCGATGAACAGCGGTTGAAAAAAATGTCCCTGCGGGGTGAATGGCTGAAGGAATGGGAGGTCTTCCAGGATTTTGTTGAAGCCGATAAGCTGATCAACGTTCCCGTCGCCAAGGTCCACAGCCTATCCCGGGTGACGCTCGGGCTTAAGAACTGGCTGGGAGCCATCGGCGGCAACAGAAACCAGCTGCACCAGAAAATTGACCAGGCTGTGGTCGACCTGGGAGCTTTCTTCAAACCCACCCTGACGGTGCTCGACGCCTACCGCGTTCTCTTCCGCAATGGCCCTCAAGGTGGCCGGGTTTCGGACACCAGGCTGCAGAAGACGGTGGTGGCCGGAGTGGACCCGGTGGCCGTGGACGCATACGGCGCGACTTTTTTTGAGATCAAACCCCAGGAGCTGACCTTCCTGAAACTGGCTCAAAGCCGGGGCCTGGGTAAATTTGAGCTGGAGAAAGTCCGAATTGAAAAGAGAGCAGTCTAAAAAATACCTCTGGCTGCAGCGTCTGAGAATTTTCACCCAGTTACTCTTCTTCCTTCTCTTTTTCTGGCTCTTCCTGCAGACCCACTATCCCGGAGAAGATTACCTTAAAACCACGGTGGAAAGGTTTTTCCATTTTGACCCGCTGCTGCTGCTGACCACACTCATCGCTTCCAGGGTACTTTTTGCTGCCCTGCTACTGTCGTTGATAACCCTGGTAGCCACTCTGCTTTTTGGCCGTTTTGTTTGCGGCTGGCTGTGCCCGCTGGGCGCCGTGCACCAGTTCTTTTCCTTTATATTTAAAAAGACCCGCTGGCTGAAGCCCAAAAAGGATGACCGGGCCAGCCTGGTCCCCAAGTACCTGATTCTGGTGCTGGTGCTGGCGGCCAGCCTGCTGGCGGTCAACCTGGTTGGCTTTCTGGACCCGCTATCTTTTCTTTACCGTTCTTTCGCCGTGTTCATCTCGCCGCTGCTGAACCTGGGACTGTCACAATCGGGCAACCTGGCCTACCTCCTGGGCCTGAAAAGCCTGGGACAGGCTGCCAGCCAGGCCCAGGGCAATCTGGCGCTTAACGGACTTTTCCAGAATGCCCTGTTCATCGGCGGGTTGTTCCTGGCGGCTATTCTGCTTAATGCCTGGAAAGAAAGGTTCTGGTGCCGTTACCTGTGTCCGGCCGGAGCCCTGCTGGGCCTTGTTTCCCGCTTCAACCTGTTCCAGCTTGAAATCGACCCGGAGAAATGTATCAACTGTCACCTGTGTTCCATCCACTGCCAGACCAACGCCCGCCCCTACCCGGCCGAAGACTGGCGGAGCTCAGAGTGCATTTACTGCGAGACCTGCGCCGCCATCTGCCCCACCGCGGCTATTTCTTTCCCGCTCCGGCTCCAGGCGACCAGGATGAAGGGGGTTGACCTCAACCGCCGCCGGTTGCTGCTGACTTCCCTAACCGGGCTTTTCCTGGCTCCCATTTTTAAGATCAGTCCCGCCCGCCATCGTTCCCACCCGGCTCTTATCAGACCGCCCGGAGCCGCCCCGGAGCCCGAATTCCTGGCCCGCTGCGTTAAGTGCGGAGAATGCCTGAAGGTCTGCCCGACCAACGCCCTCCACCCGGCCCTGACCGAGGCCGGTCCCGAAGGAGTCTGGACACCGGTGCTGGTTCCGAGAATCGGCTACTGCGAATACTATTGTTCGCTCTGCACCCAGGTTTGCCCCACCGGAGCCATCCGGGAGCTGACAGTGGAAGAAAAAGTCACAGTTAAAATCGGCACGGCCTGGGTGGATAAGACCCGTTGCCTGCCCTACGCCCTGGGCAAGCCCTGCATCGTCTGCGAGGAACACTGCCCCGTCTCGCCCAAAGCCATCCAGCTGGTCAGAGTGGAAACCCTGACTCCTGAGGGGACGGTGGCCACCAACCTGGCTCCCTTTATCAACGTCGACACCTGTATCGGTTGCGGTATCTGTGAGAACAAATGCGTGGTTATGGACCTGCCGGCCATCAGGGTAAGCAGCATCGGGGAACACCGCTCCAGCCGCAACCGGCTGGTGCTGCCGGCAGTTGAAGACCAGGACCGTCTCCGGCCCTGACTTGGCAGCAGTTTATTTAGCAATTTATTCTAGATAATTGTCATTCAAACTTTTTTAACAGCAGGCAGGCGTTGGTCCCGCCAAACCCAAAAGAATTGGTCAGGGCGTGGATGATTTCGGCCGGTCGGGTCTGGTTGGGTACGTAATCCAGGTCGCACTCAGGGTCCGGAAATTCATAGTTGATGGTCGGCGGCATAAGCTGATGATAGATGGCCAGGGCAGTGATGGCTGTCTCCACCCCACCGGCAGCTCCCAGCAGGTGACCGGTCATAGACTTGGTAGAACTGACTCCCAGTCGGCAGGCCCAGTCTCCGAATAGCTTTTTGATAGCCAGGGTTTCTGTTTTATCGTTGTACTGGGTTGAGGTGCCGTGAGCATTAATGTACTGGACTTCCTGCGGGCTGACCCGGCCGTCGTCCAGAGCCATTTTCATCACCCTGACCGCACCGTCGCCGTCTGGACTGGGAGCGGTCACGTGATAGGCGTCGCTGTTAAGGCCGTAGCCCAGAACCTCGGCGTAAATCCTGGCTCCGCGCTTGAGGGCAGCGCCCAGTTCCTCCAGCAGTACTATGCCCGCACCCTCGCTCATGACAAAGCCGTCGCGCCGGGCATCAAACGGCCGCGAGGCCTTTTCCGGTTGATCGTTTCTTTCGGATAGGGCCTTCATATTGCAGAAGCCAGCCAGGCTCAGCGGGGTGATGGGAGCCTCGGCCCCGCCGGCAATCATCCGGTCGGCTACCCCCAGCTGGATCATCCGGAAAGCCTCGCCGATGGCGTGGGCCCCGGTGCTGCAGGCAGTGGCGTTGGACATATTGGGCCCGGAAGCCCGGTAGCGGATGGAGATATGTCCCGGGGCTTCATTGATGATAGTCTGGATGATGAAAAAAGGCGAGACCCGTTCCGGCCCTTTTTCCAGCAACACCCGGTGCGTTTCCTCGATCGACCCGATGCCGCCTATCCCGGAGCCGATATAGACTCCCGTTCGTTCCCCTTCGAGAAGAGCGGGTTCAATACCGGCATCCTGAACCGCCAGCTCGGCCGCGGCGATGGCATACTGGATAAACAGGTCCATCTTCCGGGCTTCTTTCCGGTCTATGAACTGCTGGGGGTCGAAATTTTTTATTTCTCCGGCAATCCTGGTCGGAAACCGGCTGGTATCAAAACGGGTGATGTGGCTGATGGCCGACCGCCCCTCGAGCAGGGCCTGCCAGTTGGCCTCGCGGCCGAGGCCCAGTGGCGTAACCAGACCCAGTCCGGTGATAACGACTCTCCTGGTTGACATGGTTGGCTTGGTCACAGACAGATTCGGCAATGATTGATAAACCGGAGCCGGGGGAACCTTATTTCCCTTTGTAATGCTCCAGGATATAATCCAGGGCTTTGCCCACGGTGTTCAATTTTTCCGCTTCATCATCGGGAATGTTCAGGCCGAATTCATCTTCCAGGGCCATGACCAGCTCTACGGTATCCAGGGAATCGGCCCCCAGGTCCTGGGTGAAGGAAGCGTTTTCCGTAATCTGTTCTTCACCGATGTTCAGCTTGTCGGCCACGATGCTCTTAACCTTCTTTAAGAGTTCTTCTCTCTCCATAGTTACCTCCCATAAAGTTTTTTATGATTACATGTACATTCCGCCGTTGACGTTGATCACCTGACCGGTGATGTAGTCGGCATCCTCCGAACAGAGGAATTTGACCGCCCGGGCCACTTCCGACGGCAGGCCAAACCTCTTCATCGGGATGATGTCCAGGAAGGCCTTTTTGACCTCTTCCGGCAGTTTTTCGGTCATCGGAGTGGCGATGTAACCGGGGGCCACACAATTGACCGTTATACCCCTGGCCGCTACTTCCCTGGCCAGGGACTTGGAGAAGCCAACCAGACCCGCCTTGGACGCAGCATAATTAGTTTGCCCGAAGTTGCCCATCTGCCCGACCACAGAAGCGATGTTGACAATCCGGCCGTAACGAGCGGTGAACATGGGCTTGAGGGCAGCTCGCGAAAAATTGAAGGCGCCTTTCAGGTTGACCTGGAGCACCAGGTCCCAGTCTTCTTCCTTCATCCTGAGGAGCAGGGAATCCCGGGTAATGCCGGCGTTGTTGACCAGGTGGTCAACCCGCCCGAGGGAGCTGACCACTTCTTCCACCACCTGGCTGGCCCGGTGGCTGTCGGTGACATCAGCTTCATAGGGGTAAGCCTTTATGCCCAGTCCGGCCAGGCGGCTGGCCACCTGTTCCAGCTTGTCCTTCTGGATATCTACCAGAACGACCGTGGCCCCCTGGCGGCCCAGTTCCTCGGCTATGGCTTCGCCTATACCCTGCGAAGCCCCGGTTACCAGCGAGACCCTGCCAGAAAAAATCATCCGCCCTCTCCGCCAGCATAATTTTCCAGTCGGTTTAAAGAGCCCGGCTGCAGGCCTTCCTTTTTAAATAAGACCATGGCTCTCATAGTTTTGAACATAAACTATTGCCCTCTATCTCTGGCTAATTATTTTACCATGCCTTAAATAGTCTATATTTTTCAGAAATTTTTGCAACTGGTTTTCTGAGATATCAGAACCGGGGCCAGTTCTTGGCCGGTCCGGTAAACGGCGGGCCGTCTCCGGGTTCCGGTTTGTGGTTGGATGATTTCCGGGCAAGCGGTACAGACCGGGGCCGGCAGCAGGCTGGCCCAACCCGGGCTGGCCGCTCCTTCCCGGCCGGAAGATGTTTCCGGCGCTGGCCCTGGCTGCGATGGTCATTACAGGAACTCGTCTATTGTTCCTGACCCTCAATGACCTGCCGCCCCTTGTAATAACCGCATTCCGGGCAGGCCCGGTGGGGAAGCTTGGGGCTACCGCAGTTCGGGCAGAGGGAGAAAGAGGGCAGAGTCAGGTGGTCGTGGGACCTTCTCTTGCCTTTCCTCGAAGGTGAATGTCTGCGTTTTGGGTTTGGCATTTATTTCTTATCTCTCAAAAAAGATTTTAATTTTTCCAGCCTGGGGTCGAACTCCTGCACCTGGCAGGAGCAGCGGCCCTGGTTTATCAACTCACCGCATACCGGGCAAATACCCTCGCAATCTTCCGAGCACAGAGGTCGCAGGGGAAAACTCAGGTTCAGCTGTTCCAGAATTATTTCCCTGAGGTCCAGTTGCTGGTGGTAGTAGAAAAACCGCTCCAGGTCTTCTTCCTCCAGCTCTTCCTTGACTTCATCCAGCTCTTCCGGAAGGTAAACCAGGTCAAAAATCGAGTCAACGGCATACTCAAAAGGACGGAGACAGCGGCTGCAGATGAAGCTCAGCCGGGTGGTGATTTTACCCTTGACCAGCACCTCGCTGCCGGCCTTCCGGACTTCCACCACGGCATGGGTCGGCTCCAGCAGGACGGCTTCTTCTTCCACCAGGTCCAGACTGGCAAAGTCGAAATCCTGGTCGATGTGCAAGCCCTCCCTGGGGATTTCGTTGACATCGATGACCATGGCTTATTCCTTTTATGACCAAGTATTATACCAGCCTGACCGGGGTTGTCAACCGAACTCCGGCGGCGGTTTTATCGCTTGCAGGCTGTTTTGTTCTGAGTATAATCAACTTGAAGGTAAAAGACCGATGGAAGGTTACAACACCACTATTGAATACAAAGGAGCCTCCTTCATGGTCCAGACCCAGGATAAAGGACCGGCCTTCAACTACGTTGAATCTTTGATTTACCTGGCCGGCCGGGTCATCGCCTCTAAAAGGCTTTCCTATTCGGACCAGCTGAATCAGCCTAACCTCAAAGAAATCATCCAGAACCTGGTGGAAGAACTCCATGCCGATGTCCTGGACGAAATCGTGGAAGGGAAGTACGACAAGTTTCTCGAATGACCAGCGGCAGACTGTTCCTGATAGATGGCAATTCCCTCCTTTATCGTTCCTATTACGCCATCCAGAAGCTGGCCAATTCGGCCGGTTTTCCCACCAACGCCATCTACGGTTTTATCAACACCCTGAATAAGATAATTGAAGAAGAAAAGCCAGAATACCTGGGGATTGTCTTTGACACCGGCGCTCCTACGCTAAGGCACCAGGCCTACCAGGAATACAAGGCCCAGCGCCGACCGATGCCCCAGGACCTGACGGTCCAGGTGCCGGTCTTAAAAAAAATACTCCAGGCCCGGCGCATCCCTCTCCTTGAGTATCCCGACTATGAGGCGGACGATGTCCTGGCCACCCTGGCCAGGAAAGCTGAAGCTCGCGGGCTCCTCGCCATCATCGTCACCACTGATAAAGACCTATTCCAGGTGCTCGGACCCCGGGTGGCCATCTGGAACCCGGCCAAAGATATTTTCATAGTGGACCGGAGCCTGGAGCCTGAAGCTCTGGCTCTCCTTAAAAACAAAGAAATCAGAACCGTCGAAGAGTTCTTTGGCGTCCGGGCCAGCCAGGTGGTGGAGGTCCTGGCCCTCTGGGGCGATGCCTCCGACAACATTCCTGGAGTACCAGGCGTGGGGGAGAAGACGGCCAAGAACCTGATCCTGGAGTTTGGCTCCCTCGACAGCCTGAAGCAGAACCTGAGCCAGGTCAAGAATCCCCGCATAAGAGAAAACCTTAAGAATAACCTCGACCGTCTGGACCTGAGCCTGAAGCTGGCGCGGGCAGAAGATAACCTGGCCCTGGAACTGGACCTGGAAGCCTTCAGACCCCAGGAACCGGACAGCGAGACCCTGGTCGAACTCTACCGGGAGCTGGAATTTACCAGCTTCATCCCGCAGTACTTGAATAAAAAGGAGCAGGTCAAAAAGAACTTCCAGACCATATTGGATAAAGAAGCTTTCCAGAAGCTGCTCAGAGATATGCAAAAGGCCGGAGAGGTAGCCCTGGATACTGAAACCACCAACCTTTATCCCACCCGGGCCAGGCTGGTGGGCCTGTCCTTTTCGCTCCAACCGGGTGAAGCCTTCTACATCCCCTTGCGGCACCGTTATCCTCTGGCTCCGCCTCAACTTCCGGCCGACTATGTGCTGTCCGAACTCAAGCCCCTGCTGGAAAACCCGGCCATCAAAAAAATCGGCCAGAATATCAAATACGATTACATCGTTCTCAAAAGAGAGGGTCTGACGCTCCGGGGTCTGCAGCACGACACCATGGTCCTGTCCTATCTGCTGGAACCCAACTGGGGCAAGCATAACCTGGACAAGCTGGCTGCTTATTACCTGCAGGAAGCCAAGATTCCCTTTGACAGCCTGGTAGGCAAGGGGAAAAAACAGCTGACCATGGACCTGGTGCCGGTGGACCGGGTGTCAGAATATGCCTGCCAGGACGCCCACCTGGCCCTGAGCCTCAGCCGGGTGCTCTGGCCCAAAGTAGAAGCCCGGAAACTGGACCGTCTCTACCTTGATGTTGAATTGCCGCTCATCGAAGTCCTGGCCGAAATGGAAATGGCCGGGGTCAGGCTTGACCTGAACCTGTTAAGAGAACTGGGGGGAGAACTGGACAGACAGCTGCGCCGCCTGGAAAAGCAGATTTATGAACTGGCCGGCCAGGAATTCAACATCAACTCACCCCGGCAGCTCAGCCAGGTTCTTTTTTATAAACTGAACCTGCCGGCCTCCAGGAAAACCAGGATTACCCGGGGGTTGTCTACGGCCACAGAAATCCTGGAAGAGCTGGCCCCGCTGCACCCCCTGGCCCGGGCGGTCCTGGAGTACCGGCAATTAGCCAAGGTTAAATCCACCTACACCGATTCCCTGGTGGAGCTGGTCAACCCGGAAACCGGCCGGGTGCATACTTCTTACAATCAGACGGTGACGGCCACCGGGAGGCTATCGTCCTCAGACCCCAACCTGCAAAACATCCCGGCCCGGGGGGAGATGGGCAAGAAAATCAGGCAGGCCTTCATTCCGGAAGACGGGCATCTGCTGCTATCCGCCGATTATTCCCAGATCGAACTCCGGCTGCTGGCCCATCTGTCAGAGGACCCGGTTCTGATGGAGACCTTCCTCAGCGAGCGTGATGTTCACAGCGAGACAGCCCGCCGGGTATTCGGACCGGCGGCCGGACTTTTCCCGGAAGAAATGAGACGACGGGCCAAAATCATCAATTTCAGCATCATCTACGGCACCTCGGCTTTTTCCCTGGCCAAGGAGCTGGAGACCTCCACCTCCGAAGCCCAGCAATTCATCGACCGCTACTTTGCCGAGCACAAACAGGTTAAGGAGTACCTGGAGGCAGCGGTGGATAGCGCCAGGGAAAAGGGTTACGCCGAAACCATTTTCGGGCGCCAGCGGCAGATACCGGAGCTGAAAAGCCCCGACAACAATACCTTTCAGGCCGGACGCCGGATGGCCCTGAACACTCCCATCCAGGGTTCAGCCGCTGACATCATCAAGCTGGCCATGGTCAGGATTCACCGGGAGCTTAAGGCCAGGGGACTCAAGACCAGGATGATTCTCCAGGTGCATGATGAACTGGTGTTTGAGGCGCCGGAAGCAGAACAGGCCGCAGTCGAAACCCTGGTCAGGGAGGGGATGGAAAATATTTGCTCGCTGAAAGTGCCCCTTCGGGCCCGCCTCGGCTGGGGTCGGAACTGGGCCGAGGTTAAATAAAGCCGCCCGTCGCCGGCTCAGCCCAGGGCTTTCTGGTATACGCGGTAAACCTTGTAGATTTTCCCGCCCAGCCTTTCCATTTCGGCCCGCACCCGGACGTTGGCTTCCATCTCGTGGTGAGTGTCCATAATCTCGAAGCCGGCCTCCCGGGCCGAAGTCAGCATGGCCATGCCCATCAGGGCATCCAGACCCAGGCCCCGGTACTCTTTCTTGATGGCCCCCAGCAGCAGGTCAAGCTGCTTGGTTTTCTTCTGGGCCCGCAAAATGTGGATAAAGCCAAAAGGCAGCAACCGGCCCCGGGCCTTTTTTATCCCGGCGGTCATGTCAGGAATGGCCACGACGAAAGCCACCACCTGGCCGTCTTTGAGAACCCCTTTGATGAAGCGGGGGTCCAGCACCGGCAGGTATTTCCGGGCCAGGTCGTCCATTTCTTTCTCATCCAGAGGAGCGTAGCCGTAGATGTTGCTGTCGATATAGGTCTCGTTCATCAGTGACAGAATAGGCCTGATCCAGGGCTTAATTTCCTTACGTTTCCTGAATTCCAGCAACTGGAAATTGCCTTTCCTTAAAATCCGTTCCGAAACCCGGTGGTAGATTTCGGGTATCTCCTTGGGCACTTCTATTTTGTAAACGAAATAATCTATGTCCTTGGTGTAACCTGCTTTCTCCACCATTTCCGGCAGCCACTCAAAATTGTAATAGGTGGCGATGGTGGCCCGGTTTTCAAAGCCCTTGATGAGAAAGCCTTCCGGGTCCTGGTCGGAAAAGCCATAGGGCCCGATGATCCTGGTCATCCCTTTCTCCCGGGCCCACTGCTCCACCCGGGATAACAGGGCATGGACCACTTCCTGGTCCTGGATGCTTTCCAGGTAGCCGAAGCGGGCAGTTTTTTCATTGCGGACTTCGTTGTAGCGGCGGTTGATGATGCCCATGACCCGGCCGACCACCTGGCCGTCCTTTTCCGCCAGCAGCAGGAGCGTATCAGAATAACTGAAAGCCTTGTTCTTTTTCGGGTTGAAATATGACCACTCATCCATATAAATAGGATGGACCCAGTTCTCTTGCCCGGCATGGAGTTTTTCCGGCAGGTAGATAAAGTCCTTTAATTGTTTTTTGGTTTTCACTTCAATCAGGTTTATGCTCATGGTTATCTTCCTTCTGACCATGAATTGTATCAGATTCGGCCGGAAAAAATAAAACATTTTTTTCCGGGGGGTGTGGAAAAAGCTCTGATTGGCCTGTGCAAAAGCGGTTTGATATTTTGTGAATTTCTTGTGCTAAATTCTTGACAATAAGTTTTTTATTTTAATATACTCATTAACTCATGAAAGTAGAAGCCATTACCCTCCTTACTATTTTCATCCCTATTTTGGGTTCGTTGCTGGTGCCTCTGGCTGGAGCTATCTCGCCCAAAGTCCGTTCAACCTGGTCGGTACTTCTGGGGGCAGTAACCGCCGTTTTGCCCCTGACCCTGATACCCCAGGCCATGAAGGGCGGGGAGCTCATCTGGTCCAGAAGCCTGGCTCTGGGTCTGGATTTTGTCCTGGTTGTTGATCCCCTGTCCATCTTCATGTCCATCGTCTCCTCGTTTATCGGGTTCCTGATCATCATCTACTCGCTCGGCTACATCCACCACGAAGACCATCAGAACGAGTATTATCTGATGGTCATCCTGTTCATCGGCTCGATGATGGGGCTGGTGTTCTCCAGCAGCCTGGTCTTCATGTACCTGTTCTGGGAAATAATCGCCATTGCCTGCTGGCGCCTGATTGGTTTTTACCGGCAAAAGGACTACATCCTCAAAGCCGATAAAGCTTTTCTGGTGACCTTCGGCGGCGCAGTGGTCATGCTGCTGGGCTTTATCCTCATCTACGGCCAGACCGGGACTTTTAACCTGGTGGAGATGCGCGGGGTAGCTGTCTCCGGAACGGCCGTGTTGCTGATCCTGTTCGGTATGTTCTCCAAATCAGCCACGGTTCCTCTCCACACCTGGCTGCCCGACGCCGGCGTGGCCCCGACCACGGTGACCGCCTTGCTTCACGCCGCCGTTCTGGTCAAAATAGGTGTTTATGCCTACGCCCGGTTATTCCTCTACACCTTCAAGATTCCGCCCGACTGGCAGCAGGCGATTATCATCCTGGCGGTGCTCTCCAGCCTGGTCGCCGCCGGCGCGGCCACGGTGGAAAATGATTTCAAGAGAATCCTGGCTTACTCCACGGTCAGCCAGATTGGTTATATCTTTCTCGGTCTGAGTGTGGCCACGCCCACGGCCATCTCCGGCGCCCTGCTTTTCATCCTGATGCACGGACTGGCCAAGGCCGGGCTGTTCCTGTGCGCTGGCATCGTGATTCACGCCACACACAAACGGGATATAAGAGAGATGGGTGGCCTGATCAAGACCATGCCCATCACGGCCATCTCCTTTCTTCTCTGTGCTTTTTCGGTCATCGGACTGCCGCCCCTGGGCGGTTTCTTCTCCAAGCTCCTGGTAATCATGGGCACAGTGCAGGCGGACCAGGTCTGGGTGGCCGCCCTGGCCCTGTTCACCGCGGTGCTGACCATGTTCTACCTGCTCCGGGTGTTCGCCCTGGTTTTCCTGGGCGAGCCTAAAATTCCGGCCCCGGAGAAGACGTCTTCCATGGTCGGGGTGGTGGCCGTCCTGGCCGGGCTGTCGGTGCTGGCCGGGTTGCTGGTCGCCTACCCGATGAAGCTCGTCCAGATGGCAACAACTCACATCAGCTGGTGGCTAAGATGAGTCCAACAATCTTATTATGGCCCATTCTTTTTCCGGCAGCAGTGGCGGTAGTGTTGCTGCTCATCCCTTCCCGGGTCAGGTATGTGAGAGAGATTCTCTCTGTGCTGAGCTCGGGCGCCCTGCTGTACCTTGGTTTCCTGCTTTTTTCCCAGCGCCACCTGAGCCTGGTGTCCGACTGGCTGGGATTGGGAATTAATTTCGACCTCAGGCTTTACCATTTCTCAGCTTTCATCCTGCTGGCCCTAACCGGATTTCTCTTCCTGATCTGCCTCTACTCGGCCGTCAAGATGAAGAATCATCCACGGGTCAGGGAGTACTATGGCTATGTCTTCCTGGCCGCGGCCTTTTCCAACGGGGCGGTGCTGAGCAATAACTTCGTGCTGCTGGTCTTCTTCTGGGAAGCCCTGCTGATTACCACTTACGCTCTGGTCACCCTCGGGCTGAAGCCGACCTCCCACCGGACGGCGGTCAAATCCCTGATTATCGGCGGCTTCTGCGATTTCGCCATGATTCTGGGCATCGGCCTGCTCTGGGCTTCCACCGGCACCCTGACCATGGACAAAATCCAGGTCGAGCCCCATGGCCTGACCGTGGCTGCCTTCGTCCTGATGATGATTGGCGCCATCGGCAAAGCCGGGGCCATGCCCTTCCACACCTGGATTCCCGACGCCGCCCTGGACGCCCCGGTCAGCTTCATGGCCTTCATGCCGGCTTCCTTTGAGAAGCTGCTGGGCATTTACCTGCTGGCCCGGATTACCCTGGATTTCTTTGAGCTCAAGGTCGGCAGCGGCCTGTCCATTCTTTTAATGATCATCGGCGCCGCCACCATTGTCTTCGCTGTCTTTATGGCTCTTATCCAGAAAGACTTCAAGAAGCTGTTATCGTTCCACGCGGTCAGCCAGGTCGGCTACATGGTGCTGGGCGTGGGCACGGCCATTCCCATCGGCATTGCTGGTGGCATTTTCCACATGATCAATCACGCTATGTACAAGTGCGGGCTGTTCCTGAGCTCTGGTTCGGTCGAACACCGGACCGGCACCACCGAGCTCAAGAAACTGGGCGGCCTGGCCCGGGAAATGCCCTGGACCGCTCTCGGCTTCTCTGTCTGCGCCCTGGCCATTTCCGGGGTCTGGCCGCTGAACGGCTTCGTTTCCAAGGAAATGGTCTTCCACGGCGCCCTGGAAACCGGTTATCCGATTTTCGCCATCGCCGCCTGGGTCGGAGCCATCTTCACCTTTGCTTCCTTCCTGAAGGCCGGCCACTCGGTTTTCTTCGGCCCCCGGACAACCGAGGTTCCGAAAACCAGAGAAAGCGAAGCTCCCATCGTCCTGCCCATTCTCATCCTGGCAGCTCTCTGCATCACCTTCGGTGTTTACAACAAGCTGCCTCTCCAGAATTTCATCCAGCCCATACTGCAGGGACAGGTGGAAGCCGGTGAACACCTGGATTTCACCGCCCATGCCCTGGACCTGTTCAATCCCATTGCCGGTGTTTCTATCCTGTGTCTGATCATTGCCCTGGGGATACATTTTTACGGCTGGAACCGGGGCGGGAAGAAAGCCTACCTGGCTTCCGAGCCCATTCACAACCTGCCGGTTCTGCACAAGCTCTATGACCTGTCCGAAGCCCGGTTTTTTGACCTCTACGAGCAGGGGATTAAATTCCTGCAGTGGCTGTCGCGCCTGCTGTTCCGGTTCATAGACCGGCCGGTGGATTATGTCTATGAGAAGGTGGTGACGGCTGTCGGCCGCACCTTCACCGGACTTTTGCAAAAAGCTCATAACGGCCAGTACGCCAATTACCTGGCCTGGACCGTCGGCGGCCTGGTGGTCGTCGTCTGGATAATACTTCAGTTATTAAAATAGAGGAGGAGCGGTGGTTTTCTCATTCATTGTCATTCCTTTATTGGTAGCTGCTTTTCTGCCTCTCATCGGAAAATTTTCTAAGAAATTGCTGCCCGATGTCCTGACCAACGCCGCTCTGGCTTACCTGCTGCTCAACTCCATTCTCCTGGTCAAGCCCATCTTCCACCAGGGAGTAATCGTTCAGAACCTGAACTGGCTGGGCGAAAAAGTCAACCTGCAGCTGGCCCTGGACAGTTTTAACCTGTTCATGCTGTTCACCATTGCCCTGGTCAGCCTGTGCATCTCACTCTTTTCTATCGATTACCTGGAACATTACGGGCACAAATCTACATTTTATGCCCTGTTCCTGGTGATGATTGCCGGGATGAACGGGCTGGTGCTGGTGCCAGACCTCTTTTCCATCTACCTGTTCCTGGAAGTGGCTGCGGTGGCCTCCTATGCCCTGGTCGCTTTCGGCCTGGGTTATGACGAGCTTGAAGCTTCCTTCAAGTACCTGATGCTGTCGGTCGTGGCTTCGGCCTTCGCCCTGCTCAGTATCGTCATCATCTTCGGGATGACCGGCAGCCTCAATTTTCAGGCTGTGGCCCAGGGGCTGCAGGACCTGGAGGCCAGGCTGGTAGTCGGGGTCTGTGTCGCTTTCTTCATCATGGGCTTCGGCCTGAAAGCGGCCCTGGTACCCTTCCATGCCTGGTTGCCCGATGCTCACCCTTCGGCCCCGGCTCCGATTTCAGCCATGCTGTCCGGGTTGCTGATCAAAGTTTCTGGTATCTATGCCCTGTTCCGGGTTATCTACAGCGTCATCGGGATTACTCCGGTTCTGTCCCGACTGCTGATGGCCCTGGGCACCGTTTCTATGGTGGTGGCGGCCCTGCTGGCCCTCGGCCAGAAAGATATCAAGCGCATGCTGGCCTACTCTTCCATCAGCCAGGTCGGGTACATCGTTCTGGGGCTGGCCCTGGGGACCCCCCTGGGCATTGCCGGAGCCCTGTTCCACCTGTTTAACCACGCTGTGGCCAAGGGGCTGCTGTTCTTGAACTCGGGCTCCATCCAGCACATTACCGGCACCCGCAACCTGGAGGAACTGGGAGGACTGGGCAAGAAAGTTCCGGTCACCGCCGGCACCAACCTGGTGGGCTCGCTGTCCATTGCCGGAGTGCCGCCTCTGGCCGGCTTCTGGAGCAAGCTGATTATAATCATGGCCCTGATTCAGGCCAGGGAATTCGGCTACGCCCTGGTGGCCATCCTGGCCAGCATCCTGACCCTCTGGTATTACCTGCTGATCCAGCGGAAGGCCTTTTTCGGCCGGGTGGCTGACAGGTGGCTGCTGGTCAAGGAAGCTCCTTTCTGGATGTCGGCCGCCAACGTGGTGCTGGCTCTCATCTGCATCCTGGCCGGTATCTTCTTCAGTCCGATTTTTAAGACCTGGATTTCCCCGGCGGCCGAGGCCCTGGCCCGGGGAGTCCAGCAGGTTCTGATGTGGGGATTGTGATATGGCAATACAAATAATTCTGCTCTGTGGCCTGGTAATCTTTTCCGGCCTGGCCATTCTGTTCAAAGACCTGCTCAAAGCTGCGCTGTCGCTGGCCGTGGCCAGTCTGTTCCTCGGTATAATTTTCTTCCGGCTGGGAGCGCCTTATGCCGGGGTCTTTGAGATTTCGGTGGTGGCCGGATTGATTACTGTTCTGTTCATCCTGACCATCGCCCTGACCAAAAAAGGGGATGAAGTAACCGAGGCCCGCCTGGTCAAGCTGGCCTTCCCGGTCTTCTTCCTCCTGTTTCTGGTCATCGATGGCCTGGTGATGAAATCACTCCTCCAGAAAATACCGGCCCTGCCCTCCGGCCCGGAAGCCGGGAGCTTCGGCCAGGTTCTCTGGCAGCAGAGAACCTTTGACCTGGTAGCCCAGATCGGCGTCATCCTGGCCGGCGTTCTGGCGGTGCTGGCCCTATTCCGGAAGAAGGAAGAAGACAAAGATGAGTAACCTGTGGTTTTTATATTTATTCTTTGCCGCCCTGCTGATCTTTATCGGCATTTACTGCCTGCTGACCATGCGCAACCTGATCAAGCTGTTCATCGCCGTCGAGGTCATCAGCAAGGGCGTCAGCCTGGCCATCGTGGCCACGGGCGCGGTCAAGAATAACATCCTGCTGGCCCAGAGCCTGGCCATCACCTACATCGTGGTCGAGGTGTCACTGGTGGCCACGGCCCTGGCCCTGATCATCAACATCTATAAGAAAAACAAGAGCCTGGATGTCCGCTTACTTTCTAAACTGAAGGGATAAGCCATGAAAGGACTGGAATTTTTACTGTCTCCGCCGGTAGCCTTTTTCTTCTTCCTGGCGGTAGCTTTTTTGCTCTATGCCCTGGGACGGGCCATGGCTCCTGGTCTGAACCGCACTCCGGGCAAGCTCACTACCTACGCCTGCGGCGAGGATATCCCGGGAGTCAAGGTGCAGTTCGGTTACCGCCTGTTCTACGTCTTCGCCCTGTTCTTCACCATCATGCACGTGGCCGCTCTGGTAATTGCTACTATTCCTATCGGAAAAATAGTATTTTTGGGTATAATTTATCTGGCCCTGATTTTCCTGGCCATCCTGGCCCTGATTACGAGGGATTAACATGCTGACCAAACTGACTCACTGGTCCCGGTTGAAATCACCCTGGATCCTGCATTTAAATACCGGCGCCTGCAACGCCTGCGACATTGAAGTCGTGGCCGCCCTGACTCCGCGTTTTGACGTCGAACGGTTCGGCATCCTACTCAAGGCCACTCCCCGGCACGCCGACGTCATCATCTGCACTGGCCCGGCCACCAGGCAAATGAAGGACCGGCTGATACGTATTTACGAGCAGACCCCCGACCCCAAGTTTGTCATCGCCGTCGGGGCCTGTGCCATGTCGGGCTGCGTCTACCGCGGGGCCTACAACGTCATCGGCGGCATTGACCAGGTGATACCGGTGGACGTCTACGTTCCCGGCTGCCCGGTGCGGCCGGATGCCGTTATTGACGGCGTGGTCAAGCTTCTCAATAAACTGAAGGGATGAGGTCAAAATGAACGACCAGATGGTAATAGACAAGGCTAAAGCCAGTCTGGGGGAGAAAGCGCTGGAAATCACCAACCCGGCCCCCCGCCGCATTTTTATCAAGCTGAAGGTGGAAGACCTGCTGACCGCAGTTGGCTGGTTGAAGGCCGAGATGGGCTTTACCCACCTGGCCACTATCAGCGGGGTGGACCTGGGCCAGACTTTCGAACTCCTTTACCACTTTGCCAACAATTTCACCTGTGTCAACCTCCGGACAGAAATTCCGCGCGACCAGCCGCGGTTGCCCAGCATCTGCAGCCTCATCCCCGGGGCTATCCTCTATGAGCGTGAGCTGCAGGACATGTTCGGGATAATCGTGGAAAACATACCTGACGGGCGGACGCTGCTGCTACCCGACGGCTGGCCGGAAGGCAATTATCCGCTGCGGAAAGACTGGAAGTATGAAAGACCGCCGGAGGTCATTCCTGGAGGTAAGAAATGAAGTTTCAGATACCCATAGGCCCACAGCATCCGGCCCTTAAAGAACCCATCAGCCTGCGGATGACGGTGGAAGGGGAAGTAATACGCGATGCTGATATCCGTCTCGGCTACAACCACCGCGGCCTGGAAAAGCTGGCCGAGCAGAAAACCTGGATTCAGAACATTTACCTGACCGAACGCATCTGCGGCATCTGCTCCCACTCCCATACCACCTGCTACGTTCAGGGCGTGGAAAAGCTGATGGAGCTGGAACCCCCTAAAAGAGGCCTGTACATCCGGACCCTGGTGGCCGAGCTGGAAAGAATCCACAGCCATCTGCTGTGGCTGGGCGTAGCCGCTCATGAAGCCGGTTTTGACAGTTTATTCATGTACGTCTGGCGAGACCGAGAAATAGTGATGGACATTCTGGAGATAATCACCGGCAACCGGGTCCACTATGGCATCAACACCATCGGCGGCGTGCGCCGCGACCTGGATGCCCAGCAGGTCCAGCGCATCCTGGATTCGCTGGCCATTCTCCGCCAGCGCAGCGAGTATTATAAACATCTCGGAACTAACGAACCCAGTTTTGTAGCCAGGCTGGCCGGAGTCGGATACCTGTCCAGAGAAGATGCCATCGCGCTCTGTGCCGTGGGGCCAACCCTCCGGGCTTCCGGGGTGCCGATGGATGTCCGCAAGGATGACCCGTATGCCGTCTACGATGAGGTGCCCTTCGAAGTCTGCACCGCCGACACCTGCGACGTCCTGGGCCGGACGGTGGTCCGCATCAAAGAATTATTCCAGTGCTATAACATTATAGAATTTCTGCTCAAAAACCTGCCGGCCGGACCGGTGGCCGTGCGGGCTCCGCGGCGGGCCAAGCCCAACGAAGTCGTCAGCCGCTATGAGGCTCCCCGCGGTGAAAACATCCATTACATCAAGAGTAACGGCACGGACAAGCCCGAAAGATTGAAGGTCAGGGCTCCCACGCTGGGCAACTATGCCGCTACCATCCAGATGCTCAAAAATGGTTTTATTGCTGATGTGCCGCTGATTTTCGCGGCCATCGACCCCTGCATCTGCTGTGCCGAGCGAGCCGTGTCGCTGGTGGACGCCCGGACCGGTCAGGAAAAAATCATTTCCCTGAACAGCTTAAAAAGCCTGAGCCTGAAACTTTCGGCCGGCAACGAAAGAAAGAGGGAAGCAGAATGGCCACTGTGAAGACTCTTATCTATCTGATTATTTATCCCGGTCTTCTGTTCTTATTTCTCTATTCCACCTTCGTCGAATGGTACGACCGCAAACTGTATGCCCGACTGCAGAACCGCATGGGTCCGACCCATACCGGGCGCTTCGGCCTGTTGCAGCCCATAGCCGACTTCTTCAAGCTGATGGCCAAAGAAGACATCGTGCCCGAGCGGGCCGACAAGAAAATGTTCTCGGCTCTGCCGGCCTTCGGCCTGGCCATTGTCTTCACAGCCATGATGTTGCTGCCGCTCTGGAATTACAGCCTGGACAAACCTTCCGTCACCTCCTTTAGCGGCGACCTGATTGTGGTGCTCTATCTCTTAAGCCTGCCGACTTTCATCTTCTTCCTGGCCGGCTGGTCTTCGACCAACCTGTTCTCGACCATCGGCGGAGCCCGGGTGCTGACCATGCTCTTTGGCTACGAAGTCCCGCTGTTTCTGGCCGTCCTGAGCCCGGCCGTGCTGGCCAATTCCTGGCGGCTGGCTGAAATTGCCGCTTTCTACCGGCAGCGGCCGGCCCTGGCCCTGGTGAACCTGCTGGGATTCCTCATCGCCCTGATCTGCGTCCAGGCCAAGCTGGAAAGAACCCCCTTCGACATTCCCCACGCCGAGACCGAAATCGTGGGCGGCACTTTTACCGAATACTCCGGCAAGAAACTGGCCATCTTCCGTCTGATGATGGATGCCGAGATGGTGGTGGTGGCCGGGCTGCTGGCCACGGTTTTTCTGGGTGGTTTCCCCGGCGGGCCACTTCTCGGGCTGCTTAATTTCATCGTTAAGACTCTGTTTGTCATTTTCTTCCTTTCCCTCATCCGGGCCACCACCTCCAGAATCAGGGTGGACCAGGTGGTCAGCTTCGCCTGGAAATACCTGGCTCCGCTGGCCATAGTGCAGCTTTTAATCGTCATCCTGGTTAAGGGGTTACTCTCATGAAGTTAGGCGCCTTTATTCCCGAACTCCTCCGCCATCTGTTCAAGAAACCGGCTACCGTTGATTATCCTTTCCAGAAGCTGGAAGTCCCCAAGGATTTTCGCGGTTCACCCTACCTGCGACCTGAGCTGTGCATAGTCTGCCGGGCCTGCGAACGCGACTGCCCGGCCGAAGCCATAGAAATCACGGCTGTCAACGAGGCGGAAAAAAGATTCAGGATGGTCATCCATAACGACCGCTGCATCCATTGCGCCCAGTGTGTCGATTCCTGTCCGACCGAGGCTATGTTGATGGACACCAGGTTTGAAATATCAGATTACGACCGCCACAACCTGAAAATGGAATGGGAATACGTCCGGGCCGTGGTCAAGCCCCGGTCCGAAGCCAAAACGTCCTGAGGTCAACCCGGCAGCGGGCTTGATTTATTCGCCGGCAGGTTTTACCATAAGAACAGCCTGCAGTCCGGAAGAGGGAGGGGCTGATGCCTGAAAAATGGGTCAGTTTCCTGAAGAAAGAGCTCCGCGGGCTGGAGCGGCTGCTGGTGCTGGGTACCGGTAATGCCCTGAAAGCCGATGATGCCGCCGGACTGCTGGTGGCCAGCCTCCTCGAGCGGCGCCTCAGCCGGCGCCAGAAATCCAGGATTAAAATTCTTAGAGCCTACGAACTGATCGATAGCTACCACCGCCGGATAAAGCGCCTTAAACCGTCCCATCTGATTATCATTGATGCTGTGGACCTTGGTCACCGCCCCGGCAGTATCATGGTTACCCGCCTGGAACCGGGCCAAAAAAAAGAGAAAGTAGGCGGCGAATTCTATCTATTGCTGGAAAAATTGGCCGCCGAATCTTCCTGCCGTATCTACCTGGTAGGAATTCAGCCCGATTCCCTGGACTTCGGACACCCCATCACCCCGGGCGTCAAAGAAGCCTGCCGGAAGGTAGCAGAAGGTCTCATCCAGCTGGCCGGCGGCCGCTGAGCCTTAGATTTTCATTGGCATCAGTACATAAAGATAGGTCCCTTTAGGCTCCGCTTCCGGTTTAATCAGGACCGCACTATTTTCATCCTTGATTTCAAAGATTACTCGGTCGGAGTTCACCGTTCCCAGAAAATCGAGCAGGTACTGGGAGTTAAAACCTATTTCCAGGTCCTGGCCCTGGTAATCCACGGCCAGCTTGTCTCTGGCTTCTCCATATTCAGGGTTGGAGGAAAACAGCTTTAGTTCCCCGGCCTTGAGGTCAAACTTTATACCCTTGGACTTTTCCGAGGACAAAATTGAAACCCTTTTAATGGCCGTCACCAGGGCTTCTTTTTCTATGTTTAAGATATTAGGATTGTCCTTGGGCATAACCGCCTGGTAGTTGGGGAATTTACTCTCGATAATCCTGGAAATCAGCATCCGGTTCTTCACCCGGAAGAAAAGACTGTTATCATCAAAATCAAACTCCAGCCGCTCGTCGTCAAATTTCTTCAACTCATTAAGAGTTTTCTTGGAAATTATCTGGTTTATTTCTTTATCAATCTTTAAGCCTTCGAATTCTCTCCTGGTATAGGACAGGCGGTGACCGTCGGTGCTAACCAGCTCCAGCTGGTTATTTTTCAAGGCCAGCAGGGCGCCGTTCAGGTAATAACGTTGCTCCTGAGTGATGGCATAAAGTACACAGTCAATCATTTCCTTAAAATCAGTTACATTCCAGGATATAGACCTTTCAAAACCTGAATCCTGAATGGCCGGAAAATCTTCCTCGGGGGCTGTTAGAATCTTAATTTCACTCTCACCAGACCTGACCACCAGGTGTTCTTCTTTCTTGATAAATTCTATATCCGGTTCTTCTGGCAGCAACTTTATGAAATCGAATAACTTACGGCCGTTAACAGCCGCCTTCCCTTCCTGCCTGACTTCGGCCTCAAAATTCGTTTTCAAGCCGACTTCAAGGTCAGTCCCCATCAATTCCACCCGCCCCCTGGAAGCTTTGATCAGCACATTTGACAGTATGGGCATGGTGGTTCTTTTTTCCACAATACCCTGCAACAAACCTAATTCATTAATAATACTGTTCTTAGTAGTTGAGAACTTCATTTTTTCCACCTTTCTTCATCGTCCATAATATAATTATTAATCATAAAAAGGCAATAAAAAAAATACAATAAGGTAGAGAGAAAATGTGCAAAACTATTTTTTTCTTTTTTACTATCATCACTTTAAGAGGTTAATCAAGCTGTTGATTTCTCTGTTGAATTCAGGGTCGCGTTCTCTTAATTTCTCAATCTTGCGAATGCTATGCAGGACCGTGGTGTGATGTTTGCCTCCGAATTTCTTACCGATTTCCGGGAGAGAATTGTCGGTTAATTCTTTGGCCAGAAACATGGCTACCTGCCGGGGAAAGGATACCCGGGGAGAATTGTTTTTAGATTTTAGCTCGGAAGGTTTGATCTTGTACTTGGTGCAGACTACCTTCTGGATTTTTTCGACCGTTATGATGCTGGCCGAAGCGTCGAGCAATCCTTTAAGGGCCTCTTTGGCCAGGTCCAGGTCTATTCTTGAGCCTTTAAGTGAGGCATAGGCGATGACCCGACGCAGATAACCTTCGAGTTCGCGGATGTTGGAGTGCACTTTATCGGCGATGTAAAGAGCCACGGGTTCGGGAAGGGGGATATCTTCCATCTCGGCTTTTTTCTTCAGGATGGCAATTCTGGTCTCTATATCCGGGGGACGCAGGTCGGCAATAAGACCCCATTCAAAACGGGAACGGAAACGGTCCTCCAGGTGGGGGATGTCCTTCGGCGGACAGTCGCTGGAAATGACGATTTGTTTCTGGCTGTCGTAGAGGTGGTTAAAAGTGTGGAAAAATTCTTCCTTGGTTCTTTCCCGCCCGGAAATGTAGTGGATGTCGTCCATCAGCAGCACATCCACGGCCCGGTACTTTTGCCGGAATTCCAGGATTTTTCCGTACTGGAGGTGGTTGATGAGCTCGTTCATGAAACGCTCGGTGGTGACATACAGCACCTTGAGCCGGGCGTTGGTGTGCATAATCTGGTGCCCGATGGCGTTCATCAGGTGAGTTTTGCCCAGGCCGGCCCCGCCGTAGATGTAAAGCGGGTTGTAGGACTTAGCCGGGTTCTTGGCCACAGCCACCGCGGCCGCATGGGCAAACTGGTTGCAGTTGCCGACGACGAAATTTTCAAAGGTATAGTTGGGGTTCAGGTTGGCAACCTGGGTTACGGCCTGGTGCAGCTTGCGTTCTTCGGGAGAGTTGCGCAGGAACGAGGGCGGGGTTTCATCGCAGATGTACTTGATGTCAAAGTTTTTATGAAAAAGCTCCTGGCTGCACTCATTGATCAGCCGGGAATAGTGGAAGCTCAGCCAATCCTTGAAATATGAATTAGGCACTTTAATGTACAGAGCGTCGCCATCTTCCCCGATGTAAGAGGTGGGCTCAAACCAGGTCTCGAAGGCCTGGCTTTCGATTCGGTTTTTTACAGCCAGGAGTATCTGATTCCAGGGATTGGTTTTATCTGCCAGTTTCATAATGCCCTAAAAGATTTCCACAGAAATTTCCACAACTGTGGAAAAGTCTCCCGCCGGTTGCTATGAGCGGGGAAACGTGAAAAATATTACCACCAAGAGAACCAAAATTCAAGAAAATTTTTAATAAAGTGAAAGCCCGGGCTGGGCAAATGTTAAAGACGAAATTCCGAATCAGATTTCAAGGCTTAACTTGTTGGCTGGACTCCATCCTTCATGATAGTCAGGTGCTAATCCGCCGAAACTTTTTTCTCCAGACCTTAAATCCTGACCCGGGATTGCAGGGTCAACCGGTGCTACGGCCTCTGAGCGGGCCAATCTTAAAATCGCCAGCCGGAGGTTGCGTTCAGGGCCAATTTATGCTATACAAATAGTTCAATCTTCGAGAGATAAAATCTTAAGAAAGAGAGAAAAAAAACATGGCCAGAGAATGTCATATCTGTCATAAAGGGCCGATTTTCGGTCATAGCATCAGCCATTCCAACAAAGCTTCCCGGAAAAAATGGAGTGCCAACCTCCAGCGGGTTAAAGCCAAAACCGAAAGCGGGGTGCGTACCATCTGGGTTTGCACCCGCTGTCTTCGTTCTGGCCGGGTGCAGAAAGCGGTCTGAAGTTAATCCCGGTCCACGGCCTCGATTTCTTTTAGCCTCTTGATCTTGTCCATAATTTTCTGCAGGTGGTTGATATCCTTAATCGTGATTTCCAGGGAGATGCCGGCTCGACCGTCGCCGCTGGTGTTGACCTCGGCCCGGGAGATGTTGCCGTTTTGCTCGGCCACGGCCGCGGCCACCCTGGCCAGGACGCCGGGCGAGTCTTTGGCCCGGATGACCAGCCGGGCCTTGAAGGTTCCCTGGAAAGCCGGGTCCCAGGCCACCTCCACCAGGCGCTGGCTGTCCAGTATTTCTTTTTGCACCAGGTAGCAGCGCTGGGCATGAACGGTCAGGCCCTTGCCTGAGGTCAGGTAACCCACCACCGGTTCGCCCTTGATGGGAGCACAGCACCGGGCCAGGGTCAGCATCTGTTCTTCCAGGTCTTTGATGGCCAGGGCGGGAGCCGCAGCCCGGCCCGCCAGGCGTTCGACCACCTTTTTCAGCAGCCCGGTCGGCTGGGCCTCCCGCGGCGGGCCTCCGGTCGTCAGTCGCTCCATGAAGCTTCTGTCAATCATCACCCGGCCCAGGCCAGCCAGAAGATAGAAGTCTTCCAGGCTGTGGAGCCGCAGCTTGAATTCCCGCTCCAGTTTTTCCTTAAGGGCCGCTTCCGAATGAAGCTCGGGCGGCAGCCGGAATTTTCTGGCCTCTTTCTCCCAGAGTTTCTGGCCGAGCTCGATGGCTTTCTTCCTGGTCTTGAGGTTCAGGTATTTTTTTATGTGCTGGCGGGCTGAGGCGGTGGCTACCCAGTTCAGCCAGCTGCGGTGCGGAGTTCGGTCGTGAGCGGTGATGATTTCTACGATATCGCCGCTCTTCAGCTGGGTCTTGAGCGGCATCAGTTCCCCGTTTATCCTGGCCTCCCGGGCCTTCAGCCCGATTTCGGTATGAATCTTGAAGGCGAAATCCAGGGCGGTAGCCCCTGGTGGCAGGTTGATAACTTTTCCCTTGGGCGTGAAGGCGTAGATTTCTTCTGGTATCAGGTTGATCTTCAGGTTTTTTAAGAATTCCCTGGGGTTTTTCTGCTCGCTGAACAGGGCGGCAATTTCCCGCAACCATTGCAGCCGCTGGTCTTCGCCGGTCAGGCCGGAGGGGGCTCCTTCCTTGTATTTCCAGTGGGCGGCGATGCCGTTTTCGGCCAGTTCGTGCATCTCCCGGGTCCGGATCTGGATTTCGAAAGTCTGCTTGTTTTCGGTAATGATGGTGGTGTGGAGCGACTGGTAGAGGTTGGGCTTGGGCATGGCGATAAAGTCCCGAAAACGCTGCGGCAGGTGAGGCCAGCGCTGGTGGATTGTGCCCAGGATGGCATAGCAGTTCTTGACGGAGTCGGTGATAATTCTCAGGGCCAGAAAATCGTAGACCTGGTCAAAGTCGACGCCCTTCTTTTTCATCTTGGAATAGATGCTGTAGAGCCTTTTAATCCTGACCTGGATCTCGGCCGGGATACCGTTGTCCTTCAGCAGCAGCTCCATCTGCTTTTTAAGTTTTTTAAGTTCCTTTTCTCCCTTTTTTAATTCGGGCTCGACCAGGGCCACCATCCTGAAATATTCGTCCGGCTCCACGTAGCGGAAGGACAGGTCTTCCAGCTCGGCCCGAATACGCCCCATCCCCAGGCGGTTGGCAATGGGAGCGTAGATTTCCAGGGTTTCCTGGGCGATTCGTTTTTGCTTGTCTTCGCTGAGGTAGTGCAGGGTTTTTAGGTTGTGCCAGCGGTCGGCCAGCTTGATGAAGATGACCCGCAGGTCATCGGTCATGGCCAGGATTATTTTTCTGATGGTCTCGGCCCGGGTCTGGTCCGGGGAAGCATCTTCCACCCGGCTGATTTTGGTCACGCCCTCGACCAGGGCGGCCACCTCCCGGCCGAAACTTTCTCTTATTTCGGCCAGGCTGACCTCGGTATCTTCCAGCACGTCGTGCAGCAGGCCGGCCACCAGGGTGGTCAGGTCCAGGTTCATCTCGGCCAGGATGTTGGTCACTTCGAGCGGGTGGCTGAGGTAGGGCTCGCCCGAGCGGCGAATCTGACCTTTATGGGCCCGGGCGGCGAAGACGTAGGCTTTCTGGAGAAGGCGCAGGTCTTTTTCCGAGTACTGGCCCTGGATTTTTTCTATGATATCGTCAAAGCGAATCATTGTCCTCTGATCTGCCGGTTTCCGGGCAAGCTATTTTGCCAGAAAGGAGGAGACAACCTCCAGGACTTCATCAACTGAAATCTGTTGCAGGCAACGATGGTCGTAGGGGCAGGCTTTGTAGCTGCAGGGTGAACAGGGCACGGATTTTTTCAGGGCTACCGCCGGCGGCTGAGCCGGCCCGCACAGGTGGGGGTCGGTCGGGCCATACAGGCTTATAACCGGAATGCCCAACAGGTTGGCCAGGTGAGTCAGCCCGCTGTCGTTCCCTAAATAAACGGCAGCCCGGGCTATGACCCCGGCGGTTTCTTCCAGACTGAGCTGACCAGTCCAATCCACTACCCGGCCGTCGAATCCAGCCCGGAGCTGGTGGCTGACCTCCTGGCTGGAGCGGGAACCGACCAGGGCCACCAGCAGTCCTTTCTCCAGCAACCGGCGCGCCAGTTCTGCCTGACGGTCCGATGGCCAGACCCTGGCCGGACCGAAGCTGGAGCCCGGTTTGATGACGGCCAGGGTCTCAACCGGCTGCAGCCCGGCCTGCTGCAGCCGGCTGGCGGCTGCCTCCATAATAGCGGCCGGAAGCTGCAAGCGGCAGGGCCCGTCGTCCACGGTCAGCCCGAACTTTTCCAGCAGGTTCAGATAGTGGTATTTCAAGTGAAGCTGCGGCTCGGCGGCTTTGAGGCGCACTTTTTTGGTGAGCATAAAACCCCGGCCCTCGCGGTCGTAACCCCAGCGCTGGGGGATCCGGGCCAGGTAGAACAGCAGGGCGGAAGCGAATGATTCATCGAGCAGCAAGCCCAGGTCGAAGTCAAGTTTTTTCAATCGGGCCGAAGCTTTTTTCAGCCCGCCAATATCTTTAAACTCCGGCAGGGTCAGCACCTGGTAATCCAGGCCCAGGTTCTGAAAAAACTGGGCATAGCCCCGGGGCGGGACAATCGCCAGCTGGGCCGACGGGAAATTCTGCTGCAGCGAGCGCAGGCAGGGGAAAGCCAGCAGCGAGGCACCGAGGGAACGGGGCAGATAAACCAGGATTTTCATCAGGTTAATTCTAAGCTGGCCTTAAAGTGTTGTCAAAAAGTTATTTTCCGGAGGCCGCCTTGCTTTGCTCCTCCGCCGGCTTTTCTTCCTTCTTTTTTTCTTTCTGGGAGCGGTGCTGGCCGTTCTGACCGTTCCCACCCGCTGGAGAGTTCTTGTGGGCGTAATCGGTGATGTACCAGCCGGAGCCCTTGAATTGAATGGCCGGAGAAGAAATCAGCCGGCACAGAGGCCCCCCGCATTCGGGGCAGGTCTCCAGATTTTTTTCGTTAATTTTTTGCAGAATTTCAAAATGACGATGGCATCGCTGGCAACGGTATTCGTACAAGGGCATCTTCGGACTCCTTGCCTGACAAGGTTTTGGCCAATACAGGTTTTTTTATTATAGCAAAAAACAGCCAGGATGGTAATAAGACTGCCTGAAGGCAGACCGATAAGGCCAGCTCAGGCTTCCTGTCCCCCCTTTTATTTGTCTTACCCTGGATTCAGAAAGTTTTGTCTGAATCGTCCTGGAACTTGGGGATGCGAGCTTTTTCTTTTTCTTTGCCAAAATGGAAGCCCAGCAGGAAAGAGGAAAAGATTCCGATGAAAAGCAGCAAGAACTTCCAGAGTTTTCTCATGTTGACCCAATCCTATAAATTTTTTACTAATTCCCCTCGAATGTCAACCTTTAAGACCAATTTTTTTAATTTTTTGATAAAAATCTTGCCGTTTGCCGAAAGGCTAATAAAGGCTTAAAATTCAGGTGGAGGCAGCAATGAAAAGAAAGTCCTGGATGGTTCGGGTCTTTCTCGGGTTGCACCTGTGTTTGCTCCTGACCGGTCTCTGGGCCCAGGGGCTGAGGAAAGCGGTCTGGGCCGGCCAGTTTTATGAGGCCGACCCGGCCAGGCTGAGTCGCCTGCTGGATGTTTACCTGGCCGAAGCCGGAACACGGTCAGTTCAGGGAGAGGTCATCGGGCTGATTGCCCCCCATGCCGGATATGTATATTCAGGCCGGGTGGCGGCCTGCGGCTACAGCCTGGTGAAGGGCCAGGCGGTGGAGACGGTGGTCATCATCGGCCCTTCTCATCAATACGGTTTTGAAGGCTGCTCCATATACCTTCGGGGTGGGTTTGAAACTCCCCTGGGCCTGGCTGAAGTGGATTCCAGCCTGGCCAGGGAACTGTCTCGACTGTCTGGTTTCGGTTACATACCGGAGGCTCATGTTCGGGAGCATTCGGTAGAAGTCCAGGTCCCGTTTATCCAGAAGGTCTTTCCCGGGGCCCGGATTGTGCCGGTGGTCATGGGTTACCAAACTGAGCCGACGGTCCAGGCGCTGGCCGGGGCCCTGGCCCGAGCCCTGCCCGGGAAAAAGGCTCTGGTGGTGGCTTCTACCGACCTGTCGCACTTTCTCTCCCGGGCTGAGGCTAATGAACTCGACCAGAAGACGATAGACCTCCTCCGGCAGCTGGACCTTAAAACCCTGACCCGGAAGATGGAAAGGCATGAAAATATAATGTGCGGCAGCGGGCCGGTCCTGGCTCTGCTGCAATATGCCAGGAAACTGGGACCGGCCCGGGTGGAGGTCCTGGCCTATTCCGACTCGGCCGCCGTCGGGGGGCCGGCCGACCGGGTGGTGGGTTATCTCTCAGCCGCGGTCTGCCTGGAAAAGGCGGCAGGTTTAACCGACCTGAGCCCGGAAGAGAAAAAAGAATTGCTGGACCTGGCCCGGAGAGCCATCGAAGTCTACCTGGATTCGCGGCAGATCATCAGCTACCAGCCGGCCCAGCCTCGCCTGGAAACACCGGCCGGGGCCTTCGTCACGTTGAAGGAAAATAACCAGCTCCGGGGCTGCATCGGTTTTGCCGAGCCGCTCTTTCCGCTCTGGCAGACGGTGGCCCAGGCTGCCGTCCTGGCTGCCACCGAAGACCCCAGGTTCCCGCCGCTGAGAAAATCGGAATTGAAAGACCTGGAAATTGAGATTTCGGTCCTGGGTCCCCTCCAGCCGGTTAGCGATGTTTCGGAAATAAAGGTCGGCCGGCACGGCCTGGTCATCAAGCAGGGAACCCGCAGCGGCCTGCTCCTGCCCCAGGTGGCCAGCGAATTGGGCTGGGACCGCCAGACCTTCCTGCGGGAACTGTGCCGCAAAGCTGGTTTGCCGGACGGGGCCTGGAAGAACTTAAAGTCGCTGTCAAAATTTGAAGCCATAGTCTTTCACGACTGAGGCTGCGGCTAAGACCGGTTGCCAAAAAGCTGTCCGGAACTTATAATAAAGTCGGAAGGCAGAAATGAGCTGGACAATTTATGGCATTCTTATTATTTTCGGCCTGTTTATCATCTTGATGATCATCAATCCCAACCTGTCGTGTTTCGGCCGCAGAATTCGTTCGCCCTTCTATCCGGTTACCAGAAAGAAAAAAATGCGGACAGTTTCCAGGGAGTATAAATTTGACCTGGGAGAGCAGGGTAAAACACCGGGCCAGACCAGCCCGAAAGATGCCACTAAGAAACCTAAAACTGAGGACTACGGATTCAAGCTGGACTGACCAGTTGACCTGGCGGAAGGAGTGGTGGTGCCGCAGGGAGGCGGGAGCAAGAGAGGGGGCAGGCTGAAGTCCAATTCCCTCGGATTAATTCTTTTAATTTTTGCCGTTTACATTTTAAGCCTGGCTGGATGTCGGCCTTCTCCGGTCTGTCTGGTCCCACCCGCTAAGGTTGATTATCTTGACGGCCAGGCTTCATTTTCCCTGAGGGGACCGGATGGGGCAGTTCGGTTTCGCCTGAGCTTCTGTTACCGGCTGGAAAATCAGGCCAGGCTGGAGCTGTTTGACCCCCTGGGCCGGTTGCAAACCATCGTCTGGCTTAAGGGAGAGCTGGCTACCCTGTACCTGCCGGCCGACAGAGTTTTCTGGGCGGGGGAGAGCCGGCTGATAACCACTGAAGTTTTTGGCCAGGAGTTGCCAGCTCGGGAGCTGGCGAGGATTCTGGCCGGTCTCTGGTCTGAGCTGGAGGTAGATGATGGCTGGGAACTTCAGGTTGATGAGAAAGGCTCTGTGGTCTCAGGGAAGCGGGCTGACCTGAGCTTTGATATCAAAGAAACTTTCGCTCCGGGCCGGGTGCCGAAAACAGTTCTTTTTACATCCCGGGACTATATGGTGAGAATGAAGCTGCTGAAGCTCCGTTTCAACCGACCGCGGCCCGAAAGCGTTTTTCAACCGTCTATTCCGGCCGGGACCAGGAAGCTGGAGTGGGAAGAGATTTCAGGCCGATGGAAAAAATAACCGTAAGCTCTCTGGCCAAGATTAACCTCGGGCTGGAAGTGGGCCAGCGCCGGGAGGACGGGTATCACCAGCTGACCACCCTTTTTCAGACTGTTGACCTTAAAGACTGTCTGACTTTTGAACTTCGTCCCGGCGGGGAAATTTTATTGGCCGGGAACCGGGCTGATGTGCCCTGGGATGAAAGCAACCTGATCTACCGGGCAGCCCTGCTCCTGCGGAAGGCTTCGGGCCGGGGGCCCGGGGTCAAAATCACTGTGGACAAGACCATTCCGCCCGGGCGGGGACTGGCCGGCGGCAGCAGCAATGCCGCCGTCACTCTGCTGGCCCTGAACCGACTGTGGGGACTTCATTTCAGCCAGGAGCAACTGCACTGCCTGGCCAGCAGCCTGGGGGCCGATGTCCCCTTTTTTCTTCACGGGGGACTATGCCTTGGTCAGGGGAAGGGCGAGCGGTTACAGCCGCTGCCGGAATTGCCGCCGGCCTGGGTGCTCCTGGTGGTACCAGATTTCCCCGTTTCCACAACCCTGGTTTACCAGGAATTTGACCGCCGGCAGGGCTTCTTGACTTCAACCGGTAAAGAAAGTAAAATTATGGAGTTTTTAGAGCATAAAAACTTTCTGAAATTCAAGCACTTAAGAAACGATTTAGAACCGGTAGCTTTTGAGATACATCCTCAGCTGGCTGAGATTAAGAGGGAAATGGCCGCCGCCGGGGCGGAGTTATCCCTGTTGAGCGGATCGGGGTCAGCTGTCTTTGGCTGGTTTCAGGAATTGTCCCTGGCCCAGCAGGCTGCCGGCAGGTTAGCCCGAGACTATCAGGTTTGGCTGGTAGAGACTGTTGGACGGGAGAGGTACTGGCAAGAACTCGGCACTGGGGCGTAGCCAAACTGGTAAGGCAACGGACTTTGGATCCGTCATCTGGAGGTTCGAGTCCTCCCGCCCCAGCTCTGATCAAGACCGGAGAGGAATAGAAGATGAAAGTATTTTCAGGCTCATCCAACCCGCAGCTGGCCCAAAGGATTGCCAGCTATCTGAAAATTGAACTCGGCCGTTGCGTCCTGGACAGGTTTGCCGACGGCGAGATTCATTTTTACATCGATGAAAATGTCCGGGGTGAGGATGTGTTTGTCATTCAGTCCGGCTGCCCGGATGCCAATTTTCATCTGATGGAACTGTTCCTGATGCTGGATGCCTTCAAGCGGGCTTCGGCCGGCCGGATAACGGCCGTGATCCCTTATTTTGCTTATGCCCGTCAGGACTGGAAGGACCGGCCCAGGGTGCCGATATCCGCCAGGTTGATGGCTGACCTGCTGGAAACCGCCGGGGCCAACCGGGTGCTGACCATGGATTTGCACTCTCCCCAGATTCAGGGCTTTTTCTCCATTCCGGTTGACAACCTGATGGCCGCGCCGGTCATCGCCAGCCACATCAGGACTCTCAACCTGGCTAACCTGACCATCGTTTCCCCCGATGCCGGGGGCGTCGGCCGGGCCAGAGTCTTTGCCAAAAGGCTGGATGCCAGGCTGGCCATCATCGACAAGAGGCGTCCGGCACCCAACGTGGCCCAGGTACTTCACGTAATCGGTGAGGTCCGGGACCAGGATGTGGTCATATTCGATGATATGGTGGACACTGCCGGCACCCTGAGCCTCGGAGTGGAAGCTCTGAGGCGGGAAGGAGCCAAAAGAATTTTTGCCGCCTGCACCCATCCAGTGCTGTCCGGGGAAGCGGTGGAGCGCATCGAAAAATCGGGGCTGGAAAAAGTTTTCGTCACCGATACCATTCCCCTGAAAGACCAAGCCAACCGGAGCCAGCGATTCCAGGTGCTGTCGGTGGCCGAGCTGTTTGGCGAAGCCATAAGAAGAATAAACGAGGGTAGTTCCGTAAGCTCTCTTTTTACCTGAGGAGGAAAGAAATGACACTGGTGATTAAAGCCGAAAAAAGAACCGAGCTGGGAAAAAATGCCTCCGGCCGGTTAAGACGACAGGGGCTGGTCCCGGCCATTCTCTATGGCCAGTCAATGGGTAGCGTCCCGCTGACCCTGAAGAAAAAGGATATCATCGAAATCCTGAAATCGGAAACCGGGGAAAACACTATTTTCCGGGTAGCCTATGACTCGGAAGAAAAAGATGTGATGATCAAGGAAGTCCAGATCAATCCGGTGACCGATGAGCTGACCCACGTCGACCTGATCAGTATTTCCATGGACAAGCCGGTCCGGGTTTCGGTTCCGGTGGAACTGGTGGGAGAACCGGTCGGGGTCAAGGTGGAAGGCGGCCTGGTCGACTTCCTGCTGCGCGAACTCGACATCGAATGCCTGCCGCGGGAAATTCCAGAATCGATCAAGATTGATATCAGCCAGCTCCACCTGCACCAGTCTTTCAAGGTGATGAACCTGGAGCTTCCGGCCGGCATCAAGGTTCTGCATGAACCCCAGACGGCAATTGTGGTTATAAGCAGCGTGGCCGAAGAAGCGGCCCCGGCCACCACCGAGGAAGTGGTGGAAACTGCCGAGATGAAAGAACCGGAAGTTATCAAGAAAGAACGGAAGAAAGAGGAAGAAGAAGAGACCAAGGGGTGATGAGTGTGGCTGGTGGTCGGTCTGGGCAACCCGGGAACAGAATACAGCCATACCAGGCATAACGCCGGTTTTCTGGTGGTCCAAGCCCTGGCCCGGCAGTGGCGCCTGCCGCTCCGAACCAGGGCCAGCCGTTCTCGACTGGCCGAGACCAGAAGAGGCCGTTCCCAGGTCATCCTGGCCCTGCCCCAGACCTATATGAATCTGAGCGGCCAGGCGGTGCTGGCCTTGCTGACTAAATACCGGGTAAAACCTGAGAACCTGATTGTCGTCTATGACGACCTGGACCTTGACCTGGGTCAGGTCCGGGTGCGACCGGGTGGAAGTCCCGGCAGCCACAAGGGCATGAAATCAATCGTTGAGTCTATCGGGACCCAGGCTTTTCCCAGGGTCAGGGTGGGCATCGGGCCCAAACCGGCCGGAGCGGAGGCTGCGGATTATGTCCTGGAAGAATTCCCGCCTGAAGAGTGGGAAAAACTGCAGCCGGCGCTGGCGGCCGCCAGCCGGGCGGTGGAAATGATAATTGACGGAGAGCTGGCCCGGGCCATGAATATCTTCAACCGGCGAAAAAAAGACGAGACAGCCGGGCCAGATTGATTTTTCAGAAGAATTAGGTAAAATAAGAGTCCGTCTCCTTGCTCCGGAGCAGAAGCCCCGGGGCTTTAAATCCATAAGGAGGAAAATATGAATCAATACGAAACAGGTTTCATTGTCGCTCCCAACCTGCCAGAAGAAGAAGCCTCGGCCCTGATCAATCAGCTGGCGGAGGTCATCCCGGCCAAGAATGGCCAGCTGATCAAGAAAGATTTCTGGGGAAAAAGGAAACTGGCCTATCCCATCAAAAGGTTCACCGAAGGTTTGTACATGTTCTTTATCTACCAGGGCTCTCCGGCCGTCCCGGCCGAACTGGAAAGAAGGTTCAAACAAACCGATGCTATCCTGCGTTTCATGACGATCAAGCGGGACCCCAGGGATGTGATGAAGGGCAAGAAGAAAGTCAAGACTGTAGAAGCAGCCGAAAGCGCCCCGGCCGCAGCCGAACCTCAGGCCGAAGAATCTTCCCGGGAGGAGGTAAAGTAAGATGGCTAACAGAGAAGAAAGAGAAAAGACCGAAAGAGGCCCGTCCAGAAAATTCTTCCCGCCCAAGAAAAAGGTTTGCCGTTTCTGCGAGAGAAATCTTCGGGACATAGATTACAAAGCGGTGGAGATATTACGGAAGTACATTCCCGACCGCGGCAAGATTGCTCCCCGCCGCATCACCGGCACCTGCGCTTACCATCAGCGGAAACTGGCCCGGGCCATCAAGCGGGCCCGGATTATGGCCCTGTTGCCCTTTGTGGAAGACTGAGGTGGAGGAGGCTGCCGATGAAAATCATACTCTTGGAAAACGTGGAAAAAGTCGGGCGAAAGGGAGATATCCTGGAGGTAGCGCCGGGTTTTGCCCGGAATTATCTGATTCCCAGGAAACTGGCCATGGAGGTCACCCCGGGCAACCTGAAGTCGGTGGAAATGCAGCAGAAAGCCCTGAAGAAGAAGCTGGAAAAGGAACGGCTGACTTTCCAGGAATTGATCAAACAGCTCAACCAGGTCAGCCTGACCTTCGTCCGCAAGTCGAGCGAAAAAGACGTCATTTTCGGCTCGGTCTCGGCTGCTGACATTCAGGAAGAACTGGCCCGCCTGGGGTTTGACCTAGACCGGAAAAAAATTATTCTGGAAGAACCGATAAAAAGACTGGGCACCTTTTCCGTTCCCATCAAGGTTTACCACGAGGACAAAGCCGAGATAAAGGTGGTGGTGGTCAAGGAAGAGGCTCCGGCCCCCGAAAGCCAGGCAGAACCTCAGAAGTGAGAACGGCCGGGTTGTAAGAAGCGTCTCTTTGAATAACAAAATATGGAGGCCAGGCCTCCTGAGAAGAGAGAGAGCATGGAACTGGATTTGACCGTTCTCAAAAAAACGCCACCCCACAGCCTGGAAGCGGAAAAAACAGTTCTGGGCGGGATTCTGGTCAACAATGCCTACCTGAACCTGGTCCTGAGTCAGGTCTCACCCGAAGATTTTTACCGCGACGCCCACCGTCAGATTCTGGAAGGCATGATCCGGCTGATGGACCGCAGTCAGCCGATAGACCTCCTGACGCTGAGCGATGAGCTGCAGAAGGCCGGAGTGCTGGAGGAAATCGGCGGCGCGGCCTACCTGGCTTCCTTGATGGACGGCGTCCCCCGCACCCTGAATATCGAGTACTACGCCCAGATTATCAAAGAGAAATCCCTGCTGCGGAGGCTGATTCTATCTTCAGCCAAAATCATCAATACTTCCTTCGAACAGCAGGCTGATGCCGATACCCTGATCAGCGAAGCCCAGCAGGCCATTGTGGAAATCGCCGAGGCCAAGATCAAACCCGGGTTTGTCCCAGTCGGGGCCCTGACCGGGGACATGCTGGAGACCATCAGGTTGCTGGCCGAGCGCCGGGAAGCGGTGACCGGCGTGCCCACCGGTTTTATAGAACTGGATAACCTGACCGGCGGTTTCCATCCGTCCGAATTCGTCGTGGTCGCGGCCCGTCCCTCGATGGGCAAGACCGCCCTGGCCCTGAACATCTGCCAGCACGTTGGGTTGCGAACTGATTACTATGCCGGCTTCTTCTCGATAGAAATGGCCAAGGAACAGGTGGTCCTGCGCCTGCTGTGCGCCGAGGCCCAGGTGGATTTAAGAAAAGCCAGGTCGGGCTTTATCAGCGAACGGGAATTCGAGCGGCTGCAGCTGGCGGCCGAAACCCTGTCCCAGGCCCGCATCTACATCGACGAATCGGCCGCCCTGACCGTGATGGAAATGAAGGCCAAGTGCCGGCAGCTAAGGCTGGAAGGGCACCTCGATATCGTCTTTGTGGATTATATTCAGCTGATGCGAACCGGGGGTCGCTTTGAAAACCGCAACCAGGAAATGTCCTTCATCTCCCGGTCGCTCAAGGAACTGGCCAAGGAACTGCGCATCCCGGTGGTCGGAGTGTCGCAGCTCAGCCGGGCCCCGGAAAAGATGCGCAAGGAACCCAAGCCCATGCTGTCCGACCTGAGGGAATCCGGGGCCATCGAGCAGGATGCCGATGTGGTCATCTTCATCTACCGCCCGGATTACTATCATCCGGAAGATGAAGCCATCAAGGGCATCGCCGAGGTCAACGTGGCCAAGCAGCGTAACGGGCCGCTGGGCAGCGTTCCTCTGGTGTTCCTGCGAGAATACGCCAAGTTTGTCAACATGGATTTCAGCTATAAACGCGAAGAGGAAATCTGAGCGCGGCCGATGGAAAAACAAACCTGGATACCCTTTTTCGGAAATTTTTTCTGCGAGCTGGGCCAGGTGTATGACCTGGCGGTCAGGGGCTTCCGGGCCATCTTTCAAAAGCCTTTCGAGAAAAAAAATTTCTGGCAGCAGCTGGAAGAAGTTGGGGTTAATTCCCTGCCGGTAGTCTCGCTGACTGCGGCCTTCGGCGGCCTGGTGTTCGGCCTGCAGGCTTACCTGGCCTTCCACCGCTATATCGGACCGGGCTCGGAATCACAGGGTGGGCCGATCATCGCCGTCGGCCTGTGCCGGGAGCTGATTCCCATCCTGGTCGGACTGATGGTGGCCGGGCGGGTGGGGTCAGCCATGGCCGCGGAAATCGGGACCATGAAAATCACCGAGCAGGTCGATGCCCTGTTCAGCCTCGGGGCCAATCCGGTTAAATACCTGGTAGCTCCCCGGATCCTGGCCAGTATGATTATGGTGCCCTGCCTGACCCTGTATGGAGATGTCATCGGCATCTTCGGCGGCTATACCTATAACGTCCTGTTGATGAAGGTCAACAAGACGCTCTACGTCCAGAATACCCTGAAGTATTTCGAGATGTGGGATATTTCAGTCGGGTTGATCAAGGCCCTGGTCTTCGGCCTGGTGATAGCCATCGTCGGTTGCTGGCAGGGCATGACGGCCGAAGGGGGAGCCGAAGGCGTCGGCCGGGCCACGACCAAGTCGGTGGTAGTGGCCAGCATCACCATCCTGATCTTAAATTTCTTCCTGAGCAAGGTTCTGCCAGCCACCCTGTGATAGCCAATGAGCAAGATAAGAATCGTAGACCTGCACAAATCGTTCGAGGGTAAACAGGTCCTGAAAGGCCTGAACCTGGAAATTCAAGCCGGGGAAACCATGGTCATCATCGGGCAGAGCGGCTCGGGCAAGAGCGTGCTGCTTAAGCATATCATCGGCATCATGAAACCCGACCGCGGGCAGGTCTTCATCGACGGCCAGGAAATCTCAGCCCTGTCCGACGAGGAAATAATGAAGCTGAGCCGGAAATTCGGCCTGCTGTTTCAGGGGGCGGCCCTGTTTGATTCCATGACCGTGGCCGAAAACGTGGCCTTCGGCCTGAGACGACATACCCGCCTGGACGAAGCTGAAATACAGCGGCTGGTGCGGGAGAGTCTGGAACAGGTCGGGCTGCGGGGGGTGGAAAACCTGCTGCCCTATGAGCTTTCAGGCGGCATGAAGAAAAGGGTGGGACTGGCCAGGGCCATTGCCTACAGCCCGGAAATAATTCTTTATGACGAACCGACCACCGGCCTGGACCCTATCCGGGCCGACGCCATAAATTGCCTGATACTGCAGCTCAAGGAGGAACTGAAAGTGACCTCGGTCATAATCACCCACGACATGAATACCACCTACAAGGTGGCTGACCGGGTGGCCATGCTCTATGATGGCCGGATTATAGAAATGGGCACACCGGAAGAAATCAGGCATTCACCCAACCCGGTGGTCCAGCAATTTATCAACGGCCGGGCCGAAGGCCCCATTACTGAGTGGTGAGGAGAACATCATGACAATGAAACGGGAAATGAAGGTTGGCCTCTTTCTTTCGGGCTTTTTTCTGCTGCTGGCCGTGCTGATATTATCCGTGGGCGATGTCCAGGAACTGTTCAAAAAACAGGGCTATCGGGTGTATGCGGTGTTTGATTCGGCCCTGGGTCTGGAAAAGAATGCGGCCGTCAAGATGGCCGGGATCAAAATCGGGCTGGTCAAGGGCATTGCCCTGGACGGGCGCCGGGCCAGGGTCACCATGAGCATTTATCCCGATTACCGGATTCCTCATGGTTCCAAAGCCACCCTGGCTTCGCTCGGCATACTGGGGGAAAAATATGTGGAAATCGTCCCCGGCCGGGAAGCTTCCTACTACGAACCCGAAGAAGTCATGGACTCTCTACCGCCGATCAGCTTTGACCAGCTGGGGACCCAGCTCATGTCCCTGGGCGAAGATATCAAGAAAGTGGCGACCTCGGTCAACAGCGTCTTGCAGAAAGACCTGGGTCCCAACCTGAGAAAAACCCTGGAAAACCTGGCTTCGCTGACCGGGGAGTTCGACAGTTTGCTCAAGGAGAACCGGTCTTCTCTGCACCAGGCGCTCGAAGATTCCGGCCAGACCTTCAGCACCATCAACCGGGAAGTGGAACGGGTCTCGGGCCGGTTGCAGGAGACCCTGAACGAGATTAAGGGGCTGGTCCAGGAGAACCGGCCGGGTGTCCAGGAAAGTTTGAAGAAACTGGATGAAGCCCTGACCGGGCTGAAGGAATCGCTGGAGTCGCTGCAGACGGTGCTGGGCAGAATAGAAAAAGGCGAGGGCACTGCCGGCAAGCTGGTCCAGGAAACGGACCTTTATGACGAGGCCAAGGAAACTGTGGACCAGATTAAAAGGATTACCACCTCGGTCTCGGCCCTTGATTTCGGGGGCGGAGTCCAGGGCGCCTATTACGGCAGCAGTGAGCTGTTCAAGGGGTCGCTTTATGGCCGCCTCTGGTGGAAGAATCGGGCCTTGCTCTCGGCCGGTTTTATCCATAATCCCTGGGAAGATAAATTTGTCTATTCTCTGGAAGCTGGCTGGCGCTGGCGGGGGCTGGTGGCCAGGGGTGGACTGATTGAAAGCCGGTTCGGGGCTGGACTGGACTGGTATCTACTCAACAACCGGCTGGCGCTGAGCGCCGAAGCTTTTGATTTCAATCGCTCGCCCCGGCCGCAATTCAGAGTTTATGGTCGGGTTTATCCGGTGAAAAACTTTTACCTGCTGCTGGGACTGGATGATTTTTCCCTGGCTGAGCGCCGGGAAATATTCTTCGGCCTGGGTCTGGAGCTCAGATGAAAAAGGGAACGGTTTTTGTCTGCCAGAACTGCGGTTTTCATTCGCCCAAGTGGCTCGGTCGCTGCAGCCAGTGCGGCGAGTGGAACACCATGGTGGAAGAACTGGAAGAAGAATTTGCCCCGGAGCTGCCCGATAGCGGTGGTGAACCGGTCCTGTACCAGGACATAAAGGAGACCACCAGCCAGAGAATTCCAGTAGGCATCGACCAGTTCAATAACGTCCTGGGTGGCGGGCTGGTCCTGGGCTCGGTAGTCCTGATTGGCGGAGAGCCGGGCATCGGCAAATCCACCTTGTTGCTCCAGGTCTCGCGCGACCTGGCTGCCGAAGACAACCCGGTCTTATATGTTTCCGGCGAGGAATCCCTGGAACAGATTAAGCTCCGGGGAGACCGACTGGGACTGGGCCGGGAGAAAGTTTTTCTACTGGCCGAAACCAGCCTGGAAAGAATCCTGAACGCCGCTGACCGCATGAGGCCCAGGGCCCTGGTTATAGATTCGGTCCAGACCATCTTTTCTTCCCAGCTGACTTCCAGCCCGGGCACCATCAGCCAGGTGCGGGAGGTGACCAACCGGGTCTTCCGCCTGGCCAAACGCAACCAGATTCCAATTTTCCTGATCGGGCATATCACCAAGGAAGGCAGCCTGGCCGGCCCCAAATCGCTGGAACACATGGTGGATGTAGTGCTGTTGTTCGAAGGAGAGCGGGACCATAATCACCGGGTGCTGCGGGTGCTGAAAAACCGCTTCGGCCCGGTCTCGGAACTGGCCATTTTTGAAATGAGCCAGTCCGGTTTACAGCCCATAGATAATCCTTCGGCTTTCTTTCTGCGGGAAAGACCTCAGAATGAGCCGGGCAGCGTGGTGGTGGCCACCATCAAGGGTTCCCGGCCGCTGCTGGTCGAAATCCAGGCCCTGGTCTCCTCCACCCTGTTTTCAGGCAACCCGCGGCGGATGTCGATAGGCCTGGACCATTACCGGGTGTCGATGCTGCTAGCCCTGGTGGAGAAGAAAGTGGGGTATAGCTTTGCCGGAGAAGATATCTACCTGAACGTGGCCGGCGGACTGGAAGTGGCCGAACCGGCGGCCGACCTGGGAGTGGTGCTGTCAGTTATTTCTTCCATCAAGAATCTACCGCTGCCGCGGGAAATGGCCGTCTTTGGAGAAGTCGGCCTGAGCGGGGAAATCCGCTCAGTCAGCCAGCCGGTGGCCAGAGTCAAAGAAGCGCGGTCCCTGGGATTGGAAACGGTGCTGATGCCAGCCGGCAACCTGCCCCAGCTTCAGGGCGAAAACCTCAAGGGTATTCGCTGCCTGGGCGTGGCCTCAGTCCGCCAGGCCTTGGCCCAGGTATTTTAATTTCTTGGCCGATTTTGTAAAATAAGGCCGAACCTGAGGGAAGGATTAATATGGGCTTAATATTGTTCAGGTTAATAATCATCATTCTGGTCCTGGTGGCCGGTTATTTCTACCCACCCTTCACCCTTAACCGGACCGGCGGGGCCCTGGTTGGCTTGCTGCTGGGAGTACTGATTATACTTCTGGAAACCAGGGTGCGCCGGGCCCAGTTCAGGATAATCTGGACAGCCTCCGTCGGCACCCTGCTGGGCGTCCTGGCTGGCTGGCTGCTGGGCTCCATTTACCACTCGGTTGTGCGCACCTCGGAAATGGCCTCCTTCATCCGCATTTTTTTCCTGATCGCCTTTCCCTACATCGGATTTCTCCTGGGCATCAAGAAACCAGAATGGCTGGAACCGAGTTTTTTCGCTAACTTTTTCCGTAGCCAGGGAGCCGAACGGACTTATAAGCTGCTGGATACCTCGGTCATCATTGACGGCCGGATTGCCGAAGTCTGTAGCACCGGTTTCGTCGACGGAGACCTGGTGGTTCCTCAATTTGTATTGAAAGAGTTACAGCTGGTAGCCGACTCGCCCGACCCGCTGAAAAGGCAGCGCGGCCGCCGGGGCCTGGAAGTGCTGGACAGGCTGCAGAAAACAGCCAAAATCAAGGTGGTGATTTCTGACCTGGATTTTCCCGACATTAAAGACGTCGATTCCAAGCTGATAGAATGTGCCAAGGCTCTTAAGGCCAAGATCATCACCAATGATTTTAACCTCAACAAGGTGGCCAAGCTCCAGGGCATAGAAGTACTGAACATCAACGAACTGGCCAATGCCTTAAAACCGGTGGTCCTGCCCGGAGAAACCATGCGGGTCTTCATCCTGAAAGAAGGCAAGGAAAAGGACCAGGGCGTGGCCTACCTGGATGATGGCACCATGGTGGTGGTGGACAACGCCCGCCGCATGATCGGCCAGACGGTAGATATTACGGTGACCTCAGTCCTGCAGACGACGGTGGGCAAGATGATTTTTGGCCGCTATAACGGCGAACTCCGATAGACAGGATGAGAAATGAAACTCAAAGCCGGGCTGGGTTATGACCTCCACCGGCTGGTCCCGGGCCGGCCGCTGATTATCGGGGGAGTCGCCATCCCAGCCGAAAGTGGCTGCCTGGCCCACTCGGACGGCGATGTCCTGGTTCATTCCCTGATCGATGCCCTGCTGGGGGCAAGCGGTGAAGGAGACATCGGCCAGAGGTTTCCGGATACCGACCCGGCTTATAGTGGAATTTCCAGCCTGGAGCTGCTCCGGCGGGTGATGGCTGAAGTCCGGGCCGCCGGCCTGACCGTGGTCAACACCGATAGCGTCCTGATCCTGGAAAAACCCCGGCTGGCCCCTTACCTGGGGGTCATGAAGGCCAACCTGGCGCCACTCCTGGGAATTGAGCCAGACCACATCGGTCTCAAGGCCAAGACGGCTGAAGGCCTGGGGGACATCGGCTCGGGACAGGCGGTAGCCTGCTGGACGGTGGCCCTGCTCGCCAGCCAGGAATAGAGCTTTCCCGGGCTTAACGGTTTTGCCAAAGGCCTGATATTTTGGTATAATTGGCCCTAATTTCAGGGGAGTTAAGTTTCTGAGCTTATTATAAAAACAGCAATCAAAAATAAAAACGGCAAGCCCGGAAATCTACTCTTCTGAAAAATAAAATTCTTAAAGAAGGAGTCTTAAATGAAGTCTCTAAGAGAGATTGCCAAAAAGACATTTTTGACCGAAAGCCAGCTGAAGAAGATTGAAGACCTCATTCTCAAGGACAATTTCTTCCCGCCGGAGACCGTCCGGCAAGAAATCGAAACATTCTGCACCGACCTGGGCTTGAGCGAGCAATATTTTGAATCCACGCCCCTGGTGACTATCGCCCGACACATTGAGGCCCTGAGGTCAGCCGAAATCCTGGCCCGACTGCGGGGTGAGCAGCAGGTCCGGATTGATTTCGCCACCGAGCTGGCCGATGAAGCCCTCTACCTGGTGGAGGACAACCACTACCGGGCTATCGAAATCGAAGAAAAGATTGAGAAAAAATATCCCGGCTACCGCATCCAGTCGTACCGCTCGGCCCGCCAGCTGCGCGGGGCAGAGTACCTGCGCTGGTACGTGGTCTGCAAGCCGGAATTTCCCAGCCAGGAAGTCTCGCCCGAAGAAACCGACCTCAAGAAAATTGCCGACAAAGAATTCCTGGCCTCCATTCCCAAAGAGACCCTGGCTCGCTACCAGGAATTGATGAATAAAGCCAAGGACCCGGAAAGGCCCTACATAGAAGTCAATCACGTGGCCAAAGATAAAACCCTGCGGATATCGGTGGTCTGCAAGAGCGATTCCATTCCGCGGTTTTTCATCAACGTGTCTGACGTCATCAATTCCCACGGGCTGGTCTCCCGGCGCAAGTACGTAGAGCATTTTGCCAACGGCAAGACCATCCTGACCTTCTACCTGGACGATATCACCGATGAAGAAAAACTGCAGGACCTGGTCTCCGACATCAGTCTGATTTATGTCATTCCGGAAAGCCCGCTATCAGCCCTGTTCCGGGAAGGCAAGCTCACCGCCCAGGAAACCCTGTTTGGAGCCTCAGCCTGGAGCTTCACCCACCAGTTCCTGAGCAGCTTTAACGAAGAATACCTGAAACTATCTCAGGCCCTGAAGGATAACCCGGAACTGCTGGGATTGCTGCGGGAGATGAAGACCAGGCTGGCCAAAGAAACCTTCACCGAGGACCGGGTCTGGGATGCCCTGATCAATAATTATCCCATGGTCAAAAAATTATTCGAGCTGTTTGACCGGAAATTCAACCCGGCGGTTAAAGACCATAGGATAGATGACCGGGTGCAGGCTCTGAGCCGCGAGATCAGCCGGGAGGTGCCGGTGGAGGCCGACCGGATGGTCCTGCTGAGCGTTATCACCTTCATCAACTCCATCCTGCGGACCAATTTTTACAAGAAAGAAAAGGTTTCCATCGCCTACATGTACAGGCCGGATTTCCTGAACAAGGTAGACTATCCGGTCACACCATTCGGTATATTCCACGTCATCGGCCGGGAGCTTCGCGGTTTCCACATCCGCTTTCGCGACATCGCCCGGGGCGGCATCAGAATTGTCCGTTCTATCAACTATCAGACTTACCTGAACAATTCCGATTTTATCTTTGACGAGAACTACAACCTGGCCCTGACCCAGCAGAGAAAGAACAAAGACCTGGCCGAAGGCGGCTCCAAGGGAACAATCCTGCTGCGCTGGGGCTTCACCGACAAGATGGCGGTGGCCTTCAAGAAATACATAGACGGACTGCTGGACCTGATGATGCCCGAGGCCTCCATCGTTGATTATTACGGCAAGGATGTCATTCTGTTCCTCGGGCCGGATGAGTGGACGGCCGACCTGATGGAATGGGCGGCCCTGAGAGCCAAAGCTCGCGGCTACAAATTCTGGAAAGCTTTCACCACCGGTAAGCCGCTCAGCATGGGCGGAATTCCCCATGACCGCTACGGCATGACCACCAACTCAGTGCATGAGTATGTGCTGTGCGCCCTGAAGAAACTCGGGCTCAAGGAAGAGAACATAACCAAGGTTATGACCGGCGGTCCCGACGGAGACCTGGGCTCCAACGAAATCCTGATTTCCAAAGATAAGATCCTGGCCATTATCGACGGCTCCGGAGTCCTTTATGACCCCGAAGGCATTAACCGCAAGGAGCTGGTCCGTCTGGCCAAGGCCAGAAAGATGGTCGAAAATTTCAACCGCTCGCTGCTCTCTCCCCAGGGCTTCCTGGTCAATATCAAGGACCGGGATGTGGTTCTGCCCGACGGCGAGAAGGTAGAAAACGGCCTGGAATTCAGGAACACCTTCCACCTGCACCCAAAGTTTAGGGCTGACATTTTCGTCCCCTGCGGCGGACGCCCGGCTTCCATCAACATCAACAACTGGAAGACCTGGCTGGATGCCGAGGGCAAACCCCGGTTCAAGGTGATAGTTGAAGGAGCTAACCTCTTCCTGACCCAGGAAGCCAGGCTGCGGCTGGAAGAAAGGGGCGTCATCCTCTATAAAGATGCCTCAGCCAACAAGGGCGGCGTGACCTCATCCTCGCTGGAAGTGCTGGCCAGCCTGGCCCTGACCGATAAGGAATGGGAACAACTGATGTGCGTTAAGACCGGGGAAGAATCTCCCTTCCGCCAGCAGTATGTGAACGAAATCATCGAAGTCATCAAGGAAAATGCCCGGCTGGAGTTTGAAATCATCTGGAAAGAGCATGAGAGAACCGGAATTGCCAGGGCCATCCTGACCGATATGATCAGCGAGAAAATCAACCAGATCAAGGACGCCATCAACAACTCCAACCTGTTCAATGACCAGGCCCTGCTGGAAAAAGTGATTGAAGTTGGCGTTCCCAGATCCCTGGTGCGCCGGGTGGGGGTCAGCCGTTTTCTGACCAGGGTGCCCCAGAATTATCTGCGGGCCCTGTTTGCTTCCAGACTGGCCGGACGCTATGTGTACCAGTTCGGTCTGCAGGCCAATGAAGTCGATTTCTACCAGTTCATCGAGGACTTTAAGAAGACTAACTGAGCAGCCTCAGCTGATTTCGCCGGTAATGTAGGCCCGGGTTCTGTGGTCCCGAGGAGTGGTCAGGACTTCAGAAGCCGGGCCGAATTCTATTAACTCCCCGAAATAGAGAAAGGCCACGTAATCAGCCAGCCTCCGGGCCTGCCTAAGGATATGGGTTACCAGGACAACGGTGTAATTTTGTTTCAAGGCAAGGAGCTGGGCTTCAACGTTGCGACTGGACTGCGGGTCTAAAGCCGAGGTCGGCTCGTCGCCCAGAATGACTTCGGGCTCCACCGCCAGGCCCCGGGCCAGGCACAGACGCTGCTGTTGCCCGATCGACAGCCGGCTGGCCGGTTCCTGCAGCCGCTGCCGGACCTCATCCCAGAGCCCGGCCAGTCTCAGGTACTTTTCCACCAGCCCGTCCAGCACCGGCCGGGCCTTAACTCCGAGCAGCCGGGGTCCGAAGGCCACGTTATCATAGATGGACATGGGCAGCACCTGCGGTTTCTGGGAAAGAAGCCCCATCCTCTTCCTGATAAGAGTTACATCCACTTCCGGGCGGTAAATATCCTGCCCGTCCACCAGCACCTGGCCCTCCACCCGGACTCCATCCTGTTCATCCAGCAGGCGGTTCAGGCTTTTAAGCAGGGTGGTCTTGCCGCAGCCCGAAGGCCCGATGATGACCGTAATGCTGTTCTCCGGAATTTGGAGGTTGATGTTTTTCAGGGCCTGGTTTTTACCATAGTAAACATTGAGGTTCTTAACCACCAGTCGGCTCCGGGTGTTCATGGCCATACTCCGTTCAAAAGATTTTATGCCGGCTGAGCCTGCGGCTCAGGCTGCGGGAGACCAGGCTGATTATCAGTATCAAAAGCGTCAGAATGGCGGCAGAAGCGTAAACCCTCTGCTGGACCGCCGGGAAAGGAGAATTTAGCTGGAAGAAAATGGCCAGGGGCAGAGTGGCCACGGGCTGCAGCAGGGAGGTGGTAATCTTATCGGTGTAGCCGGCCGTGAACAGGACTGCCGCGGCATCCCCCAGACCCCGGCCGATGGCCATCAGGACCGCCGTGACCAGTCCCGGAAAAGTCTGCCGCAGCACCACCCGGGTAGCGGTCTGCCAGCGGCTGGCTCCGAGAGAGTAAGTGGCTTCTTTGAGCTCGGGCGGGACCAGTTTCATGGTTTCGTCCAGGGCCCGGCTCAGGATGGGCAACTCTACCAGGGCCACGGTCAGCATCCCGGCCAGGAGGGAAGCCCGCAACTGGAATGTTATCATCAACAAGAAACCAAAGGCTCCGTAGACAATGGAAGGAATTCCCCAGAGAACATCGAGAGTGAACCTGACCGCCTCGGCTTGCAGGGATTTTTTCCGCAAATAGCTGTTCAGGAAAATGACCGCCGGCAGGGCGATGACCAGGGCCAGCAGGGTGGCCCCCAGCACCAGCTGCAACGAGCCCAGAATGGCATTCAGGATGCCGCCCTCTTTACCCAGGTAATAGCCGCTGCCGGGGGTCCTGGTGATCATCGAAAGTTTAAGCGCTGGCAGGCTTTTCCAGAGGATGGTCAGGAGAATCAGAGCCAGGCTCAGGAGAACGACCGTGGCCGAGGTCAGCATCAGCAGTTTGAACAGGGACTCTATCCGGCGGCGGTGCTTCAGGTGGGAGAAGGTGTCAAAGCCCGGCCTGTTTTTCATGCTGTCCTCCGGCTGATTCTCACCAGATACCAGCGGGCCAGAATGCTGAACCCGACCACGATAATCAACAGCAGCAGGGCGGCCAGGTTCAGGGCCGCTTCGTACCCGGGAATGGACATCATCTCCCCGTAATTATTAGCCAGCAGAGCCGGTAGCGGATAGGCCGGGGAAAAAAGCGACCTGGGAATTACCGGGACGTTGCCTACCACCATCAACACTGCGATCGTTTCCCCGAAGGCCCGGGACAGGCCCAGGACGCAGGCGGCCAGGATGCCGGGAAAGGTCTTTCTCAGCACCACGTACCTGGTCACCTCAAAACGGGTGGCTCCGAGCGACAGGGCCGCTTCCTTGAGAGCCAGTGGTACAGAATTCAGGACTTCGACCGCAACGCTGATGATGGTCGGAAGAATCATCACTGCCAGGACCAGCCCGGCCGCCAGGATGCTGTAGCCGGAGCTCTGCCGGCCGAAAAGGGGAGCCAGGTAGCGGCTGACCGCTGGAACCACTACCAGCACACCCCACATACCGTAGATAACTGAGGGCAACCCGGCTAAAAGGTCCAGAACCGGCTGGAATATTTTTTTCAGGCGGGCCGGCGCGTATTCAGACAGATAAAGGGCCGTCAGGATGGAAACCGGGACAGCCAGGACCAAGGCCGTTATGGTCACCCAGATGGTGCCCAGAATGAAAGGCCAGAGTCCAAAATGTCCCCGGCTGGGCTGCCAGGCTGAAGAAAAAAGCAGGGTGGAAAGCGACTTAAAAGACAGCAGAGGGAAAGCTTTTAGCAGCAGGGCCAGGAAAATTGTGGCGGCCAGGGCCAGCGGAAAAAGGGCGAAAATCCCCGTAAAAAACCTGGGAACCCGGTCCCGTTCCACTGCCCCGGCGGGCCTCATTTTGACTCCTCCTTAGGGTTGAGCTCTTTTATTTTTTGCCGTTCTCGCTCGACGGTGCGGGCGTCCAGTTTGAGGTAGCCGGCGGCTTCTACCAGGCTCTGGCCCTGAACCAGAACCCAGTCCAGGAAAATCAGGACCGCCCGGCTTGGCCTGGTTTTTTTTATCACCAGGTACAGGTCGCGGGCAGGGGGAGAAGGGTAGAGCCCGGCACTGATGCCGGCCGTCAACCGGTCGCGGTCCTGGTAAAAAGATTCTTCCGGGCTGATCTGGCTATCCTGGTTAACATCCAGCGGCACGATGACCAGTCCCTGGTGCGGCTTCAAGGTTTCAGGGCTGTAGGCAAAATTAAGGTTGTTAAAACCGAGACCGTAAGGGTCGCGACGCACGGCTTCGGCCAGGCCTGGGTCGCCGTAAATAGCAATCCCCTGGAGGTCCTCCTGATGGGCACCCAGGAAAGCAGCCCAGGTCTCGGCGGCCCCGCAGGCGTCGGACCGGGTGTAAACTCTGATGGGAGTCCGGCCGCTCTGGCCGAGCAATTCTTCCCAGTATTTGATTTTGCCTTCGACGTAGATAGCCCGGAGCTGGTCCCGGGTCAACCCTTGCCGCAGGATAATTGGAAGAAAAGGATTATTCTGGTTGAGGGTACCAACCACCGCATCCCGGGCCACCGCCAGCGGCAGGGCCCCGCGGGCCAGCTCTTCCGGGTAAATGTTACGGGAGACCATCCCGATGTCCACCAGCCCGGCTAGAACGTCGGCCATGCCTTTGCCCGCCCCGCCAGCCTGGAGGTCTATTTTCACCCCCGGATTTTCCTTCTGGAACTCTTCGGCCCAGCGCACGGCCAGGGGGTAGAGAGCCCAGGCCCCGGAGATGCTGATTTTGCCGGATAGAGCCGGAGACTGGTTAGCCTGAGGCCTGGAACCCCGGGCAGAAGAAAGTCCGGGAATCAGCATCATCAGAATCAGCCAGATTCCCGGCAAAACTTTGAAGCAGCGAGCCCTGGCTCGAAAAGGATAAGGCCGGGCAGAAGTTGACGACCGGCGGAGTTTTTTTCTTTTATTGTCAATCATGCCATTATCCTGAATTCATTTTTTTAAAAACCAACCTGCAATTGCAGCAGGGCCACCCGGTAATCAGGACCGCCTTCCAGGCAGTGGTATTCAAAATTAGCCTGCAGCTTGGACATGGGGCTCAGGAACCAGTTAACCCCGGTGGTATAGACAAGGCTGCTCTGGTCGGGCAGGCTGCGGTCGGGATTGAAATAATCCAGCTTTAAGACCAGCTGGAACCTTTTTGGTTTTAGGTCGAAAGCCCCCAGAAAGTACCAGCCGCTTTTTTCTGTCTGGTCATCCTGGCCGATAATGTATTCTGCAATCAGGAGCAGGTGGCGGTAATGCCAGCTGGCCTCCAGTCCGTACCGGTTTCTGATGAGGTTGGCGGAGGTGGTGGTGTCTAACCTGCGTCCGTTATAAATAGAAAAACCGAGAGTCAGGCCCGGGGCCGGGCTGGCCGTAAAGCGGCTGGCAAAATCTTTATATTCATTATCATCTTTTTTATTAAGGCCGGTGCCGTTCAGAAAGCCCAGGGTATAATTAAACATGGAAAGGCGGCCGAACGCCACCAGCCCGATATCACGGCCAGCTGAGCCGTTATCCCGGCCGGGAGCCAGCAGGTCAACCACCCGGGAACGGTTGATGGTCAGGAGCTGACCGGCGGAGGTGGTGCTCTCCAGGCTGAAGGGAACCAGGAACTGACCGACCCGGAGGTTCAATTTCTCATCCAGGATGACTTCGGCCAGGGCGTCGAGGAGGGCCGGGGAACGGACCAGGTCGGCTTGCAGCTTGAACCGCAGCCTCTTCAGGATATTTCCGCCGAGGCTCAAGCGCGCCCTGCGGATGGAAAAGGTGTCTTCGGCCTCATTGCGGCCGGTAAACAGTAACTGGGCATAGCCGGAAACGGTAAAGGGCAGGCTGCTCCCAACAACCCCGCTGGTGGAATCCTGAGGCCCGGGCTCGGACGGCCAGGCCAGGCCTCCGGCTGGAAGCCAGGATAAGAGCAGGGATAAAATCAGGGCTCTGAGGATAATCATTCTGATTCTTATCATCTTCTGCCGCCTTTCAGGGCTTGCCGGTTGAGGCGCAGTTGACGGTTCAGAACATCCTCAAAAGTGGTTTTTTCCAGATGGGCCGCCACCATGTCCCGGACCTCCTTCCACAGCCACTTCAGGCCGCAGCGCTCTTCCAGGGGACAGGGTTCATGCTCCATAACGCTGACACAGTTGATGGGAGCCAGGGGGCCGTCCATGACCCGGATAACCTCGGCCACGTTGATGGCCGCCGGCGGCCGGGACAGGTAATAGCCTCCGGCCGGACCTTTTTTGCTCTTGACGTAACCGGCCCTTTTCAGGAGCAGCAAAATCTGCTCCAGGAAGGGCTGGGGAATGGCCTGGGCCAGTGATATAATCCTGATGGGCACCGGCCCCTGGCCGTAGCGGGCGGCCAGTTCCAGCATGGCCCGGCTGGCGTATTCACCTCTGGTTGATAACCTCATGGACTGGACCTCGTTAATAGTCGACTAATTTTATCGACATTATCATATATTCAAAAATCGGCCGTCTGTCAAGACCTTTTTTTCTGGAGCCGCCACTGGCTAGGTAGGTTTATGGCCGGGCTGAGCCGGCCCGGTTCTGAAAAAGCTGCTGGCCCACCCCAGGCTCTGGCGCTGAAGATGCAGCTTTGAAGCCAGGGGGGTAGGGATACGGATGGGGATAAGATAAACCGGGGTAAGGGATAAGAACCCTTTATCGACCCGGGTGTCCATCTTGGGCTGCAGTTTGCCTTTGTCCATTCAATATGGCATCATTTAAGCATCCCAGACGGGAGGTTAACATGAGGTTATCCAGGTCAGGTCAGACCGTTACCTTGCTTTTCTTTTGGCTTTTGGTTTTGGCCCTGTGGCTTCCCGCGGCTGAGCCCCAGGCCAGGGTGCCGCGGGCCGAATTCAGGGAGAACAGCTGGAATTTTGGCCGCATCAAACAGGGTGAAGTGGTTGCCCATGAATTTGTCTTCCGGAATGCCGGCACCGCAGTGCTGATAGTCAACAAGGTGAGCACCTCCTGCGGCTGTGCGGCCGCTCTGGTTTCTGAGAAAGAAATCGCTCCCGGCCGGGAGGGCCGGATCAAGGTTACCTTTGATTCCCGGGGCTATTCCGGTCAGGTCACCAAGTATGTTTATTTTGATAGCAATGATCCCAAAAACCCCAGGCTGGAGCTAATGATAACGGCTGAGGTGGAAACCGGACCGGCCCCCAGAATCGAGCTGGAGCCTTACAACCTGGACCTGGGTCTGGTGCTGGAAGGCGAAAGGTCGGAAGCCAGAATCAAGGTCAGGAATAGCGGTCAGCTGGAACTGGTTTTTGATATAGACAATCCTGATTTTGTCATCATGGTCGGGGACCGGAAAATAAATTTTCCCTACAGGGTACCTGCTGGCCGGGAAATTGAGCTGAAAGCCAGGTTGCCGGTCAGAGAAGGCCGGACCGGGCCCCAGAGAGAATACCTGCTCATCAAATCCAACGACCCGGCCCGCCCCACCCTGTCGGTTTTCATCAGCCAGTATGTGGTGAGTAAAGAGGAACTGCGCCGGCTTTTTGAAAAATATGCTCAGGTTCTGGGCATAAAATAATAAGCGGCCATTCACAGGAAGACGGACCCGGCCGCCGAACAATCAGGAGCTCAAGGTACAGCCGGCCCTGAACACAGGTGTTTCAAGATGACAGCTGACAGGAAAATTCTGGTGGTCAGAGTTCAACCCAGAGCCTCGCGTCAGGAGCTTGTCCGCCTGTCGGAAACGGAATACAGGGCCAGGCTCCTGTCAGCTCCGGAAAAAGGCCGGGCCAACCAGGAGCTGCTGGAACTGCTGTCAGACAGCCTGCACCTGCCCCGGCAGCGGTTAAAGATAATAAGGGGGGAGAGTTCCCGGGTGAAGTGGGTAGAAATCAGCTGACGGCTGCTGGGTTTTTGTGGTTGTCCGGGCTGGCCGGAATGAATAGAATTTAGGCTGGATTGAACTCTCTGCTCCGGGAGTCGGCCATGAGCTACTTAAATGTCTTGAGCCTGGCGGGCATTTTCCTTCTATCTTTCCTGGCCTGGTTGTTTTCTTCCAGCAAAAAAATAATAAACTGGAAGGTGGTGGGCTGGGGGTTGGGGTTACAACTTCTTTTTGCTTTTTTTATTTTCCTGGTGCCGGCCGGTGGCAAAATCTTCCTGGTAGTTAATGAGGTGGTGGTCCGGGTGCTGGACAGCGCCACCGCCGGGATAAAATTCCTCTTCGGCCGACTGGCTCTGCCGCCCGGCACCAGCAATGAAAGCGGCGAAACTTCTCTGGGCTTTATCCTGGCCTTTCAGGCCCTGCCGACGGTGGTGTTTTTTGCGGCCCTGGTCGGAGCCCTTTATTATCTCCGGGTGATGCCCTTTCTGATTCAGCTTTTTGCCAGAGTCTTCACCAGGTTGATGAAAATAAGCGGAGCTGAGTCGCTCTGCGTTTCCAGCAACATCTTTGTCGGGGTGGAATCATCCCTGGTGGTCAGGCCCTATCTCCAGCAGATGACCTATTCTGAGCTGGGCACCATTCTGACCGCCGGCCTGGCCACGATCGCTTCTTCGGTGCTGTCGCTGTATGTGATGATACTAAGAGCCGGGTTGCCGACCATTGCCGGCCACCTGGTGTCGGCCTCCATCCTGTCGGCCCCGGCCGCCCTGGTCACTTCCAAGTTGATGTTTCCGGAGACTGGACAACCGCTGACTCTCGGACTGGAGGTTAAGCCCTATTACGAAAAGGAAGACAACCTGATTCTGGCCATCATCAACGGGGCCAATTCCGGCCTGAAGCTGCTGGGCGGAATCGTCGCCCTGTTACTGGCCTTCCTGGGACTGCTGGCCCTGCTGGACCTGGTCCTGGGCTGGCTGGGGGGCTACCTCAACCAGCTCCTGGGCTGGAGTGTTCAGTGGCAGGTCTCCGGCCTTCTCAGTTATGTTTTCTATCCTTTAACCCTGGTCCTGGGGGTCAATCCCCAGGACGCCTTCCTGGTGGCCAGGCTCCTGGGAGAAAGAGTGGTGGCCACCGAGCTCGTCAGCTACCAGCATCTGGCCGAGATGTTACAATCCGGTGCCTTCCATGACCCGCGCTCGGCTATCATTGCTTCCTACGCCCTGTGCGGCTTCGCCCACGTGGCTTCTCTGGCCATCTTTGTCGGGGGGATAGGGGCGCTGGCTCCCGGACGGCTTAAGGACCTGTCCCGTCTGGGCTTTAAGGCCTTGCTGGCGGCCACCCTGGCCTGCCTCCTGACCGGAGCTGTGGCCGGGGTTTTTTATACCGGCTCTTCCGTCCTCTTCGGGCGATGATGGTCTTTCCGAATAACCGAACGCCGCTCTCATCATCAGCCGGCTAATTTGTCTGTCAGACCTCAGGCTCGTAAACCGGTAAGTGCTTCGTTCTTCCAAATTGAGGCATCATTACTTGGTTTGTAAAATTCCAGCCCGGTCACTTTTTGATTATTTTTGTTTAAGACCTTGGGCCGGGTGAGAATAAATTATTTCCAGGACGTCTTTATTGATGAAAAAAGTTTTTAGTAAGTCGTCCCGGGTGTGGTAAAATCGTAAAAAAGCAGTAAGGAGAGGCAAAAATGAACAATCAAATCAAGAGCATCCTCTGGGCGACTGATTTTTCCGGCGAATCGCTGACGGCTTTAGCCTACGCCAATTATCTGGCCAGACGCTTTGGAGCCGGGGTCAAAGCCCTGCACGTGGTGCCGGATTTTGCGCCGGCGCTCTATGAAACCCGGGGAGTGGTGGTGGCTGAATTGATGGAAAAGCAGGAAAAGAGCCGGGAACAGGCCCTGAAAAAGCTGCGACGGCTGTCCGATAAGAATGAAATTAAGTTTTCCAAGATAATAGTTGAGACCGGTTCGGCCGGGAGGAAAATCGCCGAAGTGGCCGAAAAAGAGAAATGCCAGTTGATAGCCATAGGGCGGAAGGGTCTTTCGGCCCTGGAAAAGATCCTGCTGGGCAGCGTGGCCAACCAGGTCCTGAGGCGGTCGCGGCTGCCGGTGCTGGTCGTGCCCAAAAAAAGAGTTCAGCCCAAGATAGAAAGTATCCTGGTGCCCACAGATTTTTCAGCGGCTGAAGAACGGGAAAGAAATTATGCCTGGGGCCTGGCTTCCACTCTGAAAGCCAGTCTAACCCTGCTTTATATTCTGGAGCTTTACGATTTCAAGTTTTCGCCCGATGAAATCAAGAAGATGATGGCTGAGGCCCTGGCCAAGCTCAAAAGCCGGAAGAAGAAAAAGGCCGACTTTGAGGTCAAGGAGGTGGTAGTGCGCGACCTGAATGCCCCGGCTGGCATCGTGACCTATGCCGCCCGGCATAAACTGGACCTGATTGTCATGTCGACCTGTGTCTCGCCGCTGGAAAGATTTTTCCTGGGCAGCACCACCGAGAAGGTCATTTCTTATTCGACCGTGCCGGTGCTGGCGCTGCCGTCGGTTTATTGCCAGAAGTGAAGGCCGAAAAACGACAGCAGTGCTGGCTGGGGCTGAATTACCTGGTCAGCGAGGGGCTGCTGTCGGCTGGCAAAGCTCTGCAATTGCTGGACAGGGCGGAAGGATTATTCCCGCCCGATGAGACCCTCCTTGATTCTTTAAGAATCAGACCGGCGGCCCGGCAAAAGCTCTGTTCGGGGGACTGGCTGGACCGGGCCGAGGCCGAACTTGAGAAGCTGGTCAAAAAAGAGTATACTCTCTTAACCTTTGAGGACGACCGGTATCCCCGGCTGCTCCGGGAGGTGGTGGAACCGCCCCTTGTCCTGTATTGCTTCGGCCAGCCTGAAATCCTGAGCTGGGCTGCCGTGGCGGTGGTCGGTTCCAGGAAACCGAGCCCCTACGGGAAGATGCTGGCCGACAGGCTGTCGGAGGAGCTGGCGGCCTGCGGTCTGGTAGTGGTCAGCGGTCTGGCCAGAGGCATAGACACTCTGGCTCACCGGGGAGCCCTCAGGGGAGGTCGGACAGTGGCCGTCCTCGGGTCCGGCCTGGAGAACATCTATCCAAAGGAAAACAGAATGCTGGCAGACAGAATCGCCGAGAAGGGAGCGGTGGTCAGCGAATACCCGCTGGACTCCGAGCCCCTCGGCTTTCATTTCCCGCTGCGTAACCGGGTAATCAGCGGGCTCAGCCTGGCCTGCCTGGTAGTAGAAGCGAGTCTCAAATCAGGGGCGCTTATCACCGCCCGGCTGGCGGCCGACCAGGGCCGGGAAGTCCTGGCCGTCCCGGGCCCGGTTGACTCCGAGCTCAGTCGTGGCACCAATTTCCTGCTCAAGCAGGGGGCCAGGCTGGCCGAATCGGCCGAGGATGTTCTGCTGGAGCTGCCTTCCCCCTGGAAAGAAGCCGCCCTCAGCCGGCTGGCCGAGACAAAACGGTCGCGCCCGGAGCTGGCCGGACGGGAAAAGGAGGTCTATCAGGCCCTGCCCGAGACCTCTCTTATTCACATCGATGAGTTATCTGATAAAATTCAGGTATCGGTGGCCGAGCTGCTGACTGTTCTGCTCGGCCTGGAGATGAAAGACCTGGTGGTGCAGGAAGCCGGGAAATTTTTCCGCAGGAGACTTTAAGTGGGTAAAGCCTTAGTTATCGTCGAGTCCCCGGCCAAGGCCAAGACCGTCAACCGCTACCTGGGTCCCGGTTATCTGGTCAAGGCTTCCATGGGGCACGTCTGTGACCTGCCCAAGAGCCGGCTGGGAGTTGACCTGAAAAATGATTTCAAGCCTACCTATCAGATAATTCCGGAGAGGAAACGCCTGGTGGCCGAGCTCCGGAAGCTAGCCCGGGAGGCGGAGAAGGTGATCCTGGCGGCCGACCCCGACCGTGAGGGTGAAGCCATTTCCTGGCACCTGAGCCAGCTGCTGGAGACCGAGAACCCGAATGTTTACCGGGCGGTTTTCCACGAGATTACCGAGGAAGCTATTAAAGAAGCCTTTGCCCGGCTGGGGCCGCTCGACCAGAATAAAATTAACGCCCAGCAGACCAGGAGAATCCTTGACCGCCTGGTGGGTTATCTCATCAGCCCCCTGCTCTGGAAAAAGATTGGCCGGGGTCTGAGCGCCGGCCGGGTGCAGTCGGTGGCTTTGAGGTTAATCTGTGACCGGGAACGGGAAATCCGGGACTTCAAGCCGGAAGAATACTGGACCATTGCCGCCATCCTGAGGGCGGAAAATCCACCGGAATTCCGGGCCCTGCTGGCCAGAATAGACGGTAAGAAAGCCCGGGTCCGGGACGAAAAGTCGGCCCTGGAAATCCTGGAGGTCTGCCGCCACCAGCCTTTTATCCTGGAAAAAATTCAGGTTAAGGCCAGGAAGAAGAACCCGCCCGCTCCCTACATTACTTCCACCATGCAGCAGGATGCCTACCGTCTGCTTCGCTTTCCGGTTAAAAAGACCATGATGGTGGCCCAGAGACTTTATGAAGGCCTGGAGCTGGGAGAGATGGGCCCGGTTGGATTGATTACCTACATGCGCACTGATTCAGTGCGGATTTCAGAGGTTGCCCGGCAGGCGGCCAGGAAATATATCGCTGAGCACTTCGGCCCGGAATTTGTCCCGGCCAAGGCTGCCCCGCACAAGTCGAGAAAAACTGCTCAGGAAGCTCACGAAGCCATCCGTCCGACCCACCTGGAACTGACTCCGGAAAAGGTCAAACCCTATCTTAAAAAGGAAGAATATGACCTCTACCGGCTCATCTGGAACCGGTTTCTGGCTTCGCAGATGAGCCCGGCCGAGGTGGAAGAAACCCAGTTTGATATCAGGGTGGACCGCTACGGGTTCGTGGCCAGGGGTGAGGTCATCAAGTTCAAGGGCTTCCTGGAGCTCTACGAGAAACAGCACCTGCGCTTTGAAAACAACCTCAACGGTGAAAGTAAGACCGGGCCGGAAGAGTCCATAGAGAAAGAAGAAGGGCAACTGCCGCTGGCCCGGGAAGGAGAAAGGCTCAGCCTGGTCGACCTCGTGAGCAAGCAGAATTTTACCCAGCCGCCACCGCGCTATACCGAAGCCACCCTGGTCAAAGAGCTCGAGGCCCGGGGCATCGGCCGGCCCAGTACCTATGCCCCCATCATCACCACCCTGCAGGACAGGACTTACGTGGTCAAAGAGGAAGGCCGGTTCCGGCCGACCGAGCTCGGCCTGTTTGTCACCGACTTTCTGGTCAAGAATTTTGCTGAACTCTTTGATTATAAATTTACGGCCAGGATGGAAGAAAAGCTGGACCACATCAGCGACGGCCAGGCCGACTGGCTGGAAAACCTGAGGCAGTATTACCAGTTGCTGAAGCAATACCTGGAGCGCGGGCACGAAACTGAATCAGTCAAGAAAAACGGTATCCCGGTCGAGGACAAATGTCCAAAATGCGGCAAGAACCTGGTCATCAAAGAAGGACGCTATGGACGGTTCAAGGCCTGTTCCGGCTATCCCCAATGCGATTATAAAGAGTCGCTGGTAAAAAAGGAAAACAGACTGGCGGAGAAAAACTGTCCCAAGTGCGGGTCGCCCCTGGTCCACCGCCGGGGGAAGTTCGGGCCGTTCATTGCCTGTTCCAATTATCCCCGCTGTGATTACATCCAGAAAAAAGAAAAGATAGACACCGGCCTGCCCTGTCCCCTGGGCTGCGGCGGTACCATCATCAAGCGCCAGACCCGGCGGGGAAAATATTTTTATGGCTGCAGCCATTATCCTAAATGCAAATTTGCCAGCTGGGATGAGGTCATCCTCCGGGATTGTCCGAAGTGCGGGGCCAAGTTCCTGCTGAAGAAAGCCCCGGCCAAGAAAAAGTCTTATGTTTATTGCCGGAGCTGCGATTATGTGGATTACGGGCCAGAAGACCAGGCGGCTGCCCCGGGCCAGCCGGCGCCAGCCGGTGTAGAGAAAACCATAGGGGAAGAACCCGCGGGCGGTAGCGTGAAGGAAGCGGCCACCGGAAAAGATGAAAAAAGAGATTGACCAGTTTCTGGATTTTCTGAAGTTCGAAAAAAACGCTTCTCCTCATACCATTGCCGGCTATCGCCGCGACCTGAATCAGCTGGCCGCTTACCTCAGGGAAAATGGCTATACCTGGAGAACGGCCGAGAGCCTGACCCTGCGCGGTTTCCTGGCCGAACTCCATGAACGGAAGCTGAAAAAGAGTTCCATCGTCCGCAAGCTGGCGGCCATGCGCTCCTTTTTTGAATTTGGTCTGAGAAAAAAATGGCGGGATGATAATCCAGCCAGTGCCCTGTCCACTCCCCGGCAGGAGCAGAAAATCCCCGGTTTTCTCACGGAGGAAGAAACAGCTCAATTCCTGGAATGGTCGGTCGACCGGGCCGAACCCCTGGATGTCCGGGACCGGGCCATACTGGAATTGTTGTATGCCTCCGGGCTGCGGGTCTCGGAGCTAACCGCTCTTGACCTGGAAGACCTGCATCTAAGAGAAAGGCTGGTGAGGGTTAAAGGCAAAGGCAAGAAAGAAAGAATAGTTCCCTTTGGCCGCCAGGCGGAAAAATGGCTGCGGGAATACCTGGCCTTACGTCCCCGGCTGGCCTCAAAAAGGACTTCGGAAGCAGCTCTTTTCCTGAATTACCGCGGGGAAAGACTGACGCCCAGGTCGATCCAGCGGCTGGTCCAGAGCCGGTTGAAACAGATTGCAGTCTTCCGCAAAATCAGTCCCCATTCTCTTCGCCATTCGTTTGCCTCTCACCTCTTGAGCCGGGGGGCGGACCTCAGGGTTATCCAGGAACTGCTGGGTCATAAAAGCCTGGCCACCACCCAGAAATATACCCACCTCGACCTGAGCCGGTTGCTGGAGATATACCGCAAATCGCATCCCCGCTCCTGACCGCCCGCGGGGGGGGAACTGGCCGGCGAGTAGGAATTGAAGAAAAAAGGGCAGGAAAAAACCGGGGTTCTTTCCTGCCCTCAGGTCCAGCGCCTTACTTGGTTTCGCCCACCGTAATCAGGTCCTTGATCTGGTTGAAAACTTTTTCTCCGATCCCCCGGACCTTCATTATGTCCTCCACTTTCTTAAAGGGTCCGTTCTGGGTCCGGTAATCCACGATTCTCTGGGCCACCTTGGGGCCGATGCGCGGCAGGGTCTGGAGTTCAGTTACCGTGGCGGTGTTGATGTTGATTTTTGTGGCCCCGGCTTTCGGCTGATTCTGGGCATAGCTCAGACTGAAAGCCAGGACGGCCAGCAAGGCCACGAGGGCCAGGCTTTTTTTAAGACCTCCGGTCATGGTAAACCTCCTTTCATTGTCAGCTGATGCCAGAAATGGGCCAGACCCGGCCCTGGCTTATGTTACAGATAATAAATAGCTTATGTATGTAACAATTAAGTCTGGCAGTCAATGAGAGTTGACCTCAGACCCGCCCGGTCAACAGACCTTGACGTTCCGGCAGGTAAGCCGGGGTTGTTAGCCGGGTAAAAAGGTGAGCTGTCGATTACATTTTATTTAAAAGGAAAAAAGGATGTATGATTAGACTTCAGCCCGGCGGCCGCCGCCAGCGCCCGGCCAGAAAAAGCAGCACTTTTTTCAGGGCTTTTCCCCGGTGGCTGACCCGATTTTTTTCTTCAGCCCTCAACCGGGCGAACGATTTTCTGAGGGGTGGATAGTAAAATACCGGGTCATAGCCAAAGCCATTCCGGCCGTCGGGCTCGGTTAGAATGTAACCGCTGACCCTGCCCTTAAAGCATTTGATTATCTGACCCCTCCTGGCCAGGCTGACCACACAGACGAAACGAGCCCGGCGCCGGGGGCGGGGAACGCCCGCCAGCAACCGCAACAGCTTCTGGATATTCTTTTCATCTGTTGCCCGTGGACCAGAAAACCGGGCGGAATAAACCCCGGGCTGACCACCCAGGGCTTCGACTTCCAGCCCCGAATCCTCGGCCAGAACCAGTCCCGGGTAGCGCTGACTATAAAACAGACTCTTGCCGCGGCTGTTGGCCTCAAAGGTCCGGCCGGTCTCACGGTAGCGGCCAAATTCAGGATACTTATCCAGGGATTCTATCTTGAACGGAAGACCGCGGAGTAATTTCTTCAATTCCCGGATTTTGCCCCGGTTAGTGGTGGCCAGCAGCAGTCGGTTTTCAGTCAACCCGGAATTCCTCCAGCTGCCCCAGGTTCATCAGGCTGTCGTTAAATTCCTGTTCTTTTTCCTCGCTGCCAATGGTGGAGAAATTAAGAATCAGAAAAGCTCCGTCCTTTTTGACACTCAGGCGTTCCAGTCTGACCCCGTGATGAAAGCTCAGCTTGCGCAGACGGGAGAGCAGGTCGGGGGCATCTTTGTACTTCAGGTGGTAGTGATAGATATTTTTCTTGAGATACAGGTCTTCTATTTTTCTGAACGCCACCAGGGTGGCGATGATCAGGGCGGTCAAAATCAAGGCCGGGATGTAGTACCCGGCTCCGATAACCAGGCCCAGTCCAGCTACTACCCAGATGGTGGTGGCGGTGGTCAGCCCGATAACCATGCCCCGGGCCTGGATGATGGTACCGGCCCCCAGGAAACCGATACCAGTGACTACCCCGGCGGCCATGCGTACCAGCGAATCCGGAGTGGCGCTGGACCCCTTCACCAGGCCCGCGGCCAGGCTCATCAGCATGGCCGAACCGATGCAAACCAGGATGTTGGTCCGGAACCCGGCCGGTTTCTGGCTGGCTTCGCGTTCGATGCCGATCAGCCCGCCCAGGGTCACGGCCAGGACTAACTTCAGGATGATTTCCAGTATGTCCATCCCTTTATACCTTTCTTCAGGCCGAGGCCGTTTGGTGGTTGCCTGGCCTCAGGCCCTGCGATTTAATTTTATTAAAACTGGGCTGAAATGAGAAGCGGGATTTTAAGGACGGATTAGATTTGTCCGGGCTGGTGTGCTAAAATTGGCTGAAAAATCGCATTATTTTAGTCAGGAGAAAGTCCATGAAAACCAGAATTGCCTTGATTAAAGCCAGAGAAATTCTCGATTCCCGGGGTAATCCCACGGTGGAGGTGGAGCTCCGGCTGGAAGACGGAACGCTGGCCAGAGCCGGCATCCCTTCGGGCGCTTCCACCGGCGTCCATGAAGCCCTGGAGCTGAGAGACGGCGATAAAAAGCGTTATGGCGGCAGGGGTGTGCTCAAGGCTGTGGACAATGTCAATAAGCTGATAGCCCCCGAAGTCTGTGGACTGGATGCCTGCGACCAGGCCGGACTGGACGGCCGGCTACTGGCCCTCGACGGCACGGCCAACAAGAGCCGCCTGGGAGCCAATGCCATCCTCGGGGTCAGCCTGGCTGCGGCCCGGGCGGCGGCGGCCTCTCTGGGCTTGCCTCTTTATCGTTATCTCGGCGGGCTGTCGGCCCGGCTCCTTCCGGTTCCCTTTTTCAACATCCTTAACGGCGGGGTCCACGCCAACTGGCAGGGACCGGACCTGCAGGAATTCATGATTGCCCCGGTGGGCGCCCCTGATTTCCGGGAAGCCCTGCGCTGGGGCAGCGAGATTTATCAAGCGCTCAAGGGCGTTATCAAGAGCCGTGGTTATTCCACCGGGGTGGGCGATGAGGGCGGCTTTGCCCCTGCCCTGAAGAAGAACTCAGAAGCCCTGGACCTGATTGTGGAAGCCATCGAGAAGGCTGGTTACCGGCCCTATGAACAGGTGGCCATTGCCATGGACCCGGCAGCCAGCGGCTTTTATGAGGACGGCCTCTACAATTTGAGGACCGAGGGGCGGAAGATAAAAGCCGAAGAAATGGTGGAAATGTATGCCGGCTGGGTGGACAAGTACCCGATACTTTCCATCGAGGACGGCCTGGCCGAGGATGACTGGGAAGGCTGGCAGCTCCTGAACCGGAAACTCGGCACCCGAATCCAGCTGGTCGGCGATGATATTTTCGTGACCAACGTCGAGAGGATTAAAAAAGGCATTGCCGAAAATATTGCCAACTCGGTTCTGATAAAACTCAACCAGATTGGCACCCTGACCGAAACCATCGAGGCCATAGAAACCGCCCGCCGGGCCGGCTGGACAGCCATGGTCTCGCATCGCAGCGGCGAAACAGTCGACAGCTTCATCGCCGATTTCACCGTGGCCCTGGGGACCGGCCAGCTCAAAACCGGGGCTCCCTGCCGTGGCGAACGGGTGGAAAAGTACAATCAGCTGATGCGGATAGAAGAGGAGCTGGGCCCGGCGGCCATTTACGCCGGCCGGCTCATCCTCAGGTCATAGCCGACTGTCAGTCACAGGCGGGTCGAACATTTTCCTGAATCCAGGGCCGGTTAGTCTGGTTAGGCTCCCTTTTTCCGCCCGGGCTGGACTTAATTTCTAAAAATGCTTTTTTCTGGCCCGGGTAAAAAATTGTTGCTTGTTTTTTGCTTTTTTGTTCTATACTCTTTATAAGCAGAAGGAAATAATCGTGAAAAGAGCCGCTGTTTTTCTTCTATTCTCCCTGACGCTGGTTTCCAGCCTTATTTCTTCCCTTCCAGGTCAGACTCAGAAAATCAGGCTGAAAGTAGTGAGCGAACAGGCTAATATCCGGCTCAAACCCGATATCGGCAGCGAGATGATCTGGCAGGTGCCGGAGGGGACGGAGCTAGAAGCAGAGAAGAAAGAGGGTGAATGGTTCCAGGTGGTAGTGACCAAACCCGACGGCTCCCGCCTTCTCGGATATGTCCACGAAAGCCTGGTGGAAGTGCTCGAGGCCGGGGTGAAGGTCAGGCCGCAGGCCCCGGCTGCCGTCACCAGAGTAGAGACGCCGCGGCCTGTGAACAGGCCGGCCCCGCCCGGCCCGAAAAAGACTGCCCCGGTTGATTTCATGCTCACAGTCATGGGCGGCGGCCTTTACCTGTCGCCAGGAGATTTAAACCAGGCAGCCGAGGGCGTTACCAGTTATTATCTGGCCGAGCTCAATTCCGGACGGCAGGCCGACCTGAGCGGTTTGCACCTGGTCTGGACTTACGGGCTGGATTTTTTCTATCCGCTCAACCGTCAGATTTTTCTGGGCCTGGGCTTTGATTATCTGCAGGGGTCAAAAGACTTGGCCGTCAGCCTCAGCCAGGAGGGCCTTAACTATAAAATTATCACCAGGCCCGGGGTAAAAGACCTGGCCTTCTGCCTGTCCATCCTCTATTATCCGGTTGATATCTTTTATCTCAGGGTTGGGGTGGAAGCCAACCTGGCCCGGGTCAGCTATCTTTACCGTCTGGAGCAGGGGGACCAATACCTGGAATGGAAAGGGCGAGCCTCGGGGATAAATGCCGGCTGGCAGGAAGCAGCCGGAATTCAGTGGCCCGTGACTGCCTGGCTTCAGGTCTATGCTGAGGCTGCTTACCGTTATGCCCGGGTCAGGAATTTTGAGGGCAAAAATTTTTATTCGGATTCCGACGGGCTGCAGAGAACAGAAGAGGGCCAGCTCTATTACTGGCAGGTAGAACGGGCCAATAAATATTACCCGGCTCTTTTTGTGCGCGACCGGCTGCCGACCGACCCGGGTGTGGTCAACCCCAGAAGAGCCGACATCAATCTTTCCGGTTTAAGCCTGCGGGCTGGGCTGCGCCTGATACTCTGACTTAGGCTTGCCGCCCGGTTTCAGAATTTATTTGTTTACAGCCGGCAATTTTTCTTATAATGCTTCCTTTGAATTAACGCCGTAGAATTGACGGAGGTCGGTTTGAGCCAGAGAGAGCAGTTCGTCTCCCGCCTGGGTTTTATCGCCGCGGCCATCGGCATGGCTGTTGGCACCGGAAACATCTGGCGCTTTCCCCGGATGGCAGCTCAGTACGGCGGCGGAGTTTTTGTACTGGTTTACATTCTGGCCCTTCTTTTGTGGTCAGCTCCCTTACTGATGGTGGAAATGGCCATCGGCCGGAAAACCAGAATGGGACCGATCGGCGGGTTCCGTGATTTCATCGGCCAGAAATTTACCTGGATGGGCGGCTGGATGGTAGCGGTCTGTATGCTGATCACCTTTTACTATGCCGTGGTCACCGGCTGGTGCGCCAAGTATTTTGTCTTGGCTATGCAGGGTGCTTTTCGCCAGGGCGTGGATACGGCCGCGGTCTGGAACATTTTTCTTCATAACCGCTGGCAGAACCTGCTCTTTCAGGCGGTGGCCGTCGCCCTGTGCGGCCTGATTATTTATAAAGGAATCCAGAAGGGCATAGAAAGAATCAATAAAATTCTGGTGCCCTCGCTTTTCTTGTTCCTGGTGGTGGCCGCGGTCAGAGCGGTGACTCTGCCCGGAGCCAGTCTTGGCCTGCGCTACCTTTTTGTTCCCGACTGGTCGAAGCTAGCCGACCCGGCTACCTGGCTCCAGGCTTTTACCCAGTCGGCCTGGTCCACCGGCGCTGGCTGGGGCTTGATGCTGACCTACGCCGTTTACACCAGCCGGAAAGATGATATACCCCAGAATTGTCTGGTGGTGGGCTTCGGGGATAACTCGGCCGCTCTTCTGGCCGGCCTGGCTGTTATTCCCACCATCTTTGCCCTCTCGCCCAGCCTGGAAGTGGCCAGGGCTTCTCTTTCCGACAACATGGGCCTGACCTTTATTTCTCTGGCCGGGCTTTTTCCCAAAATGAAGGGCGGACTGGTCATCGCTCCACTGTTTTTCCTGGCTATGCTGTTTGCGGCCCTGACTTCTTTGATCGCCCAGGTGGAGCTGGGAGCCCGGGCCCTGATGGATTTCGGCTGGACCAGGAAGAAGAGCACTCTGGTGGTAATTCTAGCCTGTCTGGTTTTTGGCCTTCCTTCGGCGGCCTTTCCGTCTTTTCTTTTGAACCAGGACTGGGTCTGGGGCATGGCTCTTCTGGTCAGCGGCTTCTGGACGATGCTGGCAGCTCGCAAATATGGGCTGGAAAAACTGCGGAAGGAAATAAATACCGGAGCCGACCTCAATCTGGGGCGCTGGTGGGCTTTTATCCTTAAATACATTTCTCCAGTAATATTTCTGGTGGTTACCGGCTGGTGGTTTTACCAGGCCATCGGCTGGGACAAGAAGACCTGGTGGCATCCTTTTAAGACTAACTCAGCCGGCACCATCCTTCTCCAGTGGCTGATATTGCTGGTGCTGGTTTTATGGCTAAACCGGAAGCTGGCGGCCTGGACCGGCCAACCGGTTGAGGATGAGGAATAAGATGGAAGTCGTAGTCTGGATGGTATTAATCCTGGGTCTGAATTTTGGGGCGCTGGGGTTTTTCCTCTGGCGGCTTATCAGGAAGAAGAATTCTTGAACATTCTGCGGGTTGAGAACAGCCCGGGAAAATCGCCGACCTGATTAACGATGAATCTACCTGAAAAATCGGTCATAGATATTTCTGCTGGTGCTCAATATTGCTCCCTGGATGGTCTTAGAATCAGGCAGGGTCGGGACTGAAGCCAGATCAAAGCAAGGCTATCTGACCCCGATTATGTTCTTCTTTGCCATAAAATTTAGCTGTGGAGAAAGCTGCGGTTGTTGTCAAGAGACAGGCTACGGGGCGTTTTCTTCGTACTTGTAACCGACACCCCTGATGCTCTGGATATAAACAGCCAGCGGACCCAGCTTTTCTCTAAGATGCCTGATGTGGACGTCAACCGTTCTGGGGATGACCACCTTCTCCTGCCCCCAGAGGTGGTCCAGAATCTGGTCGCGGGTAAAAACCCGGCCCGGCCTGGAGGTCAGCAGTTCCAGAATCTTGAATTCGCTCAGAGACAGTTCCACCGGTTGACCCTTTATCCGGACCTCGTGCTTTTCCGGGTTGATGGTCAATTTTCCCCCTGCCAGTTGCTTTTCACTCCGGTCAGCGACTGCCGGTTTTTCCTGGCGTCTGAGCACCGCTTTAATCCTGGCCTCCAGCTCCCTGAGGGAAAAGGGCTTGGTCACATAATCATCAGCCCCCATTTCCAGCCCGGCCACCCGGTCGGCTTCCTGGGAGCGGGCCGTCAGCATGATGATGGGGATGTCGGATTTTTCCGGCTGGCTTTTTAGATGGCGGCAGATTTCCAGCCCGTCGGTTCCTGGAAGCATCAGGTCGAGCAGGATGAGGTCAGGCCGCTGGCACTCAAGATATTTCAAGAAAGTTTCGGGCCGGGAAAAAGCTTCCACCCGGAACCCGGCTTTTACCAGGTGGGTTTGTACCAGCTTCAAGATATCTTCTTCATCATCCAGGATGGCAATGGTTCTGGCCATAATCGGACTTCCTGTTCTTATTTTATATTATTTTAGAAGCTTGATGTCTACTGGAAAAGGCGACCGGGTTCAATGATACAGGTCGGTCAACCTCAGGTGTTTTATGAATTCGCCCTTGATCAGGTAATAGGCCTCTTCGGCGATGTTTCTGGCCAGGTCCCCGATTTTTTCCAGGTGGCGGCTGACCAGGATGTAAACCACAGCCCGGGCCGGCTCGATTGATTTCTGGTTTATCCGGTCCAGGTACTGGCTGGTGACGGCGGACTTAAGGTCATCCAGAAAAATGTCCTGGCCTATGGCCTGGCTGGCCAGCTCCTCGCTGCCCTGGAGGTAAGCTCCGGTGGCCAGGCGCAACATTTCTTCCACCCGGGACACCATTTCCTCTATCTCCGCCGGCCACTGAAGAGGCAGGAAAGAACTGGCTTCGGCCAGCCGCTGGCTGATGTTCAGGCACTGGTCGGCGATTCTTTCCAGCTCGTGGGCCAGGTTCATGGAGGCCAAGAGAAACCTCAGGTCGCGGGCCACCGGCTGGTGCAGGGCCATCAGGGTTGAGGCTTTCTGCTGCAGTTCAGTTTCCATCAGGTCCGATTCCTGCTCCAGGCTGAAGATGCTTTCGGCCAGCGACAGGTCCTGCCGGCGCAGGAGTTCGGCCGTAATTTTGACGGCCTGGCTGACCTTATCAATCAAACCGGCTGCTTTCTCTTTCAGCTGCTTTAATTCCTGGTCAAACACTCGTTCTGCCATCCCTGTATCCTCCTCAGCCGAAGCGCCCGGTGATGTAATCCTCGGTCATCTTGTTGGCCGGGTTGGTAAAAATCTTTTCAGTGCGGTTGTATTCAACCAGCTCGCCCAGCCAGAGAAAAGCGGTGTAATCGGAGACTCTGGCCGCCTGCTGCATGTTGTGGGTGACGATAACCACGGTGTAATCTGCTTTTAGCTGATGAATCAGCTCCTCCACCCTGGCGGTGGCGATGGGGTCAATGGCTGAACAGGGCTCGTCAAACAGGATGATTTCCGGTTCCACGGCCAGGGCCCGGGCGATGCACAGACGCTGCTGCTGACCACCCGATAGTTTCAGGGCGTTCTGGTGGAGCCGGTCTTTGACCTCGTCCCAGAGCGCTGCCTGTCGCAGACTCCGTTCTACAATCTTTTCCAGTTCAGCCTGGCGGCGGTGCTGGCCGAATCTCAGGCCGTAGGCAATGTTGTCGAAGATGGATTTGGGAAAAGGGTTGGGCTTCTGGAAAACCATTCCCACTTTCTTGCGCAGGGCCACCAGGTCGATGTCCTTATCGTAGATGTTTTCCCCGTCAATCAGCACCCGGCCTTCCACCCGGGCTTCCGGGATGAGGTCGTTCATCCGATTGAGGATGCGGATAAAGCTGGACTTACCGCAACCCGAAGGTCCGATGATGGCCGTGACCTTTTTTTCGGGTATGGACAGGCTGATGTCTTTTAAGACCTGTTTGCTACCGTAATACAGGCTGAGGCGGTCGATAACTATCTTGATTTCCCCGGCCGGAACGATGAGGTTGGTTTCCATGATCAGGATCTCCACTTCTTTCTGAGTCTGGCTCTGACCACAATGGCTCCCAGGTTAAAAAGAACCACAAAGACAATCAGGACCAGGGCTGTGCCGTAGGCCAGGCTCCGGGCTTTATCTATGGCATGGTGCTGGGTGGCCATGATATAAAGATGGTAAGGAAGAGCCATGAACTGGTCCTTCAGAGAGCGCGGCAGGAAAGGCAGGTAAAAGGCGGCCCCGGTAAACATTATGGGCGCCGTCTCCCCGGCGGCTCTGGCCAGGCCCAGCACCGCCCCGGTCAGCATTCCGGGAATGGAATAGGGAAGAACGTTGGTTCGGATCATCTGCCATTTGGTTGCGCCCAGGGCCAGGGCCCCTTCGCGAAAAGAATCGGGCACGGCTTTCAGGGCTTCCTCGCTGGCCGTAATGGTCCAGGGCAGGGTCAGCAGGCCCAGGGTTAGCCCGGCCGACAGGATTGAGGTCCCGAACTTAAGCATGTTGACAAACAGGATAACCCCGAACAGACCATAAACGATGGACGGGACCCCGGCCAGGTTTCTGATTGACAGTCGTATCAGCCTGGTCAGGCGTCCGGCCCGGGCATATTCATTTAAGTATATGGCTGCCGCCAGACCCAGGGGCACCGCAAACAGGGCGGTAATCAAGGTGACCAGAAAGGTTCCCACTATGGCCGGCAGAATTCCCCCTTCGGTCATGCCCCGCCTTGGCACCTGGCTCAGGAATTCCCAGGAGATGGCTCCCAGGCCTTTGCTGCCCAGGTCATAGAAAAAATAGAGCAACACAAAAAGAACCGAATAAACGGCAATTCTCAGGACCAGGAAACCCAGAAACTCGGCCAGCTGGCTCCTGAAGTTCCGCCCGCTTTTCTTGACCGAGGTTTTCACTGCAGTTTCCTCTTCTGTTTTTCCAGGATGATGTCAGCGGCCAGGTTGACGAAAAAGGTCATGATGAACAGGACCAGGCCGATGGCGAACAGGGCATAATAATGGGTGGTATAATAGGGAACCTCGCCCAGTTCAATGGCGATGGTGGCGGTCAGGGTTCGGACTGATTGCAAGAAGCCGTGGGGGAAAGACCTGGCGTTGCCGGTGGCCATCAACACGGTCATGGTTTCGCCGATGGCCCGGCCCATTCCCAGCATCAGAGAAGCGATTATTCCGGAGAGGGCCGCGGGGATTTTGACCCGGGTCAGAGTCTGCCAGCGGTTGGCCCCGAGGGCCAGGGAAGCTTCAACAAAGGAAACGGGGACAGCATTCAGGGAATCTTCGGAAATGCTGATGATGGTCGGCAGGGCCATGACCGCCAGCAATAAACTGCCGTTCAAGGCGGTCAGGCCATGACTGAGGTTGAATATCCTGGCGATTAAGGGGCCGACCAGGGTAATGCCAAGGAACCCGACCACGACCGACGGAATAGCCGCCAGGAGTTCGACCACGGGCTTTATGATTTCCCGGGCCCTGGGGCTGGCCACGTCAGACAGGTAGGCGGCCACGGCTACTCCGACCGGAAAGGCTATGAGGAGAGCCCCCAGGGTAACTATGACGGTGCTGGCCAGCATTGACAGCAGGCCATATTCTGGCCTTTCGGGTGAGGTGGGGTCCCAGCGGCTTGAAGTCAGAAATTCCTTGAGGCTCACTTCGCGGAAGGCGGGGATTGAGGTGTAAAGAAGAAGGGCAAAAATCCCCAGGAGAACGATTATGGCCAGCAGCCCGCTGGTCTGGAAAACCTTCTGGATGAGACTTTCTTTCAGGTCTCCCAGGAGGCCCTTCTTCTTCACCGAGGTCACGGCTGGTTAATCCTTTCTCAGGTCTATCTCAGGTTTTTCTCGTTCTGCTGCATCAATTCCTGGCCGATTTTGAAAAAGCCCTCTTTTTCCACGATGGCCTGGCCTTCGGGGCTGAGCTCAAAGCGGATGAAATCGGCTACTGCAGCGGAAGGTTTGCCGTTGGTGCACTGATAAAGAGGACGGGAAATGGCATATTTAGCAGAATAAACGGCTTCTTTGTCCAGAGGAGAATATTCTGGGGAATTTTCGTCTTTCTTAATTTTGAGCACTTTTATACCTTTCCGGACCTGTCCTTTTTCATCATAGAGGTAGCCCACGCCGACATAACCGATGCCCGCCAGGTCCTGGGTGACCGCTTCTATGATCTGGGCATTGCCGTTCATTTCCTTGACGTCCTGTGAATAATTCTTGTTGTTGAGCACGTGCTCCTGCAGGAAGGCATAGGTGCCAGAGTTGGATTGACGGCCATAGAGAGAGATTTTCTGGTCAGGTCCCCCCAGGATTTTCCAGTTCTTGATTTCACCCCGGAAAATGGAACCGACCTGGGCCATGGTCAGGCTTTCTATCGGGTTCCGGTCGTTGACTATGATGCTCAGGGCATCGACGGCAATGGCGAAGATTCTCGGCCTGACCCCTTTTTCATAGGCCAGGTCCAGCTCTTTCTGCTTCCATTCCCGGGAATGGTTGGCCAGGTCGCAGGTGCCGTTGATGATAGCGGTGATACCGGTGCCGGAACCGCCGCCGAGGACGGCGATGGCCGAGCCCGGCTTTTTGGCCATGTACTCTTCGGCCAGGATCTGGACCAGGTTGACCATGGTGTCCGAGCCTTTAATTTGGATCATTTTTCTCTGGGCGGCGGCCGGTGAAGTTAGCATCAGCAAGGCCAGAACCAAGACGGTGGAGATGGCTACCAGCCAGCTGCCGAGTCTGGGTTTTGTTCTCAATTGTTTCATTTTTTCCTCCTTGGTTTAGCCTGACCTTAAAAGCTCATCAGGAAGGTCAGGTTTAATATAAGGTCATTTTTCTTGAGTGGGTCTTTATAGTCATAGACCCAGATATTGGGCTGCAGCTTGAGGCTGCTGTGGAGCGGGGCCCAGTCCAGACCGGCAATTATCAGCGATATCTCATCGTTGGTCGCCAGATTGTTGGGCTCATAATGGTCAAAACGAGCAAACAGGTTCAGCTTTTCCGGGATAAGATTATAGCGGCCGAAGACAGAAAGTCCGGAACGGTCATAACGCTCGCCGTCCAGGAGGTTCTTGTCGTTGCGGTAAACAAAGTACTCAGCTCCCAGAGTCAGGTTGGGGATGAAGTCCACCAAAAGGTCGCCCTTATAGGTAAAAGCCTTAGCCCCGACATCCTGTTTTTCGTAGTCGATATAACCTACTAAGGACAGGCCGGCCAGCGGGATGAGCTGCAGGTTGGCGCTTAATTTTTTGTGTTTATCTCTTTCTGGTTTGCTGTAGCCTTCGCCAGATGAGAGCATCACCTGATAGCGGAGAGGTCTTAAGATTTTGCCTGAAATGTTTATCCCCAGGTCAGCGCTGGTAGCATCGATGTCTTTACCGGTGATATCTTTGTACCCGTCCAGAAGAGTTTTGGCCACGCTGCGGTAACCCCAGCGGTCTTCAGCCAGCTTAAAAGTGATGGTGTCAGCCATTCCGATTTTAATGTCCGAGTCCGGGATAAGATTGTTTATCTGCACGTACATGTGCTTTAAGTAAGGACGGAATTTGTCGTCGGCTTTGTTGGCGGCATCGGTGGCTTTTAGGGTGTCGCCGTCCAGGGTCAGGCGGAAGCTGATGTTGTCATTAATCTTGTTGTCATAGCGGAAGTAGACCCGGCGGAAATGCAGGAAGTTGTTCTTGAAATTGGGGTTATCGGGCGGCGGGGTGGTAATCGGTCCGTTGTTGGACAGGTAAAAGGTGTAGTCAAAGAAAACTGTGCCCGATAATTTTTGCTGGGCTGAAGCTGGAACAAACAATAAACAGAATCCCAGCAACCCGGTGGCCAGCCAGGCTGTCAGGCGGCCCAGTCGCCGGGTGCGGTGGAGAGAGATTGTTTTTGTAGACATTTTTTCTCCTTTCGTTTTTTTCTTCGAGCTGTCCGGCGCCGTGACAGCTCTCAGAATTGAGAGGACAGCATAAAATTGTTCTGTAAAAACAAGGAAAGGGTTCTGTTAAATTTCGGTTAAGAATAAAGAGAGAAATCGCCCCGATTTTTACCTAAAAATCAACCAGCCTGGAAAGCTCAGCCCGGATTTTAACCCTTAATAATGTTTTGAGGTTCAATTAACACCATCCCTGCTATTTGCTATAATAAGCCCTTGGAATCGAGGCAAGCAGAGAATGTGCGGCGTTATCGGGCTCTGGGCTAACCGGGAAGTCTTCCATGACCTCTATCAGGGACTGCTATCCATCCAGCACCGTGGTCAGGATGCGGCCGGCATCATCACCTACGACGGGCGCTTTCATGAGAAAAAGGGCAACGGCCTGGTGCTTGATATTTTCGGGCCGGAGGAAGCGGCCCAGTTAAAAGGAAATGTGGGTATCGGCCACACCCGTTATCCCACCATCGGTGGCGGTGGCCACGAGGATGCCCAGCCCTTCATGGTCAACACTCCTTTTGGTATCATCCTGGCCCATAACGGCAACGTGGTCAACTACCGGCAGTTGAAAAAAGAATTGTTTGAAAAAAACCAGCGCCTGCTGAATTCAGATTGCGATGCCGAGGTCATCCTGAACGTCTTCGCCCAGGAACTGGAGGAGCAGAAGGTTAAACACCTGACCCCGGAAAATATCTTTAAGGCGGTGGCCGGAGTCTACCGCCGGGTTAAGGGCAGCTATTCGGTGGTGGCTTACATCGCCGAGCAGGGGATGGTCGCTTTCCGGGACCCCCACGGCATCAAGCCGCTGAGCTTCGGCCGGCGCAAGGACGGTCTGCAGCCATCTTATGCTTTTGCTTCGGAAACGGTCAGCCTGAACCTGATGAATTTTGAGGACATCGAGCACATCCAGGCCGGGGAAGCCGTTTTTCTCGACCGCCAGCGGGGGCTTCACCGCCAGAAGATAATCCATAAAAAGCACACTCCCTGCCTTTTTGAATGGGTCTATTTCGCCCGCCCCGATTCGGTCATCGACGGGGTGAATGTTTACAAGAGCCGGGTCAACCTGGGACGGTTGCTGGCGGCGGAAATCAAAAAGAAAAACCTGGAAATTGACGTGGTGGTTCCCGTCCCCGATTCCGCCCGGGACGCGGCCATAGAGATTGCTCGCCGGCTGAAATTAAAGTACCGCGAAGCCCTGGTTAAGAACAGGTACATCGGCCGGACCTTCATCATGCCGGCTGAAATCAAAAGGCAGAGCTCGGTGCGACAGAAGCTCAACCCCATCTGTTCGGAAATCGCTGGCAAGAAAGTGTTGCTGGTGGACGACAGCATTGTCCGGGGCAACACCTCGCGGGCGATCGTGGAGATGGTCCGGGAATGCGGAGCTGAGAAAGTTTATTTTGCTTCCTATTCCCCGCCTCTGCGTTTTCCCTGCGTCTACGGCATTGACATGCAGACCAAAACCGAGTTTGTGGCCCGGGACGCCGATGAAGAGCTGGTGGCCCGGCGCATCGGGGCCGACCGGGTCATCTACCAGACGCTCAAGAACCTGAAAAAAGCTGTCCGCATGGAAAATCCAGCCCTGAAGAGTTTCTGCTCGGCCTGCTTTGACGGCTGTTATCCAACCGGTGACGTGACCCAGGATGTCCTGAAAGCCATCGAGGAAGAACGGAAGCTGGTTCAGGAGAGCCAGCTGGAGCTTAACATCAAGACCGGCCGCTAACGGACCGCCGTCGCCTCAGACCTTTTCCCGCCAGTAATTGAGAAGGTCCAGGAGGGATTGTTTCAGGTGAATCTGGGGTTTCCAGCCGGTCAGCCGCGACAGCCGGGAAATATCAGCCAGAAGGATGGGCGGCTCCGGAAAAACAGTCTTTGTCTCGTCCGTCTCAATCACCATCTTGGCCCGGGTCATTCCCAGCATCAGTTTTAACATTTCGTGGCCCGACCAGGCCTGCCCCGAGCCCAGGTTGTAGACCTCTCCGGGTTCGCTCTTTTCTGAAATCAGCCACAGGGCCCTGACCAGGTCCCGGACGTCGGTGTAATCTTTCTTGCTTTCCAGGTTGCCCGGGCGCAGCACCGGATTCCCTTTCTTTTTTTCGATTTCAGCAATCTGGCGGGCCAGGCTGGACAGAGGATAGTAAACGGGCTGGCGGGGTCCGAGAACACTGAATACCCGAGCCCTGATAATTTTCAGACCGTAGGTTTTGTAATATTGGAACCCCAGCAAGTCCTGGGCCGCCTGGCTGACACCAAAGGGACTCAGCGGGCGCAGACTGGCCGTTTCTTTGATTGGCAACTCGTCAGAATAAGCCAGGCCATAGGCTTCAGCCGATGAAGCCAGGACTACCACCGGCTTCAATTGCAGCTCTTTCAGGCCTTCCAGTAGATGGACCGTGCCCAGAACATTGGTGTAGAGGGTTTCCGCGGCCAGGTTATAAGAAGAGCCAGCCGCCGCCTGCCCGGCCAGGTGAAAGATCCGGTCGGGCCGGGTGGTGGCCAGGACGTTGAGGAGTGAGCTCTGGTCCCGGAGATCGCCTTCCAGCAGCCTGAGGCGGTCGGCGATCTTAGCCAGGTTCTCCAGCGAACTTCTGGGCCTGACCAGGCCGCAGATCTCTACCTGCTGCAGGTTCTGGGACAGGTAATCAGCCAGGTGGCTGCCGATAAATCCACTGATGCCGGTGATCAAAATCCTCATGGTTAATCCTCTTCTCAAACTATATCTTATAGTGGCTTTGCCTGGGAGTGTCAATACTAAGTCGGGCTGAAATTTTTAAAGCTGGTATGGTTTCATGTTTAATAAATCAACTCTCTTATCTTATGGACGAGATATCAGGTTATAAAGAAGGCATTGAATTTTCCCCCTGGCCTGGTCGCCTAGACCGGAACTTGGCTCCCGGTGCGGAATTAAGCACAGCCTGGCTTAAAAACCGAGAGCTCCCAGCAGGTCAGAGGAACGGCTGATGTTGCCCAATCCCACAGAGAATCTGAACTGAACTTCAGGCTGGCTGCGGTAGTAGAAAACCCGGATATCAAAACTAAAATCCAGACATTGATAATGATACAGACCGGCCAGAGCGGTGTACAGAACTTTTTTGTTCTGCAGGTCAAATTCGACCTGGGCTTTCAGGTCCAGACGTTCGGGCCAGCGCCAGCCGGCCTGCAGCCCGGCCTGATGGCTGCGAAAAATGCTGTCGGGGCTGAGAGGCTGATAATTCCGGGACCAGTTAAGCCTGAAGAAAAAAGAATCATCGGGTTGACCCAGGTTGGCCGTCAGCCTGGAACTTAAAAAATTTTTTTCGTAGGGGTTGAAATCAGCCGATAGGTCCAGGCTGAAGCGTCCGCCGGGGTAATACCTGAGATAGCCATTGACTGGAGAAAAAAGACGGCCCGGGTCCTGAGGGTAATAATACCTGGTCGGACTGTGTTCAGGGTCGAAGAATACGGTTTCAGCCAGGCCAAGGGTCAGGATTTCCCGCGGTGAACCTTCTGTTCTTCTGAGCCAGTGCTGCACCAGCCCGAACTTGAGGTCGTTATTCCTGAAAATTCCGAAGGGTGAGATTATCCGGTCCAGGGTGGCCCGGGATAAGGGAGTGTCGTAGGAAAAGGATAAGAAAGGGACTACCAGATGCTTTAAGTAAGGTTGTCCCCGGCTGAAATAGACGCGGTAAAGAACCGGTCCTTCCAATTGCAGTCCCAGCCGGGCCTGGGAAGTCAGCAGAGGTTGCGAGCTGCGCACCGTGGTTCCGGGTTCATAACTCTGAAAGTAATAGGTGAAATTGCCTCCGGCGCTGAGGTTCAGGTTAAGCCAGTCGGCCGGCAGCAGCGGGCAGCTCAACACCGGCCGGAAATAGGCCTGGCCCAGGTTGTAGGACTGGTCTGATAGCTCGGTTTTCCAGCTGTATCTCCAGTTGTTGAGCCCTGATTCAAAGGATAGATACAGGAACGGTTGCAGGCGGTATTTGAGCAGGTTAAAGCTGGCCTGGGGCAGGTAAGCGGTGGAGACGCTCTGGCCGGTCTGGGGAAAATAGCTCTCAAACCTGGAGGTCCGCAGGTTGAAGTTGAAATAGGACCAGCTCCTGTTAAGGCTGAGCTGGTAGGAGCGGTTGTTGACCGTGGCCGTGGTGAAATTGTTATCAAATTCTCTGAGGAAATTGAAAGAACTGGAATAATCGGTCTGGCCGGTCAGCTGGAAACCAGCGGGCAGGGTTTGCCGGTGATTCAGGCGCAGGATGTAAGCCGGCCGGGGACGCTCGCCTCCCTCTTCCCGGCGGAAGAAAAAGAGATAGGCGCTGGCTTCCCCTCTGGTTCCGGCGGGGAGCAGGTAACGGTATTCCAGCCCGAGGCCGGTGCCCTTTTTTGAATAGAAGTCGGCGCTGATGGTAGCATCCAGGTTGGGGGCCAGAGCCCAGTAAAAGCTCTGGCTTAGGCTCAGACCCTTAATCCGGTTAAACCCCAGACGGGGGAAGAGAAACCCGGTAGCCCGGTCTTTTAGCGGATAGCGCAGGTAAGGAAGGTAAAGGATTGGCAGATTTTTAATCCTGAACACGGCCCGTTGCAGACTCACATAATCTTCTGGCTTCAGGTTGGCCCTGTCAAACGAGAAGCACCAGCGGGGAACAGGCTGGGTGCAGGTGGTAAACCAGGCTTTTTCCAGCTGGTAAAGGTCAGCCGCTCGTTTTTCGATGGTTTCGGCTCCGAACAGCAGCCCCGGCCTGGAGATGGCCCGGACGCCTTCCAGCCGGCCCTCACCGGTTTTCAGGTTGTAAAATAAATTCTCACAGGTTATTACCTCTGCGGGGAGTTGCAGAGTTACCTGGCCCTCAGCCACCACTTCATAGGTTTCCGAGTTAACCTGCAGCCGGTCGGCCAGCAGGGTCAAAGAACCAAACCTCAGTTCAACCTCTCCTGAAGCCAGCCAGACCGGCCCGTTTTTTTCCTGGTACCGGGCAGAAAGCTGGATGGTCTCCTCCAATCGCCTGCTGTTATCCGGGCCGCTGTCCGGAAGGCCGCTCGCCAAGAGACCAAGCCCCAGCCATGACATAAGAAAAAGAGCAGTCGGAAGAATTCCTGGTAACAGGCCGGGTATCCGCTTCATTCTTTACATAATATATAATTTGGAGCTTACCATAGGCAAGAATAAACAATCCCCGATAGCAGGTTGAAGAAGCTGCAGCATTTATGGTAATAATAATTGCTTTAATTGACAAAGCTTGTGGTCACGGTGAAAAAGGCGATTTATTTTTTATTTTTAACAGCAGGGCTGATGCTGGTCAGCCTGACTCTCGCCCCCGGGCTGCAGGCTGAAACCTGGAAAGCCCGGGAACTGAGGCTGGCCTGGGAAAGAGCTGCCTGGAAGTTCGGTCCCTTGAGAATCCAGCCGCTGCTGGTCATCCGGGAGGCCGGTTATGATTCCAACATCTATTATCACCCGGAAGCTGTTTCCGATTTCTGGCTGACAGCCGGCCCGGGGGCCGAGGCCTACCTGATGATCAAGAAGCGGCTAATCTTTCATGTTTATGAATCACCGCAGTATGTTTATTTTTTCAAGACTGAACGGGAAAGAACCTGGAATAATTACCTGAACGGCGATGTGTCCCTCAGCCTTAACCGGATTCTGCTGACAGCCGGGGGGAGCCTCAACCGGGCCCGGGAACGCTGGAACACAGAAATCGATATCAGGCCCAGGAGGACTGAAAAAGGAGGCTTTGTGTCCCTGCTGTATCAGCGCTCTTACCGTGTGTCCTTTGAAGTCAGGGCCGCCAGGATAGATTACGTTTATGAAAGCATCGACTATGACTCGGTCAACATCGGGGAAAGGTTGAGCCATCTCGAAAGTTTCTGGAGTGGGCGGTTTTATTACCGGCTGAATCCCCGGGTTCAGTTTTTCCTGGAAGGCGAATGGGGCCAGTATGATTTTAAGAGCCAGGCCAGCCTGGGCGACTCCCGGAGCCAAACCTTCTCTTCCGGCTTTGAGTTTTCTCCGGCCGGACGGGTACGGGGCCGGATAAGGATTGGCTATAAGCAATTTGATACCCTGGAAGAAGGACTACCCGATTTCCGGGGCCTGGTGGGCGATACCTCGGTCAGCTGGACTATACTCCGTCCCCTGGTCCTGCGGGGTTCCTACCGGCGGGATGTCAATTTTTCGGTCTGGTCGCGTAATCCCTATTATGTGGGCAATTCCTGGTCGGGCGGGAGTTCTCTCTACCTTTTCAAGAAAAGAATCCGGCTTGATTATACCTACAGCCAGCTCCGGAATGATTATCCTCTGGGTGAAGCTCCCGGTTCAGACCCCCGGCAGGATAACTATACTTTAAATTCGCTGGCCTTGTATATTAGAATAAAAAGGACTGTCGGCCTGGGCCTGACAGCCGGACTCTGGACCAGACAGGTCAATGTCCTGAACTGGGATGCCGAGCGGAAATTTATCGGGTTTAATTTAACCTATGAATTTTAGTTAGGGAATTGGAGCCCAGGCTCCGATAAAGGTAGACAAGATGAAAAGAACAGGTGGATTTCTCCTGAAGGTAGTTTTAAGTTTATTGCTGCTGGCCCGGCTGGCTCCAGCTGGCTTCAGCCAGCCCCAGGTGCTGACCTCCGAACCACAGGAAACCCAGACCGCAGCCCGGGAGTATTTCATAAGGGAATATATCATCGGTCCGCGGGACCTGCTGGAGATAAAAGTTTTTGAACTGCCTGAATTTGACCATACAGTCCGGGTGTCAGAAGACGGCTCCATTACCCTCCCCCTGCTGGGTAATGTTCAAGTCGGGGGCCTGACCAAGGAAAAGGTTGAACAAAAAATTGCCGACTTGCTGGATAAGTACGTTAAGAAAGCTCAGGTTTCAGTCTTCATCAAAGAATACCAGAGTTCCAGGGTGGCCATAATCGGAGCGGTAGAGAAACCCGGGATGTACGAACTGGTGGGCCGCCAGACACTGCTCCAGATGGTTTCCCAGGCCGGCGGCTTCAAGGAGAATGCCGCCAACGAAATCTATATCTTAAGAGAGGGGCAGGACGGCAACACCGCTTCTATCAGCATTGACCTGGAGGACCTGCTGCTCAACGGCAATCAACGCCTGAACATCCCGCTCCAGCCCAACGACGTGATTAACGTTCCGGTGGACAAGCTGATTACCATCTATGTTTTCGGCCAGGTGCGCAACCCCGGGGCCCTTCAGGTCAAGATGTCCAAGAAAATCACCCTGCTTCAGGCTATCGCCCAGGCCGGGGGTTTAAGCGAGAATGCTTCCAAGAGGGGAGTGATCGTCAAGAGAAAAGATAAAACCGGCAAGGAAACCAACCTCCGGGTGAACCTGAACGATGTCATTAAGGGAAAGCGCAAGGACATCCCGCTCCGGGAGGGAGATGTGGTCATTGTTAAAGAAAGCATATTCTGATGAACATAAGTGATGAGGTCTGAGATGAGCGAAAATTATGTTGATCCCCAGAGTCTGGAGACGGCCGAAATTGACCTGAGAAAATACATTGATATCTTCTATCGGCGGCGATGGACGGTCATTTCCCTGACCCTGATAGCCGTGGCTCTTTCCCTGATCATTTCTTTTGTCACCAGGCCGGTCTACAAAGCCCGGGGCACGGTCATGATCGAAAAAGAGCCCAACATCCTGAGCTTCGAAGACATCTTCCAGATAGAAACCTTCCGGGACGATTATTTTCAGACTCAGTACAAGCTCCTCCAGAGCCGCAGCCTGGCCGAAAGAACTATCGAGCGTCTGAAACTCTGGGAAAAAAAGGAATTCTCCGGGGGCAAGAATGTAACCGGAGAAGACCTGAAAAATCCAGTCTTCAGGCAGAAAATGGTAGATAAATTCCTGGGCCGCCTGGAGGTCAAGCCCATCCGGATGACCAGGCTGGTGGAGGTGGCCTTCAAGGCCCATGACCCGGCCCTGGCCAGCGATTGCGTCAACGCCCTGTTTGATTCGTTTGTCGATATGAACATCGAGGCCAGGTACGAAACCACCGAGCAGGCCACTGAATTTCTGAGCGAACAGATTGCTGAGCTCAAAAAGGAAATCAGCCAGAAAGAACAGGAACTGCAGAATTACGGGCAGGAAAAAGACATCGTCATTCTGAGCGATAAAGAAACCACCATGCTGGATAAAATCAGCGAGCTCAACAAAGCCCTGACCGAGGCTCAGATCGAACGGGTCAGAAAGGAGTCCTACTACAACGGGATAAAAAATGCCTCGCCCGATTTTATTCCCGAGGCCATGAACAATCCCCTGATTCAACGCCTGCGGGAAGAATACCTGAAGCTCAGCCGCGAATACGCCAAGATGCAGGAGAAATTTCAGCCGGAATACCCGGAAATGCAACGGCTGAAGGCCGAGCTGGACACGGCCAGGGAACTGCTCAAGAACGAAACCCAGAGGTTAATCCGGGCCGCCTATGCTGATTACCAGGCTGCCCTGAAAAAGGAGGCGTCCCTGAAAGAGCTGTTTGAACAGCAGAAAGAAGAAGCCTTCCGCCTGAACTCCAATGCCATCCTTTATAACAGCCTGAAGATTGAACTGGAAAACAAGAAAAACCTGCTGGAATCGCTGCTCAAACGGCAGAGTGAAACCGGGGTCTCGGCCAGGTTGAAAGGCTTGCGGACTTCCAACATCAGGATAGTGGACCGGGCCGATATTCCCCTGCGTCCCGACAGCCCGAGAAAGTTCCGGAACCTGCTCCTGGCGTTGTTCCTGGGGCTGTTCGGGGGACTGGGGCTGGCCCTGGGGATGGAGTATCTCGACAATACCGTCAAATCGGCCGAAGACGTTGAGCGCTATTCGGGCTGGCCGACTCTGGGGGTGGTTCCGATTTTCGATCAGGATGCCACTTTAAATGGTCATTATTATGCCTACCGCTCAGCGGAAGACGAGGATGGTAAGAAGAAGAGAAAGGAAGAGAAGGTTGAAACCGAAAATGAACCGAGAAGCATCGAGCTGATAAGCCATTTTGCTCCTGATTCCACCTTTGCCGAGAGTTATCGGTCGCTGCGAACCGCTCTGCTGTTGTCCGGACCCCTGTCGAGCTTGAAGAGCCTGATTATCACCAGCCCCCTGCCCAACGAGGGCAAGTCAGTCACCATCTCCAACCTGGCCGTCAGCCTGGCCCAGACGGAAAAGAAGGTGCTGCTGATGGACGCTGACCTGAGGCGGCCCAAGCAACACCGGATTTTCAACCTGAAAAACCACGACGGCCTGAGCAATTACCTGACCATGGGTCTGGAACTGAAGAAGCTGGTTAAAACCACTATGGTGTCGTCTCTTTATTTCATAAACTCCGGGCCGATTCCGCCCAACCCGGCCGAACTTCTGGGTTCAGAAAGAATGAAGGAACTGCTGGGCAGGCTAAAGGGTAGCTTCGACTTCATCCTGATTGATACGCCGCCCGTCCTGTCCGTGACCGATTCCCAGGTCCTGGGCAAGATGGTGGATGGGCTAATCCTGGTAGTCCAGGCCGACCGGACACCCAAGGAAGCCCTGCGCCAGACCCGGGAGATAATTGACCTGTTGCAGCTAAAAACCTTCGGTGTGGTCATTAATGCCCTTAACCTGGACAACCGCAGCTATTATCACCGGCATTATTATCACCATTACTACAAGCACTGAGGACCATGGAGATTAAAGTCAGGGTTTATTTCCCCCGGAACCCAGCGGCCAGGGGAATGATCGACCTCCATACCCATCTTCTGCCCGACTGGGATGACGGCCCGGAAAGCTGGGAAGAAACGGCCCGGATGGTAGAAGTGGCCGCGGCCGATGGTATTGAAGCTATCTGCCTGACGCCGCACCTGTTCCGTTTCTCCCGCTATCAGGACAGTCAGCAGGTGCTGGAAGAACGGTTCAGCCAGTTTTACGACCGGTTCGGGGCCGATAACCGGATAAAGTTCTTCCAGGGAGCGGAAGTTTTCATCCATCCGGACCTGGTCCAGGAAGTCAGCCGCCGCAATTTAAGCCTCAACCAGAGCGAATATGTCTTTGTTGAATTCCCTGGCGACCAGGTTCCGATCGGGACCCGGGATCTTTTTTACCGGATGATGCTGGCCGGTTACACACCCATCATCAGTCATCCTGAGAGAAACGACCTGTTCGGGCGCCAGCCAGAAATCCTGTATGACCTGGTCAGCCGGGGTTGCCTGGCCCAGCTGACTGCCGGCAGCCTGACCGGTGGGTTTGGTTCTGAAATACAGAAAAGGGCGGAGCTTTTTCTCCGGCATCATCTGGTGCAGGTGATGGCCTCTGATGCTCACGATTCCAAAAACAGGAAACCCGTGCTGAGCCGGGGAGTGGAGGCGGCGGCCCGGATAGTTGGACGGGACATGGCCGAAGCCATGGTCAGGGAGGTGCCCGAGGCCATTCTCAATAATCAGCTGGTGCCCGAGCTGGGCCGTCCGGTAAATCCAGTCCGCCGGCGGAAATTTCTGGGGCTTTTTAAGACAAAAAAAGAAAAAAAATTACTTGAAAAAGCGGACTGAAACGACTATATAATATAGAAAGGGAGGTTCAAATGCTCCGGATAAATATTTATCGTTCTCCCGTTTTGTCAGGTATTATCATTTCGGCTTTCATGCTGCTGCTGTTACCGGCAGACACTCTGGCTGCCCCCACCGGTTCGCTGATCGGTTTTATTTACGGCAGCGATATGAAGACGCCGGTAACCAATGCCGTGGTTAAGATCAGAAATGTCGACGACGGCCAAGAGTATGTCAGCACTCCGACCGATGCCAGCGGTTATTACAAGCTGGATAAAGTAGCAGAAGGCAAGTACATCCTGGGTATCGCCGCGCCCGATGGAGAATATAATTTCCCCTATATCATGGTGCTCAAGGGTGGAGAAATCGGCAAGCTGTCGCTGGCCCTGAAAGCCGGTAGCGCCTCGGGTCTGGGGCAGGAAACTGTCGAACCGACCAAGAAGGAGAGGGTTTCTTTCTTCAAGACCCCAGTGGGTGTGGCCGTCCTGATGGTGGCCACCACGCTGGCTCTTTACGGGACCTTTAAGCTCCTGGAAGGCAAAGAAGAAGCCTCCCCCTCCAAGAAGTAATCCGGCAAGTTTTAAGGCGGTTTCCAGGCCCTGATCAACACCTTCCAATAAAATTCCTATATCCTTATAATCTGGGCTATTTTATAATATCAGTCAGACAACCCGGATGAAGACAGTTATATTTATTTCTCTTGGCCTTCTGGTCTGGCTTCTGCCCCTTCCTTTCGGCGGCAACATAGAATGGGCAGTCCTCGGTCTGGAGGTAACAGTCTGGCTGTTATTCCTGGCTTATTTAATACACCTCCTGTCTTCAGGTCAGGCTGCGGCAGCGACGGGCGGCCAGGAAAAATCCGGTTACTGCCCGGTAATCTGGCTGGCTGGCCTGTTTTACCTGGTATCGCTGCTGCAGCTGCTACCGGCGCCGGCTTCACTGGTCCGAATTCTCTCGCCTACTGCCTGGTCCTGGAGCCAGTCGCTCGTAGCCAGAGGGCTGTTCAGCCCGGATGGGTTCAAATATCTGAGTTTTTCTCTCTCTCCCTGGGCCAGTGCTTACGAATTGTTGAAATACCTTTCCTACGGGGCCTTTGTTTTTTTGCTGGCCCGGGTGCTTAATACCCGTTCCCGGATCAAGGCCCTGACGGTAGTGCTCATCAGCGCCGGTGTCTTCCAGTCCCTTTACGGGCTGTCTGAATTTTTTAGCGGCACCAACCGCATTTTTACCTGGGTTAACCGCTATTATTCCGGCAGCGCTTTCGGCACCTTTATCAACCGCGACCATTATTCGGCTTTCCTGGAAATGGTCTTCCCTTTGAGCCTGGGATATTTTCTGGTGCGCTCCGAGTATTTCTCGCTCAGGCCGGGCCTGACCTGGAGACAGAAAATAGTCCGGTTCGGGCAGGAACAGGTCCAGAAATCGCTGCTGTTCGTTCTGCCTCCTCTCATCATCGGCCTGGGCTTATTCTTTTCCCGCTGTCGCTCGGGCATCATCATCTTCATCATTGTTTTCTTCCTGACCCTGATCTTGCTGTCCCTGAGTCCGGTAGCTGGCCGGAGAAAGACCGAAAAGACGCTGGTCCAGGTCGTGGTCCTGCTGGTTTTGCTGGGTGTGGTTTTAATCGGACTGGAACCAGTGCTGGAAAGATTCACCCAGGGCGGCTTTTTCGACGAGAACCGGCTTCTTTATTACAATTACACCCTGGGCCTGATAGCTGATTATCCGCTCCTGGGCTGCGGGCTCGGAACCTACGTTCAGGCCATCAATCCTTACCTTAAAAAGGATTTCAACGTCATCCTCAGTCATGCCCATAATGATTACCTGGAAATGCTAGCCGAGACCGGGCTGGTCGGAGGAGGCGCTCTTATCCTGGCAGCCTGGCTGGCTTTTGGCCTGGCTTTAAGGCGCTGGCTCAGGTGCCAGGACCCAACGGCCAAAGGGATAGGGCTGGGGGCGCTCATGGGGGTTTTTTCCATCCTTTTCCACAGCCTTACCGATTTCAGCCTCAGAATGCCGGGCAACGCCCTGCTCTTTTTGAGCCTGTTGGTGCTGGCGGCCAGGGCCCCGCTCGTCCTGGAGCAGAAGGAGGGCAGAATATGAGCTCCGGGTTAAGACTCAGAAGGGGCCTGGTCACAGGACTGGGCCTGGTCGGCGGCGGGCTGGCCTTAACGGCCTCGATTGTTTTCTATTCTGGCCACTGCCATTTTTCCCGCTACCAGGAAGCCAGAAAGAATATCAGGAGTCTGGAAAGAGATTTTCTTGGGCTGGAGGACAGACTCAAGACCGCCACCAGGTATTATCCACTGCCGGCTTTTTACGGGGAACTCGGCCGGCTGCGCCTGCAGCGGGCCATGGTCGAAATTGAGTTCGGTCAGCCCGAAAAAGGCGAGCCCTATCTCGACGGGGCCAGAGAAGCCCTGGAGCGGGCAATAGCCGGAAACCCGCTGGATTATTCCTTTTTCTGGGAACTCAGCAAAGTTTATTTTTTATATAATTACCCGCTCCTGACTTATTCCGGTAAGGGTCGCCTTCTCTGCCGGGAGTCACTAAGGCGCCATCCCTACAACGAATTCCTTTTCCTGAACGTCCTGCTGGTTTTCTTTGAACAGTGGCCGCTGCTGGAGGTCGAGGAAAAAGACTGGCTGCGCACCAACCTGAGAAGGGTAATGACAGGCGACCCGGGATTCCTGGATAAATTGAAAAGAAGATGGCGGCAGAATTATAAAGAAACCCAGGATCTGGAGTCCAGGCTGGCCGAGCTCGGGCTTCAGGACTGAAGGCCGGTAGCGACCGGTAGTCTGAGCTACCGGGGCAAATATATTTTCATTTGGAGGAACAATGAAGAGGGGAAATAGGCTGTTTCCGTTTATTTTAATATTAATTGTTTCTCTTGGCTTCCACGGGAGCCTGAAAGCTCAGGGGCTGGCTGCCGCTGACGAAGCCCGCTACCAGCGCTTTTCCTGGGGGATAAACCTCCCGTACTGGTTCTGGTTGAACCGGGCACCTCTCCGGCCACTGGAAATGGTCTATTCGGATAAAGACCTGGAATTAATCCGGAAACTGGGCCTGACCTATGTCCGGGTGCCGGTGGATATGGCTAATATATATGACCCGGATAGGGAAGACCTGTTGCAACCGGAAGCCCTGGACCTGTTGCTCAGCGGTCTAAGAAAAATTATCAATTCGGGTCTGGCTGTTAATTTCGACCTGCACAGCATCTCCCAGCAGGCCGGTGGTTCAGATTATTCCGGTCCTCTGGGCAAGGATCCGGCCTTCACCGAAAGATTTTATGTTTTCTGGGAAAGGCTGGCCCGGAAGCTGGCCGACTTTGACCCGGACTGGCTGATCGTCGAACCGATGAACGAACCGGTCTTTCTGGGCGAAGAAGACCGCTGGCCTCCACTTCAAAAACAGCTGATTGCCCGCATCCGGGCGGTGCTTCCCCGGCATACCATTCTGGCCACCGGGGCTTTCTGGTCCAACCTGTCCACCCTGCTGACCCTCGAGCCTCTGGCCGACCCCGGAATCTGGTATTGTTTCCATTTCTACGAGCCACACCTTTTCACCCACCAGGGCGCCCACTGGAGTTCGGAACTGGTGAAAAAGCTCCGCCGCGTGCCCTACCCCTCCTCGCCCCAGGCGGTCGGGGAAGCTATCTCTCTGGTCCAGCAGGAAGACCTGAAACGGGCTCTCCAGGCCTATGGTCAGGAGAGCTGGAATGCCGCCAGGATTGAAGAGCGCATCGGCCAGGCGGCGGCCTGGGCCGCTCGCCACCGGGTGAGATTGATCTGCAATGAATTCGGGGCCTACCGGACTTATTGTCTTCCCCCTTACCGGGTAGCCTGGATTAAAGATGTCCGCACCGCCCTGGAAAAGTATGGGATTAGCTGGGCCATGTGGGAATTTGAGGGTGGCTTCGGTCTGATTTATCGCCGGAATGGCAAGGCTATTGTCGACAGACTGGTGGGCCGGGCTCTTGGTCTGAAGCTGGACTGAGTTTCGTCTTCACCCGGTCAACCCGTTCTTGAAACTGGACTGGATTCTGGCAAACTGGTCTTTGATTTCTTTAGGCAGCCTGGACCCGGTTATCCGGTTGCTGAGCTTGAAACGGGAGATTTCTTTCAAGTAGTATTCAACCTGTTCGGCTTTTTTGAGGTTATAAGCGGACAGCGTGAGGTAGACGAAGGTTTCTCCCAGCAGGTCGGGTTCATCCAGGAAACCGAAGGCGGCAATTTTCAGGTTCTGGAAGGCTTCTTCAAAATCGCCCCGGTTGAAAGCGGTCAAACCTTCTTCGAAAAGTTTTAAGTAGAAAGGGTCAACCTGCTGGTGGCGGCTGGAAACCTGCTGCGGTTGAAGGGTGGTCCCGGACAGGGTTACTACCAGGCAGACGGCCAGGAAGAGATGAAGAAGGACCGGTTTTCTTGTCCTTAGAAAGCAAGCCATCTTCAGATCTCCCTGATTACTAGTAGATTTTATCCAGTTTAAGGCAATAATGCAAGTTGCCCGGTCCCGACTATTGTTATTCAATGCTAATAATGAGCTATAATCATAGCAGGAAGGCAAAGAGTTGAGGTGGTTGAAAGATACCGATTTTAAGAAACTGGCAGAAATATCTTCCCTGGTAATGATTTTGCCCTCCTCGATTGCCGTGGGACTGGTCATCGGTTATTTTCTTGACCGCTGGTTAAAGACCGGCTCCTGGATGCTCCTGCTCTGGCTGGTGCTGGGTATCGTTTCCGGCCTGCTAAACCTCTTCCGGGGTATCAGGCAGTATTTCGAAAAAAACCAGACGACCGGCCAGTCCCCGGAGAAGAGGGTTGATTCCGGGAAGTTCGGGGGATAAAATTCACTGAGGTTACTCATGACATCGGACTGGCTGGATAATTCAATGAGGAGGATTCCGCTGGAAACTGTCCTCCTGGGGCTGGCGGTTGGGATAATCACCGCCCTGGTCTACGAGCCCCTGTCGGGAGGACTGGTTCTGGCCGGCTCGGTTCTGTCGGCAGCGGGCTTTTTATCGCTTAAATCTTTTGTGGACAAATACTTACAGTCAGAACGGGCCAGGTTGTGGCGGCGGGCTCTTCTGTTTTACAGCCTGCGGCTGCTGTTGATTTGCCTGGTGTTTTTATTTATAATCCTTATCTTCAAGGGCCGGGTTCTGGCTCTGGCCGCTGGTTTATCTCTAATCCTGTTATCAATACTGGTGGAGGCGGTCAGAAACCTGGCCAGCATAAAGCAATGGAAGGCTTAGAACACAGTTTACCCATCGTAGATTTTTTTAACCTGCTTCTTGGCCGGCCCCTGGCGGCCCTGCTCGGCCTGTTCGGCCTGCAGGTCAAAGACCCCGCCCACCTTATCCCTGATTACCTGGTTATGACCCTGATAGTAGCTATTCTCCTGTCAGTGCTGCTGGGCCTGGCCGGGCGCCGGGTGCAGATAATCCCGGGCAAAATCCAGGTGGTGCTGGAAAGCCTGATTGATTTTTTTGAGGGGATGATTCTTGATACTATAGGCGAGCCGGGGAAAAAATACCTACCGCTGGTTGCCACCGTCGGCCTGTTCATCATGACCTGCAACCTGCTGGGGTTGATTCCCGGCTTCATGTCGCCGACCAGCAAACTTAACGTCACCCTCGGGTGCGCCCTGGTGGTCTGGCTGTACTATCACTGGCAGGGCCTTAAAACCCAGGGAGTGCTGGGATACCTGAAACAATTTACCGGGTCCAACCCCTTTCTGGCTCCCCTTCTGCTGCCGATAGAAATCATCAGCCATTTTTCCCGTCCGGTCTCTCTGTCGATGCGTCTTTTCGGCAACATTTTTTCAGAAGAGCTTCTAATCTTGATCATCGCTTCCATTATCCCCTATCTGCTGCCGCTGCCTTTCATGGCCATCGCCATCTTTACCTCGGTCATTCAGGCCTATGTCTTCGTCCTGCTGACCTGCATTTATATAGCCGGGGCAGTAGCCCATGAGGAAGAACACTAATGAAAAGGAGAAATGATATGTCAAAGAAAAGCAAGTTCTTGGGTCTGTCGATTTTTCTTCTGGCCCTGACCCTGACTCCGCTGGGGGCCCAGACAGTGGACCCGGCCCGAGCCGACCTGTTCAAGCTGTCCATCATTGTGGGCGCTGGCGTCATCACTCTGGCGGTTATTGCCGGAGCTTATGGCCAGGCTAAAGCCATTAGTTCAGCCTGTGAGGGGATTTCCCGCAACCCGGCTGCCGGCCAGTACATCAGGGGTATCCTGATCTTTGGCCTGGTCCTGATTGAAACTTTGGTTATCTATGCTCTGCTGATCACCATCATCATTCTCATGGTCAAATGGGGAGCCTATTCCTGAGGCCTGGCCCCAGAAGGCATAGATGGCTCTGAAACCATTCAAGATACTGGCGGCTTCTTTCAAGCGCTTCAATGATGACCGCTGCTGGACCGCCTCTATCGTCATTTCCTATTTTTCTCTCCTGTGTGTGGTCCCCCTGGTAGCCCTGTTTTATTTCCTGGGTGTCAAGATTCTGGGCAACGCCGAGCTCCTGGTCCGGAGCCTGAATATCTTAACCGAGGAATTTTTTGCCAGGATGGACCCGGCCTTTTTCAAGCGGCTGCAGGCCCTGGGCGGCAACATCTCTAATCTGGGGTGGTTTGGCCTGGTGGGTTCACTGGTGGCTGCTTCCTTTCTTTTCTCCAACCTGATTGCCACCATCAACCAGATTTTCCGGGCCAAATATCACCGCTCTTTTTTCTACAACCGATTGATTGAATATGTGACCATGATGATCATCGGGGTTATTTTGCTCCTGTCCATTTCCATAACCGCGGTCTGGACCGGCCTGCAGAAATCCCTCAGAGAAAGCCCGATGGTATCGGAATTCATCAACCCCAATCTCATCAACTTTCTCAACAACTTTTTTTTCCAGTACCTGCTGCCCTACGGCCTGACTTTTCTCTTCTTGTTCACCCTTTATAAATTTATCCCCGAAGTCCGGGTGCATACCCGCAGTGCCCTGCTGGCCGCGGCTATTACCGCCTTTTTCTGGGAATTATTCAAGCGGGGTTTTGCCTTTTATGTTATTCATTTCTCGGCCGTGGGCATCGTCCTGTCAAAAATCCTGGCCGGAACCCTGACCTCGGTGATATTCTTCCTGTTATGGATTTCGGCCTCGCTGGTCATAATGCTATGGGGAGCAGAGCTGGCGGCGGTGATGAACGAATATCTGGATTCCTTGCCTGAAGCAGGGGAGAAGAAAGAGCCGCAGCCTCAGGCCTGATCCAGGTGTTTTGACAGGAACTTGACCAGCTGGTTCTTGGGCAGGGCCCCGATTACCGAATCAACCGGCTTCCCGCCCTTGAACAGGATGAGCGTCGGAATGCTCATGATCTGGAAGCGGGCGGAGACAGCCGGGTTTTCGTCAACGTTGACCTTAACCACCTTGAGCTTCCCCTGGTAAGTCTCGGCCAGCTGCTCAATCACCGGGGCCACCATCAGACAGGGCCCGCACCAGGGGGCCCAGAAATCTACCAGGACGGGCAGGCTGGAGTTGAGCACTTCCTGCTCAAAACTGGCGTCGGTGGCCTGAATCAGGTGGCTGCTCATATGTTTCCTCCCCTATTCAAAATAATGGCTTTCTGGTAAAGCAACCGGTATTTCCTGATCATTTTAGACCAGGAATTGTCGGTCGCCAAGCAGTTGGCCCTGGCCCGGGACCAGAGCTCGGGACTGGCATAAACCTGGAGGGCCTGCCGCACCGCCTGGAAAAAGGCCTCCGGCTGGAATTCCTCAAAGATAAAACCGTTTCCCTGACCGCTGTCAGCAGAAAAGGGCTGGACTGATTCCCGCAGGCCCCCCGTAGCCCTGACCACCGGAACCGTCCCGTAGCGCAGGCCGTGCATCAGGGTCAGGCCGCAGGGTTCTTCCAGCGAAGGCATCAGCAGCAGGTCGGCTCCGGCCAGGAGTTGATGATAAAGGCCAGCGCTAAATTCCGGTTTGAAAGCCAGTTTTCCTCTATGTGCTTGATGCAGCTGGGATAACGCCTGCTCATACTTTTCTTCGCCCTGCCCGGCCACCACCAGCTGGCACCCGGACGCCACCAGAGAATCGGCGGCCTCAAGCACCAGGTCCAGGCCTTTAAGCCTGGTCAGGTATCCGACGAAGGCCACCAGGGGAGTATTATCCTCAACCGGCAACTGCAACTCTTTCTGTAAATGCCTCTTGCAGATGGACTTTCCGGCCGGATTGTCACGGCTGAAATTAGCCGGCAGGAGCGGGTCGGTGGCCGGATTCCATTCTTCATCATCTATCCCGTTTCTCAGGCTGTAAAGCGGCTTGCTTTTCCTCGAAAAAAAGGCGCAGAGGTCATGGTGATTGTGGAGAACCTCATCCCGGTAGGTGCGGCTGACGGTGTTGACGACCTCGGAAAATAGAAGGCCAGCTTTCAGGAAGCTGAACTTTCCCCTGAAAGCCAGCTGATGCGAATTTAAGTAATTCCAGTCGAGCCCGGTCAGGCTCAGGGATTCAGCCGGGAACTCTCCCTGGTAGGAGAAATTGTGAATGGTCAGGACGCAGGCCGTTTTTTTCAGGGCCGGTTTTTTCTGGTAAACCGACCGCAGCAACATCGGCACCAGGCTGGCCGGCCAGTTATGGCAATGCAGCAGCTCAAATTTTAAGCGGCTGCTGGCCAGAAACTCGCAGACGGCCCGGTTAAAAAAAATGAACCGTTCTGCGTTGTCGGGATAATCGCCCTGAGGGGAACCGTAAATATAGTCGCGGTGAAAGTATTTCGGCTGGTCAATCAGGTAAAGGGTAAAACGACCTGGTTCGGCCCGGTAAACGGTGGCCGGGAACTTTTTCCCACCCACCGGGACCTGCAGGTCTTCCAGGACCACTTCCTTGCTCAGCGAGTCCAGTTCCGGTCGCCGGTAATGGGGCAGAAAAACGCTGACTTCCAGACCGCTGCGGGCCAGGAACCTGGTAAGACCGGCCACCGCCTCGGCCAGCTCTCCGGAGCGGGCATACGGGGCCAGCTCGGGCGTGACCATGGCTATCCGGAGCTTGTTGACCATGAGAAAAAATGATAGCTGGCTGCCGGGTAAAAATCAATCCACCGGGCTGTTCTCAAGCCGGGAGAGAACTTGCCTGGCAGGATAAGGCCCGGGCTTCCAGGGTCCTACTGGACCTCACTCGGCCCAGCCCAGTTTTTCCTTGACCAGCTGATAATAGCTGCGCCAGGGTGAGGTTACCAGTTGAAGCTTCAACCTGGATTTTTTTACCGCTATCAAAACGTTTCTGGGAATGGTTTCACCCCTCTGGCCGTCGATGGTCAGGTAAACCTTTTCTTCGGGTGTCAGCAATTTGATTTTTATTTCTGAGCTGGAAGGGATGAGCAATGGCCGAAAGGACAGGGTGTGGGGGCAGATGGGGGTCAGGATGATGGATTCAATGGCCGGGTGGACAATCGGGCCACCGGCCGACAGCGAATAAGCGGTTGAGCCGGTGGGGCTGGATAGAATCAGGCCATCGCCCTTCAGTCTGGTGACCTCTTTACCGTTGATAAAAATCAGGATTTCTATCATCCTGGCCAGGGCTGATTTATTCAGGACCACATCGTTCAGGCAGATGTCCTTCCGGTCGCCGTAGGAGATTTCCAGCAGGCTCCGGGGGCTGAGGAAGCCGTCCCTGTCCCTGATAAAAGCTTCGAGAACCGGCCGGGCCTCGGCCACCGGAATTTCGGTCAGGAAACCGAGGCGTCCAAGATTTATGCCTATTACCGGGATGCCGGCCCGGGCCGCGGCTGGAGCAATGCTGAGCAGGGTGCCGTCTCCTCCGAGGACAACCAGAGCCTGGCAGAATCCGGCCAGGCTGTCCCGCTCGTAACCTTTCTTTAAGCCGAGCTTCTCGGCGGCGATGTTCTCCAGCATGACTTCAATTTGCTGAGCTTTGAGGAAGGCCACAATTTCCTTCAGCACCCGCTCAACGCCGGGAGCATGAGGCTTGATCACGATGCCTATTCTTTTAATTTTTTTTCTGGGGGCCATCGGCCAGAATCTCCTGTATTTTATTCCTTATGTCCTCCGGGCTCAGTCCCTCACCTCCAGCCGCCAGCCAGGCTAAAAATTCCCGGTTGCCCTTCTGGCCGAGAGTCTGGCAGGCCAGCAGGCCCTTGACCACGAAGCCGTTCATCCTGGCTCCGGCCAGCACCTTTTCCAGGACTTCCCGGTGGACCAGGCTGTCTCTGATTATACCTTTTTTCCCTACCTGATTTCGACCGGCTTCAAACTGCGGTTTGATTAACACCAGGAGGTCGCCCGAGGGCATAATTTTTTTAACCGCCGGAAGTATTTTCAGTACCGAGATAAAAGAAACATCGATTACTACCAGCTCGGGTTTATCGGCCAGGTCTTCTGGCTGCAGGTAGCGAGCGTTTTTTTCCAGCGGGATGACCCGGCTGTCCTGACGGAGCTTCCAGTCGAGTTGCTTGATGTTGACATCGACGGCATAAACCTTCCGGGCCCCGGACTGGAGCAGACAATCGGTAAAACCGCCGGTGGAAGAGCCTATATCCAGGGCGATTTTATCCCGGACGTCAATGGCGAAAACCTTTAATCCTTCTTCCAGTTTAGCTCCACCCCGGCTGACATAGGGGAACTGTTCCTCGATGGTGATTTCCGAGTCGGGGGAGACCAGCTGTCCCGGCTTGAGGGCGGGCTGGTTGTTTACGAGAACCCGGCCGGCCAGAATCAGGGCCTGAGCCTTTTCCCGGCTGGGGGCCAGCCCCTTTCGGGTCAGCAGCTGGTCCAGGCGGATTCTGTTCATCAGGCTTGAAAGTTATAGCAGCTTCTGTTTTTTGTAAAAATCCCTGATGGCTGCGGCCAGGCCGTCGGCATCCAGCCCCAGGACTTTCCGGATTTCTTCCGGCCTGCCCACCGGGTAAATATCGGCCGGCAGGCCAAAACTCTTGAAGGCGGGATGGTAAACCAGGTTGCGGTCGAGCATTTCCCGCACCGCGCTGCCGAAACCACCCTCAATCACCCCTTCTTCCAGGGTGAAAATTACCCTGGCCTTTCTGGCCAGTTCGGGCAGCATGATTTCATCCAGAGGTCGGGCGAACCTGGCGTTGACTACCGCCAGCGACAGGCCCTCCTCCTGGAGCTTCTGGGCCGCCTCCAGGGCGATGCTGACCACGTGGCCGTAAGCAATCAGCAAATCCTGACCGGGCCGCAGCAGTTCGGCCTGGCCGGCTGGAATGAACCGGAATTCTTTATCCAGCGGGACTCCCAGCCCCGGCCCTTTGGGAAAGCGGATGGCCACCGGATGACCATAGCGGAAGGCTGAGTAAACCATGTGCCGCAGCTCGTTTTCATCTTTGGGGGCCATCAGGATGATGTTGGGCAGATGCCGGAGGTAAACAATATCGTTGGTGCCCTGATGGGTGGGACCGTCCTCGCCCACGATTCCAGCCCGGTCCAGGGCGAAAACTACCGGCAGGTCCATCAAACAGACCTCGTGGAAAATCTGGTCGTAGGCCCTCTGCAGAAAGGTGGAATAAATGGCTACCACCGGCTTGAGCCCGGCGATGGCCAAACCGGCAGCAAAATTGACCGCATGCTGTTCGGCAATGCCCACATCAAAAAAGCGGTCCGGGTTCTCTTCGGCAAACCGGTTGAGTCCGGTACCATCGGTCATGGCGGCGGTGATGGCTATGATTTTCTCGTCGCTCCGTCCGAGTTCAGCCACGGCTTCGCCAAAAGCCCGGGAATAGCTCATCTTTTTTTCCGGGCTCAGGGGCTGACCGGTAGAAATGTTAAAGGGGGAAGCGCTGTGGAACTTCTCCGGGTCAAGCTGAGCCGGCCGGTAACCCTTGCCTTTCTGGGTCACGCAGTGAATCAGGATGGGCCCGGGGTAATTCCGGGCGTTTTCCAGAGCCTCGATCAAGCTGTGCAGGCTGTGGCCGTGGATGGGGCCGATGTACCTGATGCCCAGCTCCTCGAAGAAAATTCCGGGGAAAAAAGTTTTCTTGATCATATCTTCAAGAGCCCGGGCGGCCCGGATGAGAGGCCAGCCCAGCTTGGGGATGGACCTGAGCACCGATTTGGCCTGTTCCTTTATCCGCAGGTAAGGCTGGCCCGAGACCAGGTAGGACAGGTATCGGGACAGGGCTCCGACGTTGGGCGAAATGCTCATTTCGTTATAGTTGAGGACAATAATCAACCGCTCCCGCAGGTGACCGATCTGGTTGAGGGCTTCATAGGCCACCCCGCCGGTCAGACTGCCGTCGCCCACCACGGCGATGACATTATGATTTTCCCGGTTGCGGTCGCGGGCCACGGCCAGGCCCAGGGCGGCCGAAAGAGCGGTGGAAGCGTGCCCGGTGTTGTAGACATCGTGCTCGCTTTCCTCCCGGCAGGGATAGCCTAACAGTCCGCCGAACTGACGCAGGCGGGAAAATTCTTTCTGACGGCCGGTCAGCAGTTTGTGGGTGTAGCACTGGTGGCCGACATCCCAGACTATCTTATCCCGGGGTGAATCGAATACGTAGTGCAGGGCCAGGGTCAGTTCGACCACTCCCAGGTTGGAGGCCAGGTGGCCACCGGTCCTGGATACGGTTTCAATAATTCTGACTCTGATTTCGGCTGCCAGTTGGGCCAGTTCCTCTATGGATAGCTTTTTCAGGTCCTCAGGACCTCTGATGGTGGGCAATATTTTTTCCGGGCTCATAGCTGGTTCTCACGGTCGGGTTGTAATTGATTTATAAAAAATGTCAAAATTTCCGAATCGATATCAGCCCGTCTCAATTCCTGAAGGGCCAGGTTCAGCCAGTCTGAAAGAAGTTTGGAAGCGGCCTTCAGGCCGAGGACGGCAGCCAGGTTAGGGCGAAAAGCCTGGCCGGGGAGCCGGTCCCGGTCCAGGTCCTGCAGGTCGTCCCGCAGCTGGAAGGCCAGTCCCAGGTAGCGGCCATAACCATCCAGGGCGGCCACGGCCTCAGCCGGAGCAGCAGCCAGCCTGGCTCCGCTGACCGCAGCCACTCTGATCAGGCCAGCTGTTTTCTTAAGGGCGGTTTCCTCAAAAGCAGCCAGGTCCCGGTTGTCCGGGTTGAAGCTGATATCAAGCCACTGGCCGGCAATCATCCCCCGGGCCCCGGCCGCCATGGCTATCTCGGCCGTTATCCTGTCCTTAAGCTGGTAGCAATGCCCCGGGGCCGGGGCGGCGGCCAGTATTTCAAAGGCCAGAGTCAACAGCCCATCGCCGGCCAGGAGGGCCAGGGCTTCTCCGAATTTCTTATGGCAGGAAGGCTGACCGCGGCGGAAGTCGTCGTTATCCATGAGCGGCAGGTCGTCGTGGATTAATGAATAATTATGTATGAGCTCCAGGGCACAGGCATAGGGCAGGAGCAGCTCTTCGGCAGCACCGAAGTGCTGGCCGCTGGCCAGCAGCAGCAGCGGCCGGAAACGCTTGCCGCCGCCCAGGACGGAATAGCGCATGGCCGCCATAACTGGGGAGTCTTCAGGCTGCAGGTAGGAAGCCAGGGCCTGTTCCAGCCGGTTTCTTGCCTGCTCCAGATACCTTTCGGGGTTCACCGTCATGCTCCACTCAGCCTGCCTTATCGGTCTTCTTCTTCCTCTGTTTCTTCTCCGTTTTCATCTTCAGTTTCTTCTGCTTGACCTGGAGAACTGAAGTCTTCCGGGCTGAAGTCATGGGGCTGGAGCTGGCCCTTTTCGTCTTTAAGCAGGATTTCAATTTTCTTTTCGGCCTTATCCAGTTCGGCTCTCAGGAACCTGGTCAGCTTGATACCCTTTTCAAACAGGGCCAGGGATTCGTTCAGGGCCAGGCCGCCTTTTTCCAGCTGGCTGACAATTTGCTCCAGCTCGGCCAGCGCTTTTTCAAAATTCATCTCTTTTCCTTTGGTTGTCATGGCTTCTCCTTGATGAACTTTGATTCAATTTTAACCCTGGGGTCGACCCGGTTGACCCGGCAGTTGAGTTCGCCCCGGTAGAAAGAGACAATCACTTCTTCCCCCGGCTCCACTTCGGTGGCCTTCTGTACCGGCCACAGTCCGCCGGCTTTCCAGCAGATGGTATAGCCCTTTTTAATCACGTTCAAGGGAGAGAGGTTATGGAGCGAGGAGGACAGGCGGTCCCAGAGTGAATTCAGGTCTTTCAGCCTGAGCTGCAGCGAATGGCCTAATCTTTGCCTGAGTTGTTGGCTGCGGTTCTTATACCAGGTGAGGGTTTCTTTCCTGGTCTGGAGGGCTTTCCAGGCCCGGGTGTCCAGCTCATCTACCCTCTGCCCCAGGCTCATCAGTCTGAACCTGAAATTTCTGACGATTCTCTCTTCGGCCAGCAGACTTACCCGGTTTCTCAGCTTCTCCAGGAAGTGCTTTTCCATCTGGTAAAGACGCTGGAAGAGGTTTTCGATTTTTTCCCGGAATTCTTCTTCCTTGGACACGACCATTTCAGCCGCAGCCGAAGGAGTGGAAGCCCGGATATCAGCCACAAAGTCGGCAATGGTGAAATCGATTTCATGGCCGACAGCCGAGATGACCGGCTTGGTTTTCATGCAGTTGAAAATGGCTCGGGCCACAATCTCTTCGTTGAAAGCCCAGAGGTCTTCAATCGAACCGCCGCCCCGGCCGACAATGACCACATCAATGTCATCCTGCCGGCTGAAATAGTCGAGCCCCTCAGCGATGTTCTGGGCTGCTCCTTCGCCCTGAACCAGGGAAGGATAAATAATTATGTGCAGGCGGTTGAAGCGGCGCTCGATAATCCGCAGGATATCGCGGATGGCGGCCCCGGTGGGAGAGGTGACGATGCCAATTTTTTTGGGCAGGAGAGGCAGCTTTTTCTTGTGTTTGGCCTCAAACAACCCTTCAGCCTGCAACCTGGCCTTCAGCTGTTCAAAGGCCAGCTGCAGGGCCCCTTTGCCGCGGGGCTCCAGTTTTTCCACCACCAGTTGATATTCACCGCTTCTTTCGTAAACGGTTATCCGGCCGCCGCAGATAACCTTCATTCCGTCTTTCAGTTCAAAACGGGGGGCCAGGGTGTTCTTCTTCAGTTCTGATTGAATCCGGCTGGCGTCGCTCCGGAACATGACCGCCCTCAGCTGGGCACTTTCGTCTTTCAGGGTGAAGTAATAATGGCCGGAAGACGGCTGCCGCAGGTTGGAAATTTCGCCCTCAACCCAGACGAAGGGGAAGGCGGTTTCCAACGCCAGCCGGACCAGCCTGGTCAGCTCGCTGACCGTATAAACACGGTCCCTGACAATCAGTCCTTCAGTCTTCACTCTGGTCCTCGGTTAAAAGCTCGCGTTGTATGGACAGGGCCCGGCCGCGGCCCGGGTCGATGGCAATGAAAACGGCGCTGAGCAGCAGCCCGTCAGTAGCCGGCTCGAACCGCTGGGGCCTGCCGGTCAGGAAGCGCTGCAGGGCCTGGTCCGGTTTCATCCCGATGACTGAGTTCCGGCCGCCGGCCATGCCCACATCGGTAATGTAGGCCGTCCCGCCCGGAAGAACTCTTTCGTCGGCGGTGGGGATATGGGTGTGGGTGCCGATAACCGCCGAAACTCGACCGTTAAGGTACCAGCCGAGGGCCTGTTTTTCCGAGGTGGCCTCGGCGTGGAAATCAATAATTATTATCGGGGTCAGGGGCGTTATCTCACCCAGCAGGCGGTCGGCCGTCAGGAAGGGACAGTCGATCGGTTCCATGAAGACCCGGCCCTGGAGATTGATGACCGCAGCCTTTATTCCCTTTTCGTTTTGAAAGATGTAATACCCGCGGCCTGGATTGACAGCCGGGTAATTGGCCGGGCGCAGCAAGCGGTTTTCTTTTTCCATATAACTGAGGACTTCTTTTTTATCCCAGATGTGATTGCCGGAGGTCAGGATATCCACCTGAAACAATAGTTCCTTACCTATTTCCTCGGTCAGGCCGTTTCCACCGGCAGCGTTTTCGGCGTTGGCCACCACCAGGTCGGGCTGATACTTTTTCCTCAGTTCCGGCAGAAAGCGGGCCAGGGCCCGTCGTCCGGGCCGGCCGATGAGGTCGCCGATGAACAGAACACCGAATTTATCTGGCATACTCCACCGCTCTCATCTCTCTGATGACCATTACTTTGATCTGACCGGGATAGTCCAGCTCATCTTTGATTTTCTGGGCGATATCCCTGGCAATCACCATGGCCCGGTCGTCCGATACCTTCTGAGCGTCAACGATGATTCTGATTTCCCGCCCCGCCTGAAGGGCGAAAGCTTTGGCCACGCCTTCAAAGGAAGTGGCAATCTGCTCCAGCTTTTCCAGGCGCTGGATGTAGGTCTCCAGCAATTCGCGCCGGGCTCCCGGCCTGGCGGCCGAGAGAGTATCGGCGGCCTGAACCAGCACTGCTTCCACCGAGGGGAAGTCAATATCCCGGTGGTGGGAGGCAATGGCCTGGATGACGGCTTCTGTTTCGCCGTATTTCTTGGTCAGCTCGACCGATAGCTCGGTGTGGGTGCCCTCGTAATCTTTGTCCACGGCTTTGCCGATGTCGTGCAGCAGCCCGGCCCGCAAAGCCACATTAACGTCGGCTCCCAGCTCCCTGGCCATCAGAGCCGCCAGCTGGGCTACCTCTTTGGAGTGCTGCAGAACGTTCTGGCCATAGCTGGTGCGGTATTTGAGTTTCCCCAGGTATTTGACCAGCTCCGGGTGCAGATGCTGGATGCCCAGTTCGTACAGCGTATTTTCGCCTTCCTGCTTGATCTTCTCTTCCAGTTCGGACTTGACCTGGTCAACGATTTCTTCGATCCGGGCCGGGTGAATCCGGCCATCAGCCACCAGTTTTTCGATGGCCATCCTGGCCAGCTCCCTTCGCAGCGGGTCGAAGCTCGACAGGATAACTGCCTCGGGCGTGTCGTCAACGATGATGTCCACCCCGGTGGCCATTTCCAGGGCCCGGATGTTCCGGCCCTCGCGGCCGATAATCCGGCCCTTCATATCATCTGAAGGCAGGTCCACCACTGAGACCGTGGTTTCCACCACGTGCTCGGCTGCCGACCGCTGGATGGCGTTGGAGATGATTTCCCGGGCTAAAGCCTTGCTCTTCTCCCGGGTTTCCTCTTCAATGCGGCGGATGGCCTGGGCCGCCTGCAGCTTGGCTTCGTCCTCGATTTTCCTGATCAGGCTGTTTCTGGCTTCTTCTTGAGTCAACCCGGCAATTCGCTCCAGCTCTTCAGTCTGTTTCTTAAGGACTTCAGTGATTTTCTGCTCCAGGGCTTCGAGCTCTTTCTCCTTGCCAAAAAGCCGCCTTTCTTTGGCCGACAGGTCCCTTTCTTTCCTTTCCAGGTTCTGATAGCGACGCTCGAGGGCTTCTTCTTTATGCAGCAGCCTTCTCTCCAGTTCGCTTAGCTTGCGCCTTTTTTCCCTGGTCTGGGCTTCGAACTCGGCCTGTCTGGCCGCATCCTTTTCCCGGGCTTCGGCCTCGGCCTGCTTCTTGATTTTATCAGCCTCTTCGGCGGCTCTGGCCAGGATTTCCTTGGCCCTGGCTTCTGCCTGCAGCAGTCCTTTCAGACCGCGATTCCTTTTGAGCAACAGAAAGATTAATACCAGCAGAATTAAAGATAAAACGGGGATGCCCGCAATCAGTACGGCATTCATCATCAAACCTCCTCACCGGACCGCAGGGTCAAAGGAGACGGGAGAGGTCAGGCCATTACTCTGGAAGGTTCAGAAATTCCAGCCCCTTAAAGCTGTGACCGAAGCCGGAGCTTCCTGTCAGCGAAGATATTTCTTTATTAGACGGGGTGTCTAATCTATCAAAAGAAATAGAAAAAAAGTCTCCTGAATTAAGGGGTAAGTTTTTCCAGAGTTTCGAAATCGTTTTCATGTTGTCTAACCTGATCCTCGATCTGAGCCAGCTCCGTCTCCAGACGGCTCAGGGCTTCTCTCAGTTGACCGATCCTGTTTTCTGAAACGAACAGCTCATCGGCGATGTTCAAGGCGGTCAGCACGGCTATCTTGGCCACGTCCGACGACCTTGATTTCAGGGCTACTTCGCGCATTTTCTGATCAACGAAAGAAGTCAACTGGCTGATATATCTCTCGTCTTCTTCTCCTTTGACGCAGATCCTGTATTTATTTCCAAAAATTTCAATCTCAATTATTTTCTCTTTCATACACCCAGCTTGTCCATCTGAGTGATCAGGGCTTCAATCCGGCTCTTGACTTCCTCTTTCTCTTCCTGCAGTCGTTTTAATTCTTCTTCCAGATTGGCCAGCTTCTTGAGCCTTTCTTCCAGCTCCTTCTTCTCGGCTTTCAGGTGCTTGAGCTCGTCCTTGAGACGGGCATTTTCCTGGGAAAGCCGGGAAAAATGCTCGACAATCTGGGTTATCTTGCCCTCCAGTATTTTAATCCGCTCCAGCTCGGATGTCAATTTGGCCTCCTTATCTCAACTGAATCTTAAGCGAGGCTTTCAGTTGAGCCGTAATTTCCTGCATGGCCCGGTCCACCTCCTCGGTCTGGAGGGTGCGGCCGGCCTGCCGGAAGTAAAAGCGCACCGAATAGCTTATTTTCCCCGGCGGCACTGATTTCCCCCGGAAACGGTCGTAAACCTGGTACTTTTCCAGATAGGGCAGGTTTAGCTTCTGCAGCAGCAGCAGCAGCTGCTGGTAGGAAACGTTTTCGTCCACCAGGAAGGACAGGTCGCGGCTGGTCCCGGGGTACCTGGGAACGGGTTGAAAAGCAAAGGGCCGCGGCTGTTTACGGAGCAGTTCTCCCAGGTCGATTTCAGCGCAGAAGACTGGACGCTCCAGGTCGTAGTTTCTGGCCAGGGTTGCGCTCAGCAGGCCCAGGACCCCGACCGGCTCATTCTTGACCAGGATTTTGAGCGCCTGTTCCGGCTCAAAACAGGGATGAGTCGCGGGCTCGAACGACACCGGTTCATACCCAAGATAATTGAGGACGTCCTCCACTGCCCCTTTGAGCACAAAGAAGTCAGTTTCCTTCTCCGGTTCCTTCCAGGTCCGACCCGACCTGAGGCCGGTAGTCAGAATACCCAGGCTCAGTTTTTCCCGATGTACCTCTTCCTGTTCCCAGAAATAGATGTTGCCAACCTCAAAAATGTGAACCCCCTCAGCTTCCCGGTTAAAATTCCAGACAGCATTGTCTACCAGTCCCGGCAGCAGGGAGGTTCTCAGGGCCGAGAGCTTAGTCGAGATAGGATTCTGCAGCCTTATGCTCTGGCAACCGGTCTGCCATAGCTGTTCTTTTTCGGGGTCTGTAAAGCTGAAGTTGATAACTTCATCAAAGCCGTGATGAAACAGGACTTCCTTCAGACGCCAGACCCGGTCTTTTTCCCTGTCAGCGGGCAGCTCAAAAGATTTAACCGGAGTGACGGCGCTCGGAATACGGTCGTAACCATAAAAGCGCGCCACCTCTTCCACCAGGTCGGCTTCCCTTTCCAGGTCAACCCGATAACTGGGAATCTCGGCCGTCCACAGGCCGGGGCTTTGCTCCTTAAGTTTGAGGCCGAGACCGCTCAGGGTCTTGACCACGAAGTCTGGTTCGACCTCCACTCCCAGCAGCTCGTTGATTCTTTTCAGCCTCAGGGTGACTGCCCGGGGTTTTCTGGGTGCCGGGTAGACATCGAGCAGGCCCCGGGAAGCCCTGGCCCCGAATTCGCAGAGCAGAGAAGCAGCCATGATGGCCGCGAGCGGAGCGGCGTTGGGGTCTGCCCCCCGCTCAAAGCGGTAGGAAGCATCGGTGCTCAGGCCGAGTTTCTTGGCCGTTAACCTGATCGAGACCGGGTTGAAGTTGGCGCTTTCGATGAACACTTCGGTGGTGGAGTCGGTAATACCCGATTCTTCCCCACCGATTACCCCGGCAATGGCCACCGGAGTGGTTTCGTCGGCAATCACCAGCATCTCGGGGGTTAGCTCGACCTGAGTTCCTTCCAGAGTGCGGATGGTTTCACCCTTCCTGGCCTTCCTGATTTTAATCCGGGACCCTCTAAGTTTCTTGAAATCAAAAGTATGAATCGGCTGCCCCAGGGAAAAGCAGACGTAATTGCTGACATCGACTACATTATTTATGGGCCGGAGGCCGACGGCTTCCAGTCGTTTTCTCAACCAGTCGGGCGATGGCCCGACCTTGACTCCGGTCACCACCAGGCCGCAATAACGCGGGCACAGCTGGGGGTCCAGGATGTTGATGTCAACCAGCTCGGAAGTGGGTTTGGCCAGCTCCCGCAGCGGCCAGTTGCGGCTTTTCAGGCTCAGGCCCAGCAGGGTGGCTACTTCCCGGGCCACTCCCAGGTGACCCAGGGTGTCGGGACGGTTGGCATAGGTTTCTATTTCGTAGACGGTGTCTTCTTCCAATTGGCTGAGACTTTCCACCATCAGCCCGATCTGGTTCAGGGAAGAAGCCAGTTCCTCAGGGCTGAGGTTGAGATTCACGTATTCTTTCAACCAGGCGTAGGATATTTTCATCTTCGGTTAAACTGCCTTAAAAATCTTAAATCATTTTCGTAAAAGTACCTGATTTCCGGGATCTGGAAGGCAAACATGGCCGTCCGGTCAATGCCCAGACCAAAGGCCCAACCGGAGTATATTTCGGGGTCGATATTAACATTTTTGAAGACCTGCGGGTCGACCAGGCCGGCCCCCAGGATTTCTTTCCAGCCGCTCCCCCCGCACACCCGGCACTCCGGGTCCCGGCCGCTGCAGACGATGCACTCTATATCCACCTCGGCCGAGGGTTCGGTGAAGGGGAAAAAGCTCGGCCGGAACCGCAGTTTGATTTTTTCGCCAAACAGAGCCTTGATGAAATATTCCAGAGTCCCTTTCAGGTGAGCAAAGGTTATTCCCCTGTCCACCACCAGCCCTTCCACCTGGTAGAACATTGGCAGGTGGGTGGGGTCGGGCGTTTCCCGGCGGAAAACCTTGCCCGGGATTATTATTCTGATGGGCGGCTTCTTTTTTTCCATCACCCTGATCTGAACCGGCGAGGTATGAGTCCGTAGCAACAACTTGTCATTGATATAAAGGGTGTCCCAGCTATCCCGGGCCGGGTGATGGGGTGGGAAGTTCAAGGCTTCAAAATTGTAATAATCGGTCTCTATCTCGGGACCTTCTTCCACCGAAAAACCCATGGAAATGAAAATCTTCTCAATTTCTCGCTGAAAGAGGGTAATGGGATGAGGAGAACCCCAGTACAGCTGCTGGCCGGGCAGAGTTGGGTCTTCTATCAACCTGGCCCGGGCCGGGGCCTGGAACTTCTGTTCCAGCTCGGCCAGACGGTTCTGGATTTCTGATTTCAGCTCGTTGAGTACCCGCCCGGCGGTCTTTTTTTCTTCCGGGCCGAGGTTTTTGAACTCTTCGAACAGCAGGGTCAGGTGGCCTTTCTTTCTGCCCAGGAAGAGCTGGCGCAGTTCTTCCACCTCCCGCGCCTCCTTCACCCTGGAAACCAGGTCGGTGAAGAGCTGGCGGTAGTGGTTGATTTTTTCCTGCAGGGTGCTCATGGCCCTGATCAGACCTGGGCCTGCTTGGCCTTATCCACCAGAAAAGCGAAGGTCTGCGGTGCGGATACAGCTATCTCCGCCAGAATCTTCCGGTCGAGGTCAATGTGCAGGGCTTTTAGGCCCTTGATGAACCGGCTGTAGGACAGGCCGTTGGCTTCAGCCGCAGCCTTGATCCTGATAATCCACAGCTGGCGGAAGTCCCGCTTCCTGGCCCGGCGGTCGCGGTAGGCGTACTGCAAGCCTTTTTCCACCGTTTCCTTGGCCGTGCGGTAATTGCTCTTCTTGGTTCCCCAGTAACCCTTGGCTAATTTTAATATCTTTTTCCTTCGGGCTCTCTTCTTAGCACTTCTTTTTACTCTTGGCATGTCCAGTCTCCTTTCTAGAAAGTGGTGTCAACAGTCAGCCGGGAGCGTCTGCCTAAAAATCATAGGGCAACATTTTCTTGACGGTTTTGCGGTCGGCCGGGCTCAGTTCGGCCGGTTTGCCCAGTTGTCTGATTCTCTTGGAAGCTTTTTTAGTCAGAATGTGGCTCTTGTTGGCTTTTTTGTGCAGCACCTTTTTGCTGGCTGTTATCTTGAACCTCTTTCTGGCTGCTTTGTTGGTTTTTAGTTTTGGCATCTTTACCTCCTGTTTTGGTCGGCACTATCAACACCGTGCTGGCCCAATCGTGGGTTTTGATCTCTCCGTCCTGGCGGGCGATGTCGGCGACATCGGCCAGAACCCTGTCCATTATCTGACGGGCCATTTCGGGATGAGCTCGTTCTCTACCCCTGATCATGATGGTTATCTTAACCTTGTTCCCCTCCTCTATGAAGCGCCGTACATGTTTCAGCTTGAAATTGTAATCGTGGATGCTGATCTTTGGCCGGAATTTGATTTCCTTGATCTGGACCTGCTTTTGGTGTTTCTTGGCTTCATGTTCTTTCTTGTGCAGCTCGTAGAGGAATTTGCCGTAATCCATGATCCGGCAAACCGGCGGGTTGGCCTGGGGGGCGATTTCCACCAGGTCCAGCCCCTTGTCCCTGGCCAGGGCCAGGGCCTGGGGAACAGTCATTATTCCCAGCTGGTTCTTGTCCTCATCAATCACCCTGATCTCCGGAGCTCTGATCATCTCATTAATCCGGTGTGGTCTTTCCTTGGCTCTTGCCGGACGGTAAGGTTCTCGATGATAAATAGTTGGCCTCCTTTATATGTTTATTTCCAAAGATTTGCTATTAACCAGTTCTTTTAGCCTGGACAGCAGGCTGTCGACTGCGAACAGGCCGCGGTCTCCCTGGCCGTGAATTCTGAGCGATAGGTTACGGTTACTTACTTCCTTGTCGCCGACGATGGCCATCAGGGGGACCTTCTGCAGTTCGGCCTGCCGGATTTTCTTGTTGACCTTTTCTCTGGAGTCGTCAACCTGCACCCGGATACCTTCGGCCCGGAACATTTCCTGAAGCTCCCGGGCATAGGCTTCATGCCGGTCGGCGATGGGCAGAATGACCATCTGGACCGGGGCCAGCCAGAGAGGGAAGCTGCCTTTGTAATGCTCGATCAGCACCCCGAAGAACCGCTCCATCGAACCCAGCAGCGCCCGGTGAATCAGGAAGGGCCGGTGGAAATTGCCATCTTCTCCCACGTAGCTGAGGTCGAAGCGTTCGGCCAGGTTAAAATCCAGCTGGACGGTGGTGCACTGCCAGAGGCGGCCGATGGCGTCCTTGATCTTGATGTCAATCTTGGGCCCGTAAAAAACCCCCTCGCCTTCATCAATCTGGTAGGACAGCCCGGAGTGTTTCAGGGCTTCTTCCAGAGCCTTTTCGGCCTTATTCCAGTCTTCCAGCCGCCCGACGTATTTCTCCGGGCGGGTGGCCAGGTAAATTCCATAATCCCTGAAGCCAAAAGCGCTCAGCAGTTTGATGGCCAGCCGGATGACTCTCTTGATTTCATCTTCCAGCTGGTCGCCGCGGCAGAAAATGTGGGCATCGTCCTGGGTAAAGCCGCGCACCCGGCACAACCCGTGCAGCACCCCGCTTCTTTCATAGCGGTAGACAGTGCCCAGCTCGGCCCAGCGCAGCGGCAGTTCCCGGTAAGAACGCTGCCTGGATTTATAGGCGATAATGTGGAACGGGCAGTTCATGGGCTTCAGCTGATACTTGAAGCCTTCAAATTCCAGCGGCGGGAACATAGCCTCATAAAACTCAGTGTGCCCGCTCCTCTTCCACAGGTCCAGCTTGGCAATGTGCGGAGAATAGATAAAGTCGTAGCCGTCCTTCAGGTGCTCATCTTTCCAGAAAGCTTCAATCAGGTGGCGGATGATGGCGCCCTTGGGATGCCAGATGACCAGGCCCCCGCCCAGGTCCTCGCTGGTGCCATACAGGTCCAGTTCCTGGCCCAGGTGGCGGTGGTCGCGCTTTTTAGCTTCTTCCAGGAAGTTTAGGTAATCTTCCAGTTCTTTCTGACTGAAGAAAGCAGTGCCGTAAATTCTCTGCATCTGGGGCCCGCGCTCATCGCCCTTCCAGTAAGCTCCGGAGACCGAAAGCAGCTTGAAATGCTGGATGTAGCCGGTAGCCGGCAGATGGGGCCCGAGGCAGAAATCTATGAACGCTCCCTGCTGGTAACAGGAAACCTGCTCTCCGCCTTTTTCCTGAATCAGTTCGACTTTCAGAGTCTGGCCGCGCTCCTGGAATAGTCTGATGGCTTCGGCCTTGCTCAGCATCAGCCGCTGGACCGGCTGATTCAGGTTGACTATCTCCCTCATCCGGTTTTCTATGGCTTCCAGGTCTTCCGGGGTAAAGGGGGTGTCGCGGAGAAAGTCGTAATAAAAGCCGTTTTCTATGGCCGGTCCGACTCCCACCTGGATGCCCGGGAACAGGTCGGTGACGGCATGGGCCAGAAGGTGAGCGGCGCTATGCCGGAGAACTTCAAGGGCTTCAGGGTCGCCGTAGAAAACCGGTGAAATTTCCCTTTCCCGGTCGGCCGGGTAACTCAGGTCCAGCAGCAGCCCGTCCGAGCGGAAGAGGATGGGTTTTTCTGACAGGGGCATCTCCGCCAGCAGGTCAGACAGAGGAGCCCCTCTTTTTATAAAAAAAACAGACTCCTCAACCTTGATTCTAATCAGGTCATCCATTGGTTCAATTCAACTTTTTACTTTAGCTCTATCTTATCATAACCGGGCTAACTTTTATCTGCAGGAGATAAAAATTAGAAAAGGTGGTAGGCGCGGAGGGGATTGAACCCACGACCTCTTCCGCGTCAAGGAAGCGCTCTCCCACTGAGCTACGCGCCTGCCCAACGCTTTTACAAGCCCCTATATATTAATTAAATCAGGCCTTAACTGTCAAGCCAGGCCTTCTTTCAGGCCAGGACATGGTATCCAATCTAAGGGCGGTATCTGGAAGCGGCGCGGCGGCAGTCCGGCGGTTGGGGTTGGAGCAGAAGAAGCAGCGAGATTTATCAGGTTAGGGCAGGAAGAGGCAGGGCTTACTCCGTCAGCTGCCCCGGTCCCGGGCTGGCAAACGGCCGGCAAACGGCTATAATAAAAACATGATAGGCATAATGTCAGATTCCCATGATTACCTGCCGGCCATTCGCCAGGCGGTTAACCTTTTCAACCGGGTCGGTTGCTCTCTGGTGATACACGCCGGGGATGTGGTGGCTCCCTTTGCTGCCCTGGAGTTGAAGAATCTCCGCTGTCCGGTCAAAGCGGTCTTTGGCAACTGTGACGGAGAAAAGGATGGGCTCCTCCGGGCTTTCCAGGATTTCGGCCAGATAACTCCGGCACCCCTTCTCTTCAGCCATGAAAATCTCCGTTTCCTGATTTCCCACTATCCTCCAGAAACTCAGCCGGCCGGGGATATAGATATAGTGGTTTTCGGCCATACCCACCGGGCCCAGGTCAACCGGGACGGTAACCGGGTGGTGATTAATCCGGGAGAAACCTGCGGCTGGGTCAAGGGGGTAAGCACCGTAGCTTTGCTGGACCCGGCTACCCTGGTGGTTGACATTGTGCCTCTATAAAGGGGAAGAAACTGATGAAGGGTGTAGGCAACAGGCAGAAGCCAGGCTGGCTTCCCGCCAGAAAGCCAGCGCGGAAGAGCCCTTCACTGCCACCCGGGAATTTTCCGGACAGGGGTTTTAAGCCCAAACCCGTCAAGAAAAGAGCTGGTCAGCCCTGACCGAAAGCCTGGATGCATTATTTCCCGCCTGCAGAAAAGGGCCAAAGTCACCCGCACCCGCCGGGCCGAGAATAGACTTTAACCCCCCTTTTTTGCTATACTTATACCTTATTTTTGCCCGAACGGCGGGCCATCTTAAAAATTTAGCCGATGAAGGAGTTCTTAAATGAAAAAAGTTATCATCATGGGAGCTGCTGGTCGCGATTTCCACAATTTTAACGTGTTCTTCCGCGACAACAAGGATTATCGGGTCGTGGCCTTTACCGCCACCCAGATTCCTGACATCGAAGGCCGCAAGTACCCGGCAGCCCTGGCCGGGAAGCTCTATCCCAAGGGAATCCCGATTTTTTCCGAGGCTGAGCTGACCGACCTTATCAAATCTTATAAAGTGGATGAGGTTCATTTCGCCTACAGCGATGTTTCCCATGAGTATGTGATGAACAAGGCTTCTCAGGTGCTGGCGGCCGGAGCCAATTTTGTGCTGCTGGGACCTGATGATACCATGATTAAAAGCCGCAAGCCGGTGGTTTCAGTCTGCGCCGTGAGAACCGGTTCCGGCAAGAGCCAGACCACCAGAAAAGTGGCCCTGACCCTTAAAGCCAAGGGACGGCGGGTGGTGGTTATCCGTCATCCGATGCCCTACGGCGACCTGGTCAAACAAGCTGTGCAGAGGTTTGCCACCTATGAAGACCTCGACCGGCACGAGTGCACCATTGAAGAAAGGGAAGAGTACGAACCGCATATCGATAACGGGATCGTGGTCTATGCCGGCGTTGATTACGGGGCCATCCTTAAACAGGCCGAAAAAGAAGCGGACGTCATCCTCTGGGACGGCGGCAATAACGATTTCCCCTTCTACCGCTCGGACCTGGAAATCGTGGTGGTGGACCCCCACCGGGCCGGGCACGAGCTGACCTACCATCCGGGAGAGACCAATTTCCGTCGGGCTGACGTTTATGTGGTCAACAAGATTGATACAGCTGACCCGGAGAAGGTGCAGCGGGTTCTGGAGAACATCAAAAGAATTAATCCCGGGGCCAAAGTCATCAGGGCCAACTCCCCGATTTTTGTGGAAGATGGCTCCCGCATCACCGGGAAGAGAGTCCTGGTGATTGAGGACGGCCCCACCCTCACCCATGGCGGCATGCGTTACGGGGCCGGCATAGTCGCTGCCCAGAAGTATCAGGCTGCCGAAATAATTGACCCCAGGCCCTACGCCGTCGGCAGCATCAAGAAGACTTTTGAAAAATACAATCATCTGGATAAAGTCCTTCCGGCCATGGGCTATGGTGACCGGCAGACCAGAGAACTGGCCGCCACCATTAACCGGATAGACTGCGACCTGGTGGTCAGTGCCACCCCCATAGACTTGAACCGGGTAATCAAGGTCAATAAGCCCATGCTCAGGGTGCGCTATGAGCTGGAAGAAATTGGCAGCCCGAACCTGAAGACAGTCCTGAAGGATTTTTAATAACAGGCGGATCGAGGAGCAAAGAAGAACAGCATGAAAACCAGGATTGCCCTTATCGCTTTTGGCGGGAATGCCATCCTGCCCGAAGACCAGAAAGGTCTGCAGGAAGAGCAGATGCGCAACTCGCAAAAGGCGGCCGAGCTCATGGTCCAGATCATCAAGAAGGGCTATGAGCTGATAGTGGTTCATGGCAACGGTCCCCAGGTAGGCAACCTGCTGATCCAGATGGAAGAGGCGGCCAACAAGATACCGCCTTTCTCGCTCGATGTCTGCGATGCCATGACCGAGGGCAGCATGGGCTTCATGCTGGAGAAAGCCATAGTTAACGAGTTGCGGAAGAATTCCATAGACAAGGATGTGGCCACCATCATCACCCAGGTGGTGGTCGACCGGGAGGACCCGGCTTTTCAAAAACCGACTAAACCAGTGGGGCCTTTCTACCCGAAATTCCGGGCCCAGCAACTGGTCCGGCAGAAAAAGTGGACCATGGTGGAAGATGCCGGGCGCGGTTACCGCAAGGTCGTTCCCTCGCCCCGGCCGATAGATGTTGTGCCCAAATGGATAATCCGGGACCTGGTGCTTTCGGGCCGGGTGGTGATTGCCGCCGGCGGAGGCGGTATCCCGGTTATCCTGAACAACCGCGGCCTGTATGAAGGTGTGGAAGCGGTGATCGACAAGGATTACGCCGCCAGCCTGCTGGCCCGGGAAGTCGGGGCTGACCTGTTCATCATCCTGACCGGAATTCCGCGCGTCTATTATAATTTCGGTAAACCAGACCAGAAACCGCTGCCGGTAATTACAGTGGCCGAAGCCAGAAAATACCTGGAAGAAGGCCAGTTCCCGCCCGGTTCCATGGGGCCCAAAATCAGGGCAGCCGTTGAATACATCGAAGCCGGAGGCCGGGAAGTCCTGATCACCTCGGCCAATCACCTGAAGGCAGCGTTGCTCAACCGCTCCGGGACCAGGATTGTGCCGGGGGAAGAAAGAAAATCTGTTCAGGAAATTGGAGGACAGTTATGAAAAAAGATTTTATCACCATTCACGACCTCAGCACCTACGAATTTCATGAGTGGCTGGACCTCACGGAGAAGATGAAGAAGAACCCGGGCAAGTACCGCAAGGTGTTGAAGGATAAAATTCTGGCCATGATTTTCCAGAAACCCTCGCTCCGGACCAGAATGACCTTTGAAGTCGGCATGCTCCAGCTCGGCGGAGAAGCTGTTTATCTGGCGCCTTCGGATATTCAGATGGGAAGCAGAGAGGGCGTCCGGGATATAGGAAAAAATCTCGAGCGCTGGGTTGACGGCATCATGATCAGAACTTTTGGCCATAACATCATCCTGGAGCTGGCCGAGAGCACCAGGCTGCCTGTCATCAACGCCCTGACCGACCTGTTACATCCCTGTCAGGCCATGGCTGACTTTTTCACCCTTAGGGAGAAAAAGGGCCATCTGGCCGGCTTGAAACTGGCTTATGTTGGCGATGGCAATAACGTCTGCCACAGCTTAATGCTGGCCGCGGCCAAGGCCGGGACCAGGATGGCCGTGGCCACGCCGCCCGGCTACGAGCCGAAACCGGAGATTGTGGCCTGGGCCAGGGAAGATGGCCGGGATACCGGCTTTGAACTGACCATTACTAACGACCCGGTCGAGGCCGTCCGGGAAGCGGATGCGGTTTACACCGACGTCTGGGCTTCCATGGGCCAGGAGGCTGAGAAAGAGGCCAGGAAGAAGATTTTCCTGCCCTACCAGGTCAACGAAGAGTTGTTTTCCCGGGCCAAACCCGGGGCTTATTTCATGCACTGCCTGCCGGCTCACCGGGGTGAAGAGGTAACCGATGCGGTTATCGACTCGCCCAACTCGGTGGTTTATGACCAGGCTGAGAACCGGCTGCACGTGCAGAAGGTTATAATGATGTTACTAATGGGGAAAAAATAGGCTATGGAACAAGACACACAAAAACTGACAGCCATCAGCGCCGAAGACATGGCTGTGGTTGAACAGGAATTACTTCGGACCAACCGTCCACTATCGACGGCTGAGCTGGCGGAAAAACTGGCTTTTGCCAAGACGGCCAGCCAGAGAAACCAGCCGGTCAAAATCTACGACCCTTATGCCCGTTATGAGGTGGGAGATTTCATCTATAAAGAATATGATGAGAGCCTGCAGGTGGGCAGCAAGGTTACCGAGCATTTCCAGGGCGGGGTGGTGTTAAAAGTCATCAACAAGATCAATTATCCCAGCTACCAGTGCGAGATGCTGGAAGTGGATTATGACGGGGGTGGCACCTTCCGCAAGTACATTGATTACATGAAGAAAACCAGGACCCAGGTTCTGTTGCCTTCCAACCTGGAGAATAAAGCCCTGGAACCAGCCACCCTGAATCAGGACCAGGACCCGCGGCTGACTGAGCTGCCGTTGACCGAAAAAGACCTGAAGACCCTGGAGAGAAATCTGCGTAAGGCTCTGGCTTCCTCCGACAGCTTTTTCGGCTGGAATGATTACTGGCAGCTTCAGGCCAAGAGGCCAGAAATCGGCGAGGACAAAATCAAAGAAATCCAGGTGGCCCTGGCCGGGTCCATCCACTCAGAATCAACCCAGAATCTGGTCCGGCAGCATTTTAACCTGGAACCATCCTCCGACCTGTTTGAACTCTATTGCCTGACCCTCAACCACTTGCTGGAGAAGAAATACCGGCGGGAATTCACCTGTCTATCAACCAGCCACTGGGGTAAATGGCACCTGAAGAACGTTCTGAATAATCTGCCGGCCGGATTGCCCATCTCGGCTCCGCCGGTGCACGTACCGGACCTGGGCGAGGTGGAGGGGCTGCAGCACACCAGGGTGGAAAATTTCCCCTTCAAGGTCTATCTGACCTGGCGGGAAATCCTGTCCGGAGCCATCCGGGTTCCCAGAAGCCTCAGCCGGGAATTCGATTCCCGCGAGTACCAGCTGGTTGACGATGAAGACGGTAAGGTCTATACCGTTTACTATTTCCCCGAGGGCAACTACCTGCTGGGGCTGGCCGATTATTTCTGTGCTAACAACATTCCTCAGGGGACCAGCCTGACCCTGGATAAGAAGGGCCCGGACCAGCTGACCTTCTGGATAAAAAAGTCCAAGAAAAAAACTGCTACTATTTACCTGGAATATGATCGGGACAGCGGCCGCTTTATTCTGAGCGGTCAGGAAGTCTACACCCTGGCCATGCCCAACAAAAGCATCTTTCTGGAGAAAGAAGTGGTTTCCCGGCTCCTGCAGTTATACGAGGAAGTCGAGAACCTGGACCTGCGCCAGCTGCTGGTAAAAATCCTGACCAGTCCCGAGCTCACCGGCAATACCCGCTCCCTTCACTTTCTCCGGGCTTATCACATGGTTGACCTGCTGAAGCCGGCCACGGCCGAGGATGTGGAATACGTCCTTAACGCCGCCCCCGAATTCGTGGCCTCAGAAAAGAAAGAGGGTATGTATTATTACCAGGAAGTTAAAGTCCCGGAAGAAGCGGCCCTGGAAGAAGAAGCCAGGGCCGAAGCTTCCCTGCTGTCTTCTCTGGCCGAACAGCTGGTTTCGGGTGAGGCGGCTGAAACCGAAGCCGCGGTGCCCGAAGCTCTGGCCCAGCCCGAAGTGCCGGCCGAAACCGCAGCTGCGGAAGTGGAGGCTCCATCCGCCGGAGCCGAGCCGGAGATTCAGGTCCGCCTCGAGCCGCTGAAGAAAGAAAAAGAAAAAGAGAAAGAAAAGCCAGCCAAGAAGAAAGCCAAGGTTGAGGAAAAAGGTCCTAAACCCAAGAAGAGCGAGCGCCGGGTTATAGAAGAAAAGATAATGGAAGAAGAATCGGAAATTGAAGCCCTGGAGGCCATCAAGGCCCAGGAAGAAGAGCTGGAAGAAGCGGCCGAAGGCGGGGAAGAAGCCATCCCGGTGGAAATTGAGGTGGCCAAGGAAGAACCCAAGTTCGGGTTCTTTGCCGAGATGCTGAAATCAGCCCTGAGCAAGAAGCAGCCCGGACAGGAAGAAGAGGAAGAAAAGGAAAAGAAATAAACAGCCGGCCAATTCCTACTAAAATAGTAGGATTTGATGGCCCGGCTTTCTGGCCAGAGCGGTTCAGATTATCAGCCTTCGGTTTCCCACCCGGCGGGTCAGCCCCAGTTCGTCCAGGAATTCCAGGAGGGGAATAGCATATTTTCGGGTCAGGCCGGTCAGGCGCTTGAAATCCCCGACGCTGAGTTCCCGCTGGCCGCGGTTTTTCAGCTCAGTCAGCTGGTTCTTCAGGCTTTCCAGCCAGTCGGCGTGCAGCAGGAATCCCTCCTGGCTCTTGACTATCTTTTTCTGCTTCAGCAGCAGGTCCAGCAGGGTGTTAAGCCGGCTGGGGTGGAGCTTGAATTTTTTTACCAGCTCCTCAAAGGAAGAAGAGGAAAATTTTTCCTGGCGCAGCAGCTGTTCGATGGCCTCCATGACCGCCGCCTCTTCCGTCGCCAGCCTGGTCTGGAAACTACTGAGGGACACCAGGTCGCCACTCAAGACTAAGCGGCCGTCCCTGGCCAGGCGATTCAGGGCCAGGAGCAGCACCGGCCGGGACAGGCCAAATCTCTCCTTCAATTTTTTCAGCGGAACTCCGCTTTCGGCCGGTCTTTTCTGATGGTAGCTTTCAACGTAGCCGGCAATTTTATCAACCAGGAAGCTGAAGCTACGCTGGCTAAGGATGAAGAGCGGCGAGAATTCGAGAATGTAAACCTGGCCTTCCTTTTCCAGCTCCATGGACAAACGGCGCAGTTCGGGTGGGGTCAGGCGACAGAAATTGACCAGGTCCTCCTGCCTCAGGCCGCGGAGGCCGGCCTCATCGGCCAGGGCCAGCAGCATCTCCCCGGCCGGCCCGGCCAGCCGGTCCAGCCAGGCTATCAGCTTCTCTTCCTTTTTCTTCTTAAGTCGGTCGGCTCCGGGACAGATCACCCGCAATTCAATCTCCATTTCTCCTTTGGCAGGCCTGAAGGACAGTCGCTGGTTCCAGGCCGGTTCTTCAGGCAGCCTGGCCGCCACCAGGCAGTAGGGCTGGCTGTTGCGGGATGAGGTCAGGGCTGTTGTCCGGATAGAAGCTGGATACTGGCGCCCGGCCAGAGTCAGCCGCCCGGTCTGCTCCTGCCCGCGGGGCAGGTCGGCCCTCTGGGCGGCGGCATAAAAGCGGGTCTCGGTTAGCTTCATTTTTTCCCGGTTCTTAACTCATATCTTACTGTCCGGCCAGCACAAATTCCACTTTTTTCAGCAGCGGATTGCAGCTGGCCAGCACCACCCGAATTCTGTCACCCAGGGAAAAGGTGGTGCCGGTGTGCCGACCGCGCAGGACTCTCTCGTTTTTGCGCAGAAAGAAATCATCACCCAGGGCTGAATAGGGCACCAGCCCGCCGATAAAATAATCGTCCAGTTCCACCACCAGGCCGGCCCGGTTGATGTCGGTGATTATCCCTGAAAATTCCTGGCCGAGCTTGTTCTTGAGCAGGCGCAGTATCCTCCATTCGATGAGCGACCGCTCGGCTTCATCGGCAATCCGTTCTCGCTGCGAGCAATGCAGAGCGATTTCGGCCAGCGGCAGGGGCCTGGGTTTCCGGCCGGCCAGGGCTCGTTTGAGCAGGCGATGGATGACCAGGTCGGGATAGCGCCTGATGGGTGAGGTAAAGTGAGTGTAGGCAGTCTGGGCCAGGCCGAAGTGACCGCAGTTTTCATCCGAGTAAACGGCCAGTCGCAGGGAACGCAGCACCTGGATGGTGATAAACTTTTCTTCCGGCCGTCCCTTGAACTCTTCGATTATTTTCTGCAGGTCGGAAGACTTGACCTGGCTGGAGCGGGGCAGGTTGAGGCCGAAGTGGACAAGCAGGTTCCGCAATTTTTCCAGGTCGGACCGGGCCGGGGCCGGATGGACCCGGTAAAGGCAAGGGTGCTGAAGCTCGGTCAGGAAGTTGGCCACGGCTACGTTGGCCATCAGCATGAATTCTTCAATCAGGCAGTGGGCTTCGTTGCGCTCGGAAGGCGCCACGGCCGTCAGCAGGCCTTCCTGGTAGACCAGTTCCGGTTCCAGCAGGTCAAAATCCAGGCTGCCCTGTTTCAGCCTCCTGGACTTTAGGATTCTGGCCAGTTCCCTCATGTCCATCAGGTCGGCCAGGATGTGCCGGTAGCGGTTCTGTTCTTCCAGGTCGCCCTGGAAAATCTTGAAGACCGAGGTGTAGGTCAGGCGTTCGACGGTCTGGATGACTGAGGGGTGAAAGTCGGACCGGACGACATTGCCTTTCCGGTCTATCTCCAGCAGGGCCGAAACCGTCAACCTCGGCACTCGGGGCCGCAGGCTGCAGAGGTTGTTGGACAGCTTTTCCGGCAGCATCGGCAGAGTCAGGTCGGGGAAGTAAACGCTTGTTCCCCTGAGGTAAGCCTCCCGGTCAAGGGCCGTGCCCGGCTTCACGTAGTGGGAGACATCGGCGATGTGAACGCCGAGCAGGAAGTGTCCATTGGGCAGTTTTCTGAGGCTGACGGCATCGTCGAAATCCTGGGCTTTTTCTCCGTCGACAGTCACCGTGGTCCAGTTCCGGTAATCAACCCGGTTCTGCAGGTCTTCCGGTCGAGGCTGCTCGGGCAGGCTGTCGGCTTCGGCCAGAACTTCTTTTGGGAATTCCTGGCGCAGGTTGTGCTGGTTGATAACTACCTGCAGGTCAACCCCGGGTTCATCCTGATAACCGAGTATCCGAATTAGCTCCAGGGAAGACCGGTTTAATTCCACGATCTGTCCGGGTCGGGGTTTCTTCCGGCCCTTGATTTTAACCGGCAGGGCTTCTTCAAACAGGGTGTCCATCGGCAGCACAAAGGGCTGGTAATTTATTTCCAGGAAGACCCCGTAGAGCGAGGTCCGACCTTTTTTCAGAATTCTGACAATTCGGCCTTCCGGTTTGCCGGCCAGTCCCTTTTCTCTGATGATAACCTCCACCAGGTCCCCGGTGACTGCCCCGGACGTCTGGTGGGGCGGGATGAAAATGTCCTGGGTGCCCTGGTCCGGGTTTTCCGGGGTAACGAAACCGAAACCACGCGGGTTCAGGGAAAAGATTCCCCTGACCGTGGCCGAGGGAGTCACCCGGCTGACCCTGTCTCCCATCATTTTTAGCAAGCCCTTTTTTTCCAGATACCTCAGAGTTCCAGTCAGTTTCCTTCTTTCTTTCTTGTTCAGGTTAAGGGCCTGGATAAGCCGGTTGAGACTTACCGGCCGGTCGCTTTTTTTGATAAATTCGATAATTTTTGTTTCCATAATATTTCCTTCTTTATGTTATGTCTTTGCTTGTCAGTAATAAAACAGGGCCAGGTGGGGAATCCGGAAAAGCTGGCGCTTGTTCTTGACCACCCCGGTACGCAGGATTTCTTCCAGCTGCTGGTCGCTGCGTCCGGGGTAATCTTTCCGGATGGCTTCCAGGGAGGCCTGTTTTTCTTCCTCGGGGGTTAGGTCCCAGAGGATGCGGTCCAGTTCTTCATCCAGGGTCTCCAGCCGGTCCTCGTCTGGCGGTTCAGCTTCCAGGCTGACCAGGGCCTGTTCCAGGACCTGGCGAACCGGCCCCAGGGATTCAGGCAGGCCGGGCAGGCAGGCTCTGACTTCCCGGTTGACCAGGGCAGCTTTCTGCTTCCTTTCCTGCTGCGGGGCGGCCTGCTGACCCACCAGCCTTTCCTGGTGCTGGGCATAGGCTTTTAAGATTTCTTTCTCGCACTGGCTCAAGGAATAAATATTTCTTTTCCTTCTCCCGGTGAGCTTCCGGGCAAAGGCTCTCTCGATGCCCTCAACGATTACTTCGAGCGGGATGTTTAGTTTTTCCCATTCGGATATCAGGTCCAGGTCGCGAGGCGGCAGAAAAAATAGAGAGGTCTGGTGTTTTAGAAAAGTCCTGGCTATTTTCTGGTAGTAATCCTGGCGTCTGGCCCAATCTTCGGCCATCAACTCTTTTTCTCCGCAGTCTTGTTCTTCTGATAAATCAAGCGCAGGCCCTGGAGTACCAGGTCTGGCTCGTGATGGTCTATTTCAGGAATATCACCGGCCAGCAGCCCGGCCAGCCCTCCGGTGGCTATCACTTTCGGCCGGGAGGCCAGCTCAGAGGAAATTTGCGAGATGATATTTCTCACCAGCCCGACATAGCCGAAGTACAGTCCGGATTGCATGCTGCTGACGGTGGTCCGGCCGATGGCCGACTTTGGCTTGCGGACCTCAATTCGGGGCAGCCTGGCCGTCCGCAGGTACAGGGCTTCGGCCGAGATTTGAATTCCGGGGGCGATGGCTCCGCCCAGGTATTCGCCCCGTTCGGAGATGACGTCAAAGGTGGTGGCCGTGCCGAAATCCACCACCAGGCAGGGCCCGCCGTATTTTTCGAAAGCTGCGCCGGCCACTACTATCCGGTCTGACCCGACTTCGGCCGGGTTCTCGTAAAGAATGGGAATCCCGGTTTTGATTCCGGGTCCGACCACCAGCGGTTTAACCCGGAAAAATTTTTCGCAGGCGGTCTGGAAAACCGGGGTCAGGGGCGGGACCACCGAGGAAATGATGGCACCCTTTATTTTCTGGGCGGAAAAGCGGCCATGGGCCAGCAGACCGCTCAGCATGAACCCATACTCATCGGCCGTCTTTTCCCGGTCGCTCTTTATTTTCCAGTCGGCTAAAAGTTTCTTCCCCTGGAAAAGGCCCACGCCGGTAGTGGTATTGCCGATATCAAACACAATTAACATTTGTTTCTCCTGCTGTCGGTTTATGATAAAACCCTGACTATTTCTGAGGCATGAAAAATTCTGGTCTCGGGACCGACCCTTAATTTAAGCCCGCCCCGGTCGTCCAGTCCCCGGAACTCACCCGCCAGGTCTCCTTCCCTGGTCCTCAGGAGGAGTCGCTGACCGCGGTGGAATGATAATCTCCGTTCGAAGCTTTGTATGATGGAATCAGTCTGCCCTTTTTCCAGGCTATTATACCAGACTTTTAGTCTGGAACCAAGCAGGGCTAACAGCCGGTCCCTGTTCCAGCTCTTTCCGGTTATCAGGTAAAGCGAGGTGGCCAGTCCTGATATCTCGGGTGGGAAATCAGCCTGGCGGTGGTTCAGGTTAAGGCCAATTCCGGCCACCACCCAGGTCGAAGGTCGCCCCGAGCCACCCGCTTCGCATAAGATCCCACCGATTTTTTTCCCGTGGTGGACCAGGTCGTTGGGCCACTTCAGCTTAACTTTTACTCCTGATAATTCTTCCAGGGCCTCGGCCGCGGCCAGGCCGGCGACCGCCGGGAGCAGATTAAGGCAGGAGGAAGCGGGTCGAAGGAGAAAAGAAACATACAGACCCTTTCCCCGGGCTGAGTGCCAGCTTCGGCCTTTAGTTCCGCGCCCGGATATCTGTTCCTCGGCCAGGACGGCCGTCCCTTCCGGAAAGTTTAGTCCGGCCAGGCGTCGGGCGAAATCCATGGTGGAAAAGGCCAGGGAAAAGATGAACAAAGGGTGGCCGAAGCGGAAATCATCTAATAAAACTGACATCTTAACCCCGGGTCAAAGAATCAGGCTCCGGCCAGCTCCTGCCGGCTTTTCTCCAGGGTGCCCTGTTTGAGTCGGAGTTCGGCCAGTCTCTGCTGGTGCTCAGCCACCACTGCCTCCGGAGCTTTGGCCAGGAAATCAGGATTCTGCAGGCGAGCTTCAAGCTTGCTGATATCCTCTTTAACTTTGTTCAGTTCTTTTTCCAGCCTTTCTTTCTCGGCAACCAGGTCGATGGCCCTGGCCACCAGCAGGCCTATTTCAGTCGTTCCAGCCAGGCCCTTGAGCAAAGTTTTATCTGAGGGCAGGGCCTCCACGTATTCGATATTTTCCACGCCGGCCAGCAGCTTGATGGCCGCTTCGTAGGGGTGGGCCAGCCTGCGGCTGCGGCTGCCACCGGAAATCCAGAGGTTGACCTTTTCCTTGACCGGAGTCCGGTTTTCAGCCCGGATGGTGCGCACTTCGGAAATTATTTCCTGCAGGAACTTCATGGTGCTTTCGGCTTCTTCGTCCAGCCAGCTGTCGGGGAGCTCCGGCCATTCCGCTTCCAGCAGCGAGCGGCCGCTGCCCGGAAGGTGGTGCCAGATTTCTTCGGTGATGAAAGGCATGAAGGGGTGAAGCAGGCGCATGATTTTTTCCAGCGAATCTTCCATCACGGCCTGGGTATTCTTGTCTCCCTGGCGCAGCTCGGGCTTGATGAACTCAATGTACCAATCGCAGAATTCATGCCAGATGAAATGGTAGATGGTTTCCGAAGCTTCGTAGAATTTGTATTCTTTGAGGGAAGCATCCAGTTGCCGGCTGACCCGGGCCAGGCGGCTCCTTATCCAGCGGTTGGGCAGGCTGAGCTTCTCCGGCTCGACCTTCACGGCTTCTTCAGCCAGGTTCATCAGGACGAAGCGAGAGGCGTTCCAGATTTTATTGGCGAAAGCCCGGTAACCGGCCATCCGGTCTTCCGACAGGGCGATGTCCATTCCGGGCACAGCCAGCGAGGACAGGGTAAAACGCAGGGCGTCGGTGCCGTATTTTTCTATCATTTCCAGGGGGTCGATGATGTTGCCCTCGGACTTGCTCATTTTCCGCCGTTTCATGTCCCGGACCAGGCCGTTGATGAAGACTTCACGGAAGGGGATGTCCTTCATGAACTTCAGGCCCATCATGATCATCCTGGCCACCCAGAAAAAGATGATGTCGAAGCCGGTGGCCATGAGGTCAGTGGGGTAAAAAACCTTGAGGTCCTCGGTCTGCTCCGGCCAGCCCATGGTGGCAAAGGGCCAGAGGGCAGAAGAAAACCAGGTGTCAAGGACGTCTTCATCCTGGCGAACCGGGCCACCGCATTTTTCGCAGGCCACCGGTTCTTCCATCTCTACCATCAGGTGCTGGCAGTTCTGGCAGTAATAGGCTGGAATTCGGTGACCCCACCACAACTGCCGCGAAATGCACCAGTCATGAATCTTGTACATCCATTCGAAATAGGTTCTGGTCCAGTTTTCCGGTATAAAAACGATTTTTTTCTCTTCCACCACCTTGATGGCCTCTCGGGCCAGCGGTTCGATCCTGACGAACCATTGCCAGGAAAGATGGGGCTCGATAACTGTTTTGCAGCGGTAGCAATGGCCGACGGCATGGGTATAGTCCTCAGTCTTGACCAGAAGGCCCTGCTCCCGGAGCTTTTCCACCACCTTCTGGCGGCAGGCAAACCGGTCCAGTCCCTGGAACTCCAGGCCGGCGGCTTCAGTCATCTTACCGCTGCCGTCAATGACGATAACCTGTTCCAGGTTGTGCTTCTTGCCCAGCTCAAAGTCAACCGGGTCATGAGCCGGGGTTACCTTGACCGCCCCGGTACCGAAGTCTTTCTCCACCCGCTCGTCGGTGATGACCGGGATCAGCCGGTTCTGCAGGGGCAGGAGGACCTGTTGCCCGTGGTATTTCCGGTAGCGCTCGTCATCGGGGTGGACCGCCACGGCCGTATCACCCAGCATGGTCTCCGGCCTGGTGGTGGCCACCACGATTCCCTCGTCGCTGCCCGGCAGCGGGTACTTGATATACCAGAGTTTACCCTGAAGTTCTTTGTGCTCTATCTCGATATCTGACAGAACGGTCTGGCAACGGGGGCAGCGGTTGACCAGGTAATAATCGCGGTAAATCAATCCTTCTCGGTAAAGGGAAACGAACACGTACTTGACTGCCCGGGAGAAGCCCTCGTCCATGGTGAACCTTTCCCGGGACCAGTCCAGGGAGCAACCCAGCCTTTTCAGCTGTTCGATAATCACCCCGCCGTACTTTTTCTTCCATTCCCAGGCCACCTTCAGGAATTCTTCTCGCCCAATTTTTTCCCGGCTGAGGCCTTTCTCGGCCAGGCTCTGTTCGATTACATTGTGCACGGCGATCGAGGCGTGGTCGGTTCCCGGAAGCCACATGGTATTGTAGCCCTGCATTTTCTTCCAGCGGACGATGATATCGGGCAGGGTGAAGCAGAGGGCATGCCCCATGTGCAGGACGCCGGTGACATTAGGCGGTGGCAGAACCATGGAAAATTTCGGCCGGGGGGAGTGGACATCAGCCACAAAAAGTTTTTCCTCCAGCCAGAACTTGGACCATCTGGCTTCCACCGGTTTGGGGTCGTAGGCTTTCTCCAGCAGTTTCTTTTGTCTCATGGTTTAACCTTTTCCTGGGTTCATTTATCGCCGTCCGGGCTGCCGCCGGGTTCCCGGGTCTTCCCGGCCGGCTGGGCTTCAGCCTGGAGGCTGGCCCGCAACCTTTTTTCCAGTTCTCTTTCTGCTTCCAGCACTTCCTGTTGAATGAAATGTCGCAGTTCCCTCATCAGAGCCGGGCTGGCCAGGGTGCCCGGGGCCGGGGTGGCCGCGGCCGGGCTCTCCGGCAGTTCTTCCGGCAGAGTATCGGGCACCCGTCTTTTCTCCACCGCTTCTCTGACGGCTTCAGCCAGGCTTTCAGAATAAAAGGGTTTCAGGAAAACTTTTTCCGGCTTGAGCCATTGCCAGTAATCCCGCGGCAGGGGCTCAAAAGTCCCGGCTATCAGGAAAACCGGCAGGCGGCTGGCGGCGGCCAGCCTGCCCTGGAGAGAAGACAGGCTATCAACGCTTTCCAGCAGGGAAGAGCCGAGGATCAGAGCCTCCGGGTTGATGGTCTCCAGCAGCTGGTTCAGTTCATCCAGGTTTGCGGCCAGGTGCAGCCTGAAATTGTCCTCGGGAAACACAGACTGACAGAGCCTGCGGATAGCCGGGCTGCTGTCAGCCACTATCAGATTGTATGCCACTTTAATCCTCGGTTCACGGTTTATAAACCAGTTGAAAACAGGTAATTTAATCTACCTTTTTAGCCTTTTTCTGTCAATCAGGGCAGGTTAATATTCGACCAGGACCGAGCCCGGCCCGAACAGCTCTTCCATTCTCTCCAGGAATTCTTCCGAAGGCCGGACACCCTGAGCCTCGGCTGACTGGACCAGGCAGCAGGTGGAGTTGTTTTCCAGCTGCAGGTAAAGGGGGCAGTCCCCGGTGAAAGATTCCAGGATATTTTTCATCCGGGCGATGGTCCTGTCATCCAGAGAATCCACCGGTACCCTTATAACGGTCTTCCGGGCCAGTTTTTCCAGGGCTTCAGCCAGGGGCATAATCTGAGAAACGATTATCTTCCGGGCTTCAAAACTATCTGCCGCCATCCGGCCCTTCAACCAGACCAGCTGGCCTTCTCTCAGGTAAAGGTTGAATTTGTTGTAAGCCTCGGGGAAGACGGTGATGTCCACCTGCCCGGTCAGGTCTTCCAGGACGAAGGTGGCCATCCGTTTTTCTTTCCTGGTCTTCAGCAGTTTGACGGAGATGATGATGCCGCACAACCGGACTTCGCGGTCGAAATCCTGTTCCGGGTCCAGGGCTTCCACCGAGTGACTGACCAGCTGGGCCAGGCGGTGGGTGTAGCGGGCCAGGGGATGACTGGAAAGGTAAGTTCCCAGGACTTCTTTTTCGTAGGCCAGCAGGGTCTCTTCATCCCATTCGTTCTTCGACAGGATTTCAGGGGACAGGTCGGGGCGCCGGATGTACTCCTCGCCAAAAAGGGAAACCGTTTTTTCTTCCCGGGCCTTCTGCTTCTGGTGCCCGTATTCCAGCAGAACGTCTATGAGTTCAAAGAGCTGAGACCTCTTCCAGCCCAGGGAATCCAGGGCTCCGGCCTTAATCAGGCTTTCCAGGGCCTTGCGATTCAGGAGGCGGGAATCGTATTCATCGAACAGGTCAAAGAGATCCTTGAAGCCGCCTTTTTTCTGGCGCAGAGCAATCAGTTCCTGGATGGTGTTCTCGCCGACATTCTTAATGGCCGACAGCCCCATCCTGATGTTCTGGCCTTCGACGGTGAAGCTGTAATGGCTGGAATTGATATCCGGAGGCAAGACCTTAATGCCCAGTTCCCGGCATTCGTTGAGGTACTTAACCATCTGGGAGGTGTCGCCCTTTTCGGCCTCGGAGGTCAGCAGGGCGGCCAGAAAATGGACAGGGTAATGGGCTTTAAGGTAGGCGGTCTGGTAGGCCAGGTAGGCATAGGCCGCGCTGTGCGACTTGTTGAAGCCGTATTCGGCAAACTGGGCGATCTGGTCAAAGATCTTTTCGGCCTTCGACTGATGAATGCCCTTTTTTTTGGCCCCCTGGACGAAGCGCTCCCGCTGGGCCTTCATGATTTCTTTAACTTTTTTGCCCATGGCTTTGCGCAGGACGTCTGCTTCGGCCATGGTAAAGCCGGCCAGGTCGGTAGCGATGCGCATGACCTGTTCCTGGTAGACAATGATGCCGCGGGTTTCCTTGAGTATCGGCTCCAGCTGCGGGACTTCGTAGGAGATTTTTTCCGGATGGTGTTTCCGCTGGACAAATTCAGCCGTCATGCCGCTCTTGAGCGGCCCCGGCCGGTAGAGAGCATTCAGGGCAATCAGGTCGCGGAATTCTTCCGGTTTGAAACTGCGCAGCTGGTCCTTCATCCCGTAGCTTTCAAACTGGAAAACGCCATTGGTGCGACCCTGCTTGAAGACTTCAAAGGTGGCCGGGTCATCCAGGGGTATTTTATCCAGGTCGATTCGCTGGCCGGTGTCTTTCTCTATCAGGTCCAGGGCATCGGTGATGACCGTCAGGTTGCGCAGCCCCAGCAGGTCCATCTTGAGCAGGCCGATGGCCTCCACATCGCCCATCGGGAACTGGGTGGTTATTTCACCCTTATTGGATTGGTAGAGGGGAATGAACTCGACCAGGGGACGCGGTGTGATCACTATGCCGGCAGCGTGGATGGAGGGATGCCTGACCTGTCCTTCGAGCTTGCGAGCCACGTCCAGAAGTCGGGCTATCCGTTCGTTCTTCTGGTACATTTCCTTTAATTCCGGCACGCTCTTGAGGGCACCTTCGATACTGGTATCCGGACCCTGGGTGGGGATCATCTTGGCCACCCGGTCAACTTCGCTCAGGGGAATTTCCATCACCCGGCCCACGTCCCGGATAGCCTGACGGGCAGCCATGGTGCCGAAGGTGATAATCTGGCAGACGTTTTCCTGGCCGTATTTTTCTGTCACGTAATCTATGACTTCCTGGCGGCGGCGGCCGCAGAAATCAATGTCAATATCGGGCAGGCTGATGCGGTCGGGGTTCAGGAACCGCTCAAAGAGCAGGTCGTACTCAATGGGGTCAATCTGGGTAATGCCCAGACAGAAAGCGATGAGGCTGCCGGCAGCCGAGCCACGGCCCGGGCCGACCGGGATGCCGCGCTGCCGGGCGGCGCTGATCAGGTCCCAGACTACCAGAAAGTAACCCTCAAAGGCCATCTGCTCGATGAGCTTGATTTCTCTTTCCAGGCGGTGCTGGTATTCCTCCAGGGTGTGGGGATTGAGACCACGATTGATTTTTTCCTGAATCCCGGGCAGGCGCTGTTCGAAGCCCCGCCGAACGACTTCTTCGAAATAATCACGCAGGTTCTGGTGGCCCGGAGCCTGGAAATTGGGCAGGAAATGCCCCGACAGGGGGAACTCAAAATTACAGCGGGCGGCCAGGTGGCGGGTATTTTCCAGGGCTTCAGGATAATCCCTGAACAGCTCCCGCATCTCGGCCGTGGACTTCAGGTAGAACTGGTCGGAAGAAAAATGCAGGCGGTCGGTGTCGGACAGTTTTTTCCCGGTCTGGATGCACAGCAGTACATCCTGGATCTGAGCGTCTTCTTGTTTCAGGAAATGGACATCGTTGGTGGCCACCAGCGGCAGGCCCAGTTTTTTCGACAGGGCTGCTATCCCTGGAATGATTTTCTTCTGTTCCGGCAATCCGTGGTCCTGGATTTCCAGGTAGAAATTTTCCTCGCCGAAAATTTCCAAATATTCCCGGGCAGCCTGTTCGGCCTTATCTTCCATGTCCTTGACCAGGTAATCGTTAACCTCGCCCTTCAGGCAGCTGGATAGAGCTATCAGGCCGGAAGAGTATTCCTTCAATATTTCCTTATCAAGGCGCGGGCGGTAATAAAAGCCTTCCAGGTAGGCTGCGGTCAGCAGGCGGCACAGGTTCCGGTAGCCTTTTTCATCCTTGACCAGGAGCAGCAGATGGTAGTTATTGGTTTCGTCCCCGTTTCCCGGTTTTTTCTCGAACCTGGATTTGGGGGCCAGATAAACTTCGCAGCCAATAATCGGTTTTATTCCCTGCTTCTTGGCGGATTTGAAGAATTCAACCGCCCCGAACAGGTTGCCGTGGTCGGTCAGAGCCACCGCCGGCATGTTGAACCTGGAAACATGCTCCACCAGGTCGGACAGACGCAGACAGCCGTCGAGGATGCTGTATTCGCTGTGGACGTGGAGGTGAATGAAGGCATTATCCATGATTACAACCCTTAATCAATCGCCGCCGAACGGCTATTCCCATTCAATCGTTCCGGGTGGCTTGGAGGTGATATCGTAAACCACCCGGTTGACGCCGTCAACTTCATTAACGATTCTGGTGGAAATTCGGTTGAGAAGGCGCGGGGAAGCCGGATACCAGTTGGCCGTCATGCCATCTGAACTCTGAACCAGGCGAATAGCCACTACTTGCTGGTAGGTTCTCTGGTCGCCCATGACTCCGACTGAACGGACAGGCAGAAGCACGGCGAAAGCCTGCCAGAGCTTATGGTAAATTCGGGCCTGCCGCACTTCTTCTAAAAGTATAGCGTCGGCCTCTCTCAAAAGGTGCAGGTTTTCCCGATTAACCTCGCCGATGATTCTCACCGCCAGCCCGGGTCCGGGGAAAGGATGCTGCTGGATAAACTCACGGCTGACCCCGAGCTTGAGTGCCAGGGCCCGGACTTCATCCTTGAAGAGTTCACGCAGCGGCTCTACCAGCTGGAAATTGAGTTTTTCTGGCAGCCCGCCCACGTTGTGATGAGATTTAATGGTGTGGGATGGGCCCTTGACCGAAGTGCTTTCTATGACATCAGGATAGATGGTGCCCTGGGCTAAGAATTTTACCTGTCCCAGTTTTCGGGCTTCTTCTTCAAAAATCTCAATGAAGACCTGGCCGATGATTTTGCGCTTCTTTTCTGGCGAGGTAACACCTTTAAGTTTCTCTAAGAACCGGTCTTCTGCTTCTACGGCGATGACCTGAAGCGAAAACTGGCGGCGAAATTCTTCCAGCAGGCTTTCATACTCGCCCTTACGCAGCAAACCGTTGTTGACAAAGATGCAGTAAAGATTGCGACCGATAGCTTTCTGTATAATGAGCGAAGTTACCAGCGAATCTATGCCGCCGCTCAGACCGCAGATAACCTTTTCCTTTCCCACTTGCTGACGAATTTCTTTAACTTTATCCTCAATGAAGGAACCCATGTTCCAGTCAGCCCGGAGTCCGGCCAGGCGGAAAAGGAAATTGCCCAGGATTTTTTTACCTTCCTGGGTGTGGGCGACTTCAGGGTGAAACTGGACGCCGTAGATTTTTCTGGCCGGGTTTTCAATAACGGCGGCCCTGGAATTAGTCGTGCGAGCAGTAATGATAAAACCTTCAGGGAAAGTTTCCAGCCGGTCGCCGTGGCTCATCCAGACCTGGGTTTTTTCCTTGAGGCCATGTAGCAAGCCTGATCTATCAAGAATATGAAGCGCGGCAAAACCATATTCACGCTGCGGAGCTTTCAGTACCTGGCCGCCCAGATGGTAGGCTATAAGCTGCAGCCCGTAGCAGATACCGAGGATGGGAATTCCCAGGTTAAAAATCCCGGGGTCAGGATGCGGGGAATCTGGTTCATAGACACTCTGTGGCCCGCCGGAGAAGATGATGGCGCCAGGAGCTAAAGCCTTTATCTTTTTTAGCGGAGTATTAAAAGGATGTATCTCAGAATACACGCCCAGCTCGCGAACTTTTCGGGCTATCAGCTGGGTATACTGCGACCCAAAATCAAGAATCAGGGCTTTATTCATAGACAGATTTTAGCAGAGGGCCAGGTCTGTTTCAACGCCGGCAGGCGATAGTCTGCCCTTGACAAAGATGTTTTTTTTTTATCCTAAAAAAGGAGGTATTAAGATGAGGGGATCAATTAAATTAAAGGTTTTATTGATAGGTTTCTTCTCTTTTCTCTTTGCACTTTTGGCCTATAGAAATTCTGAGGGAGCAGTCTACGCTTTCGAGATCTGTACTTTGAGGACGTATACAATAGAGTATAGTGATGGGACTAACAATTTTTCTACAACTCAATATTATTGGGATTGTGTCACGTACTTTGGATATATATATGATGGCGAAGGCACAGGGAGCAGTGGTGGGGGAGACAGTAATGGTGGCGGAGATGCAGATGACCCCGGCGGTGGTGGGATTATATATCCTGATCTGGATAAAAATAATGATAAAGTATTAGATTGCTACCAAGATTTGATGAGAATCGCCAATAACTCGCTGGTCATAACCTCAGGCTTCCGAACAACAGAACGCCCTGATCATAACGGTATTGATATTGGTTCAACACCTGATAGAGATTCCTGTTATGGTCAAATTATCTTTAGTGTCTGTGAAGGGGTTGTAAAAAGTATATATTTTTCTGATGAAGGCGGATGGACAGTTACTTTTATAGATGATAATGGAAATACCTGGGCAATATGTCACCTATTAAATAATCCAAAAAGTGATAGTTCAGTAAATTTATATGAAGGCAAAAGAGTCCAACCAGGAATTACACCCGTTGGTCGGTGTGATAGTACCGGGTCAAGTTGCGACGGGCCCCATATCCATCTATCATTGAAGATAAACGGTGCTTATGCCGATCCGACCGTTTATGTTTCTGGGTGCTAAGAAGGAGGTTAAAATGAAAAATAAATTTTTAGCTTATGCTTTATTGATTTTTATTGGAAGCATAGGTCTGATCAATTTTTCTTTTTCTCAACATTCTGGAGGCGAAGAAATACTAAGGTGTGAGATTCTGCAGGGATTTATATATAAATCTTTCTATCTCTCTTCCTCAGGGATGAAAGGGATTATCTTCCTTCAACACCAGCCTGATAGGCTTTATTCAGACCTTTCAATATTTGAAGTATTTGATGCTGATAATAATATGCTGTTGAACAAAGTGCTGGATTCAGGATGGGGGTTTAGGGGTTTTACTCCAGATAATAAGCTCATATTATCCAAGGGACATGCTGATTATACAAGTGAAATAAAAATTATCGATATGCAGGGCAAAGAACTCATTTCTATTCCTGAGGTAGGTTCCAGAAGATTAGTTTTTGACTTGTATGGACGCGATTTGGCCGTAGCTGCTTTTGATTACGATGCGGCTTATTTGCCTTCAGTTGTTTATGACCTGGCCAGTGGTAAGGAGAAATTCAGATTGGGCCCGGTTCCTTTGCCGAAGAGCAATAAGAATAAAGAAGGAAACTTCTATTGGACGGGGACCAGAATATTTCTGCCTATAGGCAAAGATAACTTGTTTCTATGGGGAATAGGAGCCACGATTTTATTACAGAAATATGATGGGCCAGGCTACATCTGGAAGATAAATGATATTGGCGGCAATATAAACGAAGGCAAATTGTTGAATGAGGAATATCTGGCTGTCAGCTATTTTGTGCCTGAAAGAAAATATAAAGAAGGTCTGGCCATCATCAGGTGGATAGATGGCCAGATTGTTTACCGAATGGAAAATTATATTGTTAACGACCGAAGAGAAAAAAATCTTCCGGTGTTGAGTGTTGATAATCTTCATCTGGATGAAAATAATAACTTGTTTTTCTTGCAGGATGATGGAAGGGTTCACAAATTTCATTTTAAAAAAGAAAATAAAACCTGGGATGAAAACCTTATGACAACACATGAATACAGGCTCGGGAAAACTATAGCGGCTGGAAAAGGAAGACCGCAGGTCATTAAAGGACATATTTATTACGCCGAAGAAGAAGATGGTCAGATAGTAATAAGAAGGGTGAAACTTAATTAATAAGCCTGAACCTGAAATAGTGGAATAAAGTAACTTGATTTTTTAGAGCAGGTGAAATTTAGGAGGTTTCAATCTCTAATTTTTCTAAATAAAGGTCACGGCCGCTTATCAGTTCCATGTCCTTGGAGCCACAGAAGGGGCAGGCATAAGAGAAGGATTCATCCATAATGTTTTTAGCCGTGATTTCTTTTCCACAACCGTGGCATTTAAATTTTATTTTAGTGACTTTAATCTCCAGCCTGGCCTTGTCGGCAATGGTGCCCTTTTTGTAGCTGTGAAAGGCCGAGCGGAAAAGCTCTGGTACCACCCCGGAGAGCTCCCCAATCAGGACTTTGACTCTGGTTACTCTGGTGGCTCCGGACTTTCGGGCCTGTTCTTCTATTATGGTAAAAAGGTCAGCCACAATGGACATCTCATGCATTTTTTACCCGCCTCTTTTCCAGTTCTGACTCTAAAAAGGCACTGAGCTCTTCAATTCCCTCACCGGTGACAGCCGAGGTCTGGAAGACTTTAAGTTTGGGGTTAATTTCCAGGGCTTCTTTAACAACTCTTTCCCGGTCAAAAGGCAGATAAGGCAGAAGGTCGCATTTGGTCAGCACAAAAACCTGAGAAGTGATGAAAGCTTCAGGATATTTTTTGGGTTTGTCATCGCCTTCTGGCACAGACAGCAGAACAAACCTGAGGCTCTCCCCCAGGTCAAAACTGGCCGGACAGACCAGGTTGCCCACGTTCTCAATGAACAGGAAATCCAGGTCGGCCGGAATCTGGTCAAAAATCCGGGCCAGCATCTTAGCTTCCAGATGGCAGGCGCCGTGCGTGGTAATCTGCCAGGCCGGCAGGCCGAGGCTTCTGATTCTCTCCGCGTCCCTTTCCGTTTCTATATCACCCTCGATTACCCCGAGCTGATAGCGGTCCTTCAGTTTAAGGCTGAGCTTTTCCAGCAGGGTGGTCTTCCCGGAACCCGGAGAGCTCAGCAGGTTGACTGCCAGGATGCCGCTTTCCTGGAGTTTCTTGCGGATGGCAGCAGCTATCTTTTTGTTGGAGCCGAGAATATCCTCAAGCACCAGGACTTCTTTTTTTGCTTTTTCCATTTTTTCTTCTTCCGCTTTCAGTTTTTGGCTCAGCCTTCTCAGCCATTATAGCAGATGATTTTAGAAGTGAAGATGGCTGCTTCAGGATTCCCAGGAGAAAGGCCAGGGCCTGTTCGAGATTCTCCCGGGCTTTAGGGCTGAGTTTCTCCCCCGGCTCGAATTCATAACCTCTGATGCCCAGAATATAAACTGCCGGGGCTTTGTAATAAAGCTTTTGGCAGAGAAAAGCCACGGCTGCTGGGGGCAGGGAGTGGCTGGTAAAGGTGAAATCCCCGGCCGGTTTTACCTTATGGAGAATAAAGGGTCCGGGTCCGGTCTTCAGGGCGTCGGCCACGATTACCAGGTCCTGGTCGGAGAACAACAGAGAATCTTCCACCTGAAGCTGGTAATCAACTTCCAGACGCAGACCACGGATTTTCTTCTTTTCCAGTCGGGCCACCAGGGCTGAGCCCAGGCCGTCATCCTGACGACCGGGGTTGCCGATTCCATAGACCAGGATTTTAGTTTTGGGCACGGCGTCCGTGTTTATTTTCTCTTTCGGTCGAGAAGGCGGCCGTTGGAATCAAGCAGTTCCACTTCGAGCGGCATCTGACCCAGGGCGTGAGTGGCGCAGCTCAGGCAGGGGTCATAAGCCCTGATGGCCACTTCCACCCGGTTCAGCAGGCCTTCGGTTATCTGTGGTTTTCCTGAGATGTATTCTTCGGCCACCAGCCTGACTGCTTCGTTGTAGGCCTGGTTATTATTGGTGGTGGAAACTATCAGGTTAGCCATGGTCACCTGGTCGTCGTCGTTAATCTGATAATGATGGAATAGAGTCCCCCGCGGGGCTTCAATCAGGCCGATGCCTTCGTGTTTCTTTTTGCCTTTTTTAACCAGCTTGTCCCCGGTAATATCTTTATCGTTCAGCAGTTCTTTTATCACTTCGGCCGCGTGCAGGGCCTCAATCAGCCTGGCCCAGTGGCTGTGGAGAGTCATGTTGTTCGGCTGGCCGCTGGTATACGCCTTGTATTCCTCAAACTCCTTCTGGGCCCGAGGGCTGGGGATGAAATCGCAGGTGTTGAGTCTGGCAATGGGTCCCACCCGGTACCAGCCCTTTTCTTTCCCCAGTTTTTTGAGATAGGGAAACTTCATGTAGCTGAAATTCCGGACTTCTTCACCGATGTATTCCAGGTAGTCCTGGTAATCAACATCGTTGAGGATTTTCCGACCCTCGGCATCCACCGCCCGCAGCACCCCGTGGTAGAAATCCAGGGCCCCATCCTTTCGCACCAGGCTGAGGTGGTTGGAGGGGAAGCGGGCAAAATTATCCAGAACGTCCTTGTTTTCTCTGTGCAATTTTTTGAACAGCTGGATGGCTTCCTGAGCCCAGTCAATCATGGTGTCGATATTGTAAGGAGCCGGGGATTTCAGGAAGGCCTCTCTTTCTTCCGGGGTCAGGCTCTTGTTGACTCCGCCGGGGATGGCTCCGGTGCCGTGAATCTTCTTGCCGGCTGTGGCCTTGATTATTTCCTGTCCGAACTTCCTGAGTAGAACCCCTTTGACGGCAATTTCTTTATGGAATCTGGCTATCCCGATGATGTTCCTGAGGGCCGGGTCAGCGTCGAAGCCGAACAGCAGGTCGGGCGAAGCCAGGTGGAAGAAGTGCAGGGCATGCGACTGGAGCATCTGTCCGTAGTGCATCAGGCGGCGGATTTTTTCGGCCGTCGGGGTCAGCTTTTCGGGAGGAACGCCGACAATCACATCCATGGCCTTGGCCCCGGCCAGGTGATGGCTGACTGGGCAGATGCCACACAGGCGCTGCACCAGCACCGGGATTTCCCAGTAGGGCCGGCCCTGGACGAAGCGCTCAAAGCCGCGGAATTCCACCACGTGGAAGCGGGCCTGCGATACCTGTCCGTTATCATCCAGGCGAATGGTAACTTTACCGTGTCCTTCAACTCTGGTTACCGGTTCTATGGTTATCTTTCTGGCCATGTTCTTTTATCCTTTAATCATATTTTACCAGATCGTATTCCAGACGCAGTGGCCTCCCCTGGATCAGGGCGGTCAGTGCTTCCCAGATCAGGTCAGCCGAAGGCGGACAACCCGGCAGGAAATAATCAATCTTAACAATTTCGTGGCAGGGATATACCCGGTCCAGCAGTACCGGCAGATCCTCGTCGGCCGGGATTAGCCGGTCCTCCGGGGCCACGGTCGGGGATTTCAGGTAGGCTTCTTCCAGGCATTCCCGGAGGGGAATGGTGTTGCGCATGGCCGGCAGGCCGCCCATGACGGCGCATTCGCCGACCGAGACGAGAATCCTGCAGTTCTGTCTGAAGTATCTCAGGACTTCGACGTTTTCGGCGTTGCAGCAGCCGCCCTCGATTAACCCGATGTCCACCGGGCGGCTGAATCTTTTGATATCGTCAATGGGTGACTTATCAAATTCCACCAGTTCAATCAGGTCCAGGATCCTTTCGTCGATGTCCAGGAAGGACATGTGGCAGCCGAAACATCCGGCTAAAGAGGCGGTGGCGATTACCGGTTTACTCATGTTCTTACCTCGTCATTTCTTCTCTTCTATTTCACTGCCGATAGGCCGGTGGTCAAATTTGCGCTTGCCGATTGGAATACGGAAGCCCACTTCTTTTTTAAGGATGGCCCCGACCGGACAGATCTCCATGGCTTTCTGGGCTTCTTCCTCGGACAGTTTGGCGGCCAGTTTTTTATCGACATTAATCCTGACCCGGCCGGACCGGTTTTTCATAGCGAAAATCTTCTTCCCGTCCCTGGTCTGGACGGCCCGGATGCAGCGCTGGCACTGGATGCAGCGGTTGTGCTCCAGCAGGAATTTGGGGAAAGCTTCGATATCTTTTTTCGGAAACAGATAGGGGAACTGGGGAACCATAATCTGGTAGCGGTAAGCCAGGGCTTGCAGCTCGCAGTTGCCGCTCTTTTCACAGGCCGGGCAGAAATGGTTGCCTTCGACGAACAGCATTTCGATGATGGCCTTGCGGTATTCCTCAACTTCGGGGACGTTATTTTCAATCACCATACCCGGGGTCACCGGCTGGGTACAGGCGGCCATCCACCGGCCGTTGACCCGGACTGAACAGACTCGGCAGCTACCCACCGGTTTCAGCCCTTCAAAATGACACAGCACCGGGATGTAAACCCCGTTGGCCACGGCCGCTTCATAGATGGTCTGGCCGGCCTCGGCCTGGCACTCTTTGCCGTCAATGGTAAATTTTATGGGGTCAGGCATGGTCGTGTTCCTCCTGGAATTTTCTTCCGGTAATCTCACAGGCTTCCGCCACGGCCCGGTTGAGGTCGAATTCCGGAATGAAAGAAGCCTCCTTATTTATCAGGCTTTCGTACAGGTCCCTGAAATTAGCCAGGCTGGTCAAAACTGGATTGGGCGAAGTCTGACCCAGGCCACAGCGGCTCATCGACTTGATGATTTTTCCCCAGGCCTCGATTTCTTTGAGGTCCTGGGCGGTGCCCCGCCCGGAAGCAATTTTTTCAAATTTTTTCTTCAACAGGACGTTTCCAGCCCGGCAGGGCAGGCACCAGCCGCAGCTTTCTTCTATGAAGAACTCGAGAAAATTGCGAACGACAGCCAGCAAATCCCGGCTCTTATTGAAGATGATAATAGAACCGCCGGTGGCCAGGTCGGAGAAGCAGATTCTCCGTCCGAAACCGGCTTCTGAAATGCAGTTGCCGGAAGGTCCGCCGACCTGAACCGCCAGGGTATCCTTAGCACCTGCCAAACCTAGCAGTTCTTTTATGGTCAGCCCGTATTCTACTTCATAAATTCCGGGTCGGTCACAATCCCCGGAAACGCTCAGCACCTTGGTCCCGGCTGAGACCGGGGTGCCCATCGACCGGAACCAGCCCGAACCCCTGACCAGTATCTGGGTGGCCGTGGCCAGGGTCTCGACGTTATTGACGGTGCTGGGCAGGTTAAGATAGCCTTTCTGCACCGGAAACGGAGGCCGGTCTCTCGGCTCGCCTCTTTTTCCTTCGGCCGATTCGATCAGGGCCGATTCCTCGCCGCAGATGTAGGCCCCGGCCCCCATCTTGATTTCGATGTCGAAATCGAAGCCCCGACCGGCGATATTCTGACCCAGCCAGCCCTGCTCCCTCATCTTCTGCAGGACCTGTTCCAGGTACCGGCGCAGGTAGGTGTATTCGTGCCTCAGGTAAAGGAAGCCCAGTTTGGCTCCGACGGCGTAACCGGCAATGGCCATGCCTTCAAAAACCATCTGCGGCCTTTCAGTCAGGATAACCCGGTCCTTAAAGGTCCCGGGCTCGCCTTCGTCGGCGTTGCAGATGACAAAGTGCTGCTCGCCCTTTTCCTTTCGGCAGAATTCCCACTTCAAGCCGGTGGGGAAGCCGGCCCCGCCCCGCCCGAGGAGGTTGGCCTTCTTCACTTCATCGATGACAGCTTCCGGGGTCAGGGACAGAGCTCTGGTTAGAGCCTGGCCAGCTGAGTAGTCGCCAAAGACCACCGGGCCCGTTTGCCTGATGTTGTTCCTGACCATGGCCCGGACGAGTTCATGGCTGTTGGCCCCGTCGCCCGTCTCTTCCACCATGTCCTGAATAACCTGGCCGGCCCTCATCGCGCTTACCAGCCTTTTGACCTTCTCTGGAGTAAGGCAGGTGAAAACGACGCCGTTGATGAGAGCAGCTGGTTCCTGGTCATTCATCCCTATGCAGGATGTTTCCAGCAGGGTGACCAGGCCGTCAGCAGAAGTCTCACCAAAGCGGCAACCCGTTTCCTGCTCCAGGGCCTGAGCGACTCTTTCCCGCCCGGCCATTTCGGCCGTGATGGAGTTATTCAGGTAAACAACGTATTTTCCCAGCGGCCGGTCTGACAGAAAGTGGTAAAAACTGATTACCCCTTCTACCTCGGCCCGGGAAAGTCCAAGGTTTTCGGCCACGGCCTGGACCGCCTTATCCGAAATGAAGCCTTCGGCTGATTGAATTTCTTTCAGGATTTCAATCAACCGGGTTCGGTCTTTCCTGTATTTTGGCAGAATTTTCTTATAATCCATATCAAACCCCTGGATAAAATTAGAGTTATTTATATCATAATCGCCGGATTTTACAAAGACTTATCTTGTTAAATTTTCTCATATTTTCTATAATGCTAGACATGAAAGTTGACCTTGAACATCTCAGCCGTCTGGCCAATCTGGAACTGACAGAACAAGAAAAGGAATTACTGCCAGGCCAGATGGAAAAAATAATAGATTGGGTCGGACAGCTCTCCAGCCTGCAGACGCCGGGGGAAGAAAAATACAGCCCGGTGGATTTTAGCTTGAGGCTAGAAGACGACCTGGTGCAGGTGTCCCTTCCTCAGTCCGAGGTCCTGAGCCTGGCCCCCGAAAAGGCCGGTGATTTCATAAAAGTCCCGAGGGTTTTGCCGGAAAAATGAAATACATAGAGCTGGGACTGACCGAAGCGGTGGACCTGGTTAGAAAGAGCCAGGTCAAAGCCGAGGAACTTGTGGCCAGCTTTATCAGCCACGTTGAAGTGGTGGACCGGGAAATCGGAGCCTACCTGACCACGGTTTTTGACCGAGCTCTCAGCCAGGCCCGCGAGGTGGACGGCAAGAAGCACAAAGGCCGGCTGGCCGGAGCAGTAGTAGCCATCAAGGATAACATTGTGACCAGGGGAATCAGGACTACCTGCGGCTCCCGAATCCTGGAGAATTTTATCCCGCCTTATGAGGCGACGGTCGTCGAACGCCTGAAAGCTGAGGATGCCATAATCATCGGGAAGACCAATCTGGACGAGTTCGCCATGGGCTCCTCCACCGAGAATTCTGCCTTTTTCCCGACCCGCAATCCCTGGGACCTGGACAGGGTGCCCGGCGGTTCCAGCGGAGGTTCGGCCGCGGCGGTAGCCGCTCTCGAAGCCATGGCTGCCCTCGGTTCTGATACCGGCGGTTCGGTGCGGCAGCCCGCAGCCTTTTGCGGCATAGTGGGGTTGAAGCCTACCTACGGAAGAGTTTCGAGGTACGGCCTGATTGCCTTCGCTTCATCCCTGGACCAGATAGGGCCAATGGCCCGTTCGGTTAAAGATTGCGCCCTGATCACCTCGGTCATAGCCGGGTTCGACCCCAGAGATTCGACTTCGGCTGAACTGCCTGTGCCCGATTATCTGTCCGAACTGGAAAGTCCCGGCCGCCCGGCAAAAATTGCTTTTCTGGGAGAATCTTCGCTACAGGGACTTAACCCGGAGGTGGCCGAAAACTACCGTCAGGTTCAGCAGATAGTCTCCGGCCTGTGTTCTGAAATTACTTTCCTGGATTTTCCGTCCTGGGAGATGGCCCTGCCCTGCTACTATATCATTGCCCCGTCTGAAGCCAGTTCTAACCTGGCCCGGTATGATGGCGTCAGGTATGGCTTCCGGGCACCGGCGGCCGAACTGGCCGAGATGTACCTGAAGACCCGGACCGCCGGTTTCGGCAGCGAGGTCAAACGGCGGATTCTGCTGGGGACCTTTGCCCTGAGTTCAGGTTACTACGAGGCCTACTATGCCCGGGCGGCCCGGGCCCGTCAGGCCATCACCGCCGAACTGAAGGCTGCCCTGGAGAAGGTGGATTTTATCCTGACCCCGGCCACTCCTGAACCGGCTTTCAAGCTTGGAGAAATACAGGACCCGATAGCCATGTACCTTCAGGATTATTTCACCGTGGCTGCCAGCCTGGCCGGAATACCAGGGATTTCCATCCCCTGCGGGCTGACCAGAGAAGGCCTGCCCCTCGGGCTGCAGGTTCTGGCCCGGCCGTTCTCCGAGTCGGAATTATTTAAATTTGCTTTTCTGCTTGAAAATAATTTAAAATTCAAAAATAATATGTATGGAATTAAAGCCAGAGGAAGGAGGAAGAATGAAAATTAAAAGCCTTTGGTTGATCGGTCTTATTACGCTTGTTATTCTGGTTTATGGTGCCTGTTCCTCAGCGCCAGAGAAAACGCTGCTGGATAAATATTTCCACGCGGTTTCAATGAGGGATAACCAGACCATGGCTGCCATGGCCTGGAAGCCGCTGGAGATTGATTACGCCAGCTTCCAAATTCTGGAGACCAGCCCGGAGCAGATTGAACCCGTCAGTCTGCCGGCTTTGAATGACAAAGAAGCCGAGGCCAAGAAAAAAGTTGATGACCACATCGGACCGGTGGTGGATGCTAAGGATGCTCTGGATGCGGCCAAGGATGAACTGGACAATGCCAGGACCTCTGCGGCCAGAGCTGCTCTTAAGAAAAAGGTTGAACAGCTCCAGGCCAAATACGACGAGGAATATAACATCCATAGAGAACTGCAGAGAATGTACGGTGAGGCCAAAGACGCTGCGGCCAAAGAAGAACAAATCACCCTGTTCTCTCTGGGACTCAAGAGCCTGCCCGGTGTCAGGAGCCTCAACGGCGATGTTCATATTAAGAATCTGGTAATCAGCGTCAAGAATAAAGCCGGGGCCGAGAGAAAGTATAAAGTCGAATTAAGAAGATATGTGCTGAAAGATGAAACCGGCAAGGTAGCTTACAACGGGCAGTGGAAGATAATCGATTTTGTCCCGGTCAGCTGAGGCTGGCTGAATCTGGAGCCGGTTGGAAAGAACAGCGCCCGGCCTTATTGACATTTGCCAATTTTCAGCTATAAATAATCTTTCTTGCGGTCTGGAAAAGGGGCCGTTAGCTCAGAGGGAGAGCACCGGCCTTTTAAGCCGGGTGTCGCTGGTTCGAGTCCAGCACGGCTCATTTGCGCCCCTGTCGTCTAGCCCGGCCTAGGACATCGCCCTTTCAAGGCGGCAACACGGGTTCGAATCCCGTCGGGGGCGCTATTTTTTTATCAGGTGATTTTATAAGGGAAAAGAAATCCAGGGGATAATCAGGCCGCCAGGGCGAAGCTCAATCCAGGGAAAAGCCTTTTTCTGTAAACAACCTCAGGCAGGCATCCACCTCATCCGGTCCGTACAGGAGGCCCCGGTTGGCCTGGATTTCATTCAGGGCCATGTCCAGGCCGAAAGCCGGGCGGTAGGGCCGGTGAGAGGACATGGCTTCCACCACATCGGCCACGGCCAGGATTCGGGCTTCCAGCAGAATGTCGTCGCCCTTGAGGCCGCCGGGATAACCCGAGCCGTCCATCCGTTCGTGGTGCTGCAGGACAATGGTGGCAATAGGCCAGGGGAATTCGATGTTCTTGAGAATCTCGTACCCGGCCTGGGGGTGGGTCTTGATGATGGTATATTCCAGCTCGGTTAGCTTGGTCGGCTTGCTCAGAATTTCTGCCGGCACATAGATTTTCCCGATGTCATGGATTTCAGCCGCCAGCTTCAGGCCTTCTACCCTGGTTTCGGGCAGGGCTGTTTCCAGGGCGATGGCTTCAGCCAGCCTGGCTACCCGGCGTTGATGCCCGGCGGTATAAGGGTCGCGCATTTCGATGGTAGTGGAAATGGCCTGGATAGTGCCTTCCAGAGCCCGATGCAGCCGGTTCCAGCTTTCCTTGAGTTCCTGTTCGGCTTTTTTCCGCTCGGTTATGTCGCGGAAAACTATGACCTGGCCGGTCTTCTGACCCCGGTCTTCGGGCAGTTCGGCTAGGGCCTGTTCAATCGGGATTTCCTGGCCGGCCCGGGATACCAGGACCGCTTCCTGGCTGTGGAAGGTTTTATTCAGGTGAAGCGAGTTTTCTTGTAACCTGAAAATACTGGAAAAGGGCTGACCGAGAGCTTCTTCTTCCGACCAGCCGGTTATTTTCTGGGCAATCGAATTGATGAAGGCCACCCGGCCCTGGGTGTTCAGAACGATGATGCCGTCGCCGATGCTTTTAAGTATGGTCGACAGCCACTGTTCTTTCTCTTTAAGCAGCAGCTGCATTCTGGCCTTGTACAGAGCGGTCTCGATAGTCAGCTCCAGTTCTCTTTCTTCAAAGGGTTTGATGAGATAGCCAAAGGGCTCAGTAAGCTTGGCCCGCTCGAAGGTCAGGTCGTCGGCAAAGGAAGTTATGTAAACTACGGGAATGCCATGTTTTTCCCAGAGGGCCGAGGCCACGGTGATGCCGTCAGTGTTACCCTTGAGCACTATGTCCATCAAGGCCAGGTCTGGTTTTGCCCGGCCGACGCTCTGCAGGACGGCTTCTCCGGTCTGGACGACATCGGTCACGCCGTAACCGAGGGCCCGGATCATGTTGTGAAGGTCCCGGGCCACCAGGTTCTCGTCTTCCACAATTAAAATTCTGGCTTTGGGCATCAGCAACTGCCTTTGCTATCCATTTTATATTTAGACGGAATGAAGTGCAAATATTTGTAAATTTCACTCCAGGCCCGCCCGGAGACGACCTGAGAGGTGGCCTCAACGGGTGGGCCAGCTGATGCAGCCAAAAACAGTGTTTTTATGGGGAAGCTGTAAGCTTCCGAAACTGTGGGAGCCGCCTTTAGGGCAAGGACACAGGGTAGCTGGAGGTCGGGGACGGGACACTTCGACCCGGCTTTTTGAAGATAGCGGCGGTTGGAGAAATTATTAAAGGGGCGGTCCGGAGAAACATCGGGCCCAAATCGCATAGGCGAGGCATCTTTAAGCTGGAAGCAAAGAAAATGGTGGGCGGTACTGGGTTCGAACCAGTGACCTCCGGTTTGTAAGACCGACACTCTGCCCCTGAGCTAACCGCCCTGGAAATTTTTAAGACTAAGTTAGGGGAAAGAGACTTTTTTGTCAAGAATCAATTTCCTCCCAATATGAATAGCCCTTCAATTTATGATATTGCCCGATGGAGCTTTCAAGATATAAAGACCAGCGGGTTTGCTCTAACCAACTCTCGGGCTCGAGAAAATACCAGAAAGAGCTTCCCTGGACTTTCGTCCTTTTGACTTTTGGAAAGGGTAGGAATAAAATTTGAGACCAGGCTATTTGTGGGATTAAGTCTGTTAATTTAAGAGCAATCCGAAAAATTCAGTGTCAGAAATAATTAATCGTTTTCAAAATCTGCAAAGTTTATGGTCTGAGAGCGATAAGAAAATCAAGCCCTCTCTGGCCAGAGAAATCCTTAATACTGTCTTGAGGCTCATAGAAACCGGCCATCTGGGAGAGGTGGAGGCGGCTTTACTTCGCTGGTATCTGAACGAAACTTCATATCCTGTTTTTCTGAAAAATTTATCCTACCCGGAGGAAAACTGGAAGTGGGCAGAAAGTTGTTTGGCCATCATCCAGAAGCTGGATTATAAACTGTTTGACCTTTTCCAGGATAGACTAAAAAAATTTCCGGAGCACAACCTGTTCATAGACCTGGCTGATAGTCCGGCTAGAAACTGGACTTATGAGGAAGTTGACCGCTATCTGAAACTTCTGGCCGGTGCTTTTTACCTGGCTACCGGACCGACTCAGCCTAAAGTGGCCATCTATAGCGAGAACCATCTGGATACAGCCTGCTGCGACCTGGCCTGTCTTTTTTATGACATACTGGTATCTCCTTTGAACCCCAACTTTAATTTGGAAAATCTGGAGTACATTTTCAACCTTCTCCAGTTTAATCTGGTAATTACCGATACGCCTGAGCGCCTGAGGCGTTTAGAGAAGTTAAAAGAAAAGACTGGCTGGAAATTTGAGACCCTGACCATATTTCGACCGGAAATGGCAGAAGCCCGGGCCACTTTGCTCGGAGAGCTGGTCAGGCGAGTGGACCTCAACCAGGCTGAGGCTGTTCTGCAGAAGAGAAAAAGGCGTCCTCTTACAGAAGTGGCTACCATTATGTTTACTTCTGGCAGCACCGGAAAACCTAAAGGAGTTTCTTTTTCTGAGTATCACCTGGTCTCCAAGCGCTTTGCCCGGGCCGCAGCTTTGCCTCAGGTGGGAGAGGATGAAGTCCTCCTGGCTTTTTTGCCTCTTTACCACACCTTTGGCCGATATTTTGAACTGCTGGGCCTGATTTTCTGGCGTGGCACTTATGTCTTCTCAGGCAACCCTTCGGTAGAGACCTTACTCAACCTTTTTCCCCTAATTAATCCGACCGGCCTGGTCAGTGTGCCCGTGCGCTGGCAACAGATTTATGAAAGATGTCTGGAAAAAAGCACATCAAACCCGGGAAAAAATCAAGAGGAAATTATCCGGTCGGTGGTCGGTTCAAGGCTCAGATGGGGAATTTCCGCGGCCGGTTATCTTGACCCCAGGGTGTTTCATTTTTTTGAAAATCACGGGATAAATCTGGTCAGTGGCTTTGGATTGACCGAGGCCACCGGTGGACTGACCATGACCCCTCCTGGCCGGTATGTTGACAATACTCAGGGTTGGCCTTTGCCTGGAGTGGAATTAAAGTTGAGCTCCGAAGGAGAATTGCTGGCCCGGGGACATTATATAGCCCGATATCTTGAGGAAAAAGGTCCCGGCGACCAGATTCCCTATCCTGGACAGGAAGGTTCTGATTACTGGTTAAGAACCGGGGATATCTTCAGGGTTTTGCCCAACGGCTATTACCAGATAGTAGACCGGATTAAAGATATTTATAAAAACAATAAAGGACAAACAATTGCTCCGCGGAAAGTAGAAGACAAGTTTAAGGGAGTTCCCGGGATAAAGAGAGTTTTCTTGGTGGGAGATGGCCGGCCTTATAACATTCTGCTTATTGTTCCGGATGAGAACAGCTCTGAGTTCATAGAGAACCTTGGACAGGAGAAGGAACAATATTACAAGAGGATTATAGAGACTGTTAACCTGGACCTGGCTCCTTATGAAAGAGTGATAAATTTTGCTCTTCTTGACCGGGATTTCAGCGCAGAAAGGGGCGAACTTACAGCCAAAGGAAGTTTTAACCGAAAAAACATAGTCGCTAACTGGTATTCTTCGATTGAAAATCTTTATCAGAAAAATTATGTTGAATTCACCGGACAGGGGTTTAAACTCCGGATACCCTACTGGGTTTTCCGCGACCTGGGGCTGCTGGAACGCGATTTTGAATTTAAGGACGGGCGTCTTATCAACCACAGTCACAAAGTTTCACTGAAAATTCGACCCCTTCAAAAAAGGGGCTGGTACCAGATAGGAGACCTGGTCTACGAAATAAAAGATGATTTAATTGAGCTGGGTCTTTTTGCCCGACAACCATATCTCTGGTGCGGCAATCAGAAGTTAGTAGAATTTTTGCCGGTTAAAGAAGGCTGGGATGCTTCTCTCTCCAACGTCAGCCAGAGAGTCAGGCTGCCGGTTGGTGGTCCGCGGTCAGAAGTGAGGCCCGGGGGCCACCAAAAAAATATCGGAGACCTGACCCTGCTCAAGCTTCATGACTGGCTGGTAACCATCTCCTTTAGCCAGGGGGAAGAAGTCCAGAAGGCCAGAGAGCCGCTGGAAAAGCTTTTCTTAGAATCAGAAAACCCGCGGCATTCAATCCTCCTCAGGTTAAGGCTTGAGGCCCTGGCGGACCATCCTGATGAAAGTATCCGTTGCTGGGCTTACCGGCTTCTGATTCTTGATAAACCCCGGCCCAATTATACTCCGCAGTTAGAGACTTTTATTGAATCCGGTAAAAGCTTTTTGAACGAAGAATCAATTGAAGAAATAGCTTCTTCGGCCCTGGGCGGGGGGCGGTTTGAAGCCCTGAGAAGGCGGCTGGCCAACTACCGGAAAATCTTGTCCTGGCCGGCTGAGGCTACTACGGTTGATCAATTCAAGAGAATTTTTAAGCTTCTGGTGGATTTTGCCCTGGTTCATCCGGCTTTTGTTCCCAGTGTGGCCGCTGAACTGGCCAGCTGGGCACTGCATAAATCTGACCCGGGGCTGGCGGCCGAAGCCGAAAAAGCACTAAAAAATCTTAACCTGGTCTTCCGCCTTAAAAGCAAAATAAAACTACCTGATGATTTCGGGGCAAGGCTCCTTGCGTCCTTAAATTTTTCCGGGGAGTTCAGCCAACAGGAGAAGAATAGAGTAATAAAACTGCTGACCGACCCCACCTTCTTGCTGGAAAGCATCAGGACTGTGTACGGCGAGCAGCAAGTGAGGCCGGAAAGTATTGCTTCTGGTCAAATCAGGGTTTCCAAAGTACCTTCCATCTACCAGGGTCTGCATTTGAGGGTGTGCGTTAACACTACGGAAGGAGAGCATTTTGATTTTCGGATAGAAATGGAAAACCGGCGGCCAGGGAAGCTTTTCTGGGAAAAATTATTCTGGTATCTGGCTCTGTCTGAGCATTATGAATTTCCCGGCCTGTTGCCCCCTCTGGCCAGCTGGAGAGCAGACCTCGGGGCCATAAGCTATAAGTATTACAGCCGGTTGACCGTGGAGGAAAGAATCAGGGATTTTGCCAGCCGGAACCAGGGACCACAGTCTTCAGCCATAATTCAAGAATGGAGAATAATGTATATCAAAGCCATGTCTGTTATTTATCAGGCAGTGCAAGCTTCAGATTTTCTGATAATCCCGGGAGAAGCGCTACCTGATAATGTGGCGATAGAAGCCAATAAAGCCATAATAACCTGCCTGGGGAATTTAAAGGCCTATAAAGGAAAAGTAAATCTGATAAAGCTGCTGGTTGAAAATTTTTATCTCAAAATGATTGAAGCCTATCCCTGGACCAGCAAAATCCTGGACCTGAGCTGGCTGTTTGATGCGGCCTTTGAAGTCTGGGAAGAAAAAGAAGCCTTTCAGTTTTTAGAATCCCTGAGGGCAGAGCTGGCGGCAGGAGATATGGAATTGGTGGGGTTTGGCTCTTTAAGATTACAGGTTGAAAGTTATCTTAGTGAGGTCCAGAAGAGTCCTGTTCTTCCAGTTTTGGTACTCGAGGCCATCAGAAAATATAAAGAATGGGAGCTGGTCAAGCCAGAAGTTTCCAGGCCTGAGCGGGAACAGAAAATTCTGGAGTTTATAGATGAATATCATCTGGATAAGAAACCGGCCTGGATTAGATTTTATTTTTACCGACATACTTATTTTGCTTCTTCCCCGGCCGAGGCCATCCTGGCCTTTGAGAAATTGCTCGCCCGGATGAAAGAAAAACCGGACAAACTTCCCCACCAATTTCTCGAGCTTTCTGAAATTCAGAGCAACCTGGATAATGATTTTGACCGTCAGGTATTCAGTCGGATGGTCTTCCCTTATGCCAGACAGCAGAAGGAACTTACCCTGCTCAGGACGGGCGAGCCGGATCAGGAGAAGCTGATAATTACTTCTGCCGTTAAAGATAAAAACGGTCAGAAATATGTTTTCAAGCAGACTTACGACCCGGCTGAAATAGGGCAACTTTACCGCTTGTTCCTGAAGGAAAATTATCCCCGAGTCATATCTCAGGAAAACCAGCATCTGGTATTGATGGCTGCAGAAGGGGTGCCGGTGGGCGGCCTCTGTTTCCGACATATCTCCAATCAGGTGGTCTTTATAGAAGGAATAGTGGTGAGTGAAAGTTACAAAGGCAGGGGGCTTGGCCGGGCCATGTTGGGGGACTTTTTAACCCGGATGAGGTCTTCTGGTATAAAAATGGTTATGACCCATTATCTGATTCCCTTCTTTTTCCTGAAAGAAAAGTTTGAGGTGGATAAAAGCTGGGGAGCACTGGTCAGGTATTTGTAAAGCCGGCTGGCTTCTTGGCCTTATGGCCAGACCCAGCTTTAATTGCGGGCTGGTTGACATAAATATCCTTATATGTTAAATTTAACATCCAAATTTTATCTCCCTCTAAGGTGAGGACTAATGTTTGCAGTAATCAAGACAGGCGGAAAACAATACCGGGTTAAAGTGGGTGATGTTCTTTCCGTGGAAAAACTCGAGGCGGAGAAAGGCCAGGTTGTTCACTTTGACCAGGTCCTTCTGCTGGAAGATGGCTCCCAGGTTCAGGTCGGGACCCCTCATCTGGAAAAAGCCCGGGTGGCGGCAGAAGTCCTGGATGATTATAAGGGCGAAAAGGTAATAGTCTTTAAGAAAAAAAGGCGCAAAGGCTACCGCCGGAAAAAGGGACACCGCCAGCTTCTGACTAAGGTCAGGATTTCAGGAATCTACCCCGAAGGACAGGCGGTCGAAACCGAAAAACCGGCAGCCGAAGCGGCTCCGAAAAAACCCAGGAAGAAAGAAACAACCGCCAAAGCTGAAAAACCGGCGGCAAAAAAAGAATCCGGAACCGCCAGGAAGAGCACTAAAAAAGAGACCGCCAGCCATTCCAAGGAGAAATGACCATGGCTCACAAGAGATCCGGAGTTAACGGCAGAGATTCTAACCCTAAGAGTCTGGGAGTAAAAAGATTCGGCGGCCAGCTGGTCAAAGCCGGTTCGATTCTGGTTCGCCAGCGCGGCACGCCTTTTAAGCCCGGGTTGAACGTCGGCCGGGGCAGCGATGATACGCTTTTTGCCCTGGTCAACGGCCGGGTTCGGTTTGAAGATAAAGGGAGGATGGGGAAGTATGTCTCGGTAATTCCGGTTGAGGAGGAAGCCGGGACTGCCTCATAAAATGGGCTCAGCTCCCGCTACGACCATTATTTCTCTTCAATCTTCTGGTGGGCTTTTGGCCCGCTTGCTTTATTTCCATCTGCCCAGGTGTCCAGTTGTTCGTTGATCAGGTCAGGGTCATTCTGATTGCCGGGAAAGGCGGCGACGGATGCGTTAGTTTCCGTCGCGAATACCGGGTTCCCAAGGGTGGCCCGGACGGGGGCCGAGGTGGGGACGGCGGGAGCATTTATCTGGTGAGCGACCCCAACTTAAATACCCTGTCCTATTTCAGGTATCATCCTATCAATAAAGCCAGAAAGGGCGCCCCGGGCCAGGGTTCAAACAAACAGGGAAAGCGAGGCCGGGACCTCTACCTGAAGGTACCCGTTGGCACCATGGTCAAGGATGCCCGCACCGGCCAGGTGCTTTACGATTTCCTCAAGCCGGGAGAGATTTACCTGGCGGCCAGGGGTGGACGTGGGGGGAGGGGCAACGCTTCTTTTGCCACCGCCACCCATCAGACCCCCAGAGAATTTGAAAAGGGCAAGCCGGGCGAAGAAAAAGAGTTAATCCTGGAATTGAAACTGATTGCCGATGTCGGGCTGGTCGGTTTCCCCAACACCGGGAAATCAACCCTGATTTCAAAAATCTCAGCTGCCAGGCCCCAGATTGCTGATTATCCCTTCACCACTCTGGCCCCTAATCTCGGGGTGGTTGACGTTGATGAAGAAACCAGTTTCGTGGTGGCCGATATCCCGGGCTTGATTGAGGGAGCCCATCAGGGCCACGGGCTGGGAATCCAGTTTTTAAGACACATAGAAAGAACTCGCTTGTTGCTGCACCTGATTGATGTGTCTCCGTTGAGCGGCCGGGACCCGGTCCAGGATTACCGGGTCATTCAGTCCGAGCTACAGGCCTTCAATCCGGAGCTGGTCGCCCGCAGGCAGATTATCGTAGCCAATAAAATTGACCTGCTGGGAGAAGACAGGAAGAGATTGCAGGCGGTAAAAAGGCTGGCGGCCAGGGAAAAGAAACCCTTCCAGGCCATTTCGGCTCTGACCGGGGAGGGATTAAAAGAACTGGTTCAGAGGCTGGCGCTCTTGCTGGCCGAGGAAAAGGCCGGCCGGCTTCCTGATGCTCAACCGGGAAGTGGGGATTGAGAAGGAAAAAGTCATGAGCCTGACCGGGTTGTTCGGCGGCACTTTTAATCCCGTTCATCTGGGGCACCTGAAAGTGGCCGAAGAAGTCATCAGGCGCCTGCCTTTGGACCGTATTCTTTTTATTCCGTCCTATATTCCCCCGCACAAAAGCCCGGGGGAGGTGGTCCCGGTCCGGCACCGCCTGAAGATGGTGGAAATTGCCTGTCAGGGGTATCCGGCCTTCCAGGTGTCAGAAGTAGAGGCCCGCCGTCCTGGTCCCTCCTATTCCATCGAAACCCTGAGAAAGCTGAAGCAGGCTTATCCCGCCGACCGGTTTTTTTTCATCGTCGGCCTGGATGCTTTCCTGGAAATAGATACCTGGAAGGACCACACCCAGCTTCTCCAGGAATGTTCTTTTATAGTTGTCAGTCGGCCCGGTTTCGGGATAGAATTAAGTAAGAAGGTGATTGAGAAAATTAGGCCCGCCCATCTTGTTATCCTGGAGCCAGGTTCTTTCCTTCAACCTGAAGACTTGCCGGCCGTCGGTCTTATCCTGCTGCCGGCCGAAACGCCCGATATTTCTTCGACCGACATCCGGAAAAGATTGCGAGCGGGGCAGCCGATTACCGGTTTGGTTCCACCCGGAGTGGAGGACTACATAATCAAACATCGACTTTATCACTGAGGAGAAAATGGCCGAGACCAAAGACCGAGTGAAAAAATTTACCAAGAGAAGCCTGCCCAGGGAAGTCAAGCTGTCCATCAAGGCTTCGCTGGCCAAGAAAGCCGAGGACCTGTGCGTGCTGGATTTAAGGGAACTGACCAGCTTTACCGATTTCTTCATCATCATGCACGGCAATTCTTCCCGACAGAATGTGGCCATTTATGAAAGCATCGAGGAAGAACTGGCCAGAGAGAAAATAAAACCCTTCGGCATCGAGGGCCTGGAAACCGCCGAATGGATACTGCTGGATTATGGCAGTTTTGTGGTCCACATCTTTTCCAAGAGGGCCCGCGATTTTTATTCGCTGGAAAAGCTCTGGGCCGATGCTCCACGGCTGGATTATTGACCGCCAGAAGTCTGTTAAAAATCTCTTGACATTTTTCTCATAATCTATTTAATTAAATGCCGTTTCTGATGGAACTGTTGTTCTTGTGGCCAGGCCGAACTAAAAATCCGCACCTGCGGGCCCTGCAGGAGGATTACCTGGCCAGGCTGCGGATGCTGGGCGGGGCCAGAATAATAGAAACGGCCGAAGCCCGCGGGTTGAAAGAGAGCTCGCCGGAAAAAATACTGGAGCGAGAGGCCGAAGGGCTTGAAAAACATCTTAAGGATGGCTATATTATCTGCCTTTCCGATAAAGGAAAGATGATGACTTCAAAGGAGCTGGCCAGATTGATTGACAGGCAGGCGATGGTCTCAGCCCGGAGAATCATATTCCTGGTGGGTGGATTCCTGGGGCTGGCTTCTCGGCTCCTGGACAGGGCCGACCTGAAATTGTCGCTCTCGCCCATGACTTTTTCCCACGAGCTGACCAGGGTGGTCTTGCTGGAACAGGCCTACCGGGCCATGAATCTGATAAAAGGATACGCTTATCCAAAATGAGAGGGGGTTAAATGCCGGCTAAAGCCAAAATCAGCAAAAAAGAAAAAGAAGAATTCCGGAAATTACTGCTGGAAAAGAAAAACAGCATCGTCAAGAAACTAAGCCAGTATTATAACGACAGCAAGGAAATTGAGACCGATACCGCTCTGGACCTGGTGGATAAAGCTGAGACTTCTTACACCAAGGAGTTCCTGCTGGGCCTGACCGATAGCGAACGGGAACAGCTGACCCTGATTGACCAGGCCCTGGAAAGGTTGCAGAAGGGCGAATTCGGCCTGTGCCTGATCTGCCACAAGGAAATCAACAAGAAAAGGCTAAAAATTATTCCCTGGGCTCCTTATTGTATAGAGTGTCAGGAGAAAAAAGAGGGCGAATCTAAGGGCCAGTGACACTCCGCTTCAGCCGGGTATTTTACCCGTTAACCATTACCATCTTTCCTTCATTCTGCCGTCTGTGCGGCCGGGCTCTGGAACACCATGAAGAAAAAGTGGTCTGCAGCCGCTGTCTCCAGCAGGTAGAAATACATCGCGGCCCGGTCTGCCCGGTCTGCGGACGTTTTTATCAGCAGGAAGCGGCTGCCGGTCAGGTCTGCGGCCAGTGTCTTGAAGGGGCTCCGTTATGGTCAAGACACCGCTCCCTTGGACCCTATACCGGCCGGCTGAAAGAGATAATCCTGCTTTTCAAGTACAAAGGCTGCGAGGTACTTAGCCGACCCCTGAGCCGGATGGTTTATGAAAATCTGGCCGGGGATGGGATTTTTTCCGGTCTCGACTGTATTCTGCCGGTCCCCTTGCACAGGAAAAGAGAAAAGATGAGGGGTTTTAACCAGGCCGGCCTTTTGGGCCTGTCTATTTCGCGCCTCAGCGGCCTGCCTTTCCTGACCGGGGTTCTGGTGAAAACCAGGAATACCCTGGCCCAGGTTTCTCTGGAGGCGGCCGAGCGAGAAACCAACCTCCGGGGAGCTTTTGAGGTGAGAAAGCCAGGCCTGGTCAAGGGCCGGGCGGTGTTGCTGGTGGATGATGTTTTCACCACCGGTTCCACTCTACGGGAATGCGCCCGGGTGCTCAGGAGGTCCGGCGCCCTGGAAGTCAGGGCCCTGACCCTGGCCCGGACCGTTTAAAAAGAAAAACCCCCGTCGGCTGACGGGGGCGGTACTGGCGACCGGATTACTTGGTGGTTTTATCGCCGGATTTTTCGGCTGTCTGAGGCTTGAGGATCTTGACCTTGCGGGGTTTGACTTCGGGTTTCTTGGGCATGTGGATTTTGAGCAGGCCGTTTTCATATTCAGCGCTGATTTTGTCCTGGTCAACATAGTTGGGCAAGCTGAAGGACCGGTAGAAGGAACCGTAGGCCCGCTCTATCCGATGATAATTCTCTTCCCTGGTCTCCTTTTCGAACTTCCGCTCACCCTTCAGGCTGAGGGTATTGTCCTCAACCTTGATTTCCACATCCTTTTCCTCAACGCCGGGGAGTTCCGCTGTCAGGACGAGCTCGTTTTCCGTTTCGTAAATATCAACGGCCGGAGACCAGGTGCTCTGAATTATGTCCGTATCCTCAAATTTGGGAGAAGAAACCAGGTCCTCAAACAGCCGATTCATCCTGTCACGCAGTACCATGATGTCCCGGAAAGGATCCCATTTAGTGATGGCCATGGTCTCACCTCCTGTTAAAATGTTTAGTGCAATATTAATATATATTTTGAGTATAGTTTTGTCAAGTATTTTTGAAAAAAATTATTTTCCCCTTACCAGGAGGGTGGCTTCCCCCCTATTTTTTTCTTCTGTCAGTGTCCCGGCCAGGGTTTCCAGGTTCCCCCGGAGAAATTCTTCGTGGACCTTGGTCAATTCCCGGGCCAGCACAGCTTCCCTGGGGCCAAAGACTTCGCCGGCCACTTCTAAGAATTGCCTTACTTTCCGCATCGGCAGGAAGAAGACCAGGGTGCCCTCCTCCCCGGCCAGCCTGGCCAGGAAATTTTTCAGGCTGCCCCTCTTGGGTGGGGGAAAGCCGGCAAAAACAACCCGGTGGGTGGGCAGTCCCGAGGCCGCCAGGGCCGCGGTCAGGGCGCTGGGGCCGGGAATGGGAATTATCCTTATGCCCCGGTTTATGGCCTCCCTTATCAGGGGATAGCCCGGGTCTGAGATGCCTGGAGTTCCAGCATCGGACACCAGGGCCACGTCCCGGCCGGATTCCAGCAAGAATATTATTTCCGGGAGCTTCTGGTTTTCCCTGGGGTGGAAATAGGAAATCAGCCTCTTCTTGATGCCATAGGCGTTTAGTAGTTTTATGGTCTGCCTGGTGTCCTCGCAGGCGATGGCTTCCACTTCCCTGAGAACCCTGAGGGCCCGCAGGGTGATATCTTCCAGGTGACCGATGGGTGTAGCCACGACATACAGGCTTCCTTTTTGTTTCATGGTCTCCCCTGGAGGTAATGATGGTTTCAGGCTATTTGTCCCAGTCATAAGGATAGAGAAAATCGTGGCCGACCGTCCGGCTGGAGATTTTGGCGATGGGGGGCATTCTTCGCTTGAATTCTGACCTCTTGATCAGTTCCAGGATGCGCCTGACTTTTTTCGCCTGGAATCCAGCTTTTATGACTTCTTCCGGGGCCAGGCGGAGGTCGACCAGGCGGTAAAGAATCTGGTCCAATTCTTCATAGGTGATGCCAATTTCCCCCTCATCGGTCTGTCCCGGCCAGAGCCCGGCCGTGGGTTTTCTGGTCAGGATTTTCTCGGGAACTTTAAGATGGCGGCCTAACTCCCGGACCTGGGTCTTGTAAAGGTCACCCATGGGATTGATACCGCAGGCCATATCTCCATGAATTGTCCCGTAGCCGATGAGCAACTCCGTTTTATTGCTGGTCCCCAGGATAAGGGCTTTTTCCCGGGCCGAGAAGTCGTACAGTATGGACATCCTTTCCCGGGCCATCTTATTTCCCTTGAGGACAACATTATCCGTGGGGTAGCGGGTGAAATAGGCCTCTATCTGAGGGGAGATGTCTATTTTCCTGAATTTCACTTTCAACCGGCGGGCTACCCGCTCAGCCTGGGCAACTCCTTCGGCGTCAAGGTCCCTGTAAGGCATGATAAGAGCCAGCACCTTTCCAGGACCGAGGGCCCGAACTGCCAGGTAAAGGCAGACAGTCGAGTCAAGGCCACCCGAGAGGCCCAGAATAACCCGGTTAAAACCGGCTTTTCTGGTTTCTTCCCTGATGAATCCGGTCAGAGCCTTGATGACCAGAGGAGCGTTAATCTTCATGGCCTTCTCTTATGATTTTTTCCAGCGACCGCCAGATAACCTCGGGCCGGTCGTCTCGCCTGAAAGGCCAGCTCTTTCTGGCCTTTCTGACTTCAGACAGGTCAACCTCCACCAGGGCGAAATCTTCTTCCAGGTAGGGCAGACGGGCCAGCAACTTCCCATAAGGCGAATAGACAAACGAGCCACCGGCAAAGGCCACTCCGTCTTCATAGCCAGCCCGGTTGCAATAAATGACCAGGGCACTGGAAAAGAAGGATATAGCCTCCCCCATCAGCTCCCACATGCGGCTGGTTTCAAAGCCCTGGGCCCGGGATTCGGCTATTCCCCTTCCGGGGGCGGCTGAGATGGTGATTATCAGACCGGCCCTGCCAGCCAGATAACAGTAACTGGCACCGTAGTGGAGAAAATCCCGGCAGACCAGCAGCCCTGTTCTGGAAAACCTGGTTTCAAAAGGCCGGAATTCCCGGCCGGCGGCGAAGAATCGTCCCTCTTCAAACATGCCCGAGGTGGGCAGGAAAACTTTGCGGTGGATATGCCTGATACTTCCGCCCGCAAGGTAGGCCGCCGCATTATAGACCAGTCCCGGCTCCCGCTGACTCTCTTCCACAAAGCCAACCACCAGGTCTATTTCCTTGGAGGCTTTCAGGAGTTTCTGGAAAAGCGGAGACCTGGCCGGGTCCAGAGCTACTTCAGCCGCCAGGTCCTTTAAGTTGTATCCGGTCAGGCTCAGCTCGGGGAAAACCAGCAGGTCGGCTTTCCGGGCCAGGGCCTTTTTAATCAGGTTGAGATGGAGCTTCAGATTCCGGCCCGGGTCACCCAGTACCGGAGAAATCTGGGCCAGGGCAATTTTCATAAGTTGAAAATAGCACAAAAACGGCCATTCTGTCCAATGGCTGAGAATCATCAAGGTGGGGTTGAAAATTCGGCCCTGATTATATAAAGTATTAAAAGGATTTTATCAAAGGGCCCTATTGTGAGTTCCGTAAACCATGTAGCTGCTTTTCTCAAGGACATTTTCTTCAATAACAGGACCGGGCGCCTGTCTTTTAAGCGCCAGGAGGTGGAAAAGCATTTCTTCTTTGTCAAGGGCAAACCCATTCAGGTTAAAACCAATGTCAAAAGCGAAAGACTGGGAGAAATTCTGTTCAAGCTGCAGAAGATCCAGACCCAGACCTTCGAAAACATAGAAGAATTCATTCAACCCCATCAGCCGCTGGGGGAATCCCTGAAAAGGGGTGGCGTCATCAAGGAAGGAGACCTGCGAGAAGCTTTGGCCTTCCAGATCCGGGAATCGCTGCTGGGAATATTCTCTTATTTCGACGGCGAGCTTAATTTCCAGGAGAAAGAGATTCAGCCCCCGGCCGAAGAATTGCCAGCGGTTGATATTCCCTTCATCATTGATTACGGCCTGCGCCGGATGAAGTATGATTCCAGCCTGCAGAGGTTTTTTGCCGGCCGGAAAGTCGTCCTGAAAAACATCCGCTATGCCTATTTCCTGACCGAAGAGGAAAAAGCTCTTCTGGACAGGCTGGCCACGTCTCAGGTCATAGACCGGATGGCCATCCCGGCTCGCTTCTCCAGCGAGAGTTTTTTCCGTTGTCTGTATCTTTTTTATTGCCTGGACATGATAGAAGTCCAGGCTGTCGATGAAAGTTTCAAGAAGGATGATTATGCCACCGCCAGCAAAAAAAAGCTGGAACTGGATGAGCTGGAAGCCAGGATAGAAGAGCTCAAGGAAATCAAGTCCCAGCTCAACAGCCGCAACTACTATGAGTTGCTGGGTGTGTCCAGGGTGGCCACGGATGAGGAGATTAAAAAAGCTTACTTTAACCTGGCCCGGAAATACCACCCTGACCGGTTTAACAGCAACCTCAGCGACCACAGCCTGGTTAACGAGGTCTTCAACGCCATCACCACCGCCTACCGCACCCTTAGCGAGCCGGACCAGAGAAAAAAGTATGACCAGCAGCTGGCTGCACCCCAGCAGGAAACAGCCGACGACCTGGCCCGCAAGGCCGAGGTCAAGTACCGGCAGGGACGCACCCTTTATAACCAGGGAATGTATGAAGAGGCGGTCATATTTCTGGAAGAGGCCATCCGCCTTAAAAAGGCCAGAGCCGACTACTATCTGCTCCTGGCCATGGCCGAGTCCAAGCTGCCCGCCTATAAGAAGAAAGCCGAGGAAGATTTCCTCCGGGCCATCGAGATGGAACCCTGGAATGCCGAAGGTTATGTCGGCCTGGGCCTGCTGTATCTGGGAGAGGGTCTTAAGGTCAGGGCTAAGAAGCAATTGCAGCGGGCCCTGGAGATTGACCCCGACCACCACCAGGCCAGGGCGGCACTGACCGAGCTGGAAAAAGGCGAAAAAAAGACCGGCCTCAAAGCCATGCTGGACCTGGACCTGTCCAAGCTTTTCAAGAAAAAGAAATAGGTCAGTCCTGACCTGTCAGTTTCAGAAATTCTTTCTCGTTGAGGGTTTTAACTCCCAGCTCCCGGGCTTTGTCCAGCTTGGACCCCGGCTCTTCGCCCACCACCAGGTAGTCAGTTTTCTTGCTGACCGAGGAAGAGACACTGCCGCCCAGGCTCTCAATTTTTTCCTTGGCCTGGTCCCTGGTCATGGAAGTAAGAGTCCCGGTCAGCACAAAGGTCAAACCTTTCAAGGGCTGAGGCCCGGCCTTTTCTGCTTTTTCCTTGAATTTCAGGCCGGCGGCCTTAAGCCTCTCCAGCAATTTCTGGTTTTCCGGCTGGCGGAAAAAGAAGACAATGCTCTTAGCTACCTTGGGGCCGACGTCTTCCAGCTCCATCAACTCTTCTTCCCCGGACCGGGCCAGTTTTTCCAGGTCGGCGAATTTTCGGGCCAGCGCCTGGGCCAGTTTTTCACCCACCTGTCTTATCCCCAGGGCGAAAATCAGCCGCCACAGTTCTCGGGACTTCGATTGTTCAATCTGGTCCAGGAGATTCTGGGCACTTTTCGGGCCCATCCTTTCCAGCTGGACCAGGTCTTCGTATTTCAGGTGGTAAAGGTCGGGGATCTGTTTGATAAGACCTGAATCCAGCAGCTGGTCCACCAGGGCTTCGCCCAGGCCTTCGATGTTCATGGCCCGCCTGGAGGCAAAATGCAGAATGGACTCGCGGATTCGGGCCGGGCAGGAAGGATTGATGCAGCGGGAAATGGCTTCGCCCTCTTCCTTGTAAAGGGCCGAGTGGCAGACCGGGCAATGCCTGGGCCAGACCAGTGGTTTTTCTTTCCCGGTCCTTCTTTCTTTCATCACCGAGACCACGTGAGGGATGACATCGCCGCTCCTCTCCAGCAGCACGTAGTCCCCGACCCTGATATCTTTCCTTTTTAGCTCTTCTTCGTTATGCAGGGTGCAGCGGCTGATAGTGGTGCCAGAAATCTGGACCGGTTCCAGAATGGCCACCGGGGTCAGGGCCCCGGTCCGGCCGACCTGGATTATTATATCTTTGATCCGGGTGGTGGCCTGACGGGCCGGGAACTTGAAAGAAATGGCCCAGCGCGGCGATTTGGCCGTAGTCCCCAGGATTTCCCGCTGCCGGGTGGAATTTACCTTGATTACCACTCCGTCCACATCATAATCCAGCGAATCCCTTTTTTCCGTCCATTCCCGGTAATAATCGATGACCTCGTCCAGCGAGCGGCACAGGCGGCTGGCCGGGTTGGTCTTGAAGCCCAGTTTCTTCAGCTGTTGCAGGTTTTCCCACTGGCTGGGCATTTCCCGGCCGTCGATGAAAATGTAGTAGAGGAAGATGTCCAGATTGCGGCTGGCTACTTCCCTGGGGTCCAGCAGCCGGATAGAACCGGCAGCGGCGTTTCTGGGGTTGGCAAACAGGGGTTCACCGCGATTTTCCCGCTCCTGGTTTATTTTCTTGAAAGATTCATGGGGCAGGTAGACTTCGCCCCGGACTTCCACCTCTTCCTTGAGGGGCAGAGTCAGCGGCAGGCTGCGGATGGTCTTGACCTGGGCCGTGACTTCATCTCCCCGGAAACCATCGCCTCTGGTGACAGCCTGGTGGTAACGTCCATCAAGGTAAAGCACTGACATGCTCAGGCCGTCAATTTTTAGCTCACAGACGTATTCTATTTTCTCGCCCGGAAGCAGCTTGCGGATTCTCTCGTCGAATTCTCGCAGACCGTCCACATCATAACAATTATCGATGCTGAGCATCGGCCGGCGATGGCTGACCGTGGGGAAACCTTCCGCCGGCTTTTCTCCGACCCTCTGGGTGGGTGAGTCTGGCGTCAGGAATTCTGGAAAGGCTTCTTCCAGCCGCCTCAGCTCGGCCATGAGCTGGTCGAACTCGTAGTCGGAAATCTGCGGGTCGTTATCCACATAATATTTTTTTTCGTGATAGAGAATCTGTTGCCGCAGTTCGGATATTCTTTTGCGGGCTTCTTCCCGGGAGAGCTTTTTTTCCATCCTGCCCCTCCTCTCAGGGAATCTCACTTTTTATTTTAGGAGAAAAGGCAGAAAGAGTGAAGCCACTCCCTCTTTCTGGATGAGCTGCTTACCAACGGGCCGGTTATTATTTGCCCAGCCGGCGCTTGGTTTCTTCTACCAGCTGGTTGAACTTGGTAATGGCTGCTTCCTGCTGCTTTTTGAGCTTATCGATTTCAGCCTGGAGGGCGTCGATGTCGGCCTGGAATTCCTGCATCTTTTTCTTGTCCTTGTCGGTCAGTTCCTCTTCGCTCTTGCCCCCGAAACGCTCGTTAAAAATCTTGGTCAGCTCTTCCAGCTCTTTAACCTTGTTCTGAATGGCCAGAACCGTTTCATTGTACTTGAGGTCCTTGTTCATGGTAAAGAACAGGCCCTCAGCCATCTTCATAGCTTGCTCGGAATTGGGGTTGGGCAGGAAGGCAGCTTCCAGAGAGTAGCGAACCGCCTCATTAACGGCGGCCGGGTCGGTTTTGGCTTTGTTGGCCAGAATGACAGCAATGGAAAAAGCCACCTCTCCGGTCTTTTTCTTGCTGTAGGCTTCTTTCAGCAGGCCCAGGGCTTCGTCGTTCTTGCCGGCCCGGTTCAGCAGCTGTCCGAGCAGCAGGGCATCGTTGGGGTCTTTGGTCTGGTTGTAAATCGCCCGGTAAACTTTTTCGGCCTCGGCATAATTCTTAGCGTCGGCGAAGGTTTTCCCCATCTTGCGCAGCGAAACCATGATGTTCTTGTCTTTGCTCAGGGCGTAGGCGTTGAGGTAAGCCTCGACCGCAGTGGCCGTGTCCTTGGCTTTTTCCGCGGCGCTGCCGAGAATGTAATGGCCGGCGGCAATGATTTTATTCCACTTGTCGGGATTGGCTCCCTCTTTGGTTTTCTCAACCTTGCCCAGTTCGATCAGCTGGCTGGCGTAATTCTTGGCCTTGTCCAGATTCTGACCCTGGTTGACATAATTGTTGGCCAGGAAAATCATGAGAGAAGATTTAACTTCGGCATCCAGGCCACCCACGCTCAGGGCCTTTTCTCCGTAGTTCAGTGATTCCTGGAGGCTCTTGCTGGGGCAGGGGAGCAAGCACAGGTAAGCATAGGCATAATTTTCATACTGGGAGCCCTTGCCGGCATACTGGTTTATGAATTCCTTCAGCAGCTTGACTTTCTCGCAATTATCCTGGACGGTCATGGCCTTGATGTAGGCTTCGTCGGCCGGGTTCTGGGCCCAGACAGCCCCGGCTGCCAGCAGGATTAATAGCATTAACAGTAAAGTTTTTTTCATTTCCTACCTCTCTCCAAAAATTAATTTGCTCAATATCTTGCCCGTTACAGGTCAAAAAGTCAATAGCCAAGATTTTTCTTCGGTGGTCGATCTTTTATTATGCAATTTATGTGCCAGATAAGCTATTAGACTCTGTTTTATTAATCCCTTATAATAAATAAAAGAAAAATGAAAGAGTTGCAAGAGTTCGGCCAGATTTTTTTCCAGGAAACAGGGCTGGCTCTGTTGTCCCGGGTGCCCCTGTCGTCCTATTCCAGTTTCCGGATAGGCGGGCCGGCTGATTATTTTCTTGAAGTTCACCAGCTTTCGGACCTGATCCTGGCTGTCCAGACGGCCAGGAAGCACAGATGTCCATTTTATGTTATCGGCGGTGGGTACAACCTGCTTTTTGATGACGCCGGCTACCGCGGCCTGATTATCAGGAATTCAGCTGCCGGCCTGGAAATCAGGTCGGAACAGGGCTGCCTGGAAGCGGCTTCCGGAACCCATCTGTCCTCCTTGATCAGCCAGGCGCTTGCGGCCGGCCTGGCCGGGCTGGAATTTCTGGCCGGGATACCGGGCACGGTTGGCGGGGCCGTCTACGGCAATGCGGGCGCCTTCGGTCGGGCCATCGGGGAAAGAGTGGTGGGCGTTACCGTGCTGACCGCCGATGGCCGGGAACAGACTCTCGGGCCGGCTGAACTGTGTTTTGATTACCGCTATTCCTCCCTTAAAAAAGACCATAAAATCATTCTCAAAGCCAGCCTGGCGGTAGAACCCGGGTCCAGTAAAGAAATCATCAAGAAGATTGAAGAATACCTGGAACAGCGGGCCAGCAAGCACCCGCCGGGAGAGACTCCCTGCGCCGGCAGCTATTTCAAAAACATAGTGCTTCCCGGCGGGCGTAAAATTCCGGCCGGCCAGTTGCTGGAACAGGCCGGAGCCAGGGGCATGAGGGTGGGCCAGGCGGCAGTTTATCCCGGGCACTGCAATTTCATCATAAATTTAGGACAGGCCAGGGCCCGGGATGTCCTGACTCTGGCAGCTGAGTTGAAAGAAAAAGTCTGGCAGACTTCGGGGCTGGCCCTGGAAGAAGAAGTTATTTTTGTTCCAGAAGACGCTTCAATGCTATGATTTTTTTCGGGTTGAGACCGCGGCGGCCGGCTATCTTCAAAGCTTGTGAGGCCAAAGCCCTGTAAGCCCTGTCCAGACCCGGCTGTTTTGAGGTGAGGGCCAGGTGTTTTTTTACCGTCCCCAGGTCTCCCCGGACCACCGGTCCGGTCAGGCTGGACTCAACACCAAGTTTTTTTACGTTCTGTAAAGTTTTGTCCAGAAGAGGGGTCAGTATTTCCAGAATCGTTTTTTCTTCCAGGCCGGAGGCTCGCAGGAGCTCCTTGACCTCGTTCAACAGGACAATCAAAAAATTTGAGGAAATCGATAGAGCCAGGTGGTAGAGTGGCTTTTCCCGGGCTGACAGCAGCAGGGCCTGGGCTCCCAGCCTGGCCGCCAGTTTCTGGCCCAGTTTTACAGCTTCAGGTTGTCCTTCCAGGCCGATAAAGATGCCCTTGAAAAGTCCCGGTTCAGGCAAGTCCCCAGCAAACGTTTGAGCCGGGTGAAAAGAGGCTACTCTGGCTCCTTTGGCTGATAGCGGTCGGAGCAGGTCCGAGGCGCAGGCTCCGCTCGTATGAAAGACGTATTTCCCCTGCCAGTCGAGGTCCTGGAGTTCTTTCACCACCACCGGAATGAGGTCATCGGGAACGCAGATAAAAATAATCCCGGCTGAGCGGGCCGCCAGCTTGTTGTCGGTGGTTGCCCGGCCCTGGCCAATCATCTTCCTGGCCTGCCGGGCCCGGCCCGGCAGCGGGTCGGCCAGGTATTTTAAGTTCAGGCCTTTTCTGGTCAGGGCGGCAGCCAGGGCTGTCCCCACCCTTCCGGCACCGATGATGGACAAGGTCTTCATTTTTTCTTAAAAAGATCGCTCCATAAAGAAATTTCCAACGGAGTCGAGTCTTCAGCCTGTTTATGCAGCTCCCGTTCTTCCCGGTGGTCTTTGAGGGTTTGTTTCAGCTGTTTGAGAAATTCAAGGGTGCTCATGGACCTGGCCCCATGGCTCCTGGCGATTGCCTTCAACCCGCGGTCAGAACTGACCAGCAGGAAATAGCGCCGGTCTTTTTTCAGCGACAGCAGTTCTTCAATCAGCCGGTCGGCCGGCTGCCCCGGTTCTGGAAAAAGAACCGTGAATTTCGGGTTGAGCCTGATAACCTGCTCATCCAGCGGCGGCTTCCCGTCAAAAACCAGAAATATTCGGGACCGGGTAATCTTCTGAAAAAGGAGCAGCCGGGCGATCAACCGGTTGCGGCTGGCCGGGTCAAATTTGAAATAGGGGTCGGCCTGTCCCATCAGGTTGTTGCCGTCGATTAAATAGGCCATACTCGAAACAGCCCGACCTTTCCTTGAATTTTCCTAAAAAGTCTGGCTCAGCCCGGGGGCCAGCCCAGACGGCGTCCACCCAGCAGGTGGAAATGGATATGAAATACTTCCTGTCCGGAATCGGGCCCGCTGTTAACCACCACCCGGAAACCGCTCCGGTCGATTCCTTTCAGCCGGGCGATTTCCCCGGCCTTGAGCAGGATTCTGCCCAGCAGCCCGGCCTGTTCCGCTTCGGCTTCCTTCAGCCCCGGCAGGTGAGTCTTAGGAATGATCAGAGTGTGGACCGGAGCCTGGGGCCGGATGTCGTCAAAGGCCAGAATTTCCTCATCTTCATAAACGATGGCCGCCGGAATTTCTTTCCTGATAATTTTGCAGAAAATGCAATCGCTCATGTTTTGCCCCCCGTCCTGTTATTGTGGTTATTCTTAAGACGTTCAATCCTCACTCCCAAACGGATCAACTTTTCTTCAATTTTTTCATAACCGCGGTCCAGGTGCTCGATATCGTTGATAGTGGTCTGACCGGTGGCTATCAGTCCGGCCAGCACCAGGCTGGCTGAAGCCCTGAGGTCGGTAGCCACCACTTCCGCTCCTGACAGCGGCGTCTTCCCCCTGACAATGGCTTTATCACCCTGGATTTCAATGTTGGCTCCCAGCCTGATGAGCTCGGTGGCGTGGCCAAAGCGCCGGTCGAAGATGGTTTCGGTGATGATGGAAGTCCCGCTGGCCTGAGTCATCAACACCATGAACTGGGCCTGCATATCGGTGGGAAAACCGGGGTAGGGGGCGGTGGTCACGTCCTGGGGCTTGATTTCCTGGCTGCCGGTGACCCGCAGGGCTCGCCGGCCGGCCTTTTCTACCCTGGCCCCGGAAATGATCAGCTTGTCCGTCAGGGCCTCCAGGTGGGCCGGTTCTACCTCTTTCAAGAGCAGGTCACCGCCGGTCAGAGCCGCGGCTACCATGAAGGTTCCGGCTTCGATCCTGTCGGGAATAATCCGGTGTTCGGCCGGGCCGAGTTCTTCCACGCCTGTTATCCGCAGAGTCTCTTCCCCGATCCCCTCAATCCGGGCACCCATCTTGACCAGCAGCTGGCACAGACTGCTGACCTCGGGTTCAAGGGCGCAGTTTTTCAGGACTGTTTCGCCCCGGGCCAGGGTGGCAGCCATGACCAGGTTTTCGGTCCCGGTGACTGTCTTCTTTTCAAATTCGAATTCTGTCCCCTTGAGTTTTCTGGCCTCGGCTACGATGTAGCCGTGTTCCAGGCTGATGCTGGCTCCGAGCTTCTGCAGGCCGTTAATGTGGAGGTCAACCGGCCTGGTGCCGATGGCGCAGCCTCCGGGCAAAGCCACCACTGCTTTGCCCTTCCTGGCCAGCAGCGGGCCCAGCACCAGTATCGACGCCCTCATGGCCCGGACCAGCTGATAAGGGGCCTGGTCGGAGACTATCTTTTCCGTCTTTATTCTCAGTGATTTCTTTCTGGTCTCATGTTCGGCTCCCAGCTCTTTCATCAGGGTCAGCATGGTTTGCACATCCTTGACCAGGGGGACGTTGCTGAGCCGGATTTCTTCAGCCGTAAGCAGAGAAGCGGCGATGGCCGGCAGGACGGCATTCTTGGCCCCGCTTATGGTCACTTCGCCGCGGAGCTGGTAGGGTTTCTCAGTATAGATTCTCAGAGCTTCCATGCCCTGATTTTAGTCGAGCTTCTGAGAAAATTCAAACTCGCCTGGCAACCGGGCTGGCTTAAAGAGAATTCAGGGCTTGATTGAGGTCTTCAATTATGTCGTCGGGATTCTCGGCCCCCACGCACAGCCTGATGAGCTGGGGCGGTATGTCAGCCATTCTTCTGGCCTCTTCTCCCTGTTGCTGGTGGGTGGAAATGGCCGGGATGGTGGCCACGCTCTTGATCCGACCGAGGTCGGTGGCCCGGAAAATGATTTGGAAGCGGTCGAAAACTTTCCTGGCATTTTCTGGCGGACCGTCCACCCGGAAGCTCATCAGGTGGCCATAACGGTTGACCTCCTGTCCGCGGCCGTCGTCAGAGTCCACCAGTTTCATGTATTTTTTAGCCAGGGGGTGGAGCTTGTAGCTGGGCAGCCCGAGGTAATCAACCTGGTAGACCCGTGGATGTTTTTCCAGGAACTCAGCCACCTTCTGGCAGTTCTGGCTGACTATGTCCATTCTCATCCTCAGGGTGCGGAGGTCGTTAAGGGCCATCAGGGCGTTGAAAGGAGAAGCGGCCGGGCCGTTGTCGCGGTAGGGCCAGAATTTCACGTACTCGGCAAAACTGGCCTTGAAATTAGGGTCCTCATTCTTGATTTTGGTGATGATAGGTTTCTTGCTGATCAGAGCCCCGCCGATGGCCAGACCCCCGGTGGTTATGGATTTGGTCAGCGAATGGACCACGATATCGGCCCCGTAGGCGATGGGTCGCATCAGGGCCGGGGTGGCGCAGGTGGCATCGAAGATCAGCGGTATTTCCCAGGAATGGGCCAGGTCAGCCAGGGCCTTGATGTCACAGAATGATTGCTGAGGGTTGCTCGGGGCTTCAACATAAAGGAAACGGGTATCTTCGTCAATCTTGGCTTTCCACTCTTCAATGTCTTCCGGGTGAAGTACCCAGCGCACTTCTATGCCTCTTTCCTTCATCTTCCGTACGGAAAAGTGCTGGAAGGTTCCGCCGTAAAGCTGGACGGAGGAGACGAAATTTATCTTTTCCGGACCCTCTTTCTGTTTGACCAGGAAAGGGTCAACGGCCATCATGATGGCGGCCATGCCCGAGGCTGTGACCACACAGGAAGTGTCGTATCCAGACTTGTAACCTTCCAGCAAAGCCAGGACATATTCAAGGTAATAGGTAGTGGGGTTGGCTATCCTGGTGTAGCACCAGGTGGGGATGAGGTAGGCCAGGGCGGCTTCCAGCTCGTCTGAATCCCGGTAGCCCTGGGAAGTAGCCAGGTAGAGTGGTTCCACGATAGCTCCCTGGTTGCGGTCGAGGGCTTCTTCCAGCGAATAAAGCCCGTGGACGGCGATGGTGTCAAATTTCATCCTCTGCATCCTGGCCCTGATTTCTTCCTGCCTGGCCAGGAACAGCCTGGCTTCCTGCATATACCTCTCCACTCCGGGAGAATATTTTTTTGGTTCAGACATGAGGCCTCCATTTGTTTTTATGAATTTTGAGCTGTTTTCTTTCAGGCGGGATAGACGGATTTAGGGCGGCCTGGGGCCGCATCAGGTATTCTAAACTGGAACTCATACAGATAACAAAATACCACACCACCGGTGGGGGTAGTCAAGCGGTAATTTCTTTCAGGTTAAGACATGGTATCCAGTTTAAGGGCAGTATCTGGAAGCGGCGCGGTGGCAGTCCGGCAGTCAGCCCCTTCTCCTTCCCTGGCCGCGGCTCCAGGCCGGGAATCCTCTTCTATCTCTCAGGGTAATGGTCTGGTTGCTGATTCTCATTTCCCGGGCGATGACCAGTTTGCGGCCCTCTTTTTGCTCTTCGGCCAGTGAACCCACCAGCCGGATTTTTTCCCCCTTGTGAATATCAGTTCTAAAAAACCAGGCTGGAGCCGTCTCCACCTCTACCAGCTCGTTGCTGTTTTTATCTTTGACCAGGAGAATCAGGAAGCTGGACCGCCCTTCATACCTTGTTTCGAATTTGATGTCATCCACCTGGCCTTCGATGGTGACTTCCCGGTCAACGTTGTAAAAATGGGGACGGCTGGCCGGCGGCTGTTCCTGAAGGTCGGCTTCCGGCCTGAGGCCCCGGGCCGAGACCTGGCTGAAAATCAGAAATAAAAGAACGACAAGATAAAAGGCAAACCGGCAGCACTGGTGAGCCAGGTCTGGCGTTTTATCTAGTTTCTTTCTGGTTAGGCTTTTTGAATTTTTACATCTTTCCATCTCAGCCTCCTTATTTGGAAGGCGATACCTGGAGGTTCCAGGTCAGTCCCCCGCTGATCACATTCCCGCTCCAGGAAAACCAGGGATCGGTGGAAGAATTCTTGACGTAGGCGTAATTGATAAAAAGCGAAACCCGGCTCAGGTCCAGCTGAAGTCTGGCGCTGAACTGATGCCTGGTATCCTCCCTGGTAACTCCGAGGCTGTTACCTTCAAGGTCCAGGCTGTCCAGCCCGGGGAATTTCCTGGAAAAATAATCGTACTGGAGCTCGCTGTTCAGTCTGTCGGAAAGCACGGCCGTCAGCTTGGCTCGCAGGGAATAACCTTCCCAGCTGAACTGGTCATAGGTGGGATTCTCCACCATGAAAAGTTCATCGCTGGAGGCAAAGGGGTTTTCGCCTTTCAGGTTCCATTGTCGCAGGGCGCTCAGGCTAAGTCCCAAACGGTCGCCTATTCCCTGAGCCAGCAGGCCACTCACCGAGAATACCTGGATGCTTCTATTCCCGGTGAAATAAATGGTCTGGTAGGGAATACCCCGGAGGCTGTAGCTGCCTCCCATTTCGTAATTCTGTCCCGGGTTCCCGTGCCCGCCTGGCCCACCCTGCAGGGCGGCTAAGGGCAGCAGGTATGGACCGTAGTGTCCAAGGGCTTTCAAGCCAGAAGTTGAGGCGGCCGCGGCTAAAGGCGTTTCCGTCTCTTCGCTGGCGGTGATTGTTCCTGGGTGAAAATAAAGCTTATAGCCATAACCGGCCTCCAGCTTAACCGTGGTTCTGGAAGAAAAATAATGGTCCAGGGACAGGCTGGCGTTTCCGGAAAAATAGTCGAAGATAGAATATTTGTAGTCCCTTAGCTGGGTTATGGTGTCCAGTCTCAGGATGGTCGAGGAATCGAGGTAGCTCTTGAAGTTGGCCAGGAAGCGGATCGTCCCGTGATTGAAATATTCGTACAGGCTGCGAAAAAGAACGGCCTCGCCTTCCAGGGCCAGGTAGAAAGCGCTCCTGGCTCCGGCCGGCACCAGGTAGTCAGCCCCCAGCTTACCAGCGAAAGAACTTAGTCCGGAGTATTTGTAAAGATAACTGAGGTTGAAGTCGCCATAGAGAGCGATGGCTTTTGAATCACCACCAAAATAAAGGGAGGCGGTAGTCAGCTGGTCGGAAAGGGGCTGGTAAGACTGGAAAATGTTGCTGGTAGAGTTGTGAGTCAGGGAGAACTGAACCGTGGAGCCCCGGGAATAGCCGGCCAGGAAGAAGACCGACAGCCAGGCTGTTAACAGCAGAGCCAGGTTTCTTCTACCGAGCATACGATAAGAAATTCCTTTCATCCGCATTATATAATTTTTTAATCCTGTTCTTAAACCGGGCATTTTCCCCTCCTATCTGCAGGCTACTGCAGGCATGATCCAGATCCAGAATGGCCAACTGAAAATAATAAAAACAGGAGAGAACCGGGATGGCCTACCCGGTTCTCTCCGGCTGGTTATGCGCCTCAACGGTTCCCTTTTCTGGCGACTGCCCCTTTGGGCCCGGTACCGTCGCAGATTCTGGCAGCCAGGCTGGTCTGGGTGCGGAAGGTGGACCTGGACATAACCATGTTTCTGTTCATAGCTTTGTTAATCATCTGTCCAGAAGCGCTGCCTTCGGGAGAACCCTTGTATCCTGTGCCGTCTTTGGGTGCGGTCCAGTCAGGGTCCTGGCAGTTGGGAATACCATCTCCGTCATGATCCCGGTAGAAGTCATTTATTCCATCTCCGTCTTCATCCACAAAAGGGCCGCCCTTCTTGACTCTGTTCTTAGGCTGCTCTTTAACCTGATTCTGGACCCGGGCTCTCTCCTCATTTCTAATCTGGTTCTTAGTCTGATTCTGTGCTTGTTTGGAGTTGACCAGAGTGTGCTCCACCACCGGTTTGCCCTCACCTTCTTTGGTTATGGTAACCTGATTCTGCACAGTTTGGTTCTGCACCTGGTGCTGGATCTGGAGCTGGTGCTGATTCTCTACCTGGCCCTGTTCGTTCTCCTGTCTTTCGACCCGATTCTGAATTTCGTTCCGGACCTGGGTTTGCGACCGGGAATTTTCACTGGCCTGGTTTTCTATGGTTTTCTGCACCTCGGCCCGGACCTGCTCCTGCTCTCTGGTTCTTTCTTGCTGCTGAGTTTGAGGCTGTTCGTCACCTTTGTTCTGAACCTGGTTCTTGACCTGTGTCTGCTCCTGGTTCTTCACCTTTTCCTTCTGCTCGACTTTCGCTTTTTCTTTGGTCTGCTCGGTATTCTCCTGGGCGAAAGAAAAGGAAGCCACCAGGGCTACCGCCAGAATGACGATGGCTACTGACCTCAAAACTTTTGTTATCCTCATGTTTAACCTCCTTATCATGAGTTTCGCCCTTATTTATTGCAAAGACCGTGCCAGGTTGTAAATTATTCATAATAAATTAATTAAGATTCTTGTCAGTCAACATCTCTGACAAATTTGACCGGTTTCCTACAATTTTGTCGGGCTCAGGAAGTCTTTAAGGCGAATGGGGCCCCTTGAAGCCAGAGATGGGCAGTTAGTAAGTTTTGTCACGGGATAGGCAGACCGGCTTTTCTGACGGGCTTGCGGAAAAAACTATTAATAAATACTAGACCCGGATGGTAGGAACGCCTCCATTCTCATTTTCGGCCAAGAACCCGTGTGGCCTGGACTTCAGCCTGAACCTGCCGGGCGCCTATTTCCACACAGGTCAGTATTTTCCTTTTATTTCAATCCGCCAGTTACTTTGAGAGTGATAAAGGATGGCCCCGTTCGGACTCCGTTTGTTATCGTCCCTGATTTTTTATTTAAGCGCGCAGCGGCTGATGGCCAGCAGGTCGGAGAGAATGGAAAAACCGGTTTCAGTTCGCCCGGCGCCCGCTCCCTGGATGGTGACTTTGCCCATCAGGTCAGTGTCGAAGGTCAGGGCGTTCTGGGCCCCCATGACCCCGGCCAGGGGATCGGTCAGCGGCAGCTTTTGCGGGGCGACGCTGGCCTCAATTTTCTCTCCATTCTTCTTCACGCTGGCTACGAGCTTGTATCTCAGCCCGGCTTCTCTGGCTTCCAGAATATCTTTTTTTCTAAGGTGGGAAATACCCTGTCGCCGGACATCAGCCGGTTTGAGCTGGCCGCCCATCAGAGCGTTGGCCAGGATGACCACCTTGGCCACGGCGTCGAAGCCTTCGACATCGGCCGTGGGGTCGGCTTCGGCATAGCCCAGCTGCTGGGCCAGTTTCAGGGCTTCGTCATATTCCAGGCCATCCAGTTCCATCTGGCTCAGGATGAAATTGGTGGTGCCGTTCAGAATTCCCTTAACTTCCCTGAGGTCATTGCCAGCCAGCCCGTTTTCAAATAAGTGAAAGACCGGGGTGCCGCTCATCACCGTACCTTCAATCCTGAAGTGGCGGCGGTTGAGGTGGGCCAGCTCTTTAAGCTCCTGGTAATGCAGGGCGGCCGGTCCCTTGTTGGAGGTGACCACGTGTTTTCCCGTCCGCAGGGCTTTCTTGATGTAGGAGGTGGCGGGTTCGCCGGTCTTGATGTCGGTGTAAGTCATTTCGGCCATGATGTCGGCCTCGACCTGCTCTATCAGGTCCAGTGGGTCAAGGTAATCGTCGGTTTTCTGTTTGGGACCGGGGTACTGGTTGAGCTTCTTCCCTTCCTTAAGGGTTTCCAGGACTTTTTGAATCTGCAGGCCTTCGGGCGCGACCACGGTGCCCTTCATCAGGTCAGTTATAGCCACAATTTTCGGTTCGAATTGATAACAGTCGCGCAGGAATTCAGCTTTGCGCTCCAGGATTTCCAGTAAGCCCTGGCCGACTGTTCCACATCCGATTAAGATTATTTTATATTCCATGATGACCTCCCATCGTGCTGGCTATCTTATCATAAAATAATTTTTGGGAAAAGGATGGAAAGGGGGCCAGGACCGGCTGACAGACGGACGAATTCAAAAAAACAGTGGCTCCCTGATACTGGAAGATAATCTGGCCTTTCTTGCCTTCAATCGTGATTCAAAGTCCGTCAGCAGCAAGACAGCCTGCGGCCGAAAATTCCTTTGGTCCGGTCCTGACTTCGGATTTCAGGCTGGAAGGAAGCCCGGAAGCTTCAGGCCCTGTGGACAGGAAACCCTGAGGGCAGATGTTGATTGATCTTCTGCTCGCGGGTTCCGGCTTTTCCTAATTTAAAAAAAAAGGGGCTGTCCGGAAGGACAGCCCCTGATTGTTCAACTGCTAGAGGCTCAGACTTTGGGCGCCTGCTGGGAAGCGATGAACTGCTCAATCCACTCGGTGGTCACGCTCTTGGGTCTTTCGATAGGCAGTCCAAGGGCCCTATCCCAGATGAGCTGAGCCAGAACGCCCATGGCTCTGGAGACACCGAAGAATACTGTGTAGAAATCGTATTCGGTTACACCATAGTGCCAGAGCAGGCAGCCGGAATGAGCGTCAACGTTGGGCCAGGGGTTCTTAGCTTTGCCGTGCTGAGTCAGGATGTCCGGGGCCACTTCAAAAACCTTGCTGACGACCTGGAAAATCGGGTCGTTGGGCAGGTGCTTGAGAGCGAAATCTCTCTGGGCGATGAACCGGGGGTCTGTCTTACGCAGAACGGCATGACCGTAACCGGGAACGACCTTGCCGGCATTCAGGGTGTCCCAGATGTACTGGCTGATCTGTTCCTTGGTCGGCTCCTGTCCAATCTTGTCCATCATTTCCATGATCCAGCGCAGCACTTCCTGGTTGGCCAGGCCGTGCAGCGGTCCGGCCAGTCCGTCCATGGAGGCCGACAGAGAATAGTAAGCGTCGGACAGGGCTGAGCCCACCAGGTGGCAGGTATGGGCGGAGACGTTGCCGCCTTCGTGGTCGCAGTGCAGCACCAGGTAGAGCCTCATCAGGTCCTTGAAGGCCGGGTCGTCGGTGACACCCAGCATGTGGGCGAAGTTTCCGCCCCAGTCCAGCTTGGGGTCAGCCGGGATGTGCTGGCCGCCCTTGTAGCTGCGGCGATAGATGTAGGCGGCGATGGCCGGCAGCTTGGCCAGGATGTTCATCACGTCTTCGTACATCGGGTCCCAGTAATCCAGCTTGTGCATACCCTGACGGTATCTCTCGGCGAAGACTGATTCCTTCTGCAGCTGCAGAATGGCCAGGGCAAACTGGGTCATGGGGTGGGTATCGGCCGGGACAGTGTTCAAAACGTCGATCAGGTACTTGGGCAGGGCGCTTCTCTTGCGCCATTCCTCGGTGATAGCCTGGCAGTCTTCATAAGTTGGGATATCACCGGTCAGCAGCAGATAGAACATGCCCTCGGGCAGGGGCTCTTCAGTTCCCGGAGCTTTGGGCAGCTTTTCCCGGACTTCAGGGATGGTGTAGCCGCGGAACCGGATGCCCTCGTTGGGGTCCAGAGCCGAACATTCCCAGACCATGCACTTAACACTGCGCATGCCACCGTAGGTCTGAGCTATGGTGACATCGGAAATCTTCAGTTCCCCATGTTCCTTGAGAATCTTCTGGATTCTCTCTCTCATGGGCAGCATTTTGGAGACAAACTTTTCCTTTAATGTAGCCATTCAGAAACCTCCTTTAGGCTTTTAATTGCTTATTTAAAAAAAGAACAAACTTAAGAAAAAAATATAACATTATAGAGAACGGCAAGTCAATTTATATTTTCAGAGTTTTAAAGGTCTTGATTTTTGCCGGCAGGACTTATATTCTTTAAGACAAATACCGTCCTGGGGACAGGATGGTTGTGAAAGGAGAAAAAAATGGGAGCGCTGATTGTGCTGTTGATAATCATAGGTCTTCTGGTATTGATTGCGATTGGCATCTATAACAGCCTGGTAGTCCTGCGCAACCGCTGTGACAATGCCTGGGCCCAGGTCGATGTCCAGCTACGCCGCCGCTATGACCTGATTCCCAACCTGGTGGAAACGGTTAAGGGCTATGCCAAACATGAACGGGAAGTCTTCGAGAAGGTGACCGAGGCCCGGACCAGGGCCATCAACGCCCAGACCGTCAAGGAGCAGGGACAGGCCGAGAACATGCTGACCGGCGCCCTGAAGTCTCTTTTTGCCGTGGTGGAAAATTATCCCGAGCTGAAGGCCAACCAGAATTTCCTGATGCTGCAGGAAGAGCTGGCCGGAACCGAGAGCAAAATCGCTTATGCCCGGCAGTTTTACAACGACACGGTCATGAAGTTCAACATGAAACAGCAGGTCTTTCCCTCCAACCTGATTGCCAAGATGTTCGGCTTCAAGGAGAGAGATTATTTTGAGATAGAAGAACCCGAAGCCCGGGGGCCGGTTAAGGTTTCCTTCTGAAAGCTCTCCGACTAGAATTGATCCAGCCCGAATCAAGACGGGGCAACCATGTATGAACAGATAACCAGCAACAAATTCAAGTCGGCTTTGCTGGTCCTGTTTTTTGTGGCCTTCATTTTTCTCCTGGTCTGGCTTTTTGAAGAAATCACCGGCTGGGGAAAGGGCGGTTTTATCCTGGCGCTTCTGGTTTCTCTGGCCATGGCCGTCAGCGGATATTATTATAGTGATAAGATCGTCCTAACCATCAGCCGGGCCCGACCGGTAACCAGGGAAGAATTCCCCTATCTCTACCATACGGTCGAAGGCCTGGCCATAGCTGCAGGAATCCCCGCTCCCCGCTGCTATGTGATTGAGGATACTGCACCCAACGCTTTTGCCACCGGGCGCAACCCCAGGAATGCAGTCATCTGTGTGACCACCGGCCTGTTGCAAAAAATGAATCGCCTGGAACTGGAGGGAGTGGTAGCTCACGAAATGTCGCACATCAAGAACTATGACGTGCTCCTGCAAACTGTAGCTGTGGTTATGGTAGGGATAGTGGCCCTGCTCAGCGACTGGTTGCTGCGCAGTTTCTGGTGGGGAGGCGGCCGGAGAAAAAGTCGCCAGGGAAAAGATGGTGGGCAGGCTGGGGCCATTCTGCTCGTTGTAGCTCTGGTTCTGGCTATTCTGTCTCCCCTTATTGCCCAGCTTCTGCAGTTAGCCATTTCCAGGCGCCGGGAATTCCTGGCTGATGCCAGCGGAGCCATGCTGACCCGCTACCCGGCCGGACTGGCCTCGGCCCTGCGTAAGATTGCGGCCGACCCGGAGCCGCTGGAAGCAGCCAACAAGGCCACCGCCCACCTTTACATCGTCAACCCGCTGAAGAATGTCGGGGGCAGGATGAACAAGCTATTCAGCACCCATCCCCCGATTGAAGAACGAATCGCAGCCCTGGAAAAGATGTCGTTTGACCGAGTTTAAGGGCAGAAATCTCCAGCCGGTCAGAACCGATGGCTCAAACCGCGGCCTTCAACTCCGGCCATCTCTTGCAACTTCAATATCGTTTGTCTATAATTTAGACACCCCGGGCGGGGTCGTAGTTCAGCTGGTTAGAACGCCGGCCTGTCACGCCGGAGGTCGCGAGTTCGAGTCTCGTCGGCCCCGCCATTTTTTCTATCCATTCTTCCACTGTTAGCTTCTGATTTCTATGTCGAGAAATGGGTTTGGTTTCGCCAGAAATCCTACTAAATTAGTAGGAATAAAGCTTCTGGCGACTCCTTGAATGTTATTTTGTTAGTTTATTCCCTTGATAATCATTTGCGCTTTTTTATGAGCGCTGCTTCCGCCCGGTTCGGGTCTTCCAGCCTTCACTCTAATTCAGGACCAGATTAGATTTCTTTGTTGGAGGAAAGGCCTCGGCTTTCAGGCAGGTCAGATTTCCAGCCCGGGAGAAAAAGAAACTGGAGAAAAAGACCACCCTGGTGGCTCGGGTATCAGGCTATGGAACCGGCCAGAGATTAAAGAATAGAAAAGCTGACCTGGTAATTTTCAGGTTCTGGGGAAAGAATAAACATTCTGACCGCTGCCCAGCAGGCGGCCAGCAGAGTTTGCCATCCAGGCTACTTTATAAAATTCAGGTGGTATGTTATAAATATAGCTAATAATTTCAGGAGGAATCGATGTCAGATAAAACCAAAATCCTGGTGATAGATGACGACCCGGCCATCTGCCTTTCGGTCAAAGCCATACTGGAAGCTAGCGGTTATGAAGTTTACACCGCTCTCAGCGGGAAGGAAGGGCTGGAACTTTTCCGGCAGGTGGGCCCGGAACTTGTCCTCTGTGACATGATGATGGAAGACATTGATGCCGGAGCCAAAGTGGCTGGGGTTATCAAGAAAGAGCGCCCCGAACTTCCAGTCTTCCTGTTAAGCACCATCGGCGAGGCCACGGCCAGGACTATCGGTCTGGATGAACTCGGTTTTAACGGTGTCTTTCAGAAACCGGTCAATTTTGACCTGCTGCTGAGTGTCCTCGAAAAGCACAGAAAGAAAAGCTGATTTCTGCCTGCTCCAGCGAAAGTCCTGAACATGGAAAGGTCTCTGGCCGAACTCTTTCGCCTCCATCCCCAACTGGATAGCTTTTTTGAGGCGGTGCGTCAACTGGGGGGACAATTCCCGCTGGGAGCCGAGGAGATGGTGGCCCTGGGCCAGGCCTATTTCGAACGTTACCCGGAGAAATTTGTTAAGAGGGATCTGGAAGAGGTGCGGCTGGGTTACCAGCTGACACGGTTTTGTCTTCTGGAAAAAGCCCTGGACAATTTCCCGGAAGAGGTCAAGGGTTTTTTCAGGCGGGCTTTTGACCAACCGCCAGCCATTTCTGAGATTCTCCAGGAATTCAGGGAATCGGACCACGGGGAGAAACTCGCGGATTATTTCAGCCAGCTTCAGGCCGCACTTTCGGCCATGAAAAACACGGTGGATGAACTGCCGAAGGGGATGGTCAAGGAGAGATTCCTGGGCGGGATATCCACCCTGTTCAACGTCGTTTATCTTTTGAAAATTCTGATTTCCCGAGCCTGATAAAAAGTTTACAAGGTGCTGTTTTTCTGGTAATTTTGATTCTAACTGGCAGGGGAGTGAAAAGTTTACTTCTCCGGAAATGAAACAGATAGGAGAGAAAAGTGTCCTACCAGAGAGGTATCTGCAACTTCTGCGGAACTGGCTGCGGGCATCTTCTTCAGGTAGAAGATGGTCGGGTCCGGGGAGTCTATCCTCTGCCCGGGCACCCGCTGAGTCAGGGCCGGCTGTGTGTTCGCGGCTGGCACATCCACGAGCTGTTACAAACCGAAGAAAGAATTACCAGTGCTTTTGTCAGGGAAAACGGTGAGCTCCGCCAGGCATCATTGAACCAGGCCCTGGACTATGTAGCGAAAAAGCTCCGGAACCTCACTGGGGAGGAAATTGCTTTCCTGGCTTCTCCCCGGGCTTCCAATGAGGACAACTATCTGTTCGGGAAGTTTGCCCGGGCGGTGATGAAGTGCAATAACCTCAGCCTGGCTTCTGATGCCGGGCAGGAAGAAAGTGCCCGGGTGTTGCTTGAGGGTTGTGGCTGGCCGGCGGCTACCGGTTCCTTGGCCGGGTTGAAACAGGCCGATTTTATCCTGGTGGCCGGAGGCGACCTGACCAAGCAAAATCCAATTATCGCCAGTGAAATTCACCGGGCGAGAAGAGCCGGGGCCTTGGTGGTTACGGTTTCGCCCCGCAAGACTCAGATGGCCCGGCTCAGCCGGCTTCACCTTCGTCCCGTACCGGGCACCATGGCCCTGGTTTTTGAAGCCATGGCCCGGATAATTTTTGATGAAAAAAAGTATGAGTGGGCTTGTTTAGAAAAATACACCGAAAATCTCCAGGAATACCTGGAGCATCTGGAGAAAATTAACTTAGAAGAAATCCTGCTTCAGACCGGAGTGCCCCGGGAGACCCTGACCGAGCTGGCCGGCCAGCTGTCCAATTCGGAGTCGGCCTATGCTTTCTACCCGACTGGAGTCCAGAGTCTCGACCGCCGGACCATGGCTGCCTTATTCAACCTGATGCTAATGACCGGAAAGCTGGGTCAGAAAGAAGGCGGTTTAATACCGGTTACCGGAATAAGCAACCTGCTCGGCAGCTATGATATGGGTATTTTGCCGGTTTTCCTTCCTGGCTACCAGGATGCTTCCGATGAAGATAATTGCCGGAAACTTGAACTGCTGTGGCAGACCAATCTCAGTCGGACTCCAGGCCGAAATGTCAGTGCCAGTCTGGCTGAGAACAAATCATTACGAGCCCTGATGGTAGCAGACCACGATGAAGAAATAATCAGGAATGTCAACAGGATTAAAGACCTGGAGCTGGTTGTTTATTTCGGGGCCTACCAGAATGCTTTTGCCCGTTTGGCCCATGTAATCATTCCGCGGCCCAGTTACGCCGAAGCCGATGGCACCTACACCAACTTTGAACGCCGCGTCCAGCTTAACCGTCAGAAAGTTAAACCGCCCTCTGAGGTCCAGCCGCTCTGGAAGACGCTATCCGAGCTGGCCAGGGCTCTGGGCTATAACTGGCAGTATGGCTCAGCCGAAGAGGTCATGTCAGAGATAAGGCAAGTCGTGCCTCAATACTCCGGGCTGACCTACGAGAAGCTTGAATCCTCTTTGGGGATAAAGTGGCCGGTTGATGAACGTCATCCTGAAGGAACAGACTGCCTTCTGCTGGAACAAAATAATGCTAAGTTCCGGTTTGTGCTGGAGGAGAAAAGTCTGCCTCAGTCCGGTCTTTTTGCGGAGAAGAGCACCAATTTTCCTTTTAAATTAACGGTCGGCCGGAGCAATTATTTCTGGCATCAGAACTCGGTCATGAAGAGAACTTTTATTCCGAAAAGAGAATACAACGCTCTGCTGCTTCTTTATCCTAAGGGATTTGTGGAAATATCGGAAGAAGATGCCAGCCGGCTGAAGTTGCGAGAAAAACAGCCGGTTCGGGTCATCTCTGAATCAGCCGAAATTACTCTGGCGGCCAGGATTTCGCCGGATGTGCTTCCTGGTCAGCTCTACATTCCTTACTTTGTAGAAGAGATGATTCCGGAATTTCTCCTTCGACAGGTTGCCGAGCTGGAAAAAAGCGAAGAATATTTCCTGCCGGTCCGGCTGGAGAAAGCGGGGTAAAAGATGTACTGGCTGGAACAACCTCAGGCAGAACATATGTTAAAAAAGCTGGCCGGGGAGTACGAGCTTTTCGGACCACGCCGGGACGAGGTTTCAGGAGAAATTATTTTTGACCGACTGACAAATCCGCAGCAGCTAAATTTCGAGGCGGCCATTCCCTACAACCCGCCCAAGTACATCCTTTTCCCGCATTATGAAGAAATACTGAAATACTGCTATGACCGCCAGACGAGCAAAGTTGCCATAGAGAAAATCAGTCATTTGAAACCCAAGGCCCTGGTGGGGCTGAGAGCCTGTGACCTCAATGGTCTTCTGTGTCTGGACCGATTCTTCCTCGGTCAGGAATTCGTCGATGAAGTCTATTTGGAACACAGAAAGAAGCTTTTTCTCGTTTCCAACACCTGTGTCAGGCCTTTTCCCCAGTGTTTCTGTGTTTGTACTGATAGCGGCCCGGCAGCCAGGGAAGGTTTTGACCTGAATTTGACCCGGGTGGGCCAGCGCTACCTGGTAGAAGTTGGTTCAAAGAAGGGACAGGCAATGGTAGAAGAACTTGGACTTAAGGAAGCCGGACCAGAAGCGGCCGGGCTTAAGAAAAAAGTGGTGGATGAATCAGTCTCTTCTTTTGACACTTTTGCTTTAGAGAACAAAGCCTGGATTTCCCGGGCCACCAACCGCCTGACGACTGGCTTTATCAAGCCGGAAGTCTGGGAGTACATTGGTAATCAATGTTTTGAATGCGGAGCCTGTTCCTTTGTTTGTCCGACCTGCTCCTGCTTCAACGTGGAAGATGTCAACCGGCTTGATGGCACCACCGACCGGGTTCGCACCTGGGATTCCTGTTCCTTTGAAGGCTACACCAAGATGGCTGGTGACCACAATCCCAGAAAGCCGGTTGAAGACCGCAGGAATAAGCGTTTCTTCTGCAAGCTGTCCTATTCCCAGTCCAAAAAGTATCTCCGTCCGGGCTGTGTGGGCTGCGGTCGCTGTGCCCGCGTCTGTCCGGGTGACATCGGCTTGCCCAATGTCGTCACTTACATCAGAAGAGAAATAACCGGAGAATGACCATGGAAAGCAGTCTGATACCAATAGTTACCGTTCCGGAAGTGGCCACGGTGGTGGAAATCAGAGATGAAATTGAAGAGGTGAAGACTTTTTATTTCAGTTTTGACCGGCCGGAAATTGAACAGGCCTTTAAAGTCAGGTCCGGCCAGTTTATCATGGGCACAGTTTTCGGGGCGGGTGAGTTTGCTGTTTCCCTGCCCTTCAGTCCGGAAAACGACCGCAAGCATATTTCTGTTAGAAGAGTGGGAAAGGTAACCGCCGCTCTTCACAAACTTCAGCCTGGTGATAAGATTGGCGTTCGTGGGCCGTTTGGCAACGGCTTTCCCTTTGAGGAGATAAAGGGGAAAAATATTATTTACGTGGCCGGTGGCATTGGTCTCATTCCGCTTCGTTCTTCCATCGTCCATGTGCTACAGCACCGGCCAGAATTTGGCCGGGTGATTCTGGTCTATGGAGCCAGGAGTTCTCGAGATTTAATGTACAAGGAATCCATCCGGGAATGGAAGGCGACGGAGAATTTTGAAACCTATTTCACCATTGACCGGCCGGAGCCGGGCTGGAACGGGGAAGTCGGTTTTGTCAACCAGCTGGTGGCCAAGATTAACCTGCCGGCTGAAAACACCGTGGCTTTTGTCTGCGGGCCACCGGTCATGTTTAACTCGGTGATTAAAGAACTGAAGTTAAAGGGCATCAAGGAAGAGAACATCTATTCTACGCTGGAGCGACACATGAAATGTGGCATAGGGAAGTGCCAGCATTGCGCCATCGGTCGGACGCTGGTGTGCGTTGATGGCCCGGTTTATACCTATAAGCAGGTCAAGACCCTGGGAGAGCAGATTTAAGATGGAACCTATTGACCTGCTGAAAGAGATTGTTGGAGAGAGGACCGTTTTTGCCGGTATCGGCAACGCTCTGCGTGGTGATGATGGTTTTGGCCCTTATTTCATAAATAAATTAAAGGAAAGAAAACTGGTGCCAGAAGATTATCTTCTGACAGTGGAAGATGTGCCGGAAAACTTTGCCTTTCCCATTTCCAGGATAGAGGCTGACAACGTGGTTTTTGTTGATGCTGTGATCGTGGAAGAAGCGCCGGCGGGCTCGGTGATTTTTGGCCCGTTGGAAGCATTTGAAGAAATTGGCGAAATTGCTTCCACCCACCGCCTGTCCTTAAAACTCACGGCCCGGATAATTAAGGAGACCGGCAAAAAAGTTTTTATCCTTGGGGTAGTGCCAGAAACCACAGAATTCGGCCGGGGGATGACGCCACCGGTCATCAGGTCCGCAGATGAACTGGTGGAAGTGTTCGGCGACCTGATTTCTGAAAAAGATAAATCCCTTGAAAACAACCCGGATGAAACCAGGAGTTCGAAAAGCAGAGCAAGAAAAAAGGAGAAAACCTGATGTCCGCTGTTTTGCTTTTCTGGTTAATATTGCTGGCTCTATTGATCTCGTCTTTTTCCACCCTGCTTTTTAAGAATAAGGACAGGCTGGCAAGGTTAAGCGGAACAGCTCTGGTTTCCTTAAGCTCCCTGGTTTTAATCTTTCTGGCCAGCCAGGTTCTCTGGCAGCAGGAACATCCGGTGGAGTTTGAAATCCATTTTCTATCGTTGAGCCTTCCAGTTCTGATTGACGGATTTTCCAGCCTGTTCCTGATGCTGCTGGCGGTTCTAACCTTGAGTTCAGTTGTTTTTTCTTTCGGTTTTAATAAAGGCTTTAAGACTGTGGCTGACTGGAAGTTTTACTCGGTTTTTCCCTGGTTTATAGCCGGCCTGGTAGGGTTGCTGACGGTTGATGACCTGGGCCCGGGTTTTACCATCGCCTGGCAGCTTATGGTCTGGTCTTCGTATTTACTGGTCAGGTGGGGCCGTCCGGCTAAACTCTCAGCGCGGCCAGCGCTGGTTTACCTGCTTTTTATGGAAGCCGCCTGGGTAATGATTGTCGGGGCGCCTTTTTTGGTTAAAGGCTACAGCTTCGGAACTCCCCTGATGGAAATCGGACAGAAACTGGCTGGGAGCGGGCAGGCTTCCAGCCTGCTCTTTTTTGCCCTGCTTCTGCTGGGCTTTGGTATTAAAACTGGAGTTTTTCCCCTTGGGCAGTTCTGGATTCCCGGTGCGTATTCCACGGCCAGTCCTTCGGTTTCGGCCCTGCTGGCTGGCATCCTGGAAAAAACCGGGGTGTTCGGGCTGGTGCGCATCTTTTTCTTTGTAGCTCAGGGCGCTTCGCCGAATTTCAGTGCCGCCCTCTGGGGCCAGACTCTTTTAATCGCCGGAACTCTGACCCTGTTTATTGGCACAGTCCAGGCCATAAAACAGAGCGATTACCTCAAACTGCTGGCTTATAGTTCTATAGGTCAGGTCGGCTACATCCTGTTTGCCCTGGGCAGCAGTCTGCTGGCCTGGAGTTCTGGTTCTGCCGCTGGTCAATCATTGGCGCTCATAATTTTTATTGGCGCCATCTATCACAGTCTTAATCATGGAATATTTAAGAGCTTACTTTTTCTGACCGGTGGCAACCTGCTCTACTCCACCCGCACTCGAGACCTCAACCGCCTCGGTGGGCTTCTGGCCGTTATGCCGGCAACCGGCCTTCTGGTAGCTCTGGCTTCATATTCCATTGCGGGCATGCCGGCTTCCAGCGGTTTTGTCAGCAAGTGGCTGATGATTTCAGGGAATTTCCTGGGCGGCCGGAACAGCCTGCTTCTGACTCTATGCGGAATAATTGCCCTGTTTACAGCTGCCTTCACTCTGGCCTGCTATGTTAAATTCTTCGGCCTGGCTTTCACTTCAGCCGGCGCGAACTGGAAATTGAAAAGGGAAGTAAAAGAAGCACCAGCTCCTATGGTAGGCGCCGGAATTTTCCTGGCCCTGATTTGTCTGAGCCAGGCTTTCTTGCCTATGGCTTATGTAAAACTTATAAACCGCAGCCTGAACCTGAGTGAAGGATTCCTACTGGCTGGCAGCAGCCAGGATTACCTCACCGGCAGTTTATTTAGTTTGAGAATGTTTGATGGACAGCAGTGGCTGGCGGGTGTGGCCCCGCTGGTTATTCTTTTCCTGATGGTAGCACTGCTCGTCCTGGCCAGGGCTTGGCGCCAGTCAGCCGGGTCAGTTGAAGTTCAGGTGCCGGCCTGGCTGTGCGGTTACCAGGACCTCAACCAGGATAACATTTATGCCGACCGCAACATGTTTTCTGACCTTAAAAAATTTTTCTGGTGGACAGGTGGAAACTCCAACCGAGTTGTTGATGACGAGGCCGTTGAATCTGTGGAAGTTTTACCCGGAAAAGAGGCTGGCTCATGAGCAAAAAAGAATTATTAATCAGCCTGTTAAAAAATAAACTGGGCGCTGATTTTCTGGCTGAAGAAACCGCTTCGCCCGGGCGCTTGTTTGTGGATATCAAAAAAGAAGCCCTGCGGCCGGTGGTTCAGCTTCTTCTGGAGCAGGGGGGACGGTACCAGGTGGGCGTGGCCTATGATGCCAGAAAAAATGGTCAGGGCTTTGCCCTGCTTCATACTTTTGCCTTTGACCGCGAGGCTCTTCTGGTAGCGGTGCGAACTTTTGCTCCAGAGGATAACCCCGAGTTTGATTCCATAACGCCGGTTGTGCCAGGAGCCGGCTGGTCAGAGCGGGAATACCGCGACCTTCTCGGCCTGAATTTTAAGGGCCATCCGAACCTCAAGCGACTGGTGCTTTCAGATGACTGGCCAGAAGGGATTTATCCTTTAAGACAAGATGTGCCTCATGACCTGATGCCACCTTCTGCGGATGAAATGGCTTTCCGTCTGGATCAGGCGCCGGCTGGAACATCAGTCGTTCCCTTTGGACCGTTTCATTCCAGCCTGCATGAACCAGCCCATTTTTCAGTCTATGTAGACGGGGAAGATATTAAAGGCTGTGAATACCGTGGTTTTATGACCCACCGGGGCATTGAAAAACTGGGACAGACTGAGCTGACTTATAACGATGTGCCGTTTGTGGCCGAGAGAATCTGCGGCATCTGCGGCTCGGTTCATTCCGCTAATTATGCCCAGTCGGTGGAAGCGGCCGCGGGTCTTAAGATTTCCCGCCGGGCGGAATTTATCCGGGTGGTCATGCTGGAGCTGGAAAGGCTTCATTCTCACCTGCTGTGGCTGGGCGTGGCCGGCCACCTGATTGGTTTTGACACCGTTTTCATGCAGGCCTGGAGAATCAGAGAAAAAATTATGTGGCTGGCGGAAAGCCTGACCGGCAACCGGAAAACTTATGGAATGATAATCATCGGCGGAGTCCGGAGAAACATCACCTCAGAAAAAGCAGAAGACATAAGAAAGGTCCTGCAGGAAGTGGAAAAAGAAACACTGGCTCTGGAAAAGGCCATAGTCAAGGATAAAACCATTCATAAGCGAACCAGAGGAGTTGGTTACCTTTCTAAGGAAGAAACTATAAAGTGGAACCTGGTCGGTCCAGTGGCCAGAGCCCGTGGACTGGACATTGATGTGCGGCGGGACCATCCTTATGCGGCTTATGATGAGCTGGAATTTGATGTTCCGGTCACGGATAGCGGCGATGTCTGGGGAACACTGGTGGTCAGGTTAAAAGAAATCTATGAAGCCATAAAAATAATAAGACAGAGCCTGGATAAACTGGCTAAGCTGCCCGAGTCTGAGCCGTTGGCCTTAGAATTAGAAGGGCCCATACCAGCCGGCCAGCAGGGGCTTTCGGTGGTGGAAGCGCCCCGGGGTGAAGCAGTTCACTATGTCCTGACGGGTGATGATAACCGACCCGAGCGCTGGCGAGTCCGGGCTCCTACCTACCCCAATCTTCAGGCTGTGCCGCAGATGCTGCTTAACAACAAGCTGGCAGATTTCCCGATTATTGTTGGTTCTATTGACCCCTGTATTTCCTGCACGGACCGGGTGATGCTGGTTGAGCTAAGAGAAAACAGGGCCAGAAAAGTCTTCAGGCAGGAGCTCGAAAAAATGTCCAGACAGGTGAGGTTTGGAAGATGAGAATCGTGGCTGTTTTCATAAACCTGTTCTTTTTCCTGCTGCTCCCGCCTTTTCTTGAAGGGGTAATGAGAAAAATAACGGCCCGGGTCCAATCTCGTCAGGGGCCACCCCTTTACCAGCCTTACCTGGACCTTCTGAAACTTCTGAGAAAAGACAACCTGGTTTCTGCTCCTAACTGGGCTTTTCGCCTGGCACCTCTTCTGGCCCTGGCTTCGATTCTGACCGCAGTGGTTATTCTCCCCCTTCACGGCCAGGAAAACTTTCTTTCTCAGAAGGCTGACCTGATGACCCTGATTTATCTTTTGACCCTGAGCGGTTTTTCCATCCTGATTGGTGCCCTGGCCAGCGGTAACCCCTTTGGCAGTGTGGGTGCCAGCCGGGAAATGATGACCATTATCATGTTAGAACCGGTCCTGGCCATGACCATCATCCTGGGAGCAGTTAGAGGCGGGACCATGAGTCTGTCTGGTGCCCTGCAGGGTGTGGCCAGCACCAGAAGCCTTTCTTATTTCTTGATGCTGGCCGTTTACCTTCTGGCTTTGCAGGCCTTTGTTTCCCGTCAGCCCTTCGACATACCGGAAGCCGAGGTTGAAATACTGGAGGGACCATACGTTGAATACAGCGGGCCGAATTATGCACTTTTTCGCTACACCCTGAACATCAAAAGGATGTTTTACGCCTGGCTGCTGGTCAACGGCTTTTTAAGTTTCCTGCGGCCAGCCAGTTTCCTTCTGGACCTTTTACTGCAGGCGGTGATGATTATTTTATTGTTCGTCCTGATCTCTGTAGTTGGTGCTACCCATCCCCGGTTCAGGATAGACCAGGCTATTAAGTATTATGCGTTTCTTATTATTTTGGCACTCGCGGCTGTCGGACTGGGAGTTAAAGGTCTTTGATGAGGATAGGAGAAACTTAAGATGTGGCTCTGGAATAAGATAAAACAACTGGCCATTTCCTGGAAGAGCGGAGTAGTTACCCTGCGTTATCCTTTTGAGCCCAGGCTGGCGCCGGCCGGCTTTCGTGGTCAGCCAATCTGGGACCATACCAGGTGCATCGGCTGTGCTGGCTGTGCCAACCACTGTCCGGCCCGGACGATTTTCCTGCGGGATATCTGCCAGGAAATCAGGGTGCTGCTTTACGATTCCTCGCGCTGCACCTATTGCGGACGCTGTGCTGACCTCTGTCCGGAGAAAGCCATTACCATGAGCGACCGCTATGAACTGGCCACAGAGAACAAGCAGGACATCACTCAGACGGTTGAGCTTTTTATGATGACCTGCCAGCGTTGCGGTCGGTGCTACGACCTGGAGGTTAAAAACAGCCTGGATAAGCTGCACAGCCTTGGTTACCGCTATGATAGCCTGGAAGTGAGAAAGGTCATCCGCCAGAACACGGCTGATTTCTCTCCGGAGATGCTGGAAAAAACAGTTATTTATGAACGACCGAAGCAGCTGGAGAAATAACTATGTGGAATAAACTGGTTGATAAAGCTTTCCTTCGTTCCGTCTGGGTTTACCACTGCAACAGTGGTGCCTGCAACGGCTGTGACATAGAAATTCTCAACGTGCTCACGCCGTATTATGACGTGGAAAGGTTTGGTATCAGGCTGGTTGGCTCACCCCGTCACGCCGATGCTATCCTGCTATCTGGGGCGGTGACCAGGCCCACCCTGCCTCTGGTCAAGAAAGCCTACCAGGCGGTGCCGGCGCCCAAGCTGGTTTTCGCCATCGGTTCCTGCGCTATTGGTGGCGGCTGCTGGTATGATACCTATAATGTAACCGGCGGCGGCGATAAAGCCATTCCGATAAATTATTTTATTCCGGGCTGTCCACCACGGCCAGAAGCCATCATCTACGGCGTGGCCCTGGCTTTGGGGCTGGTGGATAAGAAAGTGGCCCCGGTAGAATTAAAGCAGATGGAATTTCCGGTTGATATGTACCGACAGGCCAAGCTTCTGGAAACCAATAATATCATTTATAAGCTTCTGGGCGAAGAAGATGACCGCCTGACTTTCGGGAGAAAATAAGATGGCTAAAATCCTGCTGGTAGATGATGACCGCGACCTGACCGAAAGTTTGAGCCAGGTGCTGAAAGTAAAGGGCTATGAAGTGGAAGTAGCCTACAGCGGCAGCGAGGGCCTCAAAAAGCTTCTGGAGTTTAGGCCCGACCTGGTCATTCTGGATGTCATGATGGAGACCGATACGGCCGGGTTTGAAGCAGTTTATAAGATAAGAAGTGACCGACCCGATTCCAGGTACCGGGAATTTAAGGACATGCCCATCATCATCCTGACCGCCATTGACCAGGTAACCAATTCACGTTTTTCCCTGGACCAGGAAGAAAGCTTTCTCCCCGGACATAATGAATTCCTGACCAAGCCGGTGGAGGTGGAAGAGCTTCTGGAAAAAATAAGTAAGAAGCTGGCAAAAAAATGAGTTTCGAGACCCTGCTCAAAAAGTTAGAGAGCCTGCGCCACAGTTTGAGGTTTAAGCTGATTTTCGGCTTGCTGACCATCGTTTTCCTGATGGGGGCGCTGTCTGTTTATCTCGGGGTGAATTCCATCAACCGCAACGTTATCCGCGAAGCTTACGATAATGTCAAAAACAGCCTCAAGGCCATAAATGACCTTTACCAGGAAGAAATTAAAAGCCGGGCCAGCATAATTGAGTATCTGGCGAGAACTTCTGAAATAGTCAATGCCACGGCTTCTGGTAACAGAGAATACCTTTATGAAAAATTATTGCAGATAAAGGAAGAATTCGGTTTTGATATTGTCAACGTGGTCCAGCCTGATGGAACCATCCTGGTGCGGGCCAATAACTTTGAAGCTTACGGCGATAGCGTTGCTCATTATAAGTACATCCAGTGGGTTTTGCGGAATAAAAAGCCGGCGGCCGGCACGGGAGTCCTCGGGTATGAAAACATCAAGAATGAAGGACCGGACTTAGCTGAAAGAACCTTAATCTCAATAATACCCACTCCTAAAGCCCGACCCCAGCGCCGGGAGCTGGAAGAAAGAGCCCTGGTCTTAAAAACGGTTTCGCCCATCTTCCAGCGGGGCCGCCTGGTGGGGGTGCTGTATGCGGCGGTACTGCTCAACAATAATGACCGTTTTGTGGACAGGTTTAAGAAATTAATCTTCAAAGAAGAGAAGATAAAGGGAAAAGATGCAGGGACGGCTACCATCTTCCTTGATGACGTTCGGGTGGCTACCAACGTCGTGGATAAAAATGGACGGAGAGCGGTAGGCACCCTCATTTCAGAAGAAGTCTATACTCAGGTTTATGAAAAGGGTCAGGACTGGCTGGGCCGGGCTTTTGTGGTCAATGATTATTATTTATCAGGTTATACCAGAATAACTGACATTGAAGGCCAGCCCATCGGGATGCTGTACGTGGGCATTCTGGAAGCCAAGTTCGGCGCTGTTTTAAGACGGACCGCCCTCCTTTATTTCATGCTGATTTTTCTGATGACGGTGATGGCCATTTACGTCTCAACCTATCTGGTTAATCTATACACCAGACCGATTAACCGTCTGATAAAAGCCACCGCCGAAATTGCCAGAGGAAATTACCATCTGCTGGACATTCCGCCTGATGAAAGCGCCGAAATTAGAGAGCTGGAAGAATATTTTAACGAAATGGTAAAGGCCATTGAGGAGAGGGACCAGCGTCTGCAAGACCTGGCCGAAAAAACCATTTTACGCTCAGAAAAACTGGCTTCGGTGGGCCGGCTGGCTTCCGGCATTGCCCATGAAATCAACAACCCCCTGACCGGGATTCTTACCTACAGCAGTTTGCTGACTGAAGAACTGAAGGGCACCCCCTATGAAGAAGACCTGAAAACCATAAAAGAGGAAACCCTGCGTTGCCGCAAGATAGTCAGGGGTTTGCTGGATTTTGCCCGTGATTATAAGCCGGAGAAAGTCAGCACCAACCTGAATTCTCTGATTGAAGAAGCTTTGCAATTGCTGGAGAAACATGTAAATTTCCATAACATAAAAATCGTCAAGAATTTTGACCCGAATTTGCCTGAAGTTAAAGTTGATGCTGATGAATTTCGCTCGGTTATCAACAACCTGGCGGTGAACGCCGCTGATGCCATGCCCGAGGGTGGTCAGCTGACCATTTCCACCGCCCACGACCGGGAGCTGAACCAGGTAGTGATCAGGGTGGCCGATACCGGGGTGGGTATCAGCGAAGAAAACCTGAAGAGGATTTTCGAGCCCTTTTTCACCACCAAAGAAAAAGGCAAGGGAACCGGCCTGGGGCTGAGCATGGCCTATGGAGTGATCAAGCGGCATGACGGTACGATCGATGTTAAAAGCCGGGTGGGCCAGGGCACGGAATTTATAATCAGACTGCCGGTGGACTGACCGGCAGGAAAAAGGGATAGAAAATGAGTAAACCAAGAATTTTATTCATCGACGACGAAGAAATAATCCTGCGCAGCTGCCGCCGGATTTTTGCCAACTCAGACTATGAAATTGATACCGCTCTTTCCGGGGAAGAGGGCTTGAGCAAGGCTATCAACCAGGATTATGACATCGTGGTTACGGACTTAAAAATGCCCGGTATCGGGGGCCTGGAAGTTCTGAGAAGGTTACGGCAGGTTAGGCCAGATACCACGGTCATCATCTTCACCGGTTATGCCAGCGTGGATACAGCCCGGGAAGCTCTGAAGAACGGGGCTTTTGATTATATTCCCAAGCCCTTTACTCCTGAAGAAATAAGGGAGGTCATAAAAAATGCCCTGGAAGCCCGGGCCGGAAAACAGCGCACTATGCTCGACCTGATGGCCATCGTCTCTCACGAACTGAAGAGCCCGGTATCGGCTATGCACACCACGGCCTCCACTCTGTACAAGGGATACTTCGGTCAGCTGTCGCCGGAACAGATGAAGATTCTGGAAACCATAATCCGCAACTGCGAGTACCTGGAGGATATCATCCGCAGTTATCTTGACCTGTCTAAAATGGAGCTCGACCAGCTTGATACCTTTCAGGAAGAAATCTTTTTTGTTAAAGATGTGGTTGACGATGTCTTGCAGCTTCCGGAAATAGCAGATAACACCAGGAAGATGAAAGTGGTGAAAACTTTTCCTGATGATGTCAGGATAAAGGGCGACCCCAGGCTCTTAAAAATCCTGGTCCGGAACCTGGTCAGCAATGCCATCAAGTATGGCTACGAAGGCACCGAAGTCAGTCTGGGGCTGGAGAAGAGGGAATCCGAAATGATTTTTTCCGTTCATAACAAGGGAGTGGGGATAAACCCGGAAGAGGGCCAGAGGCTCTTTAGAAAGTTTGAACGGCTGAAACAGAAAGGAACCGAAGGGGTCAAGGGCTCGGGCCTCGGACTTTATATCTGCAAAAAGATTGTTGACAGCCATAAGGGTAAAATCTGGTTTGAATCCGAACCCGGACGCTGGGTGACCTTCTATGTCAGCCTGCCGCTGACCACTTAAGCCGGAAACTTTTAGGGGTCGGTTCTTCCCGTCTCCTCATAAGCCTTGATGATGGCCTTCCTGGCCAGGATAGGCGCACTCTTGAAAAGTTCATAGTAAGTTGGGTAGATATTTTCTGTTACCTGGGCTTTCTCCTTTCTGTTAAAAGTTTCCATAAAATTTTAAACGGGGGAAGCCCTGCTTTTTCAGGAACTAACATAAATCTCACCGCTTCTTCTAACCCAATTCTGGTTGCCGGACTGCCCCCCGCCGCTTCCAGATACTCCCCTTAAACTGGATACCAGCCTTAACCTGAAAGAAAGGTTTCATTGACATTTGGCCCCTGTCTCCCCTATAATTTTGACGTCGGGGGCGAAATGGACTCGACGGAGGTAGTGAAGCAGAAGCTGCAGGCCGAGGTCCCATCAACCTCGTTAAACAGGTGGGAAACAATTAACTGCAGAACCTGTTGCAGTCGCTGCCTGATAGAAAGTGCAGCCGTCTCAGCAAGCCTTTCCTGCGGGCTTGTAGAGACGCCGACCAGCAGGATAGTCTGGCGGGTGGGCTCGAGACCCGCTGGATGAAATTCCCTCTTGAGCTGGTTGAGTGGTGCTCTTCCTCTTCGAGAACCGCTCGACGAGATGAACCGAAGAGGATAAGCCTGTAGAGGCTCCCTGTGGAATGCCTTCGGACGCGGGTTCGATTCCCGCCGCCTCCACCATTTTTTTATACCGAGATGAAGAAGTCGAAATGCCCAAAGGTGCAAAAGTCATAACTGGAGTCCTGGTCAGTTTTTTGATTTCGGTCATCGCTTTTTCTTCACTGTTGCCCCTGCCCCTGACGGCCCAGAAGAAAAGTCAGCCCGTTCCCGTCATCAAGGTTGAGGTGGTGGATATCAGCGGTGGCAGCCGCCTCAAAATCTCGTCCGGCACCAACCTGAATTACAGCCTGCGAAAAACCGGCTCTACCCTGACCGTTTCTTTCCGTTCGGCCAGCGGCCTGCGCTTTGACCGGACTGCTTTCCACAGCCAGCTGGTTACTTCGATCGACCTGGCCAAATCGCCCGAAGCCTACCTGCTGTTGATCAAAACCAGGACGGCCGATTTCTCCTACACTCAATCGGCCCGCTGGAATCCTTTCGAGCTGACCGTTGAGCTCAGGGTCCGGGAGGAGCAGAAAACTCCGGTTGAGACCAGACCTGTCACCACTGAAAAACCGGCTGAGGTCCCGGCCCAGCCTCAAGCTGCCACCTCTGACCAGCCCGCTGCCCAGTCCGTCGCGGCCAGGAAACAGGTCAAAACTATCGTCATAGACCCGGGTCACGGCGGCAACGAAACCGGGGCCAAGGGAGCCTACGGAACTCTGGAAAAGGATATAACCCTGAGCGTTTCCCGCAAGCTCAAGGAAGCCATCGAGCGCGGGCTGAAATACCGGGTGGTTATGACCAGAGAGGCCGACATCTCGGTTCCCCTGGAAAGGCGGGCGGCCATTGCCAATAACAATAAGGCCGACCTGTTCATCAGCATTCATGTCAACGGTTCACGACGGACCAAAGCCACCGGGTCCGAAACCTTTTTTCTGAGCCTGAATGCCAGCGACGAAGAATCGCGACGCCTGGCTTATTTTGAAAACAACTCGCAGGAGCTGGAAAACCGGGTGCCTGAGAAGGACTTTGATGACCTGAAATTGATCCTGTGGGACATGGCTCAGTCTGCCTATCTCAAGCAGAGCAGCCAGCTGGCCGAGCTGGTGCAGCAGGAACTCAACGAATTGCTGAACACCAGGAACCGCGGAGTCAAGCAAGCTCCTTTCAAGGTGCTGACCGGAGCCGCCTGCCCGGCCATTCTGGTGGAAGTGGCCTTTATCACCAATCCCGAAGAAGAAAAAATGTTGCAGTCAGAAGATTTCCAGGCCCGGGTGGCCGAGGCCATCTACCGTGGCCTGAATAGATTTTTACAACTTTATGAGAAGCCATGAATCGCAAAAAAAAGAAGAAGCTGACGACCCTGTTAATCCTGCTGGCGGTGCTGTTGGTCGTGGCCCTGATTTTTTTCTTCAGCGGCGGCGGCCGGGAAAAAATAAAACATGCGGCCAGGACCACAGTTTCCAGCGGCGGCCAGGCTCAGGAAGTCCGGATGAAGAAGGTTACCCTCTTCTTTCTGTCCGAAAGCGATAACCTGCTGCACCCGGAAGAAAGGGAAATCAGGGTTGGCAGCCTGAACGAAGAGGCCAGGGCCGTGGTTGAGGAACTGATCAAGGGGCCCAGGTCAGGCCTGTTAGGCACGCTGCCTGAAAACACCAGGCTCCGGCAGGTTTTTGTAACCCAGGACGGGACGGCCCTGGTTGACCTGAGCCGGCAGATCCTGGAAGCCAGTTATTACGGGTCTTCCGGGGAGATGGCCGCGGTTTACTCTATCGTCAACTCCCTGACTTTTAATTTCAAGAATATAAAGAGGGTCAGCCTGCTGGTGGAAGGTAATGAAAGGGAAACACTGGGGGGCCACATTGACCTGTCCCGCCCCTTCAACCCCGATTATTCCATCGTCGTCAGATAAAGCCGTTAAAAGAAATCCGACCATGAAGATGAAAAAGCTGCCCCGGGTGGTTATCGTCGGTTATCCCAACACCGGCAAGTCCACCCTGTTCAACCGGCTTCTGGGGCAGCGCAAAGCTCTGGTCCATTCGCTGCCCGGTATGACCCGGGACCTGATCACCGGTGCGGCCAGGGTCGAGGAGCGGGAATTTCTCCTGGTGGATACCGGCGGTTTTGCTGATGGCCAGGTAGACCCGATTTCGGCCAAGGTCAGGGCCAAGGCCCTGGAAGCGGCCCGGACGGCCGACCTGCTGATCTTCTTGCTGGACGGCAAACGGCCGCTATCGGCTGGTGAGGAAGAGCTCTTTCTGGAACTTAAAAAATACAACCGGCCGCTGCTGGCGGTGGTTAACAAAATAGATACTCCGGAAGCTGAACCAGACCTGTCTGAATATTACCGGCTGGGGGTTAAGGATTTTATAACCATCTCGGCCGAGCATAAACTGAACCTGGAATATCTGAAAGAAAAAATAAGAGAAATGCTGCCACCCGCCCCCGACCAGGGGCCGGAACCGGAGCCGGCGGCCAGGGCTCTGAAAATTGCCATTGTCGGCCGGATAAACGTCGGCAAATCTTCCCTGGTCAACCGCCTCTGTGGCGAGGAGCGGCTGCTGGTGAGCGAAATCCCGGGAACCACCAGGGACAGCGTTGATACTCTGATCATCAGGAATAAGAAAGCCTATTGCCTGGTGGACACCGCTGGCATCAGGAAATTCAGCGGCACCAGGGATTCCAGAGAAAAGGCAGGCATCATCAGGGCCCAGCGCAACATTGAAGAAGCTGACGTCATCTGTCTGGTGCTCGACCTTCAGGAATTTCCTACCCGTCAGGATACTCACATTGCCGGACTGGCTCATAAATCCGGCAAGCCCCTGTTAATTGCCCTGAACAAATGGGACCTGGCCGAAAAACAGAAAGTCAACCCCCTGGAAGTAAGGAACCACGTCTTCAGCCGGTTGAATTTTGTCGATTATGCCCCGCTGGTTTTTGTTTCGGCCCTGACCGGCCAGCGGGTGATGAAGATCCTGGACCTGGCCGAGGAAGTTTATGCCTCGGCTTCCAGGAAGGTGGATACTTCCGACCTGAATAAGTTCTGGGAGAAATTTTCCAGGGAATATCCACCCCGGACCAGGGAGGGGGCCACCCTGAAGGTTAAGTACATAGTGCAGAAGGGTATCCGGCCCCCGGTTTTTGTGCTTTTTGGCCATAGCCGGGCCCCTCTTCTGCCGGCCTATGAGAAATTCCTGGCCGATGCTTTCCGCCGGCAGTTCGGTTTCAGCGGGACACCCCTCCGGTTTATCCTGAGAAAAAGCTGACCCGGAGATTGATAGCCCGGCGACGATTCCGGGAATGACGGGGCCGGGGCCGGCAGGGGGCTGCCGTCAGCCACCAACCCGGGCAAAAGTTCCATTTTTTCTTGACTTTATGGCTTTATTCTTATATAAAATATTTCTAATTGTCTGATAGCCAGATGTGTAAGGAGGTCATGATGTCTCGTCAGAGGATAAACGGCTTGGCAGTTATCCTTTTAGCCTTGGCTGTTCTGGTGACCGCCACCAGTTGCGAGAAGCTTAAGGTTAACAATTTACAGGCAAATTATCATTTCAAAAGAGCCAACAGCCTGTTCAGAGAAGGCAAGTACCGGAATGCGGTGGCCGAATACGAGCTGGCCTTAAAATACAGACCAGACCTGGTCCAGGCTTACCGCTACATCGGTGAAAGCTACAAACAGCTCTATAAACCCGGTGTTGAGTCCGCCCTGAACAAGGAACTGGAAAGGAAAGCCCTGGAAGCCCTGAACAAGGCCCTGGAAATTGAGCCCAACAATAAAGACATCATTTATTCGCTGGGCGACATGTATGACAAGCTGAGGAAATTCCCGGAAGCGGAGAAGCTCTATCTGCGGATCCTGGAGCTGGACCCGCAGAATATGGACAACTTCTATGTTGTGGCCGAGTTCTACAGCCGCTATGCCGGAGAAATCCCGGATGCGGCCAAGAAAGCTGAAACCATGTACCTGCGCCGCATCGAGGCCGACCCCGAAAACCCGATGGGTTATGCCTACGCCGCCAACTACTACGAACACCTGCCGGTTTCCGAACAGAACCTGGAAGGGGCCATCGAGAATTTCGACAAGGCCAATATGTTCTGGGAGAAAAGGATTGCCCTTGACCCGGAAAACCCCCAGGCCTGGCTGGCCAAGGGAGTCAACCGCTGGAGCCGGGCTTACCGTTTCCAGGTGGTTCCGGAGGCTGAAAGACTGGCCATTGCCAGGGATGCCCTGCAGGCCATCGAAAAAGCCAGGGACCTCGATCCCAATTATCCCGAGCCCTACAGCTGGCTGAGCGTTCTCTACCAGAGCGTTCTGGCCAAGCTGGAACCTGACAAGGCGGCCCGTTATACCGCTGAAGGCCAGAAGAATATCGAGAAATTCCAGGAACTGAGAAAGAGAGCGGCCGAAAAGAAGAAACTCGAGGAAGAACTCAAGGGCGTTAAATAAGAACGCTGCTAAGGGGGCAGCCGGTGGTCCGACTGCCCCCTTTTTATTTTATTTGTTTGAATGTTTATTCCCTTAAAAGACGAAAACCCGACCTCAAGATTTCCGGTTATCACCGCTATTCTTATAGCCGTTAATTGCCTGGTCTTTCTTTACCAGGCTTTCTCCCCCCACGGGCTGGAATACCATGTGCTCCGGTTTGGCATCATTCCCTACGAAATTACCCACTGGGGGATGGAGGCGGCCATCCCCCGGATTTTCTGGCCACTCAGCCTGCTGACCGGAATGTTCCTCCACGGCAGCCTGCTCCACCTGGCCGGCAACATGCTGTATCTCTGGATTTTCGGCAACAATGTTGAAGATTTCCTGGGGTCGGTGAAGTTTCTGTTTTTCTACCTGGCCTGCGGGGTAACGGCTTCATTGCTTCAGGTGGCTGTCTATCCCAATTCCAGGATTCCGATGATCGGGGCCAGCGGGGCCGTCGCCGGACTTCTGGGTGCCTATCTCATCCTTTATCCCTCGGCCAGAGTCAAGACCCTGGTTTTCCTGTTTTTTACATCACCTTAATCTATGTCCCGGCCTGGGTGCTGCTCGGCCTGTGGTTTGTGCTGCAGTTGTCCAACATAGGAATGGGGGGAGGCGTGGCCTGGTTTGCCCATATCGGCGGTTTTTTGGCCGGGCTGTCCCTGGTGCTGCCGGCGGCCAGGAAACGCCGGAAATTCTACTATGTTTAATAAGAGCTTGAATTTACGGGGAAAAAAGGCTACAATTAGTCGCTACCTGCGGTTGACAATTCAAGCGTAATTTAGTATCTTTATTCATCAAATTAGCCATATTTTTTCATAAGGCAAGGTTGGACAATGAAGACTTATCATCCAAAAAAAGACGAAGTTCAACAGAAGTGGTGGCTGATAAACGCCGAGGGCCGGATTCTGGGCCGGCTGGCAACCGAAATTGCCGTTCTGTTGAGAGGCAAGAATAAGCCCCAGTTTGCTCCCAATACTGACGTGGGCGATTTCGTAGTCGTGGTCAATGCCGAGAAAGTCAAGGTCACCGGCAATAAACTGGAAGACAAGATGTACTACCATCATTCCCAGTACCCGGGCGGCCTCAAGGAGAAAAAGCTCAGGGAAATGCTGGACAGCAAGCCGGAAGAGGTCATCAGGAAGGCCGTCTGGGGTATGATCCCAAAGAATAAACTCGGCCGGGCCCTGATTAAAAAACTTAAAGTCTACCGCGGTTCTGAACATCCCCATCAGGCTCAGAACCCTGAGGAATACAAGTTTTAGGAGGAACCTTGAGTCTGATTCAGTATTACGGAACTGGTAAAAGAAAAAACGCCATTGCCCGGGTTTTCCTGAGGTCGGGCAAGGGTGATGTCACTCTGGTGGTCAATAAAAAGCTCCGTCCCTTTGAGGAGTATTTCAAGCTGGATTCCCTTCGTCTGGCCATCCGTCAGCCCCTGATGGTCACCGAAACCGAGAACAAGTTCGACATCTTCATGAGGGTGGAAGGTGGCGGGCTGCGCGGGCAGGCTGAGGCCATCCGCCTGGGTGTGGCCCGGGCTCTGGTCGAATTCAACCGCGAGCTGAGGCCGATTCTGCGGAATGCCAACCTGCTGACCAGGGATTCCAGAATCAAGGAACGGAAAAAATACGGCCTGCTGGCTGCCAGAAAGGCACCGCAGTATCATAAGAGATAAAGTCCTGGAAAGGGAGGAAGTCCTTTGGTTTCAGTAACAATGAAAGAGCTCTTGGAAGCTGGCGTTCACTTCGGTCATCAAACCAGACGCTGGAATCCGAAGATGAAGGAATACATCTTCGGTCAGAGGAACGGGATTTACATCATCGACCTGCAGAAAACCATCAAAAGTTTCAAGGAAGCCCTGCAGTTTGTCAAAACCGTAGCTGAGAACGGCCGGCAGATTCTGTTTGTCGGCACCAAAAAGCAGGCCCAGGATATCATCCGGGATTATGCCCTGAAGTCCGAATCAAGCTATGTCAACCAGCGCTGGCTGGGAGGGCTGCTGACCAATTTCCGGGTTATCCGTAACAGCGTGGAAAAGCTGGTGGAGATGGAAGAAATGCGACAGGATGGCCGCTGGGAACTCCTCTCCAAGAAGGAGCAGTCGCGGAAAGAAAAAGTCTACCGCAAGCTTCAGAAAAACCTGGGCGGCCTGGTCAACCTGACCGAACTGCCCGGGGCCGTTTTTGTCATAGATTCTTCCAAGGAAGAAATTGCCATCGCCGAGGCCCGGAAGATGAAAATCCCGATCGTGGCCGTGGTTGATACCAACGGCGACCCGGAAGGAATTGATTATCCCATCCCTGGCAACGACGATGCGGTCAGGGCTATCGAGCTGTTTGCCTCCAAGGTGGCTGAAGCCATAATTGAGGGCAAGAAAGCCCGGTTGGCCCAGGGGATGATGGAAGAAAAGAAAGAGGAAGTTCCGGCTGAAGCTCAGCCAGCGGAAGCCGTATCCCAGACTGATTCCGGCGACAGGAACGAATAGACAGGCCGGTAAAGGAGATAAACCATGGCGGAAATTAAAGCCGAACTGGTCAAGGCCCTGCGGGACAGAACCGGTATCGGGATGATGGAATGCAAAGAAGCCCTGCAGGAAGCCGGCGGCGATATAGACAAGGCCATCGAAATTCTGCGGAAAAAAGGCCATGCCCGGGCCCAGGATAAAGCCGACCGGACGGCGGCTGACGGAGCGGTCGGGGCCTATGTCCATGCCACCAACCGCATCGGGGTGCTGATCGAGGTCAACTGTGAAACCGACTTCGTGGCCAGGAATGAGGAGTTTAAAGAACTGGTCAAGAACCTGGCCATGCAGGTGGCGGCCTCCAACCCCCAGTATATTTCACCCGAAGAAGTGCCAGCCGAAGTGATCGAGCGGGAAAAAGAGATCATCAGGGCCCAGATCCAGGATGCCAAGAAACCCCCGCAGATTATCGAAAAGATTATCGAGGGCAAGCTGGGGAAATTCTTTGAAGAAGTCTGCCTGCTTGACCAGCCCTATATCAAGGATGATAAAATAAAGGTCAGAGATCTGGTCAACAGCCATATCTCCAAGTTTGGCGAGAATATCAAGGTCAGGCGTTTTGTCCGGTTTGAAATCGGTAAATATTGAACGGCGATAAAGAGTAATGGACGAGGGCAAACCAGCTTATAAGCGGGTGCTGCTGAAGTTATCAGGTGAAGCTCTGCTGGGAGACCAGCCCTACGGACTCGACTTCAAGAAAGTCCGGGCCATCGCCAGAGAAATCAAGCAGGTCCACGAACTGGGGGTGGATATTGCCATCATGATCGGCGGCGGCAACATCTTCCGCGGCTCCCGGGGCGTGGAGGAGGGGATGGACCGGGTTTCGGCTGACCACATCGGCCTGCTGTCGACCGTCATCAACGGCCTGGCCCTGCAGGATGCCCTGGAAAAAGAAAATCTCAACACCAGGCTGATTTCAGCCATTGAAATCAGGGCCGTGGCTGAGCCTTTCATCCGCCGCCGGGTTTTAAGGCACCTGGAAAAAAGGCGGGTGGTCATCTTCACCGCCGGCCTGGGCAGCCCCTATTTTACCACCGACACCGCGGCCGTTCTCCGGGCCCTGGAAATCAAGGCTGAAGTAATCCTGAAGGCTACCAAGGTAGACGGAGTTTATTCGGCCGATCCCCTTAGAGAAACCGGAGCCACCAGGTTTGATTCCATCAAGTTCCTGGAAGTTATCCAGCAGGAACTCAAGGTGATGGACAGCACGGCCATCACCCTCTGCAAGGATAATAACCTGCCAATCATAGTTTTCAACCTGAACGTTCCCGGCAACATCAAACGAGCCGTTCTGGGCGAGAAAGTCGGGACCAGGGTTTCCTGAAACCTGTTTCCAACTCCAGCGAGGAGGAGCGACATGGTGAAAGATGTCCTGAAAGACCTGGAAAAGAAAATGAAAACCTCAATCGAGCATTTCCGGAAAGAAATCAGCAAGCTGCGCACCGGGCGGGCCAACATCAGCATCTTCGAGGATATCAAGGTCATGTATTACGGGACGCCGACTCCCGTCAACCAGGTGGCCACCATCGGTGTCCCCGACCCCACTCTGATCACCGTCCAGCCCTGGGACCCCACCCTGATGGAAGCGGTGGAAAAGGCCATCAGGTCTTCCGATTTCGGTTTCAACCCCATCAACGACGGCCGGGTGATTAAAGTCCCGGTGCCGCCGCTGGATGAGGAGCGCCGGCGGGAGCTGGCCAAGAAGGTCAGCAAGATGCTGGAAGAAGAGAAAACTGCCCTGAGAAACATGCGCCGGGAGAGCAAGGAATATATCGAAAAGCTGGAAAAAGACAAGAAAATCACCGAGGACGATAAATTCCTGGGACTGGAAAAACTACAGGAGCTGCTGGACCAGTACATAAAACAGGCCGAGGAAATCGCCGCTGCCAAGGAAAAAGAAATCATGCAGGCCTGAGGGCCGGTCGCCTGCCGGAAATCCTTCAGCTGGCCTCTCCTGGATCCTAAGTCAGGCTGCCTGACCGCCCCCGGACTCGGTTTTTTTCTCGCTGTTGCCGTTTAACCTTCTCAACTCCGGTTTTTGGCCAACCAGTTGTCCAGGGTGCCGAACCTGGTCCTGATAGCCACTCCCAAGCCCACCAGGCTGACCACCATAGAAAAAAGGAAACCCAGCACTGGCACCAGGCCGAGGAAGGTTACCAGGACCAGGCCGATGACCGCCGTCCAGATGAGGTGCGGCCTCTTCTTGACACCCAGGGCCTGGAGGAAGGATTCGCCGAAGAAATAGGAAAAAACCGTCCCGCCGAAAATTTTAAGGACCAGACCGGCCAGCATCAACATGAACAGGATTGGTATCCCGATGATCAGAAAGACAAGCAGGCTCGAAACCAAGATCAGGCCAGCATAGATGATCATGGCCAGAAAACCGGTGCCCAGAATCGGCCAGAAATCGGTCCGGAGCTTTCCGGCAGCAAAATAAACTTGCCTGGGGAAGACCCCGGCCACGAAAATGGTCAGCAGAATTCCAAAAAACAGGGAGATTAGTTTTAAGGCTAAAAAGAATGTTCCCAGTTGAAAGAAAAATCCCTTTTTGAATATTTCTGAGGCGAATTTCCCGCCGGTGGGGATAAAAACCGTATCCTGCCCGATGGTGCAACCAGGCTCTTTCTCCAGGGTGCCGCCCAGGACCACCAGGTCCTCCCGGATGACGGCGCTGGACCTGATGGTCACCCGGCTTCCGAAACCGACCACCGATTTTCCGACTTCTCCGCTAACCGTGACCTCGCCCCCGAACACCACCACGCTTTCCTCGACCTTTCCTTCGACCACCACCCGGCTGCCGAAAGCCAGGATGTTTTTCTGGGTTTCCTGGGGACCGATGATTATTTCTTCCTTGAAGCTGGGCTGGGCTGTCCGGTCGAATTTATACCAGGCGGCGGCAGCTGTTCCGCTCAGAATTGTAATCAGCCCGACAGTTAAAGCCAGCCTGAATAATTTGTTCCAGTGAATATTTTTCATGTTGCTAACTCCTGCTTAAGATTTTAGCTGGCCTGAGCAGCAGCCAGAAAAGGACCAGGCTCAGGGGCACTGCCAGGACCAGTGCCGCCAGTCCCAATCCGCCTGCCGGAAAAATATCAGTTAACAGCCCGGCCACTACCCCGAGAAAGATGCGCAGGCCCTTGATAATCCCGTAGGCCTGTTGAATGAGCCTGATGATAAGGCTGCTGAAGTCGGCTGCCAGGTTGAACAGACCCTTAAAAATTTTCAGACAGACGGGGAAAAGGGCGGTCCTGGTGCCCAGGGCCAGTCCGGCCACCAGGAGGCTGAACAGCAGGTACAGCCCGCCGGCCAGTCCCAGCCAGAGCCTGGCCGGGGATTTCAGCGGCGGAAGCTCCGACATTACCCTGTCGGTGAAGTCGGGAGGAGGCTCCAGTGAGGGCAGGCCGGCCAGGGATTCCAGGTAAAAGCGGCGGTCAGCCAGCAGCCTCCGGCAACCGGGGCAGGCCTCAAGGTGTTCTTCTATCCGCAGCCGGTCCTCCGCCGGCAGTTCCTGCTCCAGGTAGGCATAAATTTCAATTAAATTCGGGCAGTTCATTTTTCCTCCAGCCTGGCCCGCAGCCATTCTCTGGCCTGGAAAACACGGTTTTTGACCGTGCCCAGCGGCAGGTGCTTGATGGTGGCAATTTCTTCATATGAAAAATCATTCATATGTCTGAGGACAAACAGTTCCCGCAGGCTTTCCGGGAGTTGAGCGATGGCCTGCTCTATTTTTTTCAGCAATTCTTTTCTTTCGTAGCTTTCGGAAACCGCCGGCTCCTGGTCAGGCAGCTGCCGTAACTGCTGTTCTTCCTCTTCTGGGTTAGGGTCAATCGAAACCAGGGGCAGTTTCTTCTTGCGCCAGTGGTCTATGAGCAGGTTAGAAGCGATGCGGAACAGCCAGGTGGAAAACTGGAACTTTTCCTGGTAAGTATGGAGAGCGGCGTAGGCCCTGAGGAAAACTTCCTGGGTTAAATCAAGGCTCAATTCTCTCTCCTGAACCATCCGGCCGAAGTAATTGAAAACCGGCTGTTGATATTTCCTGACCAGCATTTCAAAGGCCTGCCTTTCTCCCCGCAAACTGCGACGCACCAGAGTTCTGTCCTCTTCGGCTGCCATCTTTGGTTTCTGCATATTTATACGAAAAAAAAGGTTGGGGGTTTAAACTGCCTGCTTTATGGCGCCGGCCTCGATTATCTCGCAGTCGGGTGGGAGTTGGAGCTGGAAGAGTTCCTCGGGGAGCTTCTGACCGGTGGTGATCCGGCTGAAATGGTATTCCAGCTTGCCCCCGGCCGGCTCAAAAAAGACGGCCTTGGTTATCAGCCAGCTCCGGCGGTCGATTTCCAGCAGGATGTAGCTGAACTGGCCCGGCTCCAGCGGCAGCAGCCGCAGCTGGTAGACATTCCGGCGGTCGCTGGGGAAGGGATTAAACTCGACCCGGTACCGTTCCAGCAGAGAAAAATTGCCGGCCAGCAGGCCCAGGACCTCTGATTCCAGCACTTCCGACTCGGCCGCATTTTTTATCAATTGCTTATCTTCGGGGAAATAGAGCCAGAAATTGCGGTCCTTCAGCAGAAAGATCTGTTTTTCGGGCGAATTGTATTCCCAGCGCATGCGGTCGGGCCGCCGGATGAAGACCTGTCCCTGCCCGGTCATCGGTTCCTGCACCCCGGTGGAATAATAATACTGCTTGAATTCCGCCCTTAGGCTGGTTATTGATTTCAGCCTGGCTTCCAGGCGCTTGCTCACTTCTTCGGCGCTCATCTCCTGGGCGGCCATGGGGGATGAGGCCCGGCCCAGGCAGAAGAAAAAAAACAGAATCAAGATGAATTTCCCAGGCAGAAAGGACCGCGGCCTTCTCCCGGGAAATTCTGCCTGTTTTCCTGACATAATGAATTCTCTTATATCCTCACTTAGCGAATCTGCCCCTATTTTCCCCGAGCCAGGAGCAGATGTCAATCTTGATGAAGATGGGTCCCGGCCCAAAAAGCCGCGGGTCCTGCGGGCCGGACCGGGCTGCCTTTTAAAAAACAGGGCCAGCTCCAGGTTTTTTGATGAGTAGAAAGCGCAAATTTATGCCGACCTGCGTTTTCCTGGCCGCATTACCAGGTCCGGACCAGCAGTCTAAGATTTCGGCCGGGAGCCCGGGCTGGCCTGGCTTGCTACCAGATTTTAATCTGCCCTGTTGTTGGTGAAAGCCCCTGCCTCCCGAATTTCCTTGACAAGCGAGGGCAAAGCGGATAAAAGAAAGAAGCACTTTATTCAAGGAGGGAATGGATGCCTGGAAAATGCCTGAAAGCAATCCTGTTACTGGTTACCAGCTTCAGCCTGCTCACCGGCCCGGTTCTGGCTCAGACGGCTGAAGAATTCCTCAGAAGCGGCGATGAATATTACGCTAAGTGGGAAGACCAGAAAGCCCTGGAGGAATACCTTAAGGCGCTGGAAATCGAGCCCAGGAACTATGAGGTTCTCTGGAAGGTTTCTCGGGGTTATCTGGATGTGGCCGACCTGATGACCGGAACTGGCAAGGAAATTGAAAAGCAAAAGTTTGATATGTATGTTAAGGCCGAAAGATATGCCCGTCAGGCCATGGCTGTCAACCCCAACGATACCTGGGGGCATTTTTACCTGTCAGCCGCCCTCGGCAAAAAGGTTCTGATGCTGGGCAAGAAAGAACAGATTGATGCTTCCAAGGAAGTCAAAACAGCCGTGGATAAAGCCATAGAGCTCGACCCCAATAACGACCTGGCCTACCACGCTCTCGGTCGCTGGCACCGGCGGATGGCTGAAATCGGGGGAGCCAAGAGGGCCCTGGGCAGCCTTATTTATGGGTCAATTCCCAAAGGTTCTTTTGACGAATCTGAAAAATGGCTGAAGAAGGCGATTGAGCTCAAGCCCGATTACATCAACCATCATCTGGAGCTGGGTCGGACCTACGTTGCCCTGAAAAAATATGACCTGGCCAGCCAGGAGTTCAACAAGTGCCTGGAACTGCCCGAAGCTTCGGCCAAGGATAAGCAGTACAAGGAAGAAGCCCGGTCTGAGCTGGCGGCCCTGGCCAGAAAGGGCAGTAAGGACGAATAAAAACGGCCGGCAGCCTCTACCGGATTGGGTCAGGGGTCAGGCCGAGTCTTCTTCGGAAAAAACCTGGGCTTCAAAAACCTCCAGGTTAACTCCGCGTTTCCATTCGTCTGCCGGCAACCCGGCCTTGAGGCAGCCATGGCTGAGGTAGGTTTCCCGGTCCCAGCCATATTCCAGCGGCACCTGGGGTAGAAGCAATCCCTTGTTATATCCTTTGCTGATAATGATGCCATGCCGGCCGACCACCACTTCCTCCGGGCTTTTGACTTTCCGGGGGAGGGTCAGGACCGAGATTTCAATCACCAGGTCCTGAAGCTCTTCCTCGGTCACCGGTGGGAAGCGGTAATCCTCGGTGGCGGCGGCCACGGCCATTTCAATTATTGTCCGGTAGAGAGGTTTATAAGGAAGTGGATAGCCGATACAACCCCTCAGTTCGCCGTTAACCTTGAGAGTGACAAAGGCTCCCTGCTTTTCTTTGAGCCTGGGGTTATCCAGCTCAATTTCCAGCATCTGACGGGTTTTCAGAAAATGGGCGATAGAGCGGCGGGCTAACTGCAGCAGGAATTTCTGGTCTTCAACCGTGAGAAAGTCTGCAGCTTCAGCCATCGGCCGCCTCCATTTCCGTTATTATCCGCCCCAGTGGCTTAAAATAAAACTGGCGGTCAAATTCTATCTGTTTGGCCCGGGGCCTGATTTCCCCGTTAGCCCTCACTTCCAGCCTCAGAAAAACCTTGCCGCAGAACAGCGGCTGGAGTAGCCTTTTTTCCACCGGAGGGCGGGCCCGGAGGCTGAATACCCCCAGGATATCGCGGGACTGGTTTTTTTCTACCAGGAAGAAGACTTCCGGTTTAAGCAGCTCTCCCCAGGACAGGCAGAAGATCTTTTCCACAAACAGTCCAGGCCCGGTTTGTCGGCCCAGCAGATAGCCCTGGACAGGGTGTCCGGACCTGGCCCTGAGGCTCAGCTCTTTCCGGGCGTCCTGGAGAATTATAAGTTCCATCGACCTCGCCGCAAATTATAACACAGCTTTATCCAGGCCGGCAAAAAATTGCTTGACGGGTATTCCTGGTTGACATAATATTAGCCCATCGGGTGGCAGATGGCCATGAATTATCAGCTGGTGATTGTCGGCCCGCTGGAAACCAATTGCTACTTATTTTTCTGTCCCGAAACCAGGGAATGCGCGGTCATCGACCCGGGAGCCGAGGCCGAGTTGATTTTTCCCCTCATCACTCACCTGAACCTGAAACCGGTCATCATCCTGAATACCCATGGCCACGTCGACCATACCGGGGCCAATCTGGAAATAAAAGAAAGATACCAGGTGCCAATTGCCCTCCATCAGGCCGACTTGCCGTTGCTTGAAGAGAGTCTGCAACTGGAATTCGGACTGATGCTGGGGGCCAGGCCCACACCCCGGCCAGACCGCCTGCTGGCTGACGGAGATGAAATTAAAATCGGGCAAACCGGCCTTCAGGTCATCCATACCCCCGGCCACAGCCCGGGAAGCGTTTGTTTTTATTCGGCCGGAATCCTGTTCTCGGGCGATACCCTGTTCTGCGGCGGGGTAGGCCGGACCGACCTGCCCGGCGGTTCCTGGAAGGACCTCATTCATTCTTTAAGAACGAGGGTTCTGACCTGCCCGGATGAAACCCTGGTCCTGCCCGGCCATGGCCCCCGAACCACCATTGCTGAGGAAAAAGAAAACAATCCTTTTCTTGAATAATAATAAAGCCTTTAGAAATGCCCAGATATCAGGAAGAACTACTGAAAATTTACTGCGACTACCTGGCCGTGGAAAAAGGGCTGTCGGTCAACAGCCTGAATTCCTACGCCCTGGACCTGAAAAAACTTTTCGCTTTTCTGGACAGGAGTAAAAAGAGCCTGTTAAGAATAAAGGAATCAGACCTGGTTGATTTTATTCACCTCCAGGCCCAGTCCGGTCTATCGCCCCGCTCCCTGGCCAGGCTGGTTTCTTCCCTCAAATCATTTTTCCGGTTTTTGCTGCTGGAAAACCACCTGAAGAAAAACCCGGCTGAAGGCCTGACCTCTCCCTCCCTCTGGCTGAACTTACCCCGGGTGCTGACGGTGGAAGAAGTGGAAAGCCTGCTGGAAAAAACCGACCTTAATAAGCCCCAGGGAATAAGGGACCGGGCCATGCTGGAAATTCTCTACGGCTGTGGTCTGCGGGTATCGGAGCTGGTGACGCTGGAGTTAAAGGATATCCGGCTGGCCCAGGGCTTTTTAATCTGCAAGGGGAAGGGTAGCAAGGAAAGGATAGTTCCGGTAGGTCGGGCGGCCGCCCGCTGGCTCAAAACCTACCTCCGGGAGGTCCGGCCTTCCTGGGATAAGGCGGGTGTGTCGGCCGTTTTTCTCACCCGGCGGGGCAAACCGTTCACCCGCCAGGGAATCTGGAAAATACTTAAAACCTACGGCCAGGAAGCTGGTCTCAGGGACAAGATTCATCCCCATGTTCTACGGCACTCTTTCGCCACCCATCTTCTCGAACGGGGAGCGGACCTGAGGTCGGTCCAGATGCTGCTGGGGCACAGCCAGATTACCACCACCCAGATTTATACCCACGTCAGCCGGGAAAGGCTGAAACAGATTTACGACCGCTTTCACCCCCGGGCCTGACTCCCGGTCGGTGCTGGCATTTGGTGAGTTCCAGGACGACCCTGACCCGGCTTCTCTGCTTGACAATTGAAAGACCTGAAGTCGGGAAGGTGACTTCTTCTTCCCAGTTGAATTCCCTGCGGATTTCATTCCGGGCCAGCAGGCTTCTTGGCAGGTTCAGATTTTGGTCTCCGCGGGTGATTCTCCTCTTAAACCAGGGGATCTTTTCCGCAGCCCTGACCCAGGGCACAGAAGGCAGAACGACGGAGCCCTTGAAGGACGAATCCGCAGGCCAGGCTATTATTTCGGGCTCAAAAGAATAATAGAAAACGATCTCCTCTTCATTGCCCTGGACGTAGTCCAGCTTGAGCCTTGGCTCCGGGATAGAAGGTCCGGGTTCTTTTGTTTCTATGGTTAGTTGCCAGCGGACCGTAGCTGAGCCCAGGTGGTAGATGATGAAGTCCAGGCCGTCTTCTTCCAGGAAACCGCACCAATCGCTGGCCAGAGAATACTGGCCGTCAGGCGTCCCGGAGGAAGCCGCACGGAAATCTCCCTGGACCTGGAGCTTGAAGGCCAGCTGCCAGAAGCGGCCGGACTGTGCCAGGATTGACAGGCTGAGAAAAAATATGGAAATAGCGAGCAGAATCAAAGCGGTGGCCGGAGAGGCCGGTCTGGCAGGCTGACACTCCACTTCCCTGACCCTCCGCCTCTATTTTAAGCCTGGCGTCGGGCTCTTGACAAGCCCAGATTCTAATGGTAGAGTGAATAAACTATTTAGACTATAAAATGAACTCATTAGTTTAATTTATAAACTCGATAGTAAACTAAAATAATGGAGGCCGGAATAATGACAGGCCGATTGCAAAGAAAAGAGATAATCCAGGCGGAATACCGGAAGTTGATGTTGCAGGCGGCCGAGAGAGTCATCGTCCGCCGCGGCTTCCGCTCCGCCACCATGGACGAAATCGCCCGGGAAGCCGGTTTTTCCAAGGCTACTCTTTATAAGTATTACCGCAACAAGGGCCAGATATTTCTGGGAATAATTCTGCAGTACATCGAGGATATTAAAGACCGGCTGCAGGCCATTCAGGTCTCGGGCCTGGCTCCGGAAGACAAGCTCCAGGAAATGATCCTGGCCGTTATTGAAATCCAGAACAGCAAAGAAAACATCTCCCGGCTGCTGCTCCAGGACCCGAGCCTGCGCGAGTTCGCCCATCGGCTTTTTGCTCCTGCCAGAAAGGACAGCGGCCGCGAATTCCAGCAGGCCTTGAAAATCTTCAATACCAGGAGAGAAGAAATCCTGCAGTCCGGCTGCCGGGTGATGGTCGAAGGAATAGAGCAGGGAAAATTCAAAGAGGCTGATCCAGAAATACTGCTTCATTATGTCTGGGCCCTGATCGAGGGCTTGATGCATACTCGCTTCTGGCGGAAAGAAAAAATCTCGCCCCGGGAAGAAGCCCGGCGGGCCTTTGAATTTTTGATGAAGGGCATCGGCCGGGATACTCTGCAGAAAGGAGCCAAATCATGAAGGCCAAAAGTTACTGGCTTTTTATTCTAACCATTTTTCTGGTAATGGCTGGGTTGAACCTGTCAGCCCAGGAAGCGGCTGAGGGCAAGCTACAACTGACCCTGGATGATTGCTTGAAGCTGGCCCTGGAACAGAACCCGTTTTACCTGTCGACTCTGGAAAAAGAAAACGAAGCCAGGGCCCAGGTGCACCGGGCAGCTGCCGGATTCCTGCCGAGCCTTAATGCCCAGGGAACGGACATCCTTGACAAAAAGGTCTTTACCGTGGAAATTCCGCCCATGGTTCCGGGCCAACCACCCCAGAGAGTCAAGTTTGATTTTACCAGGACCTATCAGATGAGCCTGAACTTTTCTTTTCCGCTTTTCACCGGCGGGCGCCTGACCTCCGGCTACCGTCAGGCCAGTTACAATTACCAGGCTACCCAGGAGTCCATCAAACAAGCCCGCCAGGAAACCATCCTGAACGTCAAGCAGGCTTTCTATGGTTATCTCCTGGCCCGTAAGTTCCTGGAAGTGGCCGAAGAGTCAGTTAACCTGGCTGAGAAGCATTTGAAAAATGTCAGGAACCTGGTCGAAGTGGGGATGGCCACCAAGTTTGACCTGCTCCGGGCCGAGGTCCAGCTGGCCAACCTGCAGCCGCAGCTTATCCGGGCCAGGAATGGCCTGCAGATGTCAGAGCTGGCTCTGAAAAACCTGCTGGGACTGGATCTCGACCAGCAGATAGAAATAAAAGGAGAACTGGCTTATCAGGAAGTGCAGATCAACCCGGAAGAAGCCAGGCAGAAAGCCCTGCTCAACCGGCCGGAGATTCACCAGCTCGGCTACCAGCGCCGGATGGCCGGAGAAATGATCAAACTGGCCCGGGCCAGCGACCTGCCGACCGTGGCCATAGGCGGACAGATCAATTACTGGTCCAACTACCTGAATTTCAAGAAGAACAACTGGGAAAATTACTATACCATCAGCCTGGCCCTGAGCATTCCCATCTTTAACGGCTTTGCCAGCCAGGCTCAAGCCGCCCAGGCTAAAGCCCTGGCCCGGCAGCTGGACTATACCATGAAGGGATTGACCGAGGCCATCAAGCTGGAAGTGGACCAGGCTATCCTCAACTACCAGCAAGCCCGGGAGGCCCTGCTATCGCAGCAGAAGAATGTGGACCAGGCGGCCGAAGCCGTGCGGCTGGCCGAACTCAATTTTTCCGAGGGCCTGGCCACCACTCTGGATGTGACCACTGCCCAGGTGGCCCTCAGCCAGGCCAGAACCAATTACGCCCAGGCCCTGTACGAATGCCTGATGGCCCTGGCCAACCTGGAAAAAGCTACCGGCGAATCCGTATCCGGATACACGCCCGATAGATAAATTCATTCCCGGCAGTAAACAAGGAGGAAAAAATGTTCTCAAGACTTAAAGCCCGATACGCAGTTTACGGGATAATGTTCCTGTTGCTGGTTTCCTGTCAGAAACCAGCCCAGAAAGCAGCCATGGCGGACGAATTCAGCCTGGCGCCGGTTAAAGTCTACAAGGTGCAAAAGCAGAAGGTGTCGGAAAAACTGGTCTACACCGCTACCCTCGAAGCCTGGAAGAGACAGGCCATAACACCGGACATATCCGGCAAGATTGCCAGGATTTACGTGAATGAAGGCGAACGGGTGAAACAGGGCCAGCTGCTGGCCGAACTTGATACCCAGTCCATCCGGTTGCAACTGGCGCAGGCCGAAGCCGCCCTGGCCATGGCCCGGGCCAATTTCGAAGACGCCAGCCGCAACCTGGAAAGGATGGAAAGACTTTACCAGGAGAAAGCCGTTTCCGAGCAGCAGTATGAAAAAGTCAAGCTGGCTTATGAGGCGGCCCGGGCTCAGAAAGACCAGGCCGAGGCGGCCCTTAACCTGGCTCGTCATGCTCTGGACGTCTCAATCATGCGGGCTCCGTTTGACGGAGTAATAGCGGCTAAGAACCTGGAAGAAGGCGATGTCATCAACCCCATGATGGGCGGCTTTTCCGCTTCTTCCGGCGTCCTGACCCTGGTTGATTATTCCAGGATAAAGGTCCGGTTTGAAGTTTCACCGGCCGATGCTCTCAGGCTGGCCAGGGGACAGAAGGTGTACCTGGAAAGCCCGTCCCTGCCCGGACAGCAGTTTGAAGGCCAGGTAACGACGGTCAACACCAGCGCCGACCCTCAGACCAAAAAATTCCGGGCCGAGGCTCTGGTCAACAATCAAGACCTGGTGCTCAAGCCAGGACTCTTCGGGCGAATTATCCTGGAGGTCAGCACCAGGGAAAATTCTCTGGCTGTACCCCAGAAGGCTATCCTGGAGAATTCTTATGTCCTGGTGGTCGAGGGTAACAAAGCCGTACGGAGAGACATAACCACCGGCCTGAAGAACACCGACCTGGTGGAAATCACTTCTGGCTTGAAGGAGGGCGACCTGGTAATTGTCGAAGGCAATTTCGGGCTGGCCGACGGCAGCCCGGTTAAGGTGGAAGGCGAGGTGGTAAGATGAAGCTGCCTGAATTTTCAGTCAAAAGAAAAGTTACGGCCTCGATGATTGCCATGATCCTGGTGGTCATCGGGCTGATTGCCTTTTCCCGGCTGGGACTGGATTTCTTCCCGGACCTGGAGTACCCGACCGTCTCGGTTATCACCACTTATCGCGGGGCTTCTTCTGAAGACATCGAAAAGACCATCACCGAACCCCTGGAGCAGGTGGTCAGTTCGGTGAGCGGGGTCAAGAAAGTTACTTCCCAGAGTTCGGAAGGGGTCTCGGTGCTGATGGTGGAGTTCGAGTGGGGCACCAACCTGGATTTTGCCGCTCAGGACATCCGGGACCAGATCGGGCTGTACCGGAATTTCCTCCCGACCAACGCCTCCAATCCCCTGGTGGTCAAGTTTAACCTGTCTCAGTTCCCGGTGGTTTTTTACGGGATCACGGCCAATTCAGGCTACTCCACCTATGACCTTAAAAAGCTGATAGAGGATGAGGTCAAGCCCCGGCTGGAAAGGCTGGACGGCGTGGCTTCAGCTGCCGTCTTTTCCACCGATGAACGGGAAATCCGGGTGGAGGTTGATAAGAATGCTCTGATTTCCTACAACCTGGCCCTGGACCGGGTGCTGATGGCGCTGGCGGCCGAAAACATCAACGTGCCGGCAGGCGACGTGGTCGAACGCCACCAGGACCTGATTGTCAGGACTCTGGGTGAATTCCGAAGCGTTGATGATGTTAGAAATGTAGTGGTCGGTCTTTCCCAGAGGGGTGAGCCGATTTACCTTAAGGATATTGCCGAGGTTAAAGATACCTTCAAGGAGACCAGAAGCGTGGCCCGGGTCCAGGAACAGAAGGGAGTCTACCTGGTGGTTAACAAGCGTTCCGGGGCTAACACGGCCATCGTCGGTAACGCTGTCAAAAAAGAGGTAAGTAAAATTCAACCGACCCTGCCAGGCAACATCAATTTCTACCTGGCCATGGACCAGGCGGAAATGATTAACATGGTGGCCAGCCGAACGGCCAACAACGCCCTGGTCGGAGCCCTGCTGGCAATCGTCCTGATCTTTCTCTTCCTGAGAAACTGGCGCCCGACCCTGATCATTTCTATTGCCATTCCCCTTTCTATAATCACCACTTTCGTAGCTCTGTATGCAGCGGGCTATACCCTTAACCTGATGACCCTGGGCGGCCTGGCCCTGGGGGTGGGCATGCTGGTGGATAACGCCATCGTGGTCATCGAGAATACTTTCAGGCATATAGAAGAGGGAAAACAGGTGGAAGAGGCCTCTGTCCTCGGTGCTTCGGAAGTGGGCATGGCCATCACTGCTTCCACCCTGACCACCATCATTGTCTTCCTGCCGGTGGTATTTGCCGGCGGCATAACCGGCAAGCTGACCCAGCCCCTGGCCCTGACCATCGTTTTCTCCCTCGTTTCGTCGCTGTTTGTGGCCCTGACCCTGGTGCCGCTGTTTTCATCATTACTTTTCAAAGCCCGGTTGAAAAAGAAGGCTGAGCAAAAGGAAGCAGACCAGGAATGTTCGGTGAAAGAGCCGAGGTTTGCGGCGGCCAGAGCTTTTTACCGTAACCTGCTGACTCAGGCTTTGAGAAAAAGAAAAACCGTTCTAACCGTGACCGCAGCCCTGTTTGTAGTCTCCCTGGTGAGCGTGGCTTTTATTGGCACCGAGTTCATGCCCCAATCGGACCGCAATTTCCTGATGGTCAGGGTAAAATTGCCGGTAGGCACTTCGCTGGAAGAAACCAACCGGGTAATCACCCAGGTGGAAAAAATATTCAGGCAGCAGCCGGAGGTTTCTCTGGTGACAGCTCAGGCCGGTTCCAGAGCGGAAGAAGACCCGTCCGATATGGCCAGCGGCATGGGCCTTACCGGAACCCACGAGGGCATGTTAATGGTCAGGCTGGTTAACCGGTCAGAGAGAAAATATACCGATGCTGAAATCCTGGAAAGGGTCAGGACAATGCTGCCCCGACTGGAAAATTTCAAGTTTGAACAGATTAATATGGAAGCGGCTATGATGGGCGGGGCGGCGGCCCCGGTGGAGATAAAGCTGTTTGGCAAAGACCTGGAAATGCTGAGGGAACTCGGAGATTCCGTCGTTAAAAGAATCAGCGATGTTGAAGGCTTGCGCGACCTGACCCACAGCCTGGCTCAGGGAAAACCGGAGTACCAGTTTTCTCTCGACCGGGAAAGAGCGGCCAGGCTGGGGCTGGCCATAGCCCAGGTTTCCAGCACCATCCAGACGGCCACCCAGGGAACGGTGGTCAGCCGCTACCGCGATGGTTCGGATGAAGTTAACATCAGGGTAATACTGGCCAGGCAGTACCGTGACAGCCTGGAAGAAATCAGGAAGACCCCGTTGATGTCTCCGGCTGGCAAAATTATCTTTCTGGACCAGATTTCCGACTGGCAGCGGGGCGAAGGGCCAATCCAGATCACCCGGGAAAACCAGATGCGTAAAATCTCGGTCACGGCCAATATCTCAGGGCGCGACCTGGGAAGTGTGATGAGGGATATAAGGAGTCGTCTGGGAGATATGGAAAAGCAATTGCCCCCTGGCTATTTCCTGGAATACGGCGGTTCCTATGAGCAGATGATCGATGCCTTTAAGGTGCTGGCCGCGGCCCTGGCCCTGGCCGTTCTTCTGGTCTACATGGTCATGGCCTCTCAGTTTGAGAACTTCCTCCATCCTTTTGTCATCATGTTCACCATTCCACTGGCCATAATCGGGGTCATCTTCGGCCTGCTGGTTTCGGGTAAACCGGTCAGCCTGCCGGCTCTGATAGGAGTCATCATCCTGGCTGGAATTGCCGTCAATAATGGCATAGTCATGATTGACTATATCAACCAGCTCATCAGGCGAGGCCTGGATAAAAGAGAGGCTATAATCAAAGGGGCGGTTACCAGATTGAGGCCGGTCCTGCTGACAGCCCTGACCACCATCCTGGGCATGCTGCCCATGGCCGTGTCCGGTGGTTCGGGCAGCGAATTCCGTTCACCTATGGCCGTGGCCGTGGTGGGCGGGTTGACGGCCACCACCTTGCTGACGCTGTTTATCATCCCCATTGTTTACAGTATTTTCAACCGCATTTCCTTCAAGGATTACAGGCCTCAAGCGGAAGACGTTCCGTGTAAATAAAGTAAATTCAAATTGTTAGCCTAAGGGCAGCCCAGGCTGCCCTTTTTTATTTCGCCTGGCCTCACGGAGATAACTCTCGGTGAGAGAAAAAATTCTTGTTTGCTCCGCGAAGAAAAATTTATTATCCTAAATGAAAATAGCCCTATAAGGAGGCAGGGGTGAGAAAACGACTTGCCTGCTTATTTTTCATCCTGACCATAATCTTAGGGATACCTTTTAATTCATTGCCGGCTCCGAAAAAGCTCATCTACCTTGATGCTTCCATTCTGCCCGAAGGACGGCTTCAGAGCTGGCGGAACCTGGGTAGTCTCGGGGGTAATTTTATTCCCGCTTTTCGGACTCAGCCAGCAGTAGAAGTGGTCAAGAATCAAAAGGCGGTAAACCTGACGGCCATGGATGTCCTGCTGCGCTCAACTTTCTCCCCGCCGGCCAGTCTTAATGGTCGGCAGTCCTTTACTCTCCTGGTAAAAGTACTTGGGCCCGAGCTGGCCCAGAGAGGGGTGATTCTCACCTGGTCCCAGCAGCCAGCGGCCGGGGCCAACTTTGGCTTAGGAAAGGGAATCGATGCTGCCTTTTACCATTCGACCCGGGTCAAGCTCGGCTATCAACAGGGCTACCCGGAGCCCGGAATCTGGCACCTGGTGGCTTTTGTTTACGACAGGAAAACCGTTCGGGTTTATGTTGACGGCTGGCTTAAAGCTGAGACCGCAGCCGAACTCCAGATAAAACCGGATAAATATTTTTATCTCGGGGGAGAGACCGCCACCGGTCTTCCCCTTCCGCTGGACCCTTTTAACGGCTACCTGGCTTGGCTGGAGTTGCTGGATGGTGCTTACAGCCAGCTTGAAATCTGGAATCTGGCCGGGCGGAAAGAGGCCATTCCTCTCTATCCGGCTGAAAACCAAACCATATCTGAACTGGCGTTGTCGCTGCGGTGGGAAAGGGGTGATGAGAAGGCGGTGTCCTTTGCGGTCTATTTTTCCGGGTCCAGGGAGGAAGTGGAAAAGGCCAGTCCCAAAGCCCTGAAGGGAAAATTCCCGGCCGCCGTTACCAGTCTGGAGGTCTCAGGCCTCAAGCCGGGTCAGACCTATTTCTGGCGGGTAGACCAGCTGGACGCTCAGGGCCGGTCCCTTCAACCTGGAATAGTCCGGCAGTTTTCCGTAGACGATGGCTCCGCCCGTGACCCCGTGCCTCACCATCTGCACGGCAGCGTCAGCCGAGAACTGAACCGCCTGACCTGGACCCCGGGCCCCTGGGCCACCTCCCAGGACGTTTATTTCGGCCAGGACCCGAAAAAGCTGGATAAGGCCAGGCCGGTGGTTAAAGACTTAAAGCCCGGAATGAACTTTTTCTTCATTCCTGAAAAAAACCTGAAATATGGCCAGAGCTATTTCTGGCGGGTTGACACCAGGAATGGTTCTCTCCCGGCTTCTCCTGGCCAGGTTTGGTCTTTTCGTGTCCAGGATGAGCCTGACGACAATCAGATTACCTTTCTGGTGGCGGCTGACCTTCACTACGGCGGCTCGGTGAAGGCCAGGCAGATAAACAGGGAGATGGTCCTGACCATGAACAGCCTGCCCGGTCAGAACCTGCCGGAAGAATTCGGACTGAAAGGGAAAATTAATACACCCCGGGGAGTGGTTGTCCTGGGGGACATTGTGGATGACGGGGGCTCACCGGAAGTTCAGAAATTCTGGCAGGAATACGTCGAAGACTTCGGACTCAAGGGCGACCGCCTGCTGGCTTTTCCGGTGTATGAAGGCTTCGGCGAACACGACGGGCCCTCTGACGGCCTGGTCCGAACCAATCTTAGAAGCCGCAACCGCCTCCGCCCCGGACTGAAGAGCATCTCGGCTGACGGGCAGCATTATTCCTGGGATTGGGGCAAGGTGCATTTTATCCATCTCAACCTGTATCCAGGCAGCATGGGTGAAGAATACCTGAACATCTGGCGCCGGCGGGTCAGCGGCGATGCCCGCTATCCCAAGCGCAGTCTGGAATTTCTGATTGAAGACCTGAAGAGGAACGTCGGCTCCAGTGGCCGCCCGGTGGTTATTTTCCAGCATTATGGGTTCGATTCCTGGAGCGAGGCCTGGTGGACACAGAAGGAACGCAACGCCTTTCTCCAGGCCATCCAGCCCTATAATATCATTGCCATTTTCTGGGGGCATTCCCACGTCACCCAGGCCTTGAGCTGGAACGACCTCAGGACCTGGTGCGCCGGTTCGCTCAACAATGACCCCGAGCCGGGGACTTTCCTGGTAGTCAGCCTGAAAACCGGGCGTCGCAGCGGTCAGCTGATGGTGGCTGCCAGGAAGGCCAATCAGTGGCTATCGGCTGAAAAGGTCAGCTTCCTGCTGAGAAAGGTTCCCAAATCTAAATAAGTTAAACCCTCAAGACGGCCAGGCTACCTTAGGCCGTATCTCTCTGCCAGCATTCCTTATTTTTTTGGCTTGTATTTAAGAAAAGCCCCGATACTCCCGTAGTGTTCCAGCCTGGTAGGTGAGCTGACCTGGGTCAGCGGGATGTTCCTGTTGAGGGCTACTTCAATGGCTTCGTCCACGATGTCGGCCACCGCTTCGGTTTTCACCTTGCAGGCCGGGCAGAGTTCTTCGTTTGCGAACAAACCGTGGCAGCCCGGGCAGACCCGTCCGGGCTTGGAAAAGTTGTGGGTAATGAGCAGGTGCTGGACCTCGAAGGAATTTAATTTTCTCAGGGTATCGGCCAGGCCGGAGACGGCTCGCCCGCCTCGTTCCAGCTCGGCCACGAATTTTTTCACCAGGGCTTCTTCCTCCTCTCTCTTCAGCTTCTCTTCCAGGGTCAGGCATTCTTCCAGCACCCGGGAGGCTTCAGTCCCGGGCCTGGCCTTAATCCTTCCTTTGAGTTTGCCCTTCACATAGGAATGAAACAGGGGCTCCAGCTGGGGATAGAACTGGTCGTCGCAACCGACCAGCAGCCAGTCAAAATGATTCTGCTTCAGGATATCGAAAGTTTTCTGGGCAGCTTTCTTAAAGTGCTCCATAAGCAGGGCATCGATGTGCCGTTCGATCCTCTTTGATTCATAGCCTTCAAAGCCGCCTTTTTTGACTTTCTTGGGGACTTCACTGGCCAGGCTGTCCAGCAACCGGACCTCAGCCATGTGTATTTCATACCAGCAGGCCTCCCGACGGTTAACCAGGAAAGCGCATAATTTCTTGAATTTCTCCAGGATGGCCGAGAGAGGTCTGGTGTAGAAATCGAAATCCTGGATCAACCGGTTTCTCGGGCCATGCGGCAGCTCCAGTTCCTGCCAGATATTCCGGGCCGAACAGCAGAAGAGGGCCAGGCCCGGCGCTTTCCAGGCGTTCAGGCGGTTGGTGCAGAACTGAGAAATCTTTTCCAGGTCATCCAGCAGAGATTTCCTGGCTTCCCGGGAAAGTTCCTTTCCTTCCAGTTCCAGCCTGGCCTGGTTGAGGAGTCCCTTGTAAGCGGCATTGATGGCCTTGAGGGGATGCTGACTCTTGTCGGTGTTGAGGTAGAAACTGGTGGCCTGGTAAGGATGGGTTTTCATCTGGGCCAGGGCTTCGACCTGAGAAGGGCTGGTGAATTTCATGGCGCCTCCTTAAAAAGGTTAGGAATATATAAAGACCTCTTCAAAATGGGGGATATATGGTTCCTTTATACCGGCTCTGGTTAAAGCCACTGATTAAAAATTAAGCTGCCCGGGCTTCTTTGTCAAGGAAAATAATTTTATCTCTAAGGCCAGTTTCAGGGATTAAACTTTTTTGATCTGTTCTTCTAAGCTCTGGATTTCTTTTTCACCCGTATTTTTTTAGGCAGGCGGATAACGGTGGTGTCGGCTATCTTATCGTGCATGGCCAGCCCGTGCCGGTCCCAGAGCACCTGCCAGAAACCCAGGGAAGCAAACAGGCCGGAACAGACGTAGCCGTGAGCCCGCTCAAAGCACTGGTACCAGCCCAGCCGGGGCTTGCCCTCCAGGTCGATGACCTTCAGGCGGAAGACCCTCTTACCCGGGGTTTGCCCTCCGAAGCGGAAAAACAGGACAAAATAAAGCAGAGTAATGATGTATTCTTTTATGACTTTGTAGGCTCGATCTTCGGTCCTGTCCTTCTCCGGGGTCCTCTCCCTGGCCCGTTCAATTCTGGCTCTAACCAGAGCTCCGGCATAATTCTTTTCTATTTCTTTGACCGTCATGGACTCAGCTGTCCTGTATTCTTCTTCCGATATCTGGCCCTTAAGCAGGTCCAGGTATCCTCGCTTTTTATCCTGTTCTACCTGTAGTTCTCGTTCCAGCGTCCAGCTGGCGTCTCCGCCTTCTTCCAGAGCCTTTATGGTTCCGGAAATGGGGGATGGTTCATGCCTGATCCTGGCTCTCAGCTCGGCATAGCCGGTGTAAACGAGGGACGACAGCACTGCAATAATCAGAGCATCCAGCCCGAAAGCCAGACCCCGGCGGATAAAACCAGCCTGGTCGGCTCTGACCTTGTGCCTGGGGAAAAGCCTGGAAAACATTTAATCTCCTTTACGGCCCTGAACTTCTGGGCGGGCAGGGTTAAGGCTCCAGCAGGTTATTGCTACGGACATTTAAACAGGCCGCGCTTTGCTCAGCTCTGGCCCAGCCCTTCACAGCCAGATTCATACTAATTTATATGAGACCTCTTTGGCAAGGGAAGAAAGTCGCTGGATACTTCAAACCACCGCTCGGGCGGCTTTTGACTTTGGAAACATCCCTGCGCCTGGTTTCTGCTTTCCGGCTGAAAACCATGAGGACTGGTGTCCCCTAGGTGGGTAAGCCCTCGGAAAAAATTGACAATTTCGAAGAATGTTCTAAGCCGGAATATCCTGGAATTTATGACAGCTGAAGTTCCTAAAAATAGACCGTTTACAGGGAATTTTTAAGCCCTGCTCTCGGGCCGGCCGATTGTAGCCGGCGTCTTTACAGAGGCCATTTAAATGGATATAATTATACTGCCTTGTTGAGGCTGGTTGCGGAAGTGGCGGAATTGGCAGACGCGTAAGCCTCAGGAGTTTATGGCCGAAAGGCTGTGTGGGTTCGAGTCCCACCTTCCGCACCACCTTTTTTATTAATGCCCGCAAACAAACATCTCCTTCTTCTGAATCCCTGGGTTTATGATTTTACGGCCTGTGATTTCTGGCTCAGGCCCCTCGGTCTTCTCTACCTGGCCGCTATCCTCAGGAAATACACGACTTTTCAGGTTGACTTCCTGGATTTCCTGGACAGCACCCGGGTAGTAGGCTATCCGGGATTCAGGCCCAGGCTCAGAGCTGACGGCCGGGCTTCTTTCTACAAAGAAGAAGTGCCGAAGCCCGAAATTTTCCGGCACATCCCCCGGAAGTTTTCCCGCTACGGCTGGCCCCTTAACCTGGCCGAAGACTCCTTAAAACGGTTGCCTACCCCCGAAGCGGTCTTGCTCACCTGCACCATGACCTACTGGTACCCCGGGGTGCAGGCAGCGGTGGAGGTGGTTAGAAAAATCTTCGGACGGGTTCCCGTCATACTGGGAGGAATCTACGCCAGTCTCTGCCCGGAACATGCTGCCCGGGAGTCAGGGGCGGACCTGGTGGTGGCCGGTCCCGGTGAAAACCGTATTCTCGGTCTGCTGGAAGAAATCTGCGGTCGCGGTCTCTTGAAGCCTGGCGTGGAGAGTGTCTTTTTCTCCGGACTTGATTCCCTGCCCACTCCGGCCTACGACCTCTACCAGGACCGGTCAGTGGCCTGCCTCCTGACCTCGCGTGGCTGCCCTTTTACTTGCAGTTATTGTGCCAGCCGTCAGCTTCAGCCGCAATTCGAGCCGCGGTCTCCCGATAAAGTCGTGTCTGAAATCATCAACCTCCAGCGGCTCGGGGCCAGGCAGATTGCCTTTTATGATGATGCCCTGCTGGTCAACAAAGAGCAGCACCTGGAAGTAATTCTGGACAGGATTATTGCCCTCAGCCCCGGCCTCAATTTTCACACTCCCAACGGTCTCTCTCCCCGGGCCTTTGATTACGGGCTGGCTGTTCGCTTACGGCAGGCCGGTTTCAGTTCGATTTTCCTCAGCCTGGAAAATGCCGACCCGGCCTGGCTTCGGGAAACCGGGCCCAAGGTGAGCCCGGCTGATTTGGAAAGGGCCCTGACTTTCCTGGAACAGGCCGGTTATCGCCGGGAAGAAATTTCTGTTTATCTTCTGGTGGGACATCCTTCCCAGACCCGGGAACAGGTTGTGGACAGCCTCAGGCTGGTCAAGCACCTGGGAGCCCGGCCTCGCCTGGCCTATTATTCGCCTGTTCCGGGCACGCTCGACTGGCAGCGCCTGCTGGAATCCGGCCAGGTTCGGGCTGATTTTGACCCTCTCCTTCACAATAAGCTTGTCTTCCCTTATGTCTGGGGCCGGATTTCTCCGGCTGACCTGGAAGAAATCAAGCGGGAGTGCCGGGGCGGCTGATTTTAGTTGATTTGGAGCCGGCGGAGGGGTAACTTATAAAGGGAGATAGAAAGAAATGTCCAAAAAATTTTTATTACCCTTTTTTTTATTGTTCGTCAGCCTGATTTTTAGCTCCTGCCTGACGAGCCGGCTGGAGAGAAAGCTTAAACCAGCCGACCAGGATTGGCTGTCAGAAGTCCGCTACATTATCACCCCTGAAGAACGCAAGATTTTCTTAGAATTGCCCGAGTCAGAGAGAGAGCAATTCAAGGTTGATTTCTGGGCCAGGCGTGACCCCGACCCCGACACTGAGGCCAATGAATTCAAGGATGAATATTATCAGCGACTGGAACGGGCCAACCAGATGTTCCTGGGCGAGGGCCGCCCGGGCTGGCTGACCGACCGCGGCCGGATTTACATCTTATTCGGCCCGCCCACTGAACGCCATACCTATCCCATGGAAGCTTCGGGCTATTGCCGCGAAGTCTGGTACTATGGCAGCTTCCCAGTCATCTTTATTGATGAGCATTGCTCCGGTAATTACATTCTTTCAGCCATCAACCTGGAACACCTGCAGGACCTGAATTTAGCCCAGGGTTATTTTCAGAATACCATCACTCAGGAAAGAAGCGTTTTTGATTACGACCTGAAACTGGCCCGCAGTCAGAGAAGCGGAGATAGCCTCAGGGCACTGCTGTCTTTCAGCATGAAATACGAGCAAATCTGGTTTGAAGTCAGGGATGACGCCAGCCTGGAGACCCAGTTGCTGCTGGTGGTGGAGATAAAAGACCGGGCCGGAAATCTGGTCTGGCAGGGGCAGAAAACCGCTAACCTCAGCTTCAGCGATGAAGAAGAATTGAAAAAAATGAGGGGGCTGAAGTTCACCATGGATGTAGAAATCAACCTGCCCGATGGTCGGTTTCCGCTGCCGGCCCCAGGTAAGTACCTTCTTTATTCAACCCTGAAGCAGAGAACCGGGGGCAAAGAGCTGAAAAAAGTCTCGGAAATCAAGCTTTAGGTCAGCAATCAGGACGTCCTGTCCTCAGAATCTCAGGCTGAGAATCAGCTGGCCGGCTCTGGTCCCGTAAAGAGCCAGTATTTTCTGGAAAGAGGGACTGTAGACCCGCGTGCCGCTGGAGCTCCCTTCGTCTTCCGGGTACCAGTAACCGCCATCGTTTAGGTCCTGCAGTCCATATTTCTTTCCCAGCAGGTTCAGGACATCCACGGCTACGTTCAGCCTGGTTTTCTGTCCGACCTTGAAACTCCGTTCCAGTCTCAGGTCAAGGCTGTGAAAATCTGGCCAGCGACGGGAACCAGGTTCTTCCAGGTAAACCGTGGCCGGCAGATTCTGGGCCTGGTGACTTTCCAGCCAGTTAGCCGGTGGAACCACGGTTACGGTCCTGGCCCAGGGTGTCCCGCTCAGGTACTGGAAGAAAGCGCTCAGATACAAGTCAGCCGGAAGCCGGTAGGTTCCCATGACTTTGATAATCCAGGGCCGGTCCAGGTCCAGGCGGCTGCTGTCTGTGATGTTAACCAGGGAGTTGGGAGAATTGGCCAGCTGGGTCAGGGCGCTTGAAGCCAGGAGATTGTATCCGGAGTTGCCCCGGGCCCGGCTCCAGGTGGCTGAGGCCAGAAGCTGCCAGTTGTCGCTCATTCTTTTTCTGGCTACCAGCTGCCAGGCGTTGTATTTTTGCTTCAGTCCCTCAACATTATTGAGACGGGTGAATAAAGCCGGGGCCTCTGCCGACGGGAAATAGACGGTAACCGGCACCTGGCCATAGCCGGCCTGTCCGGGGACCACAGTGGAAAAAGGTATCCACAGGCTGCCGGTGGTATCGGCTGCATACCATTCGCGGTCGTTATCCGGGTCATACAGCACATCCTCGATGATCCGGTCTCTGGTTCTGGAAATATAGGAAAGCGACAGGGTAAAGACCTCAGTCAACTGCTGTTCCAGGGTGGCCGTCCACTCGCTGGTAACCGGGGATTTCAGCTTCGGGGCCACTCTCTTGCGGAAATAGGCGTCCTGATGGACCCGGTAATCTTCGGGCAGCGGCAGGAAAGTGTCATCAATATCGGCCGCCCCGTCTTCATTTTCATCGTACCAGTAGAAATTATGATAACCGGTGGGCCAGCCGGCAGACATATTCATCAGGTAACTCAGGGAAAGGTTATCGTGGTAACGACCAAAGGTGCCTTTAATCAGAGTTTTCCCGTTGCCCAGCAGGTCCAGGACCAGCCCCAGCCTGGGAGAGAGGTTGTACCAGACCAGCATATTATCCCAGGAAGAGTAGTTCACCACGCTGTATGGGTTAAGTCCGTAGACAGGCCTGATGGTGGCCTCCCCGGCATAAAAGGATATGCTGTTGCCGCTGACCCCTTTATAGACGGCCGACAGTCCAGATTGGATTCTTTCGAATTTTAAACCCAGGGAAAAATTAAGCCGGCGCCCGAGGTTGAAGTTGTCCCGGGCGTAAAAAGTCAGCCGGTGAAGGGAGGCTCTCTGCAACAGTCCGTCCCGGGCAGCGCTGGCCAGGTAAAAACCGACCAGGCCCTTGCCGACCAGGTTGCCGGTTTCGGGAGAGACTCCGTAGCCGTAATAATATGGATTTCCGTTGAGGTAATAATAAATCAGGTTGTTGGACTTCCAGACCGAATCATCCGCCCGGCCGCTCTGGTATTCGGCTCCGGCCACCAGTTCGTGCCAGGTGTTGAACCAAGACTGGAACCTGCTGAGTGAAGCCCCGGCCCGGAAGACCTCGCTGATCTGGTCCCGGTTGAAAGGACCGCTGCCCCAGCTGTAACCGCTGCCCAGGTCAACGTACCGCGGGTTGTCGGCTCCCTCTTCATAGAGCCGCCTCGGCAGCGAATCGCGCGTATAGAACAGGAACAGGCTGGCCTGGGTTTCCTGGTTCAGCTTATAACTGCCGTGGGCGTTCAGCAGGAAAAGGTTCTGTCCGGCAATATTCAGGGTGGCAATCTGGGGATTAAAGGGCGAAATGAAATCGGGGTCTACACTCTGCTTGTTCTTGTTGAAACTCAGGATGATGGAGGCGTTGATCTCGGCCGTTATCTGCGAAGTAAAACGGAAGAGAGAAGTAAAATCCCCGGCTTTCCAGCTGTACTTGGGATAGGGAATATTTTTGGGGTCGCGCCAGGGTACAAAAGGAGTTGACCTTGACCGGCGGTTATAGCCAAAGCTGGTGAAATACCAGACCCGGTCCGGCAGGATGGACCCTTCCAGGTTAAGAGAGAAATTAAGGTGGTAGTTGTCTTTAACCACCGGGGGATTATCCATCTGGTTTAACTCTTCCCGGGTCCAGAGGTTATCCGTCAGGTGCCCGTCGGTGCCCAGAAACTGGAGCAGGCCAGAAGATTTATTCTGTCCCGGACGGGGGATTATTTTGATAAAGGCGCCGTTGGTAGAAAAATTTTCTACCGGATTTCCGGCGGTGACTATCTCGATTTCTTCAATGTAATCGGGATTGACGTTCCTGGCCGGTATCCCGTTAAGTTGGCGGTTGAGTTCGTTCCCGGCGACGGTAACCAGGCTGGAACCGACCGGAGAACCGTTAACCGAGAAATTGAGGCTTCGGGGCGGATTGTCAGGGTTCACACCAGGCAGCAGCTGCAGCAGGCTGGCCAGCTCCCTGGTTCTGGGAATATGATTTAGGATATCTTTATCCAGGATGTATGATATCCCCGGGTTCTCTCTGTCCAGGGCGGGCAGGGGATAAAGAAGCACCCTTTCCTGCTCTTCGTCTTCAGCCTTCTCCAGGCTAACGGGCAGGCTGACCGTCTGACCGGTTTCTACCCTGATATCGTTAATGATGGCCGTGTGGAAACCGGGCGCTTCCACCGCCGCCTTATAGAGTCCGGCGGGCAAATGCTGGAAAAAGTAATAACCGTTCTTCCTGGTCAGGTAATAGCGCAGGCCGACCAGGCTGGGGGATGACAGGTAGATGTAGGCTCCGTTTACTGGCTGGCCTGATTTGTCGGTAATTCGCCCTTTGATTGAGCCTTCCAGCTTGACCGCAGACTTCAGGGTTCCGGCGGCCGCCAGAACTGCGAATACTATCAAAAGTCCACTGATGAACCTTGCGGCTGCTCTATTTTTCTTCCTGACCACCTGGTCCTCCTTTGACGGCTGAAAAGCTGGTTGCCATTGGTTTTATGGCTAAATGTTCAGAAACAGGGCATTTCCGGCCTGAAATAAGATAAACATTATAGCTTGTTTTAACCTAATTTGTATCAAATTATTAAAACTTTTGGAAGAGCTAAAAAGTTACCCGGCCGCCGGTTCAGGCTGCTCAGCGGCCAGTCCAGCCGGCTTCAAGTTGGTGCCAGGCCCAGGCCGCTGCTCCCATCAACCCGGCATCGTTGCCCAGGCTGGCTTTCTGGATACGGCAGGTGGCGAAGCTGGGGGCTATTGACCTTCTACGGGCTTCAGCCCGGGCCGGGCGCAGCAGCCACTGCCCCGATTTCATCACCCCGCCGCCGATGACGATTTTTTCCGGGTTCAGGAAATTGATGACTATTCCCAGGGCTATTCCCAGAAAATAGCCGCAGCGGTCGAAACTCTTCTTGGCGTTTTCATCTCCAGCCCGGGCCCGGAGATAGATATCGCGGGCTTCGAGCGGTTCGTCTTTCCCGGAAAACTGGCGGTAATTGCGCACCAGGGCCGGGGCCGAAACTTCGGTTTCCAGACAGCCGATATTCCCGCAGCCGCACTTCAGACCCTCAGGGTTGACCGTGATGTGCCCCAGTTCCCCGGCAAAACCTGCCTTTCCCTGCCAGAGTTCGCCCTCCAGAATCAGGCCCGAGCCCAGTCCGGTCCCGACCGTCAGGAAGACCAGGCTGTGCACGTTTCGCCCGCTGCCGAAAAGGTATTCACCGTAAGCGGCCAGGTTGGCATCGTTATGGACGGCAAAGGGTACGGGTATGATCTTTTTCAGGGCCGGGAAAAGGGGAAAGTTGTTCAGGGCCGGATAGTTGGGCGACTGCTTTATCTTCTTCTCCTTCAGGCTGAAAAAACCGGCAAAGCCAAAGCCGGCTGATTTAATGCGCCGCGGGTAGCGGCGGTCGAGCTCGACCCAGGTTTTCTGGATCAGGTTCATCAGGGAATTGATATCCGGGGGGCTGGGGGCCTGGCCCTTAAAAATAATCCGGCCCGAAGCGTTAATCAGTCCGTATTTAAGCTGGGTTCCGCCTAAATCAAACCCGGCATACAGGTTATCGGGCATGGCTCAGGACAGGACAACAGCAGGTCAGTTGGCCGCCGGCGGCTTGGGCTGGTTGTCTGAACCGTGTTCTTCCTTGCCGCTGCTGACGGATTTCTTAAAGTTCTTGATGCCTTCGCCCAGTGATTTGCCGAGCTCTGGAAGCTTTCTGGCTCCAAAAATGATGATGACGATGAGCAGGATGAGTAATAGTTCAGTCGGTCCGATTGAACCTAACATTCAGGCCTCCTTCCGGAGTTTTCTCAACCGGGTTAAGGTTGTCTCCGATTTCAGATAAAAGTTACTCTATGGCCGGGAAAAAGTCAAGGAAAGGCTGGCCCGGCCAACCCGGGCCGGCGGCAGTTGTCAGGGCGGTCTTTTTCCACTAAAATAATAAACCAGCCTGCCCTTTTTCTGGCTGAGTCCGGCCGGTCATCCGGGATAATTGAGCGGTGAAAATAATGCAGGAAAGAATACGCAATTTCTCAATCATTGCCCACGTGGACCATGGCAAGAGCACCCTGGCCGACCGCTTTATCGAGCTGACCGGAGCCCTGTCGCCGCGGGAGTTGAAGGAGCAGGTCCTGGACACCATGGACCTGGAAAGGGAACGGGGCATCACCATCAAGGCTCAGACTGCCAGGCTGACCTACCGCAGCCGGTCCGGCGATGAATACATCCTTAATTTGATAGACACGCCCGGGCACGTGGATTTTTCTTACGAAGTCTCGCGTAGCCTGGCCGCCTGTGAGGGGGCCATCCTGGTTATAGACGCTTCCCAGGGAGTGGAGGCTCAGACCCTGGCCAACGCCTACCTGGCCATCCAGAATGACCTGTTGCTCATCCCGGTTATCAATAAGATCGACCTGCCCCAGGCCGACGTGGAAATGACCCTGGAACAGCTGGAGCACATCGTCGGGCTCAAGCGCCAGGAAGCCCTGCTGGTCTCAGCCAAAAAAGGTACTGGGGTAGAAGAAGTGCTGGAAAGCGTGGTACAGAGAATCCCCCCGCCGCGGGGCAGCGCCGCCTCGCCGCTCAAGGCTCTGCTGTTCGATTCCTGGTTTGACCCCTACCGCGGGGTGGTGGTGCTGGTGAGGGTGGTGGATGGCAGTCTTAAAACCGGGGACCGCATCGTCCTGATGTCCACCGGGGCGGAGTACCAGGTGGAAGAAATCGGTTACCTGACCCCCAAGCCGGTCCGGGTTGAGGCCCTGGCTACGGGCGAAGTGGGCTACCTGATTGCCGGCATAAAAAATCTGGCCCATGCCCGCATCGGTGGAACCATAACCCACAGGAACCGGCCGGCCGAGCAACCGCTTCCCGGGTTCAAGGAAGCCAAGCCCATGGTCTTCTGCGGGCTGTATCCCGCCGGGGAGAGCAGCGTTGATGACCTGCGGGATGCCCTGGAAAAGCTCAGGCTCAATGATGCTTCCTTCCATTATGAACCGGAAAATTCGCCGGCCCTGGGATTTGGCTTCCGGGCTGGATTTCTCGGCCTGCTGCACCGGGAAATAATCCAGGAAAGGCTGGAACGGGAATTCAACCTCAACCTGATTACCACCGCTCCCAGCGTCAGCTACCGGGTGGTGACTACAAAAGGAGAGGTCCTGGAAGTCCACAACCCGTCCGAGTTACCAGAACCGCAGTACATAGAAAAAATAGAGGAACCGATCATCGAAGCCCTGATCCTGACTCCTGACCGCTACCTGGGCAACCTGTTGCAACTGCTGGATGACCGGCGCGGCGTCCAGAAGAAAATGGAATACATTTCTACCAGCCGGGTGCTGCTGGATTATCTGGTGCCGCTGAACGAAGTGGTCTTTGATTTTTATAACCAGCTTAAGTCTCTTTCCCAGGGTTATGCCTCCATGGATTACGAGCTGGCCGGCTACCAGGAATCTCCTCTGGTAAAACTGGACATCCTGGTCAATTATGAAGAGGTGGATGCCCTGTCGGTCATCGTTCACCGGGACAAGGCCTACCGCGTCGGCCGGTCGCTGGTGGAAAAAATGCGCCAGGTTATCCCCCGGCAGCAGTTTGAGGTGGTGCTGCAGGCGGCCATCGGCAAGAGGGTAATCGCCCGCGAGACGGTCAAACCTTTCCGCAAGGACGTCCTGGCCAAGCTTTACGGAGGCGATTACACCCGGAAGATGAAAGTCCTGGAAAAGCAGAAGGAAGGCAAAAAGCGAATGAAGAGGGTCGGCCGGGTGGACATCCCCCAGGAAGCCTTCCTGGCCATTCTGGAAGTTAAATAGCCATTTCGTCTATAATAGCCAGAGTCAAAGCTCTTTCAGGGTGCCGGAAATTGAACTTTCCAGATGACTGCCGGAAACGGAAGGGGGATTAATGGAAGAGAAAAAGCTTCTGTCTTTTTTAAGACAGGCCAGGGAAATTCTCTCCGATTTTTTCCCGGCTGGTTCGGTAGCCCTGCTGCCGCTGCTTTTGGCCTCGCTGACCTGGGCCGTAAACCGCCGCAGCGAAATTAGAAACAGGTTGCTTGGCCTGAAGGTCTGGCTCGAACCAGAGACTCTCAGGAATAAACCGGCTGAGTTTATCCTGGATTTTTTTACGGCCAGCCCGGAATTGAAAGCGGCCTGGGCTGATGAAATTAACAACGGAGACCTGAAAACCCTGCGGACGGCCTTCCGGGCTCTTTATCCCATCCTCGGGCTGCAAGATCCTTTTCTGGAAAGGTTATTTTCGGAAGAATTAAGAAATCATGACTACCGCCGGGTGGTGGCCGAGTTCAGGCCAAGACTGAAGCGAGCCCTGGAAGAGGTCGAGGCGGCCCGGGTCAGGAAGAATTTCTGGAAGACGCTGGAAAATCTGGCTGAAGGCTTTTTAAGTCTGGGCTGGAGTCTGCTGGCTGAAGACGAGGTCCGGGAGCAGCTCAAAAAAATTATCGACCGGGTCTGAGGCCGGTTAGCTTTATCAGCTGGCTTGACCCGGCTGAGAGTCTATAGCTTGGAGGGACGGAATGAAGCCGGCGAAACGAATTGACCGGTGGGACCAAATCGGTTTCACCAGGATAGCCCTCATCATTTTGCTTATCTTTTTTCTTGCGGCTTGTGCCACTTCTATCTCCAGGGCCAAATTTCACCTGGCTCAGGCCCAGGTCCGGGAACGTTCTTTTCAGACAGCGGAGGCCGCTGCTCTTTATAAAAAATCCCTGGCCGAAGCCGAACGGGCAGTGAGGACAGAGCCGTCATCCCAGGCCTACCTGCTCAAGGGAATGGCCGAGGTCAAGCTGGCCCGGTGGTCGGAAGCCAGCCGCAGTTTCAGTCTGGCCGCCACCCTGGGAGAGGACAAGGCCGACGGCTGGGCCCGGGAAGTCAGCCTTTACGGCCTGGCTCTATCGCTGGAGGAACAGGGTCTGGCGGAGCCGGCGGTCAGGCTCTTTTCCATCCTGAGCGAGCGGGGCAAATTTTCGCCCGTAGTTCAGGCCGCTTTGGGCCGGCTGGTGGACCACCAGCTGGCCTTGCTGGCTGAAGTCCCGGAGAAGGAGCGGGAAAAAATTCTTAGTAAAAATATAGAAATAGTAGGAAAAGCTCTGGAGTCCGACCCGGCCTGTGGCTATTATCATTATCTCCTGGCCCAGCTCCTCGGTCATCAGAAAAAATATCGACAGAGTTTTGAAGAAGCGGTCATGGCCAGGGAACTGGGGTTGCCGAAACTGGAAATCCATCGTGATAATGACAACCAGATTGTCTTCTGTTACGGGCAGTTAAAGGGATCTCTGGCCGGGGAAGTCTGGGACGAATTCAGGCAGACCTACAGGCTGTGGATAAAGAAATGGAACTGGCCGGACGAGGAGACTCCGGACTGGAAGAGGAGGTAAAAATGCTGCCGGCAATTGCCTGGAAAAAGGAAGCGGTGGTCATGGTGGACCAGCGGCTGCTGCCCTGGAAGGAAAGATATCTCCGCCTGAAAACCGTGGACCAGGTGGCCCGGGCCATTGAAGACATGGTGATAAGGGGAGCCCCGGCCATCGGGATAGCCGCTGCCTATGGCCTGGTCCTGGGAATAAGAAGCCTGAAATTACCGACTGACCTGGAAAAAGAATTTAATAAGTTTTATCGCCGTTTGTGGCAGACCAGACCCACGGCCAGGAATCTTTTCTGGGCCCTGGAAAGAATGAAGCGGGTTTTTGAAGAGAACAAGGAATCGGGTCTCAGCCGGTTAAAAAAAATCATGCTGGCCGAGGCCCGGGCCATAGAAAAAGAAGACCTGGAAATAAACAGGAAAATAGCGGAGAATGGAGAAAGCCTGATACCGGAAGGAGCTACCATCCTGACCCACTGCAATGCCGGAGCCCTGGCTACGGCCGGTTATGGCACGGCCCTGGGTGTTATCAGGGCAGCTTTTGCCAGCAAGAAGAAAATCAAGGTTCTGGCCTGTGAAACCAGGCCTTTCCTTCAGGGGGCCAGGCTGACTGTCTGGGAGCTGAGGAAGGATGGGATTCCAGTAACTCTGATAACCGATAGCATGGCCGCCTGGTTGATGAAACAGGGAGGGGTGGACCTGGTCATTGTCGGGGCCGACCGCATTGCCCGAAACGGCGACACGGCCAATAAAATAGGAACTTATTCGCTGGCCGTGCTGGCCAGACAGCACCGGATTCCTTTTTACGTGGCGGCCCCACTCAGCACCTTTGATTTCAGGCTGAGAAACGGCCGGGATATTCCGATTGAGGAAAGGAGCCCGGAAGAAGTCAGGCGGTTGCGCGGTCAGCTCCTCACCCTGCCAGATGTTCCGGTTAAAAACCCTGCCTTTGACGTGACTCCGGCCAGGCTGATCTCGGCCATCATCACCGAGAAAGGCGTCATCAGGCCGCCATTTTCTGCAGCGATTGAGAAGATAAGGAACCAGCTATGACCGGCCTCTTAAAGAATCAAAAAGGAATGAACATCATCGGCCAGGGCGCTAAAATTATCTTTTTTACCTTGCCCTCATTACTGGCGGCCATATACCTACACCGACGGTTTCCCGGGATTGCAGCCCTGCTCGAAAGTATAAAAAGTATAAGTCTTGTCAAACCGCTGGGATATGCCTTGCTTTTTCTCGGGCTGATACTCTGGGGGACGGCGCTTGTCCAGCTATTAACCGGGTTTTCCAGAGGCAGGCTGGTGACTTCAGGCGCTTATAGCCTCGTCCGCAATCCCCTCTATTCGAGTGCGACGTTTTTCATTCTTCCTGGCGTGGCTCTTGCCACCTTAACCTGGGTGTATTTTGTCGTCTCGGTCTTCCTGTATGCCGGGGTTATGATTTTTATCGGCCAGGAGGAAAAGCAGCTGGCCCTGGCTTTCGGCCCGGAGTATGAAAAGTATTTGGCCAGGGTGCACCGGCTGGTTCCATTCAGGAAACCCGGTAAAATCAGAATCAAATAGGAGATTATTATGCCTGAAACCATGATTATCGTAGGTGCGGGAATCGCTGGACTGTCAACCGGATGTTATGCCCAGATGAATGGCTACAAAACTGCCATCTTTGAATCAAATAAAGTCCCTGGCGGCCTGTGCGCTGCCTGGACGCGGAAAGGCTATAAGTTCGACATCAGCATGCACCTGCTGGCCAATTCCAGAAGCGGGCCTTTCAAGAAAATGTGGGATGAGCTGGGCGTCACCAGGAACCAGGAATTTTTTTATCACGATAGAATTATTGTGGTTGAGGGCCTGGAGAAAAAGCTTGATTTCTGCCTGGATCGCCGGCGCCTGGAAGAGCAGATGCTGACAATCTCTCCGGAAGATGCCGGGTTGATAAAAGAGTTTCTTAACCTTTTCTTCGGCCGGAGCCTTATGAATTTGGCCTCTCTTGATCCTCCGGAATTGACGGGAATGATCGGCGGGCTAAAAATGGCCTTGACCATGATACCAATGCTTGGAATATTCAAAAAATTCGGAGACCTTACTTTGCAGGAGTATGCAGCCCGGGTTAAAGACCCGTTTCTGGCCATAGCCCTGAGGTCCTCCGTGGATACACCGGGCTGGCCGATGCCGGGATTCCCCATGGTTGCCCTGGCCGGGTTTGCCACCGCAGGGGGAGAAGCCGGATATCCCCTGGGCGGTTCCTTTAAGGTTGCTTCAAAGGTTGCTGATTTTTATAAGACCCTGGGCGGTGAAATTCACTTTAACAGCCGGGTTGTAGATGTCTTGATAGAAAACGACCAGGCCGCCGGTATCAGGCTGGAAGATGGTAGCGAGCACCGGGCTGACATGGTGGTCTGGGCCGCGGATGGGCACTATCTGATTTTTGACATTCTCGGCGGCAGATATCTGGATAAAACCATCCGCGATATGTACGACCGCTGGCCGGTGGTCAAGCCCATGGTTCATGTCTGTTTCGGTGTCAACCTGGACCTTTCAGGAGAACCGAAGCAAATTGTCTATGAACTGGAAAACCCCATTACCATCGCCGGCCAGGACTTCAAATGGCTATGCATCATAAACCACGCTTTTGATAAGAGTACCGCCCCTCCTGGCAAGTCCGCGCTCGAGGTCTGGTACGCGACTGATTATAAATACTGGGAGGAGCTGGCCCGGGACCTCCATAGGTACGAAGCTGAAAAAAAACGGATAGCCGAGGAAACAGCCGGGGCCCTGGAGAAAAGGTGGCCCGGGTTCAAATCAAAAATTGAAGTGGTCGACGTTCCTACCCCGATGACTTATGTGAGATATACCGGAAACTGGCAGGGTTCAGTGGATGGCTGGTACATAACGCCTGAGAACATGAAAGTTCAAAAGATGAAAAGGTCCTTGCCCGGGCTCAGCAACCTTTATATGGTAGGGCAATGGACTGCGCCTTTTACCGGCACTGTAGGGGCGGCACTTTCGGGCCGTCAATTAGTGCAGATATTGTGTAAAAAAGATCGGCGACCTTTCATCACCAGAACGCCTGAAGCATAAATAATCAGAACCAGTCCAAAGGTATTGAATCTGGCCACTTGAGGCCCGTATTGGCCGGAGAGTTTATTCTTCGGGACAAATGTTTCAATTACTCTTCCTGCGCGGGAGTTATTCAGGCCGGGTCTGCTTTATTCGTTCCTGCCTGTAACAGGATTGGCTGTTGAATCTTTATGGACGTAAAGATAAGGATAAGCTCCTTAAGCTTCGGAAGGTAGTCAAGCCTTCGATCTTGGGCTAAAATGTTTGTGCTGTTAGATGACTGGAGAAAGGATGACCAGGAAAAAGAAAGCCCGACTGTTGCTGGCGATAGAAACCTCCTGCGATGAAACCTCGGCCGCTGTCCTTGATTCTGGAAAAATAATCAGCAATGTCATCCTGTCCCAGGATGAGATTCACTCACCTTACGGCGGTGTGGTCCCGGAGCTGGCTTCCCGGCAGCACATTAAAACCATAGACTATGTGGTTGCCGAGAGCCTGACCCAGGCCGGGGTGAGCCTGGAAGATATTGACCTTTTTGCCGTCACCCAGGGCCCTGGTCTCATCGGTTCCCTCCTGGTTGGCCTGGCCTTTGCCAAGGGTCTGGCCTATTATTTTAAGAAACCCCTCATCGGCGTTGACCACCTGGAAGCGCACATCGAAGCACCTTTTCTGGAGAATGAGCGGATTGAATTCCCGGTGCTGGCCCTGCTGGTTTCCGGGGGCCATACTTCGCTCTATTTTCTGGAAAAGCCGCTCAGCTACCAGCTGCTGGGCAAAACCCGCGACGATGCGGCCGGCGAATGCCTGGACAAGGTGGCCAAGTTTCTCCAGCTGGGTTATCCTGGCGGTCCGGTCATCGAGCGCCTGGCCCGGGGTGGCGACAGCTTCCGCTTTCATTTTTCTCTGCCCCGGATGAAGACTGCCGGCTATGACTTCAGTTTTTCTGGGCTTAAAACGGCGGCTCTGAAAATAATCCGGGAAAACGGCCTGAACGCCAGCCACCCGTTGCTTCGCGATTTCCTGGCCAGCTTTGAGGAGACTGTAGCCAGAGCCCTGCTGGAGAACGTCCATAAAGCCCTGGAAGAATTCCGCCCGGCTTCTCTGATTCTCTGCGGCGGGGTGGCCCGCAACACCAGGCTCCGCACCAGGTTTTCCGAACTGGCCGCCGGCTACGGCTTGCCTTCTTTTGTTCCTTCTCCCCGCCTTTGTACTGATAATGCAGGAATGGTAGGTGCCCTGGCCTGGAAGAAATACCAGGCGGCTCCCGTTTCTGGCACCGACCTGGACCTTGATGCCTATCCCAGATAAGAACCCGGCCAACCACAATTATCCAGGGGGCTATAGGCCAGACTCTTTTGAAGAGGGGAAATCGTTCCAGGATTTTGAGCCCATCCAGAGCCCGCCGCGGGAATTTTGGCCGGCTTCCTCAGTCTTTATATGGGAGGAGGGTGTTGTAACTTTCTGCGGGCAGAATCGTATTATTAAAGGAGAATTGAGTTTGCTTTGATCAAGGTGCTTCTGTTAAACTTGATTTGAAAATTGCCACGGGAACAATGTCAGGAGGCTTAAGGTGATAAAAATGGTGAGAAAATTAAATATTCCAGCAGGCTTGGCCATCGTTTGGCTGATGGCTTCGGCGCTCCTGGCCCAGGAAGCCGGTCCCAGGGAAATTTCTCTCAGCCTGGAGGAAGCCATTTACCGGGCCCTGAAGCATAATCTCAACCTGGTGGCTGAAGTCTATTCCACCGAAAAAGCCAGCGAAAATATTTCTGTAGCCAGAGAAAGTTTTTTACCGAGCCTGGGAATTGGCTACGGCAGTACCCGCATAGCCAAGCGTTCGACCTCATGGATCCAGAGTTCCGGCACTTTTATATCTTCGACCCAGAATTATGATGCCAAGCTGACACAGAGATTACCCATAGGTGGGACTTTATCTGTAAGCCTGGCCAGTTATATAAGTGATTCCAACCAGCGGTTCCAGCTTTATAATCCTTCTTACGATACCCAGCTCCGGTTTGACTTTACCCAGCCTCTGCTCCGGGATTTCGGGCCGAGGGTGGCCAAGCGGGAGATTATCGTCGCCCGCCAGAATTATGCCATTTCCGAAGCCCAGCTGAAAAACCAGGTGATGGAGACCATCTACCAGGTAGAAGAAGCTTACTGGAACCTGGTTCTGGCCCGGGAAAATCTCAAGGTCAAGCAACAGTCCCTGCAACTGGCCCGGGACCAGCTGGCCAAGACCAGAAAGGAAATAGAGGTCGGGCAACAGGCCTCCATTGAAATTCTCAACGTCCAGGCGGCGGTTTCCCAGCGGGAAGCCGAAATCGTCCAGGCCGAAGCTTCAGTCCGGACGGCCGAAGACCGCCTCAAGGTCATCTTGAACCTGGCCAGCGGCACCGAACTGGCCACGGTCCATTTGATTCCCAGCGAAAAACCGGAGTTCAAGCCGGTTAAGGTTGACCTGAAAGAAGCCCTTCAAACGGCCTTGCTCAAGCGGCCTGACCTGCAGATTGATAACCTGACTATTGAGAGCAAGCGCTATGATTACGACCTGGCCAGAAATCAGCTCCTGCCCCAACTGGACCTGAACTTCTCGTACTGGAGCCCGGGAGTTTCCGGCGACATATTACTGTATCGCGATAACAATTTCTTGACTGGAGAAGTGGTGGGCAAGATACCCGGAAGTCTCTGGGATTCTTTCCGGGATGCTTCCAGGTTTCTCTATAACAACTGGTCGGTCAATTTTACCCTGACCATCCCCCTGGCCGATTTTATCAGCCGGTCAAAGCTGGCACTGGCCCAAACCGAGCTGGCCGAGGCCCAGGCCAAGCAGAAAGCCCGGGAGCAGCAGGCCATGCTGGAGGTCAGCGAGGCAGTCAATAACATCGAAACCCTGGCCAAGAGTGTTGAAGCCTACCGGGTGGCCCGGGAATATGCGGAAAAGCTGCTGGAAGCCGAGACCAAGAAACTGGCTGTCGGCCTGACCACCAACTTTTTTGTCCTGGATGCTCAGGAAAAGCTGGCCACCGCCCGTTCGGCCGAGCTCAAAGCTCTGATTGATTACAACCTGGCCCAGGCCAGGCTGGAGAAAGTTCTCGGAACCATCCTGGAAAACAGGAAGGTCAGCCTGGGACAGGTCGGCCAGAAGTAATTCTGTTTGAGTGCCGGGGTCAGCTTGTGTTAATATTGACCCGTGAAAATTTCAGCCGTAGTCGTCACCTACAATAATGAAAAGAAAATAATTGGCTGCCTGGAATCGCTCCAGGGAGTGGTTGATGAAATCGTGGTGGTGGACAGCCACAGCACCGACCTGACCAGGAAGATTGCTTCCTATTTTACGGATAAAGTCTACCGGCACAGCTCAACCGACTATGCCGAACTCAAGAACTTCGGCCAGCAGCAGTCGGCTTTTAACTGGATACTGTCTCTGGAGCCAGACGAGAGATTATCCCGGGGGTTGAAGCTGGAGTTGCTGAAAATCAAGCAGAGGCCGGACGAGGCCGAAGGTTATTACCTTCCCCGCCGGAGTTTCTATCTCGGCCGCTGGGTCAGGCATTCTGGCTGGTATCCGAACCGCCGCATAAGGCTCTATAAAAAGGATAAGGGGGCCTGGGTTCGGGACAGGTTCCGGGTGTCACTCAATTTCTCCGGGCAGGCCGGTAGGTTGAAAAACCCGGTGGAACACCTGGCTTTTTCTTCCATTGCCGAGCACCTCAATTACCTGAACCGGATTACCGGACGCCGGGCGCAGGAAATGTACCTGAAAGGAAAAAAGGCTCGTTTTTACCACCTCTGGCTGTGGCCGGTTTTCCGGTTTTTTGGAACCTATTTTTGCCGGGGAGGCTGGCTCGACGGCTTTCCCGGTCTGGTGATTTCCATGCTGGCCGCCTATGCCGTTTTTCTCAAGTATGCCAAGCTGAAAGAGGTCTGGAAAAAAGGAGAGAGAATTGAGCCTGTGTCTTATAGCCAGTGATCCGCAGACCGAGCTGGAGCTCAAACAACTATTTTTAATTTCTCAGGAACTCAAGAAAAGGGGGTTCAGGTTCTTTATTCTTACCGGGCCCGGCAACCGGCTCTCCTCCCAGGCCAGGGTCCAGGGCAGCCGGGTTTACAATCAACGCCTCGACGGGCACGGCGGCTGGTTTTCGACCTGGAAGCTACAGCGGTTGCTCAAGCGAAACCAGGTCCAGCTGGTGCATTTCTTCGACCGGACGGCAGCTGTCTCCGGCTGGAAGGCGGCTCAAAGGGCCGGGGTCAAGACCAGGCTGGTATCCTGGAAACCGGCCTGGAACCTCCGGGAAGCCCTGGGCTTGCTCAGTCAGGCCGATTCGGTGGTCTGCGACAATGAGGAAACCAAGAAGATTCTGTTGAAGCACAACCTGGCCCAGGGCCGGCTGGAAGTGATCCCGCCGGGATTGGATTTTTCACTTTATAAGACAGCCCGCAAGGATTTTCTGAGGCAGGAGCTGAACCTGGCGGCTGATAATTTTGTGGTGGGGTTGCTCTGCCCGCTGGAAGACCTGAAGGTTCTCAAGAGCCATCTCGAAGCCGTCCGGGTCCTGGACCAGGAAGCTCCGAGGCTCAAGGTGGTAATCCTGGGAATTGGGGCGCTCAACCTGGAAAGGTTGCGTCAGGAACAGGTCATGGAGTTTGAGAACCTCTATTTTTACCTGGGTTTTAACGAGCAGCTGGCCGAGGTCATCTCGGCCCTGGACCTGTTCGTTTTCGGAGCCTATTCCCTGCCGGAAGATTACATACTTAAAGCCATGGTCTGGAAAGTGCCGGTAATCGGGGTCATGTCGGCCGGCATGACCGACCTCATCCGCCAGCGGGAAACCGGTTTTCTGGTGCCGCCCAATGACCCGGCAGCCTTGGCCCAGGCCATCCTCAAGCTCTACCTGGACCGCAGCCTGGCCCAGAGCCTGAGCTCCCGGGCTTACGAGCTGGTTTCCAGTCAACATTCGTGCGAGGCCATGGCCCAGAAAATGGTCAATCATTATGAATTCCTGGCCTTGCAGAAGGGGGTTAAACTTGGTCGGGAAAGTGTCCATCCGTAAGTTATCCGGTAAAGATGAATTCACCAGATTGATAGACATTCAGCGGGTGGTCTGGAAACATCCGGACCTTGATCTGACCCCGGTCCACCAGTTCTGCATTTCCGCCTTCATGGGCGGGCTGGTGCTGGGAGCCTTCGTCGAGGAGGAACTGGCTGGGTTTGTCTATTCTTTCCCCGCTATCTATAAGGGGAAATTCTGTCATCATTCCCACCTGCTGGCGGTGCTGCCTCAATTCCAGGGGTACGGCCTGGGAAAGAAATTGAAATGGGCCCAGCGCCGGGAAGTGCTGAAGCTGGGGCTGGACCTCATCACCTGGACTTACGACCCGATGCAGAGCCGGAACGCCAACCTCAATTTTCATACCCTGGGAGTAATCTGCCGGAATTACCTGCCTGATTTTTACGGGGAAACACCGCAGCTGCGCCTGGGGCCGGGAATTCCCACTGACCGCCTGCTGGTGGAATGGCCCATCAAATCGGCCAGAGTCCAGAGGAAGGCCGAAGAGAAGGAAGAGAAGAGCCTGGACCTCAGTTTCCTGCCGAAAGCCCTGGAAGGTTACCGGGCTGAGGACGGCAGCTATCAGCCGGGCCAGCCCAACCTGAAGCTGGCGGCCCCGGTCTTCCTGGCCGAAACGGTGCGCGATGTCCGGGTTCTGCAGCCGACGCCCGGAATCATTGCCAGCTGGCAGGCAGCTTTAAGACAGGTCCTGACCCACTATTTCAACCGGGGCTATGCCATCGTTGATTTTATTTTTGGTGAGCAGTGTTACTATCTGCTTAAGAAGATGCCCGCCGGGAAATCGAGTTGATAGAGACTGAAGCGGGCTGGATAAGGAACCAGGAAAAATTATAGAAATGGTAAAGACTAAATGGAAGGTTAAAAAGCAACGTCTGAAAATAAAGGAGCTTGGCCAGACTGGAAAAAGGACTGGCCAAAAGTAAAAAATAAAAAATCAGGCTACTTCTCAAGCCCGATAGAAAGGCAGGTGAAACATGGCCATCGAGAGAATTGAACTTAATTATTTACGGCTGCCCTACGTTCATTTTTTTGAGACCAGCTTCGGACGGGCTTACGACCGCACCTTCATCCTCATCCGGGTTTATGAAGACGGGGTGGTTGGTTACGGCGAGTGCGTGGCTGAAGAAAAACCCCTTTACAGCGGCGAGACCACAGAGACCGCCTGGCACATCCTGAAGGACTTTTTAATTCCGCTGGTTTTCAGCCGGGGAATTGTTGAACCCGAAGATTATTATGAAGCGGCCAGGGTTTTCCGCGGTAACCAGATGGCCAAAGCTGGCCTGGAACTGGCCCTCTGGGACCTGAAAGCTAAAAAACAGGGAATCTCTCTGTCCAGACTCTGGGGCGGGGTCAAGGAAGAGATTCCGGCCGGAGTCAGTGTGGGCATAGAAGATTCGGTGTCCGAGCTCCTGAGCCGGATAGAGAATTATCTCGGTCAGGGCTACGAGCGGATCAAAATCAAGATCAAGCCGGGCTGGGATGTTGAGGTCTGCCGGGCGATAAGAGAAAAATACCCGGAGCTTCTGCTCCAGGCCGATGCTAACGGAGCTTATTCCATAGAGCAGGCCGAACACCTGAGGAAGCTGGACGCCTTCAAATTGCTGATGGTAGAGCAGCCTTTCCCGCCTTATGACCTCTGGGACCACAGCAAATTGCAGAAAAAAATGACCACACCTCTCTGCCTGGACGAAAGCATCATTTCTTTTGACTCGGCCCGGGCGGCCCTGGAAATGGGCAGCTGCCGCATCGTCAACATCAAGGTGGGAAGAGTCGGCGGGATAATTGAAGCCCGCCAGATCCACGATTATTGCCAGCAATGGGGCGTGGGGGTCTGGTGCGGTGGCATGCTGGAGAGCGGTATCGGCCGGGCCCACAACCTTCACCTGGCTACTCTACCCAATTTTAAGTACCCCAACGACCTTTCGGCCAGTGCCCGCTATTATCAGGAAGATTTGATTGAGCCGCCGATTGTTTTGAGCCGGCCGGGCTACATTCGAGTGCCTGAGGGGCCCGGCATCGGTGTTAACCCGGTTGAAGAACGTATAGAAAGGGCCACCGTAAGAAAGGAAGTTTTTAAGCCCTGAAATATTTTTGGGCCGGATAATGAAAGAAGCTTATCTGGTCTGACCACAACGAGTATGACACGGATTAGGGTCAGATAAATTCTATTTCAGGAATTATCTGCGGTTGCTGAAGGCTAAGTTAAGAAGATGAGCTAAATAAAGACCTTTTGGCCAATTGGCTGAGAACGAAATAAGCAAGAGTAAAATAAACTGGTATAATTAAGTGCTGTCATAAAAGCCTGGAGCAGGTCAAAAGACGAAAGCTTAGTTTGTTAAGGAGATAATAATGAAGAATCTGGTAATCCTGGGCGCTGGAACTGGTGGCACGATTATGGCTAATAAGCTGGTGGGGCCGCTGCGGCGGCGCGGTTGGAAAATCACTGTAATTGATAAGGATGATAATCATTATTATCAGCCGGGTTTTTTACTGGTTCCTTTTGGTATTTATCATGCGGAAGACCTGGTCAGGAAGCGGTCTCAGCTTCTGCCTGAAGGTGTTGACTTCTTGGTGAAAGAAATTGAGGAAATAAAACCGCAGGCCAAAGCCATCAAGTTTGCTGACGGCCAGGAATTAGCCTATGACCTGCTGCTGGTTGCCACGGGAGCCCACCTTTGCCCGGAAGAAACGCCAGGGATGCTGGACGGCTGGCGGCAGAATATTTTTGATTATTATTCCATTGATGGGGCCGCCGCCCTGGCCGAAAAATTGAAAGAGTTCAAAGAAGGAACACTGGTGGTCCACATCAATGAGATGCCCATCAAGTGCAATGTCTCGCCCCTGGAATTTGCCTTCCTGGCAGACTGGTATTTCAGGAAACGGAGGGTACGGGATAACATCAAAATCGTCTATTTGACCCCGATTTCCGGGGCCTTCACCAGGCCGGTGGCGACCCGCTATCTGGGAGACCTTCAGGCTGAGAAAAAGATTGAGGTGGAAAGTTTCTTTATGACCGAAAAAATTGACCCGCGGGCCGGTAAGGTCATCTGCTACGACGGCCGGGAAGTACTTTATGATTTGCTGGTAACCGTCCCCACCAATATGGGGGCTGAAGTAATCAAACGCTCCGGCCTGGGTGATGAAATGAACTATGTGCTGGTGGATAAGTCCGGGTTTCGCTCTGAAAAATACGCAGATATTTTTGTCATGGGCGATGCCGCCGGGAACAACTGGACCAAGGCCGGCTCAGTGGTCCATTTTGAATCAGAAATTCTGGACAAAATCATTCTGGCCGAGGTAGACGGCCAGAAGACAGAAATTGAGTTTGACGGCCATGCCAACTGCTTTATTGAGACAGGGTTCGGTAAGGGAGTGGTCATTGATTACAATGAACAGGTCGAGCCGCTCCCGGGAAAGTTCCCCCTACCGATTATTGGGCCGATGTCGCTGCTCAAAGAAACCCGGATAAATCACTGGTCCAAGCTGGCCTTTGAGTGGGTTTACTGGAACTGGCTGCTCAAAGGCCGGGCCATTCCCTTTGTGCCAGCCCTGATGTCGATGCGCGGTAAAAAGGACGTCCGGCAGGCTTAATCGGCAGAATTAATAATAAGAAAGCGGTGATAAAAAATCCTACTATAAAAGTGAGATATGGTCCGGGGTTTATTTCCACCTACCGATTAAATTCCCATTCTCCTTCAAATGTTTGCTCATACGGTTCATTAAATTTTCTGAGACACTTTTCCGTTACCTTGAGTCGCAGGGGGGGAGTGGAAACTATTCTGGCTTCAATTCTCACTTCCCAGGGGCAGGGAAAGGAAGGGTTGCCGGCCATTCGACCATCTTAAAATACTAAAATTCAGGCAGAAAATGTTTGCTTTTTCCCGATGTTTACATATACAATGTGGTTAGCCTCGTCAGCCAAATGCTTTCGGGGGCGAAATCTGTTTCAAGGAGAGAAGGATGAAAAATCTTGTTAAAGGTATTACTGTAATTGCTGTTTTAGTGCTCCTCCTGGTCATGACGACCACACCCTCCATAGCCGGGGTGAAATTTGGAGTGAAGGGCGGAATTACGCTGGCCAACATTAAAGCGGTTCCCGATACTTTCGAGGGCTACAAATGGGAAAACAAACAGGGCCTGGTGGGGGGTGTTTTCGCTGAGATTGGACTGGCTGGTGGCTTTTCCCTGCAGCCAGAAGTGCTCTATGTCCAGAAGGGTGCAAAGATATCTTTTTCAGAGGAAGGTGTTACAGGGACTCTTAAGGCCAACATTGATTACATAGAAATACCATTGCTTTTTAAGTACAACCTGATTTCCGGTGGCCCAACCGTTCCTTCGGTCTACGTTGGCCCGTTTGTTGGATTTAATACCAAGGGCGAATTTGTTATTAAAGCAAATGGTTATGAGGAAAGAGAAGATATTAAGGATGATTTGAAAAGCACCGAATACGGTCTGGTTTTTGGCCTGGGTCTGACTCAGAATCTGGGTGTATTGAAGCTTACTCTGGATGCCAGGTATGACCTGGGTCTTTCTAACATCATTAAAGAAGTTGAGGGACCCGAATCCATCAAGACCAGAACCTGGCTGTTTATGGTCGGGTTTGCTTTCTGAAGACTTTTGGCTTAAAGACCTTAAAAGAGAGGGAAGGCTGTTTAGCCTTCCCTTTTTATTTCAGGCCATCTTCAAACCCGAAGTAGAGCAGAACGAGCTAGCCAGCTATATATTTTATGGCAGGAAACCTTTACCAGAACGCTTTGGTTCTAAACTTAAGGAGCCGGTACTAAATTTAGTTTTGTTTATATCTTTAAGGTCCCAAAAATTATGTTGTTTTTTTTCACCATTTTCTTAAAATGTTCTTTTGAATTCTTAATAAATCTGAGTTAAAAAATAATTTAATCCTTAAATCAAAGGAGGAAAAATAAAGATGAGAAGAAAACTTAGTGGTCTGGCAGTGTTTTTCTCAGCTGTCTTGCTGCTGGGACTGATGGCTTCTCAGGCTGAAGCCGGAGTGAAATTCGGGGTGAAAGGTGGCCTGGCTCTGGCCAACATTAAATCGATTCCCGATACTTTTGAAGGGTACAAATGGGAAAACAAACAGGGCCTGGTGGGGGGTGTTTTCGCTGAGATTGGACTGGTTGGCGGCTTTTCCCTGCAGCCAGAAGTGCTTTATGTTCAGAAGGGGGCCAAGTTTTCGTTTTCCGAGGAAGGAATCACTGGAACCGCAAAATTCAACGTGGATTATGTAGAGATTCCTCTGCTCTTGAAATATAACCTGATTTCCAGCGGATTGACTATTCCCTCTGTTTACGCCGGACCCTACTTTGGCTTTAATACCAGAGCCAGGTTGGTCTTTAAGATGGAAGGCTATCCGGAAGAATATTTAGAACTTAAGGATGACATCAAAGATACCGAATTTGGCCTTACTTTTGGCCTGGGACTGACCCAGAAACTGGGTGTAATGAAAGTCACCCTGGATGCCCGTTATGATCTCGGTCTTTCCAACATCGCTGAAGAAGCTGAAGGGCCTGAATCCATCAAGACCAGAACCTGGCTGTTTATGGTCGGGGTTTGTTTTTAATAAGTCTTAAGAAACGTTCGGACTAAGGGAAGGGCATTTCTGCTCTTCCCTTTTTTTATTACGGAAACTTCTGCTGGCAAGCCTCAGGCTAATTCGGTCTTCTTAACAATAATTATCTGAGAAGCTAAGAAGTTAACAAGCGCGGCTGTCTTTTTTTAGCTTGGCCTTCAGGTCTAATATATAGGCCGGTTAGTCTAAAACCTCAAGACCTCTTTTTGTCGATTTCATTGAATACTCATGAGAAAGGTTGCAGCTGACTAAATAATGTTTGATAATAAAATTTGTCAATCAAATTTAAAGCATGAGCTGAGTTGACAGGGGGAAAAATGTCTGAAACACAGCCTGAGCCCATCTGTCGGCTGGTCTTTGATATCGGAAAATTAATGAAAGATTATCCTCCGAAGATATTGGACCGGAACAAGAAAATCGTTTTTGAGATGGCCTGGCCGCCCGGCTCCAGGTCTGAGGGAAAGCTAATCTTTACCCGCTGGAAGGCTATCTGGCTGCCGGGCTAAATATTTGTACCAGGAAATTACCACCAGAAGGGAAAACTTAAAGGTAGATAAGGTCCTGCACAAGGTTGAGGAGCTGGGTTTTGAATGGGGTATTGGCGACGGGAATTAGTTCAGGACAGCCTGTCTCACCTTGGCTCGCGCTCTTCCCGGTAGTTTCTTCTGACATACACAAAGCCGAAAATTATAATCAGGGCTAAAACAGAAAAGACCACCAGGTCGCGCATGGCAAACGTCGGGTCGTGTTTGACGAACATCATCCAGCCCATGGCCTTGACGGCCAGGATTTGTGTGAAGAAAAAGCCGTAGAAAAGATAAATTAAAGGATACGCTTTGTCTACCCTGGTCCAGAGCAGATAGACGCTGATGAGCCCGAGCGGTATGGAAAAGCCCAGGTCAAAAACCCGCACCAGCCAGAAGACGATCGGTGAGGTATCATAGCCACGGGTTGTTCCGGTCTTAATCACTTCCACTACTTCTTTAATCCACATCCCGGCAAATACCAGCAGGAAAAGAACAAAAAGAGAAGAATATAGACCAAGGGATGTTTTCTTAAAATGGGCCGAGACCTTCTTCGGAAATACTGATAGACAGTAGAACATGATAAGCAGAGCCGCTATCAGGATGAGCAAAAAATGGAAGAAATATTTTTCGTTGTTTCCTGAGTACTGTGGGGAACTCCATTCCCAGCCGATGGTGTAGCTCAAAGCGTAATAAATTAAAAATAATGGTGTCAGGATAAGTAGATATTTAGCCACCTTTTTGCGCAGCCAGAGCAGAATTCCACCGATAAGCAGAATTGGCCCGACTACAGCCAGATTCACCAGGTCCTGGCCTACGAGCTGATTGTTGATAACTTCAGGTGTTCGGTATTTTATCAGGCCGAGGTAGAGAGGACCCATCAGGGCTAAATAAATGAGGGTCACTCCAGCCGCTACGGAAATCAACCCGATAAAAATTCTCTCAAAATTAGAGCCAAAATTATTATATGAATATTCGTTCATATGGCTCTCCTTCTCTGGATAGACTTTATCGATCCGGGGTCAATAGGTTAATCAGTATATAGAAAACAGTGTTTTACCCGAAGGTTATTTTATAATTTACTCCGGCCGCTGTCACCTGTTTTTAATCGGATTCTTTTCGTCAGGGCCTGAATTCGAGTTTGACGCCGGGCACGACCCAGTCAATGTGCACGGGAACGTCGTTCTGCCCGCCCATGCCTTGGCTGTTGCCGTTGGCAAAGTGGGCAGAGCCGAAAATTTTTTCCGCTACCAGGGTGTTCCAGCCTTTTTTCGCCACGTACTCGCCCGTGATGTTGGGGTTTGTTCCAATTCCCAGCTCAGCCACAACGTCAAAGTCTTTTCCGCCGAAAATAAGGGGCTTAATTTCCTTTTCAGCATACTGCTGAGCTTCCTCGGTTTCGCCTTTTACCTCCACAAACCTTCCTTTTTCTATGAAAAATTTCAGCCTGAACTTAAGCGGGCCTGCTCCGCCCCAGCCGGCCGGCACGGTAAAGAAGCCATTAGTGTTTCCTTCGTGAACCGGCACCACGTAGGCTTCAGCCCCGGGCAGGTTGCCAAATTTTCCGGGTTCGGTCAGCAGTCCGCTGGAAACATGGACCAGGGCCGGGTCAATCTCAACAGTTATGTCGGAATCTGCGGCGACCACTCTTACGAAGCGATTCTGTCTGAGCTTTTCTGCCACAGCAGCGGTTTCCTGGTGAAGCCGGTTATAATCCACGTCCATCGGCCCGCCTTCTTCAAACATTTCCAGGGTAAAACCGGGCATGCTGGCCACGCGGGAACCTTTTTCAGACTGGGTTTTCCGGAATCTGGTGTGCGTCAGCGAAAAAACAGTTGGCAGGAAAATAATTTCTTTAAAGCCGATTTTTTCATAAAGTTCAGGTGTGGCATCTACTCCGCTACGCGGCTCTTCAGGCATATAACTCAAAAGTTCCACTTCCACGCCCGCCTTCTTAAAAACTTCATACATCCTGTGGCACAGGGCAGCTGAATCTTCAAACTTCTGGCGGGACTTTTCCTCAAACTTCGGGTTCCATTCCTGCATAACTACAGCTACCCTTTCTCCTTCTTTGTATCCCAGGTTAACTTTTAAGGCATTGAGGATGGCCTGGTCAATTTTGTTCATTTTTTTCTCCCCTTAATGTTTAGTTTTAAGTTTCTTTCTATGTCTTTTTTGTTGTTTAATTATAATTAATTTTTGAAAATTCTATTTTTGAAACTCTTTTGCTGAGCTGACCGAACTGCCAGATCATCAAGCCTCTTCCTTATGGTCTTTTTTAAGAGAACGCCATACCAGGAAAAGCCCCAGGGCCGATATCCCGACTAAACTGAGCAGGTAAGACGGGTTTGAGAAAACATGAAGAATTTTTACCTCGGCGAAGGCCAGGGTGGCAAAGAAAATCCCGATGATGGCTTCTCCAGCAATCAGGCCCGAAGCCAGCAGTGTGCCCTGGTTGCTGACCCGTTCTTTTGCGGCCGGTTCCAGCTTCCTCTTTTCGATTGCCTTTTCCAGAATTCCTTTGAAGACTCCGCCCAGAAAGATGGCAAAAGAGGTGTCAATCGGCAGGTACATTCCGACGGCTATGAGCATCGGGCTTCGGACCTGCATCAGAATAAGGGCCAGGCCCATAAACATCCCGGCCAGAATCAGGATCCACTCGGTTTTCCGCTCAAAAATTCCTCTGGCCACAGCAGCCATCAGACTGGCCTGAGGAGCTGGAATTTTTTCTCCGCCGAGGCCGGCCCGGGTTTTCAGGATTTCATTCTGAACTTCAGGGCTCAGAGCTTTAATTTCTTCAAGGCTGTAAGTTCTGGCTTCTATGTTTTTGTGAGCTCCTTCATAATAGATTTCAGCCACGCCGGCCTTTTCCAGCTCAGCCAGCCTGAGGGAGACAGTCTGTTTGATGTTTCCTAAATGAAGCACTGACAGCACGAAGAACATAATAAGAGCCGCGGCCGTCACCCCAAAGATATCGCCAACCTGCATTTTCCAGGGGGTGCAGCCCAGAAAATGACCGGCTTTGAGGTCCTGCATCATCTCGCCGGCCACTGAAACCGAAACGCAGGTGAAAGCAGCTACAATCAAAACGGCTGAAATGCCGCTCGGTCCCTGAAGCCCGAACAGTACCATAATGAAAGCCACGATTATCAGCACCGAAACAGTTAGCCCGCTGGTCGGGTTGCTGCTTACCCCGATAATTCCCACCAGATAACCGGAAACAGCGGCAAAAACAAAACCCAGGATGGCCATAAGCAAAACTGCGGTTAAGGAAGCTGGCACATTCTGGGCGTAGCGGTTGAACACAAAAAAGACGATGACGGCTACGGTGATAGTGGTCAGCAGGGCCCATTTTATGTTCAGGTCACGTTCGGTTCTGGGGAGCAAATCCGCTTCGCCTTTCTTCTGTTTGAAAACCGTGGAGAAAGAACCGGCGATGCCTTCAACCAGGTTTTTCCTCATCTTAAACAGAGTGTAAAAAGCACCGACCAGCATCCCACCGATAGCGATATAGCGGACATAATCCCGCCAGACCCGGATTATTTCGGCCGTCCAGTCGGATACGGCTCCCAGGTCGTGGTAATTCATAAAGAAAGCCAGAATGGGGGCCAGAAGTCCCCAGGCCAGCACTCCGCCGCTGAAGTTAATAGAGGCCAGTTTTGGCCCGATGATAAAGCCGACACCCAGGAAGGCCGGGCTGGCTTCAGGACCGCGGACCAGGAGTGAAGCCCTGCCCACCGAAACCAGTCGCTGGAATTTGAGAGCGATGAGCTTGAATTCGGTCAGGCAGGTAAACAGGGCGCCCAGTCCCATACCCGTAAGCAGGTGGCCCGTGCCACGGGCTCCTTTCTGACCGGCTTTGTGGATTTCAGCCGCAGCCACAGATTCTGGAAAAGGAAGCTCCGGGTTGCCGGTCAGGATACGGCGGGTAATGGTAACGAACATAATCCCGAGGATTCCGCCAACTATGAGAATCAGGGTTGCTGTCAGGTAATTTTCAAATCGGTAGAACGGAAACCAGATGCCAGTGATGAAAAAAGCCGGCAGGGTAAAGATGGCTCCGGAAGCCACATTGCCGCCTATAGAGCCAACCGTTCTGGCGGTGTTTTCTTCCAGAATTGTCCCGCGGAAAGCTTTGATTACGGCCATTCCCACCACCGCCGTGGTGTAAGTGGCAGCGATAGTCATTCCAGCCTTGAGTCCGAGATAAGCGTTGGCTGCACCCATGAAAGCGGCCAGGATGACCCCGAGCAGAACCGCCCTCAGGGTGAATTCTTTGACGCTGGCTTCTGGTGGGACTACCGGCTTAAAATTGCTCCCTTCCATTCATTATTCTCCTTTTCCATTAATTATTTATTGCTTAAAGAATGTTCTGGACAGAAGACAGCCACAGCTATCTGATTTTGTTATGGGGTGCGGCAGTATGATAAAAAACATCCCCCAACTCAGTCAACAAATATTTTCTTTCTCGCGGGGCTGTGTTGTCCAGAAATCCGGATAGATGAGCCGGGTGAGGCCGGAAATGTGCTGCGCTTTGACCCGGCGCTGACCATTGACCGAGAAGATATCGCGCGCCTGCTCGAAATCCTTCGTGAACTTTTAAGCTGACCACCTCTTTCGTGACCTTGCTTGACAGTCACTTGCTGCCCGGGGTATCTATGTGAGCGGGAGTCATCGCCCTGAAGGAGGTTTAAATGAAGGCTGTCAGGCTTGCAATCCTTATTCTGGTTATATTCGTGGCTGGCCTGGCCTTTGGCCGGCTTTCGCAAAGAGCTTCTTCAAAGCTGCTCGGGACGGATGAAGTGGTCCAGGTTGGAATCGTTGTTAAAGATATAGAGAAAGCTTCACGCGCTTATGCTGAGATTCTGGGGATGGAAGTTCCGGCCTGGTTCCTGACCGATACAGTTGACAGGGCCCACACCGAGTTTCGTGGCCAACCTTCCGAAGCCAGGGCCAAACTGGCTTTTTTCAAGCTCAAGAACATCACTCTTGAGCTCATAGAACCGGTGGGCGGACCGAGCACCTGGCGCGAATTCCTTGACGAACACGGCGAGGGCGTCCATCATATAGCTTTTGAAGTAAAGGGAATGGAGGAGAAAGTCAAGCTGCTCGCGGAGCGTGGCCTCCCGCTCCTGCAGAAGGGCGATTACGAGGGCGGTCGTTACGCTTATGTTGACGGCACCAGGCGCCTGGCGGTCATCCTGGAACTGCTTGAGAACTTTTAAGTAAGCTTATGGTTTTCAAAGCCTAAGGAAATTAATCTGTTTGATTTAAGCCCAGGGATTTCAGATTCATCTTAAAGCTTTGTAGGCACGGGAAGTAATTCAGGTAATTATGATGACCTGAAATATAAAAATTCCTAAAATTTTAGCTAAAATTTTAGGCGAATAAGTCTTTAAAGAAGAGGCCATCAGCGCCCAAAGCCAATGTGATTTTCACAGACGGAGCAGGGGGCGGGTGAGGCAGGTGGGACCGCCCGAGCCCTTGAAAGCAATTTCCTCACCAGATAGCTCATAGACAAAGCAGCCGGCCTGGCGCAGCCGCGTCGCGGTGATAGGATTGCCCTTGAGAATGACCACGCGCCGCGGGTTTATGGCCAGCACGTTGCAGCCCTGGGTGGGGAACTCTTCTTCGGGGATTTCAACGAGCTTAATGCCCCTCTCCAGAAGGAGCTTGTAGAAAGCTACTGGCAGGAGCTTTTTATACACAACCGCCAGGTCCACATCCAGCAGGCTGATGAAGCTCATCAGATGCAGAACTTCACCTGGCCCGGCCCAGTAGGGTAGGTCATAAGCCAGCACTTTAACCCCGAGCGGGCGCAGAATTTCCTGAAGCTGGTTGATGCCTTCCTGGTTGGTCCTGAAACCGCGGCCGGCCACAAGGGTCTTTTCATCCAGCCAGAGTAAATCTCCGCCTTCGGCAGTAGCTTTACCTGAAAGGCGCCCGAGAATCGGCACACCCCAGCTCTTAAGGGCATCAGCAAAGGCTTCGGGCTCGCCTGCCCGTTCCTTTTTCCCCATCTGCAGGATGATGGCGCCAGCCTCAGTGATTAGCACCGGGTCGTGGGTGTAAATGGAATCAAGGGTGGTTCGTTCATCAGCAGGGAGATAAAGAATCTCCACACCTTCCTGCCTTAAAATCTCTTCCAGCTGAGAAAATTCTTCTTCAGCCCTTTTCAAATCAGGCGGAGCCGTAAAGCCAAGCCTCTGCCATTCGCGCTCAATCTTTTCTACGCTGACAAAAGCTTCAGCCGGCCGCTTGACCACCACCCGGCGCAGCCGCCCAACCATACTCTGCGCCCCGAATCTTTTATCCATGCCTTTATAATAGAGAAAAGTTTAGCCTCGGGCAAAGTTTTTAAGGAAATTTTTGAAATTTAATTTAATCAGAGCAGCAATGTCCGACAAAAACTGCCTCCAGAAAAGACCGCCTCCTCATATATCACTACGACAGCAATCAAGTCTCTTATTAATCAGGCTTAATAAGATACCTTTTTTTCTGGTTACTGCCCCTTGATGCTATGTCTTAGCCTGAAAGAATATTATTGACAATACTTTTTGTAAATTTATAAAATCAAAGCAGGGGTAAAAAAAGAATAACGGGGTAGTCTGTCTTTATCACCCAAGAAAGAAGGTACTCACAGCTTCTGTCAATGGCAAGACCAGAGCCAGAAACAGCCTGGCCGGCGCTGAAGGGTAGAGACCTGGTCACTGACAATCTAATGTTGTCTTAAAACACTGATTATACAGGTTTTATGCGGAGAGCAGTGATGCCTGAAGTAAAGGAGAAAAAAGCTGCTGCCGCCCGCCGGGGGGACGTGGTTCCCCGGACCAGGCTGGGTCGTTTCTTCCGCGAGGTTCATCGCCGCAAAATTGTGCAGACGCTGGCGGCTTTCATCGGCGGCGGCTGGCTTATCCTTGAGTTTATTCACTGGATACTCATCGATCACTATCATCTACCCGAAGTTCTTCTGGACATAGCTTTGGTGACCATTATCGGCCTGCTTCTGATGACCCTAACCTGGCGGTGGTTCAAAGGCAGAGAGGTTGGACCGCGGAAAGTTAAACCTGAACGCCTTCTCATCCCGGGCCTGGCTATTGCCACCTTAGCTCTGAATTTCTGGCTTGTCCTGAAAATTGAGCGGAAGAGTATCCCCGAAACTGCACAGGACACCTGGCTGAATTCAATCGCCGTCCTGCCGTTTGCTGACCTCAGCCCGACCAGAGATCAGGAATATTTCTGCGAGGGCATGGCGGAGGACATCAGGACGAAATTGACCAAGCTTGACCCAAGGCTCAAAGTCATCGCCAGATACGCCATGTTGCCTTACAGGGATGGCCGAAAATCCGTAAGGGAGGTTGCCCAGGAGCTCGGCGTTAAAAGCATCCTGGAGGGCAGCGTCCAGAGAGAGGGGAACAGAATCCGGGTCAACGCCCAGCTCATCGATGCGGCCAGCGGCGCTCATATCTGGGCCGACCTGTATGACCGGGAGGCTGAAAAAGTCTTTGATGTTCAGGATGAGATATCGCTATCCATTATTGATTCTCTTAAACTGAAGCTGGCCTCCGGGGCTGCCGATTCTCTTAAAGGCGGGCGACCTCAGAGCTTTCAGGCCTATGAATACTTTTTGAGAGGATTAGCCATTTCAAGCTCGGCTTACGCCCAGACAGGACGCGAACAGGACTTTGAGAGAGCCGTGGAGATGTACCGCAAAGCCCTGGAACTGGACCCGGGCTACGGTAGAGCCTATGCCGGTCTGGCCTGGATATACAACATATACTTTAGCTATACCGGAAGGCCCGAACTTCCGGCTCAGGTGATGGAATACTGCCAGAAAGCGTACGAGCAATCTCCGGACACAGCCGAGGGTCAGGCTGCTGGAGGATATTACTATTCAGAGAAAGGCGACTTAAACAAAGCCTTTTCTTGCTTCAGGCGGGCTCTGGCGCTGAACCCAAACATGATGGAGGTTCTCCACGTTATCGGACTGTTTTACTCTGGTCTTGGGCTCTATACTCAGGCTGCCAGGTTCTATCGTAAAGTTCTTGAGCTGTCGCCAGGATTCATTTTAGCGGAGGGAAACTTAGGCCATACTTGCCTTTCGGTTGGAGACCTGGATTGTGCTGGGTCGCATCTCAAGAAGGTCATAGATTTCATACCTAACCGTGCTGTTTACATAATTGATTATGCTAACTTACTCATCCATCAGGGACGATTTGAGGAGGCCGAGAAGCTTCTGGACCGGTCCGAGTCCATTTTGCCTGCCTTAAAGTCTCCAGAACTTATTCCGTGCCGGGCGATTCTTTATGCCGCCATGGGGAAAAAAGAAACAGCCCTGGCGCTGGCAAGTTCTCCTGAGGTCTATGCTCTGCTGGGGATGAAGGATAAAGCGTTAGAAGCACTCGAGCGCCCGGACCAAACATATTCTATAGAATATACCTATCTCGACCTTCTTCATAACAAACACTTTGACTCACTCCGCCAGGAGCCACAATTCCAGACCATCCTTGCCAGCCGCAAGGCTGAATACGATAGGCTCGTCAAGAAATATGGCGACCTTTAAGGTTGAGGATAATCCGGCCGTTTAATTGAAATATGTCTGGAGCCAGAAACTTATTGCCTTGCTATGGTTAGCTCCGTTTTAGGCACCGGGAAATGAAAACTTTATGGGCAACCGATTAATTCCACTCACAGTGCGATCTGTTTGGGTTAAATCTTCAGGATTGACTAAATTTAACCGAGGTGATAATTTTTGGACAGCAGTAAATGCCTGAAGCAATAACAGAAAGGAGCGTGTGATGGCCGGGCTTACTTATAAAAAGGCGGGCGTAAATATTGATGAAGCGGATTCTTTTATCCAGAAGATAAAACCGCTGGTCAAGATGACCGAGCGAGCCGAGGTGCTGGGTTCAATCGGCGGGTTCGGCGGGCTTTTTGCCCCGCGCCTTAAGGGAATGAAAAAGCCGGTCCTGGTTTCATCCACTGACGGTGTTGGCACCAAGCTCATCATCGCCGACCTGCTTAAAAAATACGACACCATAGGCATTGACCTGGTGGCCATGAACGTGGACGACGTGGTGGTGCTCGGAGCCGAGCCTCTTTTCTTCCTTGATTACATCGCCTGCGGCCGGCTGGATAAAGACCAGCTGGTTGAGGTGGTGCGGGGAATTGTCCGGGGCTGCCGTGAAGCCAACTGCGCCCTCATCGGCGGCGAAACGGCCGAGCTTCCTGGCCTCTATGAGCCGGGCAAGTGGGATTTAGCCGGCTTCTGCGTGGGTATCGTGGATGCCGAGAAAATCGTGGACGGGCGCCACTGTCGCGCCGGGGACAAGGTCATAGGGCTGGCTTCTTCGGGTCTTCACAGCAACGGCTATTCTCTGGCCCGCCGGGTTTTTTCTGAAGAAGAAATCAAGAGCAAGTGGGGAAAGGAACTGCTAAAGCCGACCAGAATTTACACCGCGGTCATCCTTGAAGCCCTGAAGAAGGTTAAAATCAAAGCCATGGCCCATATTACCGGCGGCGGTTTTTACGACAACATCCCGCGGGTCATTCCTGAGGGACTTCAGGTGGTCATCTACAAAGGAACCTGGCCCGTGCTGCCCATCTTCAACGAGATTCAGCGCCGCGGTCAGGTGGAGGAGCGGGAGATGTACCGTACCTTTAACATGGGCATCGGCATGACCTTAGTAGTAAGCCCGAAAGAAGCCGAGCCGACTCTGAAGCTTTTCCAGAAGCTCGGCCAGAAAGCCTACCTCATCGGCGAGCTGGTCAAAGGCCCCCATGAAGTGGTTATTGAATAGCAGCTCGCTCTTTTAGCCTGATATTTTGTTTTGCTCCAGAAGGTCAATATAAGCGGCGTCTATCAGAGATTCCAAATCCAGTCCCAGGCTTTTCATCAGTTCAAAAGCGATAGCCTGCCCCTCAGCCTCGGTTTGTCCTGGCTTTAAAACAACTTCCAGCTCCAGAAAATCACCCAGGCCTTCAACCCGGTCAAGATGAATGCGGGTTTGACCCACTAAATAAAAATATCGTGTTTTGCGAACCACACCCCGCTCACCCAGAGCTGCGCCCAAAACTTTTTTTAACCTCTCCGGTTGGGCGGTGGTAAAAAGCTCATACTGGCAGAATTTAGGTCCCTGCTGGTCAGGGCGTTCATAAAAAATCAACTCTGCCTGCTGTCCGTTTATCAGGCGAAGTTTTAGACGCCCCCGGCTGGTGTTAAAGAAAACATCTTCCTGGGTTAGCACCTGGCCTGGTTGCTGGCTTAAAGCTTTAACCTTTTCCTTCATGGCTGAGAAATCTTTCAGCCGGGCCTTTATCTCCACATTAGCCGGCATGTTTATTCTCCCATTTACATGCATTTGTCTTAATTTGACTTCAATGGATGTTATCTGCAGATGATAAAACCAGCTTCTGTTCTCTGTCAAATTGAGCTGCTCAAATTGGTTAAAACCTTGGTGCTAACCAGCAAAGGTTTTGACTGAAAAAACCCAAAAATTTTTACTACGGCCTTTTCTGTCTGAAATAATGCCAAAAGTAGTTAAAAAGTAGAAAAATAGGCGGTTTAATGGTAAATTTTATCTTGCTCTGAAGCACCTGTTTTTGTTAAATGTGGGCGGTTAGCTCAGCTGGGAGAGCGCGGCGTTCGCAACGCTGAGGTCGGGGGTTCGAGTCCCCTACCGTCCACCATTTATTTTTACCCTGTTAATTTAGCGAGGAATTAAATGCAGAACATCTGGCTTCTGGTAGGAACGGCTGCTACCCTGGGGTTTGTGCATACGCTGATTGGTCCTGACCATTACCTGCCGTTTATAGTGATCAGCCGCGCCAGAAAATGGACGCTGGGGAAGACGCTGTGGGTTTCTTTCCTGTGCGGGCTGGGGCATGTGCTGAGCTCGGTGGTCCTGGGCTTCCTGGGGATTGCCCTGGGCCTGGCGGTCGGTCACCTGGAGAAAGTTGAATCTGCCAGGGGCAATATCGCCTCCTGGTTGCTCATAGGTTTTGGCCTGGCTTACATGGTCTGGGGCTTGAGGAAGGCTTACCGGTCGCGCCCGCATGAGCATGTTCATTACCATCCGGATGGCGAAGTTCACGTTCATACCCACACCCATGAAAACGGACATCTGCACCTGCATGAGGAAGGGAAAGGGGCTGGCGAAAAGAAAAACATCACTCCCTGGGTGTTGTTCCTGATTTTTGTCTTCGGACCATGCGAGCCGCTGATTCCGCTGGTCATGTACCCCGCGGCCCAGCATTCAACCAGCGGAGTGATACTGGTGACGGCTGCTTTTGGCCTGACCACCATCCTGACCATGCTGGCCATCATCAGCCTGTCAGCCTGGGGGTTGAGTTTCGTCCGACTGGGAGTGCTGGAGCGTTATTCCCATGCCCTGGCCGGTGGCCTCATCCTGATTTCCGGGCTAGCCGTCCAATTCCTCGGTCTCTAAAAATCGGGACACCGTAGATTTTTCCGATTTTTTTGATCCCTGAAAAAGAGCACCCTACTACTTATGGCCAACCTTTCCTCCGCCCTGGATTCAGGTTCGAGCAGTATTGTCTGGTAATACTGAAGAACAAGCGGTTTAAAATTCAGTCTGGCCGGATGGCTTGGCTATTGAAAAAAGGAAGAAAAAAAGATTAAAGTGTTATCTCTGGAGAAATTAAATAGGATAGTTAGTAGCATAGTCTTCTAACCTGAAACCAGAGCACGAATTGAGGCTGTGGATTGGGGAAAAAAATAGGAAAAATGTAGGGTGTCCCGAATTTTGCGGGGTGTCCCGAATTTTGCGAATTTTGGGGTGGGGTAGCGGATGAAATTCATCGCTGATTGCATGGTCGGGAAATTGGCCCGCTGGCTGCGTCTCCTGGGGTTTGATGTGGCTTATTATTCAAGAATTGATGATGACGAGCTCATTGCCCTGGCCCGGAAAGAACGTCGTATCATTCTGACCCGCGACCACGAGCTGCTAAAAAAAGCCCACAAATTTAAGTTACTCCAGAAAAAAACCCTGCTCATAGAAAGCGAACGCTGGGAACAACAAGTAGAGCAGGCCCTTGACCATTTCCGGCTGCGCCAGAAAATTGACCCTAACTCCCGCTGTCTGGAGTGCAACCAGAAACTGAAATTCCTGCCTAAATCCAGGGCCAAAAATCTGGTCCCGCCCTTCGTTTATGAAAAAGCGGATTCCTTTGCCCTGTGCCCTTCTTGCGGCCGCGTCTTCTGGAAGGGTACTCACTTCCGCGATATGGAAAAGAAGCTGGCCCGTTTCCTTAAATGAGAAAATTAGTTTTCTTTTTCCCTGAAGCGATTTATCCATCAACTTAAACCTCCCTCGAGCTAAGAACCAGAACAAACCGTCTCTTCGAAAAAAGTGTTGATTTTGGGCCAGATGTTTTTTTATAATTCAAACACTCGGTTTGAAGATTTAACAATTTTCTTTCCGGGCATTTTTTTAACAGGAGGAATCATGAGAAAAATTGGAGCGGGGCTTTTGCTGGTTCTCTTCGCATTAAGCCCAGCTGGTTGGGCTCAGCTGGTTAATCCAGCCCAGAAAAAGGCTGACCAGGTTAAAAAGCTGGAAATAATTGAGCCGACCAGCATTAAACTCAACCGGACGGAAGTTTATGTTTTTTACAATTCGGCGCTGCTCACACCTTCTCGGGAAGGCTATAAACTGGTAGCCACCATACTCCCGGAGAATGCTACTAACAAGAATGTTATCTGGGAATCAAGCGACCCAACAGTAGTTGAAGTAAGCAAAGACGGTTATTTGACGCCAAATAAACTTGGTTCAGCTGTAATTACCGCCACGGCTCAGGCCAATGGTATTAAGGCTCAATGCCGGGTCTATGTGCAGCGCCGGAACCATCCTTTTGGCAATACCGTAAGCAATCTGAATAACTGGGGTTATCTGGCCGTTCAGAATGACTGGATATATTTTGCCAATCCCTCAGACAGCATGACACTTTACAAAATGAAACTGGATGGTAGCGAGAAGCAAAAATTAAGAAATGCCAATTTCCGTGCGGCCTGCATAAATGTTATCGGCAACCAGATATATTATCTGGCCAATGGGGCCTGGGTTCATAAAATTGATATTTATGGAGAAAACCCTGATGTTCTGAACCCAAATCTCCCGGCCATTTTTGTCCTGGCCGCCCCGGGCAGAGTTTTTCATCTTTCTCAGCGGCCGAATAAAGGATATGGTATTTACTATGTTGAAACTGAAGGCATGAACAGGAATGTGCTTGATTGGAATGAGCGCCTTAGTATATGGAGATTAGCTGGCTTTAGTGACTGGTTTGTATTTGCGGATGTAAGAGGAGACATCTATTACATACGCAAGATAAATAATACAGAGTGGTCTGAACCTGATAAGATATATGAAGAAGGTAAGATGAATTTTGGTCTTGAAATACTAACTCCTGGTGGCCCTTATGAAGGAGCTGCTCTTCCCCATTATGTTTACCTTATTGATCACAAGTCAAATGCTATTGTCAAAGTTGGGCCTATAATTGATAAGAAAACAAGGAAAAACGAAGTATTGTTTAGAGGCTCGATTCAGCAGCCCATTGAAGGATTAGCTGAGGCTGAAGACTGGTTGTTCTATTCTACTGAAAATGTTTTAAGTAAGATTAAAAAAGACGGCACACAAAACCAGATAATAGATAACCGCCTGCCGGCCGGTCAGCATTTCCTTTTTCCAGTCAGGACGGGCAATAATCCCAACGACCTCTGGATTTATGTTTATACTCTTGATGCCGACAAAAAATTCAGCTTGTTCAAAATTCGGCACGACGGGATGGACAAAGCCAACTTATAAAAATCGGGACACCGTAGATTTTTCCGATTTTTTTGATCCCTGAAGAAGAGCACATTGCTGCTTATGGCAAAGCTTTTCTCTTCCCCGGATTCAGATTCGGGCAGTTTGGTCTGGCAATCCTGAGAAAAAGGGATTTAAAATTCAGCCCTGCCGAATTGCGGCGTCTTCTGGAAGGGTACCCACTTCAGAAATATGGAAAAGAAATTGGCCCGCTTCATTAAATGAAAAATTAGTCCTTCGCTTGCTCGGGTTGTCTGTGGGCATTGATCGTAAAGTGGATTTGATGCCCGAAATTGATTGTTTCGGCGACTTAGCATATTACAGACAAAGGCCCGGTCAGAGACTATATCTTTTAAATTTGACAGGGCCCTTATTTAAGATTTAACATACTAATCAAGGGTAGGGGTTTTAGTGATTTTGGCCTCTCATTGAATAAGACTCTTCGATTAAGGCATCTCTACCTGTGCATATTTTTCGCTTAGAAAGAGAAATGAGTCTGCTGTTTGACTGGCCTGTAATTTTATTTGTCGGGTTTGACTAAATTTGCCCTTTTAAGTTATTTTTGAGAAGCTCTTAAATCGACCGGGGAGGGGCAAATGGAAATAAAGGCATTTAAAGCCGGAATTAATATCTTTTTTATTGTTACTGGAATACTTTTGATCTCTTTATTCCATGTTTATGAAGTTGCTGGAGCTGCGCAAAAGACAGAAGTTTCTGGTTCAGGCCTTAAAAATCAAGAGAAAACCAGAATTCCATTTACTTATGAGGAGCTGTTCGAGTTAGGGCGGCAGGCGGTCTACTCAGGTGAACAACTCCGGGAAATCGCTTTTCCCCTCGGCGGTATCGGCACCGGCACCATCTCGCTCGGCGGACGGGGCAACCTCCGCGACTGGGAAATTTTTAACCGCCCGGGCAAGGGCCTCAATTTCCCGTTCACTTTTTTTGCCATTTATGTCGAGTCTAAAGGGAAAAAATTCAGCCGGGTTCTGGAAGGTCAGCTCTTCCCGCCTTACACCGGCGGCCATGGCTACCGCCGCGAAGAAGTTCCGGGTTTGCCACGCTTTCGTCAGGCCGTTTTTCGCGGCGAATATCCTATGGCTGAAGTTGAATTAAGCGACCCTGACCTGCCCGTCAGAGTAACTATTGAAGCCTTTAATCCCTTCATCCCTGGCGACCCGGAAAGCTCTGGTTTGCCCGTGGCCGTCCTTAAATACCGCGTCAAAAACCTCACCGATAAAGAAATAAAAATCACCCTTGCCGGCTCAATTGCCAATCCCGTCGGCTTCGATGGTCAGAGCGATTTTAATACCCTGTTCAACGCCGCTTTTGGTCAGAACGTAAACCGCATAGTCAAAGGTCCTGTCTCGGGCCTTTATTTTCTTTCCAAAAAGATACAGCCTGATTCGCCAGCCTACGGCACCATGGCTCTGGCCACTACCTGGCCCGAGCTGACCTACGTTACTCACTGGGTGCGGGGTGAATGGTGGGACGACCTGCAGATTTTCTGGGATGATTTTTCCGATGATGGCCAGCTCCGTGACCTGGCTGAGGAAGACCCTTTCCCTGATGGGCGAACCGATGTCGGCAGTCTTGGGCTTAAAGCCATAGTTCCAGCCGGAGGCGAAGTGGTATTGCCGCTTGTCATCAGCTGGCATTATCCCAATCTGCTCGATTACTTTGATATAGTCCGTGAACAGCGCGGCCGGGTTTATCATCCGCACTACACCAGGAAATTCAAGGATGCCTGGGAAGTGGCGGAATATCTTTTCCGGAACCTTGAGCCGCTCGAAAAGAAAACCCGCCGTTTCCGGGAAACTTTCTTTTCCTCCAGCCTGCCTGCCTATGTACTGGATGCTGTTTCCAGCCAGGCTTCCATAATCCGTACCCCGACCTGCCTCTGGCTTGACGACGGCCGTTTCTTCGCCTTTGAAGGCTGCAGCGACCGCTCCGGCTGCTGCCCCCTCAACTGTGCCCATGTCTGGAATTATGCCCAGAGTCTGGCCTTTCTTTTCCCCGAGCTGGAGCGTTCCATGCGCGAGACTGATTTTATGGTAAACGTTAAAGATGATGGCTCCATGGTCTTCAGGACCAGCCTTCCGCTTGGCGAAAAGTACTGGAACTTCAAGCCAGCGGCTGACGGCCAGCTCGGCCGTATAATAAATCTTTACCGCGACTGGCAGATAAGCGGCGACCTCGCTTTCCTGAAAAAACTCTGGCCCCAGACGAAAAAAGCTCTGGAGTATGCCTGGGTCGCCTGGGATAAAGACCGCGACGGACTCCTTGAAGATGAGCAGCACAACACCTACGACATTGAATTTTTCGGTCCAAACTCCATGCTCAGCGGTTTTTACCTCGGAGCGCTGGAAGCCGGAGCCAGGATGGCTGAAGCGGTGGGGGATAAGAAGGCGGCAGCCCTGTACCGCGAAATTTTCCGGCGCGGCCAGAAAAATTATGAAAACCAGCTCTGGAACGGTGAGTTTTTTATCCAGAAATATGACCAGGCCCTGCAGAAAAAATACCAGTACGGTGAAGGTTGCCTTTCCGACCAGCTCCTTGGCCAGTGGCTGTCGATGATCGCCGGGCTAGGCCGTTTCCTGGATGAGGCCAAAATCAAAAAGACGCTGGAGTCAATCTACCGCTATAACTTCCGGGAAAACTTTTACAATTTTGCCAACGTCCAGCGCACTTATGCCCTGGCTGATGAAAAGGGGCTGCTGCTCTGCACCTGGCCCCGCGGCGGCCGTCCGCCGCTTCCCTTCCCGTACTCGGATGAAGTCTGGACCGGAATTGAATACCACGTGGCCAGCCACCTGATTTATGAAGGAATGCTTAAAGAAGGGCTGTCCATAATAAAAGCTGTCCGCGACCGCTACGACGGGCGACGCCGCAATCCCTGGAACGAAGTGGAATGCGGACATCACTACGCCAGAGCGATGTCTTCCTGGGGTGTGCTGCTGGCCCTGTCTGGCTTTAATTACTCAGTGCCTGAAGCGCGCCTGGGCTTCGCTCCGATTCTCAGCCAGGAAGATTTTAAGATCTTTTGGTCGCTCGGTCCGACCTGGGGTACTTTCCGACAGCAGCTCGAGCCCCAGGCAGGTAAAGCCGGCCTCTTTACCGGTGAACTTAATGTAGAACAGGGGAATCTGCCCCTTAGAGAGTTTAACTGTGAAATTCCAGCCTCATGGTCAGCAACTAAAATTATTCTGGTCGAATGCTCTGTTAATGGTCAGAAAGTAAGGGGCCAGCTGGAACGGAATGGGCGAAAATTGAAGATCAATTTTACCAGTCCTCTATATCTTAAGTCATCAGACGCTCTTTTGATTAAATTTAAGTTTGAGAATTTGAGTTCTGGAGAGAATTCCATCCCCGGGCTCAAAAAATAGGGACACGATCCATATTTCCGATTTTTGGGAAAAAGCGGGTGCTCAATCTCTGCTACCGGGGAGATTTTTGCTCACCCGGGGAAAGGCCTCAAGCTTCCGTTGGTATCTGTATATGGTGACGATAGGTTCAGGTCCTGATGAGACGCCAGGGGCTAAAAAAAGGCAAGAATCTGGCTAATCTGGAGCGGCTGAGCAGACTATTTTTTATCTTGACAAATGAATCTCAGCCCTTATAATGTGAGTGAATATTCACTTACGTGCGAGGCTCAGATGAAAAAATCGTTCTTTTTCCGGACCCCGGAAAGCCGCAAGGGCGACATCATCACCTCCGCCCTCAGGATCATTGACCACAGCGGCATCAAGAGCCTGACGGTGGCCCGCCTGGCCCAGGAGGTGGGCTTCGTGGAGTCGGCGCTTTACCGGCACTTCAAATCCAAGCGCGACCTGGTATCCTTCATCCTGGACAACATCCTGCAGGAAGCCCGCAATCATTTGGCCGAGGTGGAAGAAAAAGCCTCCGACTCCCTGGAGGCTCTGAAGCAACTGCTTTTTCTTCACCTGAAATTCCTGGAAGAGTATCCCGGCATTTTCAAAATCATCTATTCAGACGAGATTCACCTGGGAGACGCGGAACTCCAGGATAAGGTCAATGGATTGATTTCAGAAATCCTGGCCTTCATCAAGAAGGTAATTCAGAAAGCCGTCGCTGAGCGGAAGCTTAAAGCCGACCTGGACGTGACCACGGCCGCCATGCATTTCCTGGGGCTGGTCTACACCGCTTTTTCTTACTGGACGATAAAGATACGCCGGGTTTCGCTCAGAAAAATCAGTGCCAAACTCCTGGAGCAGTACCTGGATGGAGTGAAGGCCTGAGTCTTTTCGGCAGGATAGAAACGGGCCTCAGGGGCAAAGGCAACGATGATGGATGTAAGCAAGAATAAAGAACGGGAACCCGAGAATTTTCCCGATACTATCTTCTGCTCCTGCCACCGGGAGGAATAAATCATGGAGAAGGTCTGGCGAAAGCTTCTGCGGTTCAGCTGGTTGATAATCCTGGTCCTGGTTGGGCTCACGGTCTTTTTTGCCCTCCAATTCAAGAATCTCCACTACCAGAATAAATTCACCACCTGGCTGCCGCAGGATGACCCTGTGGTCAGGCTTCTCCTGGACACCGGCGAAAAATTCGGTTCAACCGAGCTGGTGCTGGTTACTTTCAAGGCCAGGGAGGGCGAAACTTTTCGCCCGGACCTCCTCCAGAGTCTCAAGCAGGCCACCGAAGAACTCAGGCAACAGAAGGAAGTGTTTTACGTCACTTCCATCATCTCCGCTCCCAATATTCAGACTGCGGATGGGGAGGTGATCGTTTCCGATTTCCTGGAGGAAATTCCTGCGGCTGAAGCCGAACTCAAGGCCAGGCTGCAAGAAGCCCTGGCCAAAGAAAATTATGTCAGCACCTATCTCTCGCCCGATGGTCGCTGGCTGGGAGCTGCCGTCTATCTACGCAGTGGCGTGGACAGCGCCGAAGCCTTTGACCGGGTGGTAAAAGCCATCATGGAAAAGCACCTGGCCGATAGAGCGGAAATTCATTATGCGGGCGAGCCCTGCTTCACCTACTATGCCGACAAATACTTAAAGAAGGATCTCAAGCTTCTGGTCCCGGTCATCGTGCTGACGGTTCTTTTTGTTCTCTACCTGAGCTTTAGAAAGCTGCGGGCGGTTTTCCTGCCTTCGCTGGTGGTCTGGCTGTCCACGGCCTGGGTCTTCGGGCTGATGGCCATGTTCCGGGTGCCGATGAACCTGGTGACCCCGGCTCTGCCGGTGCTGCTGATCGGCCTGGGCTCTGCCTATGGAATTCACATGGTCAACTCTATAGAGCAGAACAGGGCCGGGGGCTTGAGCCGGGCCGAATGTATTGCCCGAAGTGCCGGTCGGGTGGCGCTGCCGGTGTTCATGGCTGCAGCCACCACTATGGTGGGTTTCGTCTCATTTCTCACCGCCAGGCTCGGGCTTATCAGCAACTTCGGAATCTTTGCCGGGGTGGGAGTTATGCTGGCTATGGTCATCACTTATGCCCTCATCCCTTCGGCCTTCTATCTTCTGCCTGAACCACGAGCCAAAGCTCAAGAACGTACCATTTCCCTGGTCAACCCGGCGCTTTTTAACTGGCTGGCCGGCCGGGTTGTCCGTTATAGCCGGGTTATAATTGTGGCCGGCTTTATCATTTTTACCTTCTTCATTCTCTGGATTCCGACTATCAAAAGGGAGGTGAATTTCACCACCTATTTCCCGCCGGGAAGCGAGCCGCGTCAGGCGGAACGGGTAGTCCGGGCTAACTTCGACGGTGCCTCCCCGCTCAGCATTTATTTCAAGACCGACAACCTGCGCTCGGCCGGAGCCCTGCGGGTTCTGCGCCGGGCCGAAAATTTCATGGTCTCGCTGCCCGACTGCGGTCTGCCGCTGTCGGCGGCCGAGCTGGTGGAAGAGCTCAACGAGAAGATGAACGGCCGGTTTTCCCTGCCGGAGACCGACGGTCAGGTGGCCAACCTCTGGTTTTTCCTGGAGGGCCGGGACGAGCTGAGGCAGCTAATCTCGGAAGATTTCAAAGAAGGTCTGGTTTTCTCCCGGACTTCTTCGGCCCGGACCGAAGTTCACTGGAAGCTACGCCGGGCGATTAGCTCTTTTCTGAAGAGCGAGATGCCCGCGGAGTTCAAGGAAATCTCCCTGGCCGGTCTATCGGATGAAGCTGCCTCCGAGCTCAGGACCAGGGAAGCCGAATATCTCCTGGATGAAGTGGAATGGCTACTCAAAAGATATGCGCCGGCGGCCAGTTTCGACCGCCAGGCTGCAGGAAACGCCCTGCGTGAAGTGATTGACCGCTGGCCGGGACTTTCTGAGCCTGAAGTGGTTTCTGTGTGGCGCCGGGAGGTCGAGAGCTACGTTCTGGCTGATTCCTTTGATTTTGTCCTGCCGCTGGCTCGACGCCAGGCCCTGGTGGGCAGGCTGGTAAGTCTCGCTCAATCGGGGCAGGGGAATGAAGCCCGCTTTCTCGCTCTTTTGAAACAGACAATTCCCGGCCGAAGCTATGAAGAAGAGACAGCCAGGCGGGTGGCCAAGACCTTCTCACTCCGGTTAAAGGAAGCCCGGGAAAGAGTGGCCGTGGAAAAAGCCGATGCCAAAATCAGGCCATTGCTCCCGGCTGAGGTGCGGGGTGACGACCACTTCAGGCGGCGGCTGCGGGGTTTGTGGTTTGAACTGGCTGACGACCTGGTGGTTTTGCCAGAAAACCGCCTGGGAGGGCTGGCTCCGGGCCTGGAGAAGGAAGCCCGGGTGCTTAAGTTCGAATTAATAGACCAGAGCGGGCTGCCGCCGGCCCTGACCCAGCTTGACCATTACCTATTTGTTTCCCAGCTGCAGTCTTTTGCCCTGGCCCTGATTCTGACCTTCTTCATCATGCTGCTCATCAGGAAATCGTTGAAACTGGGCCTCGTTTCCATAACTCCGATAGTCTTCACCCTCGGTCTGGTCTATGGCTTTTTCGGGCTAGCCGGGGTGGAGCTGGACTATGTGACTATGATGGTAGCCTCGGTCTCTATCGGCGTGGGCATCGATTATTCCATCCATTTTGTGCACGGGGTTATGACCGGTTTAAAACAGGGGCTCGGGCGCCAGGAAGCCATAGCCCTGGCCTTCAGGGAAAAAGGCGCAGCCATCATGGCTAATTCGCTGGCGGTTATGCTGGGGTTTGCGGTCTTGCTGCTGGCTTCCATGAGCCCGCTGCGGACCTTCGGAGGAATCATGGTCGGCTCTATGTTCCTGGCAGCTTTCTCGGCCCTGACCGTCCTGCCAGCCCTGTTATTGAGGGTGAAGATGAAATGAGACAGAATAAGGTGGCCCGGATTATCGGCAGAAGCTCCGGCTTCAGGCAAAATGAAACTGAAGCTGGAGGAAAGCGTTTAATTAACGGGGATGATTGGATAACACCTGGGGCTTTGAGTTGCGGATGTGGAAAAATCCGACCCGGCCAGGAATTCCAGCGGATTTGTGGTGAGATAAACACGCGAGGGAGCGGCTGGGCAAAGGTGGGTGAATTGATGAGAATAACGTTCATAAGGCAAAAAGTGAGGCGCATTGACCTGGCCGGGATGGGTCGGGTTAGCCTGGTGGCATCGGCCTGGTAAAAATCCGGGCGTTGCTGCTGGAGGGAAGAAATAAAGTCTGAAAAAAGAAAAGAAGATGAAGAAGGAAATGAGGATTAGGATCCAGAAAATGAGAATAAATTACAAACAGGAGGAAGAGATGATGAGCAAAAATGCTGTTCGGAGAAGCAAAAGCAATTCAGCCTTTTTCTTTATCTTGGCCGGGGCGGGAGCCTTTTTGTTGCTGTTAGCTGGATTTTCCCATGGGCTGCTGGCCCAGGACCGGGGCCAAGAAATCCTGAAAAAAGTCGAGGACCAGACCATCGGACCGAAAGCGCCGGCTGATATCCAGGCCGAAATGATTATGATTATCAGGAATGCCAGGGGTGAGGAGAAGCGGCGGGAACTTATGGTCTGGACTAAAAATAATCCGGTTGGGGATGACTGGCGGCTGATGAAATTCCTGGCGCCGGCTGATATCAAGGACCTGGGTTTCCTGGTCCTGGCCGACGACCAGATGTATCTTTATATGCCCGAGTTCCAGCGGGTCAGGCGGATTGCCTCGCACAATAAGAAAGAAAGCTTCGTCGGCTCAGATTTTTCCTACGATGACCTGGGTACGGCCGGCTTTTCGGCCTTTTTTACCCCGAAGCTCAAGGAAGAAAAGGAGAAGGCCTGGGTCCTGGAGCTGGAGAGAAAACCCGGGGCCAAGAAACAGTACTCCAGGATTATCCTGACCGTGGATAAAGCTACGGAGCTTCCGGTCAGGGCTGAGCTGTATGATGACGGCGGGCAGCTGTTTAAGGTTGAGACCCAGGAAAACAGCCGCATCGGAAAATACTGGGTGCCGACCAAATTCGTGATGGAAAACATCAGGGCGGGAACCAGCACTGTCCTGGAGCTCAGAAATGTTCGCGTGGACCAGAACCTGGCGGCCGAAATTTTTACCGAGAGGAACCTGAAGCGCAGCGTCAGTCGCTGAGCCAGCGCCGGAAAGATGGTCGGAAGAGGTGGTGGCGTGGTGGAGGCTGGTGGCGAGATGGAAGGCTTAAAGAAAGTAAAGAAGAAGAAGACAGGAAGAGAGAGCGCGCGGACACAGTTCGATACTTTGCGGGCGGGAGCGGCCTGGGTTGAGCTGGGGATTTTATGGTCATAAAATTATCTGAGGGCAGGCAGGACGTGATGAAAAAGAAGGCGAGTCCGGCTAAGCCCGGTAGGGTTGGAGTTTCCAGGAGCAAGCTCTGATGATTGAAACAACTATAGGGTTCTGGGAAAGCGGTGCATGTTTTTTGGTCATAAATTTTAGTCAGGAAAGATAATGGCCTTGGAACGAAGGTTTGAAGTAAGAAAAGCGAGCATGAGGGAGGTAGGAAATGAGGTTAGCTAAAATTCTGAGAGTGGGAAGCCCCTCGGGCCAGGAAAAATTAAAAAGCCTGGTTGACCGCCAGAGCCGGCTGAGGGGTCGGCTAATTCCTACTATTTTAGTAGGATTTATGGCCTTCTGGCTGGCGGCCATCCCGGCCCGGGCCCAGACCAGCTTTGATTTCTCGGGCCTGGTCAAGCTGTTTCTTTCGTTCTATGCTTCCAGCAACCAGGGCGGGCCCTACTTTTACCACGAGAGCGGGGATTTTGCCTTCAAGCGCCTGGAAGGACGCTTCAAGTTGAACGCCCGGCTGTCGGATAACGTTTCAGCCCACCTCCGGCTGGACGCCTTTTCCAGTCCCGATGCTCTGTTTTCGGACCGGAGTTTCCCCGAAGCCGGGATTCTGGCCAGCCCGGGTAAAACCGAGCCCTTTGAGTTGTCGCTGTACGAGGCTTATTTCCGGGTCAACCATTTTCTGCTGAAAAACCTGGACCTGACGGTCGGCAAACAGAGGATCCAGTGGGGAACGGCCGATAAGCTGAACCTCATTGATAACCTGAACCCGGTGGATTTCGCCAATTTCCTGACCTTTGACCCGGATTATTACCTGGAGCGGCGGCCGCAGACCGCCTTCAACCTGGAATACTATCCCTGGAAGAACAGCAGGCTCCAGCTGGTCTGGTTGTTGCAGCGCCAGTATTCGCCTCTACCGGCGGGCTTTTCCGACATGTTGCGGGCTAATCTGTCGCTATTACCACAGCCTGAAATTAATCTGGGCACCGAGACTTCCAGCCTGAAGAACACCAATTTCGGGCTGCGCTTTTCCACGGTGCTGTTTAATGTTGATGTCGGGCTAAGTTATTACCGGGGAAATTATAGCCTTCCCTACATCCAGGGAGTTGAGCTCAGCTCGCCGCTGCAGCCGGGGCCGACCCAGGTTTATTTCCGTTACCCGGGAAAGCAGGTGTTAGGGCTGGACCTGGCCGGTGAAATAAAATCAGTCGGCTTCTGGGCTGAGCTGGCCCGGGTTCAACCGCAGAAAATTCTGGGCTGGCTGGATACCTATTTGCTGATAGGTGGCGAATTGTTTCCGGTCAATGCCGTGTTTCCCTTGCTGGAGAGTTATTACTGGCAATGGGTGGTGGGAGCTGATTATACCTTTTCTGTGGCTGACGGGCTCTACCTGAATGTCCAGTACCTGCGCGGACTTTTTGACGAAGCTGCTTTCAGCGGCCTGGCCAGGAGCTATTTTGGACTGAGAAAGGGCATGTGGTTCGGGCAGGTGGGGGATTACGTGGCCGGGCGGGCCGAGTTAAGGTTGTTTAAGGGCGACCTGAAGGTCGGGCTGAATTCGGTGGTGGCTATCGGGGCCGGCCAGGACAGTCAGTCTTCGGCCATCTTCTATCCGTCGTTGGAATATAAAATTCACGATGCAGTCTACCTCCAGGCCGGGGCTATCCTGGCCACCGGGGATGAGGCCCTGTCCAAGTTCGGCAGCTTCAGCCGCGACCGCGTCGTTTACCTGCTGACCAAAGTCTCCTTCTGAAAATCGGGACACCGTAGATTTTTCCGATTTTTTTTGGCGCCCAGTCAATGAAAAGGGGGACACCCTAGATTTTTCCGATTTTTTGGGCACCCCGTCAATCTATTTGGCGAGCCCAGATTATAGCTTGGCATAGTAGAAAAATCACTAGCATTTGACCGATGCCAGGGCCTTAACTCTTGTGCCCGCCTCGTTTTTACCCTGGAATAAGTTGGACCTAAATAACAAAGACCTCGCTGCTGCTAGAAAAAATAGGAAATATATAGGGCGTCCCGATTTATTACCGATATTTTCAGGGCCCCGCCTTAATTTTTTGTCCTGGAATAGGTTAAGCCCCAAATAACAAAGACTTAGCTGATGAGCGGGAAAATAAGAAAGCAGAAAAATAAGTCATAGGTAAGGTGTCCCCAATTTTTATGACCCCTGATTTACCATAGAAATTCGGAAAAATGTAGGGTGTCCCGATTTTTTGAAGTTGAAGAAAGGGTGGAAAGCGGGTAAACTTTATAAAAATGCGCAAGAGTGAGCTCTGGGTTTTTTTCCTGGTGCCCTATCTTCTGGTTCTCGGGCTTTTCAGCCTGGTTTCCCATTTCAACCGCCAGGCCCTCCAGGCCGGGGTCGAAGCTCTGGCCAAGGAACAACTCCAGGCCACGGCTACCATCCTCAAGGCTAACATCAAGGAGCTGCTCGATCGCCAGGATTCCCCCGCCCACATCCTGGACCAGTTTGCCGGCCTCGAAGACATTTATTTTATCGCCCTGCTGGATGAGAATGAAAGAATCCTGGACTGGCACTCCAAGTTTGAGGGTTACCTGCCGTTTTCCCGGCGCCAGCGCCCGGCCGCCGAGTTCTGGGTAGTGGACTCGCCGATAGGTTCGGTCTTCAACCATTATTCATCCCTGGAAACGGCCGACGGCCGCCGCTTTCACCTTTACCTCGGCTATTCGCTGCAGGGCCTGGACCGGCTGCTGGTCCGCTCCCAGAAAAATTTCTGGCTGATTCTGGGAATCATGGCCCTGGTCGGGTTGATAATTTTTGCCGGAATTTACCGGCTTCATGCCAGTTTTGAACGAGCTTCAGCCGAAGCCGTCAGGCAGGCCGAGGAGAAAGAAAGGTTCAAGGAGCTCTCGGGCTTTACCGCGGGAGTGGCTCACGAAGTCAAAAACCCGCTGAACAGCCTGATTCTCCTGTTTGAACTGCTGGAGAAAAAATCTCCACCCGAGCTTAGCCGGCATGTCCTCCAGGGAAAGGAAGAGGTTAAAAAGATCGGCGCGGTTATCGACCGCTTTTCTGAAATCATCAGGCCGCTGAACCTGAAGAAAGTGCGGTTGGTCTTTAATGACATTCTTCAGGAAGAAATCAGCAGCCTGCAGCCCCTGGCTCAGGCACGCGGAGTGGAAGTTGAACTGAAAGTCCCGAAGAAACTGGCCGTGGACGGCGACCGCCTGCTGCTCGGCCGGGCCGTTAACAACCTGATCAAGAATGCCCTGGAAGCCTCCGCTTCCGGGAAAAAAGTCCTGGTGCAGGCCTGGCTGCACCGGAAAAATCTAATCTTTTCCGTGACCGACCTCGGTCCAGGAATCGACCCCTCTCAGGCGGACAGGATTTTTGAACCGTTCGTTTCATCCAAAGAATCTGGCCTGGGGGTCGGCCTGTATCTTGTCAGAAAAATCGTTGAAGCCCACCAGGGAAAGATTTATTTTAAGAGCGGGCCGGAAGGCGGAACGATTTTTACCATAGAGCTTCCGGGAGGCCAGGATGCCTGAATTCAAAGGAATAATTCTGGTAGTAGAAGATGACCCGATGCAGAGGGAGCTAATCGCCGAGAATCTGAGGCAGGAGGGTTATCAGGTCTTCGAGGCCTCCAGCACCCGGGAAGCCCTGAACCTCATCGCCCAGCACCCGGTGGAAATTGCCGTGGTTGATTATAAGCTGGGGACTGAATCCGGACTGGAACTGATCCGGGAACTGAGACAAAGAAATCCCCTGATCACCCCCGTTATAGTCACAGCCTTCGCCAGCATCGAAACAGCCGTGGAGGCCATCAAGCAGGGAGCCTATGATTATGTGGTCAAGCCGGTTGATTTCCAGAAGTTCCTGCTGACCCTGGAGCGGGCCCGGGAAAGGTTCAGGCTGCAGCGGGAGGTGTCTGACCTGAGGAGTCGCCTGGAAGAGAAATTCAGCTTCAAGAATTTTATCTTTGTTTCTAAAGCCATGGAGCAGGTGGCTGGATTGATGTCCCGGGCCGCCCGGAGCGAGGCCACGGTTCTGATAACCGGGGAAACCGGCACCGGAAAAGACCTGATAGCCCGGCTGATTCATTTTTCTTCAGAGCGAAGCCGCGGCCCTTTCCTGGCCGTCAACCTGCCCTCCATCCCAGAGACCCTGGTGGAGAGCGAGCTCTTTGGCGCGGAGAAGGGGGCCTATACCGATGCCCGGGAAAGGAAAATCGGAAAGTTTGAAGCGGCCGACGGCGGGACCCTTTTCCTGGATGAAATCGGCGATTTGAGCCCGGCGGTTCAGGTCAAGTTGCTGCGCTTTCTCCAGGACCGGGAATTTTATCGCCTGGGCTCAACCAGGGCCCTCAAGGCTGAGGTGCGGGTCATTGCTGCTACCAACCGCAACCTGGAGAAGCTGGTGGCGGAGGAAAAATTCAGGGCAGACCTCTATTACCGGCTGAATGTCATCAGAATCGATGTGCCGCCGCTGCGGGAAAGGAAGGAGGATATCCCGCTGCTGGTGGACCACTTCATCCGCGAATACAGCCGGCGCGAGAAAAAGAATATCAAAGGCATCTCGGCCGAAGCCATGGATTTGCTGCTGAAACACGATTTCCCGGGCAACGTTCGGGAGCTGGAGAACGCCATAGAGCGGGCTATCATTTTCGCTGAGGGTGAGGTCATAACCAGGGCCGACCTGCCGGTCTTCCTGGAAATCAGGTCAGAGAAAGAGCTGGCCGGGAGCGCGGCTGATTTTTCCAGGCCTCTCACCGATAAGGTGCGCGAGCTGGAAATCAGAGAAATAAGACGGGCTCTGGAGAAAAGCGGCGGGGTAAAAAGCCGGGCGGCCCGGCTGCTGGGCATCACCGAGCGCATGCTATCATACAAGATGAAGGTCTACGGTCTGTAAAATCGGGACACCCTACATTTTTCCGATTTTTTTTGGGCACCCAGTCAATCTATTTAGCGAGCCCAGATTATAGCTTAGCATAGCAGAAAAATCACAAACATTCCCCCGCTGCCAGGGCCTTAACTCTTGGGATGGCTCTGATTTTTGCTCTGGAATAAGTTAGGTCCAAATAAAAAAGGCCTCATTGATGCTGAAAAAATAGGAAATATGTAGGGTGTCCCGATTTTTTAGTCGTAGAGCTGCCATTCGCCGGAATGGTTTTCGGGAATTTTTGATTTCTCTTCCCAGACCTTGAGGAGGTAGTCTTTGTTGTCTTCAAAAATCTGAGCCTGCTGCTCCACCACCTGTTCAGCCTGTTCTGAACTCAGTTCCCAGGTGCTGTGGACAAAATCAGCTATCCGGGCGTAATAGAGCGGTGTTACTAGCTCAATAATCTTGAACCGGTTCCGAGGCCAGGCATGGAAGGTGGCGGCCAGCTCGTACAGGATTTTTACCCAGGCCTCAACTGGCAGTCGGAATTCCTGGACCGCCAGCCTGGAGGCCGCTTCCACGGCGGCATAGGCTTCCTCGGAAAACATTTCTTTCCACAGGGGCGAGAATTGTTTGAAACCCACCTTGAAGCGGTAAATCAAGTCAGGCAGGGTCACTTCCACCGGTTCTGGCTCCCTGGTCTCGATCTCGCCCAGTATTTCTACCGGCTGGCTCCCTTTCACCATTTTCCAGTATGGTTCATACTGCTCCATCAGCGTGAACAATATCCACAGCACCTGCCGGAACATCGGTCCCAGTTGCCTGGAAGGGTCCTTGACGTCGTGAATTTTCACTCCCAGGTTGGCCTGGCAAATCTTGAAGCCTTGAATGATGGCGTTGGTAGTCATCCAGATGTCTATGCCAAAACGGGCTACGTCTGTCTCCCAGACTTCCTGGCTCATGTAGAACTCGGCAACCTTCCGGTTGAAAGCAAAATCGCCGCCGATGGGCTGACGGATTCTCTTGCCGTACAGAGCCCGGGTCAGGTTGTAAACTATGTTGTTGGTAATGGTGCCGTCGTACTTGTGGCGCTGGTAAATCGGGGCTACGAAATCATAGCCTTTTTCCAGGACGGGGTTTAGCAGGTTAAAGACCCAGTCCGAAGTAATGCTGCGCAAATCAGCATCAACCACGGCGCAGGCCTGGACCTTAAGTTTGCAGGCCGCTTCAAACACCGAGCGCAGGGCCGAGCCCTTACCCCCGATTCCCCGGTAAATCGAGACCAATTTTTCCTGCCAGGGTTTAATCTGGAATTCTTTGGCAGCTTCGCGGGTGTCATCGGTGGAGCCGCCGTCGGCGATGAAAATCAGGTTGCGCTGATTCCGGTAATATTTATCCAGGCCGTGGGTAACCATCTGGATGACGTGGGTGATGGTCTTTTCATTGTTGAAGCAGGGGATGCCGACGATGATGTCAGCCTGGCCAATTTCTTCCAGACGTTTTAAGGTATACCCCCGGAGGGATGTGGTATAAGCCATAAATTTATTATCCCGTCAAAGCCAGTGTAAGTCAAACACCGACTTTTAAGCTGCGTCGATCAACCGCCGGTCAGCAATCGAGCTCAGACAGCTCGCCCTATTCCAGACCCTTTCTAAAGAGCCAGCCCGCTGGGTGCAACTGCTCAAGGCTGCCCGAGCCGCGGTCAGCTTTTCATCATGAAATTCCGGTAATAGCATTTCTGGTTGACACCTAAAGCTCTTTATTGCTATCCTGAAAGCACAGCGGTCAAGCGGCTATCTCCTTATTGATAAATCTATGAGGTGGAGGTCTGATGTCAGTTCGTTTTGTCATTTTTACCGACCTCGATGCCACCCTGCTCGACCACCGGACTTATAGTTTTAAGCCGGCCAAGCCGGTTCTGGAGAAAGTCAAAAAACTGAAAATTCCGGTTGTTCTCTGCACCAGCAAGACCAGGGCCGAGACCGAAGCCCTAGTCCAACAGCTCGGCTTGAAACATCCCTTCATCGTGGAAAATGGCGGGGCCGTTTTTATGCCTGAAAATTATTTCCCGCCAGCTTTTTTCAAGAAGCTTGGTGTGAAGACAGTTAAGAAGAACGGTTACCGAGTTGTAGAACTTGGCACTCCTTACCGCAGGCTCAGGCAATTTTTTAAGCTGGTCAGAAAGAACACCGGTTTCCCGCTAGTTGGTTTTGGCGACCTGACTGTGGACCAGGTGGCGGCGCTTACCGGCCTGGGCAGGAAAGAAGCCCGGCGGGCCCGGCAGAGAGAATACGACGAGCCCTTCTTCCTGGAGATCAGTCTGCAGACAAAATGGCTGCGTGCTGGAAAGAAGAACCAGAAACCGGGAAGGAATGAGCAAACTGCTTCTGGCCGCCTGAAAAACAATTCGACCATAAGCTATAAAGACTGGGAACCGAACGACATAAGAAGGGTCTTGAGACGCATCGGGCAGGAAGCCAGTCAAAACGGGCTCAGGATTGCTGAGGGTGGCCGATTTTATCACCTGACCGGCCAGAACGACAAAGGCCGGGCGGTGCGCTTGCTCCGAAAACTCTACCGGCTGAAATACAGCAGAATCATTACCATCGGGCTGGGAGACTCAGCCAACGACTGGCCGCTGCTTAAGGCGGTAGATTATCCGGTCCTGGTGGCCAGGCCTGATGGGTCTCATCCGAAATTACCGCCCGGACTTAAAAATATTTTCAAAACCAGGCAACCTGGCCCGGAGGGCTGGGCTGAGGCTTTAGAATATTTTCTCTCGCGTTTCCAGGTTAATAAGGAGCGGGCTAAAATTTTGGCCGCAGAAAATTTATTTAAAACGGCCCCAAAAAACCAAAAACGAGAGAAAATAAAAAATTTATAAAAGGAGGTTGCCGTGGCTGATGTTCACCAAACAGGAGTGGTGCCCACTTTTCATCGTCTGGGAGAGTTGAAGATTGAGCGCATGGAACAGGAGCTCAGGGAGTTTAATCGCCATCGGCCGATTGCTCTGGTCTTGCCAGTAACTCCGGCTGAACTTGACTCGCCGGCTCTAAAAGGAATCCTCCACCATCTTCAAGACATAGATTATTTAAATGAAATTGTGGTGGTGCTCGGCCGGACTGATAAGGAAGAAGATTTTCACAAGACGAAAAAGCTATTTTCTGTTTTGCCGCATCGTCATCGTGTTATTTGGGCCTCGGGACCTCATCTGGGCGAGCTTTATAAAGTCCTGGAAGAGGCCGACCTCTCACCTGGCGGCGACGGCAAAGGAAGGTCAGCCTGGGTGGCCTATGGGTATATTCTGGCCCGGGAAGAAAGCCGGGTCATCGCCCTGCATGACTGTGATATTGTGAATTACTCCCGAGAATTACTGGCCCGACTCTGTTACCCGGTGGCTTCTACCCATATTGATTATGCTTTCTGCAAGGGTTATTACGCCCGGGTTACCGATAGGCTGCATGGCCGGGTGACGCGTCTTTTTGTGTTTCCGCTCGTCAGAAGCCTGATCAGGATTTATGGCCACCTGCCTTTCCTGACCTACCTGGACAGCTTCCGCTATCCGCTGGCCGGCGAGTTTTCCATGGTGGCCGATCTGGCCCGGATAAACAGAATACCTTCAGACTGGGGACTGGAAATTGAGACCCTGGCCGAGGTTTACCGGAATTTTTCTCTCAGGCGGATCTGCCAGGCTGAAATCATGGAGACTTACGAGCACAAACATCAGCCTCTCTCAGCCGAAGACCCCAGCACCGGGCTGATGAAAATGTCCGTGGATATTGCCAGGGCCATCTTCAGGAACCTGGCCATTGAGGGCATTGTGCTGGCCGAAAGCACTCTGCGGACCTTGATTGTCAATTACCAGCGCACAGCCAAGGACTACGTCAAGCGCTTTCAGGATGAATCAGAAATAAACGGCCTGGTGTTTGATTATCACAAGGAAAGCCAGATGACTGAAGCTTTTACCCGGGCCCTGCAGATTGCCGGCCAGAAGTTTCTGGAAGACCCGCTCTATTCACCCCACATCCCCAACTGGAACCGGGTGGTAGCTGCCATCCCCGATTTCCTGGACCGGCTTAGCGCTACCGTCGTAGATTTGAACCGCTGAAAAAATGGGGACAAAAAAAGGGGAAGAAAGGGAACACAATCTATATTTCCTGTTTTCCCCTCTGGCTCATCCTGTGAAAAGTAGCTCACCCCGGGAAATTATGGATTCCCTAAATTTATAGTGAGAAAATTGGGGACGCCCTAAAAGTGGTCAGGCTTTAAAAATGGCTACACTCTAACACTATCATATTCACTTATTCACCTATTGTTATAACGCAAATGAAAACCAAATGGTGAAGCACGATACCTTTTTGCCTGTTTTTGCGGGCCGCACCGGGCAAAATATAGATTGTTTATCCTGCGGTTTAGACCCTGGTTAAGGTTGAAGATTAATCAGCCGGGTGCCTTTCAAGGTAATGTCGTTGTTAGCCCTTCGCCTGTTCTTAAAGCCAGAAATTGGGGAATGAGTATTGTGTCCCCCGTTTTTTAACCAAAAACTAACACTTGGTTCTAAGTTTCTTAACATCTTCCCTATATCCTGATAACCGATGTACATAGCGATCTTAATACTGCTTGGCTTCTCCAGCCTTTATCTCATTTTGCTGACCGTGATGACTTTAATTTACCGGCCTGGCCGAAAAAAGACCGGCCAGCCGACCAATTCCCTGGCCAAAAGCGATTATCCCTGGGTCAGCATCTTAAAGCCGGTAAAAGGTGTTGATGATGGCCTGGAAGCCAACCTGGAATCTTTCTATCACCTTGATTATCCCGTTTATGAGATTCTGTTCGCGGTTGATAGCTGGCAGGATAAAGAAGTTGAAATAATCAGAAGAGTGGCTGACCGACACCCGAAGATTTATACCAGAATTCTGGCCACAGGACATCACCCCACAGAAAACCCCAAAATTCACAAGTTAACCTGCCTGGAAAGCGAGAGCCGGGGCCGCCTCCTCTGGGTGACAGATGCTAACGTCAGAGTGGAACCGGATACTCTGCGCTGTCTGGTGGCTGAATATAAAGTAAGCGGTGCCAGGTTTATCTTCTCCCCGATTCTGGGCGCAGCCAGCCGGACCTTCGCCAGTCTGATGGAAAACACCAGCCTCAATTTTTTTACTTCGGGCAACGTTATCACTCTTTGGAAGATCTTTTCCAGGCCGGTAGTGGTCGGGAAGTCGATGTTGATTGAAGGGGCAGCGCTTAAAACTCTTGGCGGTTTTAAGTACTTCAAGGATTATCTGGCCGAAGACTATCTGATCGGCAAATCATTTATGGAAAGTGGGTTCAGAGTCAGCACTGACTATACCTGGGTGGCCAACATCAACCAGCGAGCCACCATCAAAAGTTTCTACAAAAGAATGGCCAGGTGGGCCAGACTGCGCTATCAATTGCATCGGCCTGCCTATTTATCTGAAATATTACTCAACCCCATAGTTCTGGCGCTGGCCAGCCTGCCCTTGGTTGGGGCAGGCTTCTGGTGGTTGGCTCCGTTAGCTATTGGGGTTAAGGTCCTACTGGAATATCTGAATTTCGTCGTGGTTAATGCTCAGGACCGTGGCCGCTGGCAGAATCATCTTTTATTTCCACTGATGGTGGTTACCAAAGATTTAATATTTCTGGCGGTTTATCTGACGCCGTTTTTCAGTTCGACGGTAGACTGGCGGGGTGGCCGGATTAAAGTGGGAAAAAATTCATTAATCTGCCACAAGCCGAGCTTTGAACAATTGATTTATGAAGAAGCCTGAGTTAGCCCACATCATTGCCGTTCATATGGGATTGGGTCATCTAAGGGCGGCTTATCCTCTCCGAAATTTTTCCAGTCAAGGCCTAATTATCTGGGGTTCCAGAAATTATGCTGCCCCTGGTGAGAAAAAATACTGGCGGTTAATAAGGAAAACCTACTATTTTCTTTCAAGAGTCGGGTCCTTGCCGGTTTTTGGCCGATTGGCTCTCAAGATAATCATGGCCATCCAGAGGATTCCTTCTTTTTACCCGAAGAAGGATTTAAGCCGGCCCAACCTGGCGGTAAGGTTTCTTAAAATTCTGATAAAACGGGCCAGGCTGTGTAGAACCCTGCCTGATTACTTAGCTTCCGACCGCCTGCCTGTTATAAACACCTTTTATGCTACGGCCATAGCCCTGGAAAGCCTGCCAGAAAAAAGTCCAGGGGACAGAAACAATTTTCTGATTATCTGCGATGCCGATATCAACCGGGTCTGGGTTCCGGAAAGGCCAGCCGCCAGTCGAATCAAATACCTCGTTCCCTGTACCCAGGTCAGAAACAGGCTGCTAACCTATGGGGTCAAGCCTGAAAACATTTTTATGACCGGATTTCCTTTGCCGGTAGAAAATCTGGGAACAGAAACTGGACTGGAAGTTCTGAAGATAGACCTTCTGGCCAGGCTTTTGCGCCTGGACCCATCCGGCAAGTTTTTTGCTTATCACAGCCAGTCGGTCTGCCGTTGGCTGGAACTTAAACAAATCCCAGATTGCCGAGACAAGCATTATACGGTAATGTTCGCCATCGGTGGGGCCGGGGCCCAGACCGAACTGGCCCGGCGTATCTTGAAAAGTCTTGGCCCTTTAATCCGGACGGGGCGGGTCCGGCTCCTTCTTTCCTGCGGAGTTCAGCGCCGCGTTCTGGAAAAGACTCTTAAATTCATAAATCAGCACGGGCTCTGGGATGAACTTGATCGTAATATCCACTTGATTTTCAGTGATAATGTTTTTGAATATTTTGAACTGTTCAACCGCTGGCTCAGACAGACCGATGTCCTCTGGACCAAGCCCAGCGAACTTTCTTTTTATTGCGCCCTCGGCCTGCCAATTATTATGGCTGATCCTATAGGGCCACAGGAAGAACTCAATAAACGCTGGTTGATGGAAATCCATGCCGGGCTGGTTCCCCCTGGACCGCCGGAGTACTGTCAGGAATGGCTTTCAGACCTTAGAGAAAATGGCCGGCTGGCCGAAGCCGCCTGGGACGGTTTTCTAAAGGCGCGGAAGCTCGGCACCTATAAGATAAAAAGATTGATTGAAAACGGAGAATATTCAGAAGAAATCTCCCCCTTAAAGCAGTAAAAACAAGAGCTTTAAGAAGTATATTTTTCTGGCAACCCTTTTACCCCTTCCCGTGTCTTTACTTATGAGGTTTCACCGATGCTGGCAGTTAATTATTCTCTGGTTTTAAGGATGACGATGGTTGATAATATAACCAGAACCGTACCGGCCGGCGAGTTGACAGGAGAAAGGTTTTTGGAGACGAAGTCAAAAAGCTTGCAAACTGCTGATTTAGCTGAACTTATCAGCAGGTCCCGTTCTGGCCAGCTGGAGGCCTTTGAGCAGCTTTATGACCTCTACAAGAGGAAAGTTTACGGGCTGGCCTATAATTTAACCCGGGACCACCAGACGGCCGAAGACCTCGTCCAGGATATCTTCCTGAAGATTTTTTCGGCCATAAACGACATTGACCGGCCCGAACTCTTCCCGGCCTGGGTCTACCGCGTAGCCCTGAATACCTGCTATAGTCACCTGCGCCGGAAAAAAACTTATGGGGAAAAGCTGGAGGTCCTGGCTCCGGTAGATGAAGGACAGGCTGATGAAGCCTTTGATTCCAGGCCTGATGACCTGACCCGGGCTGTTAACGAAGCCCTGGCCCGGCTGCCGGAGAAGCTCCGGACGGTTTTTCTCCTGCACGAAGTTGACGGGCTAACCCACGAAGAGATTGCGGCTGTGCTCGGCTGTCAGCCCGGAACGTCGAAGTCCCAATTATTCAAGGCCCGGATGAAATTGAGAAGAATTCTTAAAAAGAAAAAAATCCTGGAAGGAGCCAATCAATGAGATGCCATCAAGCCCAGCGTTTAATCAATGAGCTCCTGGATGGAGAGCTGCAGGAGCAAGACCACCTCCAGCTTCAGGCTCATCTTGATAGCTGCCGCGATTGTCGGGAACTATATGAGGATTTGAAGGCCATAAAAGACACAGTTGTGCCGACGGGTGAAATGGAACCCTCAAAAGAAGTCTGGGAAAAGCTGAAAAGCCGGCTTGAAGCCGAAATCATTCCGCAGCTTGAGGAAAGGACGGAGGCGGTTAAGCAGCAAAGAAGGTTCGGAAAAAGGGCCCGCTGGTTCAGGATGCCCTCACCGGTTTTTAAGTATGGACTGGCCAGCCTGGTTTTCCTGGCCCTGATGGCCGGGGCCTTCTTCCTGGGACGGAACTACCGCCATTGGCCACAGCCGGAGATTCAGGTGGCTTCTGAGAATCCGGCCCTGCAGAAGATCCAGGAAGCTGAGTTTTATTACCGTCAGGCCATCCAGTCTTTGACCCAGGCGGTGGAAGAATCCGGAAACGGGCTGCCGCCGGAGATGGTAGAAATCCTGCAGGCCAACCTCAGCCTCCTGGACCGGACCATAGAGCTCTGCCAGCAGGCAGTCAACGAACAACCCGATAACCTGCAGGCCCGCGAGTACCTGTTGAGCGCCTATAACTCCAAGGCCAGATTTCTCAATGGTCTGCTGGAAACCAAAAAATCATTAACCGGCCCCGGGCTGGAAAAACTATAAAAGAGAGAATCAAACGAAAGAATCAAACGAAAGGAGAAATAAAAATGAGAATGAGAAAGAGAGAATGGTCAAGGTCAAACGGGTTGAAGCTGAGCCTGGTCCTGATGCTCGGCTTGCTGCTAATCCTTCCTCTCCTGGCCAGGGAGAAATATGAGGAAAAATTTGAAAGAACTGAAAAGCTGGCCAGGGATGGAACAGTCATGGTCAGCAATGTCTCCGGCGACATCAAGTTCCTGGTCTGGAAAGAAGAGAAAGTAAAGATTGAGGCGGTGAAGTTCGCTACCGGGGCCACTGAAGCCAAGGCCAGGGAAAACGCCGACAAGGTGACCATTGAAGTTAAAGTTGAACCGGGTCTGGTCAGGGTTGAAACCAGGTACCCGGAATCCAGGAAATGGTTCGGCAGCGACTCCAATGTCAGCGTGGATTACACTATCTGGATTCCCGAGCAGGCTTCAATAGATAGCAAGTCGGTCAGTGGTGATGTCCGGGTGGAAAGAGCGGGCGGGCCGGTCCGGGTCAGCGCCGTCAGCGGCAGCGTGACTGTTATGGGTGGGAAGAAAACGGTTTCAGCTAAAGCGGTCAGCGGCGATATAAGAGTGATGGGGGCTGAGGCCGATTGTGAGCTGAGTTCTGTTTCCGGGGACATCCAGGTCAGTCAGGTCAGGGGTTCGGTGGAAGCCGAAGTGGTTAGCGGCACAATCAGGCTCCAGGACATCGCAGAGGCCAGGAAGGTTTCGGCCAAGTCCATAAGCGGAACGGTTGAATACCGCGGCCAGGTGGTTCCGGCCGGCAGCTACCGGTTTTCCAGCCATTCGGGTGATGTGAAGTTGTTTTTGCCGGCAGATTCTTCCTTCGACCTGGAAGCTTCTTCCTTCAGCGGTACGGTCACCACGGATTTTCCGGTGGAAGTTATGGGGAAGCTAAGCGGCAAGACCATTCAGGGAAGAGTTGGTAAGGGCGGGGCAGAAGTTTCGGCTAAAGCTTTCAGCGGCAGCGTGGAAATCCGGAAAGGTAGCTGAGGGCCCAGAGCATAGAAAAATGCCTGGTGCTGGCCAGGAAGTCATTACTAAGAGAGACAACAGGGGCGGGAAAATTCCCGCCCCTTTTTTTTAAATCGGGACACCCTAGATTTTTCCGATTTTTTTTATCTATCTAGACCAAAAAATTACCTTGTTGAGTTCGCTTGCCTTGGAATCTGCTTTATCATTGGCCCCCGTATTGAAGCGGCAATTTAATCTGCTGCTTGACCGGCAGTTTAATATGGCAGAATTAAGGGTTATATTCAGAGGCGATCTGATGAGATCAGAGCCGTTGTTGTCTACTGCCTCGATGTTCATAAGGAATGAATTCAGTTATCTGTTGACATGAGGATTAGATAAATTTCAAGTATGCTGGCCGTCCCTTTTCTGCCTGCTTAGCTTTAGATCATCAAAAATGGGTAAATCGATTATGCCCAAATTTTTGTCCCGTTTTTCGGGATTTTGGAAAATAACGCTTTTGGTATAAATTATAAAGTATAAGTATCCACACAAATTTAAGAAATTTGGAGTATAGAAGTAGGTATGATTGAATTTCAATTTTTTAGGGGTTGTCCACATTCAGAAAAAACCTTAAAAAACCTTATGTCTCTGGTTGTGGAAGGCTTTTTAAAAGAAAATGAAATTGTCATCAAAGAAGTGTCAGACCCCGAGACAGCACAAAAATTAAAATTTTTGGGCTCTCCAACCATTTTGGTTGATGGTTATGATATTTATACAGAAAGATTGCCTGAGACATTTAATTTCAGCTGCCGGATATATAATCTTAACGGCCTTCAGACCGGGGTTCTGCCAAAAGAATTTATTAAAACTCAGATAGAAAAATTAAAAGCCAGAGTCAGATGATTGCCCTCGAAAATAGGAAAAATGTAGGGTGTCCCGATTTTTGCGATTTTTGATAGAATTATCAGGATGATAGGCCTCACAGGTAAAGATTTCGATATCATTCTGGTTAGCGGCGACCCCTACGCTGACCACCCCTTATCTCCCGTTGGCGTCATCGCCCGTGTCCTTGATGCCAAAGGCTATAAGGTTGGTATTATAGAACGACCGGACTGGACTTCGGACCAGGATTTTCTCAAGCTTGGACGCCCGCGACTTTTCTTCGGGGTGACTTCGGGCTCAATAGACAGTTGCCTGGCCAATTATACGCCGCTTCTTCGCCGCCGGGAAAAGGATGAGCATGCGCCTTACAGTTCTGGCAAGCCTGACCGGGCCGTAATCGTCTATTGCAACAAGCTTAAACATCTATTCCCCGGTATTCCGATAGTAATAGGCGGGATTGAAGCCTCACTCCGCCGCTTTGCCCATTATGATTACTGGGAAAACCGGGTGCGGCGTTCTATCCTGCTGGATTCAAGGGCTGACATCCTGGTCTATGGTCCGGGCGAACTTCAGGCTATAGAGATTGCCAGTCGTCTGAAGGCCGGTCAGGGCCTTGAAGGTATCCGGGGCACAGCCATCATCAGCCGTGACCTGCCGCCTGGCTTTGAGGAAATTCCGTCTTATGAAGAAGTGTCTTCCGACCCGGAAAAATTTATTCAAGCCCAGCGCCTGCTGGCCAATTACAAGGCCCTCGCCCAGAAGCACGCCAACCGTTATGTGCTGCAATACCCGGCACCTGAATATAAACCAGAAATTCTGGACTGGATTTATGGCCTGCCCTTCACTCGCCGCATTCCGCCTGATTACCCGGAGCTGGAAATGGGCAAATTCTCCATTGTTACTCACCGCGGCTGCCTGGGGCGCTGTTCCTTCTGCTCTCTTTCCCTCCATCAGGGAGACCGCATAGTTTCCCGCAGCGAGGACTCTATTCTGGAGGAAATACGTCGCCTGACGAGACATCCTGATTTTAAGGGCTACATAGATGACCTGGGTGGGCCCACGGCTAATATGTTCGGTATGGATTGCCACCGCTGTCAGCGCGGTTTCTGCCTGACCTGCAAGAAGCTTGACCGCTCTCACCGCCGACTGATAAACCTGTTGCGACGGGCCCGGCAAATTCCGGGGGTAAAGAAAATCTTCGTCCGGAGCGGCATCCGCTACGACCTGGCCCTGCGCAGTCCTGAATATGTTAAAGAGCTGGTAAATCATCATGTGTCTGGCCTTCTGAAAATTGCTCCAGAACATGTTTCCTCAAAAGTTCTGCGCCTGATGAACAAGAGCGAGGTCCCGGTGGAAGAATTCCGCCGGCTCTTCCAGAAATTAACCGGTGACCGCAAGCAGCATCTAAAATATTACTTCATGGTGGCTCACCCTGGCACCACGATGAAGGAAGCCGAAGAGCTGGCGGCTTACATTAAAAAGCTTGAAGCGGAGGGCGAAAAACCGGTAGAAGGCATTCAGATTTTTACTCCCACACCCATGACCCGCTCAACCTGTATGTACTACACGGGCCGCGACCCGGAAACCGGTCAACCGGTCTACGTTCCACGTACCTTTGAAGAAAAGAAAGCCCAGAAGCGCCTTCTCTCCAAATCCCAGGGCGCAGCTTCAAAGGTTCCAGCCCGAACTCAGCCGAAGAAAAAGCCCCTCAAGTCCCTTAAGCCCCGCAGGTAAAGCCATCTGATTAAGTGTGTAAACCATAATTTTCCTCTCCTCTGAGTGTTTTAAATTTTTAAGATTAATGAATGGATTATAATTTTGTTCAATTAAGGGCCTTTTAATTAATTTGTGTGGTTATTCTGACGGCCGTAAATTGTGGAGATAAATATCCGATTATGACCATAAAAAGGATGATGGCTTCAATTATAAGTCTTCTTGGCATTGGCTTGTTTGCCCTGCCGGCCGGTATTTTAAGCGCCGGCTTTGTGGAAGAAATTAAAAAGAAAAGTAAGATTAAGAGGTGTCCGCATTGTGGGGCTGAACTGAAATTTCAATCCTGGCTCAGGTGGTGGGTGAAAGCCACCTTTTAAAGGAAGCCTGAGGTGCGGAACCATCAGTGTTGCCTAAATCTCCTCTGAAGTTATGATTTTCCCGCCCCGCTGGCGGATTAGCTCTTTAGCTTCACGGAAACCTTCATGGCTCAGGGCCCGGGTGGCGTCTTCGATGTAGTAAGTTTCAAAGCCTAGCTCTATGGCGTCCAGCGCCGTGTAAAGCACGCAGAACTCGGCGGCCAGCCCGCAGACGTAGACCTGCCTCACTCCGCGGCCCTTGAGGTAATCGCCTAACCCGGTGGATTTTTTCCGGCCGTTGTCAAAAAAGCCAGAGTAGCTGTCAATCTCCGGGTCAGTTCCTTTCCTGAAAATAGCTTCCACCCGGCGGTCGTCAAATCCCCTGGCGAACATGGCTCCCTTTTCGCCCTGGACACAGTGGTCGGGCCAGAGAACCTGTTCCACTCCACCGAGCAAAATAGTGTCATAAACATTTTTTCCGGGATGGTTGGAAGCAAAGCTCAAGTGGTTTTTTGGATGCCAGTCCTGGGTGGCTACCACCAGCTCAAACTTTTCCTGAAGCTGATTTATGAGCGGGACAATTTCGTTTCCTTTGGGCACCGCCAGGCTTCCACCCGGTACAAAATCGTTCTGAAGGTCAACCACGATTAAGGCTTTCATGGTCAGACTCCATCAAATTTTTTTTTGTATTTTTCCATTAGTTCATTTCTCAGAGCCAGGAGCCTCTGGCTAAGACCGACTTTGTAAACGTGGGGAAATTCAAACCGCTTGTGTTCCGGAGGCAGTTGCTGCAGCCTTTGCCTGGCGTAGGCGGCGATCTGGCTTACGCTCTGCTCTCCCTTTAATCTCCGGCCGCCGGCCATGACTTTTTCCAGCAGCGATTCGTCCCGGTAAGTCCTGAGGTCGAGCGATTTTCCCGGTTCGAACGGGTGAAACATTCTTTCGGGCAGACCTTCGTCGGTCAGCTGGATGGCATCAGCCATGAAGAATCCCTGCTCGTCCTGAAACCTGGCCACCTGCTTCCGGCCCGGCAGGGTGGTCTTGGTGAGGTTGTCAGAGAGTTTCATCCGGGGCTGCCCGTCAAAGACTGACAGCTTGTAGACCCCATCCAGGGCGGCATCTGGCACACCCGTTACCAGCTTGGTCCCGACGCCGAAGATATCTATCGGCGCTTCCTGTTCAATCAGGCTGCGGATGACCTGCTCATCCAGCAGGTTGGAGACCACGATCTTGGCCTCTTTCAGCCCGGCCGCATCCAGCAGGGCCCGGGCTTTCTTGGAAAGATAGGCCAGGTCGCCGCTGTCCAGCCTGATGCCCCGGAGCTTGAGTCCTTTCTTTTTCATTTCCAGTCCGGCTCTTATGGCATTGGGCAGGCCGCTGCGCAGGGTGTCGTAGGTGTCAACCAGCAGGATGGCCCTTTCGGGGTTGGCTTCGACAAATTTCATGAAGGCCTGGAATTCTTCGCCGTGACTTTCTATGAAGGAATGGGCCATGGTGCCGGCCGGTTCCAGCCCGAACAGCCGGGCCGCTTCCAGGTTGGAGGTGCTGTCGAACCCGCCGATGATAGCGGCTCTTGAAGCCAGCAGCCCACCCTGGGCCGGGGCCCGGCGCAGCCCGAAATCGCTCAGCACCCGGTTCCCGGCAGCCAGCCTCATCCTTGAAGCCTTGGTGGCCACCAGGCTCTGGTAGTTGATAAGGTTGAGCAGGAGCGTTTCCACCAGCTGGGCTTCAAACAACCGGCCCTCAACCCGGATGACCGGTTCCAGAGGAAAAACCACCTCGCCTTCCTTCATCGAATAAACGTCGCCGCTGAAGCGGAAATCTTTAAGGAAAGCCAGGTAATCGGGCTGAAAGCCGAGTTCCCGGAGATAAGCCAGGTCCTCAGCTTCAAACCGCAAACTTTCCAGCGATTGCAGCAAGGGCTCAAGTCCGGCGAAGATGACGTAACCGCCGCCGAAAGGAATGGTGCGGAAAAAATAGTCAAAGACCGCCGGTTTTTCGGCCGTCCCGTCCATCAAGTAGGCCTGCCCCATGGCTATCTGGTAAAGGTCGGTGTAAAGAGGTGAAAGGTTGAACAATTCGCTTGTGGCTTTCATCATAATTTATATTTATTATATGCCAGTCTGTCTGGCAGACAAAGGGAAACCTGGGAGACCGGGAGGCCCTGGCTGGGCCTGAGGCTGGTACATTCACTCCGGTTCAAACTGGAAGCGGAGTAATAAAAGCCAGAGCTGAAGCCATTAACGGGTTAACGGGTTGATGGTGGCGACTGCAGTCGGCCAGGTTGTGCCAGGTGCCAGGAAGAAAGCGGACCTTTCTTGATGGCCTTTGGGCGAAGAGAAGGGGCGGTCGGCGGGCTGGCCGGAAGTAGCCGGTAGGGGGTTGAAATGTGGTGAGCTCCTGAGTTTAACCAGGGCAGAAAAAATAGGAAAAATGTAGGGTGTCCCCCTTTTTCTGGTTGACAAACCTAACCTTATTGTTTAATTTAACAAAAACTGACTGTCCATGGGTGCGATGACCAGAATAGTCCTTGTGAGGCACGGAGAAACCGAGTGGAATAGGGTTGAAAGATTCAGAGGCAGTGCCGACCTCCCCCTTAACGAAAACGGCCTCAGGCAGGCTGAGCTTCTGGCCCGGCGCCTGCTGGCTGCCTGGAAACCAGCGGCCGTTTATTCCAGCCCCCTGTCACGGGCGGTAAAAACGGCTGAAGCTATCGCCTTTCCCCTGAAACTCCAGGTTAAGATTCATCCCGGCCTGTCTGATATCAATTACGGCGAATGGCAGGGGTTGACGCCGGAAGAAGTGCGGAGCCGCTGGCCAGAGCTGTTTGAGTGCTGGCAAACCATCCCCGATAACCTGCATTTTCCGGGCGGGGAAGCAATGGTCGAACGGCAAAAAATCGGAGTGGCCGCCGTCAAGGAAATAGCCGCTGCCCACCCCGGGGAAACGGTGGTCTGCGTGGGCCATACCGTCATCAATCGCTTAATCATCCTGGGACTGCTTGACCTGGGCTTCAGCTACTTCTGGCGCTTGAGACAGGACAATTGTGCTTTGAACGTGCTGGAATGCTATGATGGCCTGTTTGTGGCGGTCACCCTTAACGAAACGGGCCATTTATTGAAATATTAAGGCAATGGAAAGCGTTCTCATCTGGAAAATTCTGGCCAGCATCATCGGTCCGGCCATTTTCTGGATCGGTTATTTTTATTACAAAGACCGGCGGCAACCAGAACCCCTGGTTAACCTCCTGGAGGCTTTTCTCCTGGGATTCCTGGCCGGTTTTGTCTGTTTCCAGGCCTACGGGGCTCTGCCCTGGCTTGGCCTGCCGCAGGGCTTTAACCTGGTAGTATCGAGGGGACAGGCCCGGGAAATCTTTTTATACTCGCTGGGGATTGTCGGCCCGCTGGAAGAGCTTTTCAAGTTCCTGCCCTTTGCTCTGTTCATACTAAGGCGGCGGGATGTTGACGAGCCGGCTGACGGCGTGGTTTATGCCTCCTCGGTGGCCATTGGGTTTGCCAGCTTTGAAAATTTAGGCTATCTGCCGCTGATGACCGGGCTGGCCTTTTTTGGCCGGGCCGTGGCCTCGCCCCTGACCCATGCCCTTTTCTCCTCCATCTGGGGTTACTTCGTAGCCCGGGCCAAGGTTAAGGGTCAGTCGGTGTTACTGGCGGCCCTGTTCAGTCTGCCTCTGGCTGCCGTCTTTCATGGCCTGTTCAACGTGTTGACTGTTTCCAATTACCTGAGGATTTTCTCGGCCATCCTGGTGCTGCTGCTGTGGCTGCTGATCATCTATCTACTGGAAAAGCACCGGCACTCGGCCTGATTTCCCCGGCCGCGATTTTCACGCTAACCTGATTCGAGACTTACTCTTGCCTTAGCACGATTACTTCTACCCGGCGGTTTTTGGCCCGGTTGGCTTCGGTATCGTTGGGAGCAACTGGCTGGCTGGAGCCGAACCCCTGGTATTTCAGGCGCTCGGGCGAAACACCCTGACTCATCAGAAATTCATAGACGGTGCGGGCCCGCTCGGTTGACAGCCTCAGGTTCAGCTCTTCGGGGCCAGTGGAATCGGTATGACCCTCGATGCTCAATTTCATATCAGGGAACACCATCAGTATGCCGGCTAGCTTGGCCAGCTTCAACTGGGATTCAGGTTTCAGGGTGGCTTTGTTGACATCGAACAGGACTCCGGCCAGGTTGACGATTAAGCCCCGGGCGGTATCGGTGGTCTCGGCCACGGTGGACAGAGCCATCTTTAGTTTTGAAGCCAGCTCGTCGCGCTCTTTTTTAATGGCTTCCCGTTCTTCTGCCAGGCGGTCTCTTTCGGCGGCCAGGCTGTCCCTTTCCTGGGCCAGCTCGCGGGTCTGGCGAGCCAGTTCAGACATTTCTTTGGCCAGGGCCGCCCGTTCTTGCTTTATTTCTTCCAGCTGCCGGGCGAGCTGGCTGGCTTCGCTCTCAGCCTGAGCCGCCCGTTGTTCCAGAGCGGCTTTTTCGGCCTGGCGCCGGGCTTCTTCTTCGGCGGCCGCTTTTTCTTCCAGGTATTTAACGGTGTCTTTTATGGCCCGGGTGGCATGCTGGACGGCAATCCGGGCGGTTTCAGCCATGGTTTTCTTATCCCTGGTCAGGCTGCGGGCTTTCTCTAAGGCTTTCCTGGCGTCTTCCATAGCCTTGGCATTGTGCTCGGCCGCTTTGATTTTATCGGCATATTCAATGGTTTTTTCGGCCTGGAAAAGGGTTACCGGCAGGTCGGTGCTGTACTGCAGAACGGCAATGCTGTCCAGGGCCGGTGCGGCCTCGGGGCCGAAGTCCTTAAAAGTAAAAGGAACAACCTGGACGTTTTTCTCTCTGGTTTCGCCGTTGGTAAAGAGGACGAGTTCAGAGGGCTTTCTAACGACACTATAGGGTTCAGCCGTTACCATCAGGGCCAGGTTTTTCCCCGGGGCGTAAAATTTCTGGCTGCCCGAGGCTTCCCGGCGGTCGATGAAGATTTCACCCAGGTTCTCGCAGTCTCCGGCCGGGTTCACCGACCAGATGACGTAGGTGGTGATGTTCCCGGCGAACAGAATGGCTGGCTCCAGCTTTTCGAAACTGAGCTCGACCGTCGTCACTCCCTTGGAAAAGGACAGATTGGCCGCCAGGCTGGATTTGGCCGGCGCCCGGGATGTCTTATTAAAGGTTATCTGGACACTCTTGCCTTCGGTCAGGGTCAGGGCCCGAAGCTGGATTTCAGCATGGGCCAGGCTTGATAAAGTCAGAAAGATCATAAGAATAAGGAAAATTCTGGCGGTCTTCATCTCTTCGCCCTCCATGAATTTCTTTTCTTTATTCTACAACTTTAAGCTGCAGCTATTCAATTAATAATGATTACGAATCATGATATAAGCGGCAGGAAGCCAGTGATTCGAAAAAGAAATTTCTCAATTCTCCAGGACGGGTTAGCCGGCCGGGGCCTAACGGGTGCCAGCTGATGAGGCGGCGAAGAAGCCGGAGGAATTATTTGGCATCCTGGCGGGGAGTAGTTTAGACTTATCAAAATTCCTGGCCTATTTCTCTGCAGGCTACCCGAAGGTGATAATTCCGTTAAAGATTTGAGGAAAGCTGCCAGTCTTTGAGCAGTAACAAATAGATTGTCAGTCAGCCCGCGAATTTAAGAATGGGTTCGGGCCGTGGTAAGCCGGTAGGGGGAGGCCGTCAAACCAGAAAATAACCACGGGAATAATCCAGAGGGGTGTTGACAGGAAATAGACTAACCTATATAAATGAAAGCCAGAATTGATGGTTTTGTGGTCTCCAGGAGAGAAGAGAGCAGAATGCAGGGTGGAATGAACAGGTTAAGATTGACAGCCGGCCTGCCGGCTCTGTTTCTCCTTATCTCCTTTGTCCTGCCTTTAACGGGTCTATCGGCCGAGGCGGTGTCGGCCCGGAGTTCGCTCAGCCCGGAAGAGAAACTCTGGCTTTATAACCTCAGGCAAGAGCGCTGGGAAGCCAGCTCCCGCCAGATCCTGCAGCGGATTTCCAGTTTCCGGGGCGAGACCGGTCTGGTGGTCAAGGACCTGCAGACAGGCTGGACGTTCCTTCATAACGATGAAGCCCTGTTTCCGGCGGCCAGCCTGATTAAGATTCCGATAATGGTGGCCTGTTTCAAGGCGGTGGAAGAAGGACGGTTGAGCCTGGCTGAGAAATATGTGCTCAGGCGCCAGGACCGGGTAGGTGGTTCCGGACTTTTGCGCAGGATGCGCAACGGCCGGGTCTTTACCTATGAAGAACTGATAGATTATATGGTAACCCACAGCGATAATATTGCCACCAACGTCATCATCAAGAGGCTGGGATTTGATTATATTAGCCAAGTTTTCGAGGAACTGGGCCTGCGCGATACGGTCCTCAACCGCCAGATGATGGATTTCCGGGCCCGGGAGAACGGCCTGGAGAACTATACCTCAGCCCGGGAAATGGCCGACCTCCTGGAGCAGATTTATCACGGCCGCTGCCTGAATGCCGCAATTTCTGAAAGGTGCCTTGACGTCCTCAAGAGACAGAAGATAAATGACCGGCTGCCGAGGTTTCTACCCCGAGAAGCCACCGTAGCCCATAAGACCGGCCAGGAGAGGGAAGTCTGCCATGATGCCGGGATTGTCTTCAGCCCGCATGGCGACTATATCATAATCGTCCTGGTCCGGACCTGGACCGGCCCCCTGACCACCAAGACCTTTATTGCCCGCCTGAGCTCTTATTTCTACCAGGTTTTTAAGACCTGAAGAATTGACAGAGCTTTACCCGTTACGGAGCTTTTTCTAAAGAGTTTGGAAAACTGGACTTTGATGACGGACTGCGTTTCGCCGCTTACGGCAAGCGATAATTCTCTTAACTGGCCGGGAATTCCGCCAGCTGGCCGATAAAAAGGTCCAGGAATCACCGGCTTCTGCTGCGGGTGACGGATTAAGTTCATAACAAGAAACCAGCCCACGATCTTCGTTAAGTCTCTTTCCGGGATAGTGGGCAGATCAGGTTCAATCGCTTATTGCGGCCGTAAAGAGAAAATAGATGGCGAAGGAAATGTTCAACCGGCCCGGCCTTGCTTCTTTGCCATAATCGAGGGCCGGGAAGTGCGATTACTTTTTCTCCAGCGGGGCGGGGCTTTGACCCAGCGGCATGATGGCCAGTGGAAATTCGTCAGCGGGCAGGGCCAGGACCTTTTTGACCTCCGGGTCGCTGAAGGCCCCGATGAGCACCGTACCCAGGCCCAGGGCTGTGGCCTGGAGATAGATGTTTTCGGCAATGCTCCCGGCCTCCATATGGACATATCTTTCGGCCCGTTCACCGTACTTGTAAGAAGTCCTTTCGTAAACAGCGGCCATCACGATTACCGCCGGGGCCTTTTCCACCTGGGGCTGGTTCAGGGCCGCCTGACAGAGTTCTTTCCTCTTATCAGCGTCGGTCACCTTCTTCAAGGCATGCTGTTTCGGCAGGTACTGGTAGAGGCCGCCGGGCAGGCCGTCAACCTTTCCAGCCAGGAGGTAGATTTCCATGGGATAGAGGGCCCCGGCTGAGGGAGCAGTCCGCAAGCCGCCCTGCCATTCGTATTTTGGGTTCCAGCGACTGGGCGGTTCTTTTCTCTCCCGGGTAAAGCCCTGGGCTGCCCACAGGACCTGGGAAACTTCGGCCAGTGTCAGGGGAGCATCCCTGTATTCGCGAACCGACTGCCTGGTCTTAAGGGCTTTCTCCACCGAAAACTGGCTGTCATAGCGCGGGGCTGGAAGCCGGACGAGTCCGGCAGCTGGTTCTACGGACTGTGTGCCACCGCCCCGGGCGGCCGGAGAGCAGAGGCCGGAAGAAGACATGGCCAGAATAGTGATCAGAAAGCAGAAGAGAGAAAACAGCCAGGCTCCGGAAAAGATTTTTCCGCGGACCCCGATTTTAACCAGAGAAACTTTGACTCCTGATTTCATTTTTTTCCTCCTGTTATTTCATTTTTTACCCAGATTAAGGCATCAGGTCAAGCCAAAGATTCTTTCAGGTTAAGACATGGTATCCAGTCTAAGGGCAGTATCTGGAAGCGGCGCGGCGGCAGCCCAGAAATTGGAGTTGGGACAGAAGAAGCAGCGAGATTTATCAGGTTAGTGCTTGAAAAAAGCAGGGCTTCCCCCTTAATTATTTTGTTGAAGCTCTTAACAGAAAGGAGCTGGAAGCCCCGGTGACATAAAATATACACCCTGCTTACCCTAAACCTTTCAAGGGTGCGAATTGCCTCACTTAAAATCTATACGAAGTTGATTCGTTGCCTCATGAGAAAATCTACACGAAATCATATTGCCCTCAGGCTGGTAAAGCCCTTAAATATCGGGGTGATCTTAGCCAGGAGTCAAATTTTCGTTTAGATTCTTACGTGAAGTAATGAATATGCTTTCACCTGGATTCTTAGATGAGGCAACAGGGAGTGCGCTGCTCCTGTCCAGGCTGGTCTTGGCCAGGAAGTTCTTGAATGAAACTGGAACAGACGCAAATTCTTCCTCGGTTGCTCTTGGCCTTTGGGCCGTCCGCCAGGCTGCCCGGAGGAAGAAAGAGCTATGAAAAATAAAAAGCCATCAGGTAGCTTGACCGGGACGAACTTTTGATATATGAATATATATTCATATGAAGATGAAAGGTGCGACCATGAAGCTGGAAGAAGCTCTCAGGATTTTCAGGTCATTTTCGGACCGGACCCGGCTGCGAATTTTTCTGCTGCTGCTGGATTCAGAACTGTGCGTGGGCGAACTGATGGCCCTGCTGCAGCTCGAACAGTCGTTGATTTCCCATCAACTCAAAAAACTGCGCCAGGCCGGCCTGGTGGAACAGCGGAAGAGCGGCCGCTGGATTTACTACCGGATTCCGGCGGCCAGGCGCCAGCAACTGGAGCCAGTGTTGCGAGACTGGCTCAAGGAAGAGCTGATGGCCTCCGGCCGCAGGGTTAAAGCCATCAAAGAAAAGCAGGTTTGCCTCATTCCTTCATCCCGCGGCGGACGGGTTAAGGTGCAAACCGGAACAAAAGCTCCCGCCGGACTTAAGGGAAAGAAGGTCAAGAAGAGTTGAAATAGGCGGGAGACAGCCAGGCAGGCAGAAACCTGGATTGAACCAGGAGAATAAAGAACCAGCGTTCCGGGGCTTCAGGGGAAATGAAGAAAAGAGCAACCAGCTGAAGACAGCGACCCGGGTGCTTCTTCCGGGCTGGTTTTAAGTGTAAATTGGTAATTGAGCTAAAGGTTAGACTTCTTTTAATTAAATAAAATCAAGTCAGGTGCCAGATGCGTAATCCGGATGAAGTTAAACCCGACCGGGCAGCGGTGGCTGCCAGTGCCCAGCCGGTCCTCAAATTCGAGGTGCCGGTGGACCGGGAAGGCTGCTTCCGCCTCCCGCCCGAGATACTGGAAAAGCTGGGGGCCAGGCCCGGAGCCAGGCTGCGGGTGGTCCACGAAAACAACCAGGTGCTGATTGAGCCAGATATTCATGCCCTGCGCCGGTTGTACTTGGAGCCAACTTCGGGTTGCAACCTGAAGTGCCAGACCTGCATCCGGAATACCTGGAACGAGCCTTTCGGCTCGATGAGCCTGGAGCTCTTTGACCGGGTCTGCCAGGAACTGAAAGAACTGCCCTTCCTGCAATCGGTGATGCTGGCCGGATTCGGTGAGCCGCTGTTTCATCCCGAAATCGTGACCATGGTCCGCCGGCTGAAAGAGACGGTCCCGGCAGTGGCGGTGGAGGTCACCACCAACGGCACGTTGCTGACTGAAGAAATGTCGCGTAACCTTTTGGCCGCCGGGCTGGGCCGGCTGTGGGTGTCCTTCGACGGCACCTCGGAAACCAGCTTTGATGATATCCGCCAGGGGGCCAGCTTCCGCCTGGTGCTGGAAAATGTCCAGAGGCTGCGGCAGCTGGCCACTGAAACCAACCGGCCGCTGGCCATAGGTATTTCCTTTGTGGTCATGCGGGACAACATTGATGACATCCGGAACATTGAGGAACTGATCAGAGAAGTGGGCGCCGACCGGGTGCTGATGAGCAATGTCCTGCCCTACACCGAGGACATGGAAAGGAAGATGCTGTGCCTGCTGGCCCTGACCTGCGAGACTTTCGCCAACCTGCCCGGCAAGCCCCAGATCAGCCTGCCCCGCCTGGACATCAATTACCTGACCAAGGAACCCATCTATCACCTGTTGAAGGGTTACCAGAATTTGTTCATGATCAACAACGCCATTAGCGCTCCGACCCGTTCCTGCCGCTTTATCAAGGACGGGACAACTTTTATCCGCTGGGACGGGAAAGTGGCGCCCTGCATGGCCCTGCTCCATGAACACCTCACTTATCTCTATGGTCTGGAACGCCGGATTAAACCCTATTTTCTCGGGGACCTGAACCAGCAATCCCTGAAGGAAATCTGGGAATCAAAGGACTATGCCGATTTCCGGGAAAAAGTTTACCAGTTCGATTTTTCACCCTGCCATATCTGCGGCGGCTGTTCTTATCTGGAAAGCAACGAGGAGGACTGCTTCGGCAACACTTTCCCGGTCTGCGGTGGTTGCCTCTGGGCTCAGGGCGTCATCCAGTGCCCTTGATCTTAAATCCGAGCCAGGGACGGCAGGCGACTGCGGGCAGTAAAATTTGCTGCTTTCTGGTCAGCCAAAACTTTTGAAATCGTCAGAGCTGCCTTTTTTAAGAATGAACATCGTTGAACTTTACCAGAATCAGAAAGGGAAGACACAAGCCTCCAGTTCCTCCCGGTTTGCCAAAACGAGGGTTGAGGTATAATAATATAAATATCAGTTTTACCCATTGAGGAGAACCAGATGGCCATTCTTGAAGTCAAGGAAGTCTCTCTCCTGGTTAACTCTACTGGCATTCTGAACGGGTTGACCATGGAATTCTGGGAAGGCTATGTTCATGCCGTGGTCGGTCCCAACGGGGCCGGGAAGTCAACCCTGGCCAACGTCATCATGGGCCTGCCCGACTATCGCCATCACAGCGGGGACATCCTGTTTGAAGGAAAATCCATAAAACATCTTAATGTCGACGAACGGGCCCGTCTGGGCATCACCCTGGGCTGGCAGGAGCCGGCCCGGTTCGAGGGCCTGAAGGTCAGCCAGTTTATCCTGGCCTCAGCCCGGGACAAGAATAAAGATGAAGTGGACCGGGTGCTGGAGCTGGTCGGGCTGGAACCGGTCCGCTACCGAAACCGGGCGGTAGATAAAACCCTGAGCGGCGGCGAAAGGAAAAGGATCGAGCTGGCCTCCATCCTGGCCATGAAACCCAGGCTGGTGATGCTGGACGAGCCGGATTCCGGGGTGGACATCGAAGCCATCGAAAGAATCTTTGAAGCCATCGCCCACCTTAAAAAAGAAGGCACCACGGTGCTGCTCATCACCCACAGCCCCCGGGTACTGGAGAAGGCCGACCATGCCTTCTTGATCTGCAGCGGGATGCTGGTGGACAAGGGCGAGACCGGAAAGATCCTGGAATATTTTAGCGGCAAATGCCTGCCCTGTCCGCATAAGAACGTGCCGGACCTGAATTCCGGGGCGAAAGCAGGAGGGACAAATGCCTGACCAGGCGGTTGAAGAAATTCTGGAATCAATCAACCTGCACCGGAGCTTTGACCGGGGCGCTCCCCACGTGGTGATCAACGCCAATAAGGTACTGAGCTCCCAGGTAGTGCCAGGCCTGGTGATAGAGCCAGAAGAATTGCCAGATGGCGTCCGGGCCCGGCTGCTGGTGCGGCAGGGCACAAAGATCAAGCAGCCAGTCCACTTGTGCTTCGGCATGCTCCCGGAAACTGGAATCCAGAAGATTCTGCTTGAGGTTGAGATTGAGGATGAAGCTGAAGTAAGCTTCATGGCCCACTGCACTTTTCCCAACGCCGTTGATATCCAGCACCTGATGGAAGCTGAAATCAGGGTTGGCCGGAATGCCCGCTATTCTTATTTTGAACGTCACTGGCACAGCGACCAAGGAGTGGTGCGGGTGGTGCCGGTGGCCCGGGTTAAGCTGGCCGAAGGAGCCCGTTTTTCCACCGAGTTTGAGTTACTCAAGGGCCGGGTGGGCATCATTGATATTGATTATCACACTGATTGTCAGGCCGGCAGCTCGGCCGAGATGAAGGCCAGGATCTTCGGTCGCCAGGATGACCGGATTAAGATAAAAGAGTCAGCCAGCCTTGATGGCCAGGGCAGCCGGGCGGTGCTCATTACCCATATCGCGGTCAGGGACGAAGCGACTGCCGAAATCAATAACGAAATTATTGCCAGGGCTCCTTATTCCCGCGGTCACGTGGACTGCAAGGAAATAATCCAGGGTAACGGGGTAGCCCGGGCTGTACCCATAGTTGAGGTCAGACATCCCAAGGCCCATGTCACCCACGAAGCGGCCATCGGCAGCGTTGATTCCAAGCAGCTGCAGACGCTGATGGCCCGGGGGCTGAGCGAGGAGCAAGCCGTAGACCTGATTATAGAAGGATTGCTCAGTTAATCGCCGGCCTGAAAATTCGGTCCGGCAGTTTTTTATTCATTAAATTATCATTTTTATCCTTTTTTATTCTTGAGAAAAACTTGGTAAGCCCGGTCCAGGTCCTTTCGGGTCATCTTCTTTTCTTCGACCTGACCCGGAGGCCGTCTTGCAGGATTTTTCTTTGGTTTGGTTCCGGCTTCAAGCTCGGCCGCAAATTCCCGGGCTGAACGCGATTTAACTCCAAAGCCGTCGACCTGGAACCTGATGTCAAAATCTGAAGTAATGACCAGCCAGTCTTCTTTCGGAGAAAGTTTCTGGGCCAGGTCTTTTATTTTCTGGTCAGCTTTTTCGCCACGGGTAAAAATTACAGTCAGCCCGGGCTGGGTATTCTGAGTTGGAGGCTCTTTGGCCTGGCCGTCGAAAACCACGGTGATTTTAACTTGATTCCTGATGGCGTAGGCAGAAAGCTTCAGCAGCAAAAGTTCCCGGGCCCGTTCCAGGTCGATTCCAACCAAGCGAGCAATGGAGGGAATGGCGTGAATGAGGTTGTAGCCATCAACCAGAAAACAGCGAGTTTTCTTTTCGGGCAGGCTGCCTTTTCCGTACATCCGGTCTTTATCCTTCTTATCAGAGATTAATCAAGATTTTAAGGGTTCGGTTTCTCCCTTTCAAACAAAAAATTCTGGCTCCGGGGTTAAAGCCCGAGCATAAACTTGGCCACGCTGAAGAATATAAAGAGCCCGGTGATGTCCACCACCGTAGTCAGCATCGGGCTGGCCACCACCGCCGGGTCAAATCTCAGCGAAGAGGCAATCAAGGGCAGGAAGGCCCCGATCAGGGTAGAACTTATTACCTGGATGGCCAGGGCTATGGCCACGGCTATGCCCACCTTTAGCGGGGCTATAGTGCCGGCGGTCGAAGAATGGCCGATAAATAGCAGGACCCTGAAATAAGCTACCATGGCCAGGACAATGGCCATCAGAAAAGCCACCTTGAATTCTTTGACCAGGATTCTTAGAGCATCACGGGTGGTTATTTCTTTCAGGGCCAGAGCCCTGATGACCAGGGTGGCTGACTGGCTGCCAGCATTGCCACCGGTGTCGGCCAGCATCGGCATGAACGAAGCCAGAATGGCCACCTGGATCAGGATGCTTTCGTAGCTCTGCACGATGTAACCGGAAACGAAACCCAGGATGGCCAGCCCCAGAATCCAGGGGATGCGGCTCTTGAAATGGTCCCAGGTGGAGAGCTTCATGTAAGCTCCGACTTCGTGCGAGCCGCCGATGGCCATCAACTTCTCCACGTCTTCCTGTTGCTCCTGGGTGATGATGTCCAGGGCATCGTCGTGGGTGATGATGCCGACCAGGCGGTCGTTTTCATCAACCACCGGAATGGCCAGTAAATCATACTTCTGAATCATCCTGGCCACTTCTTCCTGGTCATCATGGGCTCTGGCGTAGATTACATCCTCGTGCATGATATCGCTGACTTTAGCCCCGGGCGGGGCCAGGATTAAGTCTTTTAAGGAGACAAAGCCTATGAGTTTCTGGTTGGCATCCACAACATAACTGTAATAAATTGTTTCTTTATCCGGGGCCTCACGCCTGAGCTTGGCAATGGCTTTATCAACAGTCAGGTCGGGAGTAAGAACAGCATATTCTGAGGTCATAACCGACCCGGCTGTTCCTTCGGGGTAGGCGATCAGACGGCGGAGGTCTTCGCGTTCAGCCTGGGCCATGGCCGGGATGATAGCTTCCCGCTGTTTCTTGGAAAGGCGTTTGACCAGGTCGACCCTGTCGTCAGGAGGCATTTCTGACAGGAGTTTGCCCATTACCTCCCGGCCAAGGGTTTGAATCATCTGCAGCTGAACGTCTTCATCCAGATGGCTGAAGATGTCGCCGCGCAAAGATGGTGACAGATGACTCAGGATTTCCCAGATTTCTTTGGGAGTCAGGGCCGAGAGAAATTCGGCTACCTGGGCCGGGTGGGTAGATTCGCAGAATTCACAGAGTTCGGGGTAATTTTTCTCAGCCAGAAGTTCCCTTAATTCAGGTGCCAGTAACGGATTGACCATCGCTCACCTCCGCCTTCAGCCGGCTGGAGGTGAACGCAGAGCTCAGGCTCTGGTCCGGCTCACCCCAGCAGCCGGCAGAACAGCCAGACTAAACTCTCTGTTTCCATCTATCTTAGATGGGTATGGGTCACCGTCTTCACAGCAACTCATTGCCCTGTCCTCTTTCACGTTTTCAATAATTTTTAGCACCTAAGCCATAACCTGTCAACTGAAAACTTCTTTCAGGTTAAGACCTGAATAAGCTCTTGACATCTTACTTTGCTTCCTGATAATGGTCTAAGGGAAAATGAGGTTAAAAATGCCAGCCAAGGCGCAAAGGCGGAAAAAATTTCTTGTCTTTTAGGCGAAATCCAATGAAACTCGAATGGGAGCGCATCAGCTTACCGACAGATATGATAAGGTTAACCACCATAGAAGCGCATGCGGCCGGTGAGCCGTTGCGCATCGTGACCGGGGGGTTGCCCGAACTTCCTGGAGCCACAATCCTGGAACGTCGTCGTTTTATGCGCGATCACTTCGATTATGTGCGGCGGGCTTTAATGTGGGAGCCACGCGGGCATTACAACATGTACGGCTGCGTTGTCACTCCACCTGTAAGTTCTGAGGCTGATTTTGGAGTGCTGTTTATGCACAATGAGGGCTATTCTACAATGTGCGGGCATGGGGTGATTGCCCTGGTTACCGTTCTGGTCGAGAGTGGTGCAGTAAAAGTAGAAGGCCAGCAAGCTACGGTAAATCTTGACACACCGGCGGGATTGGTGCGGGCCACAGCCCACTTGGAAGAAGGGCGGGTAGCAAAGGTGTCTTTCCTCAACGTGCCGTCATTTTTATACGCCCGGGATCTGGCGATTGAGGTGCCGGGTTATGGTCAGGTGGTGTGCGACGTAGCCTGGGGCGGGGCCTTTTATGCTGTGCTTCCTGCTGACCGGGTTGGATTGCGAGTTGAACCGGAGCAGACGGCGGCCCTGGTGGCGGCCGGTGAGGTCATAAAGAAGGCGGTGACTGCGGTACTGCCCATAAAACATCCCCTTGAGGAAGATCTCAGTTTTTTGTATGGAACCATCCTAACCGACGCACCAGAAGAGGCAAATCATCACAGCCGGAATATCTGCGTTTTTGCTAAGGCTGAGGTGGATCGTTCGCCCACCGGCACTGGAGTCTCTGCCCGTTTGGCAATCCATCAGGCCCGGGGCGAGATTAAGACGGGAGAGTCCATTGTGATTGAAAGTATTCTTGGGCGGCACAGCACCTTCAGCGGGCGGGTGGTAGCGGAAACCCGGGTCGGTTCATATCCGGCTGTCATACCTGAGGTGAGTGGCAGTGCTTTTATTACTGGCCGATGCGAGTTTGTGATCGATCCCCGTGATCCACTCGGCCAGGGCTTTTTAGTGGAACAATTATAAAAACAAATTAAGAATTCTTAAGTTTCGTACAAAAAATGGGACACTATATTCAGACCCCAATTTTTAAAAGTAGGTGTCATAGAAAATTGGGGCAATAGCACTCAAGATCCAATTTTTAACCTTCATTGGATTGCCATGCTATCGTTGCCTGATGCTGCGGTGTGGGAGGAAGGTCAAATCGGCAAAAAATCAGGAAACGGTATAGTGAATGATGGCTATTATGGTAATAAGGGCAAGAGTGGCCAGGAACAGGGCTGACTTTGATGGCCGGTAGCGCGCGGTATGGTGCTCGCTGGGTATTCAAGTGAAAATATGGTTTGCTATTAGCAAGGGCGAGTAGAAGCGTTGGCTGGGCTGGCCCTTAAGAAATTTAAAAATTAGGCTCAGCAGGCTATATTGTGGGTAAAACGAGAGATTCCTGGGTCCTGCAACCCAAGTTGCGTTTAGGCCAACTCATCGAAACGGATGCCAACTGAAAAAATTGCAACACAATACAGGATATTCCCTTGTGGCGATCGTTTAAAAACCTTTACTCTTGAGAATTCTATTTGCTCAGGGAGAGTTATGGTTCTCTCGAGATTACCCATTTAAGAGTCGGAAGGACCAAAATTATTTTAAGCCCTTTATCTGAGAGCCAAAAGAAACACAGAAGAAGCAGTTAAAGAATTAAAGAAATGTTGTCTGATTTTTTTCAAGGGACAAACTCAATTTTCCAGCTGTTCCAGGTTTTTATTTCCAAGAAGTCCCAGTTCCGGAAAGGCTTTGCTTCCCCGGTTGTTAAGCTCTGCTCGTGCCCCTTGGCCATAAAAAAAATTGGTGAATGAGTATTGTGTCCCCCGTTTTTATAGATTGTGTCCTTATTTTTTTGTATGATTTGCCTGGAAGGATTCTTGGAGGATGAGGCATGGAAAAAATAGTCAGCATCGCGGACGGAATATTTTACGTGGGAGTAAATGACCGCGACACGCATCTTTTTGAAAACATCTGGCCCCTGCCAAAAGGTGTTTCTTACAACTCTTATCTCATCGTGGATGAACATACAGCGCTGGTAGATACGGTCAAGGTAGCTAAAACCAAAGATTACCTGGAAAAAATCAACACTGCGCTTAACGGCCGGTCGCTTGATTACCTAATTGTCAATCACCTGGAGCCTGACCATTCCGGCGCTCTGCCCCAGATTGCCCTGGCTTTCCCGGGCCTGAAAATCGTTGGCAACGGGAAGACTGCTGAATTCATGAAAGCTATGTATGACCTCAAAGCTGATTTCCTTGAAGTAAAAGATGGTGACGAGCTGAACTTAGGGCGTTATCGGTTAAAGTTTTTCCTGACGCCCATGGTCCACTGGCCGGAAACCATGATGACCTACGAAACGACGGAAAAAATACTCTTTTCTGGTGATGCCTTTGGCGGTTTTGGCTCCCTGGATGGCGGCATTTTTGATGACGAAGTGGATGTTAATTATTATGAGCATGAAATCAGACGGTACTATTCAAACATTGTCGGGAAGTTTGGGCCAATGGTGCAGAAGGCCCTGCAGAAGCTTGCTTCCCTTGAAATAAGGATGGTGTGTTCCACCCATGGTCCGGTCTGGCGCACCAATCCTGGCCGAATAATCTCAGCTTACGACCGCTGGAGCAGGTATGAATATGACCAGGGCGTTGTTATCGCTTATGGCACAATGTACGGCAATACCGAAAAAATGGCCGATTTTCTCGCCCGGGTGCTGGCTGAGGAAGGTTTGAAAAACATCAGGGTGATGAACACCTCAGCCGTGCACGAATCATTTATCATAAATGAAATCTGGCGCTTTAAGGGAGTGATGCTGGGCACCTGCACTTATAACAACGCTATTTATCCGCCGATGGAAAACCTGATAATTAACCTGGCGCATAAAGGATTGCCCAATCGGGTGTTTGGGGTGTTCGGCAGTTATGGCTGGAGTGGCGGGGGAGTAAAAAATATCGTTGAATATATCCAGAAAAATAGATGGACAATGATTGGCGAGCCGGTTGAGGTTCAATTCTCGGCTAAACAGGCCGATTTCGAAAAGCTCAGGCAATTGGCCCTGACCATGGCCAGGGCAGTGAGACAGTAAAAAATAGGGACACAATAAAAAACCTGTTATCGTTTTCCCCGGCCCTGTCTCATAATCTCTATGGGCCATCGTAAGTAAAAACCTCCTTGCTTGAAGTTAGACTCTTTAAGGAGATGTTACGATGGCCCATCCTCCTAACTCAAATTGGAGTAATCGCCATGTGGCCAAACTATATGGCAGACTCAGAGCGAAGAAAGGTCACAGTAAATCAGTAGTAGCCGTGGCCAGACATTTAGCCGAGGCTACTTATTGGGTTTTAAAGAAAAGAGAACCCTATAAGGAGAAAGATGTTAAAAATCCAGTTTCGTCCACCAGGAAGTAAGCGCGGTAGTTCGCATGAGACTTTAAGTCTCGAAAATTGGATGCGAAACTTCTTGGGGACATGCTCATGCTGTATAGACAGCGTATACATGCATCTGACGAAACAGGAAAAAGAGCCATGGGCGAAAATAAATTATAATAAGGAGGTAGTTGACACAGCGCTTTCATACATGCGAACTATTTTATAAACCAGCCCAAAGCGCGAACATTTTTATACACTAGTCATCGAAATCATATAGAAATAGCGGGCGAAATTGGAAAGGCAGAAAAAGTACAGCGAAAATTTGGTTGTGAACTAGACTCGAGCCAGATAATATTTCAAAGGTCAGGTTGGTTTAACGACTGGCCTACTTCTTCAGGCTCGGATTCAGGGCTGAGGGCCTGAAGTCCAACAGGCTTTTAAGTTTTAAGTTTCTGGTAAATTGCTTTGATTTTCTGACGGTATAATTCTTTGATTTTTTCTTCGTCCTCGGCCAGGGGACGGGCCGGGATTAAATCCATGGCTTCTTCCGGGCTCAGACCGGACTCGGCCATGGTTCTGGCCGCTCCAATGAGCATACTGCTAACGGCAGCCAGTGATTGTTCCCGGGTGAGGCCGAATTCTTCACCGAGCCTTACCAGTTCATAGAATAAGAACCAGAGATAACTGGGCCCCATAGCGGAAATGGAAGCATAAACTTCTATCAGCTCGTCTTTAACTTCCGGTACCTGTCCCAGCAGGACCATCTGGCTGAGGAACCTGTTCTTGTCGTCGGCCGACAGGCCAGGACCGAAACTGGCGGGGTTATAACCAGCGTTGACGTAGGAAGTGGCCAGGGGATTCATCCTGATTATCCTGTTGTGTCCGTCCAGGGCTTCCCCCACCCGGGCCAGACTGAATTTGGGGACAAACGAACAGATAACCATCTCCGGCTTGAGAATCTTTTTAAGTTCTTCCAGAACCTCAGGCAGTACCGGGGGATGGACAGCCAGGAAGATTATTTCAGACCCGGCTAAGCCTTCCACCTTGCTCCCCAGCTGAACTTCCGGGAACATGGTTTTAAGCTTATCTGCTACTTCTGCTTTAATCTCGGTCACCCTGACCTCAGGCGGCAGAGCCTTCTTCCTTTTCCAGGCGTTGAGCACGACTCTGGTGATTCGCCCTCCACCAACGAAGCCTACGCTTTTATAAAACATTTTCAGCCTCCTCTATTTTCTTCTTTTATTTGCTGGCTGAAGATCTTATAATCCGCTTTTTGGCCGGCATCCAGTGAGAAAGAACGGTTTATTAAAGCCATTGAATAATCTGATTCTTTGGAATTTGCCGACCACGACCACCACCAGTTCTGGATGAGTTTAATCTCTTCCCATTAATTCTTATATCACATCGGTGACTGGAGGGGCAACCTGGTTTCAGCCTTTTACCAACCGCCAGCCTGGTATTAACTGTCCAGCGCTGGAAGTTGAGGCCGCAGTCGCTTTGAGCGGTTGTTATTATGGATTGAAGGTCAGACAGAAATAACAGAGAAAATAAAGGGTGAAGCCGGGTTCATCCTCTTGACAGATGACCGGGGCTGATGTATGAATAGATGTTCATATATTAAGATTGGCTTTGATAGTCGGAGGAGCCGATAACGATAGATAATGTTAAATAATCAAAGCCTTCCTGATTAAACTAAGTCAACAGGAGAAATGATTTTTAAGCCTGGAGGAATCTTATGACCGGAACTCAACCTAAACCGCTTTCCCGAACCGACCGCTATCTAACCCTGTGGATTTTCCTGGCCATGGGTCTCGGAATTTTTATTGGTTATTTCAGCCCTAACTTTACCTATTTTATTTCCAGCCTGCAGGTTGGCTCCACGCCACTTCCATGAAGGGTGAATACATCATCAAGAGGCCACAGGACGTCCTGCTGATTGCCCTGCCGCTCGTAATCTATTTCTTCTTGATGTGGCTGGTGGCTTTTGTTCTGGTGGGGAGAATGGGAGCGGGTTATGAAAAGACGACAGCCGTGGCCTTCACCGCAGCCAGCAACGATTTTGAGCTGGCCATCGCCGTAGCCGTGGCTATCTTTGGCATCAGCTCCAACCAGGCTTTTGCCACAGTCATCGGCCCGCTGCTTGAAGTCCCGGTTCTCATAATCCTGGTCAACGTGGCCCTCAGGTTGAGACCGAAGTTGGCTGCGGTCCCGGCCGGCTGAGTTCTAGATTTAGACCTTTTGCCGGGCGGCCTCAGATTCGGCTATTTTGCTTTAACAATTATGAAGGAAGTATGTTTCTCTTTTTAAAGGGAAAAAGAAAACGATTTTAGCCTGGAGAATGAATTCACAGAATTAGCAGAGTTAATAAAAGGCTTTTGGGCCAGAGCTTAATTTAGCTGCAGATTTTAATAGCCAGAGGAATCCTCGCGGCTTTTAAATTTCTGGTTTGAGAACATAGAGAAGGGGGAATCCTTATTTACCTGATTAACTACCTGTCGCCTAAATATCTGGAGAAATAAACATGCTAAACATCGACGCTGGCAGGCCTGTTTTTTAATTTGACAAACGGGCGGAATATCGAGATAAATAGACGAGAAGTATCTATTATAAACAAGCCAGGGAATGGTAAGCAACAACAGATTACCGGTAAATTCCGCCGCCGTTTTTTATGCCCTACCCTTCTTATGGTCCTTGTTTGCTTCTGTTTGGCTTTCCTGCTCCCGGGCTGTTGATCAAAGGCAGGAACAACCGGAGTTGAGGCCGGGCCTTGATTTTATCTATGTCTGTCAGGAGGCAGGTGCTGGCGGCTACGAAGCTTTTCCCGATGTTTGCCGGCTGAAAGACGGCCGGCTGATGGTTGTTTTTTATGCCGGCTATGACCATGTTTCCTTGCCCGATAAAGATCATCCCCGTGGCGGGAGAATCTGTTACACCATCTCTGAAGACGAGGGCCAAACCTGGAGTCCGGCTGCCATCCTTTATGATGGTCCTGATGATGACCGCGACCCGTCGATAGTTCAGTTAAGTGATGGAAGCCTGCTCTGTAATTTTTTCTCCTTAAGAAGAAAGGATAATGGCTGGGAAGGCCTGGGTTCCTGGCTGGTAAGGTCTGATGATGACGGGAAAACCTGGTCTCTGCCGGAGCTTATTGCCAGGGATTATTATTGCAGTTCGCCGGTGCGCCAGCTTCCGGACGGCCGGTTGATTCTCGGGCTTTATCGCCAGACAGAATCGGAGAGCAATGGGGCGGTGACCATCAGCCAGGATGGCGGGAACACCTGGTCCAGACCGGTAGATATTGATAACGGAGGTTACCCGCTCGATGCTGAAACCGATGTCATTGTGCTCAAAGACGGGACCCTTTATGCCATCCAGCGCAGCCGGGGCGAGTCTATGTGTTATTCCGAATCGCGGGATGGGGGCCGGAGCTGGTCGGTCTCAAGACCGGTTGGTTTTCCCGGGCACAGTCCTTATCTCCTGCGTACCCCCGGGGACATTATTGTCCTGGCCCACCGCCTGCCGGGCACCAGCCTGCATTACAGCCTGGATGAAGCCAGAACCTGGAGCGAGAATATTATAATTGATGAGGTTATTGGAGCCTATCCCTCAATGGTTAACCTGAAGGATGGTTCAGTCCTGGTTGTTTATTACGAAGAGGGAGCCGGCTCTAACCTGCGGGCCCGCCGCTTCCGGCTGAGTCGTGAAGGAATAAAGTGGCTAAAGTTTTAAACCTGGAGACAGAAGTTGTTTTGTCTCCGGTAGTTTTCGTAAAATGGTCTGGATAAAGCATGGTGAAAAAACATAAAGGAGAATAATAAATGGAAATAAAGAAATGGCAAACAAGGCGTGAATTCTTGAAGACAGCCGGCCTGTCCGGTGCGGTCATAGCTTCAGGAGCAGCTTCCTCGCTTCTGGGCGGACCGCAGACTCAATTGAAAAAAGCTCAACCGGCTCAGCCTAAAACGGGTTCCTTCAAACTTAAATATGCCCCGCCGTTCGGCATGTTTGAGGCTTCAGCTGGTAAAGACCCGCTGGAGCAGATGAAATTTATCGCGGACCAGGGCTTTAGAGCTGTCTTTGATAACGGTTTGCCCGGACGGCCGCCAGCCCTGCAGGAAGCCATCGCTAATCAGGCTGCTAAGCTTGGCCTGGAAATCGGACCATTTGTCGCCTACGCTGACTTCAGCGTGGAATCTTTTGTCATTAAAGACGACTCGGTTCGTGAGATGATCAAGGGGAAAATCAGGACGGCCATTGAAACTTCAAAGCGCACCGGCGTCAAGCTGTCTTTAATGGTTCCGGGCCGTTACAACCAGCGGCTGGACTGGGATTATCAGACGGCCAATGTCATAGAAAACCTGAAGTGGTGCGCTGGAATCTGCGAACCGGCTGGTCTGGTCATCGTCCTTGAACCGCTGAACCCCAAAGACCACCCCGGACTTTTCCTGACCAAAATGTCCCAGGCTTATCAGATCTGCAAGGCGGTCGGCAGCCCTTCGGTCAAAATCCTTGACGACATCTACCATCAGCAAATCACCGAAGGCAACATCATTCCCAACATTGAGGCCTGCTGGGACGAAATAGCGTCCTTTCACCTCGGAGATACCCCGGGCCGCAAGGAACCCGGCACCGGCGAGCTGAATTTCAAGAACATTTTCAAGTTCATCCACGGGAAAGGCTACAACGGTGTGCTCTGCATGGAGCACGGTAAAAGCCAGCCTGGCCGAGAAGGTGAGCTGGCTGTCATCCGGGCCTACCGCGAAGCCGACTCCTTCATTTGAATTTTATGAACTGTTGAGAGGCCATAGTTAGCTGAGCAGGTTAACAGGCGTTCTTTATTTCATTTTTTGGCCAGGATTTTCGTTGCTAACCATTCCCTTGATGAGATATAATCCGTGCTCAAATTGAACTTTCAGCCGAAGTGATTTGGCTGGATTGGTGAATGACCCTGTGTTGTTGAATTGATGAAACGAAAATCTTCCCATAAAAAGACCGGGCGGTCAGCTTATCGCTTATTCCTTTTAATCTTCACCTTAAATTTCCTGCCGCTCTTAATTCTCCCGCTTTCAGCTGCGAATAAAAAACTGCCACCTCTTGAACCCTACCGAACCGAAACTCCGCCCGTTATAGATGGAAACCTTGATGACCCGGTCTGGAGCCGGGCCAGCAGCGAAAGCGGCTTTCTGACCTGGCGTCCAGATTTTGGCCGGGAGCTGACCGAAAAAACCATAGTCTATTATGCCTATGACCGTGATAATTTGTATTTTGCTTTTCGCTGTTATGACCACGAGCCGCAAAAAATAAAAGCTTCAGTTACTTCCCGCGATTCGATCTTGGGCGACGATTGGATATGCCTCAACCTTGATACTTTTAACGACCAGCAATCGCTCTATGCTTTTTACGTTAACCCGCTCGGTATCCAGGCAGATTCCCGGTTTGAGGAGGGCCAGGAAGATTACTCGGTTGATGTCATCTGGTACTCAGCCGGCCGCGTTGATCATGAAGGTTACAGCATTGAGGTCCAGATTCCCTTCAAGAGCATCCGCTACAGGCATAAAGAGCCCGTGGAGATGGGCATCATTTTTGAGCGGAACATAAGCCGCTATTCTCAATCAGGTACGTTTCCTCCTCTGGATCCAGCCCGCGGCTTTGACTTTCTGACGATGACCCGTCCATTGCAGTTCCGGGACATAAAGCATTACACGCTGCTGGAAATCCTGCCGGCGGCCACCTATGGCCAGAACAGCCTGATGGAAGATGGGCAACTGGTCAGGCAAAAATCCAGGCCGGAGCTCGGTCTGACTGGCAAGTATGGCCTGACTTCCCAGCTTATCCTGGATGCCACCATTAACCCTGATTTCAGCCAGGTGGAGTCAGATGCCGGCCAGGTCGATTTTAATCTTCGTTATTCTCTTTATTATCCAGAAAAACGCCCGTTTTTCCTGGAGGGCCGGGAGAAGTTTACCCTGGCCGCGGCCGAGCCCGGAACGCCGCTGGAAGCAGCCGTCCATACCCGGACGATTATTGACCCGTTTCTTGGACTAAAAATGATAGGGAAAGTGGCTCCCAGGGACACCGTGGCTGTTCTTTATGCCATGGACAAGCTGGCGCCTGAGGCTGAAAATGATTATGCCCATTTTACCATCGGGCGTTTCAAACATGGCCTGAAAGATGATAGCTTTATTGGTGGAATCTGGACCGGTCGGTTTGAGGGCTCAGGCTATAATGCCCTGGGAGGGTTTGACGGGCACCTGCGGCTGAATCCTTCGAGCTACCTGGCGTTTCATGCCCTCTATTCAGGGACCAGGTCTCCAGGTGAAAACGACTCCAGGGGCGGGCAGGCCCTTGGTTTCCAGTATCAATACCAGACCAGGAATAAGGTGTTTCAGGTTACCCTCCACGACCTCGGCAAAGATTTTCAAACTGAAACTGGCTATCTCACCAGAAACGGTCTGACTCGCCTTAAAGTCGGTTTCATGCCGATGTTCTACCCGAAATCAAAGCAGTTGCTCCGCCTTGACCTGCTTTTTCACTCCATCAACACCCGGGATAAGTTTTATGATCTTTTTGAGACCTACGAATCATTTGATTTAAGGTTGGTCTTTCCGCGCAACACCACCATCATGGCCGGAGCCCGGTACCAGACAGAAATTTTCCTGGGAGAACGTTTTGGCCGGAGCGGAATGCGCCTGGTAGCTACCAGCCAGTTTACCAAGGAATTTCAGCTTACAGCCCGCTACAATTATGGCCAGAAAATTCGTTATGTGCAGACGCCCTACCAGGGAAGGGGCATGGATGCCCTGTGCAGCCTGACCTATCTTCCTTCGGAAAAAATTCATTTTGTCCTGAGCCTGACTTACTCTGACTTTTTACGTTCGGCAGATGGAGCAAAAGAATACGATTACGCCATCATCCGCAGCGAAAATGTCTATCAATTCAATAAGTATTTATTTTTCAGAGCGATTGTCGAGTACAATTCTTTCTGGCGGAAGCTGACAACTGACTTCCTGATTTCCTTTACCTATATTCCCGGCACGGTTGTCCACGCCGGGTATGGTTCCCTGTACGAAAAGATTGAATGGAGGGAAGATACCGGGGTTTATGAACCATCGGACCGCTTCCTGGAAACCAGGCGCAGCTTCTTTTTCAAAGTTTCCTACCTCTGGCGGTTATAAGCCCGGTCCTGGAAAAGACCAGGTCAAAAGAGCTCTCTTTTTGGAATAAACCGGTTGTTTTCAGGTTAAACGAATTATAGTGTTCTTCCGCGATTTTTTCGATCTGGTGGAGAGTTGATGGAGATAGGCAGTGGAAAGTAAACTCAAAAAAATGTCCGGATGGCAGGTTAGTCGTTTGTTTGGAAGTCTTAATCAGGGCTGGACAACTGAAGTCGGAAAATGATAAAAAAGGCGGTAAAGGAGAGTAAAATGGAAGGCAAGAAAAATATCCAGGCAGAAGGTTTAAGCCGGAGGGACTTTATTAAGACAGCTTCGATGGCGGCGGTGGTGGCGGCGGTTTCAGGAAGCGGTGCTCTGTTTGCCGCGGGCGGAGGGAAAATCAAGGTCGGGCTAATCGGCTGCGGCGGGCGGGGGACGGGAGCAGCTCTGGACTGCGCCGCGGCTTCGCCGGAGGTGGTCATCACAGCTCTGGGCGACCTTTTCCCGGACATGGTTGAAAATTCGCTGAAACGTCTGCGCGAGCGGCTTCCGGCGGAGCGAGTCCTGGTGACGCCAGAAACCTGTTTTACGGGCTTTGATGCTTATGAGAAGGTCGTCAAGGCGGATGTGGACCTGGTGATTCTGGCGGCGCCGCCGTTCTTCCGGCCGGCCCATCTGAAAGCGGCTGTGGAAGCCGGCAAGCACGTCTTCATGGAAAAGCCGGTGGCCGTGGACCCGGTCGGGGTGCGTTCGGTGATTGCTTCTTCGGAGCTGGCCAAACAGAAAGGCCTGGCCATCGTAGCCGGTACCCAGCGTCGTCATCAGGCGCATTACGTAGAGATTATGAAGCGGATACATAACGGCGATATAGGCGAAATTGTGGCTGCCCAGTGCTACTGGAACATGGGTGCTCTGTGGGTGGAACGGGCGGCGCAGAACTGGGCTGACCGTATCATCAAAAAATGGTCAGACATGGAATGGCAGGTCCGAAACTGGCTGTTTACGGTCTGGTGCTCGGGCGACCACATCGTTGAGCAGCACGTGCACAACCTGGACGTCATTAACTGGGCTTTTGGCACGCATCCGGTGAAATGCATGGGCATGGGCGGGAGGGCGGCCAGGACCGACCCGATGTTCGGCAACGTCTATGACCATTTTGCGGTGGAGTATGAATATCCCAGCGGGGTGCGGGTACTGAGCATGTGCCGGCAGACAGCTGGAGCTGCGGAAAATGTTTCAGAACGGGTGGTAGGGACGAAAGGCGTCGCCTACACCGACAGCGCCGACGGCTACATCAAAGGACCAAAGCCCTACAAGCTGGAAAAAGAATCGCCCAACCCCTACGTCCAGGAGCACATTGACCTGATTAACAGCATTAAGAGCGGCCAACCGCTCAATGAAGGACGCCAGGTGGCGGAGAGCACGCTGACGGCCATCATGGGCCGGATGAGCGCGTACACCGGCCGGGCTTTGAGCTGGGACTGGGTGATGAACGCTTCCAGGCTGGACCTGACGCCGCCGCACCTTGAGTTCCGCGACCTGCCACCGCTCGAAGTGGCCATCCCCGGCAAAACCCCCCTCATTTAAAAGAGGGGACACCTGCAGGTGTCCCCTTTTCGGTTAACAGGCCACTGCTAATTAGCCATTTATGAATTATTTACAAAAGCACAAATTGGGGACACCTGCAAGTGTCCCTTTAACCGGGTCTTGAACACTAGTCCATTTCTGCTAGATAATAGGCTCAGATTCAAAGGAAAGACTGTTGGCTGTAAATTTCCGATAAAAGGAGTGTTGGGTGTCAAAAAAATCTTGCGTCTTTTTATGTCTGATGGTGGTTTTATTATTCTTAGTTTCATGCTTTTCCTACCAGAAGCACCCCAAGCTTCATTACTACAGCGGTCCTAACGTTCCCCCCGAGTTTATAAATATAGTCCGGGCCTCGCCATCTGAAATTGAATTCGTGCTCCGGGTGAAATTCCCCGATAAGAAGCTTTACCACCTGATCCTGGATGGCGATGAGCCGGTGGCCGAGGGCTGGTATTCGACCATTAGGGCGGATGGGACTTCTTACACCCTGATTATGAAACCCAAGCCCGGGTTGAGCTTCCAGGTCGGCAAAACCTATCGCCTGTGCATCGGCCAGCAGAGCCCGGAATACGTCCAGCTGGAATCCAATAATTACCAGTGTATGGCCGAGTATGTATTTGTGTTCGAAGAGAAATAGCAGTCGATAACAGGACCGAAAAGGGGACACTTATAAGTGTCCCCTTTTTTGGCGACTGCAAAGCATTTATAATCAATTACTTAATATAAGGAAAATAACGGAAGAGGGGACATCTGCAGGTGTCCCCTGGTTAAGGGAAGAAAAAGGACAGTGGTTCGTCATAATTATCTCAATTATTCTGGTGTTGAATTTTAGCCTGAAGACCAATTTTTGATAGTCCCGGAGGCGGCCAGCCTGGTCAGCCTGCCCAGTGATTCTCCAGGCCCGGAGAGTGTTATCATGCATACTTCAGCCCCGGCGCTTAAAAGAGCTATATCTGGTCCGCTTCTAACCCTGGTCTTGATAATTTCAATCTTAATAATTTCATCCACCCTGCCCCTCACGGCCATGGTCGCGGGTTCTAACCATCTTGGGTTTAATAGATTTATCCTGCCTCCCAGGCCCTCGACCGAAGAAGGTATTATTCTTCGCTACAAACGTTCGGTCGGGGATGTCATCACCTACAAGCAGGTCTTTTACGCAGAACGGCAGGTTGCCCTAAATCGCTCTGAATTCTTCAAGTTCAGGATTGAATGGACAGTCAGGGTGGCTACCGTGTCCGAACGTAACGGCCGCTTTATCCTGGCTATGCAGTATAACCGCGAGCGGGCCCAGCTGCTAAACCAGAAGGAACTGGAAGCCGTTCTTTCTCCAGAAGAGATCTTTGACGCCCTGGTGGAACAGACCGATTTTGACCTACAGGCTACCAGAGTGGTTGAGGTTGATTCGCTCGGCCGCAACCTGAACCACAGCTACTACTACAATGAGATGTTCTCGGGGCTGCATCCGCTGGCCACCCGCATCTTCGCTCTGCCCGAAGGCCCGGTCTACCCTGGGCTGACCTACCAGGTAGAGGCCGAGGAGCCAGTGGTCATGACCTACAAGGGAGTGATTCCCTGGGTCGTGGGCGAGATGCATTTATTCGAAGGACAGGTGGCCGGCGGCCGGCTGAGGGCCAGTTTTTTCAAGGAATCAGGCTTACTCGAAAGCCTGGAATACACCGGCGAATACCTGGTCAACCGCAAGCTGGTGAAAGAAACCTATCTTTATTCATTCCTGAGCAGAAAAAAGATGACCCCGGCCGAAATGCTGGGCGATGATTCCTTGAATAAAGCCATTATGCATAGCGCCCTGGCCAGGGATTTTTTCAAAGTGCCAGCTTCTGTGGTCAGAGCCTTTCTGGACAGCCCGGATAAGAGCCGGCGTCGTCTGGCTGCGGCCTATTGCGCCATCCGCGGAATCCCGAACGGATTGCAGCTCGGGGGCTTCATTAACGACTCCGACCCGGTGGTGCGGTTCAACGCGGCCAAGGCCCTGGCTCTCCATGCCTCAAATCCCCAGCCGCTGAAAGCCATAGCCTCGAACCCGGCTGACCCGCTTCAGGCCCGGGCTCGCAATTTTTTTGAGCGGAGCTCCTATTTTATTCCCGGCAGTTATAAACAGGAATTTCAGAAACTGCAACAGTACATCTACGGTCAGACCGAGGCCGAGCCAGCCATCAATCCGGGACTGGATAAACTCCAGATGCTGCTGAAGTTCATGAAACCGCCAGGCGAGCACCTGGGTGGCTTCTACAAAAAATTCATCCGTAACCCGATTTCCAGCAAGATTCAGCCATATTTCATTTACCTGCCCGTTGATTACGACTCCTTTGAAATCTACCCGGTGGTCGTGTATTTCGGGGGCGGCGACGGGCGAGGCGACCAGGCTTTAACCGAGGCCTACCAGGAACTGATGAAAGCCGATGACCTGGCCGGCTATATCCTGGTGGCTCCCCAGGCTGAAGGGATGTGGTGGGAAGAAGCCTCGGCCGAAGGTTTTATCAGGATGGCCAACGAAATTCTTAGCACTTACAGCATCGATACCGACCGCATCTACGCTGCCGGCACCTCCAACGGGGCCATGGCCACTTTCTTTTACGGCACCCACCTGGCCGACCGGTTTGCCGGCATCTTTTCCAACATGGGCTATCCGGTGGTCAAGCATTCTCCTCCCGAGACGCCGGCCGATGCCGAACTCCTAAAGAACCTGAAAAACACGCCGGTTTATATCGTCCATGGTGACAGTGATACTATGGTTTTTCCAGTGGGCAGCCAGAGAGCTTACCAGACCCTGCGCCGCCTGAAATACGACGTCAAATATGATGAATTCCCAGGACGCGACCACGACATCAAGCTGAGCGAGCTCCGGGGAAAAATGATCCAGTGGTTCCGGGAAAAAGTCAGGCAGGCTGTTCCCAAGCAGATTGATTACGTGATAAATGACAGCCAGTTTAACTGGCATTACTGGGTCAGGGTGGACCGAGTAAAAGCTCTCCCGGCCGAGGTTTCGGCTCAAATCGACGAGAGCAAGAATGAAATAAGAATCAAGACGAGGAACGTGGAAAGCCTGACAGTTTTTTGCGACGGCCGGGAACTGGACCTAACCCGGGAGATAAAAATATTTCTGAATAACAAAGAAGTTTTCTCTGGAACGGTCGAACCTTCGGCCGTGGCTGCTCTGGAGATAACCCGGGCCCGCCTGGACCCATCGCTTAGTTTCGGCGCCTCAATAAAGCTCGAAGGTAATTGAAGAGGGGACACCTGCAGGTGTCCCCTCTTTTAGCCATCAGCCCGCTGCTAATTAGCTGATTATAAATTATTTACAGAGACGTTAATTGGGGACACTTATAAGTGTCCCCTCTTTTTGCGGCTATAAAATGTTTATAATCAGTCACTTAATTTAAGTGAAATGATGGAAAAGGGGACATCTGCAGGTGTCCCCTCTTGTAATTGGGCGGATTAAGTTTTAATCTGTTAGCTAAGAAAATTTCGCGAAGCGACGACCGACAAAAAAAGGAGAGCCCGCAAAACCGTGGAAGACATCGCCCGCGGCGTCAGGTCCTTCACCATCGGCACCACCGTCAGCCGCCTCCTCGGCCTGGCCCGGGAGATGGTCTTTGCCCATCTCTTCGGCTCCAGCCGCTCGACTGACGCCTTCAACGCCGCCTTCCGTATTCCCAACCTGCTGCGGGACCTGTTTGCCGAAACCTCACTGTCGGCAGCTTTTGTCCCGGTTCTGACCGAGGAGAAAGGCAAAGGCAAGCCCCGGCAAAACCTGCTGGCCTCCAACATTATTAACACCCTGTTCCTGGTGGTCGGACTCCTAACCGTTCTGGGTATGGTCTTTTCCCGTCCGGTGGCCTCGCTGGTGGCCATGGGTTTCAGCCAGATCCCGGATAAATTGAGCCTAACCGCCAGCCTGACTTTCATCACCTTTCCCTTCCTGCTGTTCGTTTCCCTGGCAGCCTGGGCCATGAGCTACCACAACACCGAGGGCTCTTTCTTCGTCCCCTCGGTCGCTCCCGCTTTCTTCAACGTTTTTTCCATCGCCGTTCCTCTGGCCATGTTCGGCTACTATACCGCCCGCGGTGGCGACCCCATTTTCGGCGCGGCCATCGGGGTGACCGTCGGCGGCCTGATGCAGTTCCTCATCCAGGTTCCGGGTGTTTTCCGGCGCGGCTACCGCTACCGCTTCTACCTCAACTGGCGCGACCCCCAGTTCAGAAAGGTAATGGCTCTGTTCATCCCGGTGGCCATCGGCCTGGCCGGTTCCCGCATTAATGTTTTTGTTAACACCATCCTGGTTTCTTACCTGGCCGAGCGCTCCATGACCTGGCTCAATTATGCCTACCGAATCATGCACCTGCCGCTCGGCCTGTTCGGCATGGCTGTCGGCACCGTGGCCCTGCCGCGTTTTTCCCGTCTGGTCCTGGATGATAAGCCCGAAGAGCTAAAAATTGGCCTGATGGATTCTCTGAAGATGGTTTTCTTCCTGACCGTTCCCTCGTCCGTCCTGATTGCCTTCTTTTCTTACCCACTGACCCGCCTTATCTACCAGCGCGGGCAATTCCTGGCCGCCGACACGGCCGCCGTCAGCCAGGCGCTCATTCTTTATGTCCTAGGCATTCCTTTCATCTCAGCCCTACGCAACGTGGCTTCGGTGTTTTACGCCCATAAAGATGCCCGGGCCCCGATGTATGCCAGCTTTGCTTCAATCGCCCTCAATATTGTTATGAACCTGGCCCTGATGAAACCCATCGGTTTCCTGGCTTTCCCGCTGTCAGCCTCGGTGGCCAGCGTGGTCAACATTTACCTGCTGCTGCGCTGGCTGCCCAGAAAAATCGGGGAAATCAGTTTCAGCCCGGTCTATCGGTATTTCTTGAAGCTGTCCCTGGCCTCAGCCGGGGCCGGGCTGGCCGGGTACTACGGCTTCAAGCTGTTAACGCCGGCCTTTGGCCCGACTTTTCTGCCGGTGTTGAGCCTGACCCTGGTCTGCGGCACCGCTTCCCTGCTTATTTTCTACATCGGTTGCCGCCTGCTCCGGATTAAAGAAGTCGACTCCTACCTCCGCCGCTTTTTAAGAAAATAATAGTCTTTCGGCCAGATTACCTATCAGCCCAACATCTCCGGTTAACCTGTCTGGCGAAATGCCAACCCCCTATTAATCCTCAGCCGAAAATTAATTGGTGCTGGAAGTCTGGATTGGCGAATAACTGTCGCTAACAGAATGTCATTAATGTTCTTAACCTCGCGGCCCGAGCTCTGTTTGAGCCAACCAATTCATCCTAGCCTGTGCCAGCTTTTACTTACTCTTATCTCCCCCGCACTCAGCCTCCAGGCGAAGTCTTTGCTGTCATCTGCTTGCCTTGCGCTCAACCGATTGGGACATAGCCTATTCTCATATAAGCTTCACCGCTCAGAAATAACCCAGCTCTTTAAGCCCCGGCCGTGCCCCCCGTTATCGTTATTGTCTGAAAAAGAAAATTAAAATAAAATAATCGAGCCTGATAATGGGCTGAATGGTTCGAACCCAATGAGACATCTTTTCTGGGGCATAGTGTTTGCCTGGTGGGTACTGGATTTCTACCTGCTCATCTTCAAGCGGAACCATGAGCAGAAAGTGGCCGAAAAGAAGAGCAAGTTTATCGTTACCCTGTTGATTTTTACCGGGGTCGGCCTGGCCCTGATTCCTGAAAGTTTCAGAGCTGTCTGGCGCCACAGGGAATTCGGGGCCTTTCAGATCGCCGGAACTTTTGTCATTCTGGCCGGGGTGACCATTCGTTTTCTATCGGTCCTGACCCTGGGTAAGCACTTTGCCCGCGACCTCGGCGTTCACCGGGAAAAGGAGCTGGTGACCACTGGACTTTACAGCCGGGTCAGGCACCCGAGCTATACCGGCGAAATAATTTCTTTCCTGGGGGTGGGCCTGGTTTTCCAGCACTTCCCGGCCTCACTCTTCATAACCATTTTTCCGGCCGCCGCCTTTGTTTATCGGGCCATAGTGGAAGAGAAAATGCTGCTGGAAGAGTTCGGCTCTGAGTATGAAGAATACAGAAAAAAAACTCGAATGTTTATTTAGCCGAGCAGCCAGACTCATAAGGGTCAGCAGGTTCGTACTCCGCAAGAATTCTGAAACCTTGCTTTAACCGAGTGCTGACCGGAACTAATCTGTCGGATTTTTGCAAACTGTTTGGTTTCGACCAATCCTGAAAAGACGCCTATTATTAAGCTTAAATCAGCTTAAACTTAATTCCTCAAACTTAACGCCTCAGCCCGCGAGCTAAAGCCTGATTTCATTTAATGGAATCATTCAAGAATAGTTTATAATTACAAGCTTTATTAAAAATGGATTGGCTGAAATGCAAGCTTGGTTTTCAACCAGGCAGGATAAGTTCCACCAAAATGATATGTTTATGGCCCGAATATTTTTTGCGGCCAAATATTAAATGTTCTGCTAAATTTTATTTATTTGGGCTTTATTTTAGTCCAATTTCAGCAAATTCTTTAAGCTAGTTAAGTGCCTTTATTAAATTTAATCAAAATTAACTGGCCGGGACGCGACCGAAGAAATCTGCCTGATTAGGCTTCATAATATATGAAAAACTATTCATATATTGACCAGAAGCAGAGTTGCGGGCGGGTTAAGCTGCCTTTATTTTATCAACCGCCGAAAATGGGGGACGGGGTGGAGTCCCGGGTTTCAGCCCGTCAGATTTTCCCGGGCCCGGCAGCTGGCGCTGCCCGACCTCCGGGTCTCTACCGCGTCCCCCATTTTCTTTACCTGGCTGTGGCCGTAATGGCTGCTATCGGGGATATTACCCAGCCAGGGTTTTGCCAAGCTTTGATTCATTTCTGCTGCCCTTTTTACCCGAGGATATGGGAAAAAACGGAAACAGCTTCTACCACCGGTCTGGCCGCCAGCATAATCTTGTCCAGCGTCAGGCCGCTGGCGATGAGCTCAAATCCGGCGACCGAAATTACCAGAGCCGCCATCAGGGCTGCAATCCTTGTTCTGAGTTTCATTTCTTTTCTCCTTTCATTCATTCTTGCCAGGTCTCATTTTCATGGCCTTCATAGATTAAGACGAAAGCCAGCAGTAAAAGGTTCCTTAATCCTTAAAATATATTAAATTTATGTGGGGCTTTTAGTTCGGTCCGGGGCTTTTTCCTTCAGAATAGAATCTCCTTCCCCTCGCTTAAATCATACCCGACTTTAGCTGGACCCGTGGCCTGGTTCGACTGAAAAATACTTCCTCGGCCGGCTGGGCCGGCTGGCGCCGGATTCCAGATTTCATGGGTTTTCGTTCTCCATCTGACTGGATATTATCATCCGCTTGTGATTACCGGATTGAAGGAATTCGGGCTTAATGGTGAGATAAGTAGATGAGAAGTGGGAATCACCCAGAAGTGGAATGTTCAGGATTAAGGATTAGTGCGGTTATTGCCAGGCTCCTGCTTTTCGGGATTATAGCCCGGCCAGCGAGGCTCCAAACCCGGAAATCTTCAGGATAAATATTAGCAGGATGGCGACCAGGGTTAACACCAGGGTCACGGCCGTGGATTCCTCGGCTTTGAGCCGGTGCCGGGCCAGGATGGAAGCGGCCATGATGGCCGGCGGCATGGAAGATTCAATCAAAACAGCATAAAAAACAGATTCCGACCGTGCCCTCAGCGTTAACCAGACAAGGAAAAAAGGCAGGATGACCCTGAAAAACCCGGTCTCCAGGATTTTTCTAACCGGGATGTGCCGGAACTGTAACCTGGAGCCGAAATAAACCAGCATCAACGGCAGACACCACCAGCCGATGGCTTGAGCCAGGTTTATTAATTTCACGGGCAACCGGATTCCGCTCAGAACCAGAATCAGAGACAATAAACTGACCGTTACCGGCGGAAAAGAAAAAGTCCTGGCCACGGTCTCCCTCAGGGCATGGCTGTCCTGTGAATAGCGGATGGTTAAGAAAGTGGCCAGCGGAATTGCCAGCAAAGAACTGGCAGCCGAATAGAGAACCGCCGGAGTCAGGTCCGGGGTGAAAATTGCCACCAGAGGAAAGCCCAGGGCGGCCGTGTTGGGGAAAATCGACAGGACCATCAGGCTGCCTCTCCAGCCGCGGTCTTCTCTGATGAAATAGCGCCCGTAAGCATAAGAACTGACCAGGCAGAGTATCACGACTACGACCACGTAGAAAAAGACTTCTTTAAGACCCATCAGGTAGGCCAGGCTCCTGCCGGCGATGCTGGCCAGGACAAAGAAGCTGAGCAGGATGTCGTTAGCCAGGATTCCGATAAAATTGAAAATCCCGTCCTTCCTGATTACTGATTTAAGGATAAAACCCGCGGCGATGAGAACAAGTATTACCGGAATGCTCAAGAATCTGACTCCTCTGCTGGCAACAAAAAACTGCCAGGTTCTATCTTAACCTGATGGAGCTGGGCCCGGCCCGTCCAGGCAGGCTTCAGGCTTTTATACCAGATCTGAGGACATCTATAAAGATTCAGGCAACGGGAATTTTTATTTTAAGCAGAAATATTGGTCTCTGGCCTTCAGCCCCGGGTCCCAATCAGTCCGTGGAACAGTCCATTGAACCCGGATTGATTCAGCCATTATTTTTATAAACTTCGGGCCCTTCAGCCTTCGTCCTTTTAACCCGGCGTAAAAAGGGCCGGTTTCATCCAGAACCGGCCCCCCGGGTTTTTTCAGGCTGGTTACCTTCTGACCCTGACCGGGTAGGGTGGACGCTGCATCTTCTTCGGCGGATTTTTCTTCAGCATATCCATGATAACTTCGATGGCTTTTTCTAACTGCGGGTCGCGGCCGGCAGCATAATCGGCTGGCGTTATTTCCACTTCCACATCGGGTGGCACGCCGACGTTCTCAATACCGAAGCCTTCTTCTTCCGTCCAGAAGGCCAGGTTGGGCGCGGTGATGCTGCCCCCGTCCATAAGCACTGGAAAGCCCAGCACTCCGACCAGGCCGCCCCAGGTCCTCTTGCCGATGAGGGGACCCAGCTTAAAATGTCTGAACATCCAGGGCAGCAGGTCGCCGCCCGAGCCAGCCATTTCGTTTATCAGCATGACTTTCGGACCCTGAATGGAAGCGCTCGGCGTTTTCAGGTCGGCCCCGTAGCGCATGGCCCACATGGCGATAAAGGGCTTGCTCAGCCAGTCGATGTAGTAATCGGCCACCGACCCGCCGCCGTTAAATCTTTCGTCTACGATGATGGCCTCCTTGTAAGCCTGCGGGAAGAAGTAGCGCCGAAAATACATATAGCCCTGAGTTGAGGTGTTGGGCACGTAGACGTAAGCTACCCGTCCGCCAGTGGCTTCTTCCACCTTTTTCAGGTTGCCCTCAACCCAATCGCGGTTTCGCAGGGCAAAATCATCGGACACCGGCACCACCTGAACCGTCCTGGCGCCCTTGCCATCCGGGCTCGGTCCGACCGTGATTTCCATAATCTTATCAGCCTTGTTTTCAAAATATTTGAAAAGATTGTCGGGCGGAATGAGTTCCTTGCCTTCAACCGCCAGCAGGTATTCGCCGGCTTTGACATTTACTCCCGGTTCAGTCAGCGGAGAGCGAAGCTCAGGATTCCAGTTCAAGCCGCCATAAACTTTTTTGAACCGGTAGCGGCCATTGGCGATTTCGTAATCCGCGCCCAGCAATCCGACCTGGATGCTCTTTCGCTCATAAGGAGTATCACCACCGCCACCCCGGTGATGGCCGACGGCCAGCTCGCTGCACATCCACATTATCAGCCGGTTGAGGTCGTCGCGGCAGGAAAGTTCCGGCAGGAACTTTTCGTACTTAGCTTTCATCGCCGGCCAGTCGCAGCCGTGCATGTTCGGGTCATAGAAGAAATCACGGTTGATTTTCCAGGCTTCGTAGAAAATCTGTTTCCATTCAGCCGGCGGGTTTATTTTAACCTCAATAGAATCAACGTTGATTTTGCCCTGGCCCACCTGCATTTTGCCGCTGAGGCTGGTGATGCCCCAGGTGTTCTGAGCCACGTAAAGAATCTTTTTGTGGTCAGCTGAAATCAGGTAGTTGTTCAGTCCTTCCATGATGACTTCATCTTTGCGGGTCTTGAGGTCAAATTTATGGAGCTTTCCGGTTGGCCCACCAGGAGCGGAGAACAGAGCTCCAACGGGCAGGACGGGAAATTCCAGGTAATAGATATTCCCGGCTTCACCGGTCTGCAGGCTGGAGTAATTGCCAGGCGGCACCGGCAGAGCAACGATGCGGTATTCCAGGCCCTCAAAATCTATCACCGTGGAGCTGGCTTTGGTTTCAGGTTTTTGCTGTTTGGCAGGGGTGGCCGCCGGCTTTTCAGTTTTCCCGGAAGCCTTGGCCTCTGCGGTTTCCCCTCCCTCTTTCTTTTCAGCTGGTTTCTCCTCATCGCTCTCCTTGGCCAGCGGGTTGGGCCAATCCTTTTTCAGCACTGCCAGGTAGATGGAAAAACTGGCCCTCAGGTCAGCGTTGGACATATCAAACCACTGCTTGACCGGTCCGGCGTCGGTTGAGGCCAGGAAATAGAGATAATTACCGCTGGGGTCGAAGCGCGGTTCAGCCACCTCGCTCAGGCCGTCGGTGACGGCAAATGATTTGTCCTGGTCCAGCGAATAAACGAAAACTTTCTGAATATAAGTCTGGGTGTTCAGGGTGTAAGTTATCCATTTGGAATCAGGAGACCAGGCAGCGTGCATTTCGCTCAGGCGGCCGGGACCGTAGAGATATTCGGAAGCAATTTTCTTGATGGCCCCGGTTTTAAGGTCGAGCCAGAACAGCGTAAGTGAATTGTCGGCAAAAGCAATTTTCTGGCTGTCAGGCGACCAGACGGCCGAACCGTAGAAGCCGGCCCCCGGCAGTTTGAATTTCCGGACTGGGCCCTTTCCGTCCTGGGGGCGGAGATGGAGTTCATATTCGCCGGATTCATCGGAAAAATAGGCGATGGTATGGCCGTCAGGCGACCAGACCGGGTAACGTTCGTGAACGGCCGTGGTCTGGGTCAGGTTGCGGTAATCACCTTTTTCGGCCGGGAAGGTGACGACTTCGCCGCGGAATTCAAAGATAGCCCGGGCCCCGGATGGTGACAGGTCGGCATTTCGAATCCAGCGGGCGCCCTTGGCGAACCGTTCCCGCAACTCTACCAGGTCGGTGGAAATACCGATTACCAGGCGCTGACTTTGGCCCGAGTTGGTATCGTAAAGATGAAGGTAGCCGGCCTGTTCGTAGATGATTCGGTCTTTGTTTCCGGAAGCGTCTATGATGGGGAAGTCAGAATAATTGGTGAGCTGCTTGATTTCTTTAGTTTTCAGGTCGTAGGCGAACAGGTTAAATTCGCCGTTGCGGTCGGACAGATAATAGAGCTTATCTTTAGACCAGACGGGGTCAATGTCGTTGCAGCGGCCTTCGGGCTGCGGAATTTTTTCCAGCACGCTGGTTTTCCGGTCATAAATAGCGATGATGGAATTCCGGCCGCCGCGGTAATTTTTCCACTGGCGGAAGGCGTCGGGGAAGTGGTTGTAAGCAATGAGCTGACCATCGGGCGAAACTTTGGCTCGGTAAACGTAGGGAATCGGAACCTGCTCTGGAAAGCCGCCATCGATAGAGATCATAAAAAGGTTGCTGGCCCCGCGGACCTGGGCATTCCTGGTTGAGGTGAACAGGATTTTTTTGCCGCAGGGGCTGAAATCCTGGACCAGGTCAGGGCCGGGATGCCAGGTCAGGCGACGGGACTGCCCGCCTTCTGCCGGAATTAGATAAAGGTCAATATTTCCGTTGCGCTGAGCGCTAAAGGCAATCCACTTGCCGTCCGGCGAAAAAACCGGCAGGTTAACGACTTCCGCTTCAACAGTCATCTGGCGAGGATTTTTGCCGTCCAGGTCGGCGGTCCAGAGGTTTCCGGCATAGACAAAGGCGATTTTGTCGGTGCCGACAGCCGGCCGGCTCAGCATGGCCGTGTCTTTTGTGTTGATTGCCAGCAGGGCCGTGGTCAGCATTAGAAATAATAAGCAGAATATAAGCAGGTGAAGTTTTTTCTTAATCATGATTTCTCCTCCATAGTTCATTTCGAATACTTTCTGATTATATCCAATAATTAAGGGATTACATAATGTTATTTTGGCTTGATTCAGGACTGGCTAATAGTTCAAATTTATAGATTTCGGTTGAATGCCTGTCCTTTTACCCTGCTGAAATCTGAAGGGCCGGGCTGAAGATTTCCTGCTGGCACTGCAGTGGAAAGTCCGGGATAATCTTTCTCTCAGGCTGGGCTACCGGATACTGGAAGGTGGGGCCGATGTGCCTGAAGTTTACAATTTCTCCCTGCTTCATTACCTCAGCGCCGGACTGACTTTTACTCTTTAACTGGGGCTGGAGAAAGTTTTTGCCCGGCTTAACTTTTTATCCGATTTGTCCGACTGAAGAGCTGAGGTGAAACGGCTGCGTTAACAAAGTTTCCAGCTTTGAAGTTTCACCAAATACTTTAAAAAGCTTAATGCTCTACAGAGCCGAGAAAAAAGTCCAGCCTTAAGACTAAAGAAATCAGGAAGCGAGCCTGGTGTTCCTCTTTTTCAGGTGACGGCCGGCTATGGTATAATAAACATCAATAATAATCAGCAAGAAAGGAACAAAACCAATGAGAAAGAACCTTATTTTTATAATGCTGGCCGCCTCCTGCTTGCTGGTCCCAGCCCGCCCGTCTTTCGGACAGTGGTTTCTGGAGGCCGAGAACGGAGCGGTTGTCAGCGGTTACAACGATATCCAGATTCCCGGAGATACCGGGACCCGTTTTTCGCTGTCAGAAGAATTGAAGACTGACCCGGCTTACTTTTTCCGGCTGCGCCTGGGCTACCAGTGGAAGTCAAGACATACCATTTCGGTTCTGGTAGCCCCCTTAAAACTTAAGGCAGCGGGCAGCCTTGACCGTCCGCTCTTCTTCTTTGAGGAGCTTTTTCCGGCCGGCGCGCAGCTACGCGGCAGCTATAAATTTAATTCCTACCGTCTGACCTATCGCTATGATTTCATAAGGAAGGGCAGATGGCAGGTGGGCGTCGGACTGACCGCCAAGATCAGAGACGCAGCCATCAAAATTGAAGGCGGCGGACTTTCCTCAACCAAGACCAACGTTGGCTTCGTGCCGCTTATCAACCTCCGCCTCTTCTGGCAATTCCACGACCGGTGGGGCTTGCTGCTCGAAGGCGATGGGGCTGTGGCCAAGCAGGGCCGGGCTGAAGATTTCCTGCTGGCGCTGCAGTGGAAAGTCCGGGATAATCTTTCTCTCAGGCTGGGCTACCGGATACTGGAAGGCGGGGCCGATGTGCCTGAAGTTTACAATTTCTCCCTGCTTCATTACCTCAGCGCCGGTCTGACTTTTACATTTTAAGTGCAGGTTTATTAATTTTCAGCCTGCCTGCTTAACTTTTTTCTGATTTATCCAGCGGAAGAATTTATTTCAGGAAAGTTGCTCAGCAAATTTTATAACCCAGAAGTTTTAAAAGTTTATACTAAATATTGCAGAGTCGTTGCTGCTGTTTAGAGGCGGAAAAAAGAGTATGGGCCAAAGAGCAAGACAACCAAAAGGCTAAAAAATTGGTGAATGAGTATTGTGTCCCCCGTTTTTAGGGGCCGACGTGCACCATCGGCAGAGTCACCTCAAAATCTTCGGTGCGCAGGGCATTTTCCCGCTCTAAATTAAGCAGGTGATAGTGCCCCATCTCCATGGAAGCGATGTACAGCAGGAGCTTGTGCTGTTCCGAGTCGGAGGGGAAGTAGCCGGAAATTGCGGTGTAAAAATCATGAGCAGCTTTTTCTGCCTGCATGGCTACAAAAAACACTTCGCTTATTGGCATGGTTTCTTTGGCGAATTTTAATTCAGGTAGAGGCACCGGGCTTTTTTCCGGAAGCACCAGTCCCTGGCCAGGAAACTGCTGCTGGAACATCTTCTCAAAAGCCTGCCTGTGCTTTTCTTCTTCGGTCGAGAGAAATAGGATTCTATCCTTGAGAAAATAATTTTCCACCGTCCCGGCCAGGCTCTTATAAAAGTCCCGGGCTTCAATTTCGCTCTTTAAGGCGGTTAGCAATAAATCCTGGAGTGAATATTTTGCTAAATCCATGGTCCCATCCTTTCACATCTTTTTTACACCTCGGCCCCAGCCATGTCAATTTTTCAGGCGATTTTGCCCTTTTTGACGACGTCTTCCACCACCTCGGCGAAGTAATCAATCTCTTTGACTGAGAGCGAAACGTTGACCACTACCCTGATGCCATCCACCAGTTTATCGGGATGAGTTATGTGCGACACCACAATTCCGTGCTTGTCAAGTAGATATTCTGTGAGTTTCCCCATATCAATCCCTTCAATGCCAAAGGTGGCCAGGCCGCAGGATTCAGCCGGGTCTAAGCTGGTATAAAACTTTACCTTTGGATACTGCTTCAAGCGGCTGGCCCAGCGGTCTTTGAGGTAGCGGAGGCGGGCCGCTTTGCGTTCTATCCCGATCCCTTCGTTAAAAGTGATGGCTTCGGCGATAGCCACCCGGTTGGCCGGGGAGCGCGTTCCTACATCCTCAAAGCGGCGGATATCGTTCGGCGTGTCGGTCCAGGGTGGAGTCAGCGGCCAGAGTTTTGGGATGCGGTCTTTCGGGATACGCACCATCCCGTTTCCGGGAGGGGCCATCAGCCACTTATGGAGGCTGGCAGTGTAGTAATCGCAGCCGAGGTCAGCCAGCTTAACGGGAAAGTGCATGAAGCCGTGAGCGCCGTCTACGACCAACTCGATGCCCTTAGAACGACAGAGTTCAGCCAGTCGTCTCACCGGAGCCATCTGACCAGTGTAATGGGTTAGATGGCAGACCAGGATGGCCCGGGTGCGCGGGGTGACCTGCTCGGCCACCAGGTTGTAGAACTGGTCGAGCGGCACGGGCGGCGGTGGCAGCTTGACCATCTTCAGCACGATACCTTCGCGCTTCTCGCGCTGTTTTAGAGCGGCTATCAACCGCGGGTAATCCTGGTTGGTGGTGATGACTTCATCTCCGCGCTTGAGGTCAAGGCCCAGCAGCACGATCTGACCGGCTTCGCTCCCGCCGCGGCAGATGACCAGCTCTTCCGGGTCACAACCAAGATGATATCCCAGCCGGCGACGGCAGCTTTCAATTTCCTTGTTCAGGATGGCCATGGAATGCCAGCCGGCGTTGCCCGAAAATTCGCTGTGCCGGCGGACGGCCTCCTGGACGATGCGCAACCCCGGCTGGATGGTTCCCTGGTTCAGGTTGATAATGTTTCGGTCTTCAGTAAAAGCCATCCGCACCTGGAACCAGAAATCCTCATCCTGGGCCACTTCTTCCGGACTCATATTCGCTGTGTTGCGTCCCAGAGTCAGGATGTTTTCCAGGGCCTCTTCCGGAGTTATGGCCGCCAGTCCGACGCCGGCAGCGCAGCTTCTTAAAAACTCACGCCTGTTTAACATATTTCCTCCTTTCTGGAAGGGGGCAGGTTTCACTGTTTATCCGGCCGAATTCCCCCTGAAATTTGAATGTTGATCATTATGCGGCCATAATATCCCCCTCCCGTTTTGGCTGTCAAGGTTGAAATACGTTAAATAAAAATTGACTTGGTTATTGAAGCGGTTTTATACTCAGTTCTACTGAAAGAAAGGTAAGCCGGCTGGTGTTATCGTTGAGGCATACTCGTCAGTTCCCTGAAAAATTAACGCATAACCGGCTGGGGTCAGTTAAATTAATTGAGATAGGTCATTCTTTAATAAATAATCTGGAACAATCAGGCAGTATTTTGCGCCTTGAGCTTCCGTTTGAATTTTTGTAATTAGAAACTTTTTCTTGGGAAAGACATCTCCATGGAGGGCATAAAAATGAACATAAGGGCCTGGAATTTAAGAAAAGATTCTGTTTCGCCGGCGATTAATTCAACAGCCAATATTACCCCGGCTGTAAATATTGCTCAACCCACCAATATTGCTTCAGGAACAAACATTCCCTCACTTGCAACTATTGCTTTATCCGCAACTAAGGCTCCGGCTGCAATTAGCATCTCTTTTTTGGTTTTTTTAACACTCCTGATCTTTTTTATGGGCTGTGAGGCCAGAAAAGAAACTACAAAAATGGATATGGCGGCTGAGGCCCAGGAAACGCCTAATCACAAGCGCTCTTTACAGCGAAGCGAATCATTCTTTGGACTGCATTTTGACCTTCATCCCAATGCTACTGACACAGAACTCGGAGCCGATGTCAGCGAGGAAAACATCGCTGAGCTTCTGGACCGGGTTAAACCTGATTATGTCCAGTATGACTGCAAGGGCCACCCAGGTTATACCGGTTACCCGACGAAAGTGGGCTGGCCTTCCCCTGGCATTGTAAAAGATTCTTTGGCTGTTTGGAGAAAGGTAACGCGAGAGAAAGGTGTCGGCCTTTACATCCATTATTCGGGAGTCTGGGATTCTAAAGCCATTGAAGAACATCCGGACTGGGCCAGAATTGATGCCGAAGGGAAGCGCGACCCCAACGCCACTTCTGTTTTTGGTCCCTATGTGGACCGACTGCTGATTCCGCAGCTTAAAGAAGTGATCGCGGCTTATGACCTTGATGGAGCCTGGGTTGATGGGGAATGCTGGCGGGCAGAGCTTGATTATTCACCCGAAGCGCTAAAAGCCTGGCAAAAATATTCTGGAAAGAACCGGGCTCCGAAAAGTCCTGCTGACCCCGACTGGCTGGAATGGAAAATGTTTCAGCGCCAGGCCTTTGAGAATTATCTCTGTCACTGGGTTGATGCCCTGCATGAGTTTCGTCCCGGTGTACAGCTGACCAGTAACTGGATGTATACCACTTTTGCCCCAAAGCCAGTGGTTGCTCATCTTGATTTTCTTTCGGGCGATTATTCCCCGAGCCTTTCGGTGGACCGGGCCCGGGTTGAAGCCCGCTACTTAGCCAGCACGGGAAAACCCTGGGATTTAATGGCCTGGGGGTTTGACCGCGGCCGCGAGCAGGGCTGGAGCCTGAAAAGTGCTGTTCACCTGCAGCAGGAAGCAGCCGTGGTGCTGATGCAGGGAGGCGGTTTTCAAGTTTATAACACACCAACGCGGCGTGGATATATTGTTCCAGCTATTATTGACCAGCTGGAGCAAGTAGCCCGCTTCTGCCGCGAGCGCCAGTCCTTGAGCTTCAGAAGCCGGACAGTGCCGCAGGTAGCCCTGCTTCTTTCTGAAACATCTCTCTGGGATAGGATGGACAGGGTTTTTTCACCGTGGGCTGGCGAGTATGATGAACTGGAAGGTGCGCTTCACACCCTTCTGGAACTTCATTATTCGGTGGATATTCTGGCTGAGCACCAGTTAATTTCCAGGATTAGGGAATTTCCTCTTCTGGTCATTCCTGAGGTCCACCGGCTCGAGCCAGATTTTCAAAAAGAAGTGGTCAGTTATGTGGAAAACGGGGGCAGCCTGCTTTTGCTGGGAGAAAAAAGCGCCCGGCTATTTGAGCCACTGCTTGGAGTAAAAATGGTGGGCGAGCCGAAACCAATTTCAGCCGAGCTGGCCACACCGGCCGGTCCGGTTTCTTTAAACGGCCGCTGGCAGGAAGTGGAACTGGCTGGCGCCGAACCAATCGGCTTCAGGTACCCAACACGCGATTTCCGTCGGGGTCAGGTCATAGCGGCCACCATTGCTTCTTACGGGAAAGGTAAAGTAGCTGCAGTTTACGGGCCCATAGCTCTGGCCTTTTTCCGCAGCCATCATCCGGATCTCCGGCAATTTATCGGAAGTCTTACTCAGAGTTTATTTCCATCGCCCGCAGTGACAGTTGAAGCACCACCTACCGTGGATGTGGCCCTGAGACGAACTGCTGATAACCGCCTCACGCTTCATCTTCTTAACCGCACCGGTTTTCCTGTGCCAGACCGTTACAATTTCATAGACTACGTCCCACAGGTCGGGCCCATCCAGGTTAAGCTGGCTCTTGAGGAAAAACCGCAAAAGGTGGTCTGGATGCCGGAAGGCACCAGGCTAAGATGGAAATGGGACAAAGGCTATCTTTACGCCATCATTCCCGCTCTTCATATTCACGGCATTTTGCTGGTTGACTGACAGGCGCCCAGGGATAAATCCAGAATCGTATTTAAAAAATAAATTTCCTGGAAATAACCTTAAGCAACTATGGGCTACCTTTTTGTTGAAGTTAGGGTAGTTAAAACCTTGTCGTTTTCTATTTTTGAAATAGGCCTGTGATTAAAATAGCCTTGGTAATTTTAACCCGGTCCGATACGTGATGAGGCTCTCTTAACCGCGCTGTGGGAGTGTTAAGTTTTTTTGAATGTTTTTTTAAAGATTTTTCTGTGTTGCTCTTGCTTTATCAAATTAATTGTTACTGCAGCCTATATAATTCCCAGAGTTTAATGATTGTTTACTTCAGCAAACGGAGCCTGACTACCGGGGCAATTTCGCTTCCTGGTTCAGCCTGGAATTTAACGGTGATTTTGCTTTTTCCTTTGATTAGTTTTTCTGGCAGCGGATACTCTTTTTCCAGGAATTTGGGTGTTGGTACTCTGGTGATTTCTTCTCTGAGAAGGATTTCTCCATCCACCAGAATTTGGAAACTGCACTGTCGCAGCCGTTCCTCAGAATAATAAGTAACGTGCAACACGGGCCTGGTTATCCCGGTTAAAGGTAAATCGCAGGAAAACCAGCTGCGGCCGCGGCGGCTGCCACTGCCCAGAACTCTCTGGAAGGTAATGTTTTCTCCGGCCTGAAAATTGAATTCTTTTTCGCTCTTCGGGTCACCCAACTGAACTTTAACCACGGTGGACTGTTCTATTTTTTTCAACCTTTCCATCTCCGCCTGGTAATCTGCTACTTTTTTCTGCCACTCAGCTTCATCTATGTAATCCCAGTAGCCGGAATAAAGCCGGCGATGCAGGCGGTAGAAGGGCACAAGTTCCACGTCAATGGTTTTATCTGGTTCCTGAATTTTCCTGGCCACACCACTTATGACAAAATGCCCTGGCTGGCCGGGCACGGGCTTAACCCACTCGCTGACCGGACGCGGCGCAGCCACTAAAAATGGATAATCCTGGCTGGTGGCTACCGGTCTTACTTCATCTTCCTCTTCTTCCCGACGGCTCCAGGTTCTTTCCGGCCCAAGGTCTCCGGCCAGGACCAGGGGACCACACATAATGGCCACGACCCTGGGATCACCGGCCGCTGGCTCCAGGTAGATAGATTTTGGCAGAGAAACCTCAATCACGTCACCGTTTTTCCATTGTCTTTTTATCTCCACATAATAGCCAACCCGACCCTGCTCTTTAATGGCCTGAGCGTATTGTGGGTTGGCGGTTGAGTAAGAAGGAAGCAAAGATTCAGCCGGCAGCGGTTGGCTGTTTATTTTGACGGAGAAGCCCTCACCAGCCCACCAGGGACGCCGCAAGAACACGGTAAATTCTTTCGGTTGCTTTAGCCCGATGGTAATACTGGCCTTTTCGCCTTCGGGAAAATCCGTTTGCAGGTAGATGGAGGCACCAAGCATCTCAGCTTCTGCTTTAGAGGGCACGATAAGATTTATCCACAGGCTGTCTTTGTTTTCGTAGTAGATACCCAGGCCATGGAGAGCATGATTTTCCATGCCGGAACCAACGCAGCAGGTAAAGCTGCGGAACATATCCTGGTATTCGCGCTGGACAGCGCGGCCGACCGGCACCATGTAGCACATGCGGCCGTCTTCGGGATCAATGGAACCAAGCACGTGGTTGAAGAGGGCTCTTTCCATAAAGTCGGCATAATGAGCGTCTGGATTCAGGGCGAAGAGAATCCGGCTGAGCTTGAGCATGTTGTAGACGTTGCAGCTTTCTGCCGTGCGGCCGTCAATTTGATGAGCCAGTTCTTCGGCGGCCCCGAAATATTCATTCATGCCGTTGCCTCCGGTAGCAAAGCTATGGTGGGAGGCAACGCGGTCAAAAAAGAAGCTGGAGTCCATCAGGTCTGAGCTCTGGCCGGTGTAGAGGAAACGCACGGCCGAACCGATCATCTTGGGGATTTGCGTGTTGCCGTGGGTGCCGGCCAGGATGTCTTCGTGGCGTTTTAGGGGTGAGACGAAAATTTCATGCTCAAATTTTTCAGCCAGCTTCAACCAGCGCGAGTCGCCAGTGTCAGCATAAAGGTCCACAAAAATTTCATTCATGCCGCCAAACTCAGTATCCATCATTCTCTGGAGCTGGAAACGGTTGAGCCCGGAGAGAATCTTCTCAGCCCAGGCGGCGAATTTTATTTCCACCTCCAGAGAAGTGCGGTTTCCGGTCAGGCGATAGGCATCGCGGAGACCGGCAAAGGTTTTATGCAGGGTGTACCAGGGAGACCACTCGCCGTTGAGGTCAAAGCTCGAAGCCCTGATTTCCCCGCGGGCCAAAGCCTCAAAGCAGCGTCGCCCGCCTTCCAGGGCGCCGAGGTAACCATCGCCGTTTTTATATTGAACTTCTTTGAGTTCTTTAACGATATAGTCAGCGCGCTCTTTGAAACGAACGTCACCGGTGGCGGCGTACATCAGGCTAACAGCTGAGAGGTAATGTCCGGCAATGTGCCCGCTCAGGTTACGACCCGGTCCGTCCCAGCCGCCGTAAGGTTCAGCCTTGGGTTGAAGCCCGGCCACTTTGCGGTAAAGAGCCAGCATGCGGTCAGGTTCAAGCTTTAAAAGATAATCCCGGTCCAGCTGCTGGGCGCGGAGAAGCGGTCCGCCGGTCAGCCTGACCTTTGACAGGGGGACTGGCTGAGCTCTGAGAAGCATATCCTGGGTTGTTTTAGCTTTTAGGTCTTTAGGCTGGACAAAGGTCTGACTGAAGGATGGCAGAATTATCGCCATGTTTATAAAAATTAGGGACAGTAAAGTCGGCGCAACTTTAAGGTGCTTTCTGGCCGCAATTTTGACCTGCATTTTAGCCTTAAGTTTTATCTTCAGGTTGACCTCCATTTATAGAGTTACAGAAGCAATTGCTCGTTTCCCTGGGTTCAGGCCCAGGAGGCAACCTGAATCCCTTAATTATCTTTTAAATCATCGGATTGATCATTCTGAAGGCCATGATAATTAAAATTTGCCAGCTCAGCCCGGTTTGTCCTGGGCTGCCTCGGCTGGCCTGATTCCAAAGACCGAATAAAAAACAGAAATATCATATCTAATATTATTGTTTTGGAAAAATTCTTTTATTTTCCCCTACTGCCAGGTTTCATTCCAGAGGCTGGGCTGGCGTAGGAGGTTTGTGTAATCGGGGTTTAAGGGATAAGTAATGGTGGTCGGGCCACGCTATCTATTTGAATATTAATGAGTTAAATTGATTTTAGCAGGTTAAATGAGCCATTAGAAATGATTTTGGGATTGGGAAAACCCATAATTATTGGTATGTAATCGGTTTACTATGTTCAGCAAAAATAATTATCTGATACTCTAAAAATATTTTTATTACTGGTTTTTCGGGTCGAATTATAAGCTAACCATAGTCAGATATTATATTTGCCGTGGTCCGTGCCCAAAAACCTACAACAGAAAGTATGAGAATTTTTCTTAATAAAATCGTCTATTTGAAGGTAAATTATCAGGTAAATTGTTGACAAATTCAATCCTGTTGTATAATATATACAACAGGAGGCTTAACCAATGGCTATCAAAACGACTTTTGGAGAATATTTTAAGGCAAAAAGAATAGAAAAGGGATTCACCTTGAGAGAATTCTGCAAAAAATATGGGTTGGACCCTGGCAATATCAGTAAGCTGGAAAGGGGGCTTTTGCCTCCACCTGCCTCAAGAGAGAAATTAGAAGAATACGCTACATTTCTTGGCTTAAAGAGAGGGAATGATGAATGGCTGGAATTCTTTGATCGAGCGGCCGCCAGCCGGGGAGAATTGCCGAAGGATTTCCTTGATGATGATGAAGTTCTGAAGGCTTTACCGATTATCTTTAGAACCATTAGAGGTAAAAAAGTATCCAGGGAGATGCTCAATGAGCTTATAGATAAAATCAGGAGAACATAATTTGCCTGTTTCTTTGAAAGTGTCCTATCTTTCATACCAGCAAATTGCCAGAGTTGCCGCTGAGAGTCTGGAAAAAATTGGATGTAAAGATAAGCTGCCCATCCCTGTAGAACATATCATTGATAATATGCTGAAAATAAATATCATCCCTTTCCCTAATCTTTTCACCAATTTTGGAATAAACGCTTTTACTTCCAGCGATCTTAGAAATATGTATGTTGATGAATATTTATATGAAAACTTGAATCCTCAATATAGATTCACTCTGGCTCATGAACTGGGGCATATAATTCTGCATGAGAAGATTTATGCGAACATGGAAATGAAAAACCTGGAGCAATGGAGAAAATTCATTTCCGAGGTGGACGAGATAGATTATTGACGACTTGAAATTCAAGCTAACAATTTTGCTGGCTTATTCCTGGTCCCAGGGCCTCAATTGGAAATAGAATTTAGTCAAGAGTTAAGTAGACAAATAAGGAATATTGATAAATCAAAAAAACAGAAGTTAAAAAGAGAGGAGTATCTAGACTGGATAGTTGACGTTATTGCCTCAAGCTTAGGCCCAATATTTGATGTAGACCCGCAGGTGATAAGAATAAGAATAGAAAAAGAGAGGTTAATCTCACAAATTCCTTAAACGTCTTATTTTGTTGTACCTATTTTTACGACAAACAGGCTAAAATAAAGGATATTTTTAATGAAAGGATATTTTACGCCTGAAAGATAGCTCTGCAGGCAGGAAATACCGTTGGAAACAGGGTGGTTTCAATCGCCGAGGGCTTCCCAGTAATAGGAAATTCCGGGACGCGAGAACATGGTGTGGCTGGCGGTAAAGGTACCGCCGACTATGGTTAGACCGGTCAGCCATTTTGTCTGGCATAAAAAGGCTCCGGGTCTATCGGATTGGAGCTGGTCTGTAGTATAGGCTATCTCGGCTGGCCGGGCCGGGTCATAGACATAAATCCTTAGAACCCGCAGGTTAGTTAACCCTGTATTAATGGTCCTGGGGGTTCGAGTGTCCATCATGACCCCGACGAACTTGCCGGTAACAACGGAAGTCGCCCGGGCCGACATGACCATCAGGGAGCTCATCCCCAATGCCATAAGCACGGTCCAGGCTGCCAGTTTTTTGATTTTCATTGCTTCCTCCTTCCTGACTTAGTTGGTTATTAAGGCCGACTTATTTTTTGCTTAAAAGCTTCTGCACGGCAAATCCTATCACGGCTGCCCAGAAAAGGACAATCAGGCCGGCGGCTATCCAGCCCAGTGTCTTGTTTATGGTGTATCCATCTTTTACCCTGGCCCGGCAGTCAGCCAGGACAGCGGGAGGGATAAGCCTGATAGAAAGAGCAATAAGAGCTGGCAGCACAATAAGGTCATCAAGATAACCGAGAACCGGGATAAAATCAGGGATGAGGTCAATCGGGCTAAGGGCATAGCTGACAGTGAGGGCAATAAGTATTTTGGCCAGGAGTGATGTTCTCCTGTCCTTAAGCGCCAGGCTTAAAGCCAGCACTTCGTTTTTCAGGGCTTCAGCTCGCGCTTTTAATTTCTCAAGTCTGGCCATTATATTGTGTAAAATTTAAAGCATAGGAGACAATTATAACAGATGCTTTCCTAATGCGGATAAAGAAAATAAAGATTGATCCTTGTTTTTGTTATCAAAGTTCAAAGTTCGCTGAGTTTAAGAGCACTCCCGAGAGCCAAAGCTCGGTCTCTTCATCATCGTTAACAATTCTGTTCAGCCAGCTTATTTCCCATTGCTCTCGTTATTTTTCTGGTTATTTTTCAAGGTAATTTTTTATCAGAATTCTATCCTCCACTTCCTGTTCGCTCTTAGCATAAACCTCAATAAACTCAATTAAATCAACAGACTGATTATAGGCATAGATAATTCTCAAAGAATCGCCTTTGAGATAACGGCAGAATAGGCGGGCTTTGATAATTTTAATTCCCGCTTTTTCAGTTAAAAGCGCGAAATGTTTACCGCGGCCTTCGGGGAAAATAGTTACAACTTTTTTGAACTCGGCTAGGTCCTGGTCCAGAGACAGGTATTTCTTCTTGAGGCGTTTGAAGGCTTTCTGGAATTCAGGAGTTTCCTTAAAGTTCATCCTGGTAGTTTCGCACTGAATGTTCTACATCGCGGTAAAAGACGGTTTCGTAACTGATAATTTCGCCATCCTGGTGCACCAGCCATGGTGTATCCTGGTGGGCATATTCGGTCAGCTCTCGAGCGTTCTTGTCAGCCAGCCTGGCCAGAACTTCATCAATATGCTTTATCTCCCGGGCAGAAAGAATACTTAAATCAGCTTCTCGGAGTGGCAGGTATTTATTTTGATCAAAGCCAAAATATTTATTTTTTATCGGCAGAATCTCTCTTTTCTCAACCATTTCTTCTACGATTTGTTTGAATTCCACCGGAGTAGGTCCGAAGTGGTTTCTAAGGTAACGAGCGCCGGTCAGTTGCTCTTCGTATTTCTCGTAGTAATCAAAGTCAATGAAGTAGAGAATCTTATACAGAGCCGTTTCGCCAATATTGGGTCGGGCTCCTATCCTGCTCAGAACGTAGAGCAGGACCTCTTTAAATTTTTTTACGTTGGCCCTGTCCATAATAATCCTTGTTCGCTGGTTTTCAGAGCGACCATAAGGTTCTGCCTTTTCGAGGATCACTTTGGGGCCTGAGTAATCGGCCTGGACGAGCTGGTCAACGGTCATCCCGAAAAGGGAAGCCAGCCTCTTGGCTTCTTGAAGCCTCAGCTCTCTTTTCCCCTGTTCTATCAGAACGTAGGTCGGCCTGGAGAGCCCAAGATAGGATGCCAGATAAGCCTGGCTCAAATTGTTTTTTTCTCTAAGCTCCCTTATTTTTCTGGCTATTGGGTTCATATTGATACCTTATAGCAATATATTCAGTTAGATTAAGGGCAAAAGACTTATTTCTACCTTTTTGCCTCAAGTTAATAATATTCAGTGTCAAATAATTTGTCAATTAGAATGTAAAAATAAATAACAATTTTTTGGCCCGCTTGTTTTTCGAGTCTGAGCTATAAGGATTAAGGTTTTGGAATAGCTTTGAGATAAAAAAATATTGAACGTAGATCAGGAAAGGATAAAGGTTTGTCTTGCATTTGTGAGGGTAATTGCGGTGAAATTATGAAGAGAAGGAGGAAGAGATGATTTCCTTAAAAGGCTGGTGCTGGGTTTCAGGAGCTCTGGTGCTGACCTCATTGGCGTTTATCCTCTTCGCTCTAATTTTCGGGCAGGAGAAGACGGAAAAGCCAGTGCTTCACGGCAAACACTGGATAGCCATCACCGGAAAACCGATGGCCTCCACGGCCGGAGCCAGAAGCATGGCAAATTCTTGGATGGCACCAGCAGTCATGATGATGTCTACGTCGCCATCTGGCAAGTCAGTCAAAGAAAATTTAATAAATATTAAGCTAAAGCCCAAAGCTGAGGCCTGCCGTTATTAAAAGATATTTAGGTTAAAAATATCTATCCGTCATTTCGAAATTACAAAAAGATTCAAAAAATTCTTATCATAAACCCGGTTTTAAAAGACACCCCCGTCAAATCTAAAGAACCTTTTCTGATTTCCCTATGAAATTCTGGAGTGGCATATGGAATTTCCGACCAAACTGACATATTGTAATAACGTTCACCTATAAACTGGTCTTCCATATTATAAAAATATAACGTTCCTTTCTCCTTCCATCTTCCCAAAACATATTCCATATTATCTTCTTTGATAATCTTATTTATCGTTGATTCATTTCCGAAGAAATTTGATATTTTGCCTGCCCGTATCTTTAATTCAGTAATTATTGAAAGCTTTTTGCCGAGGGAATATTCTGCAAGAAAATTTAAATGCCCAACCAGTGATGGAAGAGGAAAATGTAGGGTATTGAGCTTCATTTCAAATATCTCCTCCCACATATTTGGGAATATTACTTTAAAATCATATAAGCGTGAAATTCTCGCGATATAAAGACCACTACCTGCACCGACAGAAAAACTAAATTCTCTCAGGCGGATTAACTTGTAGAAGATAGTAAATTCTAAGGGACTGATCATCGAATATCTTGGTTGAAATTCATATATCATCACTTGCTGGCCCTCTCCAGGGAAAAGGGTATATTGAACAGAGCTGTGATTTTTCTTTTGAAATGGCTCAAAGACAGAAATATTAATAGAAAGCCTAGGCTTTATGGCCATGTAAAATGATAATTCAACAGTCTGATATCTTCCTGGAAGCGTCTGTAGGCCTCCATCAACTTGGCCCCACCAGGGACTATAGCTTCGGACATATTCAAATAGATCATTATTATTTAAACTCGTTAGACAGGTATTCAGGTCTCCTACAGCTATTTTGCCTGAGCTATAAGAAAGACTCAGATAATACTTCGGATATTTCTCATTTTCGCAGCGAGCAGGCAAGACTCCCATCAAACCAATAAGGGAATAAAATAAAAAGATGTATTTAACCACATCCGAAATTTTCTCCCTCATTATAAAATCTCCTTCTTTTTCTCTATGTTTTCTAATATTTTTAACTAAAGAAAACAAATGTTGTCAATGTATTGGAACGTAAACCTCTACCTCATATGAATATGAATAGCCTATGGGATTGGAAGCTTTTATTCGATAATAATAAAAGTTGTCCCCAGCAACGTCGTTATCATAATAAAAACTTTGATTTTGAGAAACAAATCCAATAGCTGTCCACTCTGCCTCCCATTCGGCCCTTCTTTCTATGATAAACTCCAATTCGTTGTTGGAAATATCAGTCCAGCTCAGCGATACAGCTCTCCTGCCCCAATCCCAATGGCCGGTTAATCCCGTCGGAGCTAAAGGTGCAGTTGCAGGAATTAGCACTCCGATTTCCATACTCGGCTCAGAATCACCGGCCATGTTCCAGCTTTTTACCCTATAGAAATTGACCTCACCTCCTTGTGCAGTTCCATCAAAGAAAGAAGTCTGGTTGGCATCTACTGCCTTAATAAAAATATAGTCCGGCATTCCTGATAATTTTCTCTCGATCTTAAACCCTATCTCGTTAGTGGAATTATCAGACCAGCTCAAATTTATTGTCGTCCAACCGGTGGCATATCCCATCAAGTTGCTCGGTGCGTTCGGTGAAGCAGAATCGGTAAGAACCTTATAGGCATTAACACGACCATTTGAAACACACTTTCCATTTAAAGAAGAAAGAATATCAACTTTCTCTAAAATCCTTCTTTTCACCTAATTATTATTCACATATGGAAGGCACTTTCCCCAGAATAGAGCCGCAACACCAGCTACATGCGGAGCAGCCATTGAGGTGCCACACATATAACCATAATTTGATGCCGGAAGTGTACTCCAAATCCATCTTTCCATATTTGAGTCATCTGCTCCACCCGGTGCTCCAACATGAACGGAAGTTGCTCCATAATTTGAATAACCTGCAATATCATCATTATCATCAGTGGCGAGAACTGATATAATATTAGAAATTTTATAGCTGGCAGGATAGGCGGGGTTTCTATCATTATCGTTTCTTTCATTGCCGGCAGCCGCGACAAAAAGATGCCCACTATTATTGGCCCGGCTGATCGCATCAAAAATAGCCTGAGAATATCTATAGCTGCCATAGCCATTATTTGATATTTTAGCTCCATTTTTCCATGCATAATCTATGGCTTTTACGATATTTGCTTCCTGAAAGTTCCCATTTATATTTCCAGCTTTTAAGGCCATTAATCTGATGTTCCAGCATACCCCTACTACACCCAAAGAATTATTACCTTTTGCTCCAATTATTCCTGAAACATGCGTTCCATGTCCATTATCGTCCATGGGATTTTTGTTGTTGCTGACAAAATTCCAACCCATATAATCATCTATATATCCATTTCCGTCATCATCAATTTTATTATTAGGAATTTCCTTCGTGTTTATCCAGATATTTTGGGCTAAATCAGGGTGGCTATAATCAATACCCGTGTCTATTACTGCCACAACAACATCAGGGCTTCCGGCAAAAATATCCCATGCATATGTAGCCTTAATATCAGCGCCCGGTTTCCCTCCGGTCTGGCCCGTGTTCTTCAAGTTCCAGAGTTTTGGAAAATAAGGGTCATTAGGAATGTTCTCCATAATCCTATAAATATAATTTGGTTCTGCATACTCCACATTTGGGTTATTTTTAAGGATGGCAATAGCTTTTTCAGTACCAATAGCCTCAGGCACCCTGAGATGAATAAGATAGGGATCGCCTAAAAATGAACTTTTAGCCCTGACTTCTGGATTCCAATCGCTAAAAGCTATCTCCTCTCCGAGATAATTCACCACCCGGGGTTTAAGCACATCAAGTGCAGTTAACGCTTTTTGCTTGCCTGCCTCCGGTTTGAACTTAACAAGAACCTCATTGGGAACATATTCTTGAGTGATTGATTCCTGCGAGCTTGAAGGTGTCCTTAATAAAAACAAAGTAATAAAAAACACTAACCCTAAAGTAAAAACCCAAAAAGCTTTTTTCATTTTTGCCTCCTTCTTATTCAATTTTAGAAACATAGACAATTTCTAAGACTAAATTCTCGCCAGCAAATTAATCTCCCCCTTTCCCCTGTTTATGGTATATTTCTTAAAAAGAGTTTGTTGAGGAATTTCTGGCAGAATAAATCCAGTAGAAGCTAAAAATAGGCGAAAAACCCCCTTGTCTCGCATCTCTCTAAGACCCCTTTCGGTATAAAGGATAAAAAAAAACAGCTTGTCAAGTATTTTTTTTTCTTGTGTTCCATAAAAATCAAAAGTTGACATTTTGTAAAAATCAAAAGTAGAGTTAGAAGAAAAATTAGGTTGGGAAGCTATAATGAGAGTTAAAAGCCTAAAAAATTTCCTCCGCAAAATCCTGCAGTAGCAGTTTGGGCAGTTGATTCTTCTTTGACATTTTTGCCTATTCGATTTTCGAGGCTGAGCTATCTGGAACCCGGTTTAGAAATAGCCTTGAGATTAAAAAATCTAACAGAAACCAAAGAATAAAGGTTTTTCTTGCGTTTATGAGGGGAAATGCGGTGAAATTAAAAGGAGAAGGAGGAAGAGATGATTTCCTTAAAAAGCTGGTGCTGGGTTTCAGGAGCCCTAGTGCTGACCTCATTGGCGTTTATCCTCTTCGCTCTAATTTTCGGGCAGGAGAAGACAGAAAAGCCAGTGCTTCACGGCAAACACTGGATAGCCATAACCGGAAAGCCGATGGCCTCCACCGCCGGCGCCATGATGTATATGAAGGGCGGAAATGCGGTTGATGCCGCCTGCGCCATGCTGGCTGCCGTCTGTACCATGCACGATGTGCTGAGCTGGGGCGGTGAGACCCAGGGCTTGATTTATAACCCCAAAAACAAAAAAGTCATAGCAGTAAATGGCCTTGGTGTGGCTCCGACCGGGGCTACACCTGAGTTTTATAAAAGCAAGGGGTATAAATACCCGCCCGCTGATGGTCCGCTTTCAGCCATCACTCCAGGTACTCCTGGTGCTTTAATCGTCATGCTGGCGGAGTTTGGCCGGCTGCGGCTTAAAGATGTTCTGGAGCCAGCTATCCAGATGGCTGAAGGCTACCCGATGGAAAAGGAAACTTCGGACCGGATTGAGCGCGAAAAAGCCAAGCTAAAACAGTGGCCGTATTCACGGGCGCTTTTCCTGACCCATCCCGGCGAAGAAAAAGAAGCCCCGCAACCCGGTGAAGTTTTCCGGCAACCCGACCTGGCTGCCACTCTGCGGAAGCTGGTGGAAGCTGAGGAGGGGGCGCTTAGAGCCAACAAAAACCGCCAAGAGGCCATTTATGCTGCCTACGACCGTTTCTACCGCGGTGATATAGCCCATGATTTTGTAGCCGCCTCACAGGAAGCAGGCGCCCTCATCACGCTTGAGGACCTGGCGCGCTGGAAAGTTATCCTGGAAGAACCGGTCATGACCACCTACCGGGGTATTGAAGTCTACAAGCTCAACACCTGGGTGCAGGGACCGGTCATGCTCCAGGCTCTTAACATGCTGGAGAATTTTGACCTCAAGGCCATGGGTTACAACAGCGCCAGATACATCCACACCCTTTACCAGGTGATGAACCTGGCTTTTGCTGACCGCGATTTTTACTACGGCGACCCGTATTTCCCGCCAGAAGAGCCGATAAAAGGTCTGCTTTCCAAAGAATATGCTCGCGACAGAATCAAGCTCATCAACTGGGAGGCTAACGACCCGGATGTCAAGCCCGGCGACCCTTATCCTTATGAAGGCAAAACCAACCCCTTCAAGCACTACTTAGAAAAATGGAGCAACAAAAACTGGACGGTCCAGGAAGAGGACGTGGCCCGTTTAGAGCGAAACTTTTTCCAGGGGACAACTTCCATTGAAGCGGCGGATGAGGAAGGCTGGGTGGTCTCACTCACTCCGAGCGGCGCCTGGATACCCTGTGTCATTGCCGGCAAAACAGGAATTGCTCTAAGCCAGAGAGCACAGAGTTTTGTCCTGGATGAAGCTGATAATCCGTTTAACGTCATAGCGCCCGGCAAAAGACCAAGGGCTACCCTGACTCCAGGGCTGGCTATGAAGGACGGCAAGCCGTTTCTGTCTTTTGCTGTCCAGGGCGGCGACACTCAGGACCAGAACCTGCTGCAGTTTTTCTTAAACGTGGTGGAGTTCGGGATGAATGTGCAGCAGGCCTGCGAGGCGGCCAACATAACCAGCTACCAGATGAGAAATTCGTTTGATAACCACGATTGCTCGCCGGGCAAGCTGGAGCTGAACGAGAAGACACCGCCTGAAGTGAGGGAGCAGCTCAAGCGGATGGGCTACCGCCTCTCCTTCAAGAAGTACACATCGGGTCCGATCAACGCCATCTACTTTGACCCTAAGCACGGCACCTTCTGGGGCGGCTCCAGCAACTACGGCGATGACTACGGTGTGGTCTGGTAGTTCATGCCACCTGATCACAATTTGTGATTTATCCTCTGTGATTGATATTAAGCATCAGCCAGAATGCATCTTATTTGACATCATTATCTATAGTTGAGTATTCTTAACCTAAGCCCGGGGAAAGAAGGCCCCTTTGTTAAAAAAATTTTTTGAGTCTTTGTCTCCATTCTTTCAGGCAAGCTGGTAAGGGTTGAGTTTGGCAACTTGATTAAAGCATCAGATGTGCCCGGCAGCACACCGGGTTTATTATCTGCAGCCCGGCATTGGCCAAGATAAAGAAAGGGCAATGCCGTCTCGGGGGAAAGGAGCAAGACATGAAACTCTATGGGGGTGGGTTAATCGTTCATACGCTTAAATCCTATGGGGTAAAGCATCTCTTCGCCCTGCCCGGACACCAGATCCTTTCGGTTTTCGATTCCTGTCAGGAAGAAGGGCTGGACTTGGTCTCGCCCCGCCACGAAGCGTCGGCAGTCTTTATGGCCCAGGCGTTGTCTCTTGCCGGCCTCGAGCCAGGCGTTGCGCTGCTGGCCGGAGGTCCTGAGCTGACCAATGCCCTGACGGGCATCGCCCAGGCTTACTATTCTAATACCCCTCTGGTGGTAATCTCCGGTTCTAACACGCCTGCCAAGCGCGATAAGGGCTTCCCTCAGGATATGGATCAGTTCCAGGTGGTAAGGCCGTTTACTAAATGGGCGCGCGGCTGTCATGACGTCAAGAGGATCCCGGAATACCTGGCCATGGCCTTTCGCCAGGCCCAGCGCGGGCGCCCTGGCCCCGTTTACCTTGAAGTCCCTTATGACGTGATGGAAACGCGAGTGGCCGGTGGGGATGTTAACGTGCCGGAGAAACCTGCCAGGCTCAGGGCTGGCGTCGACCCTGAGGCAATTAAGGCACTGGCGGTCCTATTAAAGCAAGCCGAGCGGCCGGTAGCCATCGCCGGCAGCGGTGCTCTTTGGTCAGATGCGCAGCTGGAGCTGCAGGAGTTCGTCCAGAAGACGGGTGTGCCTCTGGTTCTTAGCAGCGCAGCCATGGCCATGCCGTTCCCGTCGGAAGCGGTCATAGGCCTGGGCGGACTGGGTATAGCCCGGCCTTCGATCAAGGCCATCACCTCCGCCGACCTGCTCCTGCTCCTGGGCACGCGCCTGAATTTTGCACTCGGCTTCGGGCAGCCGCCGTTCATCTCCGCCCGGCAAAAGATCGCGCAGGTCGATATCGAAGCCGAAGAAATTGATGCTAATCGGCGTGTTGATCTGGGTATCGTAGCGGATCTAAAAACCGTCCTTCGCTCTTTCAATTCCCTGGATTTTTCTCTACCTTCGCTTGAAAATTGGCGAGACGAGCTGCGCAAATCGGTCGGAAAATACGATATTGAGCTGCACCGCATTGCTTCCTCGCCTCGTCAGCCCATGCACCCTCTGCGTCTAATCCTGGATCTCGAATCGTCCCGCTCAGATGATTCTTACCTGGTACTGGACGGTGCCAATTCCATCCTCTGGGCGCTGATGGCTGTTCGGACCCGGCCGCAAGGTGGGATAATTCTGTCAACCCAGGGAGAGCTGCAGGCCATCGGCGCCGGCGTCCCACAGGCCCTGGCGATCCAGCGGGCTTACCCCGGTCGCAAGGTGATCCTGCATACCGGCGACGGTTCATTCGGCTACGGTGCCATGGAAATGGAAACGGCCGTGCGCTACCGCATCCCGCTTGTCGTGGTCGTGCACAATGACGGCGGCTGGGGGATGACGCGCGATATGCAGGTGGAATTCTTCGGCAAGCGTGGTGAAAGCGCCCACCAGTTTGGCGTTGTGCACTACGAACCTCTGGTAGAATCCCTGGGAGGACATGGTGAGTTCGTCGATCGCGCGGAGCAGTTCAAGCCGGCGCTGGAGCGGGCACTCGGTTCGGGAAGGCCGGCCTGTGTTAACGTACTGGTTGATCCCAAGCCAAAGAGTCCCGGCTTGAAGATGTTCATGCTCATGGAGGTGATGCTGGGCAAGAAAACCTATTACGACCGCATCCCGTCCTGGTTGCGGCGGCTGCAAATCGTCGGATTGGACAGGCTCGCGAACCAAGCCATGCTGCGCTATCTGGACCACAACCTGCATAATGAGATGGAGTAGGAGTAATTGGGGTGGGACCAATGCTATCTATTTGAATATTCACGAGTTAAAATGATTTTAACTGGTTAAATAAGGGCTTAGGGATGATTTTGAGAAGGGCAAAAGCCCATATAATAACCAGGCAATAATCGGTTTATTATGTTCAGCTAAAACTATTTTCTGATACGATAAAAATGCTTTAGAGCTTGATTTTTTTATTCAGAGTCTGCGCTAACTTAAATAATTTGGTATAGTTTGCCTGGTTCTCCCCCGAACTACCCAAATAACTTGATATAATTAGCATGGTCCGACCCCTTACTAACTCCAGCTGACCCCCGCTAACCCAATAAATGCAGCTTAAAGTGATGCGGCCACGATAGTGGCTTAAGAAAGATTTATGGTCATTTAGGCTGCCTTATGTCATTTTTTTATCTTTAAATCTTATCTTTACCTCGTCTGGCCCCGGCGGAGATGATAAATTAATTTGACACGACGGCGACCAGTTAAATAAACTGAGTTCAAGTCCGGGGAAGGAGGGCTCCGATGCTAAAACCCGCCGTGAAGATATCTATTATGATACCTATTATTATTCTTCTTTTTTGTTTTGGCCTGATACTGCCAGCCAGCGCCCAGCTTAATAAGCTTAAGGATAAGATAAAAATTCCAGTCAAGGCGCCCCAGGTCCCTGACCTGGATAAACTACTGCAGGAAGAACCGCCGGTCAGCACCACCTTGACCGATGCCGTCTATGACATCCCATTTCTCGATGCCTTCAACCCGCAGCGCGGAGCCTTTATGATTTTTTTGCCTGTGACAGCTCAAGGGGCCTTTCCGCTTCTCCCCGGCCTGTGGGAAGGTCAGTTCCAGAGCTATTGTCTTAAAGCTGGAACTTATGCTCCCGGAGAAGGTGACGGCTACGCTTATGCTCCGCTCAAAGGAAAGCAGGCTGAAATCGTCTCCAGCATCCTGAAAAATTCCGTTTTCCATCCAGAAATTAAGCAGCAGGATATTCAGCTTCTGCTCTGGGCCATAATTGCTCGCAGCAAGCTCTCCGAGTGTAGCAAAGAAATGCAAAAAACAGCTAAAGTCCTTTTAACCCCAAAAGAATACGACCGGCTTAATAGCGGAGCCCTGGGAAAAGTACCTCAGTCTGTCCTCAACGCCGCCATGCAGAAACTTCCGCCATTAGCCCGCGATGTCCTCCAGGCTGAAGCCAGGCTGCGGGAGATGTTCCTCAGTCCGGTTCTGGCTCCTTATCATGAGGTGGAAAAAGTGGCGGTGCGGGTTGGTGAGATTCTGCCTCCGCCGGACAGCCGGGATATACCCTGGGGCCGTTGGAGTTATGACCTGGACGGCTATTTTGTCCGATATTTTCCTCATGGTTATAGGATCACCAGGACGCAGATTTATTATCCAGAAAATTTTATCTTGACCACTGATGAAAACGGCCTGATCACGGCCATTGTAGACCGTCAGGGGACACGGCTTCAGATAATTTATGACCAGAATATTGCTCCGCTGTACTTCGGTGGCGATGACCAGGTGGTCGGGCTCGCCTTTAAGGAATTGATACTAACCTGGTCCGGGCCCGGGGGTATAACCAGCACCAGGTCCATCAGGGATACCGGCTGGGTGCTGGCCGGAGTTCCTGTTGGCGGAGGCAAGCCAGACAGCACGGCCGGGCCGCGCTTTGCCGATGCTGCCGCACGCTATAAGTTTGCCCTGCATCACCGGGACGAGGTTCTGGAGTTAAAAAATAAACTGGCCAGAATTAACCCCGAGCTTAAAACTTTGTCCGACAGTGCCGCCTGGAGCGTTATTTTTCTCGGAAATTATTGTGAGGCCATCAGACAGGCCATTCTTGAAACAGCCAGAGTGTCCGTTAACCAGCTTGACGATATGTATGCAGAATTTCTCAGGCTGCCTTACCGGGCCTGGATGAAAGGACTGGCGCTTCTGGCTAACGGAGATTTCCAGGCAGAAGCAGGTGATTATCTACCGGAAGAATATGCAGATAGTCTGCGAGGACGGGCGACCTCGGGTCCAAGTAAACAATCCAGCAATTTGCTTTTTTCATTTCCGGGGGCAGAAATATTTGCCTCCGAGGTTGAGGACATATTTTCAGAAATCAAAAAGGAATGGAATGAGTCAGGTCAGCAAAGGCTATCTAAGGCCAGAGAGCTCCCGAAGTTTGTCTGGGTGAGAAGAGAAACACCAAAATGGGAAAAAGAAACCAGACCGAAAAAGTTGGGTCCCTCAGGCTTGCCTTTGTTTGAGCCGGATAAAAAAGTGGCCCAGCCCGGCAATACAGGTAAACAGCGTCTGGGTCAGTCGGGAAGGAAAGCAGGTTCAGGAAATGGCCGGGAAGCGGCTGAAAACACTCGCAAGATGATTAACTGGTTTTCCAGGGGAACTTCGGCTGGATCTTTTGCCGCCGGAAAAGTTCTGGGCACAACCACGCCCTACGGAATACCAAAAGCTGTGGCCGGATATACTATCGGTCGCACGGTTGGACTGTGGGGCGAATGCATTGATGCCATCTCCCTGGACCCGCCTCGAAGCGACTATACCATTCTGGCCAGGCCTGAGCTGGGGACCTTTAATCCGGTGCAACCCGGAGGCAAAGTGACCAGAGCCAGAGCTGAAGCTATTAACGGGCTGATGGCCGCGGCTGTGGATTTAACCGCCAAGCTCAGGGCAGCTCGCTTTTCGGTCGAGCGTTATTCAGGAGCTGTGCGGGCTGGAGACCAGGAATGGGCCAGGCGCCAGCTGGAAAATGCCATCAGGTATGAACGGGAATCCGGCCTGTCCATGCTGGCCGTAGCCGGGAAACTGGAAGCTCTTTTAAGGGTGGCACAGACCGAAGGCCTGCCGGACACCGAGCTCACCCCCGAGCTTATAGAGAGTTATCGTCAGTCGCTGAGGCAGACGGGATTCAGCCCGGAAGAGCTTGAAGCCAGCCGGGCTTTGAACCTGACGGTTGCAGAAATCGAAGAAATGAAGGCCGCCATACTGAGCGATGAGCCGCTGGAAGGGCCGGCCAGCCTTTATCAATCAACAAAAGAGCTGGCCGTTGCTCTCCGGGAATTTGCCCAGATGCTTTTAGCCCTGCCGGCTATTTAAGCCTGACCGGTTATTTCTTGCTTTTGTTTGATATATGAATGAATATTCATATATAGGATTCTTATCCTTTAATTCCCAGATATATTTTAATTTTCCTTCGCTTTTTATCTCCTGGCTGTTTCTGTTTGTATCAGGTGGTAGATGGCATTAATTTTTTCCTGGCTCTCGGCTGCTCTTGGTAATTCCGGATGGCCCTTTATCTGACCGGAGTAAACAGCAAAAGGTTCCAGCGCTTAACTTTTTGCTAGTTATTGCCAATCGCCTGACCCTGATTATGGCTTTCTTTTATTGATGAAATGAATTTAACAGGATGTCCGCATAGCCAGAATTAAGAAATGGATTTTGGGCAAGAATAGACTTATAATGGGTGTAATGTTATCCCCGCGAGAATGAATTTCTCAATGGTAGCAGAAAGTTCAGTTAAAGGAGAAATCTGTGCCAAAAAGCCACTATAAATCCATGTATCCACCGTTCAGATTTGACCGGCGGGAGTTTTTTAAGATGTCGGGCACAGCCAGCCTCGGCCTGTTGATGACCCGGACACTTCTTTCCGCAGAGAAAGCTCAAGCCTCTCAGACCGGCCAGGCCGCTGCTCCCACCAGGCCGGCTACCAACATTGAAGAAGCCCTTAAGGTTCCCCGGACAAAATATTCTTTGCCCGGTCTTTTTCCTGGAAAAGTGGTTGAAGTTCACGACCCAAAAGCCATGAATGCTGAGACCGGCCAGCCATCGGCAGAAGTTATCAAAGGCATGTTTGAGAAAGGCATTGCCAATTTAACCGGCCAGAATCTGAAAAAAAGCTTCGACCTTTTCTTCACGAAAGACGATGTGGTCGGAATCAAGGTTAACCCGGTCGGCGCCGGTCTCATCAGCACCCGCCTGGAAGTGGTTGACGCCATTATCGAGTGGCTGGAGAAGAACGGAATGAAGCGGCAGAATATCATCATCTGGGACCGGTTTGATTACATGCTCAAGGACGCTGGCTTCACGCCCGAGCGGTTTCCCGGCGTTGGTATTGAGGGGCTTCAGACCATGGATGAAGCGGCGGCCGAAGGCAAATCCCAGGATAACTCCACCTGGCTGCGGCCGGACGGCAGCCACGTCAGCGCTCCTAACTTTGACCAGGATGTTTACTACTGGGCTGACGTGGAAGGTCCGAAAGATTTAGCTTACCTCAACCAGCATGTGTTCAACGGCAAGTTTTCTTATTTTGGCAAACTTCTGACCAGGAAGCTGACCAAGATCATCAACGTCCCGGTCTTCAAGAACACCGGCAACGCCATTTCCATGGCCACCAAGAATATCGGCTACGGCGCAGTCTGCAACACCAACCGTTTGCACAAGCCGCTTTTCCTGGATGTCTGCGTGGAAGTCCCGGCCTTCCCGGTAATCAGGGATAAGATGGTGCTCAACATCACCGACGGCCTGCGGGCTCAGTACGAAGGTGGCCCCGGTCCCGAAGCCAAGTTCACTTATATTTACAACCGGCTTTTCTTGGCCACTGACCCTTTTGCCCTGGACATGGTCTGTCACCGGCTGATTGTAGAGAAAAGAAAGAGCATGGGCATTCAGGTTAACGAGCACCCGCGGTTTACTGAATACCTGCGCTATGCCCAGAAGTTGGGGCTGGGAATAGTAGACGAAAGAATGCAGCACGTCCGGGCGTAGTAGAAATGGAAATGCTCTGTGTCGAGGGTTAAGAAAAAAAGAACGGCAATCAGATTAAACCGGAAAAATCAGGAATAAGAAAAGGAATAATAAGGCGAGAAATAATCATGGTCAGCAATTTCTTCAGGCGCGGGAATGAAGTGCAGCCAGGAACCCAACCCTATGAATTCTTTTTAACATTCCGGTCTGGCGGCCGGTTTGCCCCATCAGCGAGATTCAAGAAATCTGCATTTTCTATCATACCGGGTATCTTTTTGTTTTTGCTCAGTTTCTTATGCTCATTTACCCTGCTTTTTTCTGCCGTAAATTTACCTGGTGATAATTTTTACCCTGGTTGGAAAAAATCAGACCGGCTGGTAACTTTTACCCAGGCCGACCTTTATAACTACATTGATGGCGGGGCGGAGCTGTTCCTGGAGTTTGGTTTTGAAAAGGTTTATGTCCAGCGCTATAGCTCTGGCCAGAATGAGCTAACACTGGAAATTTATGAAATGGAGAGTCCGGAATCAGCCCTTGGAATTTACCTGGCCAAACGCGGACAGGAAACTCCGGTGGAAGGTTTGCCGGCCCGCAATTCTGGCGAAGAATCGCAATTTACCATTCTCAGGGAAAGATATTTTATCCATGTCAATAATTTTGCCGGCGGCCAGGAACTTTTCCCGGTCATGCTGGCCCTGGCCAGGGCTGCCCTTCAAAACCTCCCTCCTGACCGGCCGATTGCCCTGCTTGATTATCTGCCGAAAGAAAACTTGATAAAAAATTCAGAGCGGCTTATCCGCGGACCTTACGCCCTGCAGCCGGTATTTACCTTCGGCGAAGGAGATATTTTGCTGCTCGAAGGCAAGTTGTTCGGGGTGGTGGGAAATTACCGGGGTGAAGCAGGGAAGGTTTTCACCCGCATTCTCATCCCTTACCCTGACCGGGCCAGAGCCGAAGCTGCTTACAGAAACCTCCATGATAACCTCGACCCTTACCATAAGATACTTGAAACGCGGCCATCAGCCTTTGTTTTCCTTGATTACAGGCAGAAATTCGGCCTGGTCGAGCTAAAAGATTCTGTTCTTGATATCCAGATCAACCTGGACAGCTTGCCCGCTTCAAGATAATCGCCCCTGGAAGCAAGTCTGCTGAGTGAGAGTTTCTACAGGGTAACCGCAGTCGAACCGGATGCCAGAAGGCCAGGATGAGGCCGGGAAGTCAGCAGTTAATTTATATGAACGTTCGTTCATATGTCAGCTTAAGACGAAGCCAAGAGTCGAGCCCTGCATTTTCAGCTGGCTAAGAATCCTGTTGAAAGCAGTACATATTGTCTGGGTATAAAGTTCTTTACCAGAAGTTTGCCCTTGACATGGCAGGGGCGATTTTATATGCTGGCGCCGGATGGTTAGAGGGGCAAAACGGTGCCAGATGTCTATTCAGACCAAGGACCCAGAACCAGAACCCAGCAAACCGAAATCTCGGTCTATTTGAATTAAAAAATCCCTTTGGCTGAAAACATCCTGGCTGCTCTTTTATCCCTTCGAGTAAGAGTCTGAAAAAAGATGAGCGCTTATTTATTCTTATTGGATATGGCTTTTAGGATGATTGGTTTCTTCCGCCAGTTTGTCCAGGGCATCGATTATGATTTTTTGGGCATGTTTCATCTGGCCTGATCCGAAAGGAGGAGATATGATTAAGTGCGGTCGTTGCCATTATGAGAATCCGGATGGCAGCAAATTCTGCGCTGGCTGCGGGGCTGCCCTGCCGTCGGCTCCCGTGTCCGCGCGCTGCCCAGCCTGCGGTGCGGATAACCCCGGGGGCAGCCGGTTTTGCAAGGCCTGCGGCCAGCCCTTACCAGGTGCGGCCGCCGTGGCCCCGCCAAAAACAGCGGCTCCTACCTCACCTCCAGTCACAACTGCTCCTGCCAGGGCTAAACCCCGGGAACAAAAAGTTCAGCAGCTCAAGACGATTCTCTGGATCGGAGCCGGACTGTATGTTCTGGCTGCTTTTCTGATTCTCCTTCAGGTATCAGCCATACAGTCAGCCTATGGAGCCTATGCTCGTTTTATGGCCAATACAGACCTGCAGTGGTTTCTGTTAGTGCTTAACCTGGCCCTGGCCGGTCTGAATTTTTACGTCGCTTCCAGGCTGCAAACAGGCGCTCTCAAGCCGGCCAAAGGAGCTTTTCTGGCGATGATCATAGCCGGCGCAATCTTGCTGCTCCTGGCTCTGGGCGGCGGAATATTATTCGTTCTGGTTTATGCAGCCATCCTGGTAGGCGGTGTCCGGGGATGGATGCGAGTTTCAAGGGAAGAAAAGGGCCTGTAAATTTCTCAGTGCAAAGGAGAGTGATCATGGTAAGATGCCAGAAATGCGGTGAAGAAATTCCTGAAGATTCGAAATTTTGCGTGAAATGCGGTCAGCCGATAGCCGACCAAAATGTGTCTGGTCCGCGCTTCTGTACCTCCTGCGGCGCGGCCATCAAACCCGGAGATAAATTCTGCACGGCCTGCGGGGCTGCGGCCGAAGGTCTAATCGTGCCCGGACAGGCTCCTCCAGGAGAAACTCTAACTTCTGCTCCCGCCTCCAGTTCCCAGGCTTATCTGACCGCTATTGATTCCCGGCTGGCTCAGGCTGGCTTCGAGACTCTACCACCTCCTCCTGTGCTCGGTCTGGACCGCTGGCTTCGCCGGAAGCGGATTGAGCTGATTAAAGGAGGCATGGTAACCACTTTTTGCGGTCTGAAGGTTATCCCGGAAACGGCCACCGTGGCTTATTTGAAAGAATTCAGCAAGGCAGTCTATAACTATGGCAATGCCAACAAAGGTTTCTTGGCCAAGAATGCCTTCCAGCAGCTTCTTGTCTACCCTGTTCTGATTGCTCCCCGGATTGAAGATGGGCTGGAAGCTTTCATAGACTCCTACTGGCCTAAACACTGGATGTCCTACGAATATCCGGTGGTTGTTTCACCGGAGGCTGGAAAAGTTATTTTTCACCGCTCAACTCCGCTCTGGGCAGCGCTGGCCCATGGAAGCATCAGAGGCGAAGCTGAAAGGCTGTTTGTTCTTTAGCCTCTCACAGATAAAGCTGAGAATATCTTAAGGCATTGATGGCTGACTTGCCAGAAGGGTCAATTCTTTCAGGTCTCAGCGTCGCCTGAGGAGCCACCCGAACTGCCTGAATCGTAGCCACCTGAGTCTGAGCTCCCGCTGTCGTAGCTTCCGGCATCATAATCTGAGCCTGAAGCAATGCCGTCGGCTCCGCTATCGTAACTCCCGGCATCGTAGTCTGAGCCTGTGCCAATACCTTCATCGGCGCCGGTATCGGAGCCAGCATCAGCAATATCTCCAGCATCCGCCGACACTCCAGCGTCAGATTCTCCGGGCTGGTCAGCCAGGTAGCTTGACCCAGGCTCCACCACCTGAGAGGCATCTACCACATCTGCGCTGGAACCCTGCCCGGTCGTGTCCACCGTGTCGATCCGGCCGTCCATGTCCAGGTCGGTAGCGACGTTTTCAGAATAGCCATCCTTATTAATATCGCCATAGTAAGTGCCGGTGCTGGTCTTTTCGATTCGGGAATCGTAATCAGCAATACCATCAGCGTCAGCATCGACCTTGGCCCAGAGGCTGGAGCCAGCGCCACCGCTGCGGTCCTCGATTTCGGTTATTTTGGGTATTACTTCAGTAGGAGCTTCTGCGGTTTCCGCTGTCTCGGTGCCGGGCTCGGCAGCAGTGGGCTCAGCCGTGACGGGCTCAGTGGTTGAACTTTCAGCTTCAGTTTCAGCTGCGGCCGGCTGTTCCAGGTCAAGTTCGGCGGCTCCCATAGCTTCGGCCTGGTCAAGGCTGACTTCGGTGAGGCTGAAATCCTCTACGCTCTCAGGTTCCATGGAGAAAAAGTCAGGCACTTCTTCTCCGTAGGAGCCATAAGTTTCAAGGACATAGGGGTTTTCAAAAGAACCAAACAGGGCTTCTTCTGGAGAAGGCAGGTCTATCAGTCCGAGTGAGTCCAGTATCTCTTCAAAAACAGACGGCTCTTCATAGACAACCTGCAGTTCCCCTGTAGCCTGGTCAACGCGACCGATGGACTGGATGCTGCCATCCTCCTTGTACTGGATAAAGGTATCGTTTGAGCCATCACCGTCGGTATCGAGAGCTTTGACCACCGCCTCGGCTTCCCCGTCTAAATCAAGGTCAACGAGATAGAGGTCTGGTCGGCCATCTCCGTCCGAGTCCAGGGCCCGGCCGCTGAGCGGCGGCACCTCACCCTCAGCCACCTCAATGTTATTGAGTTCGGCCAGGGATTGAAGATCCAGGTCTCCCGGATATTGCATGGAACCCTCCTTCCTTAGATTTGTTGTTTTTTATTTTGAGCTGTTGAGCCTGAGCCTGAAGACTCGACCGCATTTCTTGCAGGTTATATCCAGGAACGGTTTGTCCGGCATGGCCAGTAGCCGGAATACAAACGGGTCCTTACACTTGGGACATTTCCCGCTGAGTATCTTGACCTTATCGGTTTTAGAAGGTTTTTGATCAGGCGGAGCAGGAGAAGGAGGTTTGGCTGCTGGTGGCTTGACCTGAGGAGCAGCCTGGCGCTGAGGGGCTGAGGCTGGCGGTGGACCACCGGCCGGCTTAGGTGCGAATTTTTTGAGGTAGCCTTTTTCGTCGAACAGCCCCTCAAGGATGACGCCGCTTTCCGTCTCCACCCGCCGGCTCAACTTCTCATACTCAGGTGTCCGGATGAAGTTCCGCAGTTCAATAAGCCGCAGCTTCAGGTAGGGAGTGGCCGAGGTCAGCATCTGGCTGACCTTGCTCATGGCCAGGTCCTCGGGCTTGCTGCTGTCTATCCAGGCGTCAATATCCATCTCTTCAAGCTCGCGCCGCGACTTGAGATGGAGAAGTACCAGCGCCCTTTTGGCCGCTTCAAAACCCCCGGCTGCCAGCAGGGCAGCCCGGTCAGCGGTGAAATCGGCTATTCGCATCCAGTTGGTAATGGCTGTTTCTACCCCGCCTTCTATTATCTTTAAGGGATTGCTCAGAAAGCCCATTAGACCTTCTGACATCAAATTCTGTCTCTGCTGTCCGACCAGAAACAGGCTGACTGTCATCCACAGGGCATGATGGCTGATGAGATGGCCAACCTCGTGGGCGATGATGAAGAGCAATTCGCGGTCGTTAAAAAAGCGGGGCAGAAAAGAGCCGATATTAATGAAGGCATCAGTCTCAGAACCGTAGGTGGCCGTCTGATACCCGCGGTCCAGTTCCACGTATATCAAAGGCAGGGAAGTGGCGCCCAGACGACGGGCAGCAATCAGGCCGAGCTCATAGATTCGACGATACTGCTTTTCCGTGACCTGGATGCTGTTGAAGGTCGACTCGTACCAGGGCTTGCCGATTTTCTGTGACAGGCTTTCCGCAGTTTTCCTGAGGATGACTGAGTTTCGCAGAAGCTGGTTCATCCTCTGCATGGAAGGATGCTCAAAATCACGCGGGTCCAGATTGAAACCTGCGCCGGGGGACGAAGAGGTAGGGGCAGAGGAAGATTCGGCAGGCTGGACTGGAGTGGCTCCTATTCCCGGTCCGGACACCGGCTGACCGCAGCTACCGCAGAACCTGGCCTTTTCAGGAAGAAGAGCACCGCAATAGTTGCAGAACATATAATCCCCTAACGCCGTGATATTAGCACACGACCTTAATTAAAATCAAAATAATTTTTTCGGTCTTTAGCCGTTATGCTCTGCGATTCACCCCAGCTTGGCTCTTCCCGGTTGGGCAGAATTCGGTTTTCCAGTTGGCCCTATTTCGTAGCTCAGTTTTAGCGCATCATAAACCAGTTTTCTGATGTGGCCTTCTTTTTTGAGTACATGTCTGAGATGGTGATAATGATTTTATATTTGCCGGACTCCAGCCTTCTGAAATTAAAAGTAAAGGTTAAGGCGATTTCTGTGTTGCGGTTCCAGGACTTAAAAGGCAAACGGGCGAAGTTTTGTTGGCCGCCCAGAATTTCCCCATTTTCATCAGCTAACTGGAAGTCGGCCAGGAAACCGAATTCATAATAACCAGCCTCGTTCTTGATGATAGTAAACCCGGTTGGCTCGATGTAGAGATAGATTGGTTCACCATAGCTGAAGATGTAATCTTCTTCTGGTTCATAAATTCCATAGGAATTATTGTCATTCTTCACAAAGCGGGCATTTTCCAGAGCAAGCGGAGCCTGGTCCCAGATAGCCTCTTTCATTGATTTGATAGCCCCCAGGGCCTGGTGATGATTCCCGGACTGGAGAGAAGCTTTTAAAGAGAGGTAAAGTGAATCATAAGGTTCAAGAGCGGCTGCTTCAGTTTTTCCTTCAGGACTCCTGGCGGGTTTTGAGCAGCCCGCCAGAACCAGAGAAAAAAGCACCACCACTATTATTAACTTTTTCACTGAGCCTCCTTTCGCCTGACGGAGAGTTGAAAATCTATGAACCTATTTTATGATAATGGCAATAATTATGTCAAATTTTAATTTGAATTTTGCCGGGGTCAGATTTTATAATCGTTTTAAGAAGACCTGGACCTTTTTAAGGTCAGTGTTGCCAGGAGAGGGCAAAATGGGCCACAGCTTTTTCAGGTTATCATTAGGTTTGGGACTTTCGGTCTTGGGAACAATTGTTTTGAGTGCCATTATTGTGGGTTCTGACAGTGATAATTCTGGTTGTTACGGGAAAATCGGTCCGGTCAAAGCTGCTCCGGAGAGAGCAACCTTGGAAGATAGCCTTGTGGGAATATTGATATTGGGCTCTGTTGAGAAGAAATTCAGCGCACAAGAAAACCGCGTATTCCCATCGGAATTTGTTAGATTAAACACAGGGATCTTCCTGCGGACCCAGGATAAGGGAGGCCAGAAGTCTGAACAATCTGAAAAGGAAGAAATCGGAGAAGTGGTGGTTCGGGTTAAAATCGGCTCAGGTCCCGACGACCTTGGAGTGATTACTCCCGAAGAAGCTAACCCGGAAGGGCCGATGAGTTTTGTGGTTTCCGGGACTGGAGAAATTTATGTCCTGGACCAGACCAACTCCCGTCTTCAGGTTTTTCAGGATGGCCGCCGGATAAAGACCATCCCCATTCCAGGTACGGTCTTTATTGACCTGGAGCTACTGCCCGGCGGCCTGATAGCTCTGCTGGATAACGTGGTGGACAAGGTGGTGGTCATCCTGGACCAGGCCGGCCAGGTGGTCCGGAAAATTTCCCTGGACCAGGAGGGAATAGCCGAACCCGGCGGCATAACCAGCCTTTATTGCCGGACTGAAGGTCTCTGGCCTGGACTGCTGGCCCAGGTGGACAGCAACTCCATCTTGCTGGCCGGTCCGGACGGCCGTCCGGCTCCACGGATAATGACTCTTCCGGGGATTCTCAACTGGAGCGGTCTGCGGCTACTGAAGCTGGAGATGGAAGGCGACAGGTTAGTCGCGGTTCTCAAGTCCGACCAGAGCCTCCAGACCTGGAAAAAATACCAGGCCTCCTTCTCGCTCCCGGTCGGCCGCATTTATGGTATCTGGGAAGATAAGTTTGAGAGTATTTATTTGGCGGCCAATATTTTTAACGAGAAAAAAGAGGCCAACGAAGTGGTAATCTTTGAACCGGGTGGAAGGGAACTGGCTCGAATCTCCTTAGCGGTTTCAAGAAGCCCGCATGAGATAAACAACCCGGTCAGAGTCACTCCGGATGGGGCTATTTACCAGTTAGTGGTTGAGGGCCAGTCTGTGGTCATCAGGAAGTACAACGATTGAATCCCGGCTCAAGAGCATTTATTCCAACCGCAGTTGGCGCAGATCGGGCATTTGTCATCGGGCAGGGTGGCGCCGCACACCGGGCAGATATCCCTCAGCAAATCGCGGTTGTTTTCCTTGACCTCCCCCAGGTGACGTTCCAGCACTTTAGCCACGGCGTCGGGAATGGATTGCACCAGCCCGCCTTCAGTAAAAACCGGTTCGCTGCCGCCGATGCCTTTTAGCTGCAGGATGACTTCTTTGGGCTCAACCCCGCTCCTCAAAGCCAGGGAAATCAACCGGCCGATGGCCTCGGCGTCGGCCATGGTTGAATAACCGCTCTTGCCGATGGAGGTAAAAACTTCAAAGGGCTTGTCGTTGAGGAAGGTGATGGTCACGTAGAGGTTGCCCAGCCCGGTCTTGATTTTGTCGGTGATCGAAGGCAGACTGACCGGCCTTTCCCGGGGGATGAGCCTGGGCTTGTCCTTGGCTGCGGCGTAAAGAACCTGCTCCGCTTTGGAGCCGTCGCGGTAGATGGTGATGCCCTTGGTGCCCAGCTCGTAAGCCAGCAGGAAGGCCTTCTCCACATCTTCGGTGCTGGCCTGGTTCGGCAGGTTAATGGTCTTGGAAACCGAGTTGTCGACGTACTTCTGGAAAGCGGCCTGCATGTTGATGTGGCCTTGGTAGGGAAGCTCGTGGGCGGTGACGAAATAATCGGGCAGCGGCTCTTCCGGGTGGTCTTTCTTCCAGGCTTCATACAGCGGGTGGATGTCGCGGATTTCGCCGTCCAGGATTTTGCTGACGAATTCAAAGGCAAAGATAGGCTCGATGGAGCTGGAGCAACCGGCCAGTCGGGAAATGGTGCCGGTCGGGGCGATGGTCAGGACGGTGGCGTTGCGGCGCTTTTTTCCCCGGTAAATGGACTGATTGATGTTGGGAAAACTGCCCTTGAGTTCCCCGAGCTTTTCACTCTGCTCGTCCGCCTTCTCCCTCATGAAGGCGGCCAGCTTCTCGGCAAATTCCAGGGCCTGAGGTGAATCGTAGCGCAGTTTTTTCTTCAGCAGCAGGTCGGCCCAGCCCATGAGGCCCAGACCGATGCGGCGGTTGGCCCTGGTCATTTCAGCGATTTGCGGCAGGGGGTACTTGTTGACGTCAATGACGTTATCCAGAAAGCGGACGGCTACCTCAATCATCCCGGCGAATCTTTCCCAGTCGAATTCATCCGGCTGGTCCGGGTCGTAAAAATTAGCCACGTTGATCGAGCCCAGGTTGCAGGATTCGTAGGGATGGAGGGGCTGTTCGCCGCAAGGATTGGTGGCGGTGATCGGTCCCAGCTCGCGGGTGGGGTTGGACTGATTGATGCGGTCTATGAAAATCAACCCGGGGTCGCCCGAGGCCCAGGCTGATTCCACTATCAGCTTGAAGATGTCGCGGGCTTTTTTTCGGACGGTTTTTTTCTTGAGGTAGGGATTATAAATCCAGTAATAGCCGTCGTGTTTCAGGGCCTGCATGAATTCGTCGGTGATGGCCACCGAGATGTTGAAGTTGTTGAGGGTCTGGCCGTCGCGCTTCATGGTGACGAATTCTTCGATGTCCGGGTGGTCAACCCGCAGGATGCCGATGTTGGCTCCGCGGCGAGTGCCGCCCTGCTTGACGGCTTCGGTGGCGGCATCGATGACCTTCAGGAAGGAGACCGGGCCCGAAGCCACGCCCTGAGTCTTGTGGACGAAGCTACCCTTCGGCCGGAGGTTACTGAAATCGAACCCGGTACCGCCGCCTTCCTTGTGCACCAGGGCGGCGTTCTTGACCGTCTCGAAAATCGATTCCATGGAGTCTTCTATGGGCAAAACGAAGCAGGCGCTCAGGCACATGTCGCGGCCGGCCCCGGTCAGAGTGGGGCTGTTGGGCAGAAAGTCGCGGGCCATCATCACCTCGAAGAACCTGTCGGCCCATTTCTGGCGCTCAGCCGGTTTGCTCTCGGCGGAAGCGATGTAATCGGCTACCCGGCGAAAGAGGTCGGAAGGCTTCTTATCAATAAGCTCGCCTTTTTCATTTTTCATGAAGTAACGGGTTTTCAGGATTTTTATGGCATTCGGGGAAAAACCTTCATCTTTGATGTGAACCATGATAACCTCCCTTCCCGGCGAATGAATTTTTATGCGGTTTAACGCTTGCCCAGAGCCCTGAGCTTGCTGTCAATGGTGGCCTCCTTGTCCAGGCGGTGGTCGACCTTGAGGTCAATATGAATGCGCCGGGCGCCCATTTCCAGCAGCACCCGGTGACATTCCGAGACCACTTTCAGGATGGAAGTGAGGTCCGGTGCTTCGATGGTGGTGGACATGGCCCCGGTTTCGGAGCGCAGTCCGGAATTTTCTATAACTTTTATTACTTCTTTTACGTAGCGGCTGACAGAAGAGCCTTCAGAAGTCGGAAAGATAGAAAATTCTGCGATCACCATTGCCCTTTCTCCCGGCAGGTCAGGTCTTACAGAATCATTATAGCTCAGGGATTGAAAAAATGAAGAGGTTGGGGCTGACCTTGGAAGGCGATGAGCATCTCTATTGAGCGTCAGTTTGCTATTTGATTGATTGGCTGTGATATTGTATTTTTAGTTAACTTGATGAGAACTAAAGGAGAGCTGGGCGACCAGGCTGAAGAACAGACATGAAACTCGACCGGCAACAAAAATTCATCCTGCTGGCCTCAACCCTGGCTTCCTTCCTGACGCCTTTTATGGGTTCGGCCACCAACCTGGCCCTGCCCGCTGTGGCCAGGGCTTTTGAGCTGAGTGCGGTCACCCTGGGCTGGACGGTGACCGCTTACCTGCTGACCACGGCCATATTTCTGGTTCCGGTGGGCCGGCTGGCGGATATGGTTGGCCGCCGGCAAATTTTTGTTGCCGGGATCGGTGTCTTTCTGGCCGGGACGCTGTTCAGCGGGCTGGCCTTTTCTGGCGGGTCGTTGATTGTTTTCCGTCTAATCCAGGGAGTGGGTGGGGCCATGATTTTTGCCACCAGCATTGCTCTTCTGACCTCGCATTTTCCAGCGGAGAATCGGGGCCGGGTGCTGGGGATAAACACCGCGGCCACCTATACCGGGTTGTCATTGGGACCGGTGCTGGGCGGGCTGCTGGTTCATTATTTCGGCTGGCGCAGCGTCTTTTTCTTCTCCCTGGTTCCAGGGCTGCTGGCCCTGTACCTGGTGACCAGGGCTTACCAGCATGTCCCGTCTCCTCACGAAAAGAGCCTGGCCGGCTTCGATGTCAAGGGGTCGGCGATTTATGGCCTGGGACTGGTCTGCTTCATGCTCGGTTTTTCCAGGTGGCCGGCAGCTTATGGCTTCGGGCTGGCGGCGGCCGGGATTGCCCTGCTGGTCCTGTTTTTATTTTTTGAAGGCCGGCAGCCGCAGCCGGTGCTGGACACGGCGCTTTTCCGGAAAAACCGGACGTTTGCCTTTTCCAACCTGGCGGCTTTGATAAACTACAGTTCCACTTTTGCCGTCAGCTACATGCTGAGTTTGTACCTGCAGTACATCCATGGTTTCTCGCCCCGGACAGCCGGGCTGGTGCTGGTAGCCCAGCCGGCGGTGCAAGCGTTATGCTCACCGGCAGCGGGCAGGGCTTCTGACCGGGTTGAGCCGCGAATCCTGGCCTCGGCCGGAATGGGCTTGACGGTGGTCGGCTTGGTGGCTCTTTCTTTCATCAGCCCGGAAACGCCCTTGCTCTGGGTGGTGCTGGGACTGGTTTTTCTGGGGACGGGGTTCGGTTTGTTCTCCTCGCCCAATACCAATGCCATCATGGGCTCAGTTGAGCCCAAAAATTACGGGGTGGCTTCGGCCACGCTGGCCACCATGAGGATGGTCGGGCAGATGTTCAGCCTGGGGCTGACCATGATGATCATCTCGGTGGTCATGGGGAATGTCCGGATAGTGCCGGAAAATTACCCGCTGTTCGTGAAGAGCTTGCGGCTGACTTTGACCGTCTTTGCCGGGCTGAACTTCCTGGGCATCTTCGCCTCCCTCGCCCGAAAAAATCGGGACACCCTACATTTTTCCGATTTTTTTGACCAACGCCAGTAAGGCCCCGCCCAAAGGAAGGTCAGTTGTCTTGACGAGATAAAATTTCAGGTTAGGCCGTCTGATAATCCGTAAGAAACAGGAGCAATATAAATATGTTTGGATTGCTATTTCTCGCTCTGATACATAATCCGGCCGCCAACCACGGTCAGGACCGAGGTGGTCTGGCGAATCTGGCTGGCCGGGATTTCAAAAATGTTCTGGGAAAGAAGAATCATGTCGGCCAGCTTGCCGGGTTCAACCGAGCCTCGCCGGTGTTCCTCATTCAGGGCATAGGCGCCACCCAGGGTGTAAGCCTGGATGGCTTCTTCGAGAGTCAGTTTCTCGCCGGGAATCCAGCCACCGGCTGGCTTTCCTTCCCAGTCTTCCCTGGTTACGGCCATCTGCAAGCCAGGCCAGGGATTGATGGTCACCACCGGCCAGTCGCTGCCAAAAGCCAGGTGGCCTCCAGCTTTGAGGATTGATTTCCAGAGGAAAGCCCGCTGCTCGCGCTCCGGGCCAACGTTCTTAATCCAGGCTGCCATCCAGACCGGGTCCGGGTCGGCATGAAGCGGCTGGAAGCTGGCGATGATGCCCGGGTGGTTAAAGCGCGGAAAATCGGAGGCGGCCACGCATTCGACGTGCTCGATCTTGTGCCTGAGTTCCGGGTGGCCGCTTTCTTTGAGCGCCTGTTCGTAGGCGTCGAGCGTCAAGCGTATGGCCAGGTCGCCGATAGAGTGGGTGGAAACCTGGATGCCGCGGCGGCTGAATTCCATAACCGCTTTGACGTAATCATCCGGCTCCCAGAAAAGCTTGCCCTTGTTTCCTTTCATTTCTTCATAGGGGTCGAGCATGGCCCCGGTGCCAGAGTCAATAACCCCGTCCAGCATCAGCTTGACACCGCGCACCGCCAGCCAGTTATCGTTATATTTGGCCCGGGCTTTTTCGTAAACCTGGAAGTCTTGCTCTTTCGGCCCGGGCTCGTCAACCCACATGGTTAAAACCAGGCGAAGGGTCTGAGCCCCTTCCTGGCGGAGCTGGTCGAAAAGCTCCAGGTCTTCGAATTCTCCACCGAGGCCGTGAGCGCAGGTTACACCCCAGCGGGCGGCCTCCTGAAACCCGGTGCGCAGGGCGGCCAGCCTTTCTTCGCGGGTGGGCTCGGGAATGAGACGGCTGACCAGGCTGCTGGCGCCTTCCAGCAGGGCTCCGGTCGGCTCGCCCTTCTCGTCGCGGACGATTTTGCCGTCTGGCGGGTCGGGGGTACGGCGGTTAATTCCAGCCAGGGCCAGGGCCCGGCTGTTTACCCAGCTGGTATGGCCGTCGGCGCAGCGCATGATGGCCGGCCGGTCGGGCACTACTTCATCCAGGAATTTTTTGTGCGGCATGTTGCCGGGAAAAGCTGAATACATCCAGCCCCGCCCCTGAATCCAGGGCAGCTCAGGGTGGGCGGCAGCAAACTGCCGGATGCGGTCCTGGATTTCTTCCACGTTCCTGGCGCCGGCCAGGTCAATCCGGTTGAGGTTAAGCGAGCCACTGACGAAATGGACGTGGCTGTCCTGAAAACCCGGGAGCAGCAGCCGGCCGCCGGCCTGGATGATTTTTGTCGACGGGCCGGTGTATTTCCTGGCCTGCCTGTCCGAACCCACAAAAACAATCCGCTCGCCTTTAACGGCTACGGCTTCGGCCCAGGGTTGCGACGGGTTGACGGTGTAAATCTTGGCCCCGGTGATTATGATGTCGGCCGGCTCTGGTTTCCGGGCGCAGCCGACCTGAAGGAAGAAGATTGAGGCTATAAGCAGGGAAAAGAATATTAATTTCAATAATGGGTAATGGTGAGATTTGAATAACAATTTCTTTAATTTTTCAGATGACCCGGTAAACATCATCGGCTCTCCTTTGAAAATCAGGATAAACTTATTTCCTGTTATTTACAATAAATTGTATAGGTTCAGGACATTACTGACAATTTGGCCTAAGATTCTTTGGCAATCGGGCGCTCTCTTGGTTGAGGCCGGTGGTCATGGGCCTAACCTGGCATAAGAAGAAAACTGAAAAATCTCTCATTGGGACGGGGCTTAAGGTTTAATATCACTCAAAAGGTTCAGGTGTCACTAATGTATCTGACCCAGGACATAAAACAGCAATAGCCAGGGGGACACTTGCAGGTGTCCCCAGCTTTGGCCGCGCTGTTTCCTCAAGAAAAATCGGCGAGAAGGAGGCAAAGAGGGGACACCTGCAGGTGTCCCCTCTTTCTTGACGGGGGTTGGTTAATAGGGTAAGCTGGATAAAAAGCAAGGAGGACAGCATGAAGAAGTCTGCCCTTAACCGGCGCGATTTTTTAAGGGTCGGTTTAACCGGCCTGGTCACCACCGGTGCGGCCGGCCTGTTGCTGGCTGATGATAAGAAGAAAAAACAGGAGGCTAAAAAACAGTCTACCACCGCTTCCGGACCGCAGCCTCCCGGCGGCCGACGCGAAGGTTTCATCTACCGGACACTGGGACGGACCGGCGTCGTCCTGCCCGTGGTCTCCATGGGCGTGATGAATTCCGATAACCCGGAACTCGTCCGGGCCGCCCTGGATTCAGGTCTGGTCCACCTCGACACGGCCCACGGCTACCAGCGCGGCCGCAACGAAGAAATAATCGGTCAGGTGCTCAAAGGCCGGCCCAGGGACAGCTTTTTCATCGCCACCAAAATCCGGGAAGGGGAAAGATTCCTGGAAATGGTGGATATCAGTCTGCAACGTCTGGGCCTCGATTACGTGGACATCCTCTACCTCCACAACCTGAGTAAGCGCGACAACGTCCTGGCCGAGCAAAACCTGAAAGTCATGGAACAGGTCAAGAAATCGGGCAAAGCCCGGTTCATCGGCCTGTCCACCCATTCCAACGAGCCCGAAGTCATCCGGGCGGCCATCGAAGCCAGAATTTTTGACGTGGTTCTGACCGGGTATAATTTCAGGAAAGATTACCTCAAGGACCTGGATGCGGCCATCGCCGAAGCGGCCGGGGCCGGTGTGGGCATAGTAGCCATGAAAACCATGGCCGGTGCTTTCTGGGACAAGGAGCGCACCCAGCCCATCAACACCAAGGCTGCTCTCAAGTGGGCCCTGAATAATCCCAACATCACCACCGCCATTCCCGGGATGACTACCTTCGACCAGCTCAAGAGCAACCTGGAAGTGGTCAAAGACCTGAAGCTGACGCCGGAAGAACTTTACGACCTGAAGATGGCCGAGACCCATAATCTGGCCGGGCTTTACTGCCAGGGCTGCCAGCGCTGCCAGCCGCAGTGCCCCAAGGGTCTGCCCATCCCTGAAATGATGCGGGCTTACATGTACGCCTACGGTTACAAGAACCTGGCTGCCGCTCACGAACTGGTCAGCTCCCTGAACCTGCCGGATAATCCCTGTGCCGGCTGCTCCAGCTGTTCCGTCAACTGCGCCTTCAGGTTCAACGTCCGCGAGCGGATGGTTGATATCAACCGGCTGAAATCTGTCCCGGCCGAGTTTTTCGCCTGAAGCTGGGTTCGGAGCCGGCCAGGCAATCGGCCTGAGCAATTGTAAAAGACAGTAAGCTCAAAATTAAAATTTAGCCGGTCGAATGCCAACTAATCTCTTGGGCTCGATGCCAGCGAGTGTTTCAACATAAGCGAATATTCCTTTGGTGGTACAAATAACCTGCCCGGCCCCCTCTCTCTCCGGCGGGCACATTATCGGGTTGGATATTTATTTCCGGTTTTATATTATTCTGTCATAAACCCGGGGGCCTGAGACCAGGGAGCCTTGCTCTTTCTTGAATACCGCGCTTATTGATTATGGATCAATTTCAGGGCCCGGTCGATAACCAGAGCATTCCCGTAAGAATCGTTGAAATCCAGGAGGGGTTCAGTCTGGCCGCGAATGGCTTCTCCGAAATGATCAACCATCAGCTGGAACTGGTCGGCCGGGGCAAAAGCAATCAGTTCGGTCTTCTGCTGGCGGGTGAGCTGGATGGCGGTTTCAAAATGCTTGGCCGAAAAAGCCCGGCTCAGGAAAATCCGTCCCTCGCTGCCTGAGACCTCCAGGCTGCTCTCAAATTCCAGCTCAAAGCTGCAGGTCAGCAGAGCCTGGCGATTACCGGGGAAGGTGCAGAGCAAAGAGGTGGTCAGGTCAATGCCCGTTTTATCATCGAGATGAGCACTGGCCCGGACTTCCTCCGGTTCCGAGCCGAAGACCAGGCGGGCGGCATTAATGGTGTAACAACCGACATCATAAAGAGCCCCTCCGCCCATCTCCGGCCGCCAGCGGTAATTGCTGCGGTCGCGGTTAAAAACAAAGCCGAAAATAGCCCTTACCAGCCTGGGTTGCCCGATGACTCCGGAACGAATCAGCTCCAGAGTCTGGCTGAGTCTCGGGTGGAACCTGTACATGAAACCTTCCATCAGCAGGTGGTTGTTCTTTTTAGCTTCAGCAAACATTTCCTGAACCTGAGCCGCGGTCAGAGCCAGGGGCTTTTCGCAGAGCACGTGCTTTCCGGCTCTCAGGGCAGCGATGGATAAGGGGAAGTGCAGGTGATTGGGAAGCGGGTTGTAGACGGCTTCTATCTCCGGGTCGGCCAGAAGCTCTTCATATGAGCCATAAGCCCGTCTCAGCTCGAAGTTCTTGGCCCAGGCCCGGGCTTTAATTAGGTCCCGGGAAGCGATACCCACCAGTTCCGCCTTTTTGGATTTCTTGATGGCCGGGATGAAGGCAGTCTCGGCAATGGCCGCGCCCCCCAGAATTCCCCATCTGACCTTTTCCATCATTTCCATCTTTCTATCTTAGCAAAAGAATTGTCGAGTTTATATTATGCCCCCAACCCGCATCACAGCCGTCAGTCAATTCATCCAGATTACGAGCAACTTTTTGCGCCCCCCTGCGGTTTTTACAGGCCAGGCATTTCCCGCACCGGTCATGTTCAAATTACGATTGTGGCTGCCGGCTCCAGGCGTAATTAAACTCAGTCCTGGCCCCATTCTCCCCTGGCCTGATTTTAGCTGTAGCCATAATATATGAATGGATATTCATATATTTCCGGCCGGCCATTTTTTCCGGCGACTCGTTCCTTTAGCTCCGTCAGAAAAATTAGGTAAACGAGTATTGTGTCCCCCGTTTTAATACTGTTTCATCTTTTTCAGGAAGGCCGGGTCGACCTCGCAACCGAGACCTGGCTTTTCAGGCAGGTATATGACACCTTTATCCACCCTGATTCCATCAATGATCGGGTCAACTTTATGCTCTGAATTACCGTCCAGGTCAGCAAAGATTATATTTTTCTGGCTGGCCACCAGGTGAGCCGCAGCCGTCAGCCCCAGCCTGGTCTCCAGCATGCAGCCGACCATGCACTTGATGTTGGCCGCCGCGGCCACGTGGGCAATCTTGAGCGAATTCAGGATGCCCCCGGCCTTCATCAGCTTGATGTTGAAATAATCGCAGGCCTCTTCTTTGATCAGCTTGATGGCATCAGCCGGTCCGAAGAGCGATTCGTCAGCCATGATGGGCACCGGCGACTGAGTCCGGACCTGTCTCAGCCCGTAAATATCCGAATCCTTGACCGGCTGTTCGCAGAATTCAACCTGGTAGGGTTCCATCCGCTTCAGAGCCGAGATGGCCTGGGAGACCGACCAGCCCTGGTTGGCATCGATTCTGAGCTTGACCTCGGGCCCGATGGCCTGTCTCACCGCCTGCACTCTTCTTAAATCCAGGTCAGGGTCTTCTCCAACTTTGATCTTTATCTGCCGGTAACCCAGGGCCAGGCTCTCTTTAACGCTGGCGGCCATCTTTTCCGGTGTATTCAGGCCGGTAGTCAGGTCGGTCTCAAAGCTCGACCGGTAGCCGCCAAGCAGCTTATACAGAGGCAGCCCGGCCACCTTGCCCATCAGGTCGTAAAGGGCCATGTCAAAAGCGGCCACGGCGCTGGGGTTGGCGTGGACGATATTCCCGATTCCGTCGATCAGGCCTTCGATGTTCAACGGGTCTTTATCCAGCAGGATTTCCCGGATGGCCCGGGCCGCGGCGATGTTGCTGTCCTGGGTTTCCCCGGTAATCGGCGGGAAGGGACAGGCTTCGCCTATTCCGTAAAGCCCGCTATCGGTGGTTATCCTGACCAGGACATCGTTGGCCGCATACATGGTGCCGATGGAGATGCGGAAGGGCTCCACCAGGGGCACATCAAAACTGAAAATCTCGACCTTTTTAATCTTCATCTGGCGGGCTTGTTCTCGGGCCGCGGCCAGCCGGGGTGAAGCCCAGGCCAGCCTGTCGGCCACGGCTGCCGCACCCACTCCCAGACCGAGAAATTTAAGGAATTGCTGGCGGCTAATTTTCATTTCTATCTCCTTGCTCCGGGTTTACCGGTTCATTTATTAATTAAAATTTGTGGCCTTAACACCTATTTCCCCAGTTACCCATCCTGTTCTCTTTTTCATGTCCCAAATTGATTTTAAGAAAAACCGCCCCGAAGCTCAAACGGAAATTTCGGGGCGGCTGGTCGCCTCTCTCTTTGACTTTGCCAGGATTAATTCTTATCATAAAATCATCCGTCGGCTCAGAGGAAGAAGGTGGCTGGAAGGCTAAGCCGGGCAGCGGCCGTTGTTCATTCTTTACCGGTAGAATCATCTCCTCCCGGTGCGCCAGCTGTTTTAACTGGCGGGAGAAGAGAGGTTGTCCTTACCCTCAGTCTCAAACGCGGCCTTTGTTTTTTGTGAAGCTTATTAAAGCCATGAATAAATTTGCCTGTTAAAAGGGGGAAGTTATGAAAAAATTAACCTGCCTGGTCCTTCTCATCCTGTTAATCGGGGGGCTGACTGCCTGCAAAAAGGAAAAGGCCCGTCCCGGGGTATCCATGGAACCGGACTGGTATAAATACATCTCGGCCCATACCTCGGGCACTGTTCCCCGTCGGGCCAGAATTCGGGTGGTCTTTGTCGATGAGGTTGGCCGGCCAGGCGAGGAGCCTTCGGGCCTGCTGGAAATAAACCCGCCCATTCCGGGAAAACTGGAATGGGCCACCAACCGCATCCTGATGCTGGTCCCCGCTTCCGAACTCAGGCCCGATACCGAATACACGGCCACCGTCCATTTAAATAAAATAATGAAGCTGCCAAAGGACTTTGCCCGGTTCGTCTTCAGCTTCCGGACGATCAAGCCCCAGATGGAGATCAACATCGAGGGAGTTTATCCCGAAGATTATTCCCGCCCGGAAATTCAGACTCTAAAGGGCCAGCTCATTACTTCCGACATGGAGGAACCCCGGCTGGTGGAGAAAGTCCTCCAGGCTGAGCAGGAAGGAAACTCCCTGGAAATCAGCTGGAGCCACTCCGGAGACGGTACCAGCCATTATTTTTCGGTTAACAATATAGTTCGGGGCGAGGCCCCTTCCACCGTAAAACTCAAATGGGATGGCCAGCCGCTCAACATCAGCGATCGGGGCGAGCGCCAGGTTGAAATCCCGCCGCTCTCCCAGTTTGACCTGGCTTCGGTAACGGCGGTTGGCGGTGAAAACCCTCATATCTTGATAAGGTTTACCGATGTTCTCGACCGCAACCAGAACCTCAGGGGCTTGGTTCAGGTGGATAATACCCCCCTGACCTTTGAGATAGAGCAGAACATGATCCGGGTCTATCCCTCACGGCCTTTTCGCGGTACGGTGGAAGTAAAAATTTTCCCCGGAATCAGGAGCCTTTCCCGCCGAACCTTTAATCGGGAAGAGACCCGGACCGTGGTTTTTGGCACGCCGCCGCCCCAGGTCAGGTTTGTCGGCCGGGGCCTCATCCTCCCCAGAAAAGACCGCCTGACCGTGCCCATAGAAGCCATCAACCTGAGGTCGGTCCAGGTTACCGTCTTCCAGATTTTCAGCCATAACATCCCTCAATTCCTCCAGGTCAACGAGCTGGCCGGTTCGCGGGAAATGGCCAGGGTGGGAAGGTATCTCTGGCGAAAAACCATAAAGCTGTCCGATGACCCGGAAGTTACTTCCCGCTGGACCCGCTATGACCTGGATGTGACTCCGCTCTTTCAGGAAGACCCTGGCAGCATCTACCGGTTGATTCTGTCCTTTAACCGCGGTAATTCCACCTATGCCTGCCCCGAAAGGGGCGAGCCGGTCTTAACCGAACCTCCGTTACGCAACCAGGAAGGAGAGGCTGAATACTATTACTGGGACGAAAATTTTGGCTATCCCTACCTTCCTGACGGCTGGCTCCACCGCAACGACCCCTGCCACGATGCCTATTACAACCCCAATCATAACCCCAAAGCTGTTGTCGGCCGCAATTTCATCTGTTCCAACCTGGGCCTGGTGGCCAAGCTGGAAAAGGATAACCGGCTTCATGTGGTAGTGACCGACCTCCGGACTGCCCAGCCGCTGTCGGGAGTCAGGCTGGAAGTCTTTAACTACCAGCAGCAGCTCCTGGCTTCGGCCGACAGCGACGGCAACGGTTTTGCTGTGTTTGAGCTGCAGCAGAGACCCTTTTTGGTCGTGGCCAGGTCAGGTCGCGACCTCGGGTATTTGCGTCTCAGTGGAGAGGCGGCCCTCAGCCTGAGCAGTTTTGATGTCGGGGGAGAGACCGTCAAGAAGGGAATCAAGGGTTTCATCTACGGCGAGCGGGGAGTCTGGCGGCCCGGCGATAACCTCTACCTGACCTTTGTCCTTTTTGACCGGGAAAAACGACTGCCGGAAGACCACCCGGTGGTGATGGAATTCTATTCACCCCAGGGTCAGCTTGACCGGACGCTTAAACCGCTGAAATCACTGGGCAATTTTTATGCTTTCAAGGTTGAAACCGATGAGAAAATACAGACCGGGGCCTGGCAGGTCAGGGTGCTGGTGGGCGGGCTGACCTTCAGCCGGACAGTGAGGATTGAAACGGTCGTACCCAACCGCCTGAAAATAGATTTTCAAACCGGCAAGGAAGTCATCACCCGCCAGGACCTGCCGCTCCAGGCCAGCCTGAGCTCGCAGTGGCTGCACGGGGCTCCTGCCTCCAACCTGAAATATGATGTCACGGTGCGCCTGTCTTCCCGGCCGACCACCTTCTCCCAGCATCCCAATTACGTCTTTGACGACCCATCTCGAGATGCCATCTCCGGCGAGGAATCTCAGGTCAAGGGACAGCTGGACCAGCAGGGCCGGGCCCGGGTGAGGCTGGACCTGGAACCTCCGGCTCCGGCCCCAGGTTCGCTGGAGGCCACTTTTGTCACCAGAGTCTTTGAAGAATCGGGCGATTTCAGTCTGGACACTTTCAGTCAGGTTTTTCATCCTTATGACCATTATGTCGGTCTGAGCCTGCCTGAAGAGAGGAAGGGCTACGGCTACCTGGAAACAGATAAAGATCACACCGTCAGCATTCTGACGGTTGATTACAAGGGACAACCGGTTTCTGGCAGGCGGGTCAGGCTTTCCCTCTACAAGATATCCTGGAGATGGTGGTGGGAAAGAGAAGGCCAGTCGCTGGCCGATTACCTGTCCAGTCCAAACGTCCGGCCGATAACCAGCGACACCGTGGTGACCGAGAACGGACGGGCTACCTGGAAGTTCAGCATTAAATACGCGGACTGGGGTCGATTTTTCATCAGGGCCGAAGACCTGGAAAGCGGTCATGCCAGCGGCCAGACAGTTTATGTCGACTGGCCGTACTGGGCCGGGCGCTCCCGGGCTGAAGGTGGAGAAGCGGCTACCAGGCTCAGCCTGTCCTCGGATAAGACCACTTACCAGGTTGGAGAAAAGGCGGTCATCTACCTTCCGGAAGCGGTTCAGGGTCGGGCTCTGGTGTCGGTTGAAACCGCTTCCGCGGTGTTACAGAAAATGTGGGTATTAACCCAGAAAGGAGAAAACCGTTTTGAGATTCAGCTGACGGACAAAATGACCCCCAACATCTACGTGCACGTGACCCTGATTCAGCCCCATAGCGGCAAGGTTAGCGACACTCCCATCAGGATGTACGGCGTCATCCCCATCATGGTAGAAGACCCCGGCACCAGGCTGGAACCGGTGCTGACCGTGCCGGCGGAAATCAAGCCAGACGAAAAATTCAAAATTCAAGTCAGCGAGAAAAACCGGCGGCGGATGTACTACACGCTGGCCGTGGTGGACGAAGGCCTGCTGGCCCTCACCCGGTACCGGGCTCCCGACTTAAGGCAGGAATTTTACAAGAAGGAAGCGCTGGGCATTACCACCTGGGACCTGTTTGACCAGGTGGCCGAAGCCTACGGGGCCGAGCTTAGCCGCCTTCTGGCTCTTGGTGGAGACGAGTTCAAAGCGGCGGCCGAACAGGCCAGAAAGCCAAGGCGTTTCCCGCCGGTGGCGATGTTTGACGGTCCGTTCGAGCTCAAGCCGGGCGAGTCAGCCAGCCACGAATTCCTGATGCCCCAGTATTTCGGCCAGGTGAGGGTGATGGTGGTGGCCGGTTATGAAGGCTCATTTGGCTCAGCCGAGAAATCCGTCTTCGTCAGGCGCGACCTGATGGTTCTGCCGACCCTGCCGCGAATCGTCCGGCCTGGCGAACAGCTGACCATGTCCCTCAACCTGTTTGTCACCAGGCCCGAGCTCAGAGAAGTCGAGGTCAGCCTGGAGACCAACGAGCTATTCCAGGTCATAGGAGAGAGGAAGAAAATGGTGGACCTGGCCGGGGCCAGCGAGAAGCTGGTCAACTTTGAGCTCAAAGTGGCTGAAAGCACCGGCCAGGGGCTGGTCAGCTACCAGGCCAGAGCCGGGGCCGAAACCATCAGCGGAAAAATTAATATTGAAGTCTTGAGTTCCAATCCCTACCTGACCAGAGTGGCTAATTATGAGATTAAACCGGGCCAGTCCATACGGGAGAAGGTCGTTCCTTTCGGACTTAAGGGTACCAACTCAGTGATTGTGGAAGCTTCCACCCTGCCGGCCCTGCAGCTGGAAAGAAGGTTGAATTTCCTGATTCAGTATCCTCACGGCTGCCTGGAGCAGACGCTGTCTATAGCCTTTCCCCAGCTCTATTTAAAAAACCTGGTCCGGCTGACTCCGGAGCAGGTAAAAGAGATTGAGCGCTATCTCCGGGTGGCTGTGGAAAAAATGCGTCGGTTCCAGCTGCCCGGCGGCGGCTTTAGCTACTGGCCCGGAGAACACGAATCTCACCACTGGACCACAACCTATGCTGGCTGGTTCCTGCTGGAAGCGTCCCGTGCCGGTTACTACGTCCCGGGGGAAATACTCGCTGCCTGGAAGGACAACCAGAAAATGCTGGCCAATGCCTGGGTGACCGGCAGGCCCGAGGACCAGCTTCTCCAGGCTTTCAGGTTGTTTGCCCTGGCCCAGGCCCGCGAACCTGATACCGGGGCCATGAACCGTCTGCGGGAAAAGCCCGGACTGAGGAGCCTGTCTTCAATCCTGCTGGCCGCGGCTTTTTATCTTAACGGTCAGGTAGAAGCGGCTGAAGAACTGGTGGACCGAACCAGGTTGAGCTTTGATAAATACCGGGATTCAGCCCTGACTTTTGGTTCCGAGCTCCGGGATAAAGCTATGATCGCTCACTGTCTGAGCTTGATGGGCCAGAGGGAAAAAGCCAGGCCGCTCATCAAGGAAATCGCCGAGGCCGCTTCTTCCGACCTCTGGCTGTCGACCAATGAGACAGCCATGGTGCTGCTGGCCCTGTCCACCTATTTCGGCACGGGTGGCACCGGGGCTTATGGCTTCAGGTTGGCCTGGGATGACCGGAACCCGGAAAAGATAACCTCCACCATGCCGCTCGAAAGAAGGAGCTGGGCTGATTTTCCGGTGGAGGGCAGGGTGCTCAGCCTGACTAACGACAATCCTATTCCACTTTATATCAACCTCTACACCCGCGGGATTCCACCGGCCGGGCAGGAAGAACCATCGGCCCGGGGACTCCAGCTCAAGGTTGTTTACCGCGACCTGAAAATGAACCCGGTTGACATCAGCAGTCTGGCTCAGGGCACGGACATCCTGGTTGATATCGTGGTGGAGAACCAGAGCCAGCGCAGCCTGGAAAACCTGGCCCTGACCTTCATGGTGGCTTCTGGCTTCCAGGTAAAAAATCCGCTGTTCAGCCCTGACCAGAAAGTCGTCAGGTATGATTATCAGGATGTCAGGGACGACCGGGTTTATACCTATTTCAGCCTGAACCGGGGTGAAAAGAAGACCTTCCTGATTTCGCTCAACGCTTCCTATCCCGGGCAATTCTACCAGCCCGGAGTGCTGGTGGAAGCCATGTACGATGATTCCGTTCAGGCCAATACCAGAGGGCAGTGGGTCAGGGTCGTCAGGCAATAAAGACCGGAAGATAAAGCGATGGGAAAAGTAGACGCTAAAAAATAGAGAAAAGCGGGAGGAAAGAATTTAAGAAAAACAGGAAAGCTAAAGAGCAAAAGGAAACTTAAGACCAGGGACACGGGATTGAAGACAAAATGAGAGCAATTAGAAAGATTGGCCTGAGGTCAGTTCGGAAGAAGGCCTGGATAGCGGCTCTATCGCTAGTTCTTTTTAGCCTCCTTCTCTATTTAATCTGGCCGCTCGGCCGGCTTTTTGACCGGCCGCTTTCGCCGGTCCTCCTGGCCGCAGACGGGCAGCTGCTGGGAGCCAGGCTGGCCGCCGATGGCCAGTGGCGTTTCCCGCGCCACAGCCGGGTGCCCGAAAAATATTATCAGGCTGTGCTGCAGTTTGAAGACCGGAGATTTTATCTTCATCCGGGAGTGGACCCGCTGGCCGTAGTCCGGGCCCTCTGGCAGAATTTAAGGGCCGGAGAGATAAAGAGCGGAGCCAGCACCATCACCATGCAGGTGGCCCGCCTGGCCCGGGAAGGTGGCCGGCGGACCATCGGCCGTAAGGTCAGAGAGGCCCTGCTGGCCCTCAAACTTGAAGCCCGCTATTCCAAGAAGGAAATCCTGGCCCTGTTTGCGGCCAACGCTCCCTTCGGTCGGAACCTGGTGGGAATTGATGCCGCCTCCTGGTTCTATTTCGGCCGCCGACCCGAAGATTTGAGCTGGGCCGAAGCCTGCTTTCTGGCCGTCCTGCCCAAAAACCCCAACCTGGCCGCCGACAGCCCGGGGTTGAAGCAGCTCCAGGCAAAGCGGGACAGGTTGCTCACAAGACTCAGACGAAGGGGGATTATCGACGAGGTGCAGCTGAAGCTGGCTCTGGCGGAAACAGTCCCGGCTGGCCTGAGGCCGGTGCCCAGGGATGGCGAACACCTGCTGGCTACCCTGGCCGGGGACCGGCAAAAGCAAACCCCATACCGGTCTTTTATCCGGGCCGAGCTCCAGCGCCGGCTGAACCTCAAGGCCGAGGCCTACGGAGAAAAACTCCTCAACCGCGGGATAAGAAACCTGGCGGTGGTGATTATAGACAACCGGCTGGGAGCGGTGGTGGCCTACGTCGGCAACATCGGTCTCACCAGGGATTTTGACAGCGCCCAGTACGTGGACATTGTCCAGAGCCCGCGGAGTACCGGCAGCATCCTGAAGCCTTTTCTCTACGCGGCCATGATGCAGGAAGGTCTGATAACTCCAGAAATGCTCATCCCGGATATTCCCACTCGCTACGAAGGCTTCAGGCCAAAGAATTTTGACCGCCGCTTCCGGGGAGCGGTGCCGGCCCAGACCGCTCTGGCCTGGTCGCTGAACGTCCCGGCCGTCCGCCTGCTTCATCAATACGGAATTCCCCGCTTCAAGAACCAGCTTGTTCGCTGGGGGATGAGCACCCTTTTCCGGCCGGCAGAGGACTACGGCTTAAGCCTGATTCTGGGCGGGGCCGAGGGCAGTTTGCTGGAGATAACTGCCATCTATTCCGGGCTGGGCCGGCTGGCCCTGGGGATGGAAGAGGCCGGCTACAGGGTCAGGCTGCTCCAGGATGAAAAACCGGCCCCCTGGGGTTTGAGGGACCTGAGCCCCGGAGCGGCTTACCTGACGCTCCAGGCCCTGACCGAGGTTAACCGCCCGGATGAAGAAGGTTACTGGAGGAATTTCAGTTCGGCTCGCTGGGTGGCCTGGAAGACCGGCACCAGCTTTGGTCTGAAAGATGCCTGGGCCGTGGGCGTAACTCCCCGCTATACGGTCGGTGTCTGGGCCGGCAACGCCGACGGTGAAGGGCGCCCGGAAATAACCGGGCTGGCCGCGGCCGCTCCCTTCCTGTTTGAAGTCCTGGGGCTGCTGGATACCGGGGGTGAAATCCCGCCACCCCGCCGGGCCCTGAAGCGGATTGAAGTCTGTGCCGATTCGGGCTACCTGCCCGGGGAATTCTGCCCGAAAAAAGCTACCTGGGTGCCGCTGGAAAGCTATTTTGACCGCGGCTGTGTTTATCATCAACTGGTTCACCTCGACCCTTCGGGCCAGTACCGGGTGGACAGCCGGGTGGAATCGGTGTCCAGGATGAAGCACCAGGTCTGGTTCGTGCTCCCGCCCATTCAGGAATATTATTACCGGCCCTGGCATCCTGAATACCAGCCGCTGCCAAAATTCAAGGGCAGCCGGCCTGGCCAGGTCGAGGTAGCCGATGGTTTGAAAGTCATGAACCTGGTGTATCCGGAGCCGGGCACAGCCGTTTATATCCCGGTGGACCTGGACGGTCGTCCAGGGGAAGTCGTCCTGGAAGCAGTGCACCGGGAAGAAGGAGCCGTCATTCACTGGCACCTGGATGAAGATTACCTGACCAGCACCAGGTACTTTCACCGGGTAAGCCTTAACCCCCCACCCGGCGAGCACCTGCTGGTCCTGGTGGACAACGAGGGAAGGCGGCTGGTCAGGCTTTTTACCGTCATCAGCCGGGGTGAACCGGCCCGGTGGAAGCCAGAAAACAGCGGCCGGCAGGATTAGAACCGGTAGTTCATCTGAAGGCGAGTCTATATTTTTTTTATTAGCGATGAAATCTGGTAAAATTGGCGGCATGGTAAGTGACCATTGATTGCTGATACGAAGCAACGATAACTTTATCCTAATTCAATAGCGGGCCTGAAGCATGACTGAGAAAGAAAGACGGAGCTGGTTAAAGACCTGGCTGATTGCCGCCCGGCCCTGGGCCCTGCCGGCTTCAACCATCCCGGTTTTATTCGGTAGCTCACTGGCGGCCACCGTCGGCTGGGTCCGGCTTGATGTCGGGCTTCTGCTTCTCAGCCTGATGGCCATGGCCGGGCTGCATACGGCAGCTAACATGCTGTCGGATGTGGTGGACTGGAAGCGGGGACTGGACCGGGAAGTAACTCCGGTCAGCGGAGCTATCGTCCGCGGCTGGTTAAGCTCCAGTCAGCTGCTGCGCGGTTCGCTTTTTCTTTTTGGGTTCGGTTCGGCCCTGGGACTGGTTCTGGTCTGGCTGCGGGGAATTCTAATTCTCAAAATCGGACTGGCCGGGATTATCCTGGGGGCAGCTTATCCCTGGCTCAAGGCTCTGGCCCTGGGCGACCTGGTGGTCTTTGTGAATTTTGGTTTGCTCGGTTCCCTGGGAGGCTGGGTCGTTCAGACCGGTCAGTTTTCCTGGCTGCCGGTGATGTGGGCCGTGCCCCAGGGGATGCTGGTGGTGGCCATACTTCATGCCAACAACTGGCGCGATTCAATCACCGACCGGGAGAGAAAGGTTATCACCCTGGCTTCATTGCTCGGAGACCGGGGCTCTCTTTTCTACTACCTCAAGCTCACCCTCGGTTCATTGCTGCTGCTGTTGGCCTTGACCCTGGTGCCAAGGCTGTTCAGGCTGGATTTTCCCTCTCTGCCCCTGACCATGCTGGTGGTTCTGCTGGCCCTGCCTGAATGCTTAAAACTCTGGAAAAAAGCTCTCGGCCGCCATCGCCCGGAACGGCAGCTGGATTTTATCACCCTGGACGGAGCCACCGCCCGTTACAACCTGATTTTCGGGCTGCTGTCGGTGGCCGGGTTGTGGCTGGCTCATTTTATCGGGCATTTTTAAGAGTATTCTGTTAAGATAACACAGGAGAAAAGAGCAGCTTCTAACTGACAGCGGAGGCGCAACCGGCAAATGAAACAGCGCGGATTCAACCAGGTTTCCCTTTATCTTCTGACTCTGGCCGTGGCCGTCTATTTTTTTCTGGTCATGTCCGGAGTTTTTTCAGACTGGGTGGACCTGTGGTCGTTGCTGGCCGGCGGCCTGATGGTTTTTCTGATCCTGGCCCTCCGGTCCGACCCGCTTTTCAGTCAGCTTATCTATGGTGATTTCAAAGAAAAGACCTGGAGGGCACTGGCCCTGGGAGTCGGTTCGGCCCTGTTGCTCTATGCTGTGTTTTTTGCCGGTAACATTTTCTTGAAAAAGTTTTTCCCGGCCAGCGGCGAGCACCTGGTTTCCATCTACAACCTGAAGTTCGGCAGCCATCAGCTCCGGATTGGACTGTTCCTGGCGCTGATGATAGGTCCGGGTGAGGAGCTGCTGTGGCGGGGATGGCTGCAGCGGCACTGGTCGGCCGCTCTGGGCCCGCTGGGCGGGTGGCTTGGTGTGTCCCTGCTCTATTGTCTGGTGCACCTGCCGAGCCGCAACCCGGTGCTGGTGCTGGCGGCGCTGGTCTGCGGACTGTGGTGGGGCTTTCAGTATTATAAATTCAAGTCTTTGCTGTCGAACGTGGTCAGCCACGCCCTGTGGGACCTGCTGGTTTTTATCATACTGCCTTTTTCCTGGTAATATATCAGGGCAGCTAAAATCTTTAGTTGATTATTCCCGAAAGATTAATGGTGTAATTTTTCTGTTAATCTCTTCCCGGCGCAAATCTCTCACTCTCCATCTTTCTATCAAATTTTTATGCTATAAAAATCCGGAAAGCTACGGCTGCCATCTGTCGTAGCAAACCAGCTCCTCCAGGTTCTTTCTCTTCTTGGGTGAGGGACTGTCGGCCGGGTAGCCCAGCGGGGTGAAGGCCAGTGGCTCAACCTCTGGCGGCAGCTGGAAGATTTCCCTGGCCACCGCCGGGTCGAAGGCTCCTACCCAGCAGGTGCCGAGGCCTTCGTTAGCCGCGGCCAGAATCAAATGGTCCATAGCAATGGTGGCATCCACGTCGGCATAGTTTTTTCCGTCGCGGCGTTTCCAGGCGGCTTCGGGCAGGGTCACGATGCCGATGACAAGGGGAGCCTGGGTGAACCAGTCCCGGCCGTAGAGGCGTTTCAGCTCTTCCTCCCGGCCCCGGGTCCTGACCACCAGCAGGCGGAAGGGCTGACGATTGGCCGCGGTCGGAGCCAGGCGGGCGGCTTCCAAAACTCTTTGCAGTTTATCCTCGCTGACCGGGTCGGGCCTGTAGGCCCGGACGCTGTAGCGTGATTTTATTAATTCAGCGAATTCCATGGCTACCTCCTTATAGCTCAGTTATAAAGCCAGCCTGATTTATTTTTTGTCCGGCCAGATTTCTTTCCTGTTGAAATCCACCCAGAACAGGTCACTGGTGTTAGGCGCTACCTGTAGCCTGGCCGGGCTTCTCACTCCATTTATTTTATGATGAAAAAGGGCCGGCCGGCAATCCGGACCTTCTTTCAGGTTTGGACATGGTATCCAGGCTATAATCAGAGTCTCAAAGCGAAGCAGCGGCACCCCGGTGGGCAACGGTACGCCGGGGAAAGGATACAGCAGTTTCTTACTGGACGGGATGATTCAGTTCTGGCTTTCAGGGGGGAGCTCAGGCTGCAATCCGCCCTGGTTAAGGAAAAAAATTTTTTGCGGTTAAGAGTTAATAGTTGCTGATGTACCCATCACTCATAAGCAGGTGAGGAGGCCACGGACGTAACCCACCGATTCGGCCACCCCCGGGAGTGGGTCTTTCTCATCCTTTTCAAACTCTAAGGCCATCGTTCCCCGGTATTTAACTTTGATGATGGTTTTCAGGAAAGCTTTGAGGTCAATGACCCCGCGCCCGATTTCTACCGTCTGGCCTTCGGGGCTGGCAGCAGAAACATCTTTCAGGTGGACGTCAAGCAGACGGTCGGAAAATTTGGCAGCTTCTTCTGCCGGGTCAAGCCCGGAGCGAGCGGCGTGTCCTATGTCCAGGCAGAGGCCAATCCGGCGGTCAAGTCTTTTTACCCTGAGGTAAGCCGCCTCCGGCGTCGGGTAGAATTTATCTCCGGGTCCGTGGTTGTGAATGGCCAGGGCTATTCCACTTTCCCTGACTTTCTGCTCAATTAGTGGCAGAAGATTCGGGTCGGGGGAGGCGATGATCATTCTCATCCTGGCCGCCCGGGCGTAAGAAAATGCCCGGTCAACTTCACCTGGCTGTTCAAGGTAAACCACGCCGCAGCCGTAAAGTTCAAGCCCGGCGGCCCGCACTTTGGCTGCCGCGGCTTCAATTTCGGCGGTTGATGAATTTAAGGGCAGGTGAAAATCCTTAAGCACCAGCCTGGGCAGTTCCAGGCGCCTGGTCATGGCTAAGGTTTGCTCCAGGCTGAAAGCCCGGAAAGTGTAGGAGGCCAGACCCAGGGAAAAGCCGAACTGCTCTTCAGGCTTCCTTCCGGGCGGCTGGAAGGGCTCGCTGAGCTGGCCTGAAAACAGCCTGGAATTTGTCCCCAGGCCCAGCAGCAGGCCGGCCAGGTTGCTTTTTATGAATTGTCTTCTGTTGATGGCTGGCACTTTTCCCTCCTGGATTCAATACAGGCTCTGAATTTTTCTGGAGCTCATTTTGTTCCGCCAGCGGGGCTGGCTTTTTCCTGAAGCCATGAGTTTAGTCTGCTCAGAAAACTGCGCTGGCTTTTCCGACTGTGCGCTACTGCCCGAGGTTGAGAGCCAGTTGTTCATCGAATTTATAAAATAAACTTCGCCCATATCGGCAGCCGCTTTACCGTTTTAATTTTAACTGGCAGTTCCTATCTTCCACCTATTCCCGGTTTATGATTAAACTTCGGCTCAGACCTGCCAGGGTTTCCGCCGCGGATAATCCAGCAGTCTGTTGGCTTCTTCGTCATTTACGAACTGTTCTTTCTCCGGGTCCCACTGCAGTTTTCTTCCGAGCTTCATGGCCAGGTGGAGGATGATACACAGACTGTTGGAACGGTGTCCGACTTCCACCGGCGCGGCCGGGTCCTGCCTGGTGCGCAGGCATTCCAGGAAATTCTTCATGTGGTTAGAACTGTGGTACAGCCTGACCTGCCCGCTGCCCGGCTGGTAACTCAGCAGATTCTGGCTGGAACATTCTATTCCCTCTCTCCTGACAAAGAGCCAGCCCTCTGTACCCTCAAAGCGCACCCCCGGGGGCTCGCCCGTTTCGACCGTCAAAACGACACCGTCGCTGTAGACAGCCCGGGCCTTGAACCTGGTATGAACGTTAAACAGCCCCCGTTCCGGGTATTCGGCTGATGCTTCAAGGCTTACCGGCCCGCTGTGCTCGCTGTCGTGCCCCCACTGGGCGATGTCCAGCATGTGGGCGCCCCAGTTGGTGATCATGCCGCGGGCGTAGGGCTCTATCTGCATCCAGCCCGGGCGCTCGTAACTCATCTGGGGATGGACCCGGTCCTCGCTGTAGGGGGCTTCGGGAGTCGGGCCCAGCCAGAAATTGTAATCCAGATTAGGTGGGATGGGCATGGGCCCGGGTTGACCCCGGCCGCTGTCTTCCGGCAACCAGACCTTTATTGATTGCAGCTGCCCGAGGAAACCGTTGCGAACAATTTCGCAGGCCTTAAGAAAATAAATGGATGAGCGCTGCTGCGAGCCGGTCTGCAGCACCAGCTTTTTTCGTCTGACTTCCCTGACTAATTTCTGTCCTTCGACCAGGGAGTAGGTCAGGGGTTTTTCCAGGTAAATGTCCTGGCCGGCCCTGGCCGCGGCCATGGCCACTATCCCGTGCCAGAAATCCGGGACCGAGATGACCACTCCATCCAGGTCCTTCCTGGAGAGCAGCTCTCTGAAATCGTGGTAAGGGCTGACTCCGCGGTACTGGTTTAACCCGAGTTCCTGGGCGTAGGTTTTTTCGGCCAGCCAGCGGGCGTTGTCCAGCCGGTGCTGGTCGAGGTCGCAGACGGCCACTACCCGGGCCCCGGTTTCCAGGCCGCGGTACAGGAGTTCCAGGAGGTTGGCCTGGCCCTGCCGCCCCACCCCGATACTGCCCAGCAGCAACCGGTCGCTGGGCGCCGGCCGGGTGAAGACCGAGGAGGGGACAATCAAGGGAGCGGCCAGCGAGACTGAAGCGGTTTTCAGGAATTCTCTTCTTTTCATACTGATAATTTTAATTTAAGCGGCTGGCCGGGTCACCTGATTTTTTTTGGGCTGCTCAGCTTTCATCTAATGATGATGGAAGTCGTGGTTTCTGGAAAGAGGCTTGCTCACCTGACTATAACCGCATTTTTCGGGTCTACGACGAGATAAAGAGCTGTCCATGGCTCGGTCGAAGGCCTGGCTTTCCGGGCGCCGGAATTGAAAAGATTCGGCTGTTTACCCTTTGAAGCCGGGATGATTTGTAATAAAATCTTTTCTTCAAGTGGTCATCGGGTCTACGGTTCGGGCTGAATTGAACTTTAGTCTTGGTTTGAGGGTCAGACATGGACAAAACACGGAGTCTGTTTTTGACCGGCAATTATGAGATATTGAGCTTTGAAGCCGACTTCTGCGGCCGGGCCCATCTTTCGGCCCTGATGAATTACCTGCAGGAAGCCGCCCGCCGGCATGCGGTCCGGGAAAAATTTTCAGTGTTTGACCTGGCCGAGAAGGGCCTGACCTGGGTGGTCTCCCGCTACCACCTTCTGGTCTCCCGCTACCCCAGGATGGGCGAGACCATTCTGGTCAAAACCTGGGCTTCGGGCAAACACGGTTTTTATGCCCTGCGCGATTTTCAAATTTTCGATGAGCGGAAAGACCTGATAGCTGCGGCTACCAGTTCCTGGATGATTATTGAGCTGGCCAGCCGACGCCCGGTTCGGGTGGAAAATCTATTCCCGGATGAGTTAATTCTTGAGGAGCGGGCCCTTGAGGATGATTTTCCCACCCTGCCGATCGTGGAAAGGCTGGACCACCGGGCGGTCTTCAGGGTCATGTTCGAAGACCTGGATTACAACCGTCACGTTAACAACGTGGTTTACTCTCGCTGGGCGGTGGAGGGCATGCCGCGCGATATCCTGTTTTCGGGGCGACCGCAGGAGCTGGAAATAAATTACCGCTCGGAAGCCTTCTACGGCGATGAAATTGAGGTCATCACCCAGACCCCGGAAACGCCCGGCGGATTCTGGATTCAGCAGGTCTACAACCTGGCTTCGGGCAAGGAAGTCTCCAGGATAAGGTCGCGCTGGAAAAGCTACGGCCCGGGTGAGGATTCAAATGTGTTTTAAGGATGGAATGATAAAATGCAAGATAAGATGAAAGAAGAAAAACCTGATAAACAAGGCCTGGCTGGAAGTCCAGTTCGGACCGCAGAAACCAGGGCGGAGGCGCCCGGCGCCAGAGACAGACTTTTCGGCCCGAATAAATCAGCGACCTGCGAAAGCGGCCGCTGGGCCCTGGTGTTGATGGGCGGCGGAGCCCGGGGCCTGGCTCATATCGGAGTGCTGAAGGCGCTGCTGGAGAATGACCTGGTGCCTCCCATTATCACCGGCACTTCCATGGGAGCGATTCTTGGCGGACTGTTTGCCGCCGGTTATTTCCCACCCGAACTGGAAAAATTGAGCCGGCAGTTGAGCTACAGCCGGGTGGCCGGACTGCGCAAGACCAAAATTCCCGTTCCCGACAAGCTGGTTGATTACCTGATGCTGGAATCTTACCAGAAAAGGTTGCTGCGCCGGATTGGCCTGGAAAAGGGAGACCCGCTGGAAAAAAGCCTCCGCCAGCTGGTGGGCGAGACCCTGATAGAAGAGCTGCCCATCCGTTTTGGCTGCAACGCGGTGGACCTGGTCAGCGGCCGGGAAATAAATTTTACCAGCGGTCCTCTTTACCGAGCCCTCAGAGCCAGCATGGCTTTCCCTTTCGTTATCGAGCCGGCCCGCTTCGGCGGTCAGCTGCTGGTGGACGGGGGATTGCTTAACAACTGCCCCGTCCGCCTGGCCCGGGAGCTCGGAGCCACAAAAGTTTTTGTGCCCGACGTCCACCGGCCCTTGAAGAAAATGCCGGCCCGGCACTTTGATTCTTCATTCATCATGGTTCACCGTCTGGTTCAGGTGGTGCTGGCCGATTCGACCGAGGGTAGATTGCCGGAAGCGGACCTGGTTATAAACATCAACCCCAATGTTGATACCTTCGATTTCACCAGCGTCCGCAGGGTGGTTAACCTGGGCCAGAGAGTAACGCTGGAAAATATTGAGGCTATAAAGGAGCTGGTCCGGGCGGCTGGCTGAAGCTCCTCTCGTCTGCAAACCAGGGATTCAAGCTTAAGGGTCAGGCCTCAGGCAACAGTTTTAACCTGCCAGCGTTTTATAGAGTTGAGGCCCTGGTCCTCAGATAAAAAATGGCCCCCGGTTGGAATTGGAAGTGCTTAAGCCTTAAAAGATAAGGGAAGATGATAAGGAAAAAGGCAGAAAAAAGTGTTAAAATAGAACGAAATTATGGATATATCTTGCTGAGTAGCCATATACCAGGAGTGGAGAATCAGACATGCCGTTTAAGCCAGAGAAAATAAACTGCAGGCTGGTGGTCAGCCTGTTCGGGCTGTTATTGCTGGGACTGCTGCTATGGCCGCCTGCCGCCAGTCCGTCCAGCGTGGGGCAAAAGAAGCAGCCGCCACAGAAAGCTTCTGCCCGGGCCCAGAAAAAAGAAAAAGAGCCAGCCCTGCCTGACCGGTACCGAAAATGGCTGGAGGAAGAAGTCGTCTACATCATCACCCCGGTGGAAAAAGATATCTTCTTAAAACTCCGGACTGACCGGGAAAGGGACCTGTTCATCGAGGCTTTCTGGAAGCACCGCGACCCGGTGCCCGAGACCGAGGAGAATGAATTCAAGAAGGAGCATTACAGCCGGATTGAGTATGCCAACAAGTATTTTGGCCGGGAATCACCCAAGCCCGGCTGGAAAACCGACCGGGGACGTTTTTACATCATCCTCGGGCCTCCCAACGACATCCAGCGTATTGACAGTAAGTCCGAGGTCTACGATACGGAAATCTGGTTCTACCAGGGCAAAACGGATATAGGCTTGCCGCCCGGTTTCAATGTCGTATTTTTTAGAGAAAGGGGAACAGGCGAATACCGGCTTTACAGCCCGACTAACGACGGTCCCCAGGCCCTGCTGACCGGCTACTGGGGAGACCAGGCTGATTACATGGCTGCCTATAGTAAGCTGAGGGAAATAGACCCAACCCTGGCCAGTGTCTCCCTGTCCTTGATACCCGGCGAAGAGAATACCTCTCTGGGCCGGCCCTCGCTGTCCTCCGACCTGCTGCTGCGTCAGATAGAGCTGACCCCGCAGCGCCTGGTTGAGGATAAATATGCCCGCAAGTTTTTCGAGTACAAGGACCTGGTGGAAGTGGAGTACAGCGCCAATTACCTGGACAGCGACTACCTGGTCAAGGTGCTGAAGAGCCCGGCCGGCTTCTACCTGATTCATTACACCCTTGAACCAAAAAGGCTGTCGGTCAATCAGTATGACAACCGCTATGCCACTAACCTCAAAGTTAACGGGACGCTGAGCACCCTGGACGGCAGGATTGTCTACCAGTTTGAAAAGACCTACCCGGTGCAGATGACCGAGGCCCAGATGAGGGAGAGGCAGAGTCTACCGGTGGCCGTTTACGACGTCCTGCCCTGCGTTCCCGGGGAGTATAAATTATCGGTTCTGGTTAAAAATGAAGCCTCCAAGGAATTCACCAGCCTGGAGCAAACCATAAACATCCCGGGAAAGGGCGGAGTGGAGATGTCGGCTCCGCTGCTGGCCTACCGGGTGGCTCCGGCCGAGTCGGCTGGAGGCCGGGTCAAGGCTTTCCTGGTCGGAGGCAACCAGCTTTACCTCCAGGCCGGCCGGGTGTTTACGGCCAAGGATCAGCTGGCAGTTGTCCTGCAGGTATACGGACTGACTCCCGACCTCAGGGATAGAGCCAGCCTGCGTTTCCAGTTCATTAAGGAGACCGAAACTTTCCGGGAAAAAACCATTCCCCTGGCCGGGGTTTCCACCCTGCCTGAGGTTCTGGAGATTTTCTCGCTGGCTGACTTTCTCCCGGCTCACTACTACCTCCACGTCAGCCTGCTGGTGGACGGCCGGGAACAGGTTACCACCCGGGAGGAGTTTGACCTGACTTTTCTCGAAAGCCTGCCCCGACCCTGGATTCTGTCGCGGGTCCTGCCGGCCATAGATGATCCCTACTATGGCTATATCCTGGGGCTGCAGCTTTATAACCTGAGACGCCTGTCCGAGGCCCGCACGGTTCTGGAGCAGGCCCTGCCCCGAGCCCCGCAGAACGAAGACCTGTCGCGGCAGCTGGCCCAGGTCTACCTGGATCAGGAAGAATTCGCCCGGGCGGCTGCCCTGGTCGAGACCTTTATCAGCGGGGAGCGGCCGGCCAGCTATGATACCTATGTGGTGGCCGGCAAGGCCTACTACCGCCTGGGAGAGTTCCAGAAAGCCATCGAGGTCCTTGACCGGGCAGTGAATACTTACGGCACCAACATCGTTCTCTTGAATCTGATAGGCGATTGCTACCTGGGCCTGGGAAAGAAAGCCGAGGCCCTGGCCATCTGGGAAAAATCCCTGGAGATAATGCCCGACCAGCCCGAGCTGAGGCAGAAAATTCAGGCAGTCAGGGGTAAATAGGAATTCTGCCCGAAGAGGTGCCGCCCGGGCGGAAATCGTCTTCTCTGCTGCTACCTGGAGGATAGGATGAAATTAGAAGAAAGAACAGTGGCCGAATATCACGGCCGGCCGGTTAAATTTTTTGACCTGGAAAACGGACACGGGCTGAGGGTCCGGCTGATGAATTATGGGGCCACCCTCATTTCGCTCCACATTCCCGACCGAACTGGACGCCTGGAAGATATCACCCTGGGCTTTGATAGCTTTGAAGACTATCTCGGGAATAATCCCTATTTTGGGGCGACCGTCGGCCGCTATGCCAACCGCATCGGCGGGGCCAGGTTCGTCCTGGGTGGACAGGAGTATTTGCTGGCCAGAAATGAAGGCCCCAACCATCTGCATGGTGGGCTGAAGGGTTTTGATAAGGTTATGTGGGAAGCCGGACCGGTCAGCGATTCTCGCTCGGTCGGGGTGCGGTTCAATTACCTCAGCCCCGACGGGGACGAGGGTTACCCCGGGAACCTGGACTGCCAGGTTACCTACCTGCTTAACGAAAATGACGAGCTGCACTTGGCTTACCTGGCTACCACCGACCGCCCGACCCATGTTAACCTGAGCCACCACAGCTATTTCAACCTGGCCGGCAGCCGGAAAGATAATATCCTGGAACATGAATTGCAGATTATGGCTTCCAGGTTTACCCCGGCGGATGAGCGCCTGATTCCCACCGGCGAAATTAAGGAAGTGGCCGGAACTCCGCTTGATTTCTTAAAGCCGCGTTCCATCGGCCAGAGGCTGAAGGAGCTTCCCGCTGGATATGACCATAATTTTATCCTTGATAGCCGGGGCGAGCTGGCCCTGGCGGCCAGGGTGGTGGAGCCGGAATCAGGGCGGGTGATGGAGCTCTATACCACCGAGCCAGGCCTGCAGTTTTATTCGGGGAATTTTCTGGACGGAACCATCCGGGGAAAGGGTGGCCGGCCCTACGGGCGGCATTCGGCCTTCTGTCTTGAGCCGCAGCATTTTCCTGACTCTCCCAATAAGCCGCAGTTCCCCTCAACCGTGCTAAAACCCGGGGAAATATATAAGAGCCTGACGGTCTTTAAGTTCCTGACGGTCTAAAATCATCCCCGGGGGATTTTAGCTATAAGCCCTGAATAACCAGGATGAAAAAGTCTAAGTTTCTGCCGTGCTAATCCGGGAGATAAGAGGTAAAAAATCAGACCCGGGGCGATGTGGGCTGTCCTGTACCGAGATAAAAATTAACAGGCTAAAAGAGGCCGAAAATTTAGCTTGACAGCCCATCTGATATGTGATATATCAGACACCAGGAGCCAGGATGAAAGCCCTTGTCTTTGACCTCAAGCGCTATGCCGTGCATGACGGCCCGGGCATAAGGCTTAACGTCTTTTTTAAGGGCTGTCCGCTCCACTGCCTCTGGTGCCATAATCCTGAGGGAGTTGCCTTCGAGCCTGAGCTGATGCTCATGCCCAACCGCTGCGCCCGCTGTGGCGATTGCCTTCGGGCCTGTCGCTATGGCGTTCTAAGCCAGGACCAGGAGGGGCAGGTTCAGGCTGACCGCACCCGCTGCACCCTGTGTGGAGATTGCGTTGAAGCCTGCCAGCGGGAAGCCATCGCCCTTGTCGGCCGGGAAATGACTGTAGATGAAATCGTGACCGAAGCCGAAAAAGAAAGGGTTTTCTTTGAGCAGTCAGGTGGCGGAGTCACCCTGACCGGCGGCGAGCCTTTGGCCCAGCCAGGCCTGGCCGAAGCCCTGATAGACAGCTTGAAGCAAAGGGGCATTCAGGTGGCTCTCGATACTTCAGGTTATGCTTCGAAGGAAGTTTTCCTGCGGCTGGCGGAGAAGGCCGACCTGATTCTTTTTGACCTCAAAATCATGGACGAAAAAAAACACCAGCAATATACCGGCGTTTCTAACCGCCCGATTCTGGAAAACCTCAAGGCTCTGGAAGCCGCCGGCCGGCCAGTCTGGGTCAGGTTTCCGCTGATACCCGGAGTCAACGATGATGACCAGAACCTGGAGGCCATGGCTGATTTTCTTTCTGGCCTGAAAGCGGTGCGGCAGCTGAGCGTCCTGCCTTACCATAAAGGCGGGGTGGAGAAATTCCAACGGCTCGGCCGCCAGGCTGAATTTGCCGTCTTTGAGCCGCCGTCACCGGAGAAAGTGGACCAGGTGATTGCTTTTTTCAAGAAAAAAGGTTTTCAGGTTAAACGGGGAGGCTGAAGATGAATGACAGAATAAAAAAGTTAAGGGAACAGTCGTTAAACACCAGGCCGAGCATTTCTCCCGAAAGGGCCAGGATTGTAACCGAAGCCTACCGCCGGCCCGAGGTGCAGAGGGCTTCCATCCCAGTGCAGCGGGCCCTGGTCTTCCAGGCCCTGATGGAGCAGAAGGCCATCTTCATTGACGAAGGCGAGTTGATCGTCGGCGAGCGGGGGCCGGCCCACAAGGCTACCCCCACTTATCCCGAAGTCTGCTGTCACAGCCTGGAAGACCTGGAAACGCTCAATTCCCGGCCCAAGACTTCCTATGCTGTTGACGAGGAAACCCTGCGGCTTTACCATGACGAAATCATTCCCTTCTGGCGTGGACGTTCGATGCGGGAGAGAATTTTCGCCGAGATGACTCCCGAGTGGAAGGCGGCCTACGAAGCCGGGATTTTCACCGAATTCATGGAGCAGAGAGCTCCGGGGCATACTGTTCTCGGCGATAAGATATATCACCGGGGTTTGCTGGACATCATCAAGGATATCGAGGGAGCGCAGGCCCGGCTCGATTTCTTCAACGACCCTGAAGCTCTCGACAGGCAGGAAGAGCTCAAAGCCATGGCCATCTGTGCCCGGGCTCTGATTACCTATGCCCGCCGCCATGCCGAGCTGGCCCGGCAGATGGCCGCGGTGGAAAAAGACCCGCAGCGGAGAAGAGAACTGGAAAAAATTGCTGAAGTCTGCGACTGGGTGCCAGCCAGGGCTCCGCGGGATTTCTGGGAAGCGCTGCAGTATTACTGGTTTGTGCATGTTGGGGTGACCACTGAATACAACACCTGGGATTCTTTCAACCCGGGACGCCTGGACCAGCATCTTTATCCTTTTTATAAAAAAGGGCTGGAAGATGGGACCCTGGACCCGGAGAAGGCCAGGGAATTGCTCCAGGCTCTCTGGGTAAAGTTCAACAACCAGCCGGCCCCGCCTAAGGTTGGAGTGACGGCGGAGGAAAGCGGCACCTACACCGATTTTGCTTTGATTAACATCGGCGGTCTCAGGCCGGATGGCCGTGACGGGGTTAACGAGCTTTCCTACTTGATTCTGGACGTGATTGAGGACATGCGGTTGCTGCAGCCGAGCTCCATGGTCCAGGTCAGCGCCAAGAACCCTGATGCCCTGCTGCTACGGGCTCTGAAAATCGTCCGGACCGGTTTCGGCCAGCCTTCCATCTTCAACACCGACGCCATCGTTCAGGAACTGGTGCGACAGGGGAAAAGCGTGGAGGATGCCCGAAAAGGCGGTTCCAGCGGCTGTGTGGAGGCCGGGGCTTTCGGGGCGGAAGCTTACATCCTGACCGGCTATTTCAACATACCCAAGGTTTTCGAAATCACCCTGAACAACGGGCTTGACCCGCGCACCGGGAAAAAAATCGGGCTGGAGACAGGCGACCCGAGAAACTTCCAGACTTTTGAGGAGTTGCTGCAGGCCTTCGAAAAGCAGATGCGTTATTTTATAGACATCAAGATCCGGGGGAACAACGTCATCGAAAAATTGTATGCCGACTACCTGCCGGCGCCCTTCCTGTCGCTGTTCATCGATGATTGCGTAAAGAAGGGCCAGGATTACCACAACGGCGGAGCCCGTTACAACACCAGGTACATCCAGGGCGTGGGCCTGGGCTCTATTACTGACATCCTGACTTCGGTCAAATACCACGTTTATGACCGGAAAACCGTGACCATGGACGAGTTGCTCCGAGCCCTGTCCCAGAATTTCCAGGGTTATGAGAGGCTGCGCGACCGCTTCATCAATAAAACACCCAAGTACGGCAACGATGATGATTACGCCGATGACCTGGCCCGCCTGGTCTTTGAGATGTACTTCAAGATGGTGGATGGTCGGCCGACGGTCTGCGGCGGAACCTACCGGATTAGCCTGCTGCCGACCACTGTGCATGTCTATTTCGGCCGGGTGACCGGGGCCACTCCCGACGGGCGGCTGGCCCAGGAACCGCTGTCCGAGGGCATCTCTCCGGTCCAGGGCATGGATAGGAAGGGCCCGACGGCGGTCATAAAGTCAGCCGGAAAGATTGACCATGTCAGGACGGGCGGAACACTGCTCAACCAGAAGTTCACTCCCCAGCTTCTGGCCGAGGAAGAAGGCCTGGTCAAGCTCAAGGACCTGATCCGGGCTTATTTCAAGCTGATGGGACACCATGTTCAGTTCAACGTGGTCACAGCCGAAACCCTGCGGGAGGCTCAGAAGCATCCGGAGAAATACCGTGACCTGATTGTCCGGGTGGCCGGGTACAGCGATTATTTCGTGGACTGCGCCAGGGAGCTCCAGGACGAAATCATCCGCCGCACCGAGCACCAGGGATTTTAGGTGCGCTGGCGGATAAAATTAGCAGTGAACGGGCTAGGGAGCTCTGAGGCGATTTAGCGGGCTTAGGTAGAAAGAATCTTCTGATTAAATTTATTTTATTATTGCCGGCTCATCCAAATACAAGCCATTTCACCCCAATTTCCAGTTATAAATCCTGGTGGCTGAGCCCTGTTTTCGCTGCTGGATAATTAAAATTATCAAGGCGCGCCTTAGAAAAAACGCGAGAATCCCTTTCAACCCGCGACGGCGCTCGATGCTTGCTTTTTAAAATCGGTTGAAAAATGCCATTTGGTTGCGGATTGTATAGCTGGATCGCCGAACCATATTTCTAAAAGATTTCTACTGGCCAGCCCGGTGTCTTAAATTTCTTTTAATCAATGAAAAGGATTCAGGGCTGAATCCCGGTTAATCGCCGGCCGCCCCGGAGGCTTGGCCCCTCGGCGTTTCCTTGATTCCTTCGGCGGTTCTCTGCTTAAGGGCAGGGATATGAAGGCTTTCGGTATCAGCTGAAGGCAGAAACCGGAGTCTGAACATCAGGCAGGTCAAAAAAAATTAATTTCTGGTAGGACATCATCAGTCTTTCGATTAAAATTTTAGCAGAAGAAAAAACAAAAGGAGGCTCAGATGTTAACACCAGAAATAATCCAGAAGGCGGTAGCCTGGTTAATCGCCACCGGCCTTAAGCTTCTGTTGATTAGCGGCGTGATTCTGGTCCTGTTGCGACTTTGCCGGGTCTTGAGCCGGCGCCTGGAGAAAGTTTTCCTGAAAGGGCGGGAAGATGAAGAATCGCTGAAAAGAGCCAGAACCCTGTCCAACCTTATCAATCAACTCCTGAGGGTTGTGGTCCTGGTCATCGCCGTTATGACCGTACTGGGGGCTCTGGATATTCAGATCGCCCCCATCCTGGCTACGGCCGGAGTGGCCGGTCTGGCCGTGGGCTTTGCCGCCCAATCGCTGATCAAGGATGTCATCAACGGCTTTTTCATCATCCTCTGGGATCAGATCAGGGTGGGCGATGTGGTCAGAGTAGCCGGGCAAAGTGGAGCTGTTGAAGCGGTAACTCTCAAGATGACCGTGCTGAGAGATTTTGACGGCAGTGTCCATTACATTCCTAACGGGTTAATCGATGCTGTGACCAATATGACCAGGGATTTCAGTCGTTTTGTTTTTGACATCGGGGTGAGCTACTTTGAGGATGTGGACCGGGTAATGGAGGTGATGAAAAAAGTCGACCAGGAGATGAGGGCTGAACCGAGATGGGCCGAGTTGATCATGGCTCCGCTTGAGATTCTTGGCCTGGACCGGTTTGAAAACTCAGCGGTGGTCATCCGGGCCCGGACAACTACCAGGCCGGGGCAGCAATGGCAGGTCGCCCGGGAATTCAACCGCCGACTTAAGATGGCCTTTGATCGTCAGGGGATTTCCATACCTTTCCCGCACCTGACCATGTTTATCGGACAGGATAAGGCCGGGAAGTCGGCCCCGCTGCCCATCAGGATCGAAAATCCCAACCAGGCCGGGAATTGAAGCGGAGATGCCTGATGGATATCAAACTTTATTTGGAACCGGAAATAAAAAAGCTGGTCAATTTACAGGCAGCCATTGAAGCGGTGGAGAGTTCTTTTGCCGCTTACAGCTCGGGCCAGGCCGTGCTGCCCGGGGTCATCAACCTGGACCTGCCAGAGTTTCAGGGTGAAGTGCACGTTAAAGCTGCTTACCTTAAAGGTCAGGAATATTATGTTATCAAGGTGGCTTCAGGTTTTTACCAGAATCCCGCGCTGGGCCTGCCGGTTGGCAACGGGTTGATGCTGGGGTTCCGGGCTAAAACGGGAGAACTGGCCGCCATCCTTCTGGATAAGGGCTACCTGACCGAGCTGCGGACGGCCGCAGCCGGAGCGGTAGCCGCCAGGTACCTGTCTAAGGAAAAAATTGAGAAGGTGGCGGTCATTGGCTCTGGTGTTCAGGCCAGGTTCCAGCTCCAGGCCCTGGCCGAAGTCCGGAACTTCAAGGAAGTAGCGGTCTGGAGCCGCCACCCGGAGAATGTCAGGAAGTACGTTGAGGACATGAAAAATGCTTTTCCGGCGGTGGAATTCAGGCCGGCTGCTTCGGCCGAGGAAGCGGTAAAAGGAGCTGACCTGGTAATCACCGCTACCCCGAGCCGGCAACCAATAGTCAGGGCTGAATGGCTTTCGCCAGGCGTGCATATCACGGCCATGGGGTCAGACGGCCCGGATAAACAGGAACTTTTCCCGGAAGTCCTGGCCAGAGCTGACCGGCTTTTCTGTGATTCGCTGGCTCAGTGTAAACGCCTGGGGGAAGTACACCAGGCTTTAGAAGCTGGCCTGATTGAGGAAAGCAAAATCAGCGGAGAAATCGGCGAAATTATTTTAGGACTTAAGCCGGGCCGGCAATCAGATGGGGAAATTTCTGTGGCCGACCTGACCGGCCTCGGGGTTCAGGATGCGGCCATCGCCAGCCTTGTCCTGAGCAGAGTCGGACAGAGTTAACATCGGACGGGTAAATATTACTACTCAACCGCAGGCCCAAGTAAATCTACGGGGATGGTAGTAGATTATTTGGGCGAGTGGGTTTATGTAGTCGGTCCAGATATCTGCGGCCACTAAAAAAAATGTCTACGAGCTCCGGGACGTAGCCTTCATCCAGACAACTCTCTGAGCCAGGGTGATTTTCTGCCCAACTGCCCTGACCCCCGTTTGATCCAATGGGGAATGTTAAAGAGTAGCACCTTTAGATGTTCAGGCCGGGGGCGACAGTGGCCTTTCAGCCGCGCCTATAAAGGAAAATAAAAATTATCCTGAGGAAAAGGCTGATTGATGTTTCCTTTGCGAACCGATTTATAAATCCAGTCCAGAAGGTTTAGGTGATTGACCGCTGGCTCTTGGTTCAGGTACACTGAAAAGGCTCTGGTGGATTTTAAGACTGAGCAGCGGTGAAATTTAAATTCAAAAATGTTCTGTAATTTTGGTGCCGTGGAAATATCTCTGATCTGGAGGTTCTGATGTTTAAGAGAATGAAAGAAACACTTCGTCTGGCAATTTTATGCATTCTCGTCTTGATTTCAGCCCTTTTCCTGTTCCCCCCGGAACTTCCAGCTGACGAGGGGATGTGGCCGTTGAGCGAACTGCCGCGGCTCAACCTGCAGGAAAAAGGGCTGCGGCTGGACCCGGCTCTAATCTATGACCCGGCCAGGCAGAGCCTGCTGTATGCCGTAGTTGAGGTCGGAGCTACCGGTTCTTTTATCTCACCCGACGGGCTCATCATCACCAATCACCACGTGGCTTTTGGCTCGGTGGTAGCGGCCAGCACCCCGGAAAAGGATTACCTGAAGAGCGGCTTCCTGGCCAGGACCAGAGCCGAGGAAATTCCGGCTACCGGTCGCACCGCTCGCATCACCGAATCTTTCCGGGATGTTTCGGCCGAAGTCCTGGGCGCAGTCAAAAGAAATATGTCCTACGCCGACCGGACCAGGGCCATAGAGCAACAAATCAAGAAAATCATCGCCCGCGCCGAAAAGGAAAATCCCGGCAAACGAGCCGAAGTGGCCGAGATGTTCCCCGGAAAGACCTACTGGCTTTTTCTCTATACCGTGCTGCGTGACATCAGGCTGGTTTATGTGCCGCCCCTGGCCATAGGCAATTTCGGCGGGGAAGACGACAACTGGATGTGGCCGCGCCATACCGGCGATTTCACCCTGATGCGGGCCTACGTGGCTCCTGACGGGAAGCCGGCCGAATACAGCGAAAAGAATGTTCCTTACAAACCGCGCACCTACCTTAAAGTGAATCCTTACGGCGCCCGGGAGGGCGATTTCGTTTTCTTGCTCGGGTATCCCGGCCGTACCTACCGGCACCTGCCGGCCAGCTACATTGCCTACGAGCAGAATGTTCGGATGCCAGCCGTGGCCGACTGGTACGAATGGCAGATAAAACTCATGGAAGAGATGGGTAAAAACAGCCGGGAAATTGCCCTCAAACACGACGCCCGGATTAAAGGTCTGGCCAACACCATGAAAAATTACCGTGGCAAGCTGGCCGGCCTCAGGCGCCTTAATTACTTAGCCCAGAAGCGCCAGGAGGAAGCGGCTCTCCAGGAATTCATCCAGGCTGACCCCGGGCGTCGGGCGGCTTACGGCCAGGTTATGGCAGGGCTGGAGAAAATTTATGGCGACCTGGGTCTGGAATATCCCCGGGTGTTTGTGCTGGATAACCTGCGGCGGTCGGTCATCCTCTTCCAGAATGCCCTGACCGTGCTGGAAGCGGCCATCGAACGCCAGAAGCCAGACCTGGAAAGAAACGTTGCCTACATGGACCGGAATTTCAACCAGACCAGGCAGCGGCTGGCCCTGAGCCTGCGCACCAATTTTTACCTGCCGACCGACCGGGCTATTTTCAAAGAGTTGCTGGCCCAAGCCCTGGCCCTGCCAGAGGCTCAGAAAATTGAAGGGCTGGAGAAGCTGGTTACCCCGGGTAGCAGTTTGGAAGCAGTGGTGGATAATCTTTTCAACACCACCAGGATGCACGACCCGGAGTTTGTCAGAAGCCTCTGGGATAAAAAACCCGATGAAATCAAGCAGATGGCTGACCCGCTACTGCAGCTGGCTCTGGCCCTTTACCCGGAATACAAGAAGATGGAAGAAATCAACCGGGCCCGGAAAGGACAGCTGGATGAACTGCAGGCCAAACTGGTCGACGTTCGCCAGGAATTCCTGGGTAAACAGTTCATTCCTGATGCCAACAGCACCCTGCGCCTGACCTACGGCCGGGTGGAAGGCTACGAGCCGCGAGACGCCATCTATTACCGACCTTTCACCACGGTCCAGGGCATACTGGAAAAGACTACCGGACAGGAACCGTTCAATACTCCGCCAGCCCTCCTGCAGCTAATCAGTCAGAAAAACTTCGACCGGTTTATCAATCCCGACCTGGACACCATTCCGGTTTGCCTGCTTTACAGCACCGATACCACCGGCGGGAACTCCGGCAGCCCCATCATTGATGCCGACGGACATCTGGTCGGGGTGAATTTCGACCGGGCCTGGGAAGCCACCATCAACGATTTTACCTGGAGCCATAAGTTCAGCCGGTCAATAGGGGTGGATATCAGGTACATCCTGTGGATACTGAAAGAATTCGCCGGGGCCGGGCACCTGCTGGAAGAAATCGGCCTGAAATAGGGTCCTGGCCCGACTAAATTTAAGAAGCCTGAGTTATTTTATATAATAAAAAATGGAGGAGGGCAGGACTATGAGAAAGAGAGCCTTTGCCGGACTGGTAGTTTTTTTGTTTCTGGGCAGCCTGTTATTCCTGGCGCCGCGGCTGGTGGCCCAGGAACAGGAAGAGCAGCAGGTCAGCCAGCTGCCGATTTCCTGGGATAACTGGAGAGAAGCCAAGGCCAGCGCCGAGAAATATGACGCCGAAGGCGATTATACCCGGGCGCTCCAGTATTACCTTGAATACATCAGACAGGCTGAAGGGCTGGGCCGCATGGATATAGCGGCCTGGGGCAAGAACAACGCCGCCTACATGATCATCAAGCAGCACAAACAGGATTCCTCAACCGACCTGGCGCCGGCCAAAAAGCTGCTGGAAGAGGGACTGGCCATAGCCGAGGCCACCGAGGACTGCAGGCTGAAACTCCAGAGCAACCTGGACTACGTGAAGATGTTTATCAAGGACTAAGAAAATAAGTGCAAAATATTGAAGATTTTAAGGCTGTAGATATTATTTATTTAATCTTAAAAAAATAGACAATTAGTTTATCTGTTGCTAATTAATTTTCATTAGTAAAAAGCTTGTTCTTTAGATTAGGGCAATTTTCCAGCCAAATTTTACTTGACCTTTAAGTTAATTTTGATTTTTAATAAAACATTCAATAAGATTGACTGCTTAGTAGGTAACTTGAAGGAAGTATTTATTTTTGTGGTGGGAACCTCGCCGCAGGTCATTACCGAAACCATATATTCTCTTGCCCTCTCCAGACCGCCGGTTTACCCAGATGAAATTTATGTCATTACTACCGCGCTGGGTAAGCAAACCCTAATTGAAAATCTGATCAAAAGGAACATCCTTAATGATTTAATCTCCGAGTATAACCTCCCTGAAATAAGGCTGAACGAGGAAAATATCCTGATACCTGAAGGCAGAGATAATCAGCCGGTTGAAGATATTTGTTCTTATGAAGATAACGAAGCTCTTGGTGATTTAATTACTTCTTTGGTTAGAGAGAAAGCTAAAGATGATGGCGTTCGCCTTCATTGCTCCATCGCCGGTGGCCGCAAAACCATGAGCTTTTATCTGGGAGCCGCTCTTCAGTTGTTCGGGCGTCCCTGGGATAGACTTTATCATGTTATCGTAACACCAGAATTTGAGTCTCAGCCAGATTTTTATTATAAGCCCAAAATAGACAGAGATATTGTTATTAAAACTAAAGATGGCCAGCAAATAGTGCTCAATACCAGCCAAGCCAAAATAATGCTGGCTGATTTGCCGTTTATCAGGCTGGGACAAAAGCTAAATTTAAAAAGGAAATCTTTCAGGGAATTAGTTAGTGAAGGACAAAAAGAAATAGACCTTTCTGCCCTACAACCAGATGTCTCGGTCGAACTTTCTCATCGGCTTGTTCAGGTTGATGATAAAACAATTATCCTTCCTCCTCATCTGCTATTTATTTATACGGTTTTTTTAAGACAGAAAACTGATTTTTGCCCCTATCCCCATAAAGACTACTGCCTTGATTGTAAGGATTGCTACCGAGAGCTTAGTCTTCTGTTTGCCCCGGAGCAGTTAGAACGCCATGCCACAGACTACGCCAGGATTTTTGGTGACAAACCATTAAAGCGGGAATTATTTCTCAGGAAGTGGAAAAACGGGATTCCGGTTGAAGTCTGCCGCCAGTACCTCAGTAAGCTTAACCGGGTTCTAAAGGAGGAGCTAAGTAATGATACATTCTGCTCGCTTATCTCAATTAATTCCATAAAGATATATGCCAGCAGCCGCTATGGACTGCAGCTGGAAAAAAGCAAAATAACGATAAAATGAAACGTTTCGGAAACGTTTCTTTTGTTGAAATTATGAAATTAATGAATAAAACTTAATAATAGAGGTAATAAAAAATGATGGGTAAAATGACTGATTACCAGGCTATAATCTTAGCCGGCTTATTACATGATATCGGGAAATTCTACCAGAGGGCAGGCGCCAAATTTGACCTGAAGTATCAGAGCGATCAATATGATTATGAAAATTTTACCAAAAAATACGGAGAGGGGGCTTCGCTTCGTTATTCTTACCTGCATGGGGCATTCACGGCTAAGTTTTTCAGGGAAAACTTGAGCCAGTATGATGAGGCAGGCGTAATTGCTGCCCTTCATCATGTTCCAGAACAGGGTAATAACGAAAGGCAGAAGTTTTTGGCCAGATTGATTGCTCTGGCAGATAGGATGTCCTCAGGAGAAAGACAAGACCGTGACGAAAACGAAGAGTCTGGTCATCCCCAGGAAGAACCCCTTACCTCCATATTTTCTCAGCTGGAGTTAGAGGAATCTGATATAGAGAAAGAAAAAAAGAGTCGGCCTGCCTATTACATACCACTATCACCACTCCAGGAGAGCCTGGCTGATGTATTTCCTGTTCAGGATAAAAAAGATGCTTTTCACGGCTTAAAAGGCGAGGAAGCCTACAAAAAGAGGTGGGAGGAGTTTATTGGCGACTTAAAGAAGCTGAATTCTGAAGATTACGATTTATTTATGGCTCAGATTTATCATCTCTTGCAGAAATATACTCTAAGCATTCCTTCTGCTGTTTACAGAGATAGGCCCGATATTTCTCTTTTTCACCATTTAAAAACCACGGCGGCCCTGGCTGGTTGCCTTTATAGGCTTAGCGAAGAAGAAGGAGATGGATTTGGAGAAAAGGTAAACCGCATTCTTGCGGGAATAAAAAATATCGGCCAGGAAGTTAAAAATGAGGGTTCCGGGATAAAAGAAGATAATGACCTTGACCGCCAGGATTTTCTTCTGGTTGGCGGCGATATTTCTGGAATACAGGATTTTATTTATCAGGTAACCTCTGAAAAAGCCTTAAAAGGTCTCAGAGCCCGGTCTTTCTATCTGCAGCTGCTTTCTGAACTTGTGGCCAGAAAGGTGCTCGGTGAATTTGGCATGAGAGAGGTTAACCTGCTTTACTGCGGAGGGGGAAATTTTTATTTGCTCCTGCCAAATCTGAAAGTAGCTGAATCTAAATTGAAATTTATCCAGAGAGAACTGGATGAAGTTTTAATAAGGGCCCATAAAGGAAAAATTTCTACTATTTTGAGCTGGGTTCCTGTAAGCTATCGGGACTTTTTCCAGAATTTTGCTGCCCTCTGGGAAAAATTAGGCAAAGAATTATCTACAAGCAAGAGGCGCAAATTTTCTGCTCTCGTTGCCTCGGGCGGTGGCGAGCAGTTTAAAAAATTTGTTTTGGGTCCTTTTGACCAGGGTGGGGAGGCAAAAGGTTGTAAAATTTGCAGTGAGGAAATTGAACAGTCCAGAGAGCTCTGTTCTCTTTGTGAAAGCTTGATTTCATTTTCCGAGGATCTGGTCAGAGCCAGGGCGATTTCAATTGAGCCCGAGGCGAAAAAAGCACTTCCGGATAATGATATCCGATGGCCAGATGTGTTTGAGGCCGTAGGTTTTAAATGTGAATTTTTACCTTCCGTTGAAGGGAGAAATTGTCGGGGCAGAATTATCATAAATTCCACGGATTTTGCAGGTCGATTTGAAGGCTTCACCTTTATTGCCAAAAAGGTTCCGGCGATTAATGGCCAGACTTTAACCCTGGAAGAAATTGCAGATAGGGCTTCGGGAATAAAGAAATGGGGTGTTTTAAGGGCTGATGTGGATAACCTGGGCAAGCTTTTCCGGGAAGGCCTGGGGAAAAACAAAACCATCTCTCGCGTTAGCATGCTAAGTTCAATGCTCTCTCTGTATTTCAGTGCCCGAATTAGCCAGCTGCCTGAATGGGCAGCAGATTATAATGGCAACGAGGGTTTAGCTGATTTTGTATACGTGGCTTATTCTGGTGGTGATGACCTGTTCCTGATAGGTCCCTGGTCGGTGTTGCCCGAGCTGGCTAAGGTTATTTATGACGATTTTAGAAAATTTACCTGTGAAAGATTAACACTCTCAGCCGGAATCTTTTTTGCTCCAGGCAAAAAGTTCCCTATCTATCAAGCGGCTAAGATGGCCGGCGAAGCTGAAGATAAAGCTAAAAATGATAGAAGAAATAGATTAAATTTGTTTGGGGAATCAATGACCTGGGGTTGCTTTCCTGAGGTCAATAAAATTATTGAGCTGGTTACCTCACTTGTGGATGAAAACAACGGTAGAGGAGTCCCACGCTCTTTGCTTGGAGTTTTGTATAACATTTATCAGGAAAAGGAGAAAAAGAAAAAGCAAGAAATTTCAATGGAACGGGTCTGGCGCCTGTACTACAGCTTAAAAAAATTGATGGGCAAGCTTGATGAGAATACCAGGTCTGATATACAGAAGCTATTTGGATTGATAATTACTAATTATGAAGTTTATCCCTATCTTAATATTGCCACGCGGGTGGCAGATTATTTAACCAGAAAATAAAAAGGAGGAAAATATGAATTATCAGGGCAATCAAAGAAATTTTAATGCCAGAGAGGTCCAGGGTGTAAAAGTTGAAGAGAACAGAGTTAAAAAAATTTTAGCCGGTGATGCTAAAGAACTAAATGAATACGCGGATGCTCTGGCTGATTGGTATTTAAAAGGGAAAGAAAATGAAAAATTGACTACTTCTCAGATACGCAATGTTCTGGATGAGATTCAAAAGATGAAAGATTACGATGAATACAGGCTGCAGATGCTTCGGCCCAAGTTAGCATACGCTGCAGGTAGACATAAAGGAAAAGTAAGGGAATTCCGTGACTTAATGGAAGTTTTAATAAAAAACACTAATAAGACGAATTTTGCAAATTTCAAGAATTTCGTCGAGGCTATCGTTGCTTACCATAAATTTCATGGTGGCAAATAATTAATAAAGAAAAAAGGAGGATACTATGAATCATAGTCTTATAGGAAAAGTAATAATTAAAGGGCAAATTGAAGTAAAAACCGGAATGAGAATCGGTGGGGCGACTGGTGGGCTTAAAATAGGAGGTCTGGACCTCAACGTTATTACTGACCCTGAAGGCAAACCTTACATTCCGGGTTCATCTCTGAAGGGCAAACTGAGGTCACTTTTAGAAAAAAAAGAAGCGGCTAATAAACCAGACTTCTGGAATGTTAAAGACGGCAAGGGAAATTTATCTGGTCATAAATGTGACAGTAATGAACAATATACTAAATGTCCGGTTTGCCGCATTTGGGGTATAGCTGTTTCTGAGAAAATAACGGTTCCCACACCCACCCGTCTTTTGGTCAGCGATTCTTATCTTGATGAAACAAGTATTACTCAAGAAATGAAAGACAACCTGGAACTGGAATACACTGAAGTGAAATTTGAAACCGCCATAAACCGTTTAACGGGAACGGCTTTACACGGAAGTCTGCGTCAGATAGAGCGTGTGCCTGCTGGAGCTCGCTTCAAGGATGTGGAACTGATTTATAACGTTTTTGATGAACAGGACAAGGAATTTTTAAAGCATGTATTTGTCGCTCTGGAACTTCTGGAACATGATTACCTGGGTGGCATGGGGTCTCGTGGCTACGGTCGGGTGGCTTTTAATAATATTGAGATATTCTGGAACAAAAGAGAAGATTATGAAAACGGGAAGATAGCTCTTATACCAGAAAGGTCGATTAATAAAGGCCTGGGGACCACCCCTGCTGAAATAGTCCAGAAATTTGAAGAACTTAAGAAAAGGCTTGCTGTCTAACCATGGAATACTTAAGAATAAAAGTAAAACCAAAAAGCTTCCTTCATCTGGGTGAAAGGGAAGGCTGGCTTGAAGGAAGCAAGATTCATATTCCTTCTGATACCCTTTTTTCAGCCCTCTGTCATTGCCATTTGCTTCTCTACGGCGAGGTAGAAACTTTCATTCAGGCTTTTAAAGCCGACCCGCCTTTTCTTTTAAGCTCGGCCTTTCCTTTCTGGGATGATGAATATTATTTCCCGCTGCCTAAAAACCAGTTAACCAGAGAAAAAGAACTTAAGAAGATAAAATTTGTCAACCTGAACCTGCTTACCAGGCTTCTCAGTGGCGATAGCCTTGATGACCTTAAAGAAAAAATTGAAGCCAATCAGAATCTTGATTGTTTACCGCGATTGAGTAAGAACAAGGAGACGAAAACAAGGCTTGTTCCCTGGGAAATTGAAGATGTGCCCCGGGTGGCCTTAAGCCGCTTTAATAATCACCCTGGAGAAAATTATTTCCATTTTGGACAGGTTCATTTCACTGAGAAAGCTGGTTTGTTTGTGCTCGTCAAATTTCAGGATAAAACCTGGGAACCAAAGGTCAGGGCTTTGTTTAATCTGCTGGCGGATGAGGGGATTGGCGGAGACCGGACGGCTGGGAAGGGACTTTTTCATCCTCCGGAATTTGATTACCTATCTATTCCTGATCTTGACGGAGCTAATGCTGTTTATGCCGCTTCTACCTATTTCCCTGCTGAAAATGAGGTTGAGGCTCTGGCCCACGGCTATTACGAGCTGGAATTAAGAAAAGGTTACATTTTTTCTCCTGCCAACAAGTCCTACCTACGCCGTTCCCTTCGCCTTTTCTCTGAAGGCTCAGTATTGCCCGGCCTCTCACGCCTAGGCACTTTGGTTGACATAACCCCTCAAATTTTTAAGGCTCATCCCGTCTACCGCTACGGTTTTATATTTCCAATTCCCTGCAAACTGGAGGCACCATGAAAGTTAAGGTAAAAGCAATTACTCCAGTCCATATTGGGTCGGGCCAATCTATTTCTCCATCGGGCTACTTTATTGACCGGGAAAGAGGAAATTTTAATTTTTTAAACATGGACGGCCTTTTCCGCGACCCGGGATTTAGCCGTTATCGGGAAGAGTTCATCAGAAAAGCTGCTACCGCCAGGTATATCGGTGAGATAATTCAGGATCATAATTTGCTTAAGAAACATATTCTTTATTCTGTACCGGCTACTTCTGAGGCCAGAAGCGGAAATCCCATTGAAGTTAAATTATTTATTAAAAGCGCGGGACGCCCTTATATTCCAGGCAGTTCTCTTAAAGGGGCCATAGTTACTGCTCTAATTTATTATGCTCTCAAAGAACTACATAGAGCACGAAGTAAGGGAGAAATAGAGAGTTTATTGATTAATGGGAGTAGAAGAAATGAGCCCAAAACTAACAATGAGCTTTTAAACCTGGCCTATAATTTTCTCAAGAAGGAAAATCAACTAACTTCAAATAGAGCCTGGAATAATGGAAACAACTTGGATTATTCCATTGGTGTTCAGGACCCTAGGTTTTTGCACCTGCTCGATGTAAGTGACAGCTCTTTTTTGAAAGCACCAGGCTCCTTAATGGTTGAGAAATGCCAGGTTGAAGGTGCTAAACGCGGCGGTCAGATCCCGGTGCTTTTTGAAACCTTAAAAGAAGGAGTTGAGACAGAATTTGAAATAAAAAGAAACAACTGTAAGCCTGATGAACGACAGATCCTGAAAATCTGTCATGATTTTTACCAGAAGGTGGCTGCCGCAGATGGGGTGAAAGTAGATTCTGCCCCATTTCTTTTAAGGCTCGGGCAAGGAGCCACAGCCTTTGGTACCTCTCTTTTAATCCTGGCTCAAGAGCTGGGAATAAGGAATTACGGTGTAAAACCGCCTCGAACCAGGAAAAGACTTATTGAAGGAAAAGAATCAAAAGTACTTGGGTTCGTTCAACTGACAGAGATTAAATAATCCTGGCCGAAAGACGGGTGCCCTTGCTGTCGCCGGGAAGGAGCCTAATCCATGGAAAAGATAGAATCATCTAAGTTAAAGATTTTAATTAGTTTTTTAGGCACGGGAAATTATCAAAAAGTTAAATACCAGCTCAATGGCCAGAGCTTTGAAAGCGATTTATCTATTCTCCCGATAAATGAATATTTTAAGCCTAATAAAATTTATATCATTGGAACCAAAGATTCTCGCTGGGAAATGGTAGCCAACCTTAATTACGAGCGCCTGGAAATACCAGCCGGAAAGTCCGCCGATGAATTCTGGCAGATGTTTGACTTATTTCGGAAGAATATAACTGTTGGTGAATCTGAAGTTGCCTTTGACATAACTCATTGCTTTCGTTCTATTCCCTTTTTTGTGGTTATTTTCATCCAGTTCATCAAATTTATGGAAAAATCTACTGAAGTCAGCCATATCTTTTACGGCATTCTTGACCAAAAGACTAATGAGAGCCAGATTATTGACCTGCGTCCGGTGTTAGACCTTCTGGATTGGATGGAAGCCATTGCGTCCTTAAAAAAGTATGGTGACCTGGATGATTTGTGTCTGTTGGTAGAAAAAACTGAAAAACAGGCAAGAAAGCAGGGTGTTAAGCAGCTGAGGTTAGCCAATCTTAAAAAAGAATTAAAGCAATTAACAGATATCACCAAAATGACCTATGTCCCACAACTCGGAGAAATATCCGAAGTATTAAAGCAACTGCTTGATGATGAAATCTTGCGTGAGGAAACGAAAATCTATTTAAGACCACTTAGTCTTCTTTTACCTGAACTTAAAGAGATGATTGGAAGATTTAAGAAACCAACAGAATGGGAAGCTCAGTTAGAGGCAGCCAAATGGTACCTGGAAAACAAAAAGCCAAGCCAGGCTTTACTGGTTTTAAGAGAAGCTATTGTGACCTTTAAATGTTTAGCTTCTGGCGTTGACCCTTATGAAAGAGAAAAGAGAGAAGAGGTAGAAAAGAAATTAGGTGAGGCAGTGAAAAGCAAGTCCCAGGATCCATTACATAAGTTATGGGATAAGGTAACACAGCTGAGGAATAAAGTTGCCCACGCTTTAATGAAAAGAAGAGAAAATATTGACCCCGACAGGTCTATAAGAAAAGTGAATGAACTTATCAGCGAAGCTGAATCTGTCATGAAGGAGCAAAAACATGGAAGTTGAAATTGATGTTTCTTCTCTTTATAGTGGTGCTGCCAAATTAAGAGAGCTGGATGAATATCTTAATAAAGTGGCCCTGTTGGCCGGCCAAGGAAACGTGGTTATTATCCATGGGGCAGGACCGATCTGGCTTTACTTAAAGATCGCTCATTTTCTTCACGGCAGAGCCCGAAAGCTTATCTACCGCTCGCCGGTCACCGGTGATATGATTATTTTTGACCACGACCCATTCTGAGTGTTAACATTAAAATAAACTATACATATGAGAATTAAGTATCAAACACTGGACTTTACTATAAGAGCTCTGGAGCCTATTCGTCTGCCGCCTTATAAAGGTTCGGCTTTTAGGGGTGGATTTGGAAATGCCTTTAAAAGGGTAGTTTGTGTTTTCCGGAAAAAAGATTGTCGGGATTGCCCGATTATTCAAGAATGTGCCTATGCCTATATTTTTGAAACGCCAGCTCCTCAGGACTCAGCTGTTTTCAACATGGATAAGTACGAAACAATTCCCCATCCCTTTATCATTGAACCGCCGGAGGAGAAGCGTCAGGACTATGAACCGGGCTCCGAAATATCTTTTGCCCTGGTGCTGATTGGTAAAGCTGTGGATTATCTTCCTTACTTTATCATGGCTTTTGAATACCTTTGTGAACTGGGTATCGGACGGGGACGCGGCAAATATGAGCTGACCAGGGTTGGAATAGAGGGAAAGCAAATTTACGAGGGAAAAAGCCGGGTGTTAAAAACAGACCTTTATAAATTTCTTGATGTTCCTGAGAACCTTTTCCAGGCAGAAGAACTTCCTGCTGATTCTGAAAGAGAAATTGTACTTGATTTGGTTACACCCGTCCGAGTTAAGTACCAGAGAGAATTTGTTTCCAGGCTGGAATTTCATATCCTGATAACTAATTTACTCAGGCGATTGGCGCTATTAAATTATTTTCATGGAGAAAACAGAAAACCTGAATGGGATCATAAAAAGATAATAGAGAAGGCTATGGCCGTCAGGTTAGAAAAGAATGAAGCAGCCTGGGTTGACTGGGAAAGGTATTCAAATAGGCAGAAAATCAGAATGAAGTTGGGCGGGTTAGCTGGCCTGGTTAGTTATAGAGGTTACGTTTCAGAGTTTATGCCACTATTGAGGGCGGGAGAAGTATTCCATGTTGGGAAAGGGACTTCATTTGGCCTGGGAAAATATAGAATTATTGAGTAATTGACATTGAACAAAGGGTTAATATGACAAAAAAAGAAACGTTTCGGAAATGTTTCTTCATTAACTCTATGAGGCATGGAAAATCTTGCCAGAGGGGCTTGTATTATGTAGATAATAAAGGAGTTATAAAGGCTCGCGGTAGGAATAGGACCTCTGAATAAGAAGGGATTGCGACTTTAGGCAAAGTTCGAATGAAACCGGGGTTGGTAGGAATAGGACCTCTGAATAAGAAGGGATTGCGACTTCAAATGAAGGGGTTTCCCGTCAAAGACAACCCGTAGGAATAGGACCTCTGAATAAGAAGGGATTGCGACCCCAAAGAGCAAAACTTTAGGAAGCCGTAAGCTCGTAGGAATAGGACCTCTGAATAAGAAGGGATTGCGACAATAACGGATGTTAATATTGATAAGAAACCTTTGGTAGGAATAGGACCTCTGAATAAGAAGGGATTGCGACCTCTGCGTCCAACACAATACCCCGCAACTTATCGGGGAGTAGGAATAGGACCTCTGAATAAGAAGGGATTGCGACTTTTTCATCCGGAGTTAAATCTTTCATTTTTTTCCTTGTAGGAATAGGACCTCTGAATAAGAAGGGATTGCGACACCCCTAATCTCAAGTTCCATAGTAAACCTCCTAAAAGTGAGTAGGAATAGGACCTCTGAATAAGAAGGGATTGCGACCACGATAGTGGCGGAGCTACTGGAAAATTCCCTCCGTAGGAATAGGACCTCTGAATAAGAAGGGATTGCGACTGTGTCTCATGTGACACTCCTATAGTGAAGTAACCGTAGGAATAGGACCTCTGAATAAGAAGGGATTGCGACCTTTGTAAATTCCAACCATCCTTTGATAATCTTTGGTAGGAATAGGACCTCTGAATAAGAAGGGATTGCGACCTCCAGGTTCATCGCCAGCCGTTCCTGGGCACGGTAGGAATAGGACCTCTGAATAAGAAGGGATTGCGACAGGGGCTGACCGTCAAAGACCACCCTGTGACGGGGTAGGAATAGGACCTCTGAATAAGAAGGGATTGCGACTGTCTTCCACGAAGGGAAGACGCACAGTGGAGAGCAGTAGGAATAGGACCTCTGAATAAGAAGGGATTGCGACCGAACACTTCCCGACAATAAGTCCTCAGGACATCGTAGGAATAGGACCTCTGAATAAGAAGGGATTGCGACTTACTGCTCCCGATTATCTTATCCTTTAATGTAGTAGGAATAGGACCTCTGAATAAGAAGGGATTGCGACACTTTTCTCTGCCTTTATTCAATATTGGGTTGGGACACCTCAAAAAGACAATATGGACAAAAACCCTATGAAGATTATTGAAATTTATAAAAGGTTGACAGAGGTACTAATTAAAAATTTTGAAATTTAATTTTGTAAAAGATTTTAAACCTTAATTTTTTTAGTTTATTTAATGTTTTGGCTGGCAAAATATAAGGCTTTTTTCTGTGAACAGCAAAAGAATAGACTTTGCGCTTGCTAGAAGGCCTGGACTGTTGTCTTAACAGCTTTGAAAGTTATTAAGATGTATTATGAGTCAATGATTCAGGACTACTTGCCTATCGAGCACCTGGTGAATTTTATGTATTTAAATAAGTAAAATTATTGCCAAGTGGTTCAGAAAAAGATAAAATCAAACCTTAAACTAAGGTTAATCAACCAGGTTAAATAAAACTCTTTCTAATCTCGTTAGTTAATCTGGCCAGGAACCAGAATTTTCACGCGGTCGAAATTTATAGCTCAAATTTCAGCAAAGAGAGCAGGCAATGATGAGAAAAGGCTGTTTGGTTTGTCTCATTTTAATGTTAACGTTATTTGGGGCTGGTCTTTCTTCTGCTGCGCAAGAAAACAGCCCGGTTAAAATCAAAGCTGTTCGGGTAGATAACGGCCCCCACCTTGATGGATTGCTCACTGACCCCGTCTGGCAAAAGGCCGTGCCTTTCTCCAGCTTCTTGATGGTGGAACCTGTGCCCGGGTCCGAGCCAACCGAGAAAACAGAACTGCGGGTCCTCTATGATGAGGGCAACCTCTACCTGGGGATTTACTGTTACGACAGCGAACCGAAAAAAATAGCGGCCAACTCCCTGGCCCATGACCAGACCGGCCGGAGCCGTGGCTGGTATGGCATGGGGCATCAAACCGCCAGCACCAGTGATGATGTGGTCAGGGTTCTGATTGACCCTTTCCTGGATAAAAGAACAGCCTATGTCTTTTACGTCAACTCCAGGGGGGCCAGGAGCGAAGGCCTGGTCTCTGGCGGCAACGCCAGCCTCAACTGGGATGGCGTCTGGGAAGCTAAAGCCAGAATTCAGGACAACGGCTGGGCGGCCGAAATCAAGATTCCTTTCAAGACCATTTCCTTCAAAAAGGACCTGCCGGCCTGGGGACTGAACGTCGAGCGTTACATCGCCCGCAAGCAGGAGACCATCAGGTTGTCTGGCATCTCCCGGGATGCCAATTTCAACAACCCCATGACCGCAGCCGAGCTGGAAGGCATCTCCGACATCAAGCAAGGGCTGGGCATCACCATCCGTCCTTACGGCCTGGTGGCTGCCCAGAATGACCGCCTGCCGGATAATAAATATAACTTCAAGACTCAGGGCGGGGTGGACATCTATAAGAACCTCACTCCTAACCTGGTGGCGGCCCTGACCTACAACACCGATTTTGCTGAAACCGAAGCGGACGAACGCCGCATCAACCTGACCCGCTTCCCGCTATTCTTCCCGGAAAAGCGGATGTTTTTCCTGGAAGGTTCAGAGACCTTTAATTTCAGCTCGAGCGTTAGCTTCTTTCCGTTTTTCAGTCGCCGGATCGGACTTTACCAGGGTCAGCAGGTACCCATCAATTTCGGGGCCAAGCTTTACGGCAAGGTGGGCAAATTCAACCTGTCGATGATGGATATGGAAACCAGGACCTTTGACCCACTGCCGCGCAGCAACATGTTTGCCGGGCGGGTCACCTATGATTTTCTGGAGGAGAGCAAAATCGGGGTTATCGTCACCAACGGCAGCCCGACCGGTGACCGCAACACCCTGGTCGGTTTTGACATAAATTATGCCAGCTCCCGTTTTGCTGGCAACAAGAATATCTGGTTAGCCGGCTGGGCCGTCTATAACTGGAACGACCGGGAAGGCCGCCATCACGGCTTCGGGCTGCGGGCCAATTATCCCAACGACCTGGTTGGCGTTGAATCCACCTATGCTTACTACGGCGAGGCCCTCGACCCCGGGCTGGGTTACATGATGCGGCAGGGAATCCAGACTTTTTACCTCAAGCTGTCTTATAACCCGCGGCCAAGCCGGGGCTGGCTGGACAGAGCTGTCAGGCAGTTCTTTTTTGAAGCCAGCGGTGATTTTTACTGGAAGCTGGATGGCACCCTGGAAACCAGTCGCCTGACTTTTGAACCCCTGAGCTTCAGAACCGAAAGTGGAGAGAATTTTAACGCTTCCGTCGTGGTTAACCATGACGTGCTGCCCTACGACTTTGAAGTGGCCGAAGGCGTGGTCCTGCCAGCCGGGCCTTATGATTTTACCAACCTGCGTCTGAGCTTTAACACCGCTACCTACCGTCCTTTATCTTTTGACCTGAATTACACGGTCGGGGGCTTTTATTCCGGTCACTACGGCGATTTCAACGCCGGGTTGACCTACCATTTCCGGGGCAACCTGGACCTGTCGTTCAACACCAATCTGGTGCGGGGGACACTGCCCCAGGGCCAGATCAACGAAAATGTTTATCAGCTGAAGCTGGACTTCTATTTTTCCCCGGACCTGGGCTTCATGAATTATATCCAGTACGACAGTGTTTCCAGACTGCTGGGCTGGAGTGCCCGCTTCCGCTGGGAAATAAAGCCAGGCAATTTTATCTACCTGATTTATAATTCCAACTGGGAGAGGCGCTGGGACCCGGCCAGCCGCTTTTATGCGGTCGGCGACCGCGGGGTGTTCAAGATTACCCTGTCCATCAGGCCATAGACCAGATATCTTTTTCCAGAAGCAAAATTAACCAGGATTTGAACAGCCGACAAACTCAGGGGCTGACCATCACTAAAAGTTAAGGCTGTTTCATGGTTCATTTCTGGACCTGGCCCAAGCCAAAAGAAGGCTGGTAATGACTGATTCCTTCATTGGAGCTGCAAGTAGAATTTACCCGTCATAAAAAGAAATTATGAATTTTACCCAGCTCGACTCAGATATATATATTTAGCTTTTTTAGCCTTCTTGGCTTTAGCTGCCATTTCGGCTTTGCTCTTGGGCCTCAGGGTGGGGGACTGAGCCCGCTACCGACCCCGCAGACGGCCCTACTGCCGCTGATACTCGCCAGCTTCGAGCCACCGCTTCCAGCTACCATCCCCGCTGCCCTGGAAAGCTGGCCTCCCAGTGCTTAGCCTCATAATAGACAGTGAGAGTCTGAACCGCAACCGCCTCAGCTCCCTCCAGAGCTGTTGGCGGTGCTTTAAGAAGCTCCGCGGTCACTTCTATCGCCTTATTACAAGTATTCTTCTCATCCAGCTTCTTTAATCCACATAGATGCACTTATAATGATAAAGAATCGTGGCGCAATGATTGGTCTTAACATAGAGGGTGGCCTTTCCGTTTTTGGTCGGGGGCGGGAACTTACCGGATAAGACTACTGTGTCGTTTCTTTTAACATATTTACCATTGACGCCGCTGACTCCAGCAAACCAGATATTGGGATTATCTGATTTTTTAAATGGCAGCCCTGGCAAGAAACCGGCTTCTATAGTTCCGCCCATGTTATTGAATTGACCATTCCATTTATAATCATCTATATTAATACTCACAGAGATTTTCACGGTCTGTCCAGCGTAGATGAGTTGTTCCGGCTCGGTAAAGGAAAAAGAGAGCCGAAATTCCTCGTCATTATCAAATCGTCTGTAGGTTCCGCTTCCCCTGGTTAGAGTGTATTGTTCACCACTGTTATCCGGACATTTTTGTACATCAACTGAGGTTAGCTCCCAGTAGGACCCCTCTCTGACAACCCGAGGCTCAGCGGCCGGGCGCTCTAAAGTCAGTTCTACCCATTCATAGTTGTAAGAGGCGACTCCAGCCCCATCGCAATAAACATAGAGAATACGCCTGGCCCCTGGAGTGCCCGGAGGAAACTTACCGGAGACACTTCTGGCTTCACTCCGATCGAGAATATCACCCTTAAAGCTGGAAACGCGGGCCTCAGCTCTATCGTCGGCATCTCGCAATAACTCCCCCTCTTCGAAGCCGGCGATGATCATGTCGGACAAATCATTCGGTTGCTCACTGTACCAGGCGTAGTCGACTATCTTGATGCTGAGGGTGAGATTAACACTCTCTCCGGCCCTGTACCGATCTTTTGGCAGAGTCCAGGAATAGGATGTCCCGAACGCTCCGTTACCCCTGGGTGTCGGATAGGTCACTGAGTACGAACCGCCGCCGTTAAAGAGCGTTGTTGTTTCGCTCAGGCTGTTCGGGCGTTTCTTAATATCAACGGAGGCGAGTTTCCAGTAGCCTTCTACAGTTATCAAAGGCCCGACGTTCTCTGGCCTAGCATAACTTTCTCCGAAAAACATCAAAAGAATGATTGGAAGTACCAAAAAAACCAATAGGTTTTTCATGAAAATCTCCTTGGACCAGGATTGATTATTTTTTGGCTTTCTGCTGCCTGGGGATGCACATAAAATAAAACTAAAAGCAGAAAATCCAGAGGCGATTCTAAGGTGAGAAGTCATTGACCAGATTTCCCCCTCTTTTGCTTTTGAGAATACATTTTAATAAAGAGGGGTGTCAAGAAAATAATTTCTAACAGGGAAAAATTAGAGAAGGAAATCAGGAAATTATCAAGCAAACAGCAAGTCGGGCAGGGATTGAAGCTAAAAAGAAAAATTTAGCCGGTTGGCCTTTTCCTGTAAGCAACTGCTTTAATTCCTACTAAATAAATAGGAATTGTCCTGACTTCAATCTGGCTGAAAGCCCGGTTCTGTTCCGCCCGACTCTAAGTGCCAGAAGGGCAGCCAGAGAAGGCCGGTCCAGCGGACGGCAATATCCTTTTTCTTTGGTCTCAGGGTTAGGGGCTGAAGCGGCTCGTGCTCCGGGTCGTAGAGGCTGGCAATGTGGTCGGCTTCTCTTTCCAGCTCTTGTTCCATGTCTTCCAGCCGCTCTCTGGCCAGGTCTAATTGCTCCTGGGCTCTTTTTATGTCCAGCTTTTCGTAATAGGCCCGGCTGGCGCTGCGGGCGGTGGTGGTGGCCCGGCCCACCTGGTAGGACTTGCGACCCAGGATAGCCCCAAAAATGGTGGCCCCCATGGAGATAGCACTCTGGGCTACCTTTTCCTTGTACTGGGCTTCTTCTTTCTGCAGGCGCTGCTGGGCGGTCAGGTACTGCCTTTCCAGGGTGGCAATCTTAGCAGCGTATTTCTGGCGAAGCCGGCTAACCGCTTCGTCCCGTTTTTCCCGGGCCAGCTGGCTCAGCCGCAGGCGGAAATCACGCTCCGATTCTCCAGGTTGGGAGATGGCCTGGAAGGTATTACTTTTCCAGAGAGTCAGCTGATAACTTCTGGTCAGATAATCCAGGTAATCGTTTTCGGCCGATTTCAATAAAGACAAAGAGCGCGCTGGCAGCGCCAGGAAGTTGGCTCCGGTTCTCGCTTGCCGTTCCAGCTCTTCCGGTTTATAAGGGCAGGGACTGGCTTTGTCCCAGAGGAGCCCGATGATTTCTTCAGAGAGTTCCAGGTAATGAGCTACTTCGGAAACCTGGGACAGGCCGAGTCGGTTGTCAACTATGGCCACCTGAGCGAAAACAGCAATGGCTGGATGGTAGGTGAGCTGGCCGGGTGAGGCTGGCCGGGTCTTGAGCGGCAGGTAAAGTTCTTGAACCCCAGGGGGCAGCGAAGGTTTCAGGTTGCTGACTGCGGCCGTCGAACTGATAACAGTTCTGGCCGGGGTTGGTCCGGGAGCCGGCCGGGAAACCGCAGCCTGAGTTTTCCTGAGCTTCATGACTTCCATGATCTGCTGTCGGGTCAGCGGCCCGCGCAGATAGGACAGCGCCCATCTGGAGCTCATCAACACCGGCCGGTCTTCATGCACGTTGTGCATCAGAAAGATTCTCTTTTTTAAGCTGCTTATCTGCTCTGACACTTTCTTCAGGTCTATGTTTCCAGCCACGCTGCTTAATCCTTCCAGCAGCCGGTCTTTGTCGCGTTCGGTTTGCAGCCGTCCGATAAACCAGGTGCCGGCGTTGGCCAGGCCCTTGTAATCAAGGTCCACCGGGTTTTGAGTGGTCAGGACCAGCCCCAATCCGAAAGCCCGGGCCTGCTTGAGCAGCGTCAGCAGCGGTCTCTTGGCCGGCGGCTCGCTGATGGGCGGGAAAAAACCAAAAATCTCGTCCATGTAAAACAGAGCCCGGAGGGAAGAAGTGCCCGGCTGCTGCCGCACCCAGCCCAGGAGCTGGTTCAGGAGGATGGTTACAAAGAACATTCTCTGGGCCTCAGGTAGATGAGCGATGGAAATTATGCTGAGCCGGGGTTTCCCGGCAGGGGTATAAAGAAGGGTGCCGATATCCAGGGGGTCTCCGGTCAGCCACAGGTCAAACCCGGGGGCAGCCAGCAAATTGTTTAGCATCATAGCCAGCTTGAAGCGGTCCTGGGCCGGGTAGAAGGAGTCCAGCTCAAAAACGCCGATGCGTTTGAGGGGCGGGTTCTGAATTTGCTGGATAAGTGAAGCCAGGTCTAAACTCTGGCCGCTGCTCCAGGCTGCCTGGAACAGGTTGGAAATAAGGATGTGCTCGCGGCTCTGCAGGGGGTCAGCCTGAACCCCTAACAGCCCCAGGAGTCCGGAAACGGTAGTCGAAACTTTTTCGGCCAGCAATTCGCTATCTTCCAGGAGAGCGGCGGGCGGGGCTTCGAATGATTTCAAGATGGAAAGCGGGAGGCCAGCGTTGCTGCCCGGGGTGTAGATGGCTAAATCGGCAGTGTCCAGAAGCTTCTTGATCCGGGAAGCATCCTGCTCCCATTCAGCCAATCCTTTTTTCCACAATTCAGCCTGCTGGCGGGCGTAGTCGTCGGGGGAAAGACCTTTCTGGGCGGCTTCGTCCTCATTAATCCAGGGCCGAAAATCTTCCGGCCGGAGTTCCGGGAAGAGCAGCATCAGGTTGGTCAGGTCGCCTTTGGGATCAACGATGATGGCCGGGACGCCGTCAAGACCAGCTTCCTCCAGCAGTCCGATGCACAACCCGGTTTTCCCGCTTCCGGTCATGCCGACGCAGACAGCGTGAGTAACCAGGTCTTTAGAGTCATAGAGCAGGTAATCCGGTTTTACCGACATAGTTTCCGGGTCGACTTCCTTACCCAGATAAAAAAGCCCGAGCTTTTCATAGATGGGTATCATGGCCTGACTCCTTTCTGCCGATTCCTGGTCTCTTAATCTTCGTTATCTGAACTTATTATAAGCTATCTTGACGGGGAGTTAAAAAATTAATTTTTATCTTCAAAATGTGAACAGATAAGAACCTGGGGGGTGCTCTTTTTTGCTATTTTCCAGAACAAAACCCGAGACCCACCGCCGGCCCTTCCGAAAATCACCCGCAGGGGGGGAATCTGATTAGCCCCGCAAATCATCCTGGCCGGGCATGACGGGTTGAATCTCGGTACTTAGAATGGAAAAAGGCGAAAAGACTTTTAGGGCAAAAATGGGCGCAAAAAAAAATAGCCTGGGCTCTGACCGGGCTTCAAGTCCAGGAGGTCAGAATATGAGGGAAGGAGTTTTCCTGATTTATGGGTACTGAGGTCGTTCCTGGGTCCGGTTCGGCCGGGGCTGGTCAATCAACGGGATTGGAGAGGGAGCGGGGCCTGCTTGATTTTTTAAAAATTCTGCGTCTGACCTTCAAGATGGCCAGCATCTATCATCAGGATCACCCGACCTTTAAGCGAACGGTCGAGGAGCTGATGACCAGCCTGGAAGGTGTTTTACAGTTCAGCAGCCCGCTTCTCATCGGGTTCAGTCCCAATTCCCTGCTGAACTTAATAGAATAACGACCGGCAGCTTGATTTTAGCCAGAAGTTGGAACTTCCTATCATCAGGGCTCTTGACCCCCGCGGCGAGGGCAAAAAATACTTGAAATACCCGAAGAGAGCTGCTCCGGCTGCAACTCCGTTTTAAGAAGGGGACACCTGCAGGTGTCCCCTCCTGGTCATCACTTTATTTTGCCCTTGATCAGGGCGGCCGTGGGCCGGGTGGCCATGACGCTGGGCTTGACTTCCTTGACCATACCCTTTTTCAGCATGTTGATAGTAGCCATGATTTCAGGCAGATAATCATTTTCAATCAGACCTATGGCTGCCTGGAAAGCGCCCTGGAGCAGAGCGGTCAAGGTGGCCTCGTCCGGCAGGGGCAGGCCGACTGCGGTCAAATACACGGCGGCCAGGTTCTTGAATTCGGCGATGACATTTTCCAGAATTGTGGCTTCGTCCTGCTGTAGCAGCCAGCCGTAGGCGATGCAGGAAGTTCTGAAATTGTTTTCTTCGGTGCGGATTAACTGTTCAGCTGCGGCCAATGAATCAAGAGGAGCCGCGGTGGTTTGCGAAAAATCATAAAGATCCTTAGCATAGGCCCTGACCATCAGGTTCTGCATGTTAGTTTTTGGCCTGGCGGCAATCTGGATAATCTTAGAACCCAGAGTGCGGTCGTAGCGGACCAGAACTATATCGCCGGCTGCCTCAACAATGTTATGGCAGATTTCCAGAGCAATGGCCGGATAATCTTTGAGCAGATTGTAGTAATCAGGAGAAACACTCTTCAGGTAGTCATCCAGCATTTTAGCCTTGGTGATGACATAGCCTTCATTCGGGTCCAGGGTGAGCGAAGCATGGTGGGCGGTGGAATCAGCTCCCCAGGTATCGTTGTGGCTTATAAACCCATAGGAGCTGGCTTTTTCATAGCCGTATTTTACGGCATATTGAATTTTCAGGAAGTAATGATGGGTCTGGTCGTAAAGGAAATCGCGATATAGAATGCCGGGAGGAGTGAACATATAATTAAAGGCATCCGGAGCCATGGCCCCGTACATCTCTTCGATGTCGTAGGGACCGTTAGCCTTTTTCAGGTGGTGGGCGATGAAAGCGTGTGTTCCCCTTTCCCAGGCACTGGCCGAAACCGAGATAACTGCCAGCAGCAAGCTCAGAGAAACCAACAAAACAATGGCTTTTTTCATGGGTATCCTCCTCTTTTTAAGGTGCGGGTTCCCTTCTACCCCGCTTAATTATAATGTATATTCCCCCGGGCCAGGCTTGTCAAGTAACAATATAAAGTTAAAGTTGCTCCGTAAAAATCAAAATTAGACATCGGGGGTAAGGATGAGAGCGGGAACCTGGCTACTAACCGGCTGTTTTCCTGTATATGTAACTTTGGATAAAGGGTAAAGATATGGGGCACCTTTCCGGGCTGGTATTTTACTTCCAGAGGCAGGAAAGGGACAAAAAAGGGACACCTTAAAGTGTCTTCCCTTGGCCGGCGTCAGTTAGCTGCGTCTTAAATCATAATGAATTTTTTTCAAAAACTATCTTTCCGTCCACTATGGTCATAACAACTTCAGTTTTTAAGATTTCCTCAGGGGGTATGGTCATAAGGTTGCGGTCGAAAATAGTAATGTCAGCCAGCTTTCCTTTCCTGAGTGAGCCCCGGATGTCAGCTTCAAAAGCCGCATAGGCATTGTTTATAGTGTAGGCTTTGAGACAGTCTTCAACTGAAATTCTCTGCTCAGGAAACCAGCCGCCTTCTGGTTGCCCGGTCAATGTCTTTCTGGTGACCGCAGCATAAATAAGGTATTTCGGGTGCATATGGTATTCAGCGGCGCTGGTCCCGGGCCAGTCTGACCCGAAACTGAGAATGGCTCCGTTTTCCAGAAGCGACCTGAAAGCATAAGCTCCCCGGCATCTTTCGTAGCCAATCCTTTCTTCCATCCAGCGCATGTCGTCTGAAATGTGGTAAGGATTAACTTCGGCAATAACGTTTAGAGCTTTAAATCTTGGAAAATCCTGAGGTCTTATGACCTGGGCATGGATTACCCGAAATCCGGTAAGGTCCACTCCTTCACTCTTAAGCCGTTCATAGAGGTCCAGCATCTCTGCCACTCCCCGGTCGCCGATGGCATGGACATTGGGAACAAAACCGGCTTCCAGACCGGTTTTAATCAGCCGGTACATCTTTTCCATGTTCCCAACCTTGAGCTCCGGGTCGTCGGAAGTATGATGGCGCCAGTGACCGTAATTGCCGGGCTGGTCGTTGTATGGCTCAAAGAATAAAGCGCCGTGAGTCCCCATAATGCCGTCAATGTACCCTTTAAGGGCTCCATACCGCAGCCAGCTATCCTTCTGTTTAGTTTTGGGGTGAAGTCCCATGGTCAGGCCCTGCTCTTTAAGCCTGGCTCCGAGAGAAAGGTCCGGTCTTAACCATACCCGGCAGGTGAGCTCTCCGTTCTCCTGCAGTTTCACAAAGCGCTCTATCTGGTCCGGGGTGGCGATATCGTGGATTTCGACAATCCCGGCTTCTCTCAGGGCTTTGAGGGCGGCCCGGTTTTCATTCAAAAGGCGAGTTTCAGATTTTGGTCTTCTGGCCTGGGTTAAGGCCTGAAAAGCCGGTGTCCCGCGAAAAACGATGCCGGTCGGCTGGCCTTTTTCATCAAGCTCCAGTCCTTTGAGCAATTTTCTGTCGAGCCCGACAACCTTGAGGGCCGCAGTGTTGGCCAGCCACTCCTGGTAATCATAACGGCAAACAAAAACCGGGTTCTCAGGTGTCAGGTCGTCTATCATCCGACGGTGAGGCCGCCAGGGTTCTTTCTTTTTAGGCGATGTGGTCGGCCCGGCTTCCCCCGGGGCCCATTGTTCATAAGCACCCCAGAGGCCTCCGGTAATCCATTCTCCTTTTTCCAGCAGTCTGACTACCCGGTCAATCTCCTTTCTGAGGTCCTGTTCGTCGGAGACTTTCATCAGATTAGCATCGTTGATTAAAGCTCCAGCCTGGTTAAAATGTACATGGGCGTCTATTATTCCCGGGGTGACGAATGCTTGCTTAAGGTCTATCACTCTGGTATTCGGCCCACGGTATTTAAGAGCCTGGGGGTCTTTCTGACAAACATCAATTATCTTGTTGCCTTTGATTACGAGAGCAGAGGCTTGCGGTAAGTCGGACTCCATGGTGAAGATATCTCCGTTGAGCAAAATAAGGTCAGCTACCTCCCGTTTTCTGGAACAGTCCAGACCGAAGATTAATAAAACAAGCATCAGGATAAGAGTCCCGGCCTTTAAGATTTTTGAAAATTTTCCGGCTCTTCTCATTTTTTCTCCAATCATAAAGTTATCCGAATTCATCCTTAGCTTTTAAGGAAAATGACAGCAGATTATTTTATTACAGATTTCCACTGCCCTTTCAATTAAAAAATTAAGGGCAGAGCTGATAGAAAAAACTTAAGCCGTCAGAAGGGATTTTCAGTCGGATAGGGAAGCCTGGCCGGTTGATTGTAATAGATTTCTCTTAGCCCAAGCATTCTCAGCAGAGAGTACAGGGTTTTTCCAGCGTGCTTGAAGCCAACAGCCGTGTGATGGGGAAATCTCTTCTCAATCAGCACATGCCGGTAGAAGCGGCCCATTTCCCTGATGCCAAAAACCCCGATACTGCCGAAGGATTGAGGTTCTACGTCCAGAACTTCACCCTGAGCCAGGTAAGAACGAAGTTCAGTTTCGGCTGTTCCCTGAAGCCGGAAAATGGTTATTTCTCCAGGTTTTATTCTACCTTCAAGAGTGCCCCGGGTTATCTCGGGTTCTTTTCCCGGCTCCATCAGCCGGTGCATGATTAACTGATATTTAATAGCCGGGTTGAGCAGACAGCAGGAAGCGGTATTGCCGCAGTGAAAGCCCATAAACAGGTCGGTTGGCTTATAATCACCTATCTTCTGGCGATTTTTTTCATACATATCAACCGGGACGGTGTTGTTGATGTCTAACAGGGTGGCTGGAAGCTCGGTGGCGCAAGTCAGAAGATATTCGCTCAGGGCTCCGTAAATATCAACCTCGCAGGCCACCGGGATGCCCCTGGCCGCCAGCCGCGAATTCACGTAGCAGGGGACAAAACCAAAATAGGCTTCAAAAGCCGGCCAGCACTTGTTGGCAAATACTCCGTATTTGGAAGCGCCCAGGTTCTTTTCCATGAACTTCAGGAGAGCCACTTCATACTGAGCCAGCTTTTCTAAGAGTTCCGGGTAGGTATTTCCAGCCCCCAGTTCCTTAGCCATGTCAGCAGCCACGGCCTTGACCTCAGGTGAACTAGCTGTTTTCCGGAAGATATCATAAAGATCGAGCTCTGAATTTTCCATTACTTCCACCCCCAGGTCAAAGAGCGGTTTTATAGGGGCGTTACAGGCGTAGAAATCCTGGGGACGCGGTCCGAAGCCAAATATCTTCAGACCCTTCAGTCCCAGCCAGGTTCGGGCCACCGGCACAAATTCTTCAATCATCCTGGCTACTTCAGCGGCCGTTCCTACCGGATAGTCGGGAATATGCACTTTGAGCTGGCGCAAGCCAGCGTTGTAGGAGGTGTTAAGCAATCCACAGTAGGCATCTCCCCGGCCGTCATAGAGGTCGACACTCGTTTCTTCAGCGGCGGCTGCCATCATAATTGGGCCCTGGAACTTCTGAGCTAATATTGTAGTTGGTCCTTCCGGGCCAAAGTTTCCCAGAAAAATAGCCAGGGCATTAACTTTTTTTTCTTCAATTTCCTTAAGCGCCTTAAGCACATCGTTTTCGTTCTCAATAATGGTCTGAAGCTCAGCAACTGGAAGATTATGCTTCTGGCATTCAGCAGCTACGGCCTGTCTTCTTCTTCTGGAAAGTTCCAGAGGGAAGCAATCGCGGCTTACAGCTATTAATCCGATTTTAACCCTGGGAAGATTTTTAAGTTCGGTCATTTCATCTCTCCTTTCTCTGTCCGTAATAGGCTTTGGGCCCGTGTTTTCTTTCGAAATGTTTTTTAAGCAAGTAATCTTTCAAGTTTTTAGCCTGCGGGTTTATCAGTCTGGTCAGAAGAGCGGTCTTGGCGATTTTTTCCAGAGCCAGCAGGTTATCAACCGCTTCCCGGGCTGATTTTCCCCAGGCAAAAGGGCCGTGACCGGCTACCAGACAGGCAGGATAGTGGGCCGGGTCAAGCAGCCTGAGCTTTTCCACTATGACTTTACCGGTGTTGAGTTCGTATTCACCAACCACTTCTTCTTCGGTTAGTTCCCTGGTCACCGGTATGGCTCCCGGGGCGAAGTCGGCCTGGGTGGTTCCAAGACAGGGAATCTCCATTGCAGCCTGGGCGAAGGCGGTGGCGTATTCGCTGTGGGCGTGAGCTATCCCGCCTATGGCCGGGAAAGAAGTATAAAGATGAAGATGAGTCGGGGTGTCGGATGAAGGCTGAAGCCGTCCTTCAACCTGCTGGCCGTTCAGGTCAAGCACCACCATGTCGTCTGCTGTCATTTGCTCATAGGCAACACCGCTGGGCTTTATGGCCATCACTCCTTTCTCCCGGTCAACCTCGCTGACATTGCCAAAAGTCAGGATGACCAGACCGTATTCTACCAGCTTTAAGTTGGCTTCATACACCCTTTTCTTCAATTCTTCATACATGGCTTTTCCTTTATAATTTATATTGACCAGACCAGACAGGGGTTAGCAGCTGATTCCCTCTGGTCCGGCCTTTCCGGTTTCTTTGGAGGCTTCCGTCAGAGGGTTGTAACCAGCAATAAGTTTTATTTCTACCCACCGTTTTTCCACCCATTTTTTTACTGCCTGTTCTGACCAGACTAAAGTTTTCCCTCTCCTTGAGTAATATATGAATAATTATTCATATAATCCTGCCATCTTCCTTACCGTTTTTTCTTTCTGCTGGCCTGGCTCAGCTGTCGGGCTTTTTCCAGCTGACGGTCGCGGAGGTCAAGAAGCTTCTTCATCAGATGATACAGGTTACCGCTCCAGTTACGGGTGCCGAAGGCATCATGGAGCTCCCGGTATAAGGGATAAAGTTCCTGATAGACCTTGTGATGTTCAGGTCGGGGCCTGTAAGAGGTGGGTTTTACCCCGCACATGGCTGCCTGAGCCTCTTCGAACCGGTCGTAGCCGCCGGCAGCTTTCCCGGCCACCACCGCCCCGGCCATGGCTGCTCCCAGAGCGCAGGTCTGGGAGGACCGGGCCACCTTCATCTCCAGACCGAAAACATCGGCGTAAATCTGCATCACCAGGGGATTTTTCTCAGCAATTCCGCCGCAATTTATAACTTCATTTATCTCAACCCCATATTCCTTGAAGCGCTTGATGATGGTCAGGGCTCCGAAGGCTGTGCCTTCAATCAAAGCCAGGTATATTTCCTCCGGCCTGGTGTGAAGGGTAAGCCCTATAAGCAGTCCGGTCAGTCTCTGATCCACCAGGATAGTGCGGTTACCGTTGTTCCAGTCGAGAGCCAGCAGTCCGGATTCTCCGGGTAGCAGAGCGGCGGCTTTTCGAGTCAGCTCTTCATGACTGCCTTTTTTCGCTCCGCCGGGCTGGATGTAATTCACGAACCAGTTGAAAATATCACCCACGGCCGATTGCCCGGCTTCCAAACCGAAATACCCCGGCAGAACCGAGCCGTCCACGATGCCGCACAGGCCGGGAATGTCCGCCAGAGGCCGGTCGTTAGGCCAGACGCAGATGTCGCAGGTGCTGGTGCCGATGATCTTAACAAACTTTCCTGGGGCCACTCCAGCCCCGACTGCTCCCAGATGAGCATCAAAAGCACCTACAGCCACCGGGATACCAGGCTCGAGCCCGAGCATTTTTGCCCAGGAACCGGTCAGGTAGCCAGCCACCTGGTCGGAAGTATAGGTCTTATCGTAAAGCCTGTCTCTCAGCTCTCCGAGCTTCGGGTCCAGACGGCTCAGAAAGTCTTTAGCTGGAAGGCCTCCCCAGGCCTCATTAAACATGGCTTTGTGTCCAGCTGCGCAGCGGCTCCTTTTCATTTTTGCCGGTGACAGGCTGCCAGTGATAATAGCCGGGATGAAATCGACACATTCCACCCAGGTGTAAGCCGCCTCGAAGACTTTTGGGTCCACTCTTAGGCAATGGAGAATCTTGCTGAAAAACCATTCGGAGGAATAAACCCCGCCGCACTTAGCTAGATATTCTGGATGTTCTTTGGCCGCCAGCTCGGTGATTTCCTGGGCCTCGGCAAAGGCAGTGTGGTCTTTCCACAACCAGGCCTGAGCATTCAGGCTCTTTTTGAATTCATCATGGAAAGCCAGGGGAAGTCCATTTCTGTCTGCCGGCAGGGGAGTTGAACCGGTGGTATCCACTCCGATGCCGACCACCTGCTCCGGGGAAAAATCTTTCTTAGCTTTCCCGGCCCGGCTCAACACCTGGCGGACCACTTTGACCATGGCTTCCAGGTAATCAGCCGGGTTCTGCCGGGCCAGGTTGGGGTCCTTGGGGTCAAGCAGGATGCCCGCCTCGCCCGACGGGTAATTGACCACGGCGGTGCCGATTTCTTCCCCGCTGCCGGTGTCCACCAGCAGGGCTCTGACCGAATTGGTACCGAAATCGAGTCCCAGACTGTAGGTTTTCAACTTCCTCTTCATCTTGCTTCCTCCATTGTTTTTAATTTTAATGCAGACCGCTGTTTTTTAGAAAGTAAAATTTTATCGGGGCCCGGCCTTTTCGGGTTTTTTCGAAATGAAATAAAGTTCTTGACATGGCTTTCCCTTTCATTATATAAGAATTATGCGTTAACGTTAACGCTTTTAAAAATTTATTTATTTTTTTTCGCGAGTGTTAACGTTAACGCATAAAACGGCGATGAGCGACAGGTTGAATTTTAACTGCTGCCGGAGAGGAATCGGCAGACGCCAACCCGCCCCAGAAGTCCGTTCGGGTCGTGTCCGGACGGGTTCATTAGCCCTTGCTTCAGGCGGTTCCGGTCCAACCGGCTACAGTGAAATAAAAAATCTTAAAAGGAGGATTTGATGTCCAAAGCCAGGTCTTGCTTACTGTTCGCTATGATCTTCCTGCTGACCCTGTCTGTCCTCCAGGCCCAGATCACCCGCCAGACGGGAACGGTGCGGGGGGTGATTAAGGATGCTGACGGCCTGCCCCTGCCCGGCGTTACCATCAGTCTGGCCGGGCCCAGTATGATGGGTAAAGCGACCGACATCAGCCAGGAAGATGGCACCTTCAGGTTGCCGGCGGTTCCCCCGGGCAACTATACCCTGACCGCCGAACTTCAGGGGTTCAAGACCATGACCCTGAATGAGGTAATAGTCAGGGTTGGGCTGACAGTGACTCTTGATATCAAGATGGAACCGGCGGTGGTTGAGGAACAGGTGACCGTCGTGGCCCGGGCGCCCGAAATCGACGTCCAGAAGACCAAGGTCACTACAGCCGTAACCTCTGAAGTTATTGCCAGGCTGCCCTTGAACCGGAGCCTGACCAGTGTCATGAACCTGGTGCCTTCAACCGTCGGCACCATCGCCACCTATTCCGGGAGCATTCACGGCACCGACTGGAACGGCGTGACCTACGAGGTTGACGGCATCAACGCCAACTGCCCGACTACCGGCGGGGCCTTCGGAACACCGCAGTTTGACGCTATCGAAGAAATTGAAGTCATGACCGGCGCCATCCCGGCCCAGGTGGGCACGACCGGCGGAGCTTTCGTCAACATTGTAACCAAGTCGGGCGGAAATAACTTTTCCGGCCAGGCCCAGGCCTACTACACCAATAAGCATCTGGCTCAGGTTCTCTTTCCCGATGAACAGCTCAGGTCAATGCAGATTGGCAAACCCAGTTTCAGTCTTTACGACGTGGATACCTCGGCCATGCTGGGTGGTCCGATCATCAAAGATAAGATCTGGTTCTTTACCGACGTGGCTTTCACCAAGTCCAGCAACTGGGCTCCCTTCCGGCCGACGACCATCCTCGGCACCTTCTACGATCAGTATAAGGTGCCCAACCAGAACATCAGGGGCAACCTCAAGTTGACCACCGAATTCTCCAAAAAACTGAGATTCTATACCTACTTCTCCCTCAGCCAGAGCCAGAGAATGTTCGAGGCCTGGTCCAACAAGACCGAGGACAGCACCTTTGACGCCAAGCCCACCCAGTACGTTGGAACGGCCAACCTGACCTGGATTCCCAGCAGCGATTCGTTCATTGATTTCCGGCTTAATATCAACCACCTGGATTATCCCATCACGGCCAGGAACGGCTCCGACAAGATCGGCTACACCGACGGCTACACCGGATATATCTGGAACGGTATTCAGAGCTGGGAAAGCTTCATCATCCGCCACACCAACCAGGCTTCGGTCAGGGCCACCCATTTTGCCGATAACGTTCTGGGTGGTGACCATGAGCTGGGAGCCGGAGTGGAATTTCAGTTTGGCTGGGACCGATATTCCTACGCCAGGCAGCAACCCATGGAGTGGTATTACTACAACGGCAACCCCTACTACTGGCGCGGTTACTTCGGCGTTGATCAGCCGACCATCTACGGAGATGGCCGCCTGTCGTTTACCAACTGCGGTCCGGGAAAAGGAGATAGCGTTACCGACCTCTACGAGTACAGGATAGGCGCTTATTTACAGGATAACTTCACCATCAAGAACCGCCTGACTTTCAACCTCGGTTTGAGAATCGACTCCTACAACGGCTGGAGCGGTAAAGGTCGGTCGACTGGAACCACCGGCCTGTCCTACGAGATCGGGGAGGTCCTGGCGCAGGACCTCGGGTTCAACCCATACGGTGGCTTTGAGGTCGACGGGATTAAAGACGTCCTGGTCTTCACCAGCCTGTCTCCCCGGCTGGGTGTAAGCTACGACCTGTTCGGCAACGGCCGGACGGCCCTGAAACTCTCCTTCGCCAGGTACTCAGAGCAGGTACCGGTGATGTGGTTCTCCGAGGTGCTGCCGGCGGTCCTGGGCCAGTATGAGTTCAACTGGTGGGACCTCAACGAAAACGGCCAGCCTGATTCGCCGGGAACGGATTACTACGAGTACAGATGGGGTTTGGGCGATTTCAAACTCCCCGACATTGAGTATCTGAGTAGAATGGTCGACCCCAGCCTCCACGCTCCTGTCCACAATGAATTCACCGCCGGGATTGAGCACCAGCTGTTCAAGGACTTCGCCGTCAAGTTGACATACCTGCACAAGAAGAAAACCGATCTGTTCGGCTGGGGCAAGTACGACCTGGAAAGCGGCCGCTACTGGTACAAGCTTGACCAGGCTCCGGACTGGTATGTACCCTTTACTACCATCGTCCCGGCTTACGGCGGCTTCCCGGAACAGCAAGTGACTGTCTATTTCATGAGCGAGGATTCCCCCTATGAATCGATGGTCTATATCAAGACCAACCTTCCCGAGCAGTTTGTTAAGTACGACGGCCTGGAACTGGCCTTTGATAAGAGATTTTCACATGGCTGGTCGCTGGGCGGTTCCCTCACGCTTTCCAGGACCACTTCTCAGTCCTGCGGCGACAGCCCGAATGAATTTATCAACACCCCGGGCCGCGACAGCTACGACGTGCCTTTCATGTTCAAGCTCTATGGCACTTTCAACCTGCCCTACGGCTTCATCGCTTCCTTTTTCATGAATTACCGGGTCGGCTATCCCTGGGGCCGCAGCGTGGAAATTGTGCCGCCCGAAGATTGGGCCTCAGCCAACAACGTCGTTCCCTGGTCGGTCTGGGTTATGCTGGAACCCAACGGCACCAGGAGAGAGCAGGATTTCACCAATGTCGACTTTCACCTGGAGAAGGAATTCAAGCTTCCCTATGGTACCATCGGGGCTTTCATTGATATCTACAACCTTTTCGGCAACAAATATGTCAACTACGGGCTGAACCCAATCAGCACCTGGTTCCCCGAGGAAGAAGGGACCAGCAACGGAAGCTACAGTCTGGATTACAACTACAAACGCGTTACGAGCATTTCAGCTACCAGAGTCTTCAAGTTCTCAATCCGCTATAGGTTCTGATACAGGTGTTTTTTCCGATTATGGGGGGAAGAGCACAGGCCCTTCCCCCTTTTCTTTATAGGCCGTTGGGATGCCCGGAATCAAGGAAGGCTGAATGGCTATTTACCTCCCTTAGAATCTACCCCGTTCTCTCCGGGCGGCGGGACCTTGCAAATTAATAATGAATATTGCAGAGCCTTCTGAAAGCAGGGAAGCCCGGGATTAAGTTGCCCCCGAAACGGGATTAAGGGCCTGAAGGCTTTAATATCCTGTTTCATCCCTGAGCTAAAATTGGTATAAATAAGCGTGATGACCCTGGTCATTTAAGCTGGAAGAACATGAGGGGCTTTGTCCTTAGGCCGGAGAAGAGAGTTTTCTTGAAATAACCTGAGATGAAAGGAGGTGGCCGATGTCCGGGAAACTTTCGGCGACTGTTAACTATCCGAGGCTTATTGGCCTGTTGTTAATTACTTTAATCCTGGCCTGGTCAAACCTGGCCGGACAGGAGAGGCTCAAGGCCGAGGATTTAAATCTTTTCCAGTTCAGAAATCTTGGCCCTTTCCGGGCCGGTTCCTGGGTGACCTGTTTTGCCGTACCCGAATTTCCGGTTGAAGCCCATCTTTATACTTTTTACGTGGGCACCAGAAATGGCGGGGTCTGGAAAACCACCAATAACGGCACCACCTTTGAACCTGTTTTCGACGGCCAGACCCACCTGTCCATTGGAGCCATGGCCCTGGCCCCTTCCAACCCGGAAATCGTCTGGGTGGGAACGGGCGAAGCTTATTGTGCCCGGAGTTCTCACCGCGGCGATGGGGTTTATAAATCAACCGACGGCGGCCGGAGCTGGAAGCACCTGGGATTGGCCGACACTCACCATATACCCAGGATAATCGTCCACCCCCAGAAACCGGACACAGTGTACGTGGCGGCCATGGGTCATCTTTTTACTCCCAACGCTGAGCGGGGCGTGTTCAAGACCGAAGATGGCGGCCATTCCTGGAAGAAAGTTTTTTATATTAACGATAAGATCGGGGTGATAGACCTGGTCATGGACCCGGGCCAGCCCGATATTCTTTACGCGGCCGCCTATGACAAAGTTCGCCTGCCCTGGCATTATGAAGCCGGCGGACCGGGAAGTGGAATTTACAAGACTACCGACGGCGGCCTGACCTGGAAAAGGCTATCTGGGGGCCTGCCCTCCGGATATGTCGGCCGCATCGGAATAGATGTTTACAGGAAAAACCCGAAGATTATTTACGCCGTGGTCGAAAATTTCCGCCAGCCAACAGAAGAAGAAAAGGCTGCTGCCCGCCGGGCCGGCCGTCCAGCTCACCCGGTGCCGGTGGGCGAGGTCTACCGGTCCGAAGACGGGGGAGAAACCTGGACCAGGGTGAACAGCGGGAAAGAGCCCCTGGCTAATAAGGCTCCCTATTCTTTCAACCAGCTTTACGTTGACCCTAACGACGACCAGAAAGTCTTCCTCACCGGCGTGACCCTGGCCAGCTCGATTGACGGCGGGAAAACCTGGCGGGATGCCGACTGGCCGCCCCGGGCTTTATTTCAGTCTGCTTTCGGTGATGTCCGCACTCTGTGGATTGACCCGGCCAACTCCAGCCGGATACTTTTCGGCAGTGACGGTGGAGTCTATGTTTCTTATGATGGGGGCCGGACCTGCCATCATTTTTACAACCTGCCCCTTGGCGAAATATATGCTCTGGGTGTTGATATGGAAGAACCTTACAACATCTATGCCGGGCTGCAGGACCACGATTCCTGGAAAGGTCCCTCCAATTCCTGGTCGGGGCAGGTGAACCTCAGCGACTGGGTGACCGTTGGTGGAGGCGACGGGATGTACAATGTGGTTGACCCCACCGACAGCCGCTGGGTCTATAACTGCCGGGAATTCGGAGGCTTTTTCCGGCTCGACCAGAAGACCGGAACCCGGCAGAGCATCCAGCCGGTTAGAGCCGCGGATAAAGAACCGTACCGCTTCAACTGGACCCCGCCCATCCATCTTTCTCCCCATAATAGCTCTATTATCTATACAGGGGCTCAGGTACTGCTGCGCTCGCTAAACCGCGGTGATGACTGGGAAGAAATCAGCCCGGACCTGACTACCAACGATAAGAGCAAGCAGGGCGGGGCCGGGAATATCACCTTCTGCACCATCACCACCATTTCCGAATCACCCCGAAAGCCAGGCGTCATCTGGGTGGGAACGGATGACGGAAAAGTCCAGCTGACCGCTAACGGCGGGGTTAGCTGGACCGACTGCACCCCGGCCCTGGCTAAGGCCGGGGCTCCGGCTCAGCTATGGGTCAGCCGCGTCCTGGCTTCTCCCCACCAGCCCGGCACGGCTTTTGTAGCCAAGAGCGGTTTCCGGACTGACGATTTCAAACCTTATCTCTTCAAGACCACTGATTACGGCCGCACCTGGACCCCTATTTCTACCGGTCTTCCCGACAGCCCGGTCAATGTGATGATCCAGGACCTCAGGAATCCTGACCTGCTGTTTGCCGGCACGGATAATGGACTGTTCATTTCTCTGGACCAGGGACAGAGCTGGCGGCCATTCCAGAATAACATGCCAGGAGTTAAAGTAACTGACCTGGCCATCCAACCGCGAGAAGCCGACCTGGTGGTCGGAACTTACGGTCGGGGAATCTGGATTACCAACATCTGGCCATTGCAGGAATTAAATCCCCAGGTCCTGGTTGGTGAAGCCTACCTGTTCAGCCCGAGGCCAGCCATCCAGAAGCAATATCCTGTTTTTGGTAATTACCACCTCACCGGCGATAGCCACCTGTTTACTCCAAATGAACCTGACGAGGTGGTCATCTATTACTACCTACGGGAAGAAGCGAAGGAAAAAGTTAAAATCAGCTTCTATGACCTGGAGAGGAATCTACTGGCTGAGCTCAGCGCCCAGGGTAAAGCCGGCCTGAACCGGGTCGGCTGGGACATGAGAAAAGCAGGCCAGGGGCGACCCGGCCCCAGGGTGGAGCCCGGGAACTATCTGGTGGTCCTGGAGGTTGCGGGCCAGAGATTGGAACAGAAGGCCCTCATCCGCAAGCGCCTCAGCTGGTCTATCGGGCCGCAGCCGGTAGTCCTGACGACCGTTGACTGGCAGGAGAAGGTTAATTAAAAGTAATTGTTGAAGACCCGAGCGCCGGGGCTGATTATGCCTTTTACGGCCGGGGCTAAATCGGTTATCATGGCTGATATAAAAAGGCCTGAGGATTTTGAGAATGTTAGAAATTAAGGAGGTAAGGATGTTCAGAAAATTGGCCAGACCGAGGTTTATAATATTTTCCTGCCTGCTGCTGGGGGTCCTGTTATTCTCGTCCTGTTCAGGCGAGAAAAAGGATTACCCGGTAAGTCAGGTCAGTTTGACCGATGTCCGTTTCTCCGACGGTTTCTGGAGCAAGCGGATTGAGACCAACGGTCAGGTCACCATTCCCCATTCTTTCCGTCAGAGCGAAGAGACCGGGAGGATAAAGAACTTTGAGATAGCCGGGGGACTGGCTGAGGGCGATTTCTGTTCCCGTTATCCTTTTGATGATTCCGACATCTATAAATTGATTGAAGGTGCTTCCTACCAGCTAAAGCTTCAGCCCAACCCCGAACTTGATAAGTACCTGGACGGTCTGATTGCTAAGATTGCCGCTGCTCAGGAAAAAGACGGTTATCTTTATACTGCCAGGACCATCAAGAACAAGGGCGGGAAAATTCCCCTGGAAGAGTGGGTGACCGATAAAAGATGGGAAAGAGAACAGGATGCCCATGAACTCTATAATGCCGGCCATCTTTACGAAGCGGCGGTGGCCCACTACCAGGCGACCGGAAAAAAGACCCTGCTTGACGTGGCCCTGAAAAATGCCGAGCTGATTCTGAGGGATTTCGGGCCCGGCAAAGTAATGCTGCCGCCCGGGCACCAGGAAATTGAGATCGGGCTGGTAAAACTCTACCGCCTGACGGGGGAGAAAAGATACCTGGACCTGGCCAGATTTTTCCTGGAACAGCGCGGGAACAAGGAGGGGCATGAATTATACGGCTTTTATTCCCAGGACCACCTGCCGGTGCGAGAGCAGACAGAGGCTGTGGGCCATGCCGTCAGGGCGGCTTATATGTATTCCGGTATGGCCGATGTGGCGGCTCTGACCGGGGACCAGGGGCTGGTACAGGCCCTGGATAAGCTCTGGGAAGACGTGGTGTTCAGGAAAATCTACCTGACCGGCGGCATAGGCTCGACCGGGGCCTGGGAAGGCTTCGGCCCGGCCTACCATCTTCCCAACGGTTCGGCTTATGCCGAAACCTGCGCTTCCATCGCCAACGCCTTCTGGAATTACCGGATGTTCCGGCTGCACGGCGAGGCCAAATACCTGGATGTTTTTGAACGCATCATTTACAACGGCTTCCTTTCGGGCATTGCTCTAAGCGGCGACCTCTTTTTCTACGCTAATCCTCTGGCTTCCTTCGGTCAGCACGAAAGAAGCCCCTGGTTCGGCTGCGCCTGTTGCCCGCCCAACATCGTCCGCTTTATTCCCCAGCTGGGGCAATATGTCTATGCCACTTCTGGCGACCAGCTTTACATCAACCTTTTTGCCCGGAGCCAGGGACGGGTGCAGATGGATGACCTGAAGGTGGACCTGGAGCAGGAAACCGACTACCCCTGGAACGGTGAAATCCTAATTAAAGTCAACCCGGCCGAGGAAGATGAATTCACGGTAATGCTCAGGATTCCCGGCTGGGCCCTGGGGCAGCCGATTCCCGGCGACCTCTATTTTTATGCGGATAAGAAAGAGACTAGACCGGTGGTCAAGGTCAACGGGGAAGAAGTGGCCCTGAACCTGGAAAAAGGTTTCCTGCCGCTTACCAGGAAATGGAAGCCCGGAGATGTCATTGAACTCAGCCTGCCCCTGGCGCCGCGCTTGGTACTGGCCAACGAGAAAGTTAAAGACGATGCCGGACTGGTAGCAGTAGAGAGAGGACCGCTGGTCTATTGCGCTGAGTGGCCGGACAACAACGGTCGGGTCAGCAACCTGCTTCTTCCGGACGGAGCAGCTTTCTCTTCTGAGTACCGGGAGGACCTGCTGGGCGGGCTGGTTGTGGTCAGGGCCGCCGGAAAAGCATACCGGATGGAAAAAGAGAAAGTCGTAGCCGCAGACCAGGAAATAACCCTGATTCCTTACTATGCCTGGGCCCACCGCGGCCGGGGTGAAATGGCTGTCTGGCTGGCCCGGGAAGAATCCAGGGTCCGCCCGACCCCGGAACCGTCACTGGCTTCCAGGGCCAAAGTTGAGGCTTCCGAAGGGGCTAAGGGCGCCAGGTTCATCAACGACCAGTATGAACCCGAAAGGTCGATCGACCACTCGGTAGGCTACCTGCACTGGTGGCCGAAGAAAGGAACGACCGAGTGGGTCAGCTATGAATTTCCGGCCCCGGTCCGGGTAGCAGAAGCGGCTGTCTACTGGTTTGATGACACCGGTCTGGGCGAATGCCGGGTGCCGGCCTCCTGGAAGCTTTATTACAAAAAGGGTCTGGCCTGGGTTCCGGTCAATAACCTGAATCCCTACGGAGTGGAAAAGGATAAGTACAACATGGTCAGGTTTTCTCCGGTGGTGACGACCAGCTTGAAGATCGAGCTCAAATGCCAGGAAAAATTCTCAGCCGGCATCCAGGAATGGCGGGTGAAGTAAATTAGCCTGTTCAAAGCTATAAGTCGCGGGAAGATTTCCGGGCGGGCGGAAGAAGTCTTAAATCAGCCGCTGCCGGGTTGCCAGGAAGCGGCTTTGAGCCGAGAACCTGGCTAACCGTGGAGTAGTTTTTTCAACGCTTAATGAGGAATAAGGCTGATAGCCAGGAAAGGAGACCGGTGGTACCTAAAGAGAGTCTGAATTAAATCTGCCATCGGCCGCGCCTTCCGGGCTTTCAAGAAGTGGTTATCTGGCTGCCGACCAGAAAACCGCAAGGAGTAAATTTAAGAAAAAGAGGCAGTAGCTGCTGTCAAAGGCGAAGAGATAAGCTGCCTGGAGTGCTGACTGTTGCCGGCAATGGTTAGCATATGAAATTGGACCTGGCCAGGATACAATGAATTAGAAAAAGCAAAATAATCATGGAGAAGGAAAAATGAGAAAGAGCGATATAATCAAAAGGTCGAAGAGGGTAGCTCGAACTCCGGAATGCTGGCCTTTTCCTGGAAAGGGCAAAAGGATGAGCGAGGCGCCGGGTTCGAGAAAGTTTTTCGGGTTTTTCTCAGGCCGGGAGACTTTTTGTCATCGATCGAGTAAGTTCTGGGGAGTCAGCTTGATGGCCCTGGTCCTGGTCCTAATCCTTGTGCCTGCCTGGCTGCAGCTGGCGGCTGACCAGGGTCAACAATTGTTGCCCAATCCTTCCTTTGAGGAAGTCAAAGACGGGAAAGCGCTGGGCTGGAGGCCGGTTACTTACCAGCGGGAAGCCCGGTTTGAAGTTGATAAAATAGCCAGGACAGGTTCTTTCAGCCTGAAAATAAGCTCGCAGAGTGGAGCCGATGCTTCCTGGTCGGCCCAGGTGCCGGTTCGTCCGTTTGCCCGGTACAGGTTGAGTGGCTGGATTAAGACTGAAGGTGTGGTCTCCCGGGGCGGCAAAGGTGTCCTGATAAACATTCATGGCCTGGAAAAATTCCAGACCCGGGCTCTCACCGGGAGCAATGACTGGACCAGGGTGGAAATGATAATTGAGACCGAGCTGGATGATGTCCTGCAAATAAACTGCCTGTTCGGCGGCTGGGGCCGGGTGAGCGGACAGGCCTGGTTTGATGACCTGAGCCTGGAATTATTATCAGCCCGGAAGCTCCAGCCCCGGGCCACCTTGTACCCGGCTCAGAAACTGGCGCCGGTTTCGCCTTATCTCTACGGCCAGTTTATCGAGCACCTGGGACACTGCATATACCAGGGAATCTGGGCCGAGATGCTGGAAGACAGGAAATTCTATTATGCTATCGGTTCGGCCGATTCTCCCTGGAAAGTAAGGGGCGAACCCCACACCGTCCACATGAATCCACTCCTTGTCTATGCCGGGGTGCCGGTGCCTGAAATCCGCCTTAAGGGCGACGGTAGCGAAGCCGGTCTTTATCAGGAAAACCTGGCTCTCCAGAAAGGCAGAAAATATAAGGGGCGTCTGGTGGTGGCCGGAGACCCCGGAGTGCTGCCGCTGGAAGTCAGGCTGGTGTGGGGAGAGGGGGCGAACGGACGGGAAATCTTCCGGATAAACGAGATCAGTCCAGACTATCATAAATACCATTTTGAATTTACGGTCGGTGAGACCACGGAGAACGGCCGGCTGGAAATTGTCAGCCGGGGAGAGGAGTCTTTCCGGGTGGCGGCCGTTTCCCTGATGCCGGCCGATAACCTGGAAGGCTTCCGGCCCGAGGTGATTAAGTTGCTGCGGGAGCTGAATTCCCCGGTCTACCGCTGGCCCGGGGGCAATTTTGTCTCGGGCTATGACTGGAGGGATGGAATAGGCGACCCCGACCGCCGGCCACCCCGTAAGAACCCGGCCTGGCAGGGAATCGAGCTGAACGACGTCGGCCTCCATGAATTCATGGCTTTCTGCCGGCTGGTGGGGGCCGAACCTTACATCGCCGTAAACAGCGGTCAGGGCAATGAAACCCTGGCTGCCGACGAAGTGGAATATGTCAACGGCTCTCTCGAAACATCGATGGGCCGGCTCCGGGCCCAGAACGGTCAGCCCGAGCCCTTCGGTTGTCGTTTCTGGTCGGTAGGGAATGAGATGTACGGTGACTGGCAGTTAGGTCACATGCCGCTTAAAGATTATGTGAAAAAACATAACCGTCTGGCTGAAGCCATGAAAGCAAAAGACCCGGGTATTAAAATTATTGCCGTGGGGGCGGTGGGCGACTGGAGCCAGGGTATGCTAACGGCCTGCGCCGACCACATGGACTTTATCAGCGAGCATTTTTACGTCGGCGAGCGTCCCGGCCTTCTGAGCCATGTTTACCAGGTGCCCCGGGCTATCAGAAGAATTGCCGAAGCCCATCGCCAGTACCGGAAGACAATTCCCCAGTTGAAGGGCAGGGATATCAGGATTGCCCTGGATGAGTGGAATTACTGGTACGGGCCCTATATTTATGGTGAACTCGGCACCCAGTATTTCCTGAAAGATGCCCTGGGTGTGGCTGCCGGTCTGCACGAATACTACCGCCAGGCCGACCTCATCTACATGGCCAACTATGCCCAGACGGTAAATGTTATCGGGGCCATCAAGACCTCCAAGACTGAGGCCGTTTTCGACACCACCGGCCTGGTGCTGAAGCTTTACCGCAATGAATTCGGCACGGTGCCGGTAAAAATTGCCGGCCGGCCCGAACCCCTGGACCTGATGGCCGCCTGGAAGGAAGACGGAAAGACCCTGACCCTGGCCGTGGTCAACCCGACTGCCGACCAGCAACAACTTTGGCTGAAGATAAATGGTCTAAAAATCAAAGGAGTCAGGAAAATTCTGAGGCTGACCGGAGCCCACGAGAAAGCCTGTAACGTTCCCGGGAAAAAGCCGGAAGTGGAAATCATAGAGGTTAATGAAAAATTTGGCCCGGAAGCCCTGAGGTTGCCTCCCCTGAGTGTCACCCTTTACCTGCTGGAGGGTAATTCCTACTAATTTAGTAGGAATTGAAGCCGGGCCTTTCCGGATCAGGTTCGGCGGGCTGATTTTATCAAACCGGATGTGTTAAAATCCGGGAGGAGAAGAAAAAATGAAAAAGACAACCATCGCCTGGCTGGCGCCCCTGGTATTCATTCTGACAGCCTGCGGACAGCCGCCCGCTCCCCCGGAAAAAGCGGCTAACGATTATCCCATCCAGCCGGTCAACTTCTGGCAGGTGAAAGTGACTGATGAATTCTGGGCTCCCCGGATGGATACCAACCGGCTGGTAACCATTCCCTATCTTTTCCGGATGAACGAAGAAACCGGGAGGGTTGATAATTTCCGGATAGCTGCCGGCCTGAAAAAGGGACAGCATACCGGAAAAAGGTACAACGATTCGGATGTCTTTAAGGCCATAGAGGCCGCAGCCTATACTTTAAAGACTCACCCCGACCAGGCCCTGAAGCAGCAGATAGATGACCTGGCCGCCATCATTGCCAGGGCCCAGGAACCCGACGGTTATCTTTTCACCACCAGGACTATCGACCCCAAGAATCCAGCTCCGGGCTCGGGGAAAGAAAGGTGGTCCAACCTCCGGGTCAGCCACGAGCTTTATAACCTGGGCCACCTTTACGAAGCCGCAGTCGCCTATTACCAGGCCACCGGCGAAAGGAACCTGCTCGAGGTGGCCATCAAGAGCGCCGACTTGCTGGTCCGGACCTTTGGCCCCGGTAAACTGCGGGCTTTCCCCGGTCACCAGGAAATTGAAATCGGCCTGGCCAAGCTCTACCGGGTTACCGGGAACGAAGATTACCTGAAGCTGGCCAAATTCTTCCTGGATGAAAGAGGCCATTACCATGGCGGAGAAGTCTATCCACCGACCTCGCCCTTCCACATTTACAATTCTGAGGAATACCTGCAGAACCATAAGCCGGTGCTGGAACAGACCGAGGCCGTGGGTCACGCCGTCCGGGCCACCTACATGTACAGCGGTATGCTCGACCTGGCTGCCCTTGGTGGTTACCCGGAATATGCCCGGGCCAGCCAGGCAATCTGGGAGAACGTGGTCAGCAAGAAAATGTATCTGACCGGGGGCCTGGGTTCAACCGGTGAGTATGAGGCCTTCGGACCCGATTATGACCTGCCCAACGAAAAAGCTTACGCCGAAACCTGCGCCGCTGTCGGGAATGTTCTCTGGAACCAGCGTCTTTTCCAGCTTGAAGGCGATGGCCGCTACGTAGATGTCCTGGAAAGAGTAATCTACAACGGCCTGCTGTCGGGCGTCGGGCTGTCGGGCGACCGCTTTTTCTACCAGAATCCGCTGGCTTCCCGGGGAAAGTATGAGCGCAGCAGCTGGTTCGAAGTGGCTTGCTGCCCGGCCAATGCCGCCCGATTTCTGGCGACTTTTCCCCAGTATATCTACGCGCACTCCGAGGATGAGGTCTTCATCAACCTCTTTGTCAGCTCCACTGCCCGGTTCAACTTCAAGGGAACCGAGCTGGAATTAATCCAGGAAACTAAATATCCCTGGCTGGGACAGCTTAAGATAGGCGTAAATCCGGCCCGGGTGCGGGAATTTGTCCTGTGCCTGCGGATTCCGGGCTGGGTTCAGGGGCAGCCGGTGCCTTCCGACCTCTATCGCTACCTTGAGGCCGAAGCCGGCCAGGTCATGGTCCGGCTTAACCGTAAGGCCATTCCGGTCAAGATTGACCGCGGCTACCTGAGAATCAAAAGAAGATGGGTCAGGGGTGATGTCCTGGAAATCCTGTTTCCGATGCCGGTAAGACGGGTGATGGCCCACCCCCTGGTAGCGGAAAATAACGGCCGGGTGGCCATAGAGAGGGGGCCGGTAGTCTTCTGCGCCGAAGGCCGGGATAACGGCGGGACGGCTCTCAACCTGGCTATTCCGGATTCCACCCGTTTCCAGCAATGGTACCGTAATGACCTCCTGGGTGGGGTGGCGGTGATTACCGGCAGCGGGCTGGTGGTCGATGATAAGGGCAACGAAATCCGCAAACAGAACCTTTTCCTGATTCCTTATTTCGGCTGGGCCAACCGCGGTGCCTGGGAAATGGCTGTCTGGCTGCTCCGCAAGGAATGAGTTTTTACTTTTTGGGGTAACCCACCGTCTGAGCCAGCATGATTTTCTGTTCCGGCCGGAGCTTCATAGCTTTGGCCAGTTCTTCCCGGTTAATGGAAGCCCGGACCACCGTGGCCAGCCCTTCGGAAGCGCAGAACAGATAGACATTCTGAGCAATGAAGGCCGCATGGGCACCAGAATAAAACCTCTTGTCTTCGTCGGTACCGCGGGGGATGCGGGCGTAATCGCCAACATAGACCAGGTTGACCGGTGCTGCCTTGACGAAGTCCTGGGTGCCGGTCAGGGCCCTGATATCTTCTTTCAATACCTGGACCAGGGCGTGCTCCTTGGCCTCGTAGAGGAAGAGCCCGTCAGCGGTGGCCAGGTAAAGGTCTATGTTCTGCCAGTTGACGGCCGAAGGAGCGGTCCTTTTGCCGGAATCGGGGCGGTTGATGCCGTAAGCGGCCCAGAGCAGATTGGACAGAAGCTGGGGGGAAAGCTTTTCCGGGCTGAATTCCCGCTGGCTCTGCCGGGCTTTGAGGCAGTCCATCAGAGGCTTACCGCCTTCAACCTGGGGTTGGGGCAATTTAATGATAGAAGTCTCCTGGGCGGCCGCGGCCAGCGGTGGACTCAGCAGCCAGCCGGCGACCAGGATTGTGATGACCAGTCTCGCCATCAGTTTTATCTTCATCTCTCCCTCCTGTTCTGTGAAATCCTGTAAAATTTTACCATCCTTCGGGCATTTCGGGAAAGTTAAATATTCAGCCGATCATCAACCGGGGTTGCTCTGGCCAGGGAGGAGATTGCCTGTCTCCAGGTTAAAGAAAGAAGAGCCATTTTCTTGAGGTCGGCTTGTGACAGATTTCACTTTCTCTATTTTTATGTGAGCTGGTGCTTCATCTCGGCTGTCATCAATTTGTCTTAGCCTTGAGGCCTGGTTTAAGGTAATTTAATCGAAAAACCAGGCAGTTAATGTGCTGGGTCAGATACATAAGTGACACATTAGATTCCTTTGAGCAGTCCTGAACCTTAATCCCCGTTCCATTGAATGAATTTTCAGTTTCCCTCTTATGGCCAAGTTAGGCGTTTGGACACTGACCTCAACCAGGATAGCGATTGATCGCCAAAAAATCCTGGGCCAAAGGGTCACTAATGTCCTGAACCTGTACAGGCTTTTGACAAAAGCTGTCCCCTGTGTTATTAGAGAATTTCCTGGAAGATTTTCAGCAGGAAGGAACATGGCTACAGAAGTTGAAAAGTGGGTGGAAAAACAGGCTGAATTGCTTCAGCCCAAGTCCATTTACTGGTGCGACGGCTCGGAAGGCGAGGCCCGCCGTATCATCGAAATGGGAATGCGGGAAGAAAAAATAGAGCAGCACGATATTTTTCTGGAGCTAAACCACAAACTCTGGCCGAAAGCTTACCTGCACCGCAGCCATCCGACCGATGTGGCCCGGACCGAGCAGCTGACCTTTGTCTGCCACTCCGATAAGGAAACGACCGGTCCCAACAATAACTGGATGCATCCGGATGAGGCCAAGAAGAAGCTGACTGCCCTTTCCCGGGGGGCCATGCGCGGTAAGACCATGTACGTGCTGCCCTACATGATGGGTCACCCGGATTCGCCCTACGCCAAGGCCTGCGTTCAGATTACCGATGTTTCCTACGTGGCCGTCAGCATGCGCATCATGACCCGGCTGGGTAAGTACATCCTGGATAAAATCGGCAACTCCTCCAATTTCGTCAAAGGACTGCACACGGTGGGCGATTTTGACCCCAACCGACGCTTTATCATGCACTTCCCTGAAGAAAACCTGGTCTGGAGCGTTGGCTCCGGGTACGGCGGCAACGCCCTGCTGGGGAAAAAATGTTTCTCCCTGCGGATTGCTTCCTGGATGGGCCGCAAGTACGGCTGGCTGGCCGAGCACATGATGATTATCGGGGTGGAGGACATCCACGGAAACATTACCTATATTGCCGGGGCTTTTCCCTCGGCCTGCGGCAAGACCAACTTTGCCATGCTGGAATCGGCCCTGCCTGAGTACCGCATCTGGACCATCGGGGATGACATTGCCTGGTTGAACATCGGCCCGGACGGCCGGCTCTATGCCATCAACCCGGAATTCGGCTTCTTCGGGGTGGCTCCCGGAACCTCCATGAAGACCAATCCCAACATGATGCGGACGCTGAAGAATGCCAATTATTATCCGACACTTTTCACCAACGTCGGCCTGGACCTGGATACCATGTCTCCCTGGTGGGAAGGACTGGACGGGCCGGTGCCGGCCAACATGGTGGACTGGCAGGGTCATCCCTGGAAACCAGGACAGGGCAACCCGGCTGCTCATCCCAACTCCAGGTTTACGGTTTCCGTTTACAACTGCCCGACCCTTTCCCGGGAATACGACAACCCCATGGGGGTGCCGATTTCGGCCATCCTGTTCGGCGGCCGGCGGACCAGGTTGATACCGCTCGTTACCGAAGCCTTCAGCTGGGAGCACGGGGTGTTCATGGGGGCCAGAATGGGTTCGGAAACGACGGCGGCCGCGGCCGGCAAGGTCGGCGTTCTGCGACGGGACCCGATGGCCATGCTTCCCTTCTGCGGCTACAACATGGGCGATTATTTCCGCCACTGGATAAACATGGGGCGACTGATGAGCCATCCGCCCCGCATCTATTCCATCAACGCCTTCCGCCGGAACGAGAAGGGAGAATTTCTCTGGCCGGGCTTCGGGGAGAATATCAGGATTCTGAAATGGATTATTGAGCGGGTTAACGGCCGGGTCGGGGCCAGAGAAACCCCGCTCGGGCTAGTTCCTGAGAAAAAAGACCTGGACCTGACCGGATTGAACCTGCCGGATGAAAACCTGGAGGAACTGTTCTGCATCAACCCCGGAGAATGGGAAGAAGAACTGGCCGATATCAGTAGTTTCCTTAAGAAGTTCGGCCGTCACATACCCTACGAAATCTGGCAGGAATACGACCGGCTGAAAAAGGGCCTGGGGTACTGACAGGATTGACGGGTTTAAGATGGGGTAAGAAAAGACCGGAGCCGGTATCGGTAGAGGGTATAAGCCTGAGCCAGGGATTTCCCCGGCCACGGGTTCCGGGTGTGCTGGGTCAGATACATCAGTGACACATTAGAATCCTCCTTTTTCCTCTTAAGGCCAATTTAGGCGTTTGGCCACAGACCACAATAAAGATAGTGATTGATCGCCAAAAAATCCCGGGCAAAAGTGTAACTAATGTTCTGAATCTACACAGGATGTTGTATTTATGGGCGAAATCTGGTAAGAAATTTATACCATAAATTTTAGGTGTAAGAGGACAGGCTATCACTACCATTAAAGACATAGCCCGGAAAGCCAGGGTCTCCATCGGGACCGTTGACCGGGTGCTGCACAACCGGGGCAGAGTCCATCCGGACACTGAGGCCAGGGTGCGCCGGATAATCAAGGAACTTAATTATCGCGCCAACATCTTCGCCAAGCACCTTAAGATGGGACGGGTGTTCACCTTCGGGGTGCTGATGCCCCGGCCGCAGCAGGATAGCTACTACTGGTTGCTGCCCTACCGGGGAATAGAGAAAGCTCAGCAGGAACTGGCCTCTCACCGGGTGCGGGCCAGTTTTTTCTTTTTTGACCGGTTTAACGATAAATCAGTCTTGACCACCGGTCAGAAGCTGTTGAAGGTTAGGCTTGACGGCCTGCTGGCCGCCCCGGTTCTGCCCGGAAGCTTCCTGCAGTTCTGTCCATCTCTGCCGCCCGGCCTGCCGCTGGTGTTCTTTGATTCCTACATCCCCGGCCTCAAGCCTCTCACTTTCATCGGTCAGGATGCTTTTCAAAGTGGACTGCTGGCCAGCCGCTTGATGAGGCAGACCATTCATCGGAAAAAGGGCATAGTGGCCATAGTAAAAATTCTGCCCGAAGATTACCATATCATCGAAAGAATGGAAGGCTTCATCCGGGGAAGCCGCGATTGGCCGGGCTTCAGGACGGAAGTCCTGGAGCTGGGCGGCAGCTGGACGGCTGCCGAAACCAAGGCCCTGCTGGAAGCCTTCTACCAGAAGCACCGGGACCTGGCCGGGATTTTTGTCACCAACGCCATGACTCACAAGGTAGCCGAATGGTGGAAAGGCAATCCGGCCCGGGATAAAATAATCCTGATTGGTTATGACCCCATCCCGAAAAATATCAGGTTATTGAAGGAAGGGACGATTGACTTTCTCCTGAGCCAGCAATCGGAAAGGCAGGGTTATGAAGGCCTGTATGCCCTGTTCCGCAAGGTGGTCCTGGGAGAGGAAATGAAACCCAGGATTATGACCCAGATTGATATTATCACTGCCGACAATGTAGATTATTACCAGAGCTGACAGGCCAACTCTGGGCTGAGGTAAGTAGATGAACGACAAACCGGTTCTGAACGTCAAATCGCTTAAGGAGCAGGTCTACGACTTTTTAAGGGAGCAGATGCGCCGGGGAGAAATACTGCCCGGTTCGGTCATCGACCTGGAGGAGACTTCAAAAAAACTGGGAGTCAGTCGCACTCCTCTCCGGGATGCGCTGCTGCAGCTGGAAAACGAGGATTTTGTCACCATCCTGCCGAGGCGCAAAGTGGTGGTCAATGTGCTGACCGCCCGGGACATAAAAAATTATTATGAAATAATCGGGGCCCTGGAGAGCATCGCCCTGCTCAAGGCCTTTGACCGGCTTGGGCCCCAGGATATTGACCGCCTGGAGCAGCTCAACCGGGAAATGAAGCAGGCCATAGAAGCCGATGATTTTGACCTGTACTATGAAAAAAACCTGGACTTTCACAATGTTTATCTCCAGGCCTGCGGCAACGAGAAACTGATGCGAATAGTCAACAACCTGAAAAAGAGGCTGTATGATTTTCCCCGCCCGGCCGGTTTCGTCAAGGAGTGGGAGCAAGCTTCAACCGGAGAACATGCTCGGTTGATTGAATGCCTGCGCCGCGGCCAGAAAGAAGAAGCGGCCAGGTTCATCCGGGACGTTCACTGGTCCTACGAAGTCCAGGAAAAATACATAGTCCAGTATTACCGACACATTGCCAATCCCTGATGAAAAGCAGAAGCGTCGGGTTTCCGGTGGCTATTTCTTAAAGATAAAATAGGCGGCCAGAATCATCAGGGAAAAACCCACCAGGTAATTCCAGCGGAATTCTTCCTTAAGGTAGAGGACGGAAAAGAAGGAAAAGACCGATAGGGTCACCACTTCCTGGATGGTTTTTAACTGGGCGGCATTCAGCCGGCCGTAACCCAGGCGGTTGGCTGGAACTTGAAAGCAGTATTCCAGGAAAGCAATCAACCAGCTAAAAACAATGGCCTTCCACAGCGGCAGGCTCTTGAATTTCAGGTGGCCGTACCAGGCAAAGGTCATGAATATATTGGAAACCACCAGCAAGCTGACCGTAACCCAGGGCATCTTAAGTCCTCACCATACCGAAAAATAGCAAATAATAATAGTCCAGATACAGGTTTTGTCAACACCGGATCACAGGTTAAAGCGATAGGTAAGCTTTACCAGGAAGACGTTATCGCCGGGGGCAGTGAGCAGGTCGCCCAGGTCCCGTCCCAGGGAAAAATCACCGGGGTTGGAATAATCAGCCCGGTTCTGAGTCCAGACCAGATACAGCAGTGAACCCAGCCGGTATTCCCAGCGCAGAACCACGGTTCCCCGCAACGATTTGTAATTAAAGTCTGGATTGTAGATGGAGAAAGACGGGGCCGGTCCGCCGCCATCCGGGTCGATCAGATAGTAACCGTCCTGGTAATTGATGGTGGAGGCTCCCTGGCCGAAGACCAGGTAGTCGTAAGCCCGGGGCAGATTCAACTGCTTGAAGCGGTCGAAGTGGCCGACAGCCAGATAAGGCTGGAGGTAGACCTGGAGACTCAGCCTTGGGTTGAAGATCCAGTTCAACCTGAGTTCGGCCGCCACCAGGGTCTGGTCAAGGCGACCAAAGACATAGCGCCGCCCGTAGGTGGCTGTCATCAAGGGGTCGGTCACCGAGGTCAACCACTGGGTTTCGTTGACATCCTTGCCGGCCAGGGGCCCGAAGGACAGGTTGAAGTTGGGCCTTGGTTTCCAGCGCAGGCCCAGGCTGATGTTCCACTGTTCCTGCTTTCTCCTGGTTTCTCCGTAGTAAGTAGAGCTGTAGAAAACAAACTTCCGGCGGGTGTCGGTTTCCAGGCTGAGCTGGGCCAGGTAGCCGGAGGGAATCAAAGCCAGTGGGCCTCCCCGGGTAAGAGTGTTGCTGTAGATTGGCGGATAAAGCATCAGGGTCCCATCCACGGTCCACCAGTTGCGGAAAACACCCTGCAGGTTGAGCAGCCAGCTTTCGAAAGTCTTGTTCCAGCCAAAATCGTGGTTCTGCTCCAGCCCGCCAATCAACAGGGCCTGCCGGAAAATTCGTCCGGGTTTGGTCCACAGGTAACCGTAAAAAGCCTGGAAGTTAATCCGGTCGGAAATGCTCCGCTGGTAACCGGTATCGTTGGGGTCGAAGCCCGGGGTCAAAACTCCGGCCGAAAGATAGACGATAGAATGGCCCTGCTGCTTGGCCAGGCTGAGCTTGCCTCCCAGCCCGGTCAGGCTGGTGGCTTCCGGATTAAGGCTGACATGGGTAGCATCCGGCCGCTGGAAATAGTGAATGGAAGAGCGCTGGACCCGGTAAATGGCGGTGGAATCACCATGAATGACTGTCCCGCCGGCCCAGCCTCCCAGGACCCAGTTCCTTTTTTTATCGAGGAAAGCCCAGCCGTCAAAGGCCAGGCTGAAAGCTTCACCGGCCAGAAGCGATTTCAGGCTATCTTCCCTTAAGTCCCGGACGACCGCAGTCAGCAGGAAGCCGAAACCCTGCTGCCCGCGGTTAAATTCTTTGAGGCCACGGAAGATGCCAAAATAGCTGAGCGGGGCCACTTCATCCCGGTAGCGGCTGGTCAGGTCATCTACGGTGGCGTACTCCCGGGCGGTGACAGCGTTGATGACCCCGATATTCCAGCCGGAACCCAGCTTGCCGGTCAGCTTGAAGGCCCCGATGATGGTGGAGCGGTCAGGGAAGTTAACATAACCATCGTGCTGGGGATAGCCCTGGGGCTCACGGCCTATCCGGCGGCTGTAAAACAGACGGGGGTTGGGCCAGTTCTGGTCAACGTTGATGTAAACGCCGCCCCGCCCGAAATTGGTGAATATGGAAGAGCTTTCGATGAAGAAGGGTCTTTTTTCTTCATAGTAGGTTTCGTAGGCGGTCAGGTTGATGACTGCCGGGTCCACCTCAACCTGGCCGAAGTCGGGATTGATGGTCAGGTCCAGGTTAAGGTTGGTCTTTAGCCCGGCCTTAAGGTCGAGTCCGATATTTCCCTGGTATTTATGGCCGGTCTCAAAAGGATTGCCGGGCTCGGCCGGACGGAAACGGGCCCGCCCGACAGAATAGGGAAAAGCTTCAACCCGGCGACCGGGATTGATATTCTCTATTCCTTCCAGGCGGGCAAAGCGCGAGACAAAGGCGTTATCTTCCTTGGGCACCCAGGAGAAAGAAACTTTTTCATTCTTGCGCTTGATTATCCTCTGGAAGTTGATTCCCCAGACCTGGGTTTCTTTCCGGGGAAACCGGAGCTGGTTGAAGGGAATTCGCATCTCCACGGCCCAGCCATCGGCCAGCACCCTGGTCCTGGCCTCCCAGACTCCATCCCAGCTCTTGTCCTCGCTAATATCGTTATACAGAGCCTTGTCTATCATCGAGCCGGCCGGGTTGACCCAGAAGGAAAAACCGCTGCGCCGGTCAAAATAGGGGTCAAGGCAGACGATAAACCAGTCGGAATCAACCGAGTAATCCCGGCGTCCGAGCTGTCCGATTATTCCTTTAGGGTCTGAATCATGGCAGAAAGCAGCCACGTACAGGTTGGCGCTGTCGTAAAAAACCCAGACCCTGGTCTTTTCCGTGGCCGGGGCTCCGTCCACCGGGTCGGTCTGGATAAAGTCCTGGCAGGCCGCCTGCTGGTAGCAGGTTTCGTTCAGAAAACCGTCCAGCTGAAAATCGCCGGCCAGGCGGAAGGCCCTGACCACCTTGCCTTCCTGGGCTTTTTTCAGGGCTTCCTTGTCAATCCCGGCCTGCTGTCCTGGCGCGGGCAGCAGGGTCACAGGAAGAATTAACAGCTTTAAAAAGACGAAAAGAACGGCGAGACCGTGTCTTAATTCCCACATCCGGATTTGCCTCCCTATAAACAAATCCTCCCTTCTAATTTTTAAGTCGTAATTATACGCAGAAATTTGAAAAAAATCCTGGCTAAAAAAAATTTTTTTTAGGCGGTCAGGATTTTCGGGAAGACCGGAGCCCGTCCGTCCTGGCTAGCCGGCAGACTTGACTTCTCCAGCCGGCCTGGATTGAGCTCCGGCTCTTTCCCCTGGCTCTTATTTAATCAGGTTGCCGTCGCCGTCAAGGTAGATGATTGGGCCCAGGCCGAGTTCCTGTAGCTGTTTTTCCACCTTGCTTCTATCGCCAACTACCACCCAGACCAGGCTGGCAGGTTGCAGGATTTTTCCGGCGGCGCGTTTAAGGTCCTCGAGCTTAAGCTGACTGATGCGAGCGGCATACTTCTGGAAATAATCATCGGGCAGCTTAAAATTGGCCAGCTCTATCAGGGAACTCTCCACTGCGGCCATAGTTTCCCACTGGCCGGGCAGCTGGTTTATCTTGCTGCTCAGGGCGTTCTGGAATTCTTCCTGCGTAACCGGCTTTTTCCCGAGTATTCCTTCCATCTCAGCCGTCAGCTCCTGGATGGTTTCCCTGGTCTTGTCGAGCTGCACCGGGGCCACGGCGATGAAAGGACGCTGAGCCCTGGCCGGCAGGATGACCGAGAAAGCTCCGTAGCTCCAGTGTTTTTCTTCCCTTATGTTCAGGTTAATCCTGGAGACAAAATCCCCGCCGAAAATGTAATTCACCAGGTCCATGGCCAGGTCATCGGGGTCGGCCGGGGAGGGAACCGGCAGGCCGGCCATGACCATTGATTGAGGAGCACCCGGTTTGTCTATCAAATAGACAGCCGGTCGGGAGCGAGGGATTACCCGGTCCAGGTTCTTCCGGGGTATATCTCCAGGCTGCCAGTTCTGGAAAATCTTCTCCAGTCTGGGCTTAATTTCGGCCATGGTCACATCGCCGGTGACGATCAGGGTAGAGTGGTTGGGTTTGAACCAGGTCTTATGGAACTTGATCAGGTCTTCTCTCTTGATTTTAAGAACGGTCTCTTCGTAACCGCTGCCGGTAAGCGGGTTGCTGTAGGCATGACCCTGGCCGAAAATCAATTTCGGCAGAACCCTGATGGCCAGGGTGGTCGGGGCGAATTTTTCCTGCTGGATTCTGGCTATCTGTATTTTTTGCAGCCGCTGGAAATCGGCCGGGGGGAAAGACGGGTTCAGGATGACATCGGCATAAATATCCAGGGCCGGGTCGAGGTTTTCCTTGAGCACTCCCAGACTGACGTAGGAAAAATCCAGGGCCGAGCTGGCCTGAAGCTCAGCTCCCAGCAAAGCCAGCTCCTCACTGATTTGAAGTGAGGAGCGCCGGGCGGTGCCTTCGTCCAGCATCTGCATGGCGAAATAGGCGGTGCCGGGCAGGGCAAACTGGTCGGCAGCGTAACCGGCATCCACCATCAGGCCCAGCCTGATGTAGGGAATGGTATGGCGCTCGGCCAGTATGACCTTGAGCCCGTTGCTCAGGCTGGCTTTCTGGACCTGCGGGAATCGGGCCTGAGGAACCGCCGTCGGCTCAGGCCTGCGGCTGCGGTCAACGTCGGTCTTGTCCGCAGAGAGCTGGGGATAGGGATGGATTTCCAGCACATAAACACCGTCTGTCAGCCATTTTTGGGCGGTGTCTCTGATTATCTCCGGGGTGGCTTCTCTGACGTGCCTTAGATTTTCCTGGTAATAATCCGGACGGCCGCCGAAGACCTGGCTTCTGGCCAGGATATCGCACTTGCCGGAGAAGCCTCCGATTTTTTCAATTCCCCTGATGAAATCGGTCAGGTAGCCGGTCCGGACTCTTCGCAGTTCTCCGGGTTCAGGCCCGTCTTTAAGGAAGCGGGCCACTTCTTCCTTTATGGCCTGTTCCAGCCTGGTAAGGTCCACTCCGGGCCTGGCATCGGCCATGATGAAAAATATACCGGCTATTTCCCTCAGGTCGACAAAAGCCGAGATGCTGGAAGCAATCTGCTCCTCGTAAACCAGCCTCTTGTAGAGACGAGAATTTTTACCCTGGCCCAGGATGCTGCTGGCCAGGTCCAGGTAATCAGCCTCGGCCGTGCCCCACTGCGGAATGTTCCAGGCCAGGTAAATCCTGGCCTGCGACACCCGGTCCTCGACTTGCTGGCGCTGCTCGCCGCTTCTTTTGGCCACCCAGGCGGTGTGACGGGCGACCGGGGGAGAGGGCGGAATGCTCCCGAAATATTTTTTGACCTTTTCCAGAACTTCCGGGGGGTTTATGTCGCCGGCAATCACCACCACGGCGTTGTTGGGTCCGTAATAGGCGGCAAACCAGTCCTGGACATCCTGCAAACTGGCCCGGTCCAGGTCTTCAATCGAGCCCCCGACGGTCCAGGAATAGGGATGACCAGCCGGAAAAAGGGCTTTAGCCATCAGCTCTTCGGCTATGGAATAGGGCTCATTGGCGTACTGCCTCAATTCATTCTGGACGACACCGCGCTGCTCATCCAGCTTGGCCTGGTCGATGGCTCCTTTGAGATGACCCATCCGGTCCGATTCCAGCCACAGGACCAGGTCCAGGGCCGAAACCGGGACCGTCTCAAAATAATTGGTCCGGTCTTCGTTGGTGGTCCCGTTGATGTCGGTTGTCCCGAATTGCTGCAGGGCTTTGAAAAAGTCATCATTGTAATGTTCGCTGCCGTTGAACATCAGGTGCTCGAACAGGTGGGCAAACCCGGTCTTACCTGGCTTTTCGTTCTTGGAACCGACGTGGTACCAGACATTAAAGGCCACTATCGGGGCCTTGTGGTCTTCATGCAGGATGACGGTCAGGCCGTTGGGTAGAACATGTTTTTCATAAGGAATATTTATTTCTTTGGTACCCTGGGCCCGGGCCGGGGCAGACCAGGCTCCAGCCAGCAGGACGAAAATGAGAACAAGGGCGATTGGACTCAAGACTGGCCGGATAAGAAAATTTCTGCGGTTATTCATAGATTTCTCCTTAAAGAGGTTTTTATTAAGTACGAATTTTATCCTTTTTGGTTCTCGCTTTATGCTTTAAGGTGATTTAATTTCAAGAAACCAGTTTCCTTCCGAGGGTGTAGGCTTCCTTCAGGGCGGGTTTATTTTTCTTAACGCAGCCGGGCCCGGCGGCCGTGGTGTAGACCATCCCGCTTATCTCCGCTCCCAGGTAGCTGAAAATATCCTGGTAAGCTCTGAGGGCATTGACGGCCCCGGAGGTAAATACGTCCTGGTCGGCGTAGGTCAGGATCAGGCCGATTTTCTTGTTCTTAAAACACTGGTATTCATCGCTGCCAAAGGCGTACCAGCGGTCCAGGAAAAGCTTGGTCTGGGCGTTGATGGTAAACCAGTAAACCGGGTGAGCCAGGATGATGGCCCCGGCCTCTTCCAGCCTGGGGTAGATTTTTTTCATGTCATCCTTCTGGACGCACTGGCCCGGACCGCGGTCGCGGCAGCGGTCACAGGCCCGACAGGGATTGAGGCGCAGCCGGCAGAGGTTTATGACCTCAACTGAAGCTCCCGCCTCCCGGGCCGCCCGGGCTGCTTCCCGGGCCAGGATGGCACTGTTGCTGTCCGGTCTCGGGCTACCGGTAAAAACCAGCAATTTCTTCTTCATCTTAACCCTCCCTTTGATTTCTGGACTGGTTTTTGATGATGGTAAAAAGGGCGATGACAATCCAGATGGAGTTGACTCCAACCGAGGGATAGGCTCCAAAGTGGTAAGCGTTCCAGAGCAGGCAGCCGCTGCCGGCCAGGTTGAGCAATTGGTAGGCCAGCGAATCGCCGGCCAGCCTGCGGCTGGAAACCAGGATGTAGGCCAGGAGCAGCATCAGAGCTCCCAGCCAGCCGGTCAGGTTGACCAGCAGGTTATGGTTCATAAGAATTAACTCCGCAATTAATTAAATTGAATTATACAGGAAAGGCCGGTTTTAGGAAACAGGATGGCTGAGAAAAATCGGCTCCGGCGGCGTCTGTAATTAGAGAATTAGAAGAAAGGAGGACATGATGGCTGAACGGAATTTCAACCCGGGACGGAAAGAAAAGTTAACGGTGGAAGAATTCGTCCACCTGGCCATTAAATCCCTGAGACTGGGCGAATTCAAGGGCATCCACTCGGTCTACAGCGGGTTTAACGAGGCCTTCAAAAAGTATTTTGGCCAGGACCCGGTCCAGGCCACCAACCGTCTGGCCGAAGAAAAGAAGATTGAAATCAGGCCGATAAAAGGCGGGGTGCTGCTCTACCTGCCTGGCGAAGCCCCGTCTCAGTCACGGGGAGATGAAGCCCTGAAAAAGATGGGGCTGGCGGCGGTAGAAAAAGGCGTCCAGGCCGGTTGATGGCTTCAGGTCCGGGGCGGACCCTGGGGCGGCTCGGTCCCGGTCTCGGAGAATGATTTCAATTTATCGCGCAGGGTGGATTCAGCCAGTTTGCGCAGAGCCTTGGTTTCAATCTGCCGGACCCTTTCTCTGGTGACCTTGAGCTTCTGGCCGATTTCTTCCAGCGTGTGTTCCTGGCCATCGCCAATGCCAAACCGCATCTTGATAACTGTGGCTTCCCTCTCGGTCAGGGAGTTGAGGGCTTTGGTTATCTGCTCCTTGAGGTTGGCCCGGATGACTATGTCGGCCGGCGAGGGGTTGTAGATGTCGCGGACGAAATCCTTAAGGAAACTTTCCTCGTCGTCCCCGATGGGCGAATCCAGCGACAGTAGTTCCTGGCTATCCTGAAGGATTTTGCTGACTTTCTGAACGGGCATCCGCACCGCCTCAGCAATTTCCTGGACGGTCGGTTCACGGCCGGTTTTCTGCACCAGTTCCTGGTGAATTTTTTTCAGGCGGTTGATGGTCTCCACCATGTGCACCGGGATCCTGATGGTCCGGGCCTGGTCGGCAATGGCCCGGGTGATGGATTGCTTGATCCACCAGGTGGCGTAGGTGGAGAACTTGAAACCGCGGTGGTAGTCGAATTTCTGTACCGCCCGCATCAGCCCCAGGTTGCCTTCCTGGATCAGGTCGGACAGGCTGAGGCCGCGGTTGACGTAATTCTTGGCGATCGAGACCACCAGCCTGAGGTTGGCTTCGATCAGCTTGTTTTCAGCATGCTTCTGGATCTTCTCGCCCCGGCTGACGTCCCGCAGTACTCGACGCAGCTCGCTGGCCTCAAGCCCCGACTCCTGGCGGTAGATTTTTTCCTCGGCCGCGCAGTTGCTTATTTTTTGCTTGATGGCTTCGGCCGCCGGCCGGGTTCTGGTTTTTTGCAGGCTGAGCTGAAGCTCTTCCTTCTTTTCTTCCAGCTCGTTCATCACCTGGAGAATGTCGCGCAGCCGGTTGATGGTGGATGACATCTTTTCGGGCGACAGATGGAGCTCTTCCAGGATGCGGTACATGTTGATAATCAGCCGGCCCCGGGCGAAGGCATTACGGGGGGTGGGTTTCAGGCTGGCGAATTTTTCCGATAGCCGGTAAAAGCGGTCCAGCGTCTGACGCAGGCTCTTGACTTTTCTCCGGGCAGCATCATCTTCAAAGTCTTCAGTTTCATCAAAAAACCGCAGGAAGCGTTCGGGTTCGGTCTCGGCCAGGTCGCGCAGGGAAATGATATCCTGGATGGCCAGTCTGGTTTTGAGCAGCGCCCGCAGCTGGATTTTTTTGCCCCTTTCCATCTGACGGGCCAGGTCAATCTCATCCTGCTGGGAAAGCAGAGAAATCTTGCCCATTTCCCGGAAGTAAATCTTGATGGGGTCGTGGTCTGTTTCCAGCTGTTCATTGGCCTTGCTGGCCTCGGCCTTAGCTGTCTTGGGCAGTATATCTCTTAGTTCAAATTCATCAAAATCATCGGAAATACTTTTCAGCTTGTTAGCCTGCTGCAGCTCTGGTTCCAGGGCCTTATTCAGGAAAAGAGGGTCAAGCTCCGGGCTGAAAATTTCGGGGGACAGGGTCTGCTCCGGTGTTACGAATTCAGACTTGTCCGCCTGTTTTTTGGTCGTTTTTTTCTTAGAAATAGTCTTTACAGCCTTAGCTTTTTTAGCCATGGAACCCCTGAGATTCTCGACCCTTAGCCGGTGACTGAGGGGGAGAAGTTATTTCTATCTTAATTCCTTAATATAAATAAGCCGCCCGCTTTCCTTTGTCAAGCGATTTTAATGCATCCAACCTTGAAGGATAAGGTTATATATTATAGAATAAAAGTCCCGGTAGTAAAGTGGAGTTAAGATGCTAAAAAGATTGGTGGTAATAGTTTCCCTGCTGGTCTTCTGCCTGAGCCTGGTCCCGGCCTTAACCGCCTCCGGCCAGTCCCGGCCGAAATCTCAGAAGGAATTGATCAGGACTCTGCCTGATAAGTACCGCAAGTGGCTGGAAGAGGAGGTGGTCTATATCATCTCCCAAAAGGAAAAGGAAGTCTTTTTAAGGCTGGAAAACGACCGACAGCGGGACATTTTTATCGAGGCCTTCTGGAAGCAGCGGGACCCGAACCCCAATACCCCCGAAAATGAATTCAAAGAAGAACATTACCGCCGCCTGCAGTATGCCAACCAGCATTTTGGCAAGGAGTCTCCTGGCCCGGGCTGGCGTTCAGATATGGGAAAAATTTACATCATGCTGGGAGAACCCCAGGCCACTGAGAAGTATGAAAACCTTTATGACCTTTATCCGACCATTATCTGGTTTTACCAGGGAATGGCCGAGTACGGGTTGCCCAACGCTTTTTCCGTGGTTTTTTATAAGCCGGACGGCACGGGTGAATATAAGCTTTACTCGCCCATTAAAGACGGGCCAATGAAGCTGATGCCCCACTACAGCGGTGATATGACCAGTTACGCCGAGGCCTTCGGCAAGCTTACTGATATAGAGCCCAACGTGGCCAAGGTTTCCCTGAGCCTGATAGAAGGGGAGCCGCTGACCGACCTGGTGCCATCCATATCTTCTGATGTCCTGCTCAACCAGAAAATTCCGTCAGCCCCGACCTACAAGGTCCGCAGCACCTATGCCGAAAAGCTTTTCCGTTACCAGGACATAATTGAAGTTGAATACACAGCTAACTATATAGACAGCGATGCCCTGGTCAGTGTTTATCAGTCACCGGCCGGGATCTATTACGTTCATTATCTGATAGAGCCCAAGAAACTATCGCTCGAAAAGAACGACAACAATTACCAGACGACCATCGTCATCAACGGCATCGTCACCGATACCAACAACCAGCAGGTTTATCAGTTTGACCGCAGAATACCGCTGAATCTAAGGGGCGACCAGGTCAACAGCATCCGGGACCGCCAGATGAGCTTCCAGGATGTGTTTCCCCTGGTTCCCGGAAAATACCGGCTTAGCATTCTTTTCAAGAATTTCGTTTCCAAGGAATTCACTTCGCTGGAGACCACGCTCAACATTCCCGAGCGGCAGCTACAGATGAGCCCGGTGCTGCTGTCAACCAGGCTGAGCCGCAGCTCCCAGTACCGCGGCCTGAATAAAGCTTTTTTGCTGAACGACCTGCAATTCATGCCGACGCCCCGCAATGATTTTGTCCTCGGTGACAGGATGTATGCCTTCTTCCAGGTCTGGGGGTTAACTCCCGAATTGCGGAACCAGGGTAGCCTGAATTATGAGGTGGTCCGGGAGAACGGAGAAGTCATTAAGGCTTTCAGCAAGAAGCTCAGCGAGTACCCCGAGGGCAATGTCTTTTATGAAGAATTCATCCTGGAAGGCTGGACCCCGGCCAACTATACCCTCAGGGTAACTTTGCAGGACGGGAATAGCAACGTCCTGCTGGCGGAAAAGACCAACTTTTTTATCAGTCACCTGACTTCTCTACCCCGGTCCTGGGTCATGACCCAGCCCGTCGACGGGGATAATTCAGCCTCGGTCCAACATGCGCTGGGGCTCCAGTACTGGAACAAGAAAGATACGTCGCGGGCCAGGCGATACCTGGAAACCGCTCATAAAAAAGACCCGGCCAACCCGGCCCTGGCCCTGGATTACTGCCGGCTGCTTTATTCCGAGAATAAATACCAGGAAGTTCTGAACATTGCCCTGCCTTTTATCAACCAGGGCCAGCACGATTTTCTGGAAATAGTCGGCCAGTCCTCCCAGGCCCAGCAGCAATACCAGCAGGCTATTGATTATTACAAGCAGTACCTGGCTCACTTCGGGACCAACATAAACGTGCTCAACGCCATCGGCGAATGTTATTACCAGCTGGGAGACATGGAGGAAGCCCTTTATGCCTGGGAGAGGTCCCTGCAGATTGAGCCCAACCAGGATAAGATAAAGGCCCGGGTGAAAGCTTTGAAAGAGAAAAAGAAATAAGCCATTCAATCCTGATTGGATTAAGAATTATGGTATGGAGGCCTTAATGAAAAAAAATCATTATCATTATCTGGTAAGCCTGGCCCTGGTCTTCTTCCTGGCCCAGACTCTGGCCCTGGCCCAGGCGGGCCGGGGAGTAGGACGGCTGGGAGGAGTGGTGCTCGACCATAATGATAAACCGGTGGTCGGGGCCAAGCTGGTCTTAACCTACATCCAGGATGCGGGCGGCGGCCTGAAACTCGAAGCCACTACCAATAAAAAGGGCGAATGGTCCTTTATCGGCCTGGGTTCCGGACGCTGGAGCCTGATGGTTTCGGCCGAGGGTTATGCTCCCATGGCCCAGGAAGTAACGGTCAGCCAGCTGGAAAAGAATCCCAGAATTACCATCAAGCTGCAGAAGGCTGGCGGCGGCATGTCCATCATTCAGGACCAGGCCTCGCTGGAACTCCTGGACCAGGGCAACCAGTTTTTCCAGGAAGGCAAATACGATACGGCCCTGGCCATGTTCGAGCAGTTTTATGAAAAGAATCCTTCCGCCTACCAGATCCTGTTAAACATAGGCGATTGTTACCGGGAAAAGGGCGAGATTGATAAAGCCCTGGAGTATTATAACCAGGTAATAGAAAAGGCCAAGGGCGATATGGCCATGGGGGTCAACATGACCGCCAAGGCCCTGGCCGCCATCGGTCTGGTCTACCTCAAGCAGGACAACCTGGAGGAAGCCGCCAAGTATTTCAAACAGTCTGTTGATACTGCTCCACAGGATGAAGTTGTTGCTTTTAACGTGGGCGAAGTTTTCTTCACCAACCAGAAACTGGATGAAGCCGAGAGGTATTTCAAGATGGCTTCTGGCATCAAGCCCGACTGGCCGGAACCTTACTTAAAGCTTGGCTACGTGGCCCTGAACAAGAATGACCTGACCGCAGCTGCTGACTATTTCGAAAAGTTCCTGAAGCTGGAGCCCCAGGATTCCCCCCGGGTGGCCATGGTCCAGCAGATTTTGCAGGCCATAAAAAAATAGAGATTTTAGTTCCGGGAACTCGACCGGGACGGGTTTCAGGGAAGTTATCCGTCCGAAACAGGAAGAATATGTACAGCCATCCGGCGGAAAGACCCTGAAACTGCGGCTTTTCAGGTCAGGCTGGTCTAATGGGAAAGAAAAAAAAGAATAAAAAATTAATTCGACCCGAAGCCCGAGGTAAATTACCGGCTGAGGAAGGTGGCCCCGGAGCAACCGGAAAGCCCCCCCAGAGAAGAGAGGAATCCAGCCAGGGCCACAGCGGCCCGATAAGAAAATTACTTATCATCAGTGGCCTGGTTCTGGCGCTGGGCCTGGTGGCAGTCTGGTATTTTTTAGGACGGAAAGCGCCAGGCTACGACCGGGCAGCTGTTTCGTCAGCCAATATTCTGCTGATTACTCTTGATACCACCAGGGCTGACCACCTGGGCTGCTATGGTTATAAGGAGGCCAGGACACCAAACCTGGACCGCCTGGCCCGGGAGGGAATTCGTTTTGCCCGGGCTTACTGTCCGGCTCCTCTGACTTTGCCTTCCCATACAACCATGCTGACCGGACTGGAACCTTTCCGGCACCAGGTCAGGAATAACGGGCACTACCTGCCGGCGGATATTAAGACTGTAACTGAAACCCTAAAAAACAGGGGTTACCGCACGGCGGCTTTTGTCTCTTCTTTTTCCGTCGATTCCCGCTTCGGTCTGGACCGGGGATTCGAAGTCTATGACGATACCTTCCAGGCCGATCTGCCCTTTAAGACTATGAACGCCGAGCGCCGGGCCGGCGAGACCTTTTCCAGGTTTGCCCGCTGGCTGGAAAATAATTACCGGGACAGGTTTTTCTGCTGGGTCCACTATTACGACCCCCATCTGCCCTACGACCCGCCAGCTCCCTATGACCGGGAATTTAGCGACCGTCCATACGACGGTGAAATAGCTTATATGGATGTCTACGTTGGCCGGATACTCCAGGCCCTGGAAGACAAAGGCCTGCTGGATAAGACCGTCATAATCGTGGCCGGCGATCACGGAGAAGGCCTGGGCAGCCGGGTGGAACTGGGTCACGGCATCTTTCTCTACGAAGAGACCGTCCGGGTGCCTCTGATTTTCTGGGGTAAAAAGGTCTTTACTCGACCGGCAGTAGTAGAGGAAAGGGTGCGCCTGACCGACCTGGCACCCACCATACTGTCCTGGGTTAGGGGGGAGGAAGAAGCGGCTCAGATGCAGGGTCGGAGCCTGGAGACGTTTTTCCGGGGTCGGGAGAAGAAAGACCGGGACACGGCCATTGAAACTTTCTATCCCCGGGAGAATTTCGGCTGGTCGGAGTTGATAGGGATAATTTCCGGCCGGTGGAAATTAATTCAGTCCCCCCGCCCGGAGCTTTTTGACCTGAAATCGGACCCCGAAGAAAGGCGAAATCTATTCTCCACCAACCAGGAACTGGCGGCCGAGCTCAGGCAGAAGCTGGAAAATTTGCTCCTGGGTCAAGCTGTTCCGGCCTCAGGCGGAGCCACCCGGCCTGAGGACCTGGAAAGGCTGCGCTCCCTGGGTTACCTCAACCTGGCCCCGGCCAGAGGACAATCCACCTACCCTGACCCCAAAGAAAAGATAGAACTGTTGAAATTGATCCAGCAGGCTCAAGCTTATGAGTTCGAAGAAAAATACGACCTGGCCGAGCAGGCCTACTGGAAAATATTGGAAGAAGCTCCCGACTCTCCTGCCAGCTATGTCAACCTGGCCCTGGCCCTGGCCGGGCAGAAAAAAATGGACCGGGCCATAGAGGTTTTGCAGCAGGGGCTGGACAGACTGCCCGATTCAGAAATTCTCCTGACCAGGCTGGGGCATACTTATGCTGTCAGCGGAAAATATTTCCTGGCCCTCCGGACCATGGAAAAAGTGCTGGGGCTGAATCCCAGGAACCTGGAGGCTCTGACCGTCAGCGCCGGGATACTGGATGCTGCTGGCCGGAAAGAAGAAGCCTGGGCCCTCTATCGCCGGGCGCTGGAAGTGGAGCCTGAAAGCAAGTCCCTTAGAACCAGCCTGGCGGCCAGCCTGGCCTCAACCGGGAAATTAACCGAGGCCATTGAGATTTATAAGCGGCTGATTGAAGATTTTCCCGAAGACCAGAGTTTATACCAGTTTGCCGGACTGGCTTATTCTTACCTGGGTGACCATGAACAGGCCATCTTTTACCTGCGGCAGGCGGTGGCCATCATGCCCACCAGGTCCGGTTATTTCAACCTGGCCGTGGCTTACGAGAAAGCCGGCCGGACCAGGGAAGCGGTGGAGTACTTCCGTCGTTATCTGGAGAATTCCGGCGGCGACCGGGAAGAAACCATCCGGCTGGCCCGGCGGGAACTGGAACGGCTGGAGAAAAAGCTGGGCGGCAATTAGGCTGCAGGGCCTCCTGCTCGAAGAATGTCCTTAAGCTTTCAAGGCCGGATTGTTAAAGGCGGCTGGCAATCTGGCAAAAAACTTAGTCGCCCCCAAATTACCACGACAGTTAAGCCCTTATTTCCAGGAGTCAGGTTACGGGTCTGCTGAAAAGAGCTCGGCTGAAGGTATAACCATGGCAGTTTTAGCCGGGGGTGTGGTTTTTATAAACTCTTGAAGACAATCTTTTACTTGCCCGTAGTGACACAGGACCATCCCATCCATGGTCGCCAGATTCATGGACAGGTAATCAGGAAATCAGCCTGGACCTCCTGGTAGAATACCCACTGAAAAACCTTTATGAGGCATAATTTCTGGGCAAAATAAAAAGCCCGCCCCCGCCTGGCGGCGGGGACGGGCTTGAGTATCTGCTTTAAGTCAGCTTAGAAGGTGAACTTGAAGCCCAGTCTCATCGACCAGGAGCCGAATCTGCTTGACCACCAGTTGAAAGCCGGGTGCGGGTCGAGCGGGTTGTTGGAGGTGTTGGGGTTGCCGTCAAGGTCCAGGTTCCGGTTGGAGAAGTATTCGTACCAGTAGTTCTGGAAGGTGCCGTTGAGCATATCAGTTTCGAAATCAACTAAGGTGCTGGTTCCAGGAGCGTAGACATAATAACGGCTGCCGACTCTGTTCAGGTCGAAAATCTTGCCGGTGATGGACTTGGTGTTGGTGATGTTATTGACCTGGAGGTTGATGCCGACGCCGTACTTCCCGGCAAAACGCAGGGTGTACTCGACGTAAACATCAGCCCAGATGTTCCAGGGCAGGCGACCCAGGTCGCCGTAGCCGTTCGGCCACATGTAGGCGTTGCAGAGGTTGATTCTGGTGCTCAGAGGATAGCCGCTTCTGGCATAGGCGGTCATACCGACAGTTAGACCGAAGGGGAACACGTAGGAGCCGTAGGCTTTGATGTAGTGGGTTCTGTCGTGAGGCAGAGGTCCGCCCAGTTCCTCGCCGTTGGCCTTGTAGGGCATGAACCAGTAGTCGAAGTATCTTTCAACGTTGGGCGAGACGCGGCCGGCTTCGTCGGAGCTGGCCAGACCGCCGTAGTTACCCTGGACACGGCTCAGGGTGTAGTTGAGCCCGCCCTGCCAGTTGTGGCTGAATCTCTTTTCCAGAGCCAGGTTAAGGCCATAGTAGTCTCTCTTGGCCTTGGGCATCGGCCAGTATTCGTCGGAAATGATACCGCCCTTGGATTCAGGTCTGGCCCAGCCATAACCGGGGTTGGCGAACATGTAGACTTCCGCGAATTGTCCGGGGGCCACTTCTTGGTAGGCGCCGATGTCTTCGATGGTTCTGATCAGGTGTTTGTAAACAGCTCGAGCCGAGAAGGACAGGTCTTCAAAGATCTTCTTTTCAGCACCGAAGCTGATTTCCATCTGGGAAACCGGCTTCATGCTGGGGTCAACGGCGTCGAAGGAAGGATAACGGAAGTCGATGGTGCCCAGATAGGCGTTGGTTCCCGGAGCCTGGTCAGCCAGGTCTTCAAAATTACCGGTGTTGACGAAATTGGCGGCAATCAGGGTCCAGTCGAGTTCATTCAGGGCGAAATAGCTGTTTTTCCACTTGAAACCGCCGAAAGCGCCTTCCGCCAGGTACAGCTTCATCACGTCGTAGTAAATGCCGAAGCTGCCGAACAGTTTCAGGCTGGAATCGCCGAAGACGTCATAAACCAGACCCAGGCGTGGAGCCAGCTTATCTTTGAAATCGAACTTGATCGGGGTAACATCAAAAGTCGGGTCGAAGGATGGGATGTATTCGTACTCGGTTCTGAGACCAAAGTTGATGGTCAGGCGGTTGGCAATGGTCCAGGAATCCTGCAGGTAGAGAGCCCAGTTGTTGCTGTGGATGTTCCATTTCCAGCCGTAGGGATAGGAGTTGTAGCCATGCCTGATGATGTAGTACCCGTAGGTGCCGCGGCCGAAAGAGGACGACCGGTTCCAGTACAGGTTGACCCGGGGAGCGTTTGGAGTGTAGTCGTAATTTTCATGCAGATAGATGAACTGGACACCGGCTTTCCAGGCATGCTCACCGGCCAGGTTCAGGTAGTAGGTGGCATCCAGGTTGCTGCTAATTTTTTCCCGGAGTTCACTCCTGAGGTTAAGCCAGGTGGCATCACTGGCCCAGCCGGCCAAATGGACCAGGTCGGGTCTGCCAATCTGGTTATACTGGGTCTGATATATGGAGTTGGAGTAATTGAAATAGTAGGTCGGTCCGGGCGGAGGTAAGATTCCCTGGTTGCCGATGTCCTGTCTGTGCCAGCCGGCTCTTAAGGACACCAGAAGGTTGTTCTTTCCGGAATAGTCGGCGGTAAAGGCTGCAGAGAAGTTCGGATAATCATAGCCAGCCTGGTAGTATGGAGTAGCCGGGTTCCCGGTTCCGTTTATGCTCGGAATATCACCTTTGTACCTGTAGAAGTTGTTGACGTAGCTGGCCGACAGTCTCAGTCCGGTCATCGGGGCAGCGGTCAGCTTGATGGAAGCATTGTCGTATCTGTACCACTGGATGAAGTTGTAGTAGGGGCCGGTTCTCTGGTTGAAGTCGCGCAGAGCGTTGGTCTGCGAGTAAATCGGGTTGTAAGAGCCGAAGAACCACAGCCTGTCCTTAATGATATAGCCGCCTAGGCTGAAAACGCCTTCCATCCTGTAGTACTTATCCCTGGCCTTGCCACCGTCAAAGAACAGGTCATCATCATTCACGTACTCGTAATTCAAAGTGGTCGGGTCGTAGGGGTTAAGCCGGAGGTAATCTCTGGATTTGCCCTGCATCCAGAGCTTGTTGTTCTCGTAGAAGCCGATGACATCACCATGGAAGGTGTTGCCGCCGGAACGGGTAACAACGTTGACCACGCCGCCCATGGAGCCGCCGAACTCAGCATTGTAACCGGAAGCGGTAACCTTGAGTTCGTCAACCAGTTCCAGGACCACGTTCTGGGCTCTGGTTCCGACGTGGATTTCGGTGACGTTGGTGCCGTCCACGTACCACATATTTTCAGCACCGGAAGCGCCGTCAACCGAAATACCGCCAGCGATGCCTTCGCTGGAAACGCCGGGCACCGTGGTAATCAGCGATTCAAAGTTACGGCCACGGGGCAGGCTCAGGAAGGTTTCCTTGGTCAGGACCGCGCCCTTAACCGTGCTCTTAACGTCAATCAGCGGGCTCTGTCCGACAACGGTCACCTGTTCCTCGATGGCTGCCGGTTCCATGGTGACGTTGACCACGATGGTCTGTGACAGCTGGAGGATGATGTCCTTTCTGACCAGTGTTTTGAAACCGGGCAGAGTGAACACCAGTTCATAAGTTCCGGAAGGAAGAGCCAGCAACCGGAAGGTGCCGGTGGCATCGGTCACGGTAGCCGCTTTTCCCACCAGCTTGGGGCTGGTAGCTTCAACGGTTACGCCCGGGAGGGGATTACCCTGGTCATCGGTGACCTTACCGGTAATCTTGCCTTCGGGGTTGATCTGAGCCAAAGCGGTGCCACCAGCGAGCAAGACGAGCAAAGCGAAAATAAGAATTTTGTTTCTCATTCGAATCAAATCTCCTTTCGAATGATTTCTTGTCCCTTCACCCTGGGATGGTTTGGGAGCCATCCCGGCCCATAATTTAATCCAACAAATTCATCAGCCTTTCTCTGCGCTATCACCTCCTTAGATATAAAATTAATCTCACTCATCAAGCTTATGTCAGCAATTATCGTGCCAGCCCGGACAATTAGTTAAGTAACTGAAAAATAATAAAATATGGTATTGCCAGGCCATAATAATCCATGATATTGAATTATCATTCAAAATATTGAATTGGTACCCCTTCTTATTAACTGTTAATGGCAAAAATGGTGGGCGATAGAGGATTTGAACCTCTGACTTCTACCGTGTGAAGGTAGCACTCTGCCACTGAGTTAATCGCCCACCCAGCAGTTTTAATTTTATCCAAATAAGCGGGACTGTCAACCATAATTATTTCAGCCCCGAATGGCAGTTATGGCAGCATTGGAGTAGAAAATAATGCCGCCGGGATGCTTGAAACTGAAGTTGCTTCGGGAAGTCACCGGGCCAATTAAATTCATTGGTTTTTTCTCCCGCAGTTTTTTCTGGTTTTTCAATTTTTCTGCTTTTTGCCTGGCAACAGGTGTCTATCCAGTCCCAAGAGACAGGGGTGGCTGAGCCCGCCTGGCATGTGGGCCATATCCGGTCGAGAGGGCTTAAATTCGCGGACCGCGACGACCCGGTCGTGCTGGTTGGTCTTTTTTCGGTTTCTGGCCAGGAGCGGCGCACTCTTTAAAAGTTCATAGCAAGTAGGGTATATATTTTCTGTCACTGGGGCTTCCTCCTTTCAGTTAAAAGTTTCAACAAAATTTTTAACGGAGGAAGCCCTGCTCGATCAAGCACTAACCTGATAAATCTCTCCGCTACTTCTGCTTCAACCCCAACCGCCGGACTGCCGCCGCGTCTCTTCCAAATACTGCCCTTAAACTGGATACCATGTCTTAACCTGAAAGAAAAATTCATTTGACAGAAATTTCTTTTAGTTTTATAAATAAAACAGCGAAAACATTATGGGTATCAAGCGCTGTCCCTACTGCCGGGCCCTGATCAGCGACCAGGATCAATACTGCAAGAATTGCGGCACCCAGCTCCTTTTTCCGGAAGACGAAGAAATCGAAGAAGAAATCCCGGGTGATAAGATAATTGAAGATGACCGCGGTAGAGAAGAGAAGGAAAGCCTGACCGAAGAGGAGCAGGAAGAGCTGGAAGAAGAAGCTGAAGGAGAAGAGGCAGAGGAGGACGAAGAAGAGGAAGAAGAGGAGGAGGAAAAGTCTGAAGTCATCCTGGTGGAAGAAGATACGGCTGTCCTGGAAGAAACCGAGATAGAAAAGCTGACCGGCCGGGCTCGCCAGAAAACCAGGCCGGAAGACCTTATCTTTTCTGAAGAAGAAAAATTACCTTTTCCCCGGGATAAAACCAGGAAAGTTACCCAACCAGAAGAAGCCGAAGCCCGGAAAACAGAAGAATACCTGATTGAAAGAATAAAGAAAGAGGTCCTGTCCGAGGAAGCACCCAGAACTGAAAAGCCGGCCGCTTCCGGACCCGGGATAGTTACCCGAATGGTAGAAGAACTGAGCCGGGAACAGGAACCGGAAGAAACAGATCGGAAAAACCAACAGCCCGACCATCCAGGACTGGTAACGCGGATGGTAGAGGAACTGGGCCTCAAGGAAAAAAGACAGGCGGCTGAATCTTATGAAATTGAGACGGAAGAGGAAGTTACCGCTCCTTCAGCCACTTTTGAATCAGCCGAACTGGATAAAGTCGGGGCCACGGCCGAGCTTGGTCGGCGCGAAGTGGAAGATTTCTTCCGGGTGCTCGAGGAAAAAGAAAAAGAGCATCTAAGGGAAAAGTTAAAATCGGGCGAAACGGGAAAGGTGGAAACCGGAGAAGTCCCCTCCTGGATAAAAGAAGTGAAAACAGCTTCCACTGAATTACTGGCCGGAACCGAAGAAACGGGAGAGGTCAAGGAACCGGAAAAGGTGGAGGCCGAGACAGACGAGCTGTGGCTGGAAGAAGAAGAGACGCCCACCGAACCCACCATGGGCTTCCCGGAAAAACTGACCCGAAGCGAAGTAGAGCTGGCTGAGCCAGAGGAGGAAACGACGGAAGAACTGGAAATGGAGCTCGAAGAAGAAAGAGAAGAAAGGGAACGGCCAACCACTGAAGAAATTTTCAGGGAAGCTCCGGTGTCTTCAGCGGCCGGGACCGGTCTGGCTGCCGGCAGCCGCCGGGCGGCAGAAGGCCGGGCTTTGCCTCCCCTGAGCTTTAAGAATTTTGTTAAGGCTAAAATATTTGACCTGCTGTTCCTGGTGATGTTCTGGCTGGTGTCAATCTGGATAGCGGCCAGGTCCATGCAGACCACCATTTTTAAGCTGCTGGGGCTGGCCACCAGCGGCCTGTTGCTCTATTTGCTGATACTGACCTTTTTCTATTTCTTCCTTTTTTATTTCTTCATCGGAGAAACCCTGGGCGACCGGCTATTCCGGGAAAGTGAAGAAGAAGAAGAGGAAGGCCTCTAAGACGGCGGTCAACTATTTATTCCCCTCTTTAAGGCGGACGGCTGCTTTGCTCGCCTTTTGGGCTCGAGGTAGTGTTATTCCGGAAAATTATACCCCGGATTATACTAAACCATAGGCTGGGCGAAGTAGAATGAATTACCTTAAAGCTGGAGGAGATGGAACAAAACCATTAAAAAACGATGAAATCAGGTTAGGCTGGGTAGATTAAGGGCAGCCTTTATCAGCCAGGAAAATAAGTGCCAGGCTCCTGGTCACGGGGTCGGAAGATGTTTAAGAAGATAATCAGTGCTTCCAGAAGAACCGACCTGGTGGCCCACTATTCGGGCTGGCTGGCCGCCAGCCTTAAGAGTGGTGAGGCCTTTTTTTTCCATCACGGAAGCAGACGCCAGGTCAGGGTGGATCTCAGCCCGGACCTGGTTCACACCCTGGTTCTGTGGTCCAAGAATTTCCAGCCGCTCCTGGACAACCAGCACGAGCTCAGGGACCTCCTGTCCGGCTATGACCAGGTCTATTTTCATTTCACCATAACCGGGTTAGGTGGAAGCTTCCTGGAAAGGCTGGCCCCGCCGCCGGCGGCGGCCCTGGAACAGCTTCCGGCCCTGCTGGAGGTCGCCGGCCGCCCGGAAAGGATTTCCATCCGTTTTGACCCGATAATTTTCTGGAGAGAAAGCGGCCAGCTTAAATCCAACCTTGATTTTTTCTCGCTACTGGCCAGGGCCATCAGCCGCCTGGGAATTAGAACGGTCAGGTTTAGCTTCACTCAGTGGTACAGGAAAGCGGTGGCCCGGGCGGCTAAGGCCGGGCTTGATTTTTATGACCCGGGTCTTGAGGAAAAGAAAAAGGTAGTGGCCAGGCTGGTGGCAACAGCCGGAGAATACGGCCTGGAGCTCTGGAGCTGCAGCCAGGCTGAGGTGGCTGCCCTCCAGGGCGTTAAAGCTTCGGCCTGCATTGACGGGGCCTGGCTGTCTCAACTCCACCCCCGCCAGGAACCGGCTTCCACTCAGAAGGACAGAACCCAGAGGCCAGACTGCCTGTGCACCGAATCCATTGATATTGGCAGTTACGCCCAGAGTTGCCCGGCGGCCTGCCTTTACTGCTACGCCAATCCCCGCCTTAAGATTTTTTAATTAGATTAAAGTCAAATAATAAAGACCTTGTTCTCTGGCTTCCACCTGGCTGGGTTGAAAGCTATGGTCGCCGGGTAAAAAAATCCACGACTGTTTTTATTTCATTTCATTTTTTTCTATTTTTTGCTGGCTGCCCGTGATAAGGAAGACCCGACAACATGATGGTAACGCTGCCTTAAAGCCGGGAAAAATTAAATTAGATGAGTCATATCAGGGGTTGTCTTAAGTTCAGGTCTCCGGGTTGCGACCCTGCCGATTAAATGCCCAGACCCAGCCTTTCAGCCAGGGCCGAAGGCAGGTTGGCGGCCAGGATTTTCTTCTGGCTCTCCTTCAGGTTGTATTCAACCCGGTAGAATTTTATCCGCCTCTGCTCGGAATCATATATGGCGTAGGCAGCCCGGGGATTGCGGTCGCGGGGCTGGCCGACTGAACCCGGGTTGATGAGGTAGCGGGCTCCCTTTTCCAGTTTTATTTCGAAGGGATTTTCCTGGATGAAAGTACCTTCCACTGTCTGGTCCCTTTCCACGTAAATGAAAGGAAAATGGGTATGGCCAAAGAAGCACAGCGGGGTATCAAAATAACCGAAAGCTTCCACCGCATCAAATTCACCGAAGATGTAGTAATCCTCGTCGAAGGGTGAGCCATGACAGATAGTTATATTTTTATGTATGACCAGAGGGCCTTTAGCCAGACTGCTCAGCAGGCTCATGTATTTTTTTAACAGGGTTTTCCTGGTCCACTGGATGGCAGCGGCAGCGATGGGGTTAAAGGTCTGAATGGAATCCAGGCCGCAGACCGCCTTGTCATGGTTTCCCCTGACCATTATCAGGTGCTTCAGGGAGGTCACCTTCTGCAGGACTTCATTGGGTGAGGCCCCGTAGCCCACCAGGTCGCCCAGGAAAATGTAATAATCAATTTTCTTACGGCTGGTGTTCTCCAGGACCGCTTCCAGAGCTTCCAGGTTGCCGTGAATGTCGGAGAAAATCAGGTAACGCATCAGTTGGAACTCCTGCTGGCTTCGTAAAGATTCTCGGCCAGGTAAGAACTTCGGACCAGGGGCCCGGCCACCACCTCCCGGAAACCGAGCTTCAGAGCGAACTCCCGCCAGGCTGAAAATTCTTCGGGAGAATAATAACGGACGACCGGCACCTGTCCCGGCCCGGGCTGGAGGTACTGGCCCATGGTCAGCAACTGGCAGCCCGCTTCTCTCAGGTCTTTGAGGGCACCTTCCAGGTCCTGGCGGCTTTCACCCAGCCCGACCATCAGCCCGGATTTGGTCACCGCTCCCAGTCTGGCAGCTATTTTCAACACCTGCAGGGAGCGAGAATAAGCGGCCTCGGGCCGGTTTATTCGGGGATAGAGGCTCAGGGTGGTTTCCAGGTTATGGTTCAGAACATCCGGCCCGGCTTCCAGAACTCTGGCCAGCCATCTTTCTTCTCCCTGGAAATCGGGGATGAGGACCTCCACCCTGGTTTCCGGCAGCTGTTTTTTAATCAACTCGATGGTCCTGGCAAAATGACCGGCGCCACCGTCGGGCAGGTCGTCCCGGGTGACGGAGGTTATAACCGCATAGCGCAGGTTCATTTCTTTCACGGCCTGGAGGACAGCTTCTGGTTCGCCTTCATCAAGGGGCAAGGGCTGGCCCTTGGTCACAGCGCAGAAGCCGCAATTCCTGGTGCAGATGTTTCCCAGGATGAGAAAGGTAGCCGTCCGCCTCTCCCAGCACTCGCCGATGTTGGGACAGCGGGCGCTCTGGCAGATGGTATGCAGACTGCGGCTCTTCAGAATCTCCGCAACCTGGAAATAAGCGCTGTGAGATGGCAGTTTGACTTTGAGCCAGGACGGCTTTTTTAAATAGTTCACCCCGACAACTCTTTTCCCAAATTCAGACTGCTAAGGAAGACTTTCCCGAATTAAGGTCAATATTCGAAGTCGCGTTCTCTCTTGAGCCGGCGGCGCATTCTTTTTCTGGCCTGAGCTTCTTTCAGCCGCCGCTTTTCCCCGGGTTTTAAATAAACCGAGTGCTTCTTGATTTCCTTGATGATTGCTTCCTGCTGAACTTTTCTCTTGAACCGTCTGAGAGCTGATTCCAGACGTTCTCCGTCGTCAACCACTACAAAAGCCACTAAATTTCACCTCCTTACTTCTGGAAAGTCAGTGATTTTATACTTGATTAGCTGGATTTTGTCAAGGAAGGGGTTGCTCCCTCACCCGGCCACCAGCTTTGACAATCAGCGCTCTGGCTCCGATGTTCATGGGATCAATCAGAGGCAGCGGCAGCCGGTCAGGCTTCAACACCAGCGGGATTTCGGTGCAGCCGGCGATTATGGCTTCAGCTCCCCTGTTAATTAATTCCCGGGCGGCTTCCTGCAGCAGCCTGGCTGGCCCTGACCCGGTGAAACCAGCCTTGATTCCTTTCCGGCCGTAAATGGCTTCCATGATCTTTTTCTGGCCCGCAGCCGATGGCTCCAGCAGCCGGACCCGGCGGCGAGCAAAAGCTTTATGGAAAATTCTGGTGGCCACCGTTCCCTCAGTGGCCAGCAGGCCGACGGTTTTCAGGCCGGGTAAGCTGGATGTGGTCCAGCGAACGGTTTCGGCTACCAGGTCCAGCAGCGGCAGACGGCTCCGGCGCCTGAGTTCAGGCAAGAAATAATGGGCCGTCAGGCAGGGAATGGCCACCAGTTCGGCCCCGGCTTTTTCCAGGACTTTCAGGCCTTTTACCATCCAGGGCACCGGGTTTTCTCCGCCGTAAAGGACAGCCCTGGTCCGGTCTGGAATCTGGGGAAAATTATAAATGATAATTCTAAGGTGCTCCTGGTCCACAGCCGCCGCTGTGTTCTTGATGATTAGCTCGAAGAAGCGGGCGGTGGCTTCCGGTCCCATGCCCCCGAGTATCCCTGCGGTTTTGGTGGCTTTTTTATTCATCCTTGAATTTCTCCAGCCAGGATTTCAACCTGCTGAGCGGCAGCGGTTCAGACCGGTGCCCGTCGTTTCCGGTCACGGCAGTGGCCCTGAAAAGTGAGTTCAGGATGGCTTCTTCGGCCGCCTCGGCCGCGGCCTGGAAGAGAGCTGACATAGCTTCGTTGCGGACAACTTCTATGTTCTGGGTCAGACTGCGCTGTCCGGCCGATAGCCTGACCTGGGGAGCTGTGGAAAAAGCCACGGCATAATCGCCGCTGGCGTTGGAATAATAACCGCCGGTCCGGGCAATGCCCAGGAGGGCCCTTTTGGCCAGGCGTTTCAGGTTGCGGCTGTCCAGCGGGGCATCAGTGGCCACCACTATCAGACAGGAACCGTTTTCCTGAACCCGGGCCTGGCTCTCACCCGGCAATCCCTTTTTCAATAATTCTTCAACCGCCAGACCTTTAATCTGCAGCACCCCGCCGAAATTGGTCTGGACCAGAATCCCCACCGTCCAGCCGCCTCGATTTTCCGGAAGCCGGCGCGAAGCGGTCCCGATTCCGCCCTTGAAGCTGAAACAGGTGGTTCCGGTGCCGGCGCCGACCGAACCTTCTTCCACCGGGCCTTCGGCCGCGGCCCTGATGGCCTCCAGCACATGTTCTTTTTTAACGGCCCTGGCCCGGATGTCGTTTAACCAGCCGTCATTGGTCTCGCCCACCACCGGGTTGACTGATTCCACCCGCTCGTTGCCCGGAAGGGACAGGATATAATCTATGATAGCGGCGGCCGCTTCGGGCACACTCAGGGTGTTGGTCAGGATTATCGGCGTTTCCAGGTAACCCAGCTCTTCTACCTGGGTGTAACCCAGGAGCTTGCCGAAGCCGTTGGCCACGTAAATTCCGGCCGGGACCTTCTCCTGGAAGATGTTTCCCGGGTGAGGCATGATGGCCGTCACTCCGGTCCGGATGCTGTTTCCCTCGATGATAGTCCTGTGTCCGACCCTGACTCCGGCCACGTCGGTGATGGCATTGAGGGGGCCGGGCTCGAGCACTCCTATCTTCAGCCCGAATTCCCGGACCCGGGGCCGCGACTCTTCGGCGTAAAGGCCTGACAGAGCCAGGAAATGAGATACCAGAAAAAATATGACCGCTGTTTTCATCGCGTTCTCCCTAGAAGGAGTAATTAGTGCGCGGTGTTATTTTAACTGTTTTCAGCCTGGAGTTAAAAGAGCTGAAATCAAATGAACCTTAATTCTCTTGCCCTTCCGGGCTTGCTAAAAAGACCGGAGTTGATTATAAAGATGGGAAATGAGTGAGCCCGAAAAATATATTTCAGTCCCCAGGCTGAAGAGTTTTCCCTGGCTGGTTCACGGTTTCGGTCTGGCCGGGTTTACTCTTGACAGCTTGAAAAAAGATGGAGAGCTGGCTTCCTTCCACCCCGTGGTTATGAAGCAGCTTCATTCAAGCCGCGTCTTTTTCCTGGATGACCCGCCCCGGAAGAAGCTGGCTGGAGACGGGCTGGTCACCACCCGTCCCGGGCTACTCCTGGTGATTAAAACGGCCGATTGCCTGCCGGTACTACTGCTGGATGAAGACCATCGGGCCGTGGCCGCGGTTCACTGTGGCTGGCGCAGTACTTACCAGAAAATACTGGCAGTGGCCGTCGAACTGCTGCGACGCCAGTGCGGCACCCGGACTGAAAAGCTGCTGGTTGCTTTCGGCCCCTGCATCGAGAAGAGCTGTTATGAAGTCGGCCCCGAGGTGCGAGAAAAATTCGCCGCTGCCGGCTTTGAGCCCGGACCAATTTTTTCCCCTTCTGCCGGTGAAGGCCGGTTCTACCTTGACCTGAGAGAAGCCAACCGCCTGCTCCTGACCCAGGAGCTGGGGGTGAAGCCGGAAAACATTATCCAGCTTGACTACTGTACCTTCTGCCGGCCACAATTTTATTCCTACCGCCGGGACCGGCAAAAAGAGCAGCGCCTGATAAATTTCATCGGAATAAAAAATCTGTCCTGAACTGCTAACTGAGTCCAGGCTAACTGACAGAATCAAATCCTGTTGGCCGGGAGGTCATTTCCTGTTCTCTGACCAGACTTTTTCAGACCGACTTCAGCTTTAGTGAATCGTGGGGTGAACCCTGGAAATGTCCGAAAAGAGGGTGGTTAAAATCAACCTGGAATTGATTGCTTTAAATTATTTTTTTGATTAAGATATCAAAGAATAGTTAGCCTCCTTTTCATTTATATAAATTAAATTATTTATTTGGAGCGATAACATGACCGGGAAAACTAAACCCGTTGGGGAAATAGACCTCCCCGGCCTTCCGGTTTTTAAGAAAGGCAAAGTCAGGAATGTTTTTGACCTGGGAGACCGGCTGCTCATCGTGGCCACTGACCGCATCTCAGCTTTTGACTTTGTCCTGCCTTCCCTGATTCCTCACAAGGGTAAGGTTTTGACCCAGATTTCCAGATTCTGGTTCGATTTCACCTCACTGGTCTGTCCCAACCACATGATTTCCACGGAAATCGCCGATTTCCCCGCGAAACTCCATCCCTATGCTGACCTGCTGGAAAAAAGGTCGATGCTGGTGAAAAAAACCAGGGTTATACCGGTGGAGTGTGTCGTCCGGGGCTACCTGTCGGGCTCCGGCTGGAAAGAGTACCAGGAAACAGGCAAGGTCTGCGGCATCAAGCTGCCCAAAGGATTGCAGGAATCATCCCGCCTGGAAGAGCCGATCTTCACTCCCTCCACCAAGGCTGAGGTCGGGCACGACGAGAACATCACCTTTAAGGAAATGGAAAAAATTGCCGGCGAGGAGCTGGCCGAGAAGATTAAGAAGATCAGCCTGGAGCTTTACCAGAAAGCCAGCCTTTATGCCATTTCCAAGGGTATCATTCTGGCTGATACCAAATTTGAATTCGGGCTGGATGAAAATAACGAACTCCTGCTGATTGATGAGTTGTTTACCCCCGATTCTTCCCGCTTCTGGCCGCTGGCCGAATACGCCCCGGGGAAATCCCAGCCCAGCCTGGACAAGCAGTTCGTTCGCGATTACCTGATCAGCACCGGCTGGGACCGGAAAACTCCGCCCCCGCCGGCTCTGCCTGAAGAAATCATAGAACAAACCTCCAGGCGCTACCTGGAGATTTACCAGTTGCTGACCGGGAAATCGGATTTGCCATAAGCGAGAATAAAAGATAGATTCATTCTGACCATGATAAGCGAACGGGTGGACCTTCATCTCCATTCTTCTTATAGCTGCGACGGCGACTATTCGCCCGAGGAGCTGGTGCGGATGGCCCGGGAGGAGGGCTTCCGGGCGATAGCCATCGCCGACCACGATACCGTCGGGGCTTATCCGGAGGCCATAGAAACCGGCCGGCACTACGGAGTTGAAGTCATTCCCAGCATTGAGGTCACCACCATTTTTTCAGCCCGGGAATTTCACCTGATGCTGCCGTTTGTGAACTGGGAAAGTGAAGCCATTGGGTACATAATTTCCCGGGTGGAAAATTCCCGCCTGGAAGAAGCCCGGACCAGGGTGGCCAGGCTTCGGGAAAACGGCCTGGATATCGACTGGAACGAAGTCTGGGAAAAATCTGGCAAGACCCCGCCGCTCGGGGTAAAGATTGCCCAGATCCTGCTGGATAAACCGGAAAGCCGGCAGAACCCGGACCTGCGGAAATATTATGAGGCGGATCAACAGCCAAAAGCCCCTTATGTTTTCTACCAGGATTTTTTCACCGAGGGAGCTCCGGCCTATGTCCGGAAGCAACATATTCCGTTAGAAGAAGTCCTGCGGCTGGCCCCGCTGACCGGGGGAGTGCCGGTGCTGTCCCACCCCGGGGCCTATTTCCAGAGAACAACCCGGGACGACCTGATAATCCTTAAGGAACTCGGGCTCCAGGGACTGGAAGTTTATACTTCCTATCACGACCAGAATGAAGTTGAGTATTATCAGGCGCTGGCTGAGGAACTGGACCTGGTGGCCACCGCCGGTTCCGATTTCCACGGCCGGATCAAGCCCGGTGTAACTTTCGGCTTGATTAAAAACGGAACTTATTCTATGGTGGAAAAGCTGAGGGAAAGAAGGGCCTGATGTCCATTCATCTGAACTGGCTGGACAGCCTGCTGTTAGTCATCCTCCTGGTCACTTTTATCATCGGGCTGGTTAAAGGCTTTATCCGGCAGGTCATAGGAATCCTGGCCGTGGTTGCTGGCCTCATCCTGGCTGCCAGGTATTACGCCTGGCTTTCCTGGAAGTTATTCAAACTGGTTGAGTCAGATTTCTGGAGGAATGGTCTGAGCTTTCTGCTGATATTTTTCGGGGTAATCCTGGTCGGCTGGGTGCTCGGCTTCACCCTGAGCAAGCTGATGAAGGGCACGCTGAGCCTGGCCAACCACCTGCTGGGCGGAGCCCTGGGTCTGCTTAAGGGTGTGCTGATCGGGGCCGTCATCATCCTGGCCATGCTGAGCTTTGATTTCCAGCGGGAGGCCATCATCGGTTCCCGGCTGGCCCCGTCCATGATTAAGATAGCCAGAGGCCTGGTTCTTTTGATTCCCCGCGACCTAAAAGACCGTTTTAGCGATACCGTAAAAAAGTTTGAGGGGAAAGGAGGACGGCATGAGCAAAAAATATGAGGAGTTAACCATTCACCAGAAGCTGGAGTCTCTGATCCACGACATGGTGGAGAAAGAAATCCACCTGAAGGAAGCCCTGGCCGAGTTTGAAAAAATATACATCGAGACCGCCGCCTCCAAATACCGGGCCAATAAATCGAAAATGGCCCAGGCCCTCGGCGTCCACCGCAATACTCTGCATAACCGATTTAAGGCCCTGAAGATAAGGAAGAGAAAGTAGCACTCTCGGGCAAAGTCTGCTAAATTTTTTATAGTGAAATCTTGACAAATTTCCTGTCATATTTTATAATTAGCACTCTAAAAATCAGACTGCTAAATTAAACTTTGTAAGGAGGTCTTTCATGAAGATTCAACCCTTGTATGACCGTGTCCTCTTAAAAAGGATTGAAGAGCAGGAAGTGAAGAGGGGGAACATCATCATCCCCGATACCGCCAAGGAAAAGCCCCAGGAAGCCGAGGTTATCGAAGTCGGCAAAGGCCGGGTTACCGAAGACGGTAAGGTTGTTCCCCTGAGCGTTAAGAAGGGCGATCGCGTGCTCATCGGCAAGTACAGCGGCACAGAAGTGACCATTGATGGCGTTGAGCATGTCATCGTCCGTGAAGATGAAATTCTGGCTGTTATAACCAAGTAATGGAAAAGGAGGTAGACCATGGCTAAACAAATTATCGTTGGAGATGAAGCCAGACAGGCTTTGTTGAGAGGTGTTAACATCCTGAGCAACGTGGTCAAGGCCACCCTTGGACCGCGTGGTAAAAATGTCATCCTGGACAAGAAATTCGGTTCCCCCACCAGCACCAAGGACGGGGTGACCGTGGCCAAGGAAATCGAATTGAAGGACCCCTGGGAGAACATGGGAGCCCAGCTGGTCAAGGAAGTGGCTTCCAAAACTTCCGACGTGGCCGGCGACGGTACCACCACAGCCACAGTCCTGGCCCAGATAATCTATGCTGAGGGCATCAAGCACGTCACCGCCGGGCGCAATCCCAACCTGATCAAGAAGGGAATTGACCGGGCGGTGGAAGAGGTGGTTAAAGAGCTTAAGGGCATGAGCCGGGAAGTTACCGGTGAAATGATTGCCCAGGTCGGGGCCATCTCGGCCAACAACGACGAATCCATCGGCAAAATCATCGCTGAAGCCATGGAGAAAGTCGGCAAGGACGGCGTCATCACCGTGGAAGAGGCCAAGGGCCTGGAGACCACCCTGGAATTCGTTGAAGGTATGCAGTTTGACCGCGGTTATCTTTCCCCGTATTTCATCACCGACCCGGAAAGAATGGAATGCGTGCTGGAGAACCCGCTGATCCTGCTCCACGAGAAAAAGATTTCCAACCTGAGAGAATTCCTGCCGCTTCTGGAAAGCGTGGCCAAGATGGGCCGGGCCCTGCTGGTAGTGGCGGAAGAGGTTGAAGGCGAAGCCCTGGCCACCCTGGTGGTCAACAAGCTGAAGGGCACCCTCATGTGCTGCGCCGTCAAGGCTCCCGGTTTCGGCGACAGGCGGAAGGCCATGCTGGAAGATATTGCCATCCTGACTGGCGGCAAGGTCATCACTGAAGACATCGGCGTCAAGCTGGAAAACGTTACCCTGGACTGGCTGGGTGAAGCGGCCAAGGTGGTGGTCGACAAGGACAACACCACCATCGTCGAGGGCAAGGGCAAGCACAGCGAAATCCAGGCCAGGATCAAGCAAATCCGAACCCAGATTGAAGAAACCACTTCCGACTATGACCGGGAAAAACTGCAGGAAAGACTGGCCAAGATGGTCGGCGGCGTGGCTCTGATTAAGGTTGGTGCGGCTACCGAAACCGAGCTCAAGGAAAAGAAAGCCCGGGTGGAAGACGCCATGCACGCCACCAAGGCGGCCGTGGAAGAAGGCATCGTTCCCGGAGGCGGAGTGGCCCTGCTGCGCTGCCAGAAAGCCCTGGACAAACTGAACCTCGACGGCGATATGCAGATCGGAGTCCAGATTATCCGCCGGGCCATTGAAGAGCCCCTGCGCCAGATTGCTGAAAACGCCGGGCAAGAGGGCTCAATCGTGGTGGAGAAGGTCCGCGAAATGAAGCCGGATTTCGGTTTCAACGCCCTGACTGAAAAGTACGAAGACATGATTAAATCCGGCATTGTCGACCCGACCAAGGTGGTCCGCACTGCCCTGCAGAATGCGGCCAGCATTGCCGGGTTGCTCCTGACCACCGAAGGTTGCGTTACCGAAATTCCCGAAGAAGAGAAGAAACCTTCCTACCCGACTCCGCCCAGCGACATGTATTGATAGCTGAGAAACTGAGCTGCTGATAATCAGGCCGCTTTCAGGTCGCCTGAAAGCGGCCTTTCTTTTTTGAGTCAGCCGGCCGGCTTATGTTATATTAGGCCCGTTGACAACAGCCGTTCTTAAAGACCACGGATGAAAATTCTGGACCGTTACCTGCTGCGGGAGATCATCCCGGCCTTCTTTTTATCCCTCGGTTTTATCATCCTGGTAATTCTGATGAATGAGCTGTTCTACCTGGCCGAGGTTTTCTTAACCAAAGAGGTGCCCCTGAGTACTGTTCTCAGGGTGCTGCTTTACCTGTTGCCCTCCATCCTGACCCTGGCCCTGCCGCTGGCTTTCATGGCCGGGGTGCTGGGCGGTCTCGGCCGGCTGGCCGGGGACCGGGAAACAGAAGCCTTGAAAGTCCTGGGCCTGACTCCGGCCCGGGTGGCCAGGCCAGTTTTTCTCCTGGGTACCAGCCTGTTTCTGGTCTGCCTGGCTCTTACCCTGTGGCTGACCCCGGCGGCCAATTACCGCTGGCTTCAGACTATGGTCAATTCTGTCCTGAACCAGGTCAGGCTGGATGTCGAACCGGGGCGGTTTGTGGAATCATTGCCCGGCAGGGTCCTTTACCTCCAGCAGGAAAACGAGTCCGGGGAGTGGCAGGGGCTTTTTCTCTATCAGAAAGGAGAGGCCGGGCAGGTGGAAATTATCAGTGCCGAGCGGGCCTGCTGGCAATTGCAGCCTGAAAAGCTGGAAGCCCGAATACTTCTGGAAAAGGGACGAAGCTATAAGCTCCAGCTTGACGACCCGGACAGCCTGAGTCTGATGGAATTTGAAAAAAGTGAGCAAACCCTGGACTTAAAAAGCTTGAAACAGGATTTTTCCCTGCAAAAGAAAAGCCGGGAAAAAAACATCAAAGAGCTGTGGCTCGACTGGAAGCAGTGGCGGGATAAGGATAGTCCGGAAAGGCGGCTGACAGTGCTCGAAATCCATAAAAGGTGGAGTCTACCCGCTACCTGCCTGATTTTTGTTCTGCTGGGAGTAGGTCTGGGCTGGCGGCGCTGGCCCGGGGGGCGACTGGGAGGTTATGGACTCAGCCTGTTCCTGATGCTGGCCTATTATTTTCTCCTGGTCAACGGAGAGCAACAGGCCCTGGCGGGCAACCTGGCGCCCTGGCTGGCCATGTGGCTGCCCAACATCCTCATTTTCCTCTCTGGCCTGTATTTCTTTTTCCTGGCAACGAAAAGGGATTATAGCCGGGGCCACTGGATAACAGAAACCTGGAGAAAAATCACAACCTGGCTGGCCGGACTCCGGCTCTTTTCGGTTGGCAACCGGGAACGGCGGCGAAAAACGGCCGCCTCATTTCCTGCCCTGGCTGACCGTTATGTGTTTTCCCGGTTCTGGCGCTGGCTGGTTCCGTTGTTTCTGGGACTGGTCCTGGTTGCGGCCGCAGTCACCTTCCTGTTAAGGCTGGAAATAATCGGTGGCCAGCAGAAGACCTTCAAGGACCTGCTGGCTTACACCTGGTTCAAGCTGCCGGAGCTCTCTCTCTTCAGCCTGCTGCTGTCGCTGGTGACAGCGGTGGCTCTGAGCCTGGGTCTTTTTTACCGGAGAAAGGAAGTTCTGGCCTTCATTTCCTCGGGCCTGAGCTTCCAGCGACTGGTTCGCCCCCTGCTGCTTTTCGGCCTGGTTCTGGTGCCCCTGCTTTTCATTTTTCAGGACCGGGTGCTCAGCCGCAGCAATTTCCGGGCGGAGGAAATCTGGGCCGGTCTTTCCGGCCACCCGGCCCGGACCTTCAGCTATCTCAACCGCTACTGGTTGCGGTCGGGAGAAACCGGAGACTTCTATCATTACGAGCTACAGGTCCCCGAAAGGCGGCTTCTGTACCGCCTGTTCTACCTGGAAGTAGAAAAGGAGCAACCGGGCTTCAGGCGGATGGTCTTGGCCCGAGAAGCCCTGATTGAAGGCGGCGGTTTAATCCTGCGGAACGGCTGGGAAAGAACCTTTAGCGGTCAGAGTTCAACTCTAAGGCGGTTTGACGAGACCTTCCTTGACCTGCCGGGGGCTGGAGGTTATTTTCTGAGGGAATGGCAAGAACCGGCCACCATGAACCGGGCCGAGCTCAGGCGATATGCGCGTGAGCTGGAAGAATCGGGCCTGCCGGCCGGACGCTTTCGCCTGGAGGCTGAGTTCCGCCTGGCCTTTTCGCTGTCGGGGCTGGTGCTGATTCTTCTGGCCTGTGCCTTGGCCGGCTGGCTTGGTCCCCGGGGCTTCCTCTGGCCGCTGGCGGCCAGCCTGGCCGGAGTGTTTCTCTACTGGCAGAGCCTGGCTGTTTTTCGGAGCCTGGGGCTGGCCGGCTGGCTGGGGCCTTTTCTGGCGGCCTGGAGCCCGCAGATAATATTCCTCTTGCTGGGAGTTTATCTGTTACTGAGCATCAAGACCTGAGCCGCCGGTTTTACATCTTGTATTTACCCAGGTCTTCGGGCTTGAGGCTTTCCAGCCACTGCTTTAGTTTTTCCGAGTTCTCCAGGTTTTCTTCGCTCTTAAGGCTGTGAGCTTTCTTGATGACTTCCTCATCCACGTAAATCGGGGCGTTGAGCCTGAGGGCCAGAGCGATGGCGTCGGAGGGCCTGGAGTCAATCAGGTAGGGAATGTCGTTATGCCGGCAATAGATAATGGCATAAAAGGTATTATCCCGAACATCATTAACCACGACCCGGTCAACAGAAATGTGAAGCTGGTCCAGGAAATTCTTGATGAGGTCGTGGGTCATCGGGCGCGGGGTGGGAATGCCCTCCAGGCTAAGGGCGATGGCATTGGCTTCAAAGACGCCAATCCAGATAGGCAGAATCCGGTCAGAAAGAGGGTCTTCCAGAACCACGATGGGCATCCTGGAAATCGGGTCCACCACCAGACCCTTTATTTTCATCAAAATTTCCATGCCGCTCTTCCTCTTTCTGTACAAATTTAATATAGGTTTGGGGACGGTGGTTGTCAAGAAAAAGCTGGCCGCCGGGAAGCGGCGGTAAGAAGTATTGGCGGCCATCAGCCTGGCTTGTGGTATAATATAAACAGGACTCATGATAAAAATCAAACCAACAATCTCCTGGGCTTTTCTCTCCCTGTTGCTGGTTTTGGTTGTTTTAAACGGCTGCAGCAGCCGCCGGCTGGAGAAAACCCTCAGCCCGGAAGAGAAGGAATTTTTATCAACCGTCAGGTATACCATCACCCCCGAGGAGAGGAAGATATTTCTGCAGCTGCCGCCCGCTGAGAGAACAAACTTCATGGATGAATTCTGGAAGCGCCGGGACCCGGTGCCAGGGACGGCTATCAATGAATTCAAGGAAGAATATTTCATCCGGATTAACCAGGCCAATAAGCTCTTCGGCGAAGGCGGCAAACAGGGCTGGCTCAGCGACCGGGGACGCATCTGGATAACGCTCGGGCCGCCGGACCACCGGGAAACTTATCCCCGCGGCCAGAGTTTTTACGGCTTCCCGGTAGAAATCTGGCACTACGGCTTTTACCAGATTTATTTCATCGACCGCTTCTGGAATGGCAATTACCAGCTGGACCCGGCCAGCGCCCAGCAGATTGCCGAAATCACCCAGACCCAGGTTAGCTGGAATCAACCCGGTGGCCGGATGTTTGAGGGCAGCCGGGCCCTGGATTTCGAGGTCAGGATGGACCGGACAGGTGAAGGACAGGCCCGGATTGTGGTCAGCCTGCCTTACAACCAGATCTGGCTCAAAGCTCACCAGGACAGGCTGGAAACGGTGATTGAGGTGAAGATTGAAATTGAAGATTCGAGCGGTAAGAAAATCCGGGAGGACAGCCGGGCGGTCGAAATTTCTCTGACACCTGAAGAACTGAAGGACAGATTCAACCAGACCTACGACCTGGAATTCCAGTCAGAAATAAGCGGCCAGAGTCCTTTCAGCCTCACGGTAACGGTAAATAATAAAATCGAAAACAAGAAATCAGAAAAGAGACTCAAGTTCGATTTCTGAGCGGATTCCTGCCGGGATAAAAACCGAAGCCGGCCCCTCAGCGGGAAGAGTTGACCAGTTGCTGCCCCTTGCGGGCATACTCGTCCGAGGCGGCATAGTTTCCCAGGCGGTTATAGAGGTCGGCCAGGAGAAAATAGCCCAGCGGCAGGTTGTCCTTTTCCGGTTTAAGTTCCAGACCCTTTTTCACCAGCTCAATCGCTTCCTGAAAGCGTTCGCCCCGCCGCAGGTAAATCCGGGCCAGGTAAAAATAGGTCAGGGGGAAATTGGGGTCAGCCGTTAGAGCCCGCTGCAGGGTTTCCAGTTCTTCCTGCTCCCGGTGCTGCAGCCGGTAAAGCCGGGCCAGGTTGAACAGGGCTTTGAAGTGGCTGGGGGAGTCGGCAATCTCCTGCTGGTAAAGGTCCATGGCTTCCGCCAGCCGGTTCTGTTTTTCATAGAGCTGGGCCAGGTTGTAGCGCAGGTTTAAAAGGGTCGGGTTGAGTTCCCAAGCTGCCCGCAGGTGCTGTTCGGCGCAGGCCAGGTCGTCGCGGTTGAGGCAGATGGCGGCGATGGCGTTGTGGGCCGAGGCGGAGCGAGGGTTTTTCCTCAGGCATTCCTCAAAATAGGGCAGGGCTTTATCGTAGTTGTTTCTCAGGGCATAGAGCGTTCCCAGCACGTGATAGAACTGCGGGTCGTCGAATCCCCGCTGCACCTGGTCCTGGATGAATTTTTCGGCCAGCTCCAGTTTGTTCAGGGCGGCATAACAGTTGGCCACGTTAATCACGGCGAAGGAATCGTCGGGCTTAAGTTCCAGGGCCCGGCTGAAGGCTTCCACCGCTTCCTGGAATTTCCGGGCTTTGAAATAGACGTTGCCCAGGGCAAAAAAACCGTCGCTGATGGTCGGGTCTTCTTCCAGGATTTTTTTTAGGGTGGCTATGGCTTCCTCAAAGTTTCCGGCCATCCCCGTTTCCCGGGCCCGGGAGATTTCATTGAAGATGTTGATTTTATCTTTGGGGTCGGCCAGTTTTTTCCCGGCCAGCTTGGAGGGGTCGACGAAGGAACCGAGGTAGCCCAGGGCGGCCAGCTTTTCCCTGGTCTCTTCATCCACCGAGGCGAAATCTGGCTCGATGGCTCTGTCTCCGGCTTTTTTCTCAAAGTCTTCAGCCAGCCTGGTCAGTTCCTGGTAGACTTTCTTTTCTGTGTAAACCAGGTTCTTCTGCTCGTCCGGGTCGGCTTTGAGGTCGTAGAGCTCGGGCACCGGGGCAATAATCAGCTTGTAGCGGTTGTTCTGAAAACTGCGCAGTTCAGACCAGCCGTAGTGGTAACGGGGATAGAATGTCTCGGAATAGGCCAGGTTGTCCACCGGTTTTTTTCGGCCGCTGAAGTAGCGGACCAGGCTCTGGCCCTGAACCTCAGCCCGGATAGGTAAGCCGGTCATCTCCAGCAGTGTGGGCATGATATCGGCCAGGGTTACTACTCCCGAGTAAGTCTTACCCTGGAAGCGTTCAAAAGGAGTGACAAAAATTAGGGGCACGTGAATACCTTCCTGGTAGACGAAGAAGCCGTGAGTGGTCTCACCATGCTCTCCCAGGCTTTCGCCGTGGTCAGAAGCCAGCACCAGGAACAGGTTGTTGAGCAGTTGCTCTCTTTCCAGGAAATTCCAGAAGCGGGCTAACTGGCTGTCGGTGTAGGCAATTTCGCCCAGGTAGGGGCGGTCGGCAAACTGAGATTTGAAGGGTTCGGGCGGCTCGTAGGGAGTGTGGGGATCGTAAAGATGAACCCAGGCGAAAAATTTTTGAGATTTATTCTTTTCCAGCCAGTTCAGGGCCTCGTCTATTGTTTCTTCAGCCCGGCGCTGGACTTCACCCAGAGAGATTTTCTCAAAGCGCCCCAGGTCAAAGCGGTCGAAGTAATAATCAAAACCCTGGTTAAGACCCCACTTGGAATCGAGCACGTAGGCGGAGACAAAAGCAGCCGTCTGATAACCGGCTGACTTAAAAGCCTCGGCCAGGGTCTGGAGCTGGGGGGGAACCACAAATCCGCCGTTGTCGCGGACGCCGTGGTGAATGGGCAAGGTGCCGGTCAGGATGGTGGTATGGGAAGGCAGGGTTAGCGGGGTCTGGGCGATGCAGTTTTCAAACCGCACTCCGGAGGCGGCCATCCTGTCCATAGTCGGGGTAACGTTGGGGGTAAAGCCATAGCAGCCGAGACGGTCGGCTCTGAGGGTATCTACCGTGATTAAAATGACATTGAAGTTCTTCTGACCGCGAACCGATTTGAGCCCGTAATCCCTGGATAAGAAAATGAAGGTAGAGAGGCCCGCCAGAACTATGGCCAGCAATAGAATCAGCCCTTTTTTCATCAACCCTAATTATAGCATAGATAAAAAAAGGGGCGGCGGATTTCTCCGCCGCCCCCGGACTGCAGCTCTGAATTATCAGAAGATCAGACGGATGCCGACTCGAGCCTGTCTGGCGTTAACGAGACCGTAGAGCGTGTGACCAGTAGTGGAAGGATACATTGTCGGATTCCAGTCGTACATCCAGCGGGTGCCCCAGGAGGTAATGGTGTCAACATTGAGCAGGTTAAAGACGTCAACCATCAGACCGAGCCGGTACTTGCTGGCAAAGGTGAAAATCTTCTCCAGCCTGATGTCAATCTGGTGGTCCATCGGGTAGTGGTGGGAACCCCTGGGCTCAATAAAGAAGGTGATTCTTCCCTGGTTGAAACGCGAAGTCCGGTAACGGGTGGTCCAGGCGTTGCCGGTAATTCCGTGGTAGTAGACGTTAACACTCAGCTCAATCTTGGGAATGACATAGGTGCCCTGGACCTTGATCATGTGGGTCGGGTCGTAAGTGGAGTTACCGTCGCTGTTTATCCAGAAATTCGGGTCGTAGACATTGCCGCCATAACCGATGTCGTCGGCAAAGCCGTTATCGGTGGTGCCCCAGGCCTTGGACAGGGTGTAAGAAGCCAGCAACTGCCACCTGTTGGAAAATCTTTTGTTAAACATGAACTGGATGCCATGGTACCGGCGGTAGGGCTTTTCCAGAATCCAGGGATAGTCCTGGTACACCCGGTCGAGGTTGGTGATATAGTACTGTGGATTTTCCAGGGTTTCCAGAGTTCTTTCGTACACCGTGTAGGTTCCAAAACTGGGCACGGTTACCGTTCGTGGCACATAATCAGCGTTGAGGTCAATGGGTCCGATCAAATTCTTCCAGCGCCGGTTGATGTAGCTAATGCTGAAAGAAGCATCCTTAAAGATTTCCCGCTCCAGGCTGACCGTCCACTGGATCATGTAAGGATGCTTGATGTCCGAATCCATCAGGTACTGGTCGTGGGGAATGGAGAACCACAGAAGCCACTCGTCATAAATTCCGTCTTCGTCGTCATCATACCAATCATAGTAATATCCGTTGTAGCTGCTGTAGGCCGATGGGGGATTCATCCGGTCATGATAGGCAGTGAGCATGGCTTCGGAGAAATGGCCGTAATGGGCTTTCAGGATGGTGCTCTTATCCCCGAACAGGTCGTAGGTGAAGCCGAGGCGGGGAGAAATTCTGTTGTTGGTATAAACATTTCCGGGAACACCTTTAACCTGGCCCCAGTACAGGCTGAACCTGACTCCGGCGTTGATGTTGAGCCTCTTGGTCACCTGCCAGGCATCCTGAGCGAAGACTTCCAGCCTGGTATACCTGGTGTTGATGTCATAACCATCGTATTGATAGGCCAGGTAGGGATAACCGTAATAATCGTAGTATTGAACGTGGTCGCCCAGTTCTCCGCCTTCACCGGTGAACCCGTAGCGGCTGCGGGCCATGGACCGCTCGAACTCAGCGCCAAACTTGAAGTCATGGGAACCATAAAAATCTTCTACGTAATGGCTCAGGCTGGCGTTGGCCTGGAAGCGCTGTCGGTCGGCATAATAAAAATAGCCGGAGCTGTAGCGCTGGAAGTTGTCGGCGAAATCAAAATGCATGTAGGGGGACATACCAACTTCTGGATCCAGGTAATAATAGCCCCAGAAATAAGCAGCTTTGACATCCAGGAAAGTATTGGAGCTGAAAATCTTGGTCAGGCTGAAGTTGCCGACCACTTCAGGGGATTTCTGGGTAACGGTAGCTTCAGGCGAAACAGTGGCTCCGGCTCCCCGGTTGATTCCGTTATAAGTATCAATCTGGACTGAGCCGGTCATGGTCAGGTTTGTTAGTTGGGAAGATAATTTGAAGAAACTTCTGGGCTGCTTGTAATCAACGGCCTCAGGGAATCCGGTGGGATAGCGCCAGGTGCGGTAATACTGAAGCCCGACATAGAACCACAGCTTATCGCGGATGATGGGACCACCCAGGTGGGCATTGACGTCCATCAGTTTCAGCAGAGGCGAGGTTAACTCAGGGAAATCGTCGACGTAGGCAGCGTTGTTGGTGGTGCCCCACAGTCCTTTCGGCTTGTCGGTTCTTTTGCCCTGGAAATTGAATTCCATATGGCCGGAGAAATTGTTGCCGCCTGACTTGGTAATCAGGTTGAAAATAACTCCGGTGAAGTTTCCGTATTCTGCCGGCAGGCCCACGCCCATAATCTTGGCTTCTTCAACGATGTTGTGGTCGGAAAAAACCCAGGCCGAGCCGGCTTCCGGGTCGGCCACGTTGACGCCGTCCATGGTGTAGGCAATTCCGGTGTTCTGGGAAGCTCCGAAGGCCACGTTGTTGGTGACACCCGGCGCCATGTTGACGATGTCGGCGGTGAACTGGCTGTAGGGCATGTTCCGCAGAATTTCGTTGGTCAGAGCTACGGAAGCGGTTTCGGTCGATTTGACGTCAACCGTGGGCGATTTGGCCACAACGGTCACTTCTTCTTCCAGGGTGGTCTGCTGCATGGTCAGGTCAACTGTCAGGGTTGTGGTCGTGGTCAAACGGACGTTAGTATTAACCACGTCTCTGAAACCCTGGAGTTCGGCTTTGAGGGTGTAGGTTCCTGGCGGTAGGGCCGGAAAACGATAGACACCCCTGGCATCAGTCACCGAAGACCTAGTGCCCATCAGCGCGGGACCGGAAATGGTCACGGTCACTCCGGGAAGCGGCGAACCCGATTCATCGGTCACCGTTCCGGTGATGGCCCCTGTTTCTCGTGACTGGGAGAAAGCCAGAGGAGCCAGGAACAGCATGATTAACAATGGAACAAAAACTTTTTTAACCAATCTTTCTCCTCCTTTCGGAAAAATAACTTTTACCTTTTCCTTAAAAACCATGCCAATTTGTCTCTTTTCTTTTCTCACCTCCTTTTGTTCTAAGATTGAAGTTGCCCTTCCCATTACAATATCGAAATTAAGATAACATCATTCGTTCTCTTATGTAAAGCAATTTTTATGCCAGGGGAAGTCATTTATTAAATAATTTATAATCAAGCAGTTATTAAATAAGAAACTGGGTTTTGGCCCGATTATTCAATTATTTGGACGGCTTTAATCCAAAAAAGCGAATACATTGGGGTTTATTTTTTCAAGAATTATCCATCTCCTGAACTTTCTGAGAATTGATTCTGGCAAAAAATTTAAGACTCTGCCTTGAAGAAACTAAATTGCGCCAGCAGCGTTATCAATAATGAAAGGGAAATATTAACAGCTATGGTTCCTGCTGATTTTCTTGCTTGATGAAGAATAATCTACAAAAATTTGATAAAATAAAAAATAAAGAAAGACAGAGCGTCTGAGCATTGAGGGCCGGGCTTCAGGTTCAGGCCAAACTCAAACCTGGAAAGGATGTTAGGTGGTTGCCAACCATGTATAATTACCGATCGAGACATTCAGGCAAACTGATAAGAATATTTCTGGTCCTGGGCTTCTTTTCCTGGAGCCTGCTATCGGCCTCTCCGCCAGCCGGCCAGAAACAAAAAGAGGCTATCAACAGCCTGACCCCGGCCCAGAGAGACTGGCTGGAGATAGTTACCCCGATTATCACCGAGACCGAAAAAGAAGTTTTTTTCAAGCTGAAAACCGAACAGGAACGCGACCGGTTCATCAATCTTTTCTGGAAGGTCAGGGACCCCAACCCCGATACCAGCGAAAATGAATTCTACCGGGAGTACCTGGAACGGGTCCATTTTGCCGACAGGTATTTCAGTATCGGGTCTTCCAGAAGGGGGTGCCTGACTGAACGCGGCTATTATTATCTTCTGCTGGGAAAACCACGGGAACGCCAGGTCTTTGCCACCCAGTCGGATATCTGGCCGATGGAGCTGTGGTTTTACCAGGGCGACCCGAAATACGGGCTGCCCGGATATTTTTACCTTATTTTCTACCAGCCCGAGGGCTCAGGCGATTATCGCCTTTACTACCCTGGGGTCGAAGGACCGGAAAAGCTGGTGATTCCCTCCATGTCTTCCACCCAGCTGACCAGGAGCAAGGCCCTGGAGATAATCAAAGCCATCAATGCCGAACTGGGTAAGGCCGCTCTGAGCTATTTGCCCGAAGAAAGCCAGGAAGGGTTCAGCTCCCTAACTTCCCAGACCATCATTGCCACCATCAAATCCCTCCCGGAGAAAAAATTTTCCCCCGCTTATGCCCGGAATTACCTGAGTTATAAAGACCTGGTGGAGGTGGATTATTCCCACAATTTCATAACCTCCAGCGCCCTGGCCCGGGTCTGGCCCCAAGGCCAGGATTATTTCGTGCACTGGACGATTGAGCCGGACCGCATCAATTTTGCCGAAACTAACGGTGTCTATTCAGCCATCTACGAGCTGACCATCAGGCTGGAAGACTTAAACGGCAACCCGGTCCTGAACCGGACAGAAGAGGTGCCACTCCGGTTAAACCGGGAACAGTTTGAAACCAGGGCCAGACAGAGACTGGCATTCCAGGATCTTTTCCCGGTCCTTCCGGGAGATTACAAGCTGCTGATTCTTTTGAAAAATAAAACGGCCAGGGATTTTACCTCCTGGGAAACCAGTCTGAAAGTCCCAGGACCAGGCACCACTCAGTACCTGAGTCCACTCGTTCTATACCATGCGGCCAGCCCTCTCCCCGGAGGTCGGGTGAAGGCTTTCTCTTTCAACGGCCAGGAATACCTGGTCAGCGCCCGTAATGAATTCTCCCCCACAGAAAAACTCCGGATGTATTGCCGGCTTTTACATTCCGAGGGGCTGTCGTCTGAAGCCAGGGTGCAGTTCTGTTTGAGAAGTCTGGACACGTCGGCCAGCCCGGAGTGCCAGACCAGGTGGCTGCGGGAGGTGCTCACGGCCGAGGGAACCATAAATCTGGAACCGGTTGATCTAAGTCAGGTCAAGCCGGGCTATTACCGGGTAGAATTATCGCTCCTGGATAAGAATCAGACAATCGAAACTGTAAGAGAAAACTTGATCGTGCTGTCCCAGCCGGCCCCGACAGCCCCCTGGGTCTTGGGCCGTGTTCACCGGCCGCTGCCATCTCCAGAATTCCTGAGAATAGTGGCGGCTCAGCACTTTCTTAAAGGAAATTATCAGGAGGCCAGGAGAATCCTGGAACAAATCCTGGCTGGACAGGAAGAGCCAGAAAGCCGGTTGCTGCTGGCCCGGACGCTGTTTGGACTCGGGGATTATAGGTCTTCTTTATCGTCCGCGCTAAAAGTTTATGAAGCTACCAGGGACCGGGAAGCGGCCAAGGTCATTGCCCTGGACTATGTCAGGCTGAAGGATTGGCCGGCGGCCAGAACCTACATTGATAGTTTGCTGGCCGAAGCCACAGAAGTAAGTGTCCTTAACCTGGCGGCCGAGGTTTATCAGAACCTGGGGGAACGGGAGCAAGCCATAAGATTTCTGGAAAAGTCCCTGTCCCTTCTACCGGACCAGCCGACCATCAAATCCTGGCTGGAAGAATTAAAAAAGAGCCAATAAAAGGTTATAATAAAGTCCTGGCCCGGTTGGAGAGCAATCTGCAGCTTCAGGGCAGTTGAATAACCGGATAGCAGGAAGCAAGACAAAGGAGCCATAAATGAAGTCAAGAAAGCTTAAAATCAGCCTGTTAGTAATCCCGTTCTTTTTGTTTATTTTTTCCCTGGACGGGCTGTCCCAGGTCCGGGGAAAAGTCCGGGGCACAGTGGTTGATTCCCAGGGCAACCCGGTGGAGAAAGCTACCGTGACCATTGTCTCCACCCGCCTGGCCAGCCAGAGGTATGAAACTAAAAGCGGGAAAGATGGTAAATTCACCCAGGTCGGGATTTATCCCGGCTATTACCAGGTTACCATCAAGAAAGATGGTTACCTGCCGAAAACATTTGAAGTCCATGTGGAGATTGACGGCGAGGCCAACCTGGAAGTAATCAAGCTGGAAACAGCCGATGAGCAGGCCATGAAAAGCCTGTCTGGAGCTGACAAAGCCTTTCTCAAAGCTAACGAGTATTATAATAAACAGGATTATGAGAAGGCTGCGGCTGGTTTTCAGGAAGCCATCGGCCTGAGTCCTAACAACTGGGCCTATCATTTTAACCTCGGCCTGGCCTACAAGAAGCTGAACAAGCTGGCTGAAGCCAGGGAATCTTTCGCCAGAGCAGTGGAACTAAATCCCGATAGCTTCAGCGCCAATAAAGAAATGGGAGAGCTGCTGGCCCGCGAGTCGGAATTCGAAAAGGCAGCCGGGTATTACCGGAAAGCGGTGAGTCTGAGTCCCAACGACCCCGATGCGCACTACAACCTCGGAGTCTGCCTGGTCAACCTCGGCCAGAGCGAGGAAGCCCAGTGCCACTTTCAGAAAGCAGTCGAGCTGAAACCGGATTATGCTGAAGCCTATTTCCAGCTCGGGTCCATCTATATCAGCCAGAATAAAAAAGAAGAAGCCATCGCCAGCCTGGAAAAATTCATTGAGCTGGCTCCCCAGCATGAAAAAGCTGCCCTGGCCCGGCAATTGCTGGAGTACTTGAAAAAATAAAGAGGAATTCCAGCTCAGGTATAGATCGGGGCCAGATTGGGGGGCGGGTTTCTTTTTGATCAGCAGATTAAATTCAGGATAGAACTCATTCTCATCCATTTGTAAATTTTAAATTTTTATCCTGGATTGACCTATTGGCTTCAGCCAAATTGGAATGGCTGGCCCTATAACCGGATTGCCTGGGAATCAAGTTTAACCCTGTAAGGCAAGCTCAAAATTAGTCTTTCCAAAGCTGGCCGTTTCTCGGAGGTCCGAAGGTTGGCAGTTTTTGAATCTTAATTTTCAGAAGGACCATGACCTGCTGCGGGTCGGGCAGTTGATTGGCGGAGTGGGCAGGTTAGTTAATTTGGAAGAGAGGAAGCAACTCTCTGGCTGTGGGGAGTAATCTCTATGTTCCCGTTAGTCTGAAAGAGTCTTGGTCTTTAAGACCTGAATGGAAAAGTGTGCCAGCCTACAACCCGGCAATCTTCTGGTGGGTACCCACGGGTTGTCCCTTGTCCCCGAAATAAAAAAGGCAGCCGGCCAGGCCGGCTGCCTTTCGCTTTACCAATTACTGGTTTTATTCTACTCGACGATTAATTCGAAGGGAATTCTTTTTTCCAGGGTTGTCCCGCCGAGGTTGTCCTTGATGTTGATGACCAGCTCGTAACCGCCGGCTTCGAGTGGACGGCTCTCGATTCTTTCTCCCTTATCATCTGTTACCTTAACCTGTTTGGCCGCCGGGATGGGGATGGGCTGCTCGATGAAAGGGGAATCATAGGTCATAGGAGTGAAAGTCACGATCTTGGTATCACCCTTGCGGATGTCAAAGTTGATCTCCAGAGAAGTTTTCTGGCTCTCATTGAATTTTGTGCCGTAAATCATGAACATCAGCGTGGGCTGATCGTTGGGCTTGAACTTCATCTCGGTGTAGGGATAGGCTTTAAGGATCATCCAGCCGAAATAGTCCTTGTGGAAGTTGGGGAAATTCTCCGGGGTATCCAGCTGCTCATAATTCTTCAGCAGTAGCAGGCTGGTGGTGTCCATCTGACCATTCTTGTAAGCCTCTTCGTAGTGGGGGATTTCAAACTCATAATAGGTGGAACCGATTTTCTTGGTTTTTCTGTTACCCAGGGCCGCAGCCAGAATGTATTTTCCCGCTGGCAGCGGATATCCAAGGTAGTAAAAGCTTTCGCCTTCCGGGTTGTAGTCGCTGGCCGGAATGGCGAACTGGCCGTAGGCTTTGTTTTCCGTCACCAGTTTGGGGGTAGCGCCGTCATTCTGGTAAACCTGGAAGAAAATATCGGATTCGGTCTGGAAGCTATCGCCGGCGCTAATCGATTGAGCCGGAGCGTATTCCAGGTCAGCGTTCTTAATCCGGGTAACAAAGATGGCGATGTAGGTGCCTTTGGCCGGGAGAATGTAATGGCCGGTAAAAGAAAACGGCAGGTCCGGTTTTACCTGCCTGTTGGCCAGCCCCTGCTCCAGCATGGCTTTGACGTCCGTGGGCAGAGTGGTTTTCTGTTTTTGTTCTTTTTTCTGATCCTTCTTCTGGGGTTCGGCCTGAGCCAGGCTAAAAGCTAAGGTCAGCGTCAGAATCAGAACCAGTGAAAGGGCAAAGAATTTCTTGAAATTCATCTTTCCTCCTGTTTATTCTTTTCACCAGCTTCTTAACTGCAAAAACTGTGCCAGCTAAGAAGGGGATTTTTCGTTGTGTTTTCCTGATGGTAGCTCTAACTATTCTCTTCTGTGTAAATTTACTTTACATAATTAATGAAATAATTTTTATAACTCCTGTGACTATTTTACCTTAAACTCCTGGTGTTTTTCAACTGGTATTTTAAAACTGCTCTCTGGTGCTCCTGGTAAGAACGGTTGAATACATGGCTGCCGTCGTTGCGGGAAACGAAATAGAGATAATCAACCGGGGCCGGGTGCAGGGCGGCCAGGATGGAAGACCGACCCGGGTTACAGATGGGACCGGGCGGCAGACCGGCGTAAAGATAGGTGTTATAGGGTGAGGGCAGGCTCTTGTCCCTCAAACGCAGGTTGCCGTCAAAGCGACCTTCCAGTTTTAAGGCATAGATGATGGTCGGGTCGCAATCCAGTTTCATGCCCAGTCGCAGGCGGTTATGGAAAACGGCCGAGACCAGGGTTTTTTCTTCTTCCCGCGATGTCTCCTTTTCAATCAATGAGGCCAGGGTGACGATTTCCCTGACGGTCATCTTCAGCTCGCCGGCCCGGCCCAGCTCTTGCTGGCCGAAATTTTTGCGGAAAAGGCTGACCATAGTCCTAACCATTTCAATGGCGCTGACGCCGCGGCTGAAATGGTAGGTCTCGGGAAAAAGATAGCCTTCCAGGTTGCCGGCTTTGGGGTCCAGGTCGGCAATCAATTCGGCCTGACGGCAGGCTTCCAGGAAAGAACCGTGGAAGGGGTATCCTTTCTGTTCCAGCAGCTGGGCAATTTCCTGGAAGGTCAGGCCTTCCGGGATTGTTACCGGATGAAGCAAGACTTTCCCGGCAACCATCTGCTGCATGATTTTTCTGGCCGTGAGCGGCGGCTCGAAACTGTATTCTCCGGCCATCAGAAAGCGGGGAGAATAGTAAAGCGAGTAAGCCAGACGGAAAGCCCTCGGATGTTTCAGTAGTTTGTTCTGGTGCAGCAACCGGGCGATGCCCTCGGGGCTTAGCCCTTTTTCTACCAGAACCACGGTGGCGGCTTCAGGCCTGGCTTCGTCCTTCATGGCCCGGGCCAGGTAGAAGGCCAGTCCAATATTGGCAACAGCCAGAAATATCAGGACCAGTTCAATTATTTTCCTGGGTGTTTTCAGCATGATGGCGTTTCTTATCCAGGTAGGCTTCCAGGATGATGACCGCAGCCAGCTGGTCTTCCCTTTGTTTTTTTTGCTTTGGGCTGCCCTTGAAGCCAGCCATTTTTCTCTGGGCTTGCTGGGTGGTAAGCCTTTCATCCCAAAAAATGACTTTTTTACCGGTTATCTTCTCCAGCCAGAGGGAGAATTCCCGGGTGGCATCAGCCCGCCGGCCCTCGCTCCCATCCATCCGCAGAGGCCAGCCCACAACTATTTCTTCTATTTTTTTCTCTTCCACCAGTTTCTGGAAAAAAGCCCGGTTTTTAGCTTCGTCATCCTGGAGGGTGTAGCTGCCGAAGGGCTGAGCGGTTATCTGTAGCGGGTCGCTCAGGGCCAGGCCCAGGTGACGGTCGCCGTAATCGATGGCCAGGATTCTACCCATGGTTCAACTTCTTTCCAGGCAGCGTTTTTTCTTTCGGTGGCGCTCGAGGGCCAGGGCAATCAGCCGGTCCAGCAGCCGGGAAAAACTGAGTCCGCTCACTTCCCAGAGCCGGGGATACATGCTGATTTCGGTAAAGCCGGGGATGGTATTGATTTCGTTGATATAGATTTTATTGGTCTTTGCCTCCAGGAAAAAATCAACCCGGGCCAGGCCGCAGGCGTCGATGGCCCTGAAGGAAGCTATAGCCAGTTCCTGAAAGCGCCTGACCAGCCCGGGCGGCAGGTCGGCCGGAATCCAGAAGCGGGTCTTGCCTTCCAGGTACTTGTCGGCGTAGTCATAGAATTCACGGTAGGGAATAACTTCGCCCGGCAGGGAAGCCCGGGGCCTCTCGTTGCCCAGGACGCTGCATTCTATTTCCCGGCCGCTGATGGCTTTTTCGATTAGAATCTTCCGGTCATAGCGGAAGGCCAGCCTTATGGCCGGGGTGAGCTGTTTGCGGTTCTTAACCTTGGAAATACCAACCGATGAGCCCAGGTTGGCCGGCTTGACAAAAAGCGGCAGGCCGATTTCGGCCAGGGCCTGTTTTTCAACCTGCCGGCGATTGTCCTTCCAGTCTTCTTCCTGAACCACAAGGTAGGGGACGACCGGCAGGTCCAGCCGGCTCAACAGGTTCTTGAAAATAGCCTTGTCCATGCCCAGGGCTGAGGCCAGAACCGGGGCTCCGACGTAGGGGACATCGGCCATTTCCAGGAGCCCCTGGATAGTGCCGTCTTCGCCGAATGGTCCGTGGAGAACCGGGAAGTAAACATCGGCCCTGACGGCCGGCTGGTCAACCCGGCTGCTCCAGGGCAAAAAAGAAAAGCTACGGCCAGAGCGGAGCGCGGCAGCCGGAGCGACGGGTGACGACACCAGCTTCCAGCGGCCCTGTTTGTTGATGTAGATGGATAGCACCCGGTATTTTTTTCGGTCCAGGTTGTGGTGGATGGCCCGGGCCGAGATTATGGAGATGTCGTGCTCGGCCGAGCGGCCGCCAAAGAGCAGGGCCACGGTCAGAAGTTTCTTCATTCCCCTGAATTTTAGCCCATTTGCCGGCAAAAAAAAAGTTCACCTGACTCCAATTAATAAAATCCACCCCGACTAAATTTATGTTGACAGGCAGGAAGAAGCGAAATTATAATACCGGAAAGGTGGAAGAAATAACGCCAAGAGGTGCCAAGATGAAAAAAAGCCTTTTCAGCCATTCCCGGATTTTTATGTTGACCGGCCTGGTCCTGGGCCTGATGTTTTTAGTCACGGGCCTGCCGGCGCAGGAATCTCAGGTGCAGAAAGCCAGGATTTTTGCGGAAGAATATCCTCTGCTGACCGATACGGATATGTATTGTTCAATACTTATCTGGGATAAAGGCCTGCCCGAAGTCCAGATTATCGGCTCGGAGCGGGAAGATGAAAGAGCCATGATGGTTGATGCCGATACTTTTTACATCAACAAGGGCAAGGAAGACGGGATTGAAATCGGCCAGATGTTCCTGGCCGTAGACATCGGAGCCCCCATTCCCCGGTGGGGTTACATTGCCCAGAAAAAAGGAAAAGTCAGGGTGATCAGGCTGGAAGACCGGGTCAGCGTGGCCAGGGTGGAAAAAGGCTGCGGCGATATCAGGATTGGCAACTACCTGATTCCTTTTGAGGAACAGCCCACGGTCATTGGCAAGGACCGGGGATATGATAACAACCTGAAACCGGGCGAGAGCCTGGAAGGTCAGGTCATCTATCTGGATACTGATTTTAATATCGTTTCCTCGGGGCACTGGGCTCTGATCAATATCGGAGCCGCCCAGGGCCTGAAACCCGGGCAGCAGCTGACCGTTTTCCGTCACAGGAAATCCAACCTGCCCCGGGAAGCCATTGCCAACGTGGTGGTCATTGATACCCAGGTCAATACTTCCACCGTCAGAATCATGTCGGCCAGGGAAGCGGTGGAGAAGGGCGATACCGTCCAGGTCAAGTAAATTTTGTCCTTTCTGGCCGGCCTATCAGTTGACAGAAGCTCATAATTTTGTTAGTTTTTCTATACTCGTTGAGGGCCTGAGCGGGCGTAGTTCAGTGGTAGAACGTCTGCTTGCCAAGCAGAAGGCCGTGGGTTCAAGTCCCATCGCCCGCTCCAGTTCTTTCTCCGGGACAATATCGGTCATGAAAAAAAATGGCGCGGTACCCAAGTGGCTAAGGGAGAGGTCTGCAAAACCTCGATTCGTCGGTTCGAGTCCGACCCGCGCCTCCACCTTTCTTTTTCCTGATCTCCACCGGGCTTGAAGATCGAGAAGCCTACCTGCCTTAAGCATTTTTCTCCAGCCTGATATCATTTTAGGTTTGCCATTAGGTCAGCTAAAGCCTCGGGCCCATCTCCAGCTGTCCGATTTTAGAGCGGATACTCCGGCCGCCTATATATGAATAATCATTCATGTATTTCCGGACTGCCACCACGCCGCTTCCAGATACTGTCCTTAACCTGGATACTATGTCTTAGCCTGAAAGAAAAATCCGTTTGACTGGAATTTTAGATTTTTTATATACTCCCTGTATCCGATTGTAAGAAGGAGGAAGAATGAATCTGGTGGCAAGAGTACAAGGTCTTATCTTAAAACCCAAAGAAGAATGGGAAAAGATAAAAGGTGAGCCGGCCACTGTGGCTGATTTATTCAAGTCTTACCTGGTGCCTATAGCCGCCATCCCGGCAGTGGCCCAGTTCCTGGGATTCTGGCTGATCGGGGTCAGCCTGCCGGTCCGGGGCACGTTCAGGATGAGCCTGGGTGCTTCTCTGGGCCGGGCAGTCGTCTCCTACATTCTGAGCCTGGCCTCGGTCTTCATCCTGGCCTTGATTATCAATGCCCTGGCTCCGACTTTCTCTTCCAGGCCCGACCAGGTCCAGTCGCTCAAGCTGGCGGCCTACAGCCTGGCTCCTTATTATGTGGCCGGGATATTCTATCTGGTGCCGGTGCTGTCTTTCCTGGTCGTGCTGGCTGGAATCTACAGCCTGTACGTCCTCTACCTCGGTTTCAAGGCCGGACTGATGGAAACCCCACCCGAGAAAATAATGGGCTATTTTGTGGTCACGCTGGTGGTTGGTATCGTCCTGATGCTGGTAGTGGGCCTGGTGGTTGGGGCTATCTTTTCCTTAAGCACCTTCTACAGCGGCCTGTAGTTCTTCCACCACCCGGTTGAAGGCTTCCCGGGGTACCGGGGCCTGGGTAATTGGGCGACCGATAACCAGAAAATCTGCTCCCTTCTGTATGGCTTCAGCCGGAGTCATGATTCTCTTCTGGTCTTGAGCTTCAGCCCAGGCTGGCCTGATGCCGGGAGTAATAATCTTGACCTTTTCCCCCAGTCCGACCCGGAGCGGCTCCAGTTCCTGCGGGGAACAGACGATGCCCTCGATTCCGGCTTCCACTGCCAGACGGGCCAGCCGCAGCACCTGGTTCCTGGAATCAGAGCTGAAGCCGATTTCCTGCAGGTCGCTATCTTTCAGACTGGTGAGAATCGTTACCCCCAGGATAAGGGGCAGGGGCTTGTTCTCTTTTGCGGCCGTTTCCCGGGCAGCTTCGACCGCCTTCTTCATCATCTCGCGGCCTCCAGAAGTATGAAGGGTTAGCATCGAGACCCCATGCCGGACGGCTGACCTGACGGCCCCGGCCACGGTGTTTGGAATGTCGTGGAGCTTTAGGTCCAGGAAAACTTCTTTCCCGTAGCCCTTGACCAGGTCCAGCATGGCCGGCCCTTCAGCCGTGTAAAGTTCGAGGCCGACCTTGAAAATCCTGGCTTCAGGCAGTGATTCCAGCACCGACCGGGCCTCTTCCCGGTTCTTAACATCCAGAGCGATGATTATTTTTCTGGCGATATCTCTTTTCATTTCAGTCATAAGACTACCTTTCTATGAAATTAATTTAAGTTACAAACCCTGGTTCAGTTAGCGACCGATTCCCGGTGCTAACAGCAGTAGAGAAAAACCCAGCCCGGTCGCGGGGTTGACTACAATTCCCGGTGTCGGGAATAGTTTTCGGACTCGTGAGCGGCAGGCTGACCAGGGCCACAATTCGGTGACTGGCAAAACAAGTGTTAGCAGGCTGTTTTCCGGGCGTTCTTTTTGCCCATAGCCTTTTCTTTTTCATATTCATAATCTCAGAAAGAAATTAAAAATTATTATTGGGGCAGCAGGCTCAGACCCGCAGGCTGCCGGTAATTTCGCTTATTTTATTAATTCCGTGCTTTTCAGCCCAGCTTTCCAGGCCTCTGATAATTTTCAAGCAGGCATCCGGGTCGACAAAATTGGCCGTACCAACCTGCACCGCGGCTGCTCCGGCCATCATGAATTCCAGGGCATCTTCGGCCGTGAAGATTCCGCCCATCCCGATGACCGGGACTTTAACTGCCCGGGCCACCTGAAAGACCATCCTCAAGGCAATGGGCTTGATAGCCGGCCCGCTCAATCCGCCCATGATATTCCCAAGCCGTGGTTTTCTTGTTTCCAGGTCTATGGCCATGGCCAGCAGGGTGTTGATGAGCGAAATGGCTTCCGTGCCGGCTTCTTCCGCAGCCTGGGCCACAGAGGTGATGTCGGTCACGTTGGGCGAAAGCTTGGTGATGAGGGGCAGGGAAGTGACCTGTTTAACCTTTTTTACCGTGCGGTAGGTGGCTTCCGGGTTCTGAGCCGGGCAGCGGCCGCCTTCCCGCACGTTGGGGCAGGAGATGTTCAATTCCAGGGCAGCCAGGCCCTGGTGCCGGCCGAGGTATTCAGCCACCCGGGCATATTCATCTTCTTCTTCACCGCAGACGTTGACGATGACCGCGGTGTTGAGACCGGCCAGCTCGGGCAGCACTTCCCGGCAGAAGGCTTCTACCCCGATTCCCTGCAGACCAATCGAATTTATCAGGCCGCTCGGGGTTTCTACCAGACGCGGCGGTCTGTTGCCCTCTCTTGGTTTAAGGTAAAGCCCTTTGACCACGAAGCCGCCCAGTAACCCCAGGTCGTAGAAAGGTTTGAATTCCAGCCCGTAGCCGAAGGTCCCGCTGGCCGCCAGCACCGGGTTCTTGAACCGGAGAAAACCCAGGCCCACCGACAGGTCAACCATGGTCATTCTCCTGCCAGATTATTTCATCGTGGGGGAAGACCGGCCCGTCCTGGCAGACTTTCAGGTATTTTTCCTGGCCGTTTCGCCTGATTTTCTTGACGCAGCCCCAGCAGGCGCCGAAGCCGCAGCCCATGATGGCTTCCAGAGAGAATTCGCCGGCCAGCTTTTCCCGGCGGCAGATTTCGGCCAGCTTTTCCATCATCGGGTCCGGTCCGCAGGCGTAAAGAAACTCTGGCCGCCTCTTTTTCAGAGTTTCTTCTACCAGCGAGGTGACGAAGCCCGGAAAACCGGCGCTGCCGTCGTCGGTTGAAACCAGGACTTCGAACCCGCTTTTTTCCAGGCGTTCCTGGAGGGGAAGGTCAGCAGCAGTTCGCCCGCCGTAGAAAATCACCGGCCGGGCCCCGGTCCGGAGCAGCTCCCTGGCCAGGAAATACAGCGGGGCCAGGCCCCGGCCCCCGCCCACGCAGAAGACCTCCTTTCCCCTGAATTCAGGTCTGATGGTGAAACCCTGGCCCAGGGGTCCGAGAAGGTTCAGCCTCTCTCCAACCTTTTTTTGGGATAATAATCTGGTCCCTTCCCCGGCTATCTGGAAGAAAATCTGCAGCCTGGGCCCCTCGGCGTTATGCAAGCTGATGGGGCGCCGCAGCAGCGGCTGGGTGGATTCCGAAACCTTGATCATCAGGAACTGTCCCGGCTGGGCCTTGGTAGCAATCTCCGGGGATTCCAGGGTGAAAAGAAAATAATCATTCCAGCTCTGCACTTCAACCAGTCGTGCCTGTCTGTCTATGACCATTTCTTTATCCCGACCTTACTTGTCCTGAGGTTGCCGGTATTCCTGAATTAAATACCAGAAAAAGCGGTGAATGGCAAATTTTCTGTTATTCCAGTCCGGGTTCTGGCTCCAGAATCGCCATAACCTCAAAAAAGTAGGTAGCAAACCGGCGGGGTTACCATCCAATCCAGTCTTCCTCGGCCGTTGTCAGCCCAACAAAAAGTTGTTTTAGTCCGGCCGATTTTTTATAATTAAAACTAATTCATAATAACCAGGAGGACTCATAAATGTTTATATCCCGCCGGGCTAAAGAAATACAGGCTTCTCCTATCCGCAAACTCAAGCCTTTGGCCGATGAAGCCAGGAAAAGGGGGATTCACATTTTCCATCTGAACATCGGCGACCCCGACATCCCCACCCCGGAACCCATCATCCGGGCCTTCCACCAGTATAACGGCCCCATCCTGGGCTACGGGCCGTCGCAGGGCTTTGAGGAATTGCGGCAGGCTATCGCCGATTATTTTGCTGGCTACGGAATCAAGCTGACGGCCGATAATGTCCTGATTACCATCGGCGGTTCCGAAGCCATCCATTTTTCCTTCTCGGTGGTGGCCGACCCGGGCGATGAAATTATCATCCCCGAACCCTTCTACACCAACTATAACGGTTATGCCACTTTTGCTGACGTCCGAATTGTTCCTCTTCCCTTGAAAGTGGAAGATGGCTTCAGGTTGCCCCCCAAAGAGCAGATTGAAGCCCTGATAACCCCGCGGACCAGGGCCATACTGCTGTGCTCGCCCAACAACCCCACCGGGACAGTCTATACCGAAGAAGAGCTGCAGCGGGTGGTAGACCTGGTCAAAAAGCACGATCTATTTTTAATCGGCGACGAAGTTTACAAGGAATTCGTCTACGACGGGCTGCAGCATAAGAGCATCCTGGAATTCAAGGAAATTGAGAACCGGGTGATCGTGGTTGACAGCATCTCCAAGCGCTTTAGCTGCTGCGGGGCCCGCATCGGGGCCATCGTCACCCGGAACGAAGAAGTTTACCAGGCGGTGCTGAAATTTGCCCAGGCCCGGCTCTGCCCGCCCTCGGTGGAACAGTATGCCGCCCTGACCGCCTACCGCATGGGCCTGGATTATTTCGGGCCTATCAGAGAAGAATACCAGAGGCGCCGGAATGTCCTGTATGAGGGCCTGACCTCCATCCCGGGCGTCTTCCTCCGGAAGCCACAGGGCGCTTTCTATGTCATCTGCCGCCTGCCGGTTAAAGATTCCGAGCATTTTGCCCAGTGGATGCTGACCGATTTCTCACTTAACAATAAAACTGTAATGGTAGCTCCGGGACCGGGCTTCTATGCCACTCCCGGCCGTGGCCAGGATGAAGTGAGAATTGCCTACGTCCTTAAAGAAGAGGACCTGGTGGAAGCCATCGAAATCCTGCGCCGGGGCCTGGAAAAGTATCGGAAGCTTTTTGGCTGAGTCTGGATGAGCCTTAAAGAGATTCTCAGGGACCGGGAAACCTGGCAGGGAATGATCATCATTCTGAGCCTGTCGCTGGTCCTGGGTGCCGTCAGCCAGGTGGGCCTGATCAAGAGGTTCCTTCAGGGTGAATTCAAACAGGCTTTCTTCTCCCGCCAGGAATATCCGGGTCTGGTCTTTATCAGCCTGCCCGAAGTGGAAGAGCTGTGGCATAACCAGCAGGCGGCTATTTTAGACAGCCGGCCGGGCTCCGATTTCCGACGCGGACATATACCCGGAGCCATTTCCGTTCCCCTGGATGAGGTCAAGAGCGGAAATTATGGGCTGCTCCAAACCATCCCGGCGGGACAGCCCCTGATTATTTACTGCGAGGGCGGGGATTGCTTGACCAGCCTCAACCTGGCCCGGCTGCTCCATGACCGCGGCTTCCGGGACCTCAGGATTTTTGGCGGCGGCTGGGAGGAATGGACGGCTGCCGGGTTGCCCCTGGAAAAAACGGAAGAAGATGCTCAATAATAAATATTTCCTTCTGTTCCTGCGGCTGGTGGTGGGTGGGGTCTTTATCTGGGCAGCGGTGGCCAAAATCGCCGACCCCCTGACCTTCGCTCAGGATGTTAAAAACTACCGGCTGGTCGGCCACAGCCTGAGTTTCATCACGGCCATATTTCTGCCCTGGGTCGAGCTGGTGGCCGGAGTTTGTCTGATTATCGGGGTCTTTCCCCGCTCCAGCGCCCTGCTTATCAGCGGCTTGCTGCTATTTTTTATCATCCTGGTGACCATTACCCTAATCCGCGGGATTGATGTGGATTGCGGCTGTTTCGGAACCTTAAGCCGCCGGGCCGACCTCTGGCTCATTCTGGAAGATTCGTTATGGCTGGCCATGTCCCTGATTCTCCTTTTCTCTCCGGGCAATCAGTTCTGCCTGTTAAAAAAGACCGGGTAAATTTTTCACTGATATTTTAGATATCTGCTGGCCGCCATCCTTGAAATTTAAAGCCCGAAAGTGTATATTTTCTTGAATTCAAGATGGCCTTAGAAGGAGAGAGTATTATGGCAAAAAAGTATGTGTATTTCTTTGGACCCGGTGTGGCCGAGGGCAACAAGGACATGAAGGACATCCTTGGCGGCAAGGGCGCTAACCTGGCTGAGATGGCCAGCATTGGCCTCCCCGTTCCCCCCGGTTTTACTATTTCCACCGAGGTTTGCAACCTGTTTTTTAAGGCAGGAAATAAGGTCCCGAAGGACGTGGAACAACAGATAATGACCAGCCTGAAAAGGCTGGAAAAAACCGCCGGGCAGAAATTTGGAGACCCGGTCAATCCCCTGCTGGTGTCGGTCAGGTCCGGAGCCAAGTTCAGCATGCCAGGGATGATGGATACCATCCTCAACCTGGGCCTCAATGATAAGACGGTTGAAGGCCTGGCCAGGAAAACCGGCAACCGCCGTTTTGCCCTGGACTGCTACCGCCGCCTGATTCACATGTTCGGCGACGTCGTCCTGGACATCCCCAAGAAGAAATTTGAGGAGATTCTCCGGGCTCGCAAGGAAGCCAGCGGCATTCAGTACGACCACGAACTTACCGAAAAGACCCTGGAAGAAATCATCGCCGGCTACAGAAAGCTGGTGGCGGCTGAAACCGGCCGGGACTTTCCCCAGGATGTTCTGGACCAGCTGCGGCTGGCTATTGCCGCGGTTTTCAAGTCCTGGCACAATCCCAGAGCCATCACCTACCGCCGCAAGTATCATATCCCCGAGAACCTGGGAACGGCGGTGAATGTCCAGCAGATGGTTTTCGGTAATTACGGTCCGACCTCGGCTACGGGTGTCGGTTTTACTCGCAACCCGGCTACTGGAGAAAAAGAGCTCTACGGTGAGTACCTGGTCAATGCCCAGGGAGAAGACGTAGTGGCCGGCATTCGCACCCCGGCTCCCCTTAAAAACCTGGAAAAAGAAATGCCCGAAGTTTTCAAGCAGCTGGTGACGGTGGTCAAGCGGCTGGAAAAGCATTACGGCGACGTCCAGGATTTCGAGTTCACCATTCAGGAAGGCAAGCTCTACATGCTGCAGACCCGCAACGGCAAGAGGACCGGTATGGCTGCGGTCAAGATCGCAGTGGACCTGGTGGAAGAGGGCCTGATCACCAGAGAACAGGCTCTGCTCAAGGTGGAGCCCGAAGCTCTCAACCAGCTGTTGCACCCGATATTTGACCTGCAGGAAAAAGCCAAACATCCGCTCCTGGCCCGGGGTCTGGCGGCTTCTCCCGGAGCGGCCACCGGTCAGATTGTGTTCACGGCCAACGAGGCGGTGGCCTGGGCCAAAGAGGGTAAGAAAGTCATCCTGGTCAGAGAAGAGACTTCTCCGGACGATATCCATGGAATGAGCGCGGCCCAGGGAATTCTCACCGCCACCGGTGGTATGACTTCGCATGCGGCCGTAGTTGGCCGGCAGATGGGCAAACCGGCCGTAGTCGGCTGCGGCGCCATCAAAGTGCAGGAAGAGGAAAAAGCCTTCTACATTGACGGCAGAAAATTCAGCGAAGGCCAGTGGATTTCGATAGACGGCTCGACCGGTGAAGTGCTGGAAGGCGAAATTCCAACCAGACCGTCCGAGATTCTTCAGGTAGTCAGGGGTTCCTTAAAGCCGCAGGAGTCCAGGCTTTATCAATATTTCTCCAAACTGCTGTCCTGGGCCGATAAATCACGGCGCCTGGGAGTCAGGGCCAATTCCGACACCCCGGCTGACGCCAAAATCGCCTTTGCCTTCGGGGCCGAGGGTATCGGGCTGGCCCGGACTGAACACATGTTCTTCGGACCAGAACGCCTGCCCATCGTTAAAGAAATGATCCTGGCCGAGACCGAGGAGGCCAGGCGCCAGGCCCTGGCCAAGCTCCTGCCCTTCCAGAAGCAGGACTTTTACGAATTTTTCAAGGAAATGAAAGGTCATCCGGTGACCATCAGAACCATAGACCCGCCGTTGCACGAATTCCTGCCCCGGAAAGAAGACCTGATGGTTGAGCTGGCCGTTCTCAAGGCTACCAACGGTTCGCCCGATAAGATTGCCGAGCTGGAGAAATTGCTGGCCCGGGTTAAAGCCCTGTCCGAGTTCAACCCCATGCTCGGCCACCGCGGTTGCCGCCTGGGTATTACCTATCCGGAAATCACCGAGATGCAGGTCCAGGCCATATTCGAAGCAGCCTGCGAACTTACCAGGGAAGGCTACAAGGTCTTTCCGGAAATCATGATTCCCCTGGTGGGTGAAGTCCTGGAACTTTCCAACCAGAAGGCCATTGTTGACCAGGTGGCCGCTGAGGTCATGAAAAAATACGGAGTTAAGGTCAAATACACGGTCGGGACCATGGTGGAAATCCCCCGGGCAGCCCTGACCGCTGATGAGGTAGCCAGGGAAGCCGAGTTCTTCTCCTTCGGAACCAACGACCTGACCCAGACCACCTACGGCATTTCCCGCGACGACAGCGCCAAATTCCTGAATTACTACCTCAATCATGGGATCTGGCCCGATGACCCGTTCGAGACCCTTGACCAGAAGGGTGTGGGCCTGCTGATGAAGTGGGCGGTGGAAAAAGGTCGGGCTACCAGGCCCGAACTCAAGGTCGGCATCTGCGGCGTTCACGGTGGTGACCCCAGGTCCATAGTTTTCTGCCACCAGGTCGGGCTCAATTATGTCAGCTGTTCAGCCTACCAGATTCCGATTGCCCGCCTGGCTGCGGCCCAGATTGCAATCCAGGAGAAAATGGCCCGGGATCAGGCTGAAGCCGGAAAGAAACCGACCAGGAAGAAAACCACCAGAAAAGTCGGTCGGGTCAAAAAACCTGCAATAACCCGGAAGGCCCGCAAAGCCGGAAAATAAAAAGATTGGCTATCAGTCTACCCCGGGCTGGTCCCGGCCCGGGGTATTTTTTTTCAGGCTGCCCAGAATCCCGGGCAATTCCGTTGGGAGTTATAATTGCTGCCTGCTGTGCAGGCCCGGAACTAATTTCTTTTAAGGAACGCGGTTTTCTGATATCTTAGAAAACAATGGCCGATATCGTCGACTCGGTTCTGTCTCTCCTGGGCTGGAAACTGCCCTTCAGGTTCGTCTACAGCAACGAATACTGGATGGTGGACCTGGGTCATCATGTTTTTCCCGTCAAGAAATACCGGCTTCTGTATGAACGGGTGATTGCCCTGGGAGCCGGGCACAAGGATTTCATCAAGGCCGAACCGGCCACCGAGGAGGAGCTGCTCCTGGTTCATACTCCTCGTTACCTGAAGAAGATAAAGAGCGGCAGCCTGTCTTCAGTTGAGCTTCAGGCCCTGGAACTGCCGTTCGGCCCAGATGTGGTCAGTTTTTTTCTGCTGATGACCGGCGGGACCATCCAGACAGTAGAGGAAGCCTTGAATACCGGGCTGTCTGTCCACCTGGGGGGCGGTTTTCATCATGCCTTTCCGGACCATGGCGAGGGCTTCTGTCTGTTCAACGACATAGCCGTGGCCATTGAAAAGATGAAAAAGCTGGGCCGGATAAACCGGGCCATGGTGGTGGATTGCGACCTGCACCAGGGCAACGGCACGGCCTTTATTTTTGCCAGGAAAGATTATGTTTTCACCTTCTCCATCCACCAGATGGATATTTATCCTTCGGACAAGCCCCGGAGCAGCCTGGACGTGGGGCTGTGGTCGGGGGATGACGACCAGGCTTACCTGCAGGCTCTGAGCCCCCACTTTCCGCGCCTTTACCAGGAATTCAAGCCGGACCTGGTCGTTTACCTGGCTGGAGCCGATCCTTACCGCAAGGATATGCTGAGCGGGCTTGATGTCTCGGCCGAGGCCCTGAAGAAAAGGGATAGGCTGGTGATTGAGAGCGCCCGGAAATTAAAAATTCCAGTGGCTATCGTCCTGGGCGGTGGTTACACGGCCGAGATAGAAGAAACAGTCAACATTCACTTTAATACCATAAAAACTGCCATTAAGACCTGGAAAAAAGGCCTTAATCGCTGGTGACATCCTTTATCCATTCCGAGTAGGCCGGGCTGGCCATGAACACTGGCAGGGCAATAATCTCCGGCACCTCGTAGGGGTGGATTTCTTGGATTTTTTTCTCCAGCTCCGGGTAGAGTTCTGCCCGGGTTTTAATCAGCAGCACTACCTCCGGGTCCTGGCACTTTTTTCCCTGCCAGAAGTAGATGGAAGTTCCCTCAAGGAGGGTGCAGCAGGCAGCCAGCTTCTTTTCCACCAACAAGCTGGCTGCTTCCCGGGCCTGTTCGCTACCGGGAAAAGTGGTCAGGACCAGTATCAGTTCGGGGCGCTCAGTCATCGGTCCCGTTTACTCCTGCAGGAATATGTGGGCAAAAACCTTGGCGTCGCCAACCATGTTGTCGATGATGCAGTACTCGTTGGGCATGTGAGCCGTCTCGTCCAGCCTGGACCAACAGGCCGCCTCAAAACCGGCTCTGCGGAACAGGGCGGCCACGGTGCCGCCCCCGATGCCCATGGCTCGAGCTTCCCTGTGGTAAACTTCCCGGACCGCCTTTTTCAGAGCCTGGACGACTTTGGCCCGGGGGGAGGTGGGGGGAGCGGCCGGAGCTTTCTGAACCAGGCCCATTTCAATCTTCACCCGGAATTTCTTCTCAATGCCGGCAGCTATCTTGGCCGCGGTCTTCAGAACCTGTTCCACGCTGTAGAGCGGAAGGATACGGCAGTCCATGTAGAAGACATCCTCGCCGGGGATGGTATTGATGTTGGGCACGTTGGCTTCTTTCTTGGTAGGTTCAAAGGTGGAGATGGGTGGACTGAACAGCCGGTCTTTCTTGTTGAATATCCGGTAAAGCTTCTGCAATTCTGTGATCAGGAAACTGGCCGCCTTGAAACTGTTGAGGCCTTTCTCGGGGGTCGAGCCGTGAGCCTGTTTTCCCAGAGTCCTGATTTTAAGCCAGAGGATGGACTTTTCGGCCACTTCTATCATCGTGCCTTGACTGTTGCCGGCGTCAGGGACGATGATCAGGTCATCCGGGCGGAAGACCTCGGTGTTATACAGAACGTATTCAATACCCTTCTGGCTACCGGTTTCCTCGTCGGCTACCAGAGCCAGGCCAACATCATAAGACGGTTTTAATCCTTCGGCTATCAGGGCTTTAACGGCAAAGATGGAAGCCACCATGTCCTGCTGGTTGTCTTCAACTCCGCGACCATAGATGCGGCCTTTTTCCACCCAGGCTTTGAAGGGGTCTCCCCGCCACTGGGCCAGCTCTCCGGGCGGGACTACGTCCAGGTGGGTCATGACCCAGACGGTCCGGCTGGAATCATGGCCCCGGTAGAAGGCCAGGATGTTCGGGCGGTAACCGGAGGGCGCTTCAACGTCGGGAGCCTTGATGAGCTGCAGGTCAGTGAACCCGCTCTGGCGGAGGTAATTCTCCAGGAACTCGGCTTTCTTGGCTTCTCCTTCACCCCCGCTGGCCGGGGCGATGGCCGGAATGGCACAGAGCTTCATCTGAAGCTCGATCATCTCGTCTCGCATACTCTCCAGCCTTTTGGCCAGGCGGTTAAAAATTTTCTTTTCGGGCATGAGTCACTCCTTCTTTTTTTATAGGACGATAATAACACCAGGACGCGATTTAATTCAAGCTGTGTAAGGCAGCCCTTCCTGCCAGGTTGAGCCTCCTGACTTCGGGTCTGAAATCGTGACCCCACCCTGTTCTTATAGAGGACTGTCTATTATCTGACTTGACTTAATAACTCAGGAGAATAAAATCAGGCTATAAGTTGACAGGCTTTTTGGTCGCGTTCCGGAGGGCCCTTGAGCTCATCAGACAAACCCCAGGTACTGTTTATCGCCGGCTCGGGCGAGTTTGGCAGTGGCGAATGCCAGATTCTCGATTATCTCCAGCTACCGGGAGAAAAACCATTGATGGCCGGATTGATTTTCCCGGCCGAAGGCCGGCTGGTCGAGCAGGCCAGGGCCGCCGGGCTGGAGGTCAGGGTCATCAAGGGTCACGATTACCTGACCGATTTCCGGGAGCTCTGGCGGCAGCCTCTGGCCTGGGTCTATAACCTGGGCAGTTTTGTCCGGACCTCAGCCGTCATCAGGAAGAAAAGAGTCCACCTGGTGCTGAGCCTATCCTTCATCAACTGGACCGGGGCTCTGGCCGCCCGGCAGGAGGGGGTCAGCCACGTCTGGATGATAAGAGAAGTGCTTTCGGGCCGGACCAACTGGTTAAATTTTTTCTGGGGTCAGTGGCTGGCCAGCCGCCTGGCCAACGACCTTTCGGTCCAGGTGCTGCTGGAATCATCGCTGGCCGCGGAAATGTTCAGGCGCAAGAGGACAAGGGAAAAATCTTTGATTCTGCCGCCGGCCATAGATGCTACCCGGTTCAGGCAGCAGTTGCCGGAGCAGAGACCGGGTGACCAGCCGGCCGAGGTGGCTATTTTTTTCAGCGGTCCCAACTTGAAGCGAATCCTGGAAACCCTCGGGGTCATAAGCCGGGTGGCAACTGGCGGTCGTGAAAAACCAGACCAACCGACCGCGGTCAGTCTGTTTTTCCCGGGCCTGAAAAAAAAGAGGCGCCAGGCCCTGGAGGAGAAAATCCGCCGGGAGCCGGCTCCGCCTGGACTGAGCCTGGAGTTTCCTGATTTTGATTGCCTTCCGGCCGGGTGGATTAAATTCAGGCTGGCCGTTATTTTTCCCGGTTTTGACCCTCTGAGCCGGATTGTCCTGGAGTCGGGACTGGCCGGAGTGCCGGTCATTGTGGAACAAGGGGCAGCATCGGAACTGGTCATTCCGGGCCAGACCGGTTTTGTCTTCGAGCACCGGGATTATGACCAGCTTGCCGTCTGTCTTAAAAAAATCTTAAAAAACCCGAAAAGGGGTCGCCAGCTGGGCCTGGCGGCGAAGGAACATGTCGAGAAGCATTTTGATATCAAATCCTGGAAGGAAAAATTCGAAAGGATAATTGCCGGAGTCTTATCTCCTCCGAAGGGCTGAAATTCCCACCCAGATATATTGCAGGCCCGAAACGACTGTCGCCAGCATGGTCAGGTCATACAGCCAGCTCAACAGGTTGACTTCTTTTTGCAGGAAATTGAAAAACAGCACGGCCAGGACGGCCAGCACCTGGCAGACGGTGGTGGTTTTGCCCAGCAGGGTGGGAGGGAAGCTCTGCTTGACTTTCAGCAAGTAAAGAATGACTGCCCCGACCACTATCAGCAGGTCCCGTCCCAGGACGGTCCAGAAAACTTTCCAGGGCATGGTGTTGGGGTGAGCGAAATCGGGAAAACTCAGGAGAAAAAAGCTGCTGAAAATAAGCAGCTTGTCGGCCAGCGGGTCGAGCCACAGGCCGGCGACTGAATGCTGGTGCCAGAGGCGGGCGGCCAGCCCGTCCAGAACGTCGGTCAGGCCGGCAGCCAGGAAGACAAAAAAGGCTTCAGCCTGCTTGTGTTTCAGGAGGAAAATAACAAAGACGGGTACCAGCAATATCCGCAGCAGCGTCAGGTAATTGGGAATAGTACCGAAATTCGATTTTAACTCAGCTGTTGGTCTGGCTGTCTCATCCATGGGTCCTGGTTTCTTGTTCACTTAACCAAGTTTAACAGAATGTCGGCCATTCTTAAAGCTTCGATTCCAGAAACCGGCTGGTCGGGATTAAACCTTCTCTGGCCCGATAGCTCCATTAACTGGTAAGCCACCATATTCACCGCTGGCTGATAATAGGAGTTATCAGCCGGGATGTCGCTGATTTGAATTCTGTCCGGGGGCACTATGGGGAGCAGTTTTTTCCCTTTGCCCTTGAGATAATTTATCAGGCGGGAAAAAGTCTCAGCCAGTTCGGCCCGGGTCATCGGACGCGAGGGCTCAAAAGTGTGGTTATCGTACTTATCCATCAACCTGGCGGCCACCACCCTGATGATGAATTTCGCGGCCCAGCTGGTAGCAATATCGACAATGATGGGCGGGGTGGAAACCTGGGGCAGGAACTGGTTGAACTTGACGGCCAGGATGGCGGCCAGGTCCTGCCGGGTGATAGCCCGGGAGTTGGCTATCTCGTTGTACATACTGGGCAGTTCGATTATGCCCAGGGTGTTTTTCAGGAATTCGACCTTTTCCAGGACCCTTTTGTCGCCCGGGGAGAGCTCCGCCAGCTTTTCATAGATGTCCAGGCTCTGGCCCAGGTCGTCGTTGGCTTCCAGCGTTTCGGCATATTCTTTTAATATCTGCTTGTCCCTGGGTTGAAGGTTGTAGAGTGCCTGATAATGGGTTAGGGCCTGGGCATATTTCTTTTCGCTCCGGTAGAGGCGGGCCAGCTGCAGGTGGGCTTCGACCAGTTCGGGCGAATAGAACAGGGCCTTGAGCAGGGCTTCGCGGGCCTGGTCCTTTCGGTTCTGGCTCAAGGAGCTGCGGGCGGCCTCCATCTGCTCCCGGGTCAACCGGGAACGCAGCTCTTCATATCTCGGCCTGGCCCAATTATGGTCGGGTGCTTTTTTCAGGATTTCGCGCAACTGCAAAAATTCCTTGTCCTGGTTGTTGAGCTGTTCGTAGATAATGGCCAGACCGACCCGGGCTGAAATCAAATCCGCGTTGAGCTCCAGGGCTCTCAGGAAAAAAGCCTCGGCCTCGCCCAGCTGCTGTTCGTACAGGCGGCAGTACCCTTCGCCCAGGTTGAAGAAGGCATTGTCCCGCCCGAGCTGGCTGAATTCTTTCCTGGCCCGGTCTATGTTGCCCTGCTTCAGGCTCTTCCAGCCTTCCTCAAAAGCCAGCCGTTCGTTCAGGCTGAGCTGGGCCAGAACCAGCGGCTGGGGGTTTTCCAGGTGAAAGGCGGGCGGAACATATTCCTTTTTCAGGGGCAGGCTGATGCAGGCACTCATGATTATAATCAATCCAGCCAGGGATAGAGCGGCAATTTTCTTTTTCCTGTTCATGGGTTCTCTCCTTTCTGCAGATAGGGCAGATAGGGAAACACCCGGCTCCGGTCGGCTGCCACCTGGTATTCCCAGCCCTCGTCGGTTTCGGTCCGGGTGATGATGATGGCCTGTCGGGCCAGAGAACTGGCCAGTTCGGCCCTGGTCCTGGGTATGCGTAATCTGAAAGTTTCAAAATTTTCAAAAAGCAGGCTTCTCAACCGGCCTTTCAACCGGTCGAGCCCCTCGCCGGTCAGGGCCGAGACGTAAAGGGGAGAGTGTCCTGAATCCCTGTTACTCAACAGCAGCTCGTACTTTTCTCCTTCGGGCAACAGGTCGATCTTATTGAAGACTTTGACCACCGGCAGCCTGGAAATTTCCAGGTCCTCCAGGATTTTTTCCACCGCGGCGGCCTGTTCCAGGGCCTCGCTGGAAGTGACATCAACCACGTGCAGCAGGCAGTCGGCCTCCCTGATTTCTTCCAGAGTAGCCCTGAAGGCGGAGATTAATTCCACTGGTAGTTTCTTGATGAACCCGACTGTATCCGAGAGAAAGAAATAAAGACCATCAGGAAAAGTGACTCGTCTGACCATTGGGTCAAGAGTGGCGAACAGATGAGGCGAAGTATAACGGCTTTCCCGGGTCAGCTGGTTGAACAGGGTTGATTTACCGGCGCTGGTATAGCCGACCAGGGAAACAGTGGGTACCGGAGATTTCCTGCGTCCCTCCCTCTGCCGGGCCCGTCTTTTCTGCAGGCTATCGATATCTTTTTTTATCTTGGTGATGCGGTCGGTAATTCTCCGCCGGTCTTCTTCCAGTTTCTTTTCACCGGGGCCGCGGGTGCCGATGCCGCCTCCCAGCCGGGACAGAGCCTGCCCCCGGCCTTTGAGCCGCGGCAGCAAGTAGGTAAGCTGAGCCAGCTCCACCTGCAGCTTGCCTTCGTTGGTCCTGGCTCTCTGGGCGAAGATGTCCAGGATGACCTGGGTCCGGTCCAGCACCTTCACCTTCAGCGCTTCTTCCAGGCTGCGTTGCTGGGCCGGGGTCAGGTTGGCGTCGAAAATGACCAGGTCGGCTCCGGTTTTCTCTACCAGGGCGGCCAGCTCTTCCACTTTGCCTTCCCCGATGTAATATTTTGGACTGATACCGTTGCGGGTTTGAAAGACTTTTTCCACCACCGTGGCCCCGGCCGAGACCGCCAGGCCGGCCAGTTCAGACAGAGATTCCTCAGCCTCTTCTTTTTCTCGCCTGGTAACGGCCAGGTTGACCAGAATTGCTTTTTCCATTTTTTATTGACTTAAATTATCTTCCACGAATTTTTTCAATCCAGAGCGGTCGTTGGCCTCAAACCAGGTTATCCCCGGCGATTTTTTGAACCAGGTCAGCTGCCTTTTGGCGAAGTGCCTGGTTTCCAGCTTGGTCAACTCTATGGCTTCGGGCAGCGTTATTTCTCCGTGCAAATACTGCAAAACCTGGCGGTAGCCCAGCCCCTTGAAAGGGGTAGCCGTTTCCGGCACCCCCCGGGCCAGCAGGCTTTTAACTTCTTCCACCAGGCCCGAAGCGAACATCCTTTCCACTCTGGCTTCGATGCGCCGGTAAAGCTCCTTTCTATCTAATTTTAAACCAATCTGGATAAGATTGAAACCCTTGGCCTCAAGCGGGGACCGGGTCTGGCTGAAATGCTGAGACAGCGGGATTCGGGTCAGGAGATAGACTTCCAGTGCCCTGATGATGCGGATGCTATCGGACGGGCTGATTTTTCTGGCGTACTCCGGGTCGACCTGCCGGAGTTTCTCATACAGGGTTTCCAGGCCGGATTTTTCCGCTTCCTGTTTCAATTCTTTTCTCAAGGCAGGGTCTCTGCCCGGCCCGGGAAAAAGTCCTTCCACCAGGGCTTTATGGTAAAGACCGGTTCCCCCGACTACTATCGGCAGGCGGCCTCGCCCGACTATTTCTGCGGCTGTTTCTGCGGCCAGGCGGGCAAAATCGGCAGCTGAAAACTGGTCTTCTGGCTCCACGATATCTATGAGATGGTGCGGGACAGCTTGTCTGGCCTCGGGGTCCGGCTTGTCGGTACCAAGGTTAAAGCCGCGGTAAACCTGCATAGAGTCGCAGGAAATTATCTCTCCCGCAAATTCCCGGGCCAGCCACAGGGCAACTTCGCTTTTCCCCACGGCTGTCGGTCCGACGACGGTCAGTATTTTCCTGGTTCTAATGTCCAAGGGTGGCCCTGATTATCAGATAAATAAACATCAGGCTGAGCAGAATCAGGAGGCCGAGCAGTTGCTTGCGCTTCAAACCGTCTCTCCTGCCCTGGCCAGGTACCGGGCGACGATTTCTTCGTGCTGGTTGCCGAGGTTTTTCTTGACCAGCAGCAGCTCGGTCGCCAGGATCTCGTCAAAACCGCGCAGCAGGTTTTTCTTGTCTTCCAGGCTCAATTCGTTGAGGCTCAGCTTAAGCATGGCCCTGGGCTCAAAGCTGCCGTCGGGCCGCAGCTCCAGGTTACGGAAAATCGGGTCGAGGTAGTCCTGCGTCTCCCGGTAACATTTTTCTATCAGGTTGAGGGCCACCGGTCCCAGCTGCTTGGCCATATATCGGTAGATGAAAGAGCTCTTTTCGTTAAAAGCCATCAGGCTCTTTTCCAGGTCAGGTCCGGCATTGCGGCCGTTGTTTTCAACCGTCGTCAGGTTGAGGTTGAAATCCACCAGCTTCAGGCAGGCCAGGGCCAGGAGGGTTTTCCTGGTCTCGGTCGGTCCAAGCCAGGATTTTCCCAGCAGGGTGCCGTAACTCTGCGGAGTCTGCAGCTGGTTCCAGAGATAGAGCTCCGGGGTCCTGAGGTCGAGCTTGCGGGCATAGGAAGGCACCTGGCGGACAATGAGCTCCTTATCGGCCGGCAAGAACCGGGACAGATGGTCCAGCCGGTTCAACCGGCGGAAGCCCCTCAGGATAAGGTCCGGGGTGAACAGACCCTTGATGAGAACTTCTTCCTCGGCGAATTCTTCCTCTTCAAACGACAGGCGAACCTCAGACAGGTTAAAATAGTCGGTCAGCCTGGCGGCCAGGAATTCGCGGGTTAATTCCAGGGCTTCCTGAGGCGGCAGGAAACCATGTTCTATGAGCACGGCCACTACCGAGCCCAGGCTGTCAGAGCCGAGCAGCTGGCGGTTAAGCCTGAGCGGCGGCTCAATCCTTCTGGTTTCCTGTAGCCAGTCCAGAAAATCTTTTTCCGGAAAGTATTTTTTGACCGGAGTGATTTCGCCCCGGACCAGGCAGAACTGCCTTTCGTAGGGACCGGGGTTGAGTCGCAGCCGACCGCTTTTCTGGCTTTCCCAGAGCTGGAACAGGTAAAAGGGAAGTGAAAAGTTCGGGCTATTTTTTCCGGATGGCTCAGCCATAGCCTTAATTTATAGAGGCTGAGCCTGGTTGTCAACCGCTCCCGGGTTATTGGTAACGGCTCATGCCCCACAGGCCCAGGCCAATGTTGACGACGGTCTTGAGGGCCCAGAAGAGGTAGCTGATAATCAGCGATTTTTTCAGGTCAACCTTAAAAATAGCTGAGAGGGCATAGCCCAGCACCCCGAACACCCACAATTGGAAAAAGTCAATGCTGTTCAGGATGATATAGGGAGTGGAGGTGAATTCCAGCCGGGGAAAGAAGACGGCCAGGCCGGTGGAAATCTTGAAAACAGACTGCTTGGCCGTGACCAGGATGAACCTGAGAGCATTGCCCAGCACGGCGTTGATGAAACTGGCATGAAACATGGCGCTCAGCACCTGGCGGTAGTTACCATGGACCGAGCCTGAAACCAGTCGGCCGAAGACCAGGAGCAGAATCGACTGGATGGAAAGCGCCAGCAGGGCCATTATACCAACCGTCAGCCCGCTCTGAATTTTATAGGACGTGGAAGTGGCCTGAGCTTCCTTATTGATTTTTTCCAGGTATTTGTTGTAACCCTCTTCGCCCATCCTTTCCCGCAGCATCTGTTTCATCTTGGGGCTGTTGTCCATCAGTTCGGCCGAGTCTTTAGCCGAGAATGGCGCTATCAGGAAGCCGAAAATAAAGGTAGCCACAAGAACAATGACCATGGCTTCAATCCAGGCCGGTTTTTCCGCCAGCCCGGCAAAAGTTTCTCTGGGCGCGGTGAACACGCCGATGAATCTTTGCCCTAAATTCATAGCCAGACTCCTTTCCTTTCTTCTTTTTCGACCAGGCCGTCTCTTATGTAAATAATTCTCTGGGCATGGTTGGCCACCTCGCGGTCGTGGGTAACCATGATGATGGTGTTGCCGCTGTCGTGTATTTTATGGAAAAGCCTGAGGATTTCCTGGCCGGTCCGGGAATCCAGGTTGCCGGTGGGCTCGTCGGCCAGCAGGATGGCCGGGTCGTTGACCAGGGCCCTGGCAATGGCTACCCGTTGCCTTTCGCCGCCCGATAGCTCGGCCGGCAGGTGGTGCATCCGGTCTTTCATTTCCACCATTTCCAGCGCCCGCCTGGCTTTCTCCTGACGTTCTTCCTTGCTGGCCCCGGCGTAAATCAGCGGCAGCTCCACATTCTTGAAAGCATCGGCCCTGGCCAGCAGGTTAAAGACCTGGAAAACGAAGCCGATTTCTTTATTTCGGATGTGGGCCAGCTCGTCCTCACTCAAGGTGCTGACCAGCTGCCCGTTAAGGTAATATTCTCCGGAAGTCGGTGTGTCCAGGCAACCCAGGATGTTCATCAGGGTTGACTTGCCCGAACCGCTGGGGCCCATGATGGCCACAAACTCGTTCCTGGTTATGGTCAGGCTGACCCCGCGCAGGGCTTCCACCTGCTGCTTGTCCAGCTGGTAGATTTTCTTTATATCCCTGGCCAGGATCAATTCGTCGTCAGCCGGCAGAACGGGCATGGCTCATTTCCTTTCTACCTTCAGCAGGTTGCCGTCCTTGAGGTCGCGCAGGGCGGAGTAGGGGCCGGTCACGATTTCCTGTCCATCTTCCAGGCCCGAGACGATTTCCACCATCATCCCGCCCATAATGCCTTTTTTAACGGGCTGGAACTTGGCCCGGCTGTTTTGTATCAGGAAGACTCCTTCTTCTTCCTTGACTCTATCCGGCTGAGCGGTTTCAGCCGCAGCTTGACCTTCGGGTTTTTTACTTTCCCTGACAACCAGGGCGGCAATGGGCACGGCCAGTACTTCCTTTTTTTCGGCCACGATGATGTCGGCTGAGGCTGACAGCCCCGGCTTTAGCTGGTGCTCGGAGTCTTCAAGAGTAATGACCACCTTGAAATTGCGTGATTCCTGCGAGCCAACTGTGGCCCGGTCCAGGGCCGAGCTGCCTATTTCCGTCACCTTCCCCTGAAAAACGTGGTCGGGGAAAGCATCAACCTTGACCCGGGCTGTCTGGCCAATCCTGACGTTAATCACGTCAGTTTCGTCTACTTCCACTTCCACTTCCATAATTGACAGGTCGGCAATGGTCAGGAGGACGGTGCCGGGGTTGTTCATGGTCCCGACAATGGCCACCTCGCCCTCTTCTACCCTCAGGCTGGTAACCATGCCGTCGATAGGAGAGGTGTAAGTGGTTTTCTTCAGGTCATCCAGGGTGCTCTTGAGGTTGGCTTCGCCCTGTTTAATCTGGTAGCGGAGGGATTGCAGGGTGGCGGAGGATACCTCGTACTGGACCCTGGCTCCTTCCAGCTGGTCCTTGGAAATCAGCCCGCTGTCATAAAGTTGCTTCTGCCGGTCGTAAAAACTCTTGTCGCGCCGGTACTGGGCCTCGGCTCTGATCAGTTCAGCTTTGAACTGATTGATGTTGGCCCGGATGCGGTCCACCTGGGCTTCGAAGTAAGCCGGGTCAATCTGCAACAGGAAATCCCCGGCTTTTACTTCCTGGCCCTCCTTGACCCCGATCTTGACGATGCGGCCGGCCACCAGGGCGCTGATGTTGATGTTCTTTTTGGGCTTGACCTCGCCCGAGGCAGAAATGATGGAGGTGATATCCTGCTTTTTGACCTTGTCCACGGTCACTTTGATGGCTTTTTCCCGTGAAGCCTGGAGGTTTAGCAGGATGATGATGGCTATTATCAAAATTATCCCGGCAAACAGGATAATTCTTTTCTTCTTCCTGGAACTTTTCTTATCAGCCATTTTAATGTCCTCTGAGATAGACGATTTTAAGTAATTATACAAGATTTTACGGATTTTTGGGGGAAAAGTTTTAATTATTGCCAGCTGCCGGCCAAGCTGATAAGATTTTCCCATGGACAAACCGGAACAATTTCTGGCGGCAGCCAGGGAAGCCGCTCTGGAAGCCGGTCATTACCTTCTTAAAGGACTGGGCCAGGAAAAAGAGGTGGATTTTAAGGGCCAGGTGGACCTGGTTACCGCCTATGACCGTCGCTCGGAAGAGCTCATCTACGAAAAGCTCGGCCGGATTTTCCCGGGACACAGTTTCCTGGCCGAAGAGGCTATCAGCCGGAAGAAGCCATCCGATTATTGCTGGCTGGTGGACCCCCTGGACGGCACTACCAACTATGCTCACGGTCTTCCGGTTTTCTGCGTGTCCATTGCCCTGCTCCGGCGGGAAGAAATAATCATCGGGGTGGTCTACGACCCCTGCCGGAAGGAGCTGTTTACGGCTGTTCGGGGCCAGGGAGCTTATCTGAATGACCGGCAGGTCAGGGTCTCGGACGCGACCGAGCTCGGCCGGAGCCTGCTGGCCACTGGTTTTCCCTATGATGTCCGCACCAGCCCTGATAACAACCTCAGCCATTTTGCCAATTTCGCCGTCCGGGCTCAGGCCATAAGGCGCCTGGGTTCGGCTGCGCTCGACCTCTGTTATGTGGCCTGCGGCCGGTTTGACGGCTACTGGGAGCTAAAGCTCAAACCCTGGGACCTGGCTGCCGGCGCTCTGATAGTAAGCGAAGCCGGGGGCCGGGTAAGCGATTTACAGGGACGTGACTTTACCATCTCCAGTCCCCACCTGGTGGCCTCTAACGGCCGCATTCATCAGGCCATGCTGGAAATAATAGCTCTGGGTTTAGTAAAATAGGCGACGGAGAGAAGGGAAGATGAAAACCCGGAAATCTTTGCTGTATTTGGTTGTTTTCTTAATAACTCTGACTTTTTTGCCGGCCGTGGCCCAGGAAATTCCACCTGACGTGGTCCCGCGCCAGGAAGAGGGCCTAGTGCTGGTCAAGCAGGTTGAGGTCAAGGCTGCCCTGGGCTGGGTAGATACCGGGCTTGATGTCAGGGAAAGCGACCGGTTCGTTTTCCGGGTTTCTGGTACTATCTCTCTGCAGAAGGGCAATCCCGTTGCCAGCTGCGGCCCGGAAGGTCTCGACCTGCAGACGCCGCAGCAGCCGCTGCCCGACCGCAACCTGGGGGCGGCCGTCGGCAAGGTGGTCAAGGTTCTGAGCGTTACCAAAGATGAGGAAACCGGCGAAGAAATCCGGGAAGAAGTAACCTCCGTGTTTTACCTCGGAGCCGGGGCCGAGGTGCCAATGCCCCTGGAAGGCAGGCTGTACCTGGGCGTGAATGACAATGTTTATGCCGATAATGACGGCCAGTTTGTGGTTGCTATTATGAAAAAAGAAAAGACGGATTAAGTAATAGTAAGACGCCAGCCTCAGACTTCTGCCGGGCTTTCTTTTGTCCTGAGAAAATATTCCATAAACTGGGTGTTGTAGTTCCCCCTGACAAAATCATCGCTGGCCAGGATGTTCAGCAGCAGCGGGATATTGGTCTTGATGCCCACGATGGTGGTTGTTTCCAGGGCGGCTTTCATCTTGGAGATGGCCAGCTGCCTGGTCGGGGCGTAGGCGATAATCTTAGCGATCAGGGAATCATAATGAGGAGGAATTTCCCAGCCGGCATAAGCAGCTGAATCAACCCGGATACCTTCCCCTCCAGGAAACACCAGGAAATCAATTTTCCCCGGGGAAGGAATGAAAGTCTCGGGGTCCTCGGCGTTGATGCGGCATTCTATGGCGTGACCCCGCATTTCCAGTTCCAGGGGGAAATTGACCTTCTCGCCCGCAGCCACTCTAATCTGGGCCTTAATCAGGTTAATGCCGTAGACCATTTCGGTTATCGGATGCTCCACCTGGACCCGGGTGTTGGCTTCCATGAAATAATATCTTTTTTTATCATCCACCAGGAATTCGAAAGTGCCCAGGCTGCGGTAGCCGATTTCTTCGGCCGCTTCCTGGGTATCTTTCATCATCTTGTGCCGGGTGCGCTCGTCAATGAAGGGGGAAGGGGTTTCTTCGATTATTTTCTGGTATTTGCGCTGAACGCTGCATTCTCTCTCACCGAAGGCAATGACCTTGCCCCTGGCATCGCCGATGACCTGGATTTCAATATGCCGGGCACCGGTAATGTATTTCTCCAGGTAGAGAGAGGGGTCGCCGAAAGCCGCCTTAGCTTCATTCTGGGCCATGGGGAATTGTTCTTCTAACTGAGCGGCATTGCGGCAGATTCTCATGCCCTTGCCGCCGCCACCGGCGGCCGCCTTGATGATTACCGGGTAGCCGATTTTCTGGGCGACCTTCTTGGCTTCGGCCACATCTTCCAGCACGATGTCGCTGCCCGGAACGACCGGCAGGCCGGCTTTTTTCATGGCCTGGCGGGCCCGGTTCTTGTCGCCCATCAGCCTGATGATGTCCGGCGGGGGCCCGATGAAAACAAACCCGGAGTTCTCGCAAATTTCGGCAAACTTGGCGTTTTCGGCCAGGAAGCCGTAGCCAGGATGGATGGCTTCAGCCCTGGTAATCTCGGCTGCGCTCAGAATATTGGGAATGTTCAGGTAGCTGTCGGAAGCTTTGGCCGGCCCGATGCAGATGCTCTCATCGGCCAGCATGGCATGAAGGGCATGTCGGTCGGCCTCGGAAAAGACGGCCACGGTTTTGATGCCAAGTTCCTTGCAGGACCGGATAACCCTGAGGGCAATTTCCCCTCGGTTGGCGACCAGAATCTTGGAAAACATGGTTGTCAGGCGCTCACTTTGATGGCAAAAAGTTTCTGCCCGTATTCGACCGGCTTGCCGTTTTCCACCAGGATGTCCACCACCACCCCGCTGACGTCGCTTTCGATTTCATTCATCAGCTTCATGGCCTCGACTATGCACAGGGTCTGGCCCTTTTTAACCGCATCGCCGATGTCCACAAACGGGGGAGAGGTGGGCGAGGGGGCCCGGTAAAAGGTTCCGACCATGGGTGAAGTGATATAGTGGATATTTTTATCCTCAGCCGGAGTCGGAATCGGGGCCGCTATTTCGCCGTTAGCCGCCATCATCCTGGCCGCCTCGGTGGGAGCCGGGCTGAATACCACCTGGGTTGGGTTGGAAGAATTGCCCAGGCTGCGGCTCAATTTGATCTTAAAACCCTCCACTTCCAGCTCGAACTGGGTCAGGTTCTTCTCTTCCAGGAGAGCAATCAGTTTTCTTAGCTCTTCATAATCAATCTTCGAGCTGAAAGGGCTGTTGTGGCCTGATTCAACAGGTTTACCGTTCTTTTGGGTCATTATTCACCTTCCTGAAAGTTAGTAAAACTTTACCCAGAACAGGGTGGGTTGTCAAGCAGATTGACTGCCCGGCTGGTTAATTATTTTATAAACAATAATTTAGGTAAAGATCGCTTCTTCCCAAAAAGCTTCTCCCTGAACCGAGAGGTTGAAGCTTGGGGGTAGAAGTTCAGGCCGGTGGGCTGATAAAGGGAGTCCCCGAGCAGTCTCAGGGGCGGGCCGGGATGACAACCTGGCCATTGGGGTTGGTGTTGTGGGTGGCTAATGACAGGATTTTATGGAGAAAGAGCAGCCAGTTACCTTGTATGTATAGGGTCAAGAGCCAGGACGATAACCGGGCTGCGGCAAATTCTCCTGTCGGCTGCAAACCGGGTGAAAGGAGGTGGCCTTTATGGCAGTTTCATCCGGCCCGTCTTTCCCGTGGTAGCTTCCAGTTTAATTCCTTTTGATCCGCCTCAGCCGTATCCAGCTAAAATTAAAGGGACGGCTGTCCGCCGGGACTGAAACCAGAGTCTGCCTCCGGCTGTTTGATTGACCTCCGCCGGCGGCAGGCGTAAGATTTAAGGCAGTCAGGTGACCTGAATGTTTGAGCAGCTTACCGAAAAAATCCAGAGAACCCTGAAATACATCCGGGGCGAAGGCAAGATTACCGAGAAGAATATTGCTGAGGCCCTGAAGATGTTGCGCCTGGCTTTCCTGGAAGCTGATGTAAATTATAAGGTGGTCAAGGAATTTGAAGCCCGGGTTAAGGCGAAGGCTTTAAACCAGGAAGTCATGATGAGCCTGACCCCGGCCCAGCATTTCATCAAGATTGTCCGGGACGAACTGACCGAAATTCTCGGGCAGGAAGTCCGGCCCCTGACCTTTGCCGGCCAGCCGCCGTCGGTGTTCATGCTGGTCGGGTTGCAGGGCAGCGGCAAGACCACCACCTCCGGCAAGTTAGCCCGTTTTGTTAAAGGACTGGGCCGGAATCCACTGCTGGTGTCGTTTGACCTGAAAAGGCTGGCGGCCCAGGACCAGCTGCGGATAATTTCCAAATCATTGAATCTGCCTTTTTACGAGATGACAGCTGAAAAGATGAAAGACCCGGCCCAGGCCCTGAAAGAGCTCGTGGCCTATACCAGGAACCGGGGATACGACCCGCTGATCGTTGATACTGCCGGCCGGTTGCACATTGATGAAGAGCTCATGGCCGAACTGCGGCTGGTTAAGGATATTCTCCAGCCCACCGAGGTTATTTACGTGGGCGACGCCATGACCGGTCAGGATGCCGTCCGCAGCGCCCAGGCCTTTGAAGAAAAAATCGGGCTGACCTCCATCATTCTGACCAAGCTGGACGGTGATGCCCGGGGCGGAGCCGCCCTGTCCATCGTCCAGGTGACCCATAAACCGATTAAGTTCATCGGAGTCGGCGAAAAGTTTGATAAGCTGGAAGTTTTCCACCCCGACCGGATGGCTTCTCGTATCCTGGGCCTGGGCGACATCCTGAGCCTGATTGAGAAAGCCGAGCAGGAAGCGGACCTGAAGGAAGCCGAGGAAATCGCCAGGAAAATCAAGAAGCAGCAGTTCACCCTGGAAGATTTCCGCAAGCAGCTGCAGCAGCTGAAAAAGATGGGCAGCCTGTCCGGACTGCTGGACCTGTTGCCCAAGGGTGGTCTCTTCAAGAAAATGGGCCAGCTGGAGGTGGACGATAAGAAGCTGGTCTATTTTGAAGCTATTATCAATTCCATGACCCCGGCCGAGAGGGAAAATCCGCGGATCATTGATGGCCGGAGGCGGGCCCGGATTGCCCGGGGCAGTGGCCGCCCGGTGCAGGAAGTTAACCAGCTCTTAAAGCAATTTTTTGAGATGGAAAAACTCCTGAAGAAAAACGATTTCCAGAAATTGATGAAGAATATTTAGTTGGCAGCAGGCTCCTGGCTGACTATTTCAAGTAGTCCCGGCCATCTCGTAGCAACAATATGCTAATTGTAATTTATGGCGATAAAAGTAGTTAAGGACCGGGCGAGATACTTAATTTTCTTATTTAGAAAAGGTTTACATAGCCCAGCAGGTAAAGTATGGCCAGGATGATAGGCTGGTGCAGGAGGTAAATCCAGAGGGAATGGCGACCGCACCAGTTGACAATGGTTTCAGGCAGCGGTCGGGGGACCAGGCTCTTTCGGTCAGAATAAAACCAGCGGCCGAGGGCCGCGCCAGCCAGGAAAACCCCAAACCACGGAATCAGCGGGAAGTAATCAAAGGAAGCAAAATCCGCACGGTGGAGTCCGAGCGGCAGCAGCCAGTTAGAGTTTATGGAAAGAGTTTTGTGGACAGACGGGAGCAGGGCGCTGAGGGCTGCAACTATTAGGCCCGATACCAGGCAGGTGACCGGCCCTGATTTCCTGAAGAACAGACCATAAATCAGCGCCGAAATCCCCAGGCAGTGGATGATACCGAACAGGATCACCGAGCCCGGGTCAAACAGGTAAGTGGCGGCGGTGATTATCAGGGCCACGGCCAGGTATTTCAGGCTGCGCCGGAAATTGTTCTGGCTAAAATTAGAGCTGATCCCGGACAGAATGACGAACAGCCCGGCAAAAAAATGCTGGGCCAGGAGCCAGGCCGGTGTCGTCAGGTCAGTGGAAAAGCCGAGGAATTTTTTAAGGCCGGCAAAATCGCCCAGGTCGTAGAGCAGATGGTAGCCGACCATCAGGATGATGGCCAGCCCTCGCAGAAAATCTATTTCCCAGATGCGGGCCGGAGATTCTTTGGTCACGCCGCTGAGTATATTATGGCCGGTTGATTTCAGTCAAGATGACGAATTGCCTCACTTAGATATGAACAGGCACAAAGCCCCGGCGACCTCATCGGCTTTATTTCCCTCACCCCTTGGATAAACACTTCCTGCTGCCCTTCTTTACCGGATAACATTACCTACCGAGTACTGCTTCTCAAGAAACAGCTGGCATAACAGCGATTACATCCGGCCAGACCAACAAATTCCCTCCAGAACCAGACCCCTTTCCCTGTTAGCGCCTCGCTGATAGCTCCTGGCCAGCTCCTTTAACCCCCCGCTCGCTTAATTTCCATCTCTAACCCTTTTTCCTGACTTTCTGGCTAACATTCCCCCAATATTTAATGGCTTTCCGCCGGAGCAATATGATTTCAGGCAGATGTTCTCGCGAGGGGATGAATCTACCTGGTGTAGATTTTAAGCGGGGCACAACGGCCTTTTGACAGCCGTTGGCCGATGGGATATAGTCAGGTAAAAATAGCGACAATGTCATTGGTTACTTGCATTTCGGGAGATAATAAGAGAAGGGTAAAAGCACTTCTCTTCGGAATAGAATAATGACGACTGCTCAACGAAAAACTGCAGGATAAAACTCGATAGAGGAGGGCCTATGAACTCAAAGTTATCATTCGGTTTCCGCGGGGAAGCAGCCGGGCAAGAAATATCTGCCGGCCGAAAAAGAAAAGTCCCGGTTCAGGCTCCGGGAGTTCGCCTCCGGGTTTTTACCCGTTATCTCAGCCTGGCTTTGCTGGTCTTGTCTCTCAGCCTTTCTGCCTGGCCGGGCAACCTCCCTGCCGCCCGACCCGGCGAAGTCGGACTGTCGGCTGGACGGCTGGAACGTCTTGGCCAGGTAATGCAGAGTTACTGTGACCAGAAGGGCGCGCCGGGCCTGGTGGTGCTCATCGTCAGAGATGGTAAGGTGGCTTACCACCGAGCCTTTGGCCGATTCCGGCTCGATAAGCCAGACCCGATGCCCCTGGATGCCATCTTCCGTATCGCTTCTCAATCGAAGGCTGTGACTTCGGTGGCGGTGATGATGCTGATGGAAGAGGGCAAGCTTCTGCTGGATGACCCGGTTTCCAAATACATTCCGGAATTTAAAGAAACATACGTGGCGGTTAAGCCCGAAGGCAAGGAGGCCAAAGGTTACAGTCTGGTGCCGGCCAGGCGCCAGATTACCATCCGCGACCTGCTGACCCACACCGCCGGCATTTCCTACGGCGATGGCCCGGCCAGGGAAGAATATCTGAAGGCCGGAATTCACGGCTGGTTTCTGACTGATAAAGATATGACCATCGGTGAGCTGGTGAAAAAGCTGGTCAAGCTGCCGTTTGATGCCCAACCGGGAGAGCGGTTTGTCTATGGCTACAACACTGATATTCTTGGCTATTTAGTGGAAGTCGTTTCCGGGATGACCTTAGCTGAGTTTGTGGAGAAGCGGATTGCTGGCCCCCTGGGGATGAAAGATACCTGCTTCTTTCTGCCCGAGAACAAGGTTTCCAGGTTGACCCCGGCTTATGGCGCTGACGAAAACGGTCAGATTAAAATGACCGAAGACCCGGCCAGGAGTCCTTATGTTTATGGGCCCAGAAAATGCTATTCGGGTGGAGCGGGCCTCCTGGCTACGGCTGAGGACTATGCTCGCTTCCTGCTGATGCTGCAGAATGGCGGTGAACTGGGAGGGAGCAGGATTTTGAGCCCCAAGTCGGTGGAGTTGATGACGGCCGACCACGCGGGGCAGGTCTATTCCGGGGGAACGCAGGGATTCGGTCTGGGTTTCTGGGTGACCAAGAGCCTGGGAGCCTCAGGTCTTCCGGGCTCGGTGGGGGCTTTTGGCTGGGGTGGTGCCTATTTCACCACCTACTGGGTTGACCCGGCAGAAAAACTGGTAGCCGTCTTAATGACTCAGCTGTTGCCGGTGCCTTCAAGCTGCAGCGACCTCCAGAACAAGTTTCGCACCCTGGTCTACCAGGCCATCGAAAAATCTTATTCGCACCCGGGCCATTGAACCGCCGTTGCAGTTGAGGTCAGCCGGCTCGTTCTGAACCCAGCGAGCCGAGGCCAGTATAAGAAGAGAGCTTCTAAAATTAAAAAATTGGCTACAAAAAGATAGCGGGTCTCCTGAATATATGAACGGATGTTCATATAATCGGTTAGTTCTTTTCGGTTTTCATCCACTCTTCATGATTAATCCTGGCTGAAGAATTCCCGCAGGCGGGGAATTGAAGCTCATGTCTCTGGCGGCTGCTTTAACTCTCTACAAGAATCAGCTAAACTTATGGACTTAACCGTGAGGCCAGGTCCGGTAGACTGACCGGCAGGACAGTGGCCGGTATACTCAGCAAGCGGCTGGCGGCGGGTCTGGATAGAGCCGGCCCGGGCGGGCAGATTTTCCGGGAATTTTCAGCCAGGCTGAATCCGGGAGGATAAGATGCTGGATAATAATAGCCAGGAAAAAGAATTCTGGGAAAAAGTCAGAGCCGAATTCTTGCTCGACCCTCAGATGACTTTCTTTAACACTGGAACCCTGGGGGCCATGCCCCGCCGGGTTTTGGAACGCACGGTCAATCACCTGCGGCTTACGGCCGAGAAAATTGCCGAGTGGGATTATTACGGCCCTGACTGGATTTCCGGTTATCAGCCCTGGACCGAGGTAAGGGAGAAAGCCGCCCGGTTGATTAACTGTGAGGTAAAAGAACTCGCTCTTACGGAAAATGCCACGGCCGGCATGAATTATTTAGCTAACGGCCTGGAGCTTAAGGCCGGCGACGAAGTACTGGGCACGGACCAGGAGCACCCCGGTGGAGAGTGCGGCTGGAAACTGGCGGCCAGGCGTCATGGTATCATCTACCACCAGCTCCCGCTGAACAAACCCATAAAATCACCAGAGGAAGTTTTAGAAACCTTGCTCCGGGCCATGGGACCGAAAACCAGGGTCATCGCCATCCCGCATCTCATAACCGGAAGCGGAGCCATTCTGCCTGTCAGGGAAATCTGTGCTGAAGCCAGGAAACGCGGCATATTCACCGTAATTGACGGCGCCCAGACCGTAGGCCATATCAAGGTTGATGTCAGAGACCTGGGTTGTGACGCCTATTACGGCAGTTTTCATAAATGGCTGTGTGCCCCGGCCGGGAATGGATTTCTCTATTTAAGGAAAGAAAGGGCCCCAGAAGTCTGGACTACCCTGGCCAGTACCCAGTGGGATAACCAGGAAGACCACGGCTTCCGCCTGAGCCAGCGCGGCACTGGTAACCTGTCGCTTCTGCTGGGACTGGATGAAGCCCTGGACTTTCATTTTGAGCTGGGGCCGGAGCGGGTTTATGCCCGAATCAAGCAGCTTGGTGATTACCTGCGGGCCAGGCTCCAGGAAGTGCCCGGGATAAAAATTTTCACCCCGCTTCATCCGCAGATGGCGGCAGGAATTACTGTTTATAACATCCAGGGCCTGACCGGGAATTACCTTCAGGATGAGCTCTGGAAAAGGGGGCGGCTGCGGCCCAGGTCCATGGGCGAGGTGTACGGGGTTCGCCAGTCTACCCACATTTATAATTCCCTGGAAGAAATAGACCGCACTGTTGAGATCTTAAAAAGCCTGGCCACCGGCCGCTGACCAATCAGAACTCCCAAATTATCTGGAAATAAAGAAAATGTGCCTTTTTAAAAAAGCTTCCCTGGTTCCGGCTGCTCGCTATTTTATGCGGGCCGGAAAGATTTTTGCGCCCCGGCCTTTTCACGGAAACTTTATGTCTGCGCGCTATGATTGGCAGAAGGAGAAGCACTGTATCACAATTCTGTATTCTTTGTGCTGAGGTTAAAATTCCTTCAGTTACCATCAGAACCTCTGGCAGGCGAGTCCAGAACCTAAAGATAGCCCATAAAACTTACCAGGGCTTTATAGATTCCTGTTAAAGCTGAGTCTTCGGCCGTTAAAAAATAATGAACACCAGGAGCTCAGCCACCAGGGCCGGCCTGGGGTTATTTTCTATCTCCATGGTGTTTTCAACCTTGACCAGCCAGCGGCGGAATCCCTTTCTCCTGATTTCCTTGAGGACGGCCCGGTTGCGGATGCGGTCTCCGGGTCTAACCGGCTGGATGAACCTGATGCGGTCGAGTCCATAGTTGAAGACCATTTTCACCTTAATCCTGGCCAGTGGCGACTGGGCCAGAAAATATGGCAGCAGCGACAGAAGCAGAAAGCCATGGGCGATGGTGCTCTTAAGCGGGCCGCGGGCGGCTTTTTCCACATCCACGTGGATCCACTGGTGGTCTTCGGTGCAGTCGGCAAAAGCATTGATTCTTTCCTGGGTCATGGCCAGCCAGTCAGAAACGCAGAATTCCTGGCCGAGCATTTTCTTCAGCAGCCGCGGCTTAATCTTTATTTCTTCCACCGGGGGCGATGGCGGCAGGTCATTTTTTTCTTCAACCATTGTCTCCTCCTGGTAGGTCCAGGCTCTCCGGCCTTAAACCTGTAACCGGTCAAATCTTAATCGGCCAGCTTCAGCTATCCAGCCGTTCTGGCGGAACGGGGGCGCGAGCCAGGTCACTCCAGCCAGTATAGTTCTAAATTTTTTTCGTCCCGAGTTCAACCTTTTTCTGTTCTTAAGGAGTCTTGGAAGATGAACTTGAACGAAGTCTCTGGCAGAAACCAGGACCCTGGCTGAAGCCTGTGGCCTCAGGCCCGGGCAGAATTTTTGGCCTGGCTTTCTTAAAAATTGCTAACCGGGGGAGTGTGCTGCCCGTCGGAGGCAGCTTTGAGTTCACCCGCCCCGGCCGTCAGTCCTGTTCCAGGCGGGCTTCAATTTCCCTGATCCTGGTAGCCAGGCGCTTGGCGCTAACCGGAAAAGCCGTTTTTATTTCGGGAGCGAAAAGAGAAATCTTGAATTCTTCAATCATCCAGCGCAGCTCAAACAGCAGCCGCTCTTTTTCCGGGCTTGGCTTTTTTCGGGCCAGCCGGCTGAGACGCTCGTATTCAACCAGGAAAGGTTCGACCTGGGCCGCTTTGGCCCGGTCTTTCTCCGCGGACAGCCTGGCCCTTTGAGCCCGGAGTCCCAGGGCTTCCACCATCCGCGGCAGGCGGGTCAGGAAATCGGCCGGGTAGATGACCAGAAAATTCTCGGGGGCCAGCTTTTCCAGCTCTTCTCTCAGGCTTTCTGGCAGAGAGGAACTTACGCCCATTTTTTTCCGGGCGGCCTCCATCTCCTGGATAAAGCTCCTGGTTTTCCGGTATTCCTGGAGGACTTCCTGCGCCGCGGAAAAAATCCGGTGAGCGGTTTCAAAAAGCTGTTTCAGAGCCGCCTCCCGGATGAAGGATTGAAGCTCTTCCAGCCGCCTGAAATTTTTCCGGAATGCTTCCTCCCTGATTTTCTGGATGATCCGGTTTTTCAGCCCGGCCTCGCCGCCAAAAAACAGCATCACCGGTCGCAGGTCCTCCGGGAAAACATAGCTTCGCAGAATAAAATTCAGGTCCTTCTGAAACTGCCGGCTTAAAATATTTTCCACGGCCAGGAGGTGAGATCGGCGGGCTTCTTCCGCGGTCCGGAAAAGTCTGACCTCAAGCCTATCTCCGCTCGCCACCAGGGCCGGGTAACCTTTCAAGAAATCGTCTATGGCCACCTCTTCTGGGATTTCCGGCAGGCTTTCCTCCCAGCCGGCCAGGTTTGCTCTTTCCCAGCGAGCCCGGGCTTCCCGCCAGCCTGGTGCTTCTTCGACTGCCGGCTGCCGGGCCTGGCTGCTCAGCATTTTTTTAAGGAAATTGAGGTCCCGGCCACTCAGCACTTCCTGGCCAGCCTCATTGACGATGGCTATTCTCATTTTAAGGTGTCGCGGAATTTCCAGTTTTTCCCAGACCTGACGGGGGATGTCCAGCTTGTACCGGTCTTTGAGCAGAGCGGCCAGGGCCGCGAAAAAAGAAACCGGTGTCGGCTTCAGCTCAGCTGCTATCTGTTCAGCTTTTTCTGCCAGCGGTTGCAGCAGCTTGCGGTATTCTTTGGGCAGGGCTTTAAGGCAGGCTTCGACCTTCTCCTGCAACCTTCCAGGAACCGGCCAGGTCAGTAGAGCTTCCGGGACCTGCTCGATCAACCGGCGGGGAATCATTATGGTCACTCCATCGTCCTCTTCACCCGGGGCGAAGCGGTATTTTAGCTGATAGCTATGGCCGAGAATTTTCAGGCTGTCCGGATATTTTTCTGTAAGCTCCGGCTCGGGCCTGGTCAGGTACAGGTTTTCTTCCTTGAGGCGCAGGAAGTCATCGCTCCCGGCATTTTTTATCCTCTGCTCCAGTCCCTCCAGGTTGTAGACACCCTGCAGGCGGCTGGAATAAAAATCAAACAGGTAGTGTTCGGGAATGAGAATGTTACGCTGGCGCAGTTTTTCTTCCAGCAGCCGCACCTGGCTTACCAGGCGGTGGTTATGTTCCAGGAAGGGAAGGTCACGGTTAACCTGGTGCTTGACCAGGGCCTCGTCCACGAAGATTTCGTGGGCGGCTTCTGGGTTCTGCCGGCCGTAGGGAACATCGCGTCCGGAAATGATTAACAGGTTAAAAAGAGTCACTCTCTCTTTGGCCCGGACCTGGCCCCGGTTTTTATCCCAGTAAGGGTCTTCGTAGGAATAACGGCAGAGGTGCGGGGCCAGCTCTTCAGCCCAGGCCGGGTTGACCCGGGCCACGGTGCGGAGGTAAAGACGGTTGGTGCGGACCAGCTCGGCCGCCACCACCCAGGAGGGCGGCTTCTTGAACAGGGCTGAACCGGGCCAGAGCATGGCTTCCTGGCTGCGGGCGGCTTCGTAGATATTTTTTTCCTTGTGGCTGGCCAGGTGGGAAATAAAACCGCTGAGTACAGATTTGTGGACGGCGGTAAAGAGGTCGGAATCAGCCGGGCGGACTTTCCGGCTCCTGGTATCGATTTTTTGCTCTTCCAGGATTTCCAGAATCTGTTCCTGGACGAAAAGCCATTCCCTCAGCCGGTTATAGGAGAGAAAGTAATCACGGGCGAATTTCTTCAGGTTGGGGCTGGAGACCTGTCCCCGGATAGCGCTCTGCAGAGCCTGCCAGAGATTGTAAAAAGTCAGGAAGTCGGATTCCGGGTGCTGGAATACCGATTGGACCCGGTCGGCATCGGCGGCCCTCTCCAGCGGCCGGAGTCTGGGGTCCTGAATGCTGAGAGCCGCGGCAATGACGGTGGCTTCCTGCAGGCAGCCACGCCGGTCGGCTTCCAGCAACAACCTGGATAACCGCGGGTCGAGCGGCAGCCGGGCCATCTTGCGGCCCAGGTCGGTCAGCTCGAACCCGGTTTCGATTTTTTCAACGGCTCCCAGTTCCAGCAGCGTCCGATAACCGTCGCGGACGGCCCGGGCCGCCGGCGGGTCCAGGAAAGGAAACCGCAGAGGGTCGCCCAGTTCCAGGTCCAGCATCCGCAGGATGACTTCGGCCAGGTTGCTGCGCAGGATTTCCGGCGGGGTGTGTTCGGGCCGCGGGAGATAATCTTCTTCTGAATAAAGCCTCAGGCACAGGCCGGCGCTGACCCGACCGCAGCGTCCTTGGCGCTGTTCGGCGCTGGCCCGGGAAATGGGCAAAATCGGCAGACTGTGGATTCCGGATGAAGTCTGGTATTGCGAGAGCCGGGCCAGACCGGTATCGACCACGTACCGGATTCCCGGAATGGTGAGTGAAGTCTCGGCCACGTTGGTGGCCACCACTATTTTCCCTTCTTTGACATCATAAATTTGTTTTTGCTGGTGAGCCGGCATCCGGGCAAAAAGCGGCAGGATGACCGCACCGGGATAGTGCTTCCCCTGCAGCCGCCGGCAGGTTTCCTGGATGTCCTGTTCGGTCGGCATGAAGATTAGAATGTCACCCGGCGGTTTTTCCTTCTTGATGAAATCCACGGCCTGGATGGCCAGGTCAACATAGTCTGGCTCTTCTTTTTTCTGGCGGACCGGTTCGGGCTCGAAGTAACTGACTTCCACCGGGTACAGACGGCCGCTGACCCTGAAGAGGGGGGGATTATCGAAGGCTTTGAGGAATTTTTCCACTTCCAGGGTGGCTGAGGTTATCAGGATCTTGAGTTCGGGCCGCCTTTCCAGCAGGCGGCGGCCGAGCCCGATGAGAAAATCAATGTTCAGGCTGCGTTCATGGGCTTCGTCAATGATGATGGTGTCGTATTCGGTGAGCAGGCGGTCGCCCTGAGTTTCGGCCAGCAGCATCCCGTCGGTCAGAATTTTTATGTAGGCCTGGGGAGAGGTACGGTCCTGGAAGCGAATCTTGTAACCGACGATTTTTCCCAGGGGCTGGTCCAGCTCCTCCGAGATACGCTGGGCGATGGTCATGGCCGCAATCCGGCGGGGCTGGGTGCAGGCAATTTTCCCGGCCAGGCCGCGGCCGGCTTCCAGGCACATTTTCGGCAGCTGGGTGCTCTTGCCGCAGCCGGTTTCGCCGCAGACTATGACCACCCGATTCTCTTTTATGGCCCGGACTATCTCCTGGCGGTGCCTGGTGATGGGCAGCTCGTGAGGATAAGACAGGCGCGGCTTCCGGCGCTGGCGAGTTCTTTTTTCTTCGGCTGACTCTTCTAACTGCTGCTTCAGCCGCAGCAGCAGGTCGGTGGCTTTAGCCGGGTTGCGCCGCGGCAGGCTGGAACTGAGGATTTGGACCAGTTTTTCCCGGACGCGGTATGAATCCCGGAGCATGGCTTGAGGCAGAAGTCTGGAGATTTCAGCCCGCAGGGCCTGAAGCCGGCTGCGGTCTGGGGCTGCTGGTTCCTGATTGCCTTCTTTTGTTCGGTCCGGGCCCATTTTATTACACCTTCCAGCGTTCAAATTTTATCCTATTTTTTGTCTGACTGATATAGAAAGAGCGCTTTAATAATCGAGGGGAAACAAAAATCGGCATCGGTCGGGGTCATTAAATTGGCCTGAGTCAGGCCGATGATGTCTGCTGGAAGGCGCCTGGTTATGAAGATGTTTGAATAAAAAAATGAGGAGAGCAGAGGTAGAAGATATAGCCTGAAAGGATTTTAGGGTGACTGGCTGCTCAGGGTAACTCTTAGGCTTCCGTTTGTTATTCATTAAACCGGTTCTGTAATTATGACAGCTTATGGACTGGCGGACGGGAAAAGCTCGGCTGGGCTCAAGCTTGCAGAATGAGAACATCTATGGCTGCGATTCTTTTCGCCCTTTCATGCCAATCTTTTTTCTCCTTCTGCTGATATTTTCTTTGCCAGATGCAGTCAGCTCGTTCGGCTGAGCTGGCCTTGCCTGCCCGAGGGCTGTCAATAAATGGTGTCAGCACAGGCTCGGTCAACGCTCTGGACCAGCCCGGTTTCGCAGTAATCGGCATATGGATACATAATGGAGGTGGTGCAATCATTATGGTCCAGTCCGATGGCGTGGCCGAATTCATGGGCGGCAATCACGCTCAGGTAGAAGCCGCCATTGCAGGCTGCGGTGCAATTTTTATCGAAGCTAAAGTATTTCCAGCCGTCGTAGAACATCATGTCAAATTCAATGATAATACCGGTAGTCCTGTTGTACCAGGTGTAGGTGACCGCAATGGTGCTACCACCCTTGGCCTTCCTGAAGAAGACGATGTTCTGATAATCCTGGCGCACCTTGGTCATGGAAGTGCTGCCGGCGATGACCAGGTTGAAAACAGGCTGCCAGCTGCCTGAACCCTGGTCTATTTCCGAGTAGGTGCAGCTTGAACTCATATCATTGCAATTCGGGTTGAGGTAAAAAGAAGCAATGCTGGACGGCCATTTAGCGAAAGTAGCGCAGCATTCGGTCTGAGGTTTAGCTTCGGGTTTGATTTTTTCCTGTTTTATAAACTTGTATAACCCGTTTAGCTTTTTTAAGTAAAGTTTGTGGACCTGACCTTTCTTAAAGACCGGTGCGTTGGAAACACGGAGACCCATTTCACCGACTTCGCCGCCTTCAACCGTGAAGGAGATAAATTTCTCCGCCCGTCCTTTTAGCTCTTTATCCACTCGCGCCGTGACCCGGCTAAAAATCAGGTAATCGCCGTATTCGTTGTAGTCATAATAACCTTCAATCGCCGTCACTTCACCCACCAGGATGTGGGTAGCTTCTTCTGAATCCCTGACTGTCTTATCGGCCAGCCCGGGGAAGGTGAGTAAAAAGGCAAAAATGACAAAAATAATCAGTAGCTTTTTCATTTTATTTCCCTCCTTCCTATTATTAGGAATAAAACAGATTTAGGGCCAATGTCAAGTTAACCTGATAGGGGAGCCACCTGACTAAAGCTCTGAAGGTTGTCCGATAGGCACAACTAACGGTTTGCTTTTTTATGGCGAGGGGCCAGAAGAATTAAAATCAGAAAGATGATAGCCAGAGAAACCAGGATGGCAATTTCCACGGCCCGGTCGGCTGAAGAGGCGTCTTGGATCCTCTTGTAAAGTATACCCAGCAGAGCCCAGATGATGGTCAGGGCGTAAAGATAATCTTTTTTCTTGAAGATAAAAATTATGGTCAAAATAAGCACCGCGACAAGCATGAACACTGTCCAGAACTGCTGGCTCAGGCCGAAACGGTTCCAGTTGAAGCCGACCAGCACAGCTGTGGTGTTGGCCACTGTGGCTACCGAAATCCAGCCTAAGTAGATGCTGAAGGGAAGTTTGGCCGGGAATTTATCACGCCGAATTTCATCATAAGGACGCCTGTCCAGGCGCTGGTAGATTATGATGAGTAAGATAAGCAGGGTTAGCATGACTAACAGCGAGAGGATAAGCTTCTCGTAGTGCCAGGCAAAAATCCAGCCGGCATTGGCCAGGCAGGTCAGGAAAAACAGGAGGCCCAGTCGCTTGAAAGCCGGGAACACTTCCCGCCCGGTTAGGGCCTGCTTCAGCGAGAAGAAAATAAAAACGGCCAGCAGCAGGTAGATAACCCCCCAGATGGAGAAAGTGAAACCGGCTGGCACAAACAGGTTAGGGTATTTATCTGAAAGCTGGCCGGTATCCAGGTTGTTTATGGGCAGGGCGTTGGCCAGGTAATTAACCGTTACCATTCCCAGAAAACCAAACAGGTTCAGCCAGGCCAGCCAGTTATCTTCTGTCCGTTTTTTTATTTCTGACTTTTGTCCCCGGAGAAAAGGTTGATTTGCTTCCATTTAGCCCTCCTGGAAATTCTTTGAATTATAAGCCTTTAGCCATTAAGATTTTAGCTTTTCCCTCAGTTTTAATAAATACAAGAATTAACGGCACTTTTAGTCCAGCCGAGATGATGCATTTTCTCCCCGCCGGGTCTTCATTTTGATAGACAATGAATCGGGAGAAAATTTCAGAAGGTTGATACTTAAAAAATTACCTCCTTCTTAAGAGATAAGCTGCCAGCGCCTTTCAGCATTGAGCTATTTAAATTTGGTAAGTTTTTTTAAGCCCCGAGCCTTGTTTCTTTCAGGCTGCCACCTGAAAGAAGTTTATTTCTTCAGGGGCACCACTCCGATTCTTTCAGCTTCGGCCCGGATTAAGGAAATGCCCAGAATCTCTTCCAGCAGGGCATCGGAGATGAGCGACCAGACCTCGCCCGGCGTCATAGTATCAATAACCGCGGGTCCCGGGACTCCTTCCTGATAGTCCTTAAATAGATAGAGTATTTTTGTCCGTCCGGATGCCGGCAGACCGGGACCGGCCACCCAGCCATCGCCGTCAAAGTCGAAATAAGGGTCGGAAGCCAGCACTGAAGCCAGGTCCCAGAGTGGGGTATTCAGCCCCAGAACCTTGTTTATTTCATCCAGCAGGATGTTGGCAATGTGGGCGTGGACTGTATGTCCCGGGTGAACACCGTCAAGCGAGAAGGAGCCGCCGCGGCTCCAGTTTCTGGTCAAAGTATAACTACCTACCTGGAGTCCGGTGGAGAAAGCTTTGTTCAGTTTCTCACCCATGGGGACGAGGTGCACATTTGGTCTTCCGTTGAGCATTGAGATAATGGCATTAAAAGAGTCAATCCGATTTTTGATGGTTAGAGACTCATTGCCGCTCATCACCAGACCATCGTTGCCAAGAATTAGGGGAATTCGGCTCAGCTCGCCTTCCTTGACCAGAGCATAAAGGCAGAAAAACGTCAGGAGTGAAACCCGGCCGTTAAAGCTTTCCGGGATGGAATACCCCAGCTTGCTGAGATAGAACTCCAGGTCCTCATTTCCCATTAAATAACCAACTTCCTGGTAGTAAGGATAAGTCAGGAAGAAATATTTGACTCCAGTGCGGTTCAGGTTGATTCTGGTGACCAGGCGGTTGAGCTGGTTGGAGAAATCGCTGGTATCGGTCAGGTTGTGCTCGATATGGGCAGCGGTGTAAGGGTCAAAAGCAATGGCCCCTTGATTTTTTCCGTAGTTCAGCAAATAGCTGACTACCGGTTTGAGCTTGTCCTTGATCTGGTCAACGGGAATGGGAAAGTACTGGGGGTTCTTCCCCCCGAGACCGAGGGTGGACAGGGCGGCATCGTTGTTGCCGACCCAGAAAATTACTATGGCTGGCCCGGTGCGGTTATTCAGATGCCAGATGAGAGCGTCAATCTGGCTGACCGGTTTTCCGGCCAGGATGTTAATGGGGTAGAGGACTTTGTCGTGCATATCGGTAAAGAGATAGGGCTGCAGCCGGTCGCAGAGGTATTCAGATGAGAGGTAATTGGAACTGCTGCCAGCCCGCTTGTAATATTCATAACCTTCCACCGAAAAGATGTCTTCTCCGTCCACGCCAAGGTTGCTGGGAACGGTCAGGGGGTTGAGCCGGTTGCCGTTGACATCAAGCCAGGCCTGGTTGAATTTCAGCGGCAGTACCAGACTCAGTTTGCTGGCTACCCTTTGCAGGTAGGCATTTTGCAGATGGTATTGATTGTTGGTAGCGTCCCTGGTGCCCTGGGTCAGGCTGTCGCCCACTGCCAGCAGCGTCGTTCGGGGGAGGAACAACAAGGAATTGGTCCGGAGGCTGTTTTTCTTGTCCAGCAGCCGTTCCTGACCGGCTGCCGGCGGGCAAAAAATCATGACTGTGACAGCCAGCCCTGCCATAAAAAAGAAAAGACTACTCCCTTTTACCCTTAATCGCATTTTTCCCTCCTTGATTTATATAATTATTTTTTAGGATGCGGATGTCAAGAAAATTCTTCTTTCAGGTTAGGACATGGCATCCTGTCTAAGGGGAGTGTCTGGAAGCGACGGTGTGGGCATCCAGCCATTGGGAAAGAAGTTGGGCAGCTTAACTGTGGCATTATAAATTTTTTACTCCTGGACAGAAAAACCCTCAGCCGGTAACGCCGCCAGGCATGATGAATTTATAAAAATTTTAGTCCGATAAAATAATGAACCAATTCGAAAATTAAACCAGGATATTTCCTGGCTTAAATTATTTTTCGAGCCCAGCTAAAGAAAGGCTTTTTTAACCTAAACAAATTTCTCACACCAGGACAAATTTCACACCCAGAATGGCGGCTAACTTATGGATTTTGGAAGCTATATGACCGGTACCAACAGCGCAGTGATGGGCAGGGCCCTCTTTACTCCAGGCTTCCACGAAGCCTTTGACTCCCCGCGGAAATTTATAACGGCTGTTGGTGTTACCGATTTCCAGAATTGGCCCGGGCACTGATTCACCTTCCGCCACCAGGAGTTTAAGTTGACCATCTCTGGTCTGGACCACAGACAGCAGAGTCACCGGTCCGTGCTTGACCCTCATCTCAATAGACAGGCCCTTACCGGGCTTGCCGTGAAAAACTCCCAGCGGTTTGAGCAGAGGTTTACCTTCAGCGATGGCTACATGACCGGGGCCATCGTGGCCCATGAGCACCACATCCTCCTTAAAATCCATGGCGTAGAATTCAGTGAAAGAGCCACCAGCGCCAAAAGCATCCATAATCTTCATGGCCACGGCGTTTTTGACTTCGCACTCGCCGGCCATGGGCACGTGGCTGGCGGTGAGCAGCGAATTTCCCGCAATCATGGAAGTGATGATGTCTTCGTCTTCACTGCCTGGAGTTCCTTCGTAATAGTAAGCCACGGCGCCGAGTTTCTTTTCCGCCACCAGCCGGTCCAGGGCGCAGGCGGTGCGAGCGGCTCTTTCAATTTCAGCCCGGGAGCATTCAGGCAGGATGTTAAAGGCCTGCTGCATTTCCTGGATTTTAGCTTCAACCTCTCGGGCCGTGACTTTTTTCCGCAATTCCCGGAGTTCGGCCATTTCCAGAAACTCAATGTGCAGACCAAGGCTGGCAGCCAGTTGAGTTGGGTCTGAGTAAACGTCAAGCATGCCGTTGTAATAATGGCCGAGAATTCCCAGGCTGGTGCGGCGCAGCAGGTCAGCCACGCGGGCAGCTTCCACCCACTCGTTTATCTCCTGCCAGGCTTCCGGGTCGTCAAGGGTTCCTGTAACCAGGTGAAAATCAACGTCAGAGCGATTGAAAACATTGGCGATTTCTGGAACGGAGCAGGCCTGGCAGAAGGCTAACCACTCGCCGGTCATCTTCCCGCGGTCGCCCAGGGAATTAAACCACTGGTAATCAATGGCTGCAGCCGGCTGGAGGTTGAGCACCACCACCGGCACTTTAGCTTCCTGGACCACCGGCAGGACGGTCGAAGACAGAGCGTAAGTTGAGACGTAAAGAAAAATAATTCTAACCTCTCGGGCCTTAAACAGGGCAGCGGCCTGCCGGGCTTTCTCCACCGTGTCCACCAGACCGGCTGACACCACCTCGCAGCCACCGGTTGAGCTGAGCCCTTTTTCAATATTTTTCAGATAGCCTTCCAGCCGTTGCCGCAGCCCGGCGAACTGACTCCAGTAAGTATTGAGGCCGATGCCAAACAGGCCGACCCTGACCGGGTTTTCGGGCGAAACCAGGGAAGAGGTCTGATCCAGAGAATTAGGCGAACCTGCTGCCTTGGGCGGTGTTAATAAGGTTAAGAAAAGTGTTATGGCCAGAATGGTTACAGATAATCTGAGTCGAAAAGATTTTTTTATAACGCTGGTCATTTTTTCCCTCCAGTTTGAAACTCAAGTTTAATAACATTACCTTTATTATTGTAAATCACTGCTCTTCAAAATAACTAAAAATAACAAAAAAGACACTCTCTTAGAAACCTGGAGCGTTGTCTGTTTCATTCTCTTTCGATTTCCAGTAGAGGAAAGCCGGGATTCCAGCCAGGAGGATGGCCAGCCCGATGAGCGACCGGAAAGGCTGGGCCCAGACGGTATTTATAAAGACTCCCAGGTTTATCAGCACAAAAAGCAGCGGAAGGACGGGATATCCCCAGGCTTTATAAGGCCTGGGAACCGCAGGCTGTTTGTGGCGCAGGATGATGACGGCCAGACCGGTGGCTCCCCAGAATATCACCAGGGTGAAGACGACATATTCGTATAAGTCCTTATAGGTTCCAGTAAGGCAAAGCAGAGATGACCAGATACCCTGCCAGACAATAGCCCTGGTTGGTACCCGATACCTGGGATGAACGAATTTCATGCTCCTGAAAAAACAGCGGTCCTGGGCCATGGCATAGTAAACCCTCGGCCCGTAGATAATGGTGGCGCTCAGGCAGCCGAAGATCGAGATCATAATCGTGGCCGAGACGAACTGGGTGGCCGTTGGGCCGAAAAGCTGGGTTGAGGCAGCCTCTCCGATCCGGGCCACTCCTTTCATCGCTTCCACGGGCAGGGCGGTGATATAGACGATATTTACCAGGAAATAGATGAGGGTGACGCTCAATGTGCCCAGGATGAGCCCTAATGGTATGTTCCGGCCTGGATTTTTTATCTCTCCGGCTGCGCAATTGACGCCGTACCAGCCGTCGTAAGTCCACAGGACAGCGATGAAGGCCAGTCCAAAGAACTTGAGGTTGAAAGTCGTATCCCCTGAAAACAGCTGTCCCGGAGAAGTTAGGCCTGCCTTTGAGCCAATGGTTAGACCGAGGATAAACAGTACGGCCACGGCTGCCAGGCGCAGGAAGGTGAAGATATTCTGGACGAGGATTCCGCTCTTAATCCCGAGATAGTTGATGGCCGTAAGCAGCAAAATTGAAGCTACAGCAATTAACTGTCCGGCGGATAGGGAATATTCAAACCCGGAAATATTCCATTGTAAGAGGAAGGTCCTGGTTGATAGTGAGGGAAAGAAGTAGCCGAAATACTCGGCAAATCCCACAGCCAGGGCGGCGATACCGCCGCACTCGATGACCCAGAAAAAGCCCCAGCCGTAGAGAAACCCGGCCCAGGGGCCATAGGCCTGGCCCAGGTAGAGATATTGTCCGCCAGCCTGCGGGTACATGGCCCCCAGTTCGGCGAAGGACAGGGCTCCGCTGACGGCGAAGAATCCCCCCAGGAGCCAGACCACCAGGATCAGCCAAGGCGAGGGGAGGTATTCGGCGATAAAGCCGGTAGTCAGGAATATCCCGGAACCGATGACCGCACCTATTACCAGAAAAGTTGTATCAAGCAGGTTCAGCTCCCGCAGCAGCTTGGAAGGCTCAGGAACTGTCTGGCTATTCACTCCATTCTCCTGTTCTCTGATGGTTACCATAAAAAAACGGGGGACACAATACTCATTCCCCAATTTATTTTTTATGCAAAAGCTGGTGACACAATATCAAATTCCCCAAACAACTGGCGTCGCCCCGGGCCTTGCCCAATTTTTTTGCATGAATGAGCAAAAATAACAGCGCCATCTACCTTCAATTCAACGGCAAATCTTTTTTAAAACTTCATTTTAAAGAGCTTATTTGGGGATTAAAAAGTCAGCCGCCACAGCCAGGCTGAGAAGTGTCCCCAATTTTGGAAATTTCTTTCCAGGAAAATTAGGAAATGTGTAGGAGGTCACTATTTTTTCTGCACTATTTTTCTGGCCTTAAAACCAGCACCCTGTTGGCCTCAGGGGTCAGCTCAATTAAAAATATCTCAAAATTGTTATCGGTCGCAGAAGGTAAAATTTCAAAGTCAGGACATAACCCCGCTTTGGTCCTGTAAACAAAACGATTACTGATTTTATAATCCTGGTTTAATTCTATCAACTCATAAAATAAAGCCCTGCTTCTTACAAAATAGACAGACTGCCCTGAAGCTTTCGCGGCCTCAAATAAATTAAAAACAGGGCTCTGACCGGGTTTAAAGCTACTGAAGCTCTTGATGTTAGCGGCTCGCACATCTCTCAGCAATTCTTTTATATCATCAATTTCCTGGACCAGTTGTCCCTTGTAATCATAAATTCTTATGTCTCCAGTAGTTCGAGAAGCAAGCATGACCGATTGGTTACTCAGCCCGATTATTATGAAATCGTTCAACAGACCAGGGGGAATCTGGCCCATTTTTATAGGTTCTCCGAAGGAGTATTGGACTATGCCATCCTCATCCAGCACATCTACGAGGCACGATTGATCGGTTTTTACGCCACGGGTGCAGAAAAATTTACCTTCTTCGGAAATAAAAATATCTGAATAAAAATTAGCGAGTTTAATTGATTTGAGCAACTTTCCATCCAGGTCAAAAAACTGCAGACGATATCCGCCGGGGTCCCATACGAACAGGGACCCATGGTAGAAACCAATTTTACGCGGATAAGAAAACTCACCAGGTCCTTGACCCCTTTTCCCGAAAGTTGATTTCAAACGTCCATCTTTAAAAAAAACATATACATTCGTTTGCCTCACATCCAGAAGTGCTAGGTGCTGGGATTTATCGGTGGCCAGTGCCCATAATTGAGAAAAGAATATATTGTCTTTCTCTGGTGCACTGGAGGGAAAGAGCCGGAGCAACTTGAGGTTGATAACTGGAATTTTTTCTTCAAAACAAGGCGGAAAAAGGGAAAGTTTGGGGATAGGCTTTTCAGCTGCTGCCGGCCAAAAGGAAAAAACAAAAAAGCCAATGGCTAAGAGACAGGAAGTGGCAGGCATTTTTTTTATAACTTGCATTTTTCCCCCTCGGACAAGTGCTTTTCTCTATTATCAATTTATTTTCTCAAATTATTAATAACCTCAAATTGTCAATAAATATGGAGTTCGTACTGAGCGGCAGGCTCGTTATATTCCACCCAGACAAATTTTCCCTGTTCAACATCAAAGCTCTGGGCGAAAGAATTAGGAACAAAGTAGCCAATTTCCTTCGGGAAGCGGAAACTTCTTTCCAGAATTTTGCCGCTTAGATCCATAACAATTACCTCGTTGAAATTGCCCTTCCTGGCCGAGGTTACCACATAAATTTTCCCTCCGTCAATTTTCATGGCTACAAAGGCAGGGAAATAATCGGGGAAGATGGGCTGGTTATTCTGCCGGAAAATCTCTGTTAAATTATTGATAATCTTTTCTTGATACTCTTTTGTCACCTTTATTCTGTCAACCGGATGGCGGATTTCATAAAGTAAATTTCCGGTTTCATCAAATACCGATATGGACAGGCCTTTGGTGGAGTCAGCCACGAAAATTTTATTATCATAGACCAGGTAATCAAAATATTCTCTGACCATCAGATTTTTCCTTTTGCCCGAAGGCAAAGAAGCTCCTGGCCTTGGCGGCGGTGGCGGCAGTACGTCAGGAACTTCAAGAATGCTCTGAACTGGCTTTCCGTTCTGGTCGTAGACGATGAGCTTCAAAGGTAATTCAGTACCGTCTTCCTTTCTTTCCAGAGGGACGCCGATGAAATGATGGCCCACCGGAAGGTACGGATATCTCATGATTCGCGATGGGGGGAGAACCTGTCCAAGATATTCGCCATCAGCCGAAAAGATAAGCGTCTTACCGATATCGGCCGCGATCAGCTGGTCGCCAACCAGGCAAAAAGAACCCAGAAAGGTGAACTCCCCGGGTCCCTGGCCGGGACGACCAATGCGTTTCAGAAAGCGGCCGGTATCAAGGGAATAAACAGCGATATCCTTTTTATCCTGGATGTAGATTTTTCCATGCTCAGCCCGGACAAGAGAGGCCGATTCCAGCTCGGGCAAGGGAATGACTTTTGCTTGCTGGCGCTGGGCCACAAGAAACGGTCCCCAGGCTGCCAGCACACTTAAGAGCAAAAGGCTGAGGCTTGCCCTCGCTATTGCCTGATTTAGCTTAACAAACTTGTTGCTCATGGAGTCACCTCCAATTTCTGAAATGGGTAAAAATAAAAATAGGTAAAAATAAAAAAGTAGAAAGACTGAATTGTAAAAAATGAAAGTTGCCGGGCCCGGTTAAGCTCATAAAATGTCACTGGTTTGGCAAAAATTTTTGCGAGAAAATCAGGAAACATATAGGGTGTCCCCGATTTTGGTGACACAATACCCGTTTCACCATTTTTTATTAATGAGATTCGGTCACAGAGCAGCGGATGAGCCTGGGGTATTCTTCCTGGATGGTCAGATAAAGTTTTCCCCGGTAATCGCAGGCCTTAAGCTCTCCCGGAAGCTTCAGGCTGCCCACCTGTTTCCCGTTGAGAAAGAGGTCAGCTATATGTTCCTGATTTTTATCCGATTCAAAGTAAACCAGCAGGTATCTGGCGGCTGGAAAAATCATGGCCGCCTGGCTTCAGCTTTCAGTCCTACCTGGCTATTATGCCTCCCCCTCTGTTAAAACGACGCCGGCTCTCAACCTGTTTATCCAGTCAGAAAATTTACCAGACTGCTACAACCGTATGGTTCAAAGATTTTAGGTATAGCTCTCCTTTTCCGGCGACGGTGACCCTGACCACAACGTCAGCCCTGGTCCCCACTTCCCATTTTGGGCCTCCACCAGCAGAAAGAGAAATTTTGTTAGGCTCGGCCGGGCTACAGGGACGTTCTTCATGGGTAAACCGGGTGGTCCAGGTATCGGTCCGGTTGGTCACCCAGACCCGGTCGGCTCCAAGCTGGTCAGGAAAATGGTCCAACCCTTCCGCTATTAAAAATACAATCACAAACAAAGGCGAACCTCCGGGCTCTCCGCCCGGCATGAAATCGCGGTACAGATAAACCTGCATGCTGATTTTTGTACCGTTGACTACCAGCACTTCAGGAATACGGTCAATGTCCTCAATGGGAGAGAATGGGTTGCGGCAGGCTGAGCCGGACATCAGGATAAGGGTGAAGCCCAGAGCCAGCAAAAAAGATGGAATTGAACGAAACAAAACCCTCCCCATGGCTTTCCTCTCCTGATTATTATTTTATTAATTTCGGGCAATAAATATCAAGTCCCGGTCCCAAGGGAGTAAGTTACCGGACGAGTGCCAGCTACCGGAAGAACAAGGCCGAAATTTGGTCAGCATCCCTATTAGATGTTCAGGTTAATTTTTTGTTAAAAGCTCAGAAAAGATCGTTTTTAGTAGTAAAATATGGGCAGATGGCAAATCGCTTTTCAGGGTCAGGCTGTAAATAGCGATTCAGAGAAGAAAAGCTAAAAGAGGAAACAAAACCTTTTGTCTGGCTTGACCTGGCTAGATGATTGCCGATTCAGATTATGAAAACAACAAGAGCAGGAGGGAGATAGATGAAAATAGCCATTTTTTCTGATATCCATGGCAACTTGTTTGCCCTTCAGGCTGTGCTGGGTGATATCAAAAAGCGGGGGGCCGATATGGTTTTCTGCGGGGGAGACCTGGTCGGCTACGGTGCTTTTCCCAACGAGGTGATTGAGTTGATACGGGAGCAGCGCCTCCCCACCATCATGGGCAATTACGACCAGGGTATCGGCAACGACTCGGATGATTGCGGCTGTGCTTACCGGGATGAGCTGTCTAAGGCTTTGGGTAAACGCTCTATTGCCTGGACCCGGGAGAGGGTCACGCCTGAAAATAAGGCCTACCTCCGCAACTTGCCCGAAAGAATCAGTTTGACTGTCAACGACCGAAAAATTCTCATGGTTCACGGAAGCCCCAGGAAGATTAATGAGTATCTATTTGAGGATCGTCCCTCTGCTTCCGTAATAAGGATGTTTGAGACCGAGAAGGTGGATATCATCACCTGCGGCCACACCCACCTGCCTTACATTCATGACCTGATAGTTGAAGAAGGATACGAGACGGTGACCGGGCCAGATGGACAGCCCGCTACCAGGATGAAGCCAGGTGGAAGATATATTCTGATAAACAGCGGCAGCGTCGGTAAGCCCAAAGACGGTGACCCGCGAGCCGCTTATGCCCTGTTAAATATCGAAGACGGCAGTTTTAAGCCAGAAATCATTCGCGTTCCCTACGAGGTGGAAGCGATGGCCAGGGCCGTGGAACAGAGCGGCCTTCCCGTGGAATATGCCGACATGCTCCGCCGGGCCACCGGCTAAAAATCGGGACACCCTAGATTTTTCCTATTTTTTTTCTTTTAGCCGGCAATCTTTGGCCGGAGTTGGGCTAAAAATTTTGTTAGATAAAGGGCTTTTTGCGGCCGGCTATTAATTAGGATAATTGGATAAATATAGGATAATTAGATAAATTGATGAAGATGGATGAACTTTCCGGAGTATTTGCTTTATTAATCAATTATTTTGAGCTCATCAAATCAGCAATTGGGTATAAAGATGAAAATACATAATGTCATTTTTCTATTTCTCTTCCCATCTCCTAATCAAATGCCCACAGGAAATGAAATGAAATGAAAGAAATAGGCAATTATGGACTGTTTAATGCCAGGGATACTTGGTCCTCGGCACACAAAAAGTCCCTGATACCGGGCCCTTCAGAGCAACCACAAATTCCAGCGGTGGTTCGTCTTCAGGCTGGTAAGGACCTTTAACTGAAATCCTGTACACCCCCGGCCTGATGTTAACCAGCTCATAATCCAGGTCAAACAAACAATTGCAATCGCAGAGGGCAGAAGCTTCTTTTTCTTTTATTCTTATTTCTCCGGGCAGAATAACAATGTCGGCCGAAATCTTCCCCGGGCAACAATTAAAGGCCGCGTTAATATGTTTCATGGTCAGCCGCCCCCGGCCATCATAAAAATATTCGAGGCATTCTTCACCGGGCGGATGGATAGGTGTATTCGCCCCTTTCTGATTTACCAGGAAACTCTTACAGTCCGTGTGTCTTATCAATTGACCGTAAGCAGTTCCGGGATTATTAGAACAGCTTGTCAGTTGCCAGAGGAGAAAGCTGGCAACAGGAATAAAAAAAACCCAGAATAAACTGCTCTGAATCTTAAGTTTCATCCTCTTAACCCGTCAATAGGCCAGGGCTCTGTACCCTGAGAAAATATAAGTTTGGAAGCGCCTGATGTCAAACCCGGGCCTGTTTTAACGGTTTAGGACTCAAGCTAATTGAAAAGCTGGTTCATCTGGTCTGGACAGGCAATAATAGAGTTTTTAGGTATAGATAAGAAACATAATAGTTAGAATTGTCTGGTTGTGAAAATTTAGGAATTTGCCAAAGCCGCCCAATAAGTTAATAATTTACAGTGATGAAAAAAGGTGAGAATAAGAAAAAGGTTTATTCTGGTATGGTCGATGGTCCAGAGGCTAAACCTGAGTTAATTGATGAACTGGTAGAAATGCCGATAGACGGGGTGCTGGACCTCCACACATTTCGGCCGCAGGAAGTCAAAGAGCTGATTAATGACTATATAGAAGAATGCCTCAAGCGTGGAATTTATGACCTGCGCCTCATCCACGGCAAAGGGACTGGCACCCTGAAAGCCATCGTTCACAGCGTCCTAAAAAAGCACCCGGCCGTGGCCAGCTTCAAAGATGCTGACCTGACGGCTGGCGGCTGGGGTGCCACTGAAGTAGTTTTGAAGAAGAACTAACAAAAAGAATAAAAAGAAAAAAGAATAAAAAGAAATTTGGTATATTGTGCCCCATTTTATTTACCGAAAATTTCCTTGACTGGTATGGCCCATCTTTTTAAGATAATAACGTCATGCATCAGAATCTCGGGGCGTTACCTAATGAGGGGATTTCTTTATCCGACAAACTGCAATAATTTCTTTTTAGGATTTTTAGGGCGCAGCCAGGCCTCAGCCCAGGGCTGGACTCATATTATAGTGGCCCTCATCTTTTTCATCTTTGCCCTTTTGGGGTCCTTGCCCCAGCCCGTTGAAGCCGGCTCCAAACCGCCTCGCTGGCTGGTTGAAATATCAGAAAAGCCGCTGCCCACCCTGGCCCCGGAAACAGAAGCAGTTTACCTTCTTCATGAGCAGAAGCTTGTTTATAGCTCGACCGGCTATCTGATTCGTTACGGTCGGCAGGCGGTCAAAATACTCAGAAAGGAAGGAATCGAACCGCTAAAGTTCCTGGTCAGAGCCAACACCTTTAACACCCGGGTCCGTAAGATGAACGCCTGGGTCATTAACCCTGACGGCAGCAAGCAGAGTTATGACCTGAAGTCGGCGATTTCAACTTCCCTGGCTCCGGATACGCTCTACTGGGATGTCAAAACTCTTTTTCTTTATCTACCCGAGGTAACCAGGGGCAGCCTGATTGGCTATGAATGGGAAGAAGAAGTAAAACCAATCTCCCTGGAAGATATCTTCATCTTCCAGCAACGCTTTCCTGTGCTGCAAGCCATTTATCAGGCCGAATATCCGAAGGATTGCCAGCCCTGGCTTGACTGGATTAACTGGCCGGAATCCCCGGTGGTTTCAGAAGCCAGGTCTCTCACGGTGCAGCTTACCGATATTCCAGCCATAAAGGATGAACCGCTCAAACCCCCGGACGAGGCCATCGCCGGGCGCTTGCTGGTGCGCCTCAGGACCGAGAAAACTCCAAAATACGGCCGGTTTTTCTCTGACTGGAAAGATATGGGGCTGTGGTATGAACAGCTATCGCGGGAGCGACGCCAGCCGGATGAAAAGGTCAGAGTTAAAGCCAGCGAACTGGTTTCCGGGTTAACCGACCTGAGGGCGCAGGTCGAGAAGCTGGCGGCTTTCGTCCAGCAGGAGGTCAGGTATGTTTCTATCCAGATAGGAATCGGCGGGTACCAGCCCCACCCCGCTCCCGAAATTCTGGCCAACCGGTATGGCGATTGCAAGGATAAAGCCACCCTGCTGGCAGCCCTGCTGAGCTATTTAAATGTTGAATCCTACTATCTGATCGTCAACATAGAGCGCCAGGTGGTGAAAGATAATTCGCCGGTCTCGCTTTTCTGGTTTAATCATGCCATCCTGGCCATCAAGCTGCCCGACGATAAACTGTACGACGGGGCCGAGGCCGTGGTCACGGTGCCCGGATTAGGCCGGCTGCTAATCTTCGACCCGACTATGCCACACAGCCCTCCCGGGCGGTTGCCTTTCTACCTCCAGAAAAACAACGGGCTGCTGGTGGCCGGCGAGCATAGCCGCCTGCTCACCTTTCCCGGCTCTACCCCGGAGCGTTTAGAGTTGGTCCGCCGGGGACAATTTGTGCTTTCCACTGACGGCACCCTGAAAGGAAGCGTATCTGAAACCCTCTCCGGGTTTCAGGCCGAGGTGGCCCGTTTGAGGCTCAGAGACGTCCCGGAACGTGACAGACGCAAGAACCTGGAAAATTTCCTGGCCCGCAGTCTGGGTTCATTCAACCTGGAAAATTATGATTACCTGAACCTTGACCAGCCGGAGAGGGAGGTTGAGCTCAGGTACAGTTTCCGGGCCGGGTCTTACCTGAGCAGGAGCGGCGACGTCCTTAGCTTCAGGCCGAATATTCTGGCCCTGGTTGAGGATTATGAAATCTTGAAGCAGAAAGGAGAAAGAAAATATCCACTGATGCTGCCTGGTGTCGGCACCAGCCGGGACGAGCTGGAAATAGTCCTGCCGGCCGGTTACAGCTTAGAGACCCTGCCTGAGCCAATGAACTGGAGTAGCAGTTTTGCCGATTACCATTGTCGTCTGGAATTAAAGGGCGGGGTCCTGTTCCTGGAGAGACAGCTGAGAATCAAGGAAGACTTACTTCCGCCGAGTTGTTTCCAGGAAGCACTGGAAATTTTCAGGATGCTGTCGGTTGAAGAACGACGTCGGTTGCTCCTGAAAAAATTAAGTCAGCCGGAATGAAGGAGGCCGGGATGGGAAACTTTTTAATGGCTGTACAAAGAGTATCTGACTTTTCCGTACTCACAAGACTTTTTCTGGTAATTATGCTGCCCTGGCTGCTGGCCTTTAGTCTTCTGGCCCAGACTCCAGAAGCTGTCAAACCGAGGCCTCCCGTCACCCAGGAAGACCTGGCCATGACTGACCTGCCTGAACTCCCTGGAGCTCCGGCTGTTTGCCTTTATTATGAAAGGACAGACAACCGGGAGAAAAGCGAGCGTTCGGTTTTCAAGAGGATCAAAATTCTAACACCTGCCGGGCGGGACTTTGCCAACCTGGAGATTCCTTATTATGCTTTTCTGGACGAAGTTAAAGACATCAAAGTCAAAGTTTATTCCCCCGACGGGAGCAGCCGCGAGGTAAAACCGGAGATACTGGAAAAAATTGCTTCCAAACTGGGCGAGTCTGAGTACCGCATTAAGACCCTGGCCATTCCGGACATATCGCCCGGGCAGATAATTGATTATGAATACAAAATAAAGCCGAGAGAAGATAGTCCTTTTGTCTACATTCTTGGCGATCTAATAATGATCAGGATAAACATCATCCTGATAAACCTGACCATGCCCGACCTATACTCTTCTCTAGGGGTAAGCTGGGACCTGCAGGATTCAATTTATATCCGGAAGGCCAGGTTTGAGTTTGTCCCAGACCGGTTCATCGGAGTGGCCAGAAAGGATAAGTACAACCTGGCCTGGGCAGCCAATAAGCTGAGAGAGGTCAAACCCGCCATAGACGACCAAGGGCTGAAACTGGAGCTGACCGATATTCCGCCCTTTGAAAAAGAGGAATTCATGCCTCCCGAGAGTAATGAGAAGATATCATTTAAAGTTTATTATGTGGATCCCTCCATAAAAAACCATCAAGCCTACTGGGAAAAAGCAACCGAAGCCTGGAAAAAATCTTATGAAGAGTTTATGAGCGGCGGGAAAGCTCTGAACAAGGAAATTCAAACCCTGGTCGGAGGCGAAACTGACCTTGAAACTAAGCTTAAGAGAATTTATGAACGGGTCCAGAGCATCAAGAACCTGGATTTTGTTCCGGAAATGTCAGAGAAAGAGCGGAAGAAAATCAAGGTTAATGATAACGTGACTGACGTCCTAAAGAGGAACTACGGTTATAAGAACCAGATCGCCAGAACCTTTGCTGCCCTGGCCCGGGCTGCTGGCTACGAGGTCTATCTGGTCAGGGTAGTCAGCCGCGATGAGAAATTTTTTAATCCTAATCTTCCGCTGTTCAATGGGCAGTTTGATTCTGAAATGGTCATGATAAAGATGGGAAATAGATTCAGGGCCTTCGACCCGGGCCTGCCCGATTGCCCGTATGGAGTGGTTTACTGGCCAAAGGCCGGCACTGCCGGCGTTACCTTTGAGGATGAACAACTGAAGTTTTTCACCACTCCCTCCTTGTCGTCCGATGACTCGACCTGCCGGAGACTGGCACTGCTTCGTCCAGATGGTCGGGGCAATCTGACCGGTACCATCCGGGTGGAATATACCGGCCAGGAAGCCTTGTCCAGGAAATTCGATAATAGAGAAAAAGATGAAATAAAAATCAAGGAAATTCTGGAGGAAGAACTGCTTAAAAAGCTGCCAGAGGGTAGCCAGGTGAACCTAAAAAATCTGCAGGGACTGAAAGAGAGGTCAGCCGAACTGACAGCTGAATTTGAAGCCACTGTGGCTGGTGTGGTGCATCAGTCCGGGAACCAGCTTTTACTGCCTGTTTATGCCCTGACCAATTCCCGGCAGTACCCTTTCCGTTCGGCTTTCAGAAAGTACCCGATATATTTCAATTATCCCTACACCGAAATTGACGAGATTAAAATAGAACTGCCTGAAGGCTATGAGGTCGAAACTCTGCCGGAAGCCAGGAGCCGGGATTCGGAAAGAGCAGGCTTTTCTCTAAAGGCGCAATTGGCTGAGTCAGGTCAGTTGCTGATAGAGAGGAAGGCAGCCATCAAAAAGAACCTTTTTCCGGTCTCAGATTATATCCACCTGAAAGAATTCTTTGACTTCGTCCAGACCAGAGACGAGCAGCAGATAATCCTCAGGAAGAAAAATTAAGACGACACCTGGTTGTGCTGCGGAATCTTGAATTTTTTTTCAGAACAACTAAGGCTATCCCTCTTTTCTTGACTACCTCAGGACATAATTCCTTAAGAAAATAGGGAAACGAGTATTGTGTTCCCCGTTTTATTTACGCTGGGCTAATTCGCGGTCAATCATCAGGAGGCCCTGCTTGTGGTCGCCGACCATTTCCAGCTTGGCCAGGATTTCCTGGGCGTTGGCTTCTTCTTCCACCTGCTCGCTAACAAACCACTGCAGCATGGCAAAGGTGGCCCGGTCTTTTTCCGCTTCAGCCAGGTCCACCAGTTCGTTGATTTTGCCCGTAATGTGCTGCTCGTGCTTCAGGACGGCTTCAAAAGCGTCCTTCGGGCTTTTCCAGGTATCCGGCGGTTCTTTAATGGCCATCAATTTGACCCGGCCGCCGCGTTCAATCAGGTATTTGTAAAATTTCTCGGCATGGCTCAGCTCTTCGTGGTACTGGACAAACAACCAGTTCTGAAAACCCATCAGGTTCTGTCCGGCAAAATGACTGGCCATGCTAAGGTAGAGATAGGCTGAATAGATTTCTTCATTAATCTGTTTATTGATGGCTTCTTCCATCTTTTTGCTGATCATTGCTGACCTCCTTTTTTACATATTTTACCCCATAAGGGGTTATTCAGCAACAGATTGCCTTGGTTCAGGATATGAGTAACACTCTGGCCCGAGATTTTTTAAGTGCTCAACCGCTATCCTTGTTTCGGCTGGCGGTCCAAATCCTATCCTGGATTTAAGCGGGGAAGAGAATTCTCTTCCCGGGAAAAGGATTAATGCTCAGCTCCACTCAAAGGATTCTAACAGGTCACTGATGTCTCTGACCCGACATACATACATGGCGGCGTAATGAGTTTTCGATTCTGTGGTCTGGTTCGGGCGGGTGATAAAGAGCAGGGCCTTTGTCTGGCTTTGTTGCCAATTTATTTCGGATAATTTTTCTGCTTTAGCCTGGACGAATTTTTCTGCCTGGACCCCGCAGTTTCTGGAAAAGTCATTGAGGGGATAGGTTCTCCCGGATTTTAAGGATAGCTGCTACCCAGTGGGCCAGCTCTATGCCGGGGCAGGCCGGCCCGGTTTCCCGCAGCGCCCGGCTCACGGCCTCAGTAACACTTTTTTCTTCAAGCGTAACACCAGAGAGAGCTTTCTCCAGGTCAACCACAGCTTCCTTCGGTATAGCCGTGAAATCTCCGGATATCCAGACCGAATCCAGGAGCTGCCCTTTGGTACAGGCGGTGAGCCGGATTAGTCCGCCCGGAGCTTTGTAATCGATTTCCTGGACATGGACATCTTCATGAATCTTGACCGCCGGACGCCGCAGGGGACCCTTCTGGAAAATCCAGTCCTGACTCTGAAATAGCCGGTCCAGCCTTTCTGCTTCAGTTAGTTCAGCTTCATTCATCTTGCCTTCTCTAATCTCAGTCCCCAGCAGCTCAGAGACCTGCTGGAGATAAATCTCTTTTACCCGCTTTCTGTCCGGCGCTTCGCCCAGCAGCTCCTTCATCGTGGTCATGTACTGTTCCAGGCTCTGGAAGACTTTATCCCGCATTTTTTCTGATGAGACGCGCAGCACCCGGGCCATGGTTTTTTTGTCAAAATCAAACATAAAACTACCGACCAGCACCTCAGCCTGACCGATTCTGGCCGCTCCGGTTCCGCCTATTTTCTTTCCAGCTACGTGGATGTCGTTTATCGGCCGGAAGGAAGCTTCAACGCCAATTGCCCTGTAGGTTCTAATCATCGGCTCCACATAAAACTTGAACTTTTCTTCCAGCGACCGGGGCAAGCTTTCCGGGTGAAAAATCCACTGCACAAAAAGCTGATGACGGTCCAGATAAACCGCTCCGCCGCCGACTTCTCTCCGGTATACCGGCAATCCAGCCTGCCGGCAGTACTCTAAATCAACCTCCCGTTCTACCTCCTGGTGAAAACCCACACAGACGTAGGGCGTTTTCGGGCTCACCAGGATGATGGTGTTCGGGGTTTCGGGCCCAAAAGCATATCCGACCGCATGATAGCAGGTCTGCGACCTGACCGGCGGCACTTCTCCCGGGTCTATTAACCTGATCACTTTCTTTTTTTCGCCCATTTTCCTTTTACCCTGTTTTATCGGTTTATTCTTTTCGCAGGTTTAAATTTTTTTCTTTTTTATTTCTCCAAGCCACGATTCCAGAACTTCCACTGCTCTTTTAACCATTTTCTGTACAGAATTATTCACCTTCCGACTGAGCCCAATTCCGGTCTTGATATCTGCAGGCTGGACGCCGATCAAATTAACATTTTCTGGGTATTTTCCCCGGGCTTTGGCCACGGCCAGCACTTCTTGAAAACCAAGCTGGTGCCAGGAAAGGCGACCGCCGTAAAAAAGCTCAATCTCATCTTTAGTGTAATCCATCACTTGGCCTGGTTGGGCCCCGCTGTCAACCGCATCCAGTATCAGCAGGTGGCTGGCCCGTTCCACGTAAGGAAGTAAGTCCATCCCCAGCACTCCGCCGTCCACCAGCTCCACTTCTGCTTTTATTTTTTCGGGCAGAATTTTCTCCAGCTCCTTCAGGGCATAGACGCCCGCCCCCTCATCTCGATTCAGGATGTTTCCCAGCCCCAGCACGATAATCTTTTTTGCCATGTCAGGTGCCACCTTTAGAATTTGATCTAAAAAGAATATATGAACAATCTTTCATATATCAAAGACACTCCCTGGAAATTTTCTATCCTTTGTCTCTTTTTGGATAGGTTTCCTTCATCTGCCTATTTTTATTCGAGAAAATTAAAAGCACAACTGCTTTTTCAACATAAATCACTTTAAATTTGATGAGATCAAGTTTTGTTTCTGAAAATGACCATGATAAGCTCTTCATGTTTTTTAAAATGAATGAATTTTAGACTATTTGACCAGCTAATTTTAAGTTTTTATTGGTCTTGCGTCTTTCCTGCATTTAGTCGCTTTATCTATCGCCTATCTACCATCTAAGGCTGGCTTCTTTTATAACCTATTTTTACTTTCAAGCCTCCGAGATTTAAGATTCAACTCATTTTTTGACTTTGGAACCGTTTGGGTTTTTTTATAGCCTCAGCTCTTTTCCAGTGGCCTGGAGAATCCACGGCAATTAGTTTTTTAATCTGCTGGCTTACCTCAGCGCACGACCAGGTTGAAACCGGTACCAGCTTCTCCCACCTTCCTGCCTTTGGGGTCGATAATATGGACCGCGCAGGCCAGGCAGGGGTCAAACGAATGTATGGTCCGCAGAATTTCCAGCGGTTGACCCGGGTCAGCCAGCCTGGTGCCCACCAGCGAAGCTTCATAGGCCCCGGGCTGATTCTTGTGGTCCCGCGGCGAAGCATTCCAGGTGGTTGGTACCACTACCTGGTAATTTTTAATTTTTTTGTTTTCAATTACCACCCAGTGCCCCAGAGCTCCGCGTGGCGCTTCAGTGTAACCAAAGCCCATGGCCTTTTTTGGCCAGGTCCGCGGGTTCCACTTTTCGTCATTGAAAGTGTCTGTATTCCCGGCTTTAATCACGGCTATCAGTTCATCGTAGAATTTCTGCAGCAGGTCAACGATAACCTTGGTCTCAATGGCTCTGGCCGCCGTTCTTCCCAGGGTGGAGAACACCGCGCTCACTGGTGCTTTTAATTTTTCCAGTACCAGGTTAACCAGCTCTACCGTCTGTTTGTGCCCTGTGGCGTAGAGGACCAGCACTCTGGCCAGCGGGCCGACTTCCATCGGCAATTCATTCCAGCGCGGTGATTTCAGCCAGCTGTATTTGCCCTCAACGTTGAGATATTCGTATGGCGGTTTGGGGCCGGTGTAGTTGAACGCCGTCTCTCCCTCCCACGGGAACAGGCCGGTTTCATCGCCCTGGCTGTACTTATACCAGCTGTGGGTGACGAACTCTTTCATCTTCTGGGCATCTCTGGGGTCGGGCACGATCACGTTTTTCAGGTCGCGGTTGATGATGACCCCGCGCGGGAAAATCAGCTTATCAATTTCGTTGAGCTGCCCTTCCGGGAATTCACCCCAGACCAGAAAATTGCCCAGCCCTTCGCCGAGGCTGGCGTATTCCAGGTAGTAGGGAGCGATGGCCAGGAGGTCGGGCAGGTAAACCTGTTCCACAAAGTCCTTCATCCGTTTTATGGAATCGGCAATGACCGCCAGCTTTTCAGCATTGAGGGCCTGGTCGGAATTCATGTCAATCGGCAGCGGCACCCCGCCCACCACGAAATTGGGATGGGGATTCTTTCCGCCAAAGATGGTGTGAATCTTAGTCACCTGCGACTGCCAGTCCAGACACTCCAGGTAGTGGGCCACGCCCAGCAGGTTAATTTCAGGCGGCAGCTTGTAGGCCGGGTGTCCCCAGTAGCCGTTGCTAAAAAGCGAAAGCTGCCCGCTGTCCACGATGGCTTTGACTTTTTTCTGCACTTCAGCAAAATAGGCCGGCGAGGAATTGGGCCAGCCGGAAATGCTCTGCTGTATTTCAGAAACTTTTTTGGGGTCAGCCTTCAGGGCGCTAACTACATCTACAAAATCCAGAGCGTGGAGTATGTAGAAGTGCATCACGTGGTCATGAATGTATTGCTGGGCAATAATCATATTCCGCATAAGATTAGCAGCTTTGGGGATGCTGATGCCCAGGGCATCTTCTACTGCCCGGATGGAAGCTATGGCATGAACCGTGGTGCACACGCCGCAGATTCTCTGGGCAAAAGCCCAGGCGTCGCGCGGGTCGCGTTTTTTCAGGATGTTTTCAATGCCGCGCACCATGGTGCCGGCGGAGTAAGCTTCTTTGATGGTGTTGTTTCCATCCAGGGCTGCTTCAATTCTTAAGTGCCCTTCTATCCGGGTAATTGGGTCAATGACGATTCTGTTAGCCATCTTTTACCTCCTTTCCTTTCAAACCAGAGCCCTGGCCACCATTTCAGCCAGGCCATGGACTTTGAGGGTGGAGTTAAAATGAGCCAGGCTGTCGACAAACTGCAGGCGACAGTTGCTGCAGACCATGCAGACCGCTTTGGCCTGGATGTCCTGAAGCTGTTCTAACTTCATCTCAAAAACGGCATAGCGGTTGGCATCAGCTTCTTTGATGGAGATGACCCCGCCTCCGCCTCCGCAGCACATGGACTGCTCTTTGTTGGGGGTCATTTCCTTGAAGCTCGAAGGAGCCAGCACTTTCAGTATTTCTCTTGGTTGTTTGATGATGCCGCCGCGGCGCTGGATCTTACAGGAATCGTGGAAGGTGATGATTTCAGCGTCAAAGGCACCTTCTTTCAGCTTGATGCGGCCTGTTTTCCAGAGCTCATGGATGTATTCGGTGATGTGGACAATTTTTACTCCAGCTGGAACCTTCATGATGTTGGGAGCGGTCCAGCGGAAAGCATCGTAGGCATGTCCGCACTCGCTGATGATGATTTTCTTCACCCCCAGCTCTTCGGCCGCTTTAAAAACACGATACATAAAGAGTTTGGTCAGCTCTTCATCGGCTTCAAAATAACCGAAGTTGACCACCTCGCGGCCCTTAGAGCTTACCGTCCAGTTTTCACCGGCCTGGTTTAAAATTTTAGCGATAACGGCCAGGTTATCGGGGAATTTCATCAGCTCGATGGAAGTAAAAACCATCAAGCTTTCCGCCCCGGCCTTATCTACCGGGATGTCCACTTCCCATTCATCCGTGATCCAGTCAATTCGTTCTCGCCATATCTCGTCCGTGACTCCGAGCGGGCTGCCTATGGTTCGCTGTTTTTCCGTGGCTTCAGCCAGGTCACCAGGGACAACTCCAGCTGCAGCCATTCCGGCTCTGACCTCATGGATGAGCGGGCCAAGCTCAATGCCCATGGGACAGACATGAGCGCATTTGTTGCAGACGGTGCAGGCTTCGTAGATAATCTTGCTCCAGTGCTCCAGGTCAGCGTCGGTCAGCCTTTTCTCCAGGCCCAAGGCCAGCTTGAGCCTGCCGGCGACGGTGAACCTTTGCTCGTAGGCCCGGCGCAACGGCTCTAACTTCCAGATGGGCGCATACTCGGGATTGCCGAGTGCCTGGTAAAAATGACAGGCTTCAGCGCAGATGCCGCAGCGAGTGCAGGCTTCCAGCTGGCTGGCCACCCAGCCGCCAGTTTCCTTGAGGTAGGTGTTTATGGCAGATTGGGTTTTCATTTTGAGCCTCCTTTTTAAGGCACGATGGCCCGTTTGCCGGCCTGGGAGCCGTGGATGGTTTTAGAGAAAAAGTAGAAGAGAAAATGAGAGATGCGGCCGAGCGGTATCCAGATGAGCAGGAGACTTACAGAAATGAGATGGAGGCTGAAAATCACTTCATAGCGGAACCACAGGTGGCGGGCCATGATGAAACCGGTAACCATCGGCAGAAAGACCATCACCCAGTTGATCCAGACCGGAAGTCTGGTCAGAAGCTTCAAAACCGGGTGAGTTAAGCGGTTGATGAGCAGTACAATCAGAGAGATTATGCCAGTGGCAGAGAAGAAGGCAACGATTGGTGTGGGAAGCGATTTCCAGCTAATCCCGCACAGGCTTTTCCAGACTAAGATGTGGGCAGTGCCGAAAGCCAGCACTACAAACAGGCTCAGGTGGAAAAGCCCGCCGGCGATGAAAGTCAGAGCGTTGTTACGAAAAGTGCGACGCACCCAGGGAATAAAGGGGAGAACCACCAGACTTCTGAGATAATTTAGAATAACACCCCAGATTTTGCTGCCCTTGTTGGGTACTCTATCTCTTTCCCAGCCTAACAGGAGGACCCTCACCAGACGGTAGCTCATGCCCACGATAAAAATCATCAGGGCCACATGGAGCAGCGGCCCCCGAGAAAATCTTAGTATTTCTGTCCAGTCCATCTCAGGCCTCCTTTTTTGGTTCGGGCTCAGATGTACCTTCCGGGTTCACTGTTTTCTTTAGAGCTTTTTTAGCCCGGTTCTTCTTAACGGCGTTGACTCCAGCCAGAGCCGCGCCCACAGCCACACCTGCCCCTACCAGGGTGGCGGTTGAGCCCTTGTCCAGGATAATGGTTGGTGCAGACTGCCCTTCGTAAAACCCGCCACCGTCCCAGAAATGCGGCTGAGAACACCCGAGACAGGGATGGCCGGATTGCACCGGATAAGACAGGCCACGCTCCCACTTGAGACCGGCACAGGCGTTGTAGGTGGTCGGGCCCTTGCAGCCTAACTTGTAAAGGCAATAACCTTGGCGGGCACCTTCATCATCAAAGCTTTCAGCAAACTTTCCAGCTTCATAAAAGGGCCGGCGCAGGCAGTGGTCGTGGACGGTGTTGCCGTAGAAAGGCAGCGGTCTTTTGAGTTCATCTGTTTTCGGCAGTTCGCCCATAACTAGAAAGTGGAGGATGGTGCCGGTAGTAACTTCAGGTATGGCTGGACAGCCGGGAATGTTGACCACAGGCTTGTCTTTGATGAGGTCAGCTACGCCAACGGCCCTGGTGGGATTCGGATGGGCAGCAGGAATGCCACCAAAACAGGCGCAATTTCCAGTGGCGATGATGGCCGCTGCTCCAGCTGCGGCTTCTTTGAGCAGGTCCAGGTTGCTTTTTCCGGCCACCACACAGTAAATTCCGTCATCAGCCAGAGTCGGGCTACCTTCCACCACCAGCACATACTTGCCCCAGTACTTTTTCAGGCATTCTTCTTTGGCTTTTTCTGCCTGAAAGCCCGCTGCGGCCATCAGCGTTTCATGGTACTCTATGGCGATGTCGTTGAGCACCAGGTTACTGAGTGAAGGTGAACTGGAGCGAGAGATGGCCTCGCTACAACCGGCGCAGTCCTGAAATTCCAGCCAGATGATAGGGAGCTTCGGTTTGGTGGTAAGCGCCTGAGCCACTACTTCAGCCGGCGTAGGGTGAGCCAGTTTCCCCAGGGCTTTGACCGGCGGAGCCAGCTCCAGGCCCATCATCCCCGCGATGGTGCCGCAGAGCTTCATAAAATCACGGCGGGAGAGCCCTTTTTCCCTTAGATGTTCATAAATCGTTTTTTCCTTCATTTGCCCTCCTTGGCGAAGGAAATTTTTTCAATTTATGATTAATTAATTTTCAGGCTATAAGCGCGCCCATTTCCCTAAAAACATTGACACTTTAGCTCAGCCGCAGGAAATGCCGGCGGCTTCCAGCTTCTTCTCGTATTCCGCCAGACCTTCTGGGCCGGTTAACAGGGCGGCTTTCTCTTCCTCCCATCTGGTGGCTTCAATTTCCACCACCCAGCCTTCACCGTATGGGTCGGTGATGACCAGGTTGGGGTCAGCAGCCAGCTTCTCGTTTCCGCGCCTGACGATACCGGTAATCGGTGCCGGGACCGGGCCAACGTACTTGCTGCTTTCCAGAGTGGCCACGCTTTTTCCCTGCTGTACTTCAGCCCCGATGTTCTTGGCTCTGACTGTTACGGCATTGAGTTTGCCCCCGGCCAGTTTGCCGGCCATGGGAGTTAATCCGACTCGAAACAGATTTCCACCCAGTGGTTTGAGCCAGAGATGCTTTTCCGGATAATAATAAAGGTCCTCAGGCAGGTTACATCCTCTGATTACAGCCATTTTGCCTCCTTTAAGTCTAAGTTTTTAATTTCATAGCTTTTTAGAAAGTTAAAACCGTCTTGCTTTCCTCAGCCATCTGCCACATAGTGGCTCCACCGACAATCTGAACTTCAGGTATCAGGTCTTCTGACTTCAGGTCGTGGAGTTCAAGCGAAGCGGAACAGGCGGTCATCTTGACCCCGGCTTCAATGGCTTCTCGCATAAACTGACCGGCTGATTTGCCACCTTCTTTTGGATAAACGGTATCTGCCAGACCTTTTTTGAGCAGCAGCGTCCCGTCAATGGTAAAAAACATGGTCACCTCATAGTCCATGGCCGTGGCCAGGGTGGCAAAGAAAAAGGGAGTAGCACAGCGCCGCGGAGTGTCGGGTCCGCTGGTCATGATGATTAAAATTTTGTCCTCAGCCATTTTTTTTCTCCTTAAAAAGTCAAAGTGATGGCGTTCTGGCTGGCAAACTCTAAGAAAGTGGCCGCTCCGCCAATTTCAATGCCGTCAATCAGGTCTTCTTTTTTGATGCCCATAACATCCATGGTCATCTGGCAGGCAATGAGGCGGACACCCATTTCCTTAGCTGTTTCCAGCAGCTCGCTCAGTTTTGGAACCCTGGCTTTTTTCATCCAGGAGTTCATCATCATGGTGGCAGCCGGAGTCATTCCCGGCAGCACGGCCAGAATGTTCGGCATTTTGACCGGCATGGCTGGATTAGCGACCGGTGATACCTTTAGCTTATCGATTTTCCCTTTTTTCAGAATCTCAAGGCCGTAGAAAGTGAAAAAAATGGCAGCTTCCATGTCCATGGCTGCCGCGGCTGTGGCCAGAATAAACGGCGGGTAAGCCAGGTCCAGTGAGCCGTGCAGAGCAATTATGGCCAATCTTTTGGCTGTTGGTTCAGGCATTTTTATCCTCCTTTATTTTTAAGTGAATATGTTTGATCCTTTTTTAGGCTGGGCTTAGTAGACCAGAAGCTAAAAACTTCATCGCTTGAAATAAAACCGGTGACAGATAGATTGAGGCGGAAAGCGAAAGTCTCTGGTGAAAAGCAAATTGACTGAGAACAGTTTGGCCCCAGTAGCCAAGATATCATGGTTGCCTCAATTATCACCGGTGAAAACACCCACGGTAGACTTCTTTCTTAAAATTAATGGGATTTTTATTTTGCTTTGCGGATGTAGAAAATGAATTTTCCGCTTTCCTGCTCGTGTTTCAGCAATTCGTGGCCCGTCTTTTTTACCCAGGCCTGGACGTCGCTAACCGAACCGGGGTCGGTGGCAATCATCTTCAGCACCTGACCGACCTGCATGCCGTCAATGGCTTTCTTGGTCTTGATGATGGGCATGGGGCAGGCCAGACCACTGTTGTCCAGGGTGACATCCGGTGTAAATTCAGACATGGGAAACCTCCTGATGGGATTTATTTAGAAGAAAATAGCAGGTAATAAAAAGAGCCTCCAGAGTAACCGGGGCCAAAGAATAATTTCTGTTCGGGGGAAGATTCAGGCCGGCGGGAAGCAGAGGCTGAAGCAGGGCGGGCAGATAATAGCTGCTGGACTCAACCAGGGGAGAGCCTGAGAATCTGACCCCAACCATCATAACGCCTCCATTATCCTACTATTCCGATAAAAATACAAGGGATTAAGCAACTATTTTAGCGACTTCCGGTCTCGGGCCCTCGCTCAGCCTGGTCAGGATATTAATCGGAAAGCAAAAAAACCACATCCCCTCGCCTTCGACTCTGCCTTAAACCTCCCGCTCTGATTCTAAGTTAGGCTTTTGTCGAGAGCCTGTCAAGAAATGAATGGCTCGGGGCTATTGAGAGCTAAAGAGAAGGCAATTCAGTCCTAAATGAGAATACTATTAGCTTGAAAAGCAAGCGTCTAAAGCTTGATCAAATACAGAAGGCAGCGCTGGATAAATTCCTTAACCAGGATAGACGTGACGACCATCGTCATTAACATCTTTCAGGGAGCAGCTCCAATGCCCTTTTGGCGATGGTGGCCAGGAGTTCTTATGGCAGGACCCCGGCGGTGTTTATTCCTGCCGTTAAAACTTTACTGGATATCCTCGAGACATACCAGGTCTAATAAACTTCTGCCTAAAACTAAAAAATGGGAATCAGTAGTGTTTTTATTATCGTGGGTGGAAGGTTATCGTGTTGGCCAGACCTAAAAAATAGGAAGAATTCTCGTCCGGCCTTATCACACAGCAGGAAAAGGCCTGTCAGGAAGAAAAAGATTCGTTTCACCAAAAAAGCCAAGGTTGGACAATTATTGGATTTAAATTGCCAAAAAGTGATAATAGCAATTGTTTTCCAGCCGGAAAAATTTCCTGATATAAAGCAGGATGCGGAAAAGCTGGCCGTTGCCCTGCTTGCCCTCGGCCCGGCTTAAAGGAAGCTGACCCGGACCAAAAAAAACAGTTGCCTTTTAATTTTAATTTAATATAATATTTAGCAAATTTCAAAGGAGGTAAGGAATGAAGAGAACAGTATGTTTGCTGGGAATTCTGGCCCTGCTGACCGCCAGTGCTTCGGCTGGCATCCTGACCAACAACAACCAGAGTGCCACTTTCATCAGGCTTCTGTCCCGCAATGCTTCCCTTGATGTTGATGCTGTTTATTACAACCCGGCTGGACTGGTCAAGCTGTCAGACGGTTTCCACCTGTCGCTGCACAACCAGATAATCACTCAGGACAAGAAGATAATCAACGGCTTCCCCCTGCTCAATGAGCCAAATTACCTGGGCGAAGTCCGGGTGCCATTTTTCCCCAACCTGTACGCGGTTTATAAGAAGGGCAACCTGGCCATTTCCTTTGGCGTCGGTCCCAACGCTGGCGGCGGAACCGCCGATTTCAAGACTGGACTGCCGTCGTTTGAAATTCCCTTTTCCACCCTGCCGGTCCTGCTGACTAACATGGGTGTTCCCACCACGGCTTACGACATCAACGTTGCCTTCAAGGGCGAATCGGTCTTCATGGGCTATCAGCTCAATTTCTCTTATGCCCTGAGCCCGAGCCTGGCCCTGGGTGTGGGGGCCCGCCTGATTCAGGCCACCAATAAATACGAAGGTTCAATCACCGATGTCATGATCAACCCCGGCGGCAACTGGGTCTCAGCCTATGCTTTCTTCATGTCCATCGGCCAGACCGGCTATGCCGCTATGGTTGCGGATAAAGCAGTCAATGCCAAACAGACCGGCACCGGTTTTACTCCCATCCTGAGCCTGTGTTTCACTCCCGGCGAGTCCCTGGCCTTCAGCCTGAAGTATGAATTCAACACCAAGCTGGAGCTAACCAACAAGACCACGGTTGATGACACCGGGCTTTTTCCCGACGGCGAAAAATTCAGGAACGATATCCCGGCCATCCTGTCCGCGGGTCTGCGCTATGCTTTTACCCCATCTTTCCGCAGCTTCCTGTCCTTTAGCTATTACTTCGATAAGAGTGCCAACTGGGAAGGAGTTGAAACCCTGGTCAATAAGAATACCTACGAGCTCGGCCTGGGGCTGGAATATGATCTGAGCCGCCTGGTTACCTTAAGCGCCGGCTACCTGAGAACCCAGTTTGACCTGGCGCCTGAATATCAGGATGACATCAATCACGAGCTCACCAGCGACTCGGTCGGCGGCGGTTTGAAATTGAATCTGACCAACAAGCTCAGCCTGGAGCTTGGCGCCCTTTATGTTTTCTATAAGAAATATGAAAAACAGGATTCGGTTTATCCCTTCCCCGCTTACCCGGTTACCTTTAACAGAACTACCCTGGATGTGGCGGTTGGCATAAATTACCGATTCTGAGCTGGTATTGAATTAGCAGGCGCTGTCCGCCTGGGGTCATTTAAGACAGAATTGAACTCCTGCCTCTCGAATAAACGGGAGGCAGGAGTTTTGATTTTTGGCTGCTCTTACCTTTTATCCAGTTCCGATAGCAACTTTCTGATTTCAGGTTGTTCTGGATTGAGCCGCAAGGAAGCTTCCAGCGCCTGCCGGGCCTTTTCTTTTTGCCCGGTCTGAATATAGACGCGGCCCAGAGCATTCAGGGCCCGGGTATCACTGTCGTAAACCTGGACCGCCTGCAGCAATTCTTCCTGGGCCCGGCCGGTGTCCTTTTTCCCGAGGAAGGCTAAGCCGCGTAACAGGTGATAGTCGAAGGCCTGGTTACTGTCGGCCTTCAGGCCCTCGGCCATTTCCAGCACCCGGTCAAACTGCCCGGTTTTGACCAGAAACTGGCAGTAGTCTTTTAGTCCTTCCTGGAATTGCGGATTTTGCCTGAAAGCCTGTTCGTAGTAGTAGCTGGCCTTCTCCAGCTGTTCCAGTTTATCGTACTGGCTGGCCAGCATGTAATAATAATAGAAGAGATTATTCAAGTTGAAGCTCTTGGCCTGGACGATGGGATGACCGATGAGCTTTTCCTGGGAAACTATAAAAGTGCCCTTCTTCTGGTCCAGGATGTTTCCCGAGCTGTCCAGCAGGCTGAGGTTGAGCTCATAGTAGTCAGGCAGGTAATCCCCGACTGGAATTTCCCTGAAATAATTGTTGACCCGGCTAAAGTCCTTCTCGCTTAATTTGATCTCAAGGGTCCTGGTCAGCTGGTTATTCGGCCCCAGTCCCTTAAGGTCGAGCTTGATTTTTCCGCTTTGTCTGAGATTTTCACTGAGGTTAATAACATTGACACTTACTACCAGCAGCTCTGACGCGGCTATGGTGTTTTTCGGGTCAACCAGAATTTTGGTTTCAGCTACCTTGAATGGCAGGTGCTGGTTCCTGGCGAATTTTTCTGTCCGGTAACCGACCACCAGCCCGGCCAGTCGGGGCTGGTCTCCTGGCTCAGTCACTTCAATCTGCCTTTCCAGGATGGTAAATTCCTTGGATACCGGGTTCCGTAGCAGAACGGTCAGCTGGTAGGAGCCTTCGGCGACCGGAAAGGAGTCCTCAATTGCCAGCCCATTGCCTTTAATGCGGCCGATGTCCGATTCCTGGAAATAAACCGACATGTTCCGGTTGTACTGAAAGATTATCTTATCCTTGGACCGGAGGCTGACGTCCATCTGGAAGGGAACGTAGTACTGGCTCCGGGGTTCATAATAATCCACCGACAGGCTCTTGGGAGCTACGGAGAAATGGACAAAATTCAATCCGGTAGTCGGGTCGGGAATGACCTCGACCATGGCTTCGGAATCGACGAAATTGGTCAGGTACTCGGTTGAAACCACTCCCTTGTAATTCAAGAAATGGGTAGCATAGGAAGGATTGATGTCTTTCTTGGGGGAGTTCAGAATATCGGCCAGGATCAGGTTATAGCGAGGGGAGGGAGCGTAGTCATAAGAGAATTCGCCCGGGATCAGAGAGATGGCGGTATTAGCCAGGGTGGGAGCAATCTCCATAATCTTATCATACAATTCTTCATAGGTCAGGCCGTCCAGGCCACGCTTATCCTGGAGCAGGCTGGCCGGGCCGTCGATCATCGGGTCGTATAGTTTGTATTCTATGCTCCCGTGTCTCTGGAAAAAGATAAAAATAAAAACAGGGGGTAAACCCTTGTCCGGGTCTCCATGGTAGGTCCAGGCCTGGCAGGGCACGATGCCGTTAACTCCCTCGAACCGCTCGATGCTTTCGGGCGGACCCAGGATCATGTAGATGCGGCCCATATCTGTCTGCCAGCCTTCCCTGGTGGAGCCTCTCCGGAAAGTCTTGTTGACGTAGTTAAACCTCTTGATGATTTCTTCCTTGTACTCATTCTCGGGAGTGCCGGGTGTCGGGTCCCGCATCTTCCAGAAGGTTTCGATGAACAGGTCCCTCTCCCGGTCGTTGCTCAGCTTGAGGAAAACATCTTTTTCCTGCGGCAGGATGATGTAGTTGACCAGTTTCAGCCAGTCCTGGTATTTGGGATTAAGCCCTTTGATGATATCCGACTGCTTATCCCCGGCAGAGGTTATGGTCAGGAAAAGTATGAAGACCAGCAGAAATAATCCGAATTTTTTTGTCATATTTTTTCCCCGCCAGTTTGAAAATTTTTCATCGGATAGCCTCAAAGGCACTTAAATGCTAAACCAAGGGGCGGATACTGTCAAGAAATCTTGCCCTGACCTCCTGACTTATCAATGGGTCACCGCTTAATAAAACCAGGCCCGGGGTAAAAAGTTGCCAGGTTCATTTCAGGAATTCCCTGATAACCGGGTTATCCCTGATTTTTTCGAATTCTGAGTCGCGGGCGATTCTTTCCCAGTCCTTGAATCCAGCCTGTTTGGCCTTTTTCAGGTATTCTACCGTTCTGTCCACATCCTGGCGGCTGGCGTATAAGCGGGCAAAGGAAAAGTAGAGCCCGGCCAGGGAGCCGCCTTTCATCGGCAGCCCGGCCAGGCTGTCCGGGTGTTTTTCCAGGAAATAAGGGTCCCGCTCCAGACCTCGAGAAAGGTATTCCAGGGCGGCCGCATCGTCGCCCAGCTGGAAACAAACGGCTCCCAGGCTGTAATAGGCGGCGGTCAGGTCCGGGTTCAGGCTCAGGGCTCGTTCATAATACTCCCTGGACCTGGCGTAAAGTTGTTTCATGGCATAGACGCCACCCAGGTTGAGATAGCCGAGATTAAATTCCGGGTCTATTTTGATGGCCCGCAGAAAGTACATTTCAGCCAGGTCATAATTTTGCTCCCGGAAATAGGTTAAACCCAGAAGATTTAGAACCCGGGTTGACCTGGGATTAAGGTTAAGGGCCAGCAAGAATTCCTGCCTGGCTGCGGCCAAATCTTTTTTCAGCATTTTGGCCAGGCCAGCCTGGAGATGGCGGTCGAAAGCATCAGCTGAGCCTGATTTTTGGACCGGAAAACAAGCTGATAAAAGAAGTAATACCAGTAGAATAACTGCTGCCTTCTTTATCATCTTATCCTCCTGATAAGTATAAATTAATGCCGGCCTATCTTTTCTGTCAACTCAGGCCCCATTTCAGGAAAAGCATAGTATCCAGGCTTAGCAGACCAGACAGAGTATCTAGAACCCCCGCGGTAGGACGGGGATGACGGGCAGAATCTCGGGGCTGGCGCTCCTGGAGGTTTAGACAGCAGGCTGAATCAATTGACGGGAACAGCCAGTTTATAAAGATTAAAAGTCTTCAGGCAGGGTAGACCCCTGGATTGTGAAATAATCAACCTGACCCGGTCGGTCGCAACCGCCGGAAAAGTCAGGAGTCTTTTGTACCCAACCGTGGTCCCCCTGGCAATTTCTACCCATTTGCCTTCGAGCCAGGCCTGGAGCTGAAAAGCCTCAATTCTCTGTCCCCGGGTTATGTCTTCTTTTAACTCCAGGCAATCGAACTGCCTCCGTTCCTGGAGCGTAAATTCCAGGTAAACTTGAGACTTACCGGGAGCGGCCAGCCAGCAGCCGCTGGGATTCCTTCTCAGCAGCCTGCTGGCCGGGTGTCCCGGCTGCTCGCTGGAAGCCCTGACTGCTTTTTTATTGATGTAACCCTGTTTGCAAGTCAGGTCCAGAAGCTGACGCCAGCCCCGTAGAACCCGGACGTCGTTCTCATTAATCAGGCCTCTTTTATCGGGGGGGACGTTGAGGAGCAGGACTGAATTCCTGCCCACCGACTTGAAATAAATTTCAAAAAGTTCGCGGGGCGATTTTACCGCCCGGTCCTCTTTCTGGTGGTAAAACCAGCCCGGCCTGATGGAGACATCGACTTCAGCCGGGTACCAGAAGAGAGCCCTGGCCCTGGTAATTACCTTTCGGCTGCCCAGGTCCTCACCCATCACATTCCCTGGCTGGAAGACCTGTTCCAGGGTTGACCGGCCGGCCCGGAGCAGATTGAGGGAAGATTCGGGAAGGTCGAGAGGAAGCACGTTCCACTCGCTTTCCCGGGCCAGGCCGCTTTCGTTGCCCACCCAGCGGACATCAGGTCCCATTATGGCAATTACCGCTTCCGGCTGAAGTTTTCTGATGAGTTGATAGTAGGAGTTCCAGTCGTAATCCTGCTTCCGGCCATCCGGGCCTTCACCGCAATAGCCGTCAAACCAGACTTCGGCCACCGGGCCGTAATCAGTCAGCAGTTCTTTTAGCTGGCGGCGAAAAAATGCATTGTATTGAGGCGTCCCATAGCTTTTTTCGTGCCGGTCCCAGGGCGAAAGATAAAGACCGAGGTCCAGGCCTTCTTCCCGGCAGGCCATGGCCACTTCTTTAACCACATCCCCGCGTCCCTGCCGCCAGGGGCTTTTCCTGACCGAATAATCTGTGGTTCTGGTTGGCCAGAGGCAAAAACCATCGTGGTGTTTGGCCGTCAGGATTATCATCCTGAAACCAGCTTCTTTCAGGACCCTGGCCCATTGCCTGGGATTGAAGGCCGTCGGCTGGAATAGAGAAGGGTTCTCTGTGCCATCGCCGTGTTCCCGGTCGCTAAAAGTATTGAGGCCAAAATGAATGAAGGCCGCCAGCTCTTTGGACTGCCACTTGAGTTGCCTCTTGCTGGGGACGACCCGGCTGGCTTTTAAGATTATGGTTTCTTCTGTATCCCCCGGCTCGATTATCTGAAAATTCCTGGAAGGCAGACTTTCCTGACCACCGGATCCAGCCCAGAGGCTTAAAAGCGCCTGGCTAGAAAGGACGGCGGCTATGGTTGCCAGGACAGCGATTAGAAGTTTTGCTGACAGGGGCAGTCTCATCGGTCAATCTTCCCCGGGTTAAGCTCTGTCCATCTCCTTTGGCTCTCACCAGAAAATTATGTAAAGGGTTATGGTCAGGATGATGATGGCGGCGCACAGGTACTTGAGCACCGGGGTGGAGCGCATATCAAAATTTTCCTGGACCGGCAATTCTTTCGGTTGCGACAGTGGCTTGACCAGAGTGATGATGGCCATAACTACAACCAGGACGATAAAATTAATGGCAATCCGGTTGAGAAAAGCGATGTCACCGAATTGCCATTTTAAGAAGCCATAGACCGGAACAGATAGCACCAATGCCGTAACCCCGGCCGCCGGGGGCGTTTTCTTGATAAACAGGCCAAAGACGAAGGCAGCCAGCACTCCCGGTGAGACGAACCCCTGGAATTCCTGGATGTAGTTGAAGATGCCCCTGAACCTGGGGTCACCCAGCTTGGGTGCCAGCAGACAGACTGCCAGGACGAAGATAATGGTAGCCAGCCGGCCAATCTTGATTAAGGATTCCTGGCTGGCGTCTTTTTTCAGGTGACGCTTGTAAAGGTCCATGGTCAGGATGGTGGAAACCGAATTCAGCAGTGAGCCGAGGGTGCTGATAACAGCTCCGGCAATGGCTGCCAGAATCAATCCTCTCAACCCGGGCCCGACCAGGTTGCGGATGAGCAGAGGATAGGCCTGGTCGGTGGTGTGACCGGGGGCCAGAAGCTGTTCCCGGTAAAGCTGGTAAGAAATTATCCCCGGGATGACGATGATGAAGGGGATGAGTAATTTCAGGAAAGCGGCGAACATAATGCCCAGCTGGCCCTGTTTCAAGCTCTTGGCGGCCAGCGTTCTCTGGGTGATGAACTGGTTCAGGCCCCAGTAGTAGAAATTGGGAATCCAGAGTCCGATTACCAGGGTGGTCCAGGGGATGACCGGGTGGTCGGCCGGCATGATCATGTGCAGCTTGTCCTGGTTAGCGGCGAAGAAAGCCCCTACCCCGCCCACGGCCTTAAAACCCAGGACCATGGTCACCAGGCCGCCGAAGATCAGGGCCGAGCCCTGGAACAGGTCGGCCCAGGCCACGGCTTTCAGCCCGCCCCAGGTGGTGTAGAGGGCGGCAATGATGCCGATCAGCCAGACCGCTTTTACCAGGTCGAAATCGAAGATGGTATGCAGGGCCAGGGCTCCGGTATAGACCACGGCCGCGATGCTGACCAGCGTGTACATCAGGATCATGTAGAAGGCCATGATGCCGCGGGCGGCCGGGTTGTAACGGTATTCCAGGAACTCAGGGATGGTGTAGATGCCGCTACGAAGGAATTTCGGCAGGAAAAACAGGGCCACGAAAACCAGGGTTATGGCGGCCATCCATTCATAGCTGGCCACAGCCATCCCGGCAACTCCGGCGGCCTGCCCGGACATGCCGACAAAATGCTCGGTGGAGATGTTGGCCGCAATCAGCGAAAAGCCGATCAGCGGCCAGACCAGTCCCCGACCGGCCAGGAAGAAGTCGGTGCCGGTCCGTTCCTTGCGGCTCTTGTACATGCTGACCGAAACCACCACGATGAAGAAGAGAATAAAGACTGAAAGGTCCAACCAGTGAAGTTGCATCTTTAACTCCTCTTAACCGGCCCTTGAGCCGGCGGCGCAAATCAGGGATATTATAAGCAAATCTGGTAATTATCAACAAAGAAAATTTAAGAGACGCACTTCTCTGGAAAAGAACACTCCCATCCCTGACTCCCTGTAATTTAAGTGTCAGGAGTTTGGCCTTCGGAGCCCGACCCAGAAATTATCTTTATTAGTAAAAAGATAATTCAGATTGGAAAAGCCAAGCGCACCAGCTCCCGGCTTTGTAAATTTTTACCCCCCACCTGGCTCAGCTCCAATCGCCTGACTGCCGTCCCGCCGCTTCCAGAGACTGCCCTTAAACTGGATACCATGTCTTAACCTAAAAGAAAATATTATTTGACAGCCCGATTTCTATCAGGATAATAGAGTTAAGGTTGAGAAAAAGTGAAGAGGGGAGTCAATGTGATGTTGACAGAAAAAAGAGTTTTCGTTTTTCTTGTCTTTCTGCTCCTGGTGATATCCGTCGGGCTCTCAGCTCTGGAGCCGCCCACCAGAGAACAAATTCAAAAATACAAGCAGGATGGCAGTTATGCCGCCCGGGTGGCGGCCGCCAGAGAAATCGGCAATCACCGGATGGACCCGGAGGTAGTGGCCCACCTGAATTACCGGGTTAAGCGCCTGGCTCTGGAAGCCCAGGGTTACAGCCCACAACAGATTGACCGGCTGCTGGCTCCGCCTCCCAATCGCCGCGGGATGCCCACCCGGGGGCAGGTCAAGGTCCTGGCTATCCTGATTGCTTTTCAGGATTATGCTCCCATCACCAGCGCCGATTTTATCGCCCAGAAACTCTTCGGGGCCGAAGATGTTTACGACCCCAATTATCCCTATGAAACCATGAGGGCTTATTATTCGCGGGCCTCTTACAGCCAGCTGAACATTCAGGGCAACGTCCTTGGCTGGTACACCACGGCCTACAACCGGTCGCAGGTGGAAGAAACGACCCAGGGCCGCCAGGCGCTGATTAAAGAAGTCCTGAACTATTACGACGGCCAGGGGCACGATTTTTCCCAGTACGACAACGACAACGATGGCTACATCGATTATTTCCTGGTTTTCTGGACTGGCCCCCACGGGGAGTGGGCTTCCTTCTGGTGGGGCTACCAGACAACTTTTGGCGACAGCAGTTATGTGCTGGATGGTAAGAGGCTGAGGAGATATTCCTGGCAGTGGGAGCTTTATAACTATCCCTATGGACAGTTCACCCCGCTGGTGGCCATCCACGAAACCGGCCATGCCCTGGGACTTCCGGATTATTATGATTATGACGCCTCGGTGGGACCGAGGGGTGGAGTGGGTGGCTTTGATATGATGGATGCCAACAGTTACGACCACAACGCTTTTTCCAAGTTTGTTCTGGACTGGCTGACCCCGGCCGTTTTCAGCTCCGGCAGCCAGGTTTATACTCTGAGAGCCAGCGCTGATTATCCCGAAGCCTTGATTTTCTTCCCCGGGGCGGTCAGCGGAGATATTTTCAATGAATACTTCCTGGTGCAGAACAGGTATGCCACCAGGAATGACTCCAGGCTGGTGAGCATTAACGGGGGCAACGTTGGCCTGGCCGTCTGGCACGTGGACGCCAGGCTCAATTCCTACGGCACCAATTTTCTCTATGACAATTCCTACACCGAACACAAGCTGCTGATGCTGGTCCAGGCTGATGGTCTGGATGAAATTGAGCTGGGCCTCAGAGGCTTCAATTCAACTGATTTTTACCGGGTGGGCGCGGTGTTCGGACCGTCTACTTACCCGGCCACAGTCAGGTACGACGGAACGCCTACCGCGATGAGCCTGCTGGTCGACAGCGGCACCGGGCCCGTTTATTCAGTTCGAATGACGGCCGGAGCCAACCCGGCCCTGCGCCTGTCGTCTTCAGTGTTGAATTTTGGCTCGGTGAATATCTGCACCCAGGCCGACCTGGCAGTGACCATCTATAATGACGGAGACGGCCCCTTGCTGGTCAACAGCATCAGCCGTGTTTCCGGGGCCTCGGATTTTTCCTGCCGGACCAGTTCTTTCCCCCTGGTCATTGCGGCCGGAAGCAGCCAGGGGGTGACCTTCCGCTTCGATGCTTATAACACCGGGCCCCTGACCTCGACCTTTGGCATCAATTCCAACGACCCCTCCACACCCCAGGGCCTGCTCACTCTGAACGGAACAGGTTATATTCCTGAGATAAATCTTAATATCCAGGTTGAAAGAAAGGTGGAAAGGGCCTGGATACTGCGTCGCAGTTATGCCCGGATAACCATCCAGGTCAGCAAAGCCGCGCCCTTTAATGTCGATAGCTACCGGCTGACCAGGCAGCCGGCCGGCGGTGGCTCGACTCCGCAGATTGTCCAGACTTTCAGCGAAACGGACTTCTCCTCCGGCCAGGTCGTATACATTGATAAATATCTGGAAGCAGACCAGAATTATCTTTATACCATTCAGGCCGTAGATTGCTACGGCCGGATTATTGTCTCTTCCTCGGAGCTGCGGACCGGACCGGAAAGGCTCCGAGAAAGAATTCTAAAAATAATAGATAATAGATAATAGATAAATGAAAAGGTGCAGCATGAACAAAATAATCAGACCCGCTCACTGGTCCTTAATACTTTTGGGTTTAGTTTTCCTGTTTTCCCTGACCCCGGCCCTGAGAGCCGACACGGTGCTGCTGTCATTCAGCTACGGTTATCTTTTTCCAGCCGATTCAGGCTACAAAGAGGTCTACGGAAATAAGATAATGGTGCCGGAATTCAAGCTGGGCTTCCGGGTCATCAGCGACATCTATATTTATGGAATGTTTTCCACTTTCAGCCGGGATGGTTTAACCCCGGAACTGAATGAGCCCGCTCATTCCAAACAGCAATTTTTTGGCGGGGGACTGGCTTACTTCCCTTATCTGACCAGGCATCTTAAGGCCTTTATTGGAGCGGGGGTGGCCTCGGCCACCTATGAAGAAGAGGCTATGGGGATCAAGGTCAGCGGCAACAAACTGGGATTCCTGGTGGAAGCTGGCCTGTACCTCAAGGAAAAATTTGTTCTTTTTGGCTTAAACGGCAGTTACTGCACGGCCAGCGATACCTATGAAGATGTAAATTTTAAGATCGGGGGAGTCAGGGCTTCAGTCCTGCTTGGTTTCATTTTTTAACTGGAATCGCGGTCAGGGCTGGAGTCGCCACCAGCCTGGGGACGGAACTAAACTGAACAGCGTGAGGCGGGCTGTCAATTTTTCATCTGCCCCGTTTCTTATCAAAGGACGAAAGCAGCTTTCAGCACTCCATCCAGCCGGTCGGCGGCGGTGGTGAAAGCCTGCTGGGCCTCTTCCAGCCGGAAACGATGGGTCAGCAACCAGCTGACTTCAATTTTCTTATCTTGAATCAATTCCAGGGCCGGCTCCAGGCAGCGGTTCTGCCTCCGGGAATTTATGACGGTAATCTCTTTTCGTCGTAAGCGGGCTATCTGGTAAGACACCCTCTCCGGGACTGGAATTCCCACCTGGATAATCCGGCCTCCGGGTCGAACCAGGCCCACGGACTGGTCGATGGCTTCCTGGTCGCCGCTGACTTCAAAGACTACCTCTAGACCCAGTGGCTGGCGGGACAGGATTTCTTGAACAACATCTTCCTGCTCCACGCTGGCTGCCCAGCTGGCCCCGGCCTGGAGGGCGGCCCTGACTCTGGCTTCTGAACGGTCGGTGGCGAAAATCTGGCTCAGACCGTGGTGCCTTAAAAGCATAATCAGGCACAGGCCGATGGGGCCGGTGCCGAGCACGGCCACCCTGTCGTTAGGCCCCAGTCCGGCCAGGTTCAGGGCGTGCAGGGCAATCGACAGGGGTTCGGCCAGCATGGCTTCCTCCAGGGTTATGGACGGAGGCAGTTTTATCAGATTCCCGGCCGGCATGACAAAATACTCAGCCAGGCAACCATCGAGTTCCCCCGGATGTCCCAGGAATTTAATTTTCCGACAGGTATGGAAACGGCCGGTCAGGCACTGATCACAGACCCCGCAGGAAATTGAAGGCTCGACGGCCACCCGGTCACCGGGCTGCAGTTGTCGCACCGCACTTCCCACCCGCACCACTTCGGCCGAGCATTCGTGACCCACCAGACAGGGATAGGGGACCTTTTCCCCGCCAACTGACTCAGAGATAAAATAATGGAGGTCGCTGCCGCAGATTCCAGCGACCTTGGTCCGGAGCAGCACCCAGTGCTGCTCGGGCAAGTCAGGTTCGGGTTTTTCCTGAAGCTGGGCCTGCCGCAGGCCGGTTAACAGGACAGCTTTCATTTTATTGCTCCCTTTAAGTTGCCTGGTTTTTTACATCTATATGAATAGGACCGAACAATTCTACAGTCAACAGTATATCAACACACCCCAATCATACTATATTTTTCAAGCCGGGGCAGCCATTAATTGGATATAGCCAGCTCCTGAACACCAAACAATTCTCCCCTCAACCTGAACCGGCCAACGTCTACCGGGCTATTGCCGCCACAGTGGCCGGGAGTCGGTCCTGTTTATTTTACCAGAAGTCATCCCGGATTTCGGCTGAGATGTCCGGCTTTCTTTTCGGTCTTGAAAATTTTTCTTTATTCTCTGCGTTTTTTTTTATATTTTAGAAAAGCCGGGCCTCTTTAAGGAGTGGATGATGTTTTCGAAAAAGATTCAGATCAACCCTCTTTTATACATTCCTTTGGTCCTGGTCCTGACCTGGACTCCCTGGTGGCTGGCGGTTTCCACCGGGCGGGGTATGGAAAACCTGGCGGTCAAAGTCCTGCTGCTGGCCGGGTTGCTGGCCCCGGCGGTGGTGGCCCTGGTCTTTATCCTTCTGAGTGAAGAGGCTGAATATCACTGGGATTACTGGAGGAGAGTGGTTGACCCGACTCTTATCAGCCGGGGCAGTTACCGGCTGATTTTTCTTCTGCCGGTGGCTATCACGGTCATTTCGGTTCTGGGCTCTTTAATTTTCGGGGAATCGCTCAGTCAGTTAAAAATCGTGCCGCAGGTACGGGCCCATCTTCCTTCCATTCTGGTTTTTATCTTCTACACTTTTTTCATCGGGCCGTTTCCAGAAGAGCTGGGCTGGCGCGGCTACTGGCTGGATAAGCTGAAGGACCGGATGTCCGGGTTGAGAGCCAGTTTGCTGGTTGCCCTGGTCTGGGCGGTCTGGCATATTCCTCTTTTCCTGGTGAAAGGTTATCCGCTGCAGGCCAAATCCCAGGACCCCCTGTTTCTGGCCTTTTACTTCATCGACCTTTTTCCCAAGTCAGTTATCTTTACCTACCTTTTTCTGAAAAACCGACGGAGCACCCTGGCCGCGATTCTCTTTCATTTTATGATCAATTTTGCCGGCCAGCTTTTTGAGCTCAGGCCCTTAACCGAGGGCCTGGTAGCCGCTCTCTACCTGCTGGTGGCTATCTGCCTGGTGGTAAGAAATAAAGAAATTTTCAAGTAAGCCTCAGACCCCAGCGGGTGATAGTCGGCTTCATCAGCGATTCCATTGATTGGCTGTTTATCGTAGAATCGGCTAGCTAACTTGATTGGCTGTTTGCCTTGCGACCAGATCATTCTGGGCGCAGTCGGGACAACTATCTAATTTGAGAAGGAGGTTCTGGCTCCTTTTCCTCAGCTATTAATCGGGTTTGAAATAACTCATCAGTGTGAGCTGTAGGGAGTGATAATCTTGCTTGATTTGAGCCCTGGCTGCTGCTGAAGCATAAGCCCAACCACCCTTGAAGTCAGGGAAATCAGGAACGAACAGAGAGCCGGGAGCTACTGGTTAAATTCTGAGGTATCCGGGTAGCTGCTCATGAACAGAGCCCCAGCCTGGATGATGATGTAAATCACGAAGGCCAGCAGCAGTATCCCCAGGATGAGGAAAAGCACCGATTTGGTGTTGGAGACCGGCCTGGCTATGCCCTGGGGGAAGAACACATCGAAGCCCATTTTGCCCAGCATGATGATCATGATCATCAGGCCGAAGGCCAGCCGGTAGACCAGAATCTTGCCCTGGGCATAATCTGACCGGTCAATTTTAATGAAAGGGAAAAGCAGCCAGATGGCAATCAGAACAGCAATAACTCCAGGCAGGTGCCGGTAAATCTGCTCCTCTAATCTGCCTGACTTGGCCATCTCAACATCATTTTACCCCTATTCTTAATAAACAGGCAACATAATACTGAGTTTTCCCAAACCATAAATCGTTGCCGCCTCGAGCTTATTCTGAGAGAATAGGACCCGGGCCTCCGGCTTGACTCTTATTGCCCGGCCTGATTTTTCCGAAACCTTGGTTATTTTCTCCATTCCGGGTGTATTATAAAGGTGTCAGGAGTAACGAGAACAGGACAGCCAGGGGACGGGCTCAGTGCCATTAACGGGCAGAGCAGCGGAACCGGACCTGGCACGAATTATGCTGTATAATATACGGGGTGCAAAAATGAAAAGAATAAAATTATTACTGATAATAGGGGTTTTAGGGTTATGGTTATGGCAGCCAGCCCTGGCCGCCAACAAGCACTATACTCTGGTCAACGGTGAGCGGGATTTCTACTACGGTTTCATAAGCTATATTCCAGAAGAACCCGGGACCCGGGCTCCCGAGATTATCAGGGCCGGGCTGGTCCAGCCTGAAGCCGGCCGGTTAAATTTTCCCCTGGGGCCGGGTGACCTGATTATCACCTATGACAAGCCATGCGAAATTCAGTTCGACAGCGGCACCATTATCCGGCTGGGGACCGATACCAGGCTTAAAATCGAGACTATCATGGCCCAGAGCCTCAGCTCCGATGACCAGTTATCAAATCTGCTCCTGGAAAAGGGCCAGGTTTACCTGATGTACACCGCCTATAATTCCTGGGAAATTTTTCAGTTGCTGACCCCCAACACTGCCCTGAAAATGAAGAACAAGACGGTGCTGATGGCCAGGGTGACCGACGGGGGAGAGACCTGGCTGACGGTTGTAGGGGGCAAAGCCAGCCTGCTCTACGGTCCTTCCAGCGCCGAGCTTAAATCGTTTTCAGCCAAAAAAGGAACCAGTCTGATAATCGATTCCAGACATCAGGTCCAAGTAAGGGGAAGTTTCCCGGAACTGGCTGATTTTGAGACCTGGAATGCTGACCTGAACAAGCATTTCCTGGACCTGCACCAGGGCCTAACTCCTCTGCCGAAACCGATTCAGAAGCTTCCTCCGGCCGTTTTCTATTTCGCCCAGTTTTACTCCAACCAGTACGGCGAATGGGTCTGGGACGACTACCTGGGTTATGTCTGGCGTCCCTTTTACAATGATTATTATCCCTGGGGCAACTGGAGCCCGTATTATTATGGAAACTGGACCTATCTTAACGGGCAGCTGTTCTGGGTTCCGGCCGAACCCTGGGGCTGGGTGCCCTATCACCTGGGCATCTGGCAATGGGATAAGAAGAAAGGCTGGGTCTGGATTCCAGGCTCGGCTTTTGCTCCGGCCTGGGCCGTCTGGGATTTTTATTTCGGCTATTACACCTGGAGGCCGTGGTTTCTTTACGACTGGCTCTATTATTATGGCTACAGTTATCCCTACGGCTACTGGGACGCTTATTATACGGGCGGCTCGGGGATACTGCCCGGAGATGGTTTAGACCAGCCAGCCCTCCGCAAGATTACCAAAGACCAGCTGAAAAAACCGCAGAGCCAGAACGCCCCCATCCCCGACAGCTATAAAAGAATGGTGGCCGGCCTGGCTAAAGCCATAGACAGGGGTGACCAGGAAGTGCTGAAAAGAATCTCAGCCAGACCGCCCGAGCCGATGGTGGTCAAGCCTGAAGACATTAGTGCCCCCAATCTGGCCAGCAGAAAGATAGCGGTCAGTGAAGTTGCCGGAAAAATAAAACAAACTCAGGCTGAAACAGGAAGGACCGGACTGGTCCGGGGGACCGTGCCAGCCTGGAACCGAGCCGTTTTCCATTTTCTGGAAAACAAGAATCGGACAGAGGCCGGTTCGGTGGCTGATTCTGAATCCAGGGTGACCAGAATAACGCCAGTAGAAAAGCAGCAGCCTGGACGGCCGGACCAAGCTGCCCAGATGAAATCCGGGGCGGAGACTGTAACTGGCGGCAGTAGCCGGCCGACAACTCGCTTTCCAGCCAGTTCCAGCGTGAGATTCCGCGACTGGAATCCGGACCTGCGGACGGCTCGACAGCTCGGCATCAGGATAGTCTACGATAGTTCCAGAAATGCCGTGGTCTCTCCTGAACTCGGTATAACCTCCAGGGAAGCCAGGCAGGAAAGGCTCAGGATTACACCTCAGGGCCTGGTCCAGTACGCACCAGCCGGGGGTTCCGGACCAGCTGCTTCAGGTAGCTATTCCAGCGGCAGCTCAACTTCCAGCGCCAGTGCCGCCAGCCGCACTGGCTCGGTTTCCAGGAGTTCGGGTAGCGAGCGCTCTTCGGGAGGCAAGGCTGCCTCTTCAGGTAACGAGAAACACTGAGACCGGTTTGCTTTTCGAGCCGACAGAATATTGTCTTTTGCCTCTATTTATTTAAAAATATAGTCTCCTTTTATTCCTGGCCTATGTGAACTTAAGCGGGGAGGTGTTTGATGAAATCCGGTTTCGTGGCCGTGGTCGGCAAACCCAATACCGGTAAATCCACCCTGATCAATGCCCTGACTGGCAGGAAAGTGAGCATAGTCTCAGAAAAGCCCCAGACCACCAGGTTCAAATTGCGGGGCATTTTGAACCGGCCAGAAGCCCAGGTCATATTTGTTGACACCCCCGGATTCCACCAGGCCCGGGATGCCCTGGGCACTTTTCTCAACTCCCAGGTGACCGGGTCCCTGCGGGAAGTGGACCTGGTTCTATTCCTGGTTGACGGGTCCCGGGAAATAACAGATGAGGATAGAAACCTGGCGGCCGAGATCAAGAAATCCGGGCTGCCCTGCCTGCTGGCCGTTACCAAGAAGGACCTCTGCCAGAAAGAGCAAATTGAATCCATCAAGAAAGAAGTAGAACAGATGGTGCCAGTCCGGGGCTGGGTTAGAATTTCGGCTGAAAAGGGAGAAGGACTCGAGGACCTGGTCTCCAGCCTGATCAGCCTTCTTCCCGAGGGACCGGCTCTCTATCCCGAAGATATGGTAACCGACTTTCCCCTGACCATCCAGGCGGCTGAAATCATCAGGGAGAAAATCCTGCATAATACCTACCAGGAAGTGCCGCACTCGGTAGCGGTGGAAGTGTTGAAAATAGAGGAAAAACCCCAGAAAAACCTGCTGGAAATTCAGGCCGAAATCTACGTGGAGAAGGATTCACAAAAAAAGATTATCATCGGCCGGGAAGGGGCTATGATCAAGAAAATCGGCACCCTGGCTCGCGAGGAGCTGGAATACCTGACCGGAAAGAAGGTTTTTCTGGCCCTCCAGGTCAAGGTCAAAGAGAAGTGGAAAGAAAAGGAAGCTTTTATCAAGAAGATTTACCGTTCCTGATGACCCGGGCTGCCGCGGGGTTGTCCCTCAACCCCGGAGTAATCAGGCGCAAGGGTTTTCTTATGGGTATACCCTGACCAGAAGACAGGTCCCGTAAATTACGTTAATCCCGGCCGCTTCCAGAACAGAAATGGCAGCCGGTGATTCGGCCCCGGGCTGAAACCAGATGTGCCGAAAACCGGCCGCTATGGCCTGGGGGGCGATAATTTCGGAAACCACGGGTGGGACGACCACAACCGCGGTCTTGACCGATTCCGGCAGGCTGGCCAGGTTGGGGTAGACCGGGTGACCGTCGATGGAACTGGCTCCGGGATTAACAGGATAGGCCAGGTAGCCGGCGGCCAGAAGTTTCTTAAAAATGATATTCCCGTATTTAGCCGGGTTGCGGGAGGCGCCGACCACGGCGATTTCCTTCTGGTTAAGAAATTCTGATATCTTATTGGCAGTTGTCATTTTTAGGCTTTGGAATCAGCTAATATATTTTACACCAAATTGGCATTTATAGCGGTAGCTGAATCAGTTTCTGGGATAAAGCAGGGGCGAAAGCAGATTTCCGGTGCGGGTCGGCTCCGGCGGGACAAATGGCCTGATAGAGCCAGTAAGTCCTTCTATTGTTTCGTAGGGCTTGGATTGCTTTTTATCTTAAAAAAAAGAAGGTTCCCACCTTCTTTTCTTCTTTTGCCCTTGCCTCCACCCAGATAGTCAAAGGCTTACCAAATCCTGTTTTGCAGAAAAGTTTGAGAAATTTTTTTGAAGCTCAGAATTCCAGCCTCTTGTTCCTGGTTGGGCTGGTAATCCAGGCCCGTCCGTCCCAGTATCTTATCCGGTCTTTGAGGCTTCTCAGCTCGGTTTCGGCGTGCGGCGGCAGCACCCGCGAGCTTACCAGTTCTTTCACCGCTTCTATCAACAGGTCGGTCGGGCGGGAAAACAGTGGATTAAAGCTGAAATCAAAGTTGTACATCATCTGGCAGGGGGCGGCTTTGCTGAATTCGTGGGTGGTGATTTCCAGGATTTTTTCTTCCCGGAAAAGCTCAATGGAAGTAGTGTAGTTGCGTAACCCCATCGTCTGGTTAAGGGTAGTCCTGGGGAGTAGCAGGTAGTATTCCTGTGAACCAGCCTGAAGCTCGGCAAATTGAAAATCCGGGTTGCCGCTGGACGGTGAGCAACCGCTGATGTTTCTGGGGTCCAGGACCAGCAGGCAGGCCTGCTGAAAATCGTTATTCGTTCCGCCGGCAATAACTTCTTTCCAGCCATCATCGTCCAGGTCTTCTATCAACAGGGCAGCCCGGCCAAGGTGTCCGGCATGCCAGTATTCCCCCTTAAGTTTTCCCCGGGCATCCAGCAGCGAAATCTGGGTCGGATACCAGGTGACATGGTTGGCTATTAACAGGACGGATTTTTCATGAGACTGGCGGTTAAAAGCGGCAGTTTCAAACCTTTTAATCAGGTAATGGTTGGAGAACTCATCGGTCAGGGTTTTCATCCTTCGGCCCGGCTGGTAGCTCCATAATATTTTTCCAGACTTGGTCAGGCAGAACAATTCCGAGCTGATCTTTTCCTCGCTCAGGTAGTCTCCGGAGACCAGGATTTCCTCTTCTCCATCTCCATCCAGGTCCACAAAATTTTGCTGCAGGCTATCGGGCTTAAAGGGCCGCCGCAGGGGAAAAACCCAGAGAAGCTGTCTATCTGGATTGCGGGCGAAGAGGCTGCTGTTGTGAAGTTCGAGAATCACCGGGTTCCTGATTTTCCAGAAATGACAAGAAGGTTGCTTGCTGATGATCGCAAAGGCAGCGATGGTGGCTACCACTACCAGGATGGCCAACACTCCTCGCCGTATTAGCGGAGCCATGGTTCGGGATAGATGAGCCATTAATGGGATTTTGACCTTCTGGCAGAGCCGGCTCTGTCCCAGGATGTCTTTGACGCTATCAACCCCGACCAGCTCCAGCTTTCTCCAGGGATGCCGGGCCAGGAGAGAATACAGGAAACCGCGAGCCTCTTTGAGGTTGGCCGAGGGAACCACCAGGTAACTCAGGCCCGAATAAAAAACGGCTTTGACCTTGAGCTCCAGGGCTTCGGGAGCAATTCGCAGCACCTCGCCCCTCATATCTACCTTGCCGGTGAAGGCCGCTTCCCGGGAGTATTGAAAATGGAAACGTCGCTCGCTCGCCAGCAGCTTCTGGCTGAGGGATAGGACAGCCAGAGGCAGCCCCAGGCTGTCGCCGGAGTAAATAAAATTCTTTTCACTGAAGGAAAAAACCAGAGTGCAGGGCGGCAGCTGGAGCCGGTAGGAATTCTTTAGGACATAATCGGCTGCTTCCAGGGCATCGGTGGCCAGGAGATAGGACTTTTCCTGGTAAAAAGCCGGCAGGTTGGCAAACCTGACCAGGTTGTGACCCTCAGCGGCCCCGGTCCGGCGGCAACGGCTTTCCAGCAGTAACAGCCTGGCCTGACGGCTGGCCTGAAGCAGTCCTTCCCTCTCCACCAGAGGACAGAACAGACTATCTTCACTCCAGCCTGAGAATTTTTTCCATTTCTCCTGGAGCAGGTCTAAATCCAGGGAAAGTCCAGGGCCGGAATTGGCCTGCCGGATAAACTCCAGGAACATCTGCCAGTTGGAATGGCAGCGCTGCTTGATTTCTGCCAGCTGGGGAGAAGCTTTGAGCTGATGTTTTCCAGTTCCTGGCTCAGGGTTTGAAGCGAACTGGCCTCGGCTATTTTTTGCTTTTTCTGCAGAGCTCTCAGGCCTTCTTCCAGTTCACCCAGGTAAAAACAATTGAGAGCCTGGTAAAAGAAAAGATTGTTGAGTGTATCCCTGAACTAATTATGGTCAATTCGGTCGGAGAAGCGGTTAAACAACTGCCAGGAAATGTCGACATAGCCCAACAGTTCCTCGGGCGGCAGGCAATCGGGCTGGAAGCTGGCAGTCAGGAAGATAAAAAGTCCGGCCAGCTGGAGATGGAAAGAATAGGTTAAATCGTCCGGCAGATGCCGCGTCGAACTGAAAAAATTAGAAATCAGCCTGACTTTTTCCCGGTCATCGGCGGCCATGGAAACGCCGGACAGCGTCTGTTTGTAAAGGTTTTCCAGGTCAAGCGGCCCCTGTCCAGATTGGTTATCACTCCTGTTATTCATAAAGATAAATTCCCAGGGTGCCAGCATTGGCTGGCAATTCAAACATGGCCAGGTCTTTCTGTGGCACAGCAATCAGGGTTTCTTCTTCATCTCCCGCCACCAGCACCATTCTTTTAATCTCGGTTCCATCGGGCAGATTCAGGGGTTTGACTTTCAGGGTGGCCTGTGCCCCGGAACGGAAAAGCTCAACCTGAATGTTGCAATTCCTAAAATTCTCTTCGACATAAACCGGTTCGAGGGTTCCCCCAGGGTTGAGCCTGAATATAGCCGAAGGCGAGCAGACCGAGGCCGAGATGGACGAACTTTCGGCCTTTATCTTTCCCAGCTTGACCCGGCCATGAGCATCGGTTAAAAATTCCCGCCTGGGCTCGTCCAGCACCAGGAAGGCATATTGATATTTCTGCTCCTCGGCATGTAGCAGGTGAGCTTCCAGGGTATCGTTCAGATTATCGTGAAGGATTCTCAAAAGATAGCCATTGTCGGCCGATATCAGGGCCAGCTTCTCGGCGTAGGCTTCGTAGGAGGGCAACCCGGTAAAGCCCACCAGATGGGGAAAGGGAGAAACCTGATTGTAGTGATGAAAAAGCCTGATGCTGTTCTTAAAATCGGGTGGGCCGGTCAACCCGGCGCAGAGTTCAAGGATTTTTTGGTTTCTTAAGTTCTTCATCATTTTATCCATGAGGCCCCTCTGGGGCCAGGCCTTCTTCTTTGAGCCTGGACCTCAGATATTCCCTGGAGCTTTTGACCAGGTATTCCAGGATTTTCCGCTTTTCTTTTCTGTATTCTTGCGGCGAAAGCCCGGGATAGTATTTCTTCAGATAATCAAATAGCGATCTTTCCTGGCCTCCGTCCAGCCAGTCCTGAAAGAGGTCGTTCAGGGCTCGAAGGTAAGCTTCCTTTTCTTCCTGGTCGATCTTTTTCTTCAGTCGGTACCGGTCGAGCAGCCAGGCATTTCTTTCTCTGGCTTCAGCTATCAGGCGATTTAACTCTGGGTTGAGCCCTATCCTGTCGGGGCCGGACGTAAACTGGAGACCCTGACCAACTTCGGTCAGCAGATAGTTCTTCTGGGTTTCGATGTAGACTTCGAGCAGGGTATTCACCGGAACTTCAACCGCCAGCTTTTTCTCCTGTAAAACTTGGAGCAACCGGCCAAAATACCTGGGAATTTGCAGACCACCGAGGCCGTGATCCAGGCTGATGGCCAGAAGCCGGGCGGACTGGTTTTCGGTTAAACGGGTTGACCCCTGGCGGTGGGAGGGAAATGGCTGAAGAATGGCCAGCATCCGGTTATTTTCCATCTTCAGGCGGCAGCCCGGCAATTTTTTAAGAGCGTACAGAATCTCTCTTTTGATCCTGGCCCTTTCTGGCCTCAGCTCACTGCTCAGGTAATAAAAAGTCTGTTTCAGCCGCCGGTTCAGGATGTTCTTAAGGTAGCGTCTGAAGTCGGCCTCGCTGGCACTCAGGAATTTTTCAGTAATTTTCCAGTTGAATAATCTTTCCAGAACCGGGAAGCGGCCATCCTGGTTTCTGATGAACAGGGAAGAAATGGTTAGAAGGGCAATGTCCCGGGGTTCATAGCTGGAAAGTCTTAAGTACAGGCCGCTCTGCTTCTTGATTATAGGCAGCAACAGCTGGACCAGCGACCGGATCAAGTCTTCCAGGTCGGATTCGGTATAGCTGTTATTGAGAATATGGAGGAGCTTCAGGAGAATCTTCCGTTCTTCAGCCAAGCTGACTGCCTCAAGCCAGAATTACTTCCTAATTTAACGCCAACAGCCGACCCCCTGTCAAGAATAGATTGAAAAATACGGTTAAAAAAGGATATAATGGCCCTGGCCTGGAGACCGGGGGTCAAAGTTGACTATTTTCTGGTTTTTGGCTAATATTTTAACCTATTTTTATTGAAGGTGAGATTCAGACCATGATTAAATTGCGCCTGATCAGATTTGGAGCCAGAAAGAAGCCCTCCTACCGGATCGTCGCCATCGATTCCAGAAGGGCCAGACAGAGCCAGACTCTTGATACTCTGGGGTATTACAATCCCCGGACAGAACCCCTGGAATTCAAACTTGACCTGGAAAAGGTCGATTACTGGCTAAAGAAGGGAGCTCAACCTTCGGAAACCGTCAATTCCCTGATAAATAGAGCAGTTAAGGGACAAAAATCAACCCAAGATTCTAAGTCTTAAAGGAGGTCACTGTGAAAGAACTGGTTGAAATGATTGCCAAGTCACTGGTTGACAATCCGGACAAAGTGCAGGTTTCCCAGCTTGAAGGGGAACAGACCACCATCCTGGAACTCAAGGTTGCTCCTGAAGATCTGGGAAAGGTGATCGGAAAGCAGGGCCGGACTGCTCGAGCCATCCGGGTTATTCTGGGTGCCGCCGGAATGAAAATGAAACGGAGATTCAACCTGGAAATCATTGAAAAAGGTTGAGCTGGTCTCCATCGGTCGGATAATCCGGAGTGAAGGTACGGACGGCACTCTGAAAATCAGGCTTCAGCCTGAGGTCCCGAGAGAGCCGTTCTTCAGGAAAATCTACCTGGAACAAGAAGGGGAGTTAAGGGAATACGAAGTAGAGAGCTTTAGAATCGACCGGAACTCTCCCTTTTTGAGATTAAAGGGGATCGGCAGCCTCCAGGAGGCTGAAGCCCTGAGGGGCCGGGAAATCCTGGCCAGGGCCGAGGACTTTCCGGTCCTGGAAGACGGCCTCTACTATGACTTCCAGCTGCTGGGCTGTCTGGTAGAAACAGTCGATGGCCGCAAGCTGGGCCAGGTGGTGGAGCTGATAACCATGGGCAGCGCCAACCTTCTGGTGGTGGAAATAGCCGGGAAAAAGGTGGAAATCCCCCTGGTGGCGGCTGTTTGCCGGCAGATAGATCCGGTAGCTAAAATAATAATAATTGACCCACCAGAGGGTTTGCTGGAGCTCAATGAGGTTTGATATCATCACCATTTTCCCCGGGATGTTTTCCAGCCTGTTTTCGGCTGGAGTGATAAAAAAGGCCATAGAAAAAGGAGTCCTGGAAATTAGAGTCCACGACCTGAGAGATTATACAACGGATAAACACCGGCAGGTTGACGACAGGCCATACGGAGGTTTAGAAGGCATGGTGCTTAAACCGGAACCCATCTTCCGGGCTGTAGAGGCCCTGAAAGAGCCGGAGGGGTCTGTGACCTGCCTGCTGACGCCCCAGGGCGAAAGGTTAGATTCCGGGCTGGCCGAGCAACTGGCCCGCTCCCGGCAGCTGATTTTAATCTGCGGCCGTTACGAGGGCGTGGACGAGAGAGTGATTGAGCACCTGGTTGATAGGGAAATTTCAATAGGGGATTACGTTCTGAGCGGCGGGGAACTGGCTGCCGCGGTGGTGGTCGAGGCTGTTTCCAGGTTTGTGCCTGGGGTGGTGGGGAAAGAAGAATCGGTCCGCCACGATTCCTTCACCGCTGGTTTGCTGGATTTTCCCCAGTACACCAGGCCCCGCGAATTTCGCGGGCACCGCGTCCCTCCAGTCCTTTTTTCCGGCGATCATAAGAAAATCGCCCGCTGGCGTTTGAAAAAAGCCCTGGAAAAAACTCTGGCCCGCAGGCCGGATTTACTGGAATCAAGGCAGCTGTCCTCGGAAGAAGAGGAACTCCTTGAGGAAATCAAGAGAGAAAGGAAAGACTCATGAGCAACTTGGTAAGAACGATTGAAGAAAAGCATATGCGCCAGGATATAGAACCCTTTAAGGTTGGCGACACAGTCAAGGTTCACGTCCTGATCCGGGAAGGTGACAAGGAAAGAATTCAGATCTTCAAGGGCGATGTTATTGCCAAGAGGGGTTCCGGGATGGGGGCTACCTTTACCGTCAGGAAAGTTTCCTACGGCATCGGCGTGGAGAGAATCTTTCCCCTGCATTCCAAAATGGTAAAGAAGGTGGAAGTCGTCCGCCACGGTAAAGTCCGCCGGGCCAAGCTCTATTATCTCCGCCAGCTCAAGGGTAAGGCGGCCAAGCTGAAAGAAGAGCAGCAGTAAACTGTCCTGATTAAAAATAAAATAAAGCCGTCATTTTCCGGGGGACCATTCTAGCCGGCGGCAGTCGATTCTGCCGCCAAAATTATATAAAATACTATTGATGATCAGCTTTAGGACCGAGAGGGGCTTAATAAAAGAGGGAAGGAGGCACCTGGCAGGTCTGGATGAAGTCGGGCGCGGTTCTCTTTTCGGACCGGTGGTGGCTGTGGCCGTGGTTTTTCCCCCAGACTTTTTCCACGGAAAAAGACCAGCCTGGACCGGGCAGGTTATCGATTCCAAGTTGCTTTCCCCGACTAAAAGGTTGGAGCTGGCCGGGCGCATCCTCCGGACCGCCTCCGACCTGGGCCTGGGCTATGCCAGTCACCTGGAGATAGACAGGCTGAATATTTACCGGGCCAGCCAGCTGGCCATGGTCAGGGCCCTGCAGGAGCTGAGCCTGAAACCGGATGCAATTTTAGTTGACGGACATCCCCTGAAAGGTATAGATTATTTTCAGATGGCAGTGCCCCAGGGAGATAGAAAAATTTTCTCGGTTGCCGCTGCCTCAATAGTGGCCAAGGTTTTCCGAGATGAACTCATGGCAGTCCTGGATAAAGTTTACCCGGGATACCAGCTCGACCAGAACAAGGGTTATGCCACCGAGGCTCATTACCTGGCCCTGGAAACAATCGGCCCCTGTGCGCTGCACCGGAAAAGTTTCAGATTGTACCGGGAAAGAGTTCTGATAAGATGAACGGCAAATACGACCGGATAAAAATCATAGAGCAGGCGGAGAGGTTTGTCCGGGCCGGTAAAATCCGGGAAGCCATAATCGAATACGAAAAACTGCTGGAGGAAGACCCGGCTGACGTCAGCATCAACAACATCGTCGGTGACCTTTATGTCCGTCTGGGCCAGACCGAAAGAGCTATCCGGGCTTTTGAGAAGGTGGCCGCCGAGTATGAAAAGAAAACCCAGTTTTCTCAGGCTCTGGCCATCCTGAAAAAAATCTGCCGGCTGAACCCCGATAACCCCACCTATTTCATTAGGCTGGCTGACCTCTACACCCGCCAGGGCTTTGCGGCCGAGGCCAAGAAGGAATATCTGCGGGTGGCCGAAACATACCTGAGGGCCAAGCGAGTGGAAGAGGCTATCGAGTTGTATGAAAAGGTGGTCAGGCTGGACCGTGATGACCTCAACCTCAGGATGCAGCTGGCCGCTCTCTACAAACTTGACGGGCAGCCGGAAAGGGCGGTGAATGAGCTGCTGGAAGCGGCCGAGCTGAAGCTCAACGACAAACGGCTGGATGAGGCTCACAAGATGCTGGTGGAAGCCAGGAAGCTGAACCCTGATAATCCCCGGGCCAGCCTGAAGCTGGCTCAGGTCTTAAGGCTCAAGGGCCAGGCCGACGAAGCCATGGAACTGGCCCGGGCTGCCCTGGAGAAAAATCCACATGACCTGGAAGGCCTGACTTTTCTCGGCAACGTTTACTTCGAAGAAGGCAAGTTCGAGGCGGCCAAAGAAGTTTTTTTTGAAATTCTGAATTACTACCCCCTCAACGTTAATGCCCGCTATAAGCTGGGAAGGATTAACCTGGGCGAGGGGGATGTGGATAAAGCCTTTGAATATTTTGAACCTCTGATCGACAGTTACCTGAAGAAGAAAAAGGAGGACAAAGCCATAGGCCTCCTTGGCCTGATCCTGACGGTGCGCAAAGACCACCTGCCTTCGATGGAGAAAATGGCTGCCATCTTCAGGGAGGCCAAGGACCTGCGGCGCCTGGAACAGGTCGACCGGGCCATCCTGGCCGAGCTCAACAGAATAGGGGAAAAGGCCAGGATGCTTTCATATTACAGTGAACTCTTAAAGCTCAAGCCCGGTGATGAAAAACTGGCCAGGGAATACCGGGAACTGAAAAAAGAACTGTTGCTGACCGACGAAGAAGAAACCACGCAGGACACCTGGGTTCCCTCCCGGGAGCAGGAAGAGGAAATCCAGGCCGGCCTGGCCCAGGCCGATGTCTACATCCAGGAAGGCCTGACTCGCCTGGCTCGCCGGGTGATCGAAGGTCTGGCGATGAAATATCCCGGCGACCCGCTGATCAAGCAGAAGCTGAATTACATCGAGAACCTGAAAACTCAGTTGAGCGAATCCGAGTTGATAAAGAAAGTGGAGAAAGCCACGGTGATCGAAACCCAGGTTCTGCGCCCGGCCAAGGGCCGGCCTCAGGATAAGGAAGCCAGAAAGTCTGAGCTGCAGTTTGAGGCAGAGGTCCTGGGGGAAGAAAAAGTCAACCCGCTGGACATTTTCCGGGATACCGGGATCGTGCCGATCATCAGCTCCGATGGGCGGGAAAAGAAGTATTATGACCTCTATGAAAATGTCCGGGCCGAGCTGGCCATAATCTCGGCCATCTATCTGCGCCAGAAAAAAGGGGTAACCACTCAGTTTGAAAAAGAACTGGGCAGCATCGTCAGCGATTTCAAGAAAGGCATCCGGGATAAGATTCCGGAAGAGGACCACCAGATTCACATGCAGCTGGGGCTGGCTTTCATGGAACAGGGCCTGCTGGACGAAGCCATAGAAGAATTCAACCTGGCTTCCAGGGATAAGACCCTGCTCCTGGAGTGCCTGAACCTGATCAGCAACTGCCACCGCTTAAAGGGAAACATGGAAGAGGCCGAACGCTGGCTGAACCGGGCCATCAAGCTGGTAGCTCCGGGAACCGACCAGTATTTTGCCCTGATGTATGACCTGGGATTAATTCTCGAACAGGCTGGAGACCTGGAGCGGGCGCTGTCGGTTTACCGCGAGATTCAATCCTGGAACCCGACTTATCGAGGCATCAGCGACAAAATCGAAAAGCTGGCCAACATGGGTGGCACTCCCAGCAATCCCCTCAATTGACTAGATGTCGTCTGATTTAAAAGTTTGGATTTAAAGTCGCAGGTCTCGAGCCGCGAATAAGTAAAAAATTTAACCCGTCAGAAATCCCCATTAAAGATTCTCTTAAGTGGTAGTCCTGAAGCTTAAACGAGCCAAGGGATTATTAGAAGATGGCGGGCTGATGTTCTTAAATACCAAGCTAACTTTTTGACCTGGCCCGGCCAGGGACAAAAGCCGCCTCGGCCCTGATAAAACCGGCTTGCTAAAATTATTTAGTTTTCTTGTCTCGCCCGCCAAAACTCAATAGGCGGTAATCAGCCCCAGACCCAGCCGGAAATGCTTTGGCAGATCACTCTTAAAGACGTAGGTGCCTTCCACAGCTAAACGCATGTTTCTTCTCAGCAGATAACCATAGTGCAGGCCAGCTGAAGCATATTTCAGATCCGGTTGCTCTGAATCTACCCAGTTAAAGATAGCGGCCGCATACCAGCGGGAATCATCAGCCTGAGGAAGATAAATCAGCTCGGCAAAGCCGCCTCGGGTAGCGATTTTATCCGGGTTCAGAAGGTAGAAATACGGGTTTTTGTCTCTTCGCTCCACATACTGAACATTGAGCTCCAGCTTGGGGCTGCCCCAGGTAAAATCTGCTCCTATCATCCACAGGGTGTTGATAGCTTCTCCCTGTTTTTCTTTGCCGGTGTAGCCAAAAGCACCGACTCTTAAGTTTTTAAGAACATCCTGAGAGATTCGGAGCATAAAATTCTTATACTTATCGGTGTCAAAAGAGCCGACTTCATCGGCTGGCAGCAGGCCCAAGCCGTTTACTACTTCAAGCGCCAGGTCGGTACCAGTGGGCAGGCCGTAAGTGAGCATGATTCCCCGGTCGTAGGTCAGGTTAGCTCGGGCCTGACCGACCCGAACTTTATAAATCCGGTAATCCTCATAGGTTAATCGCACTTCTCTCTTAAAAAGAGGGTCTGAAACCTGAAACTGGCCAAGGTAAACATCAAGGTCGGTCTTAAACAAATCATTCAGCATAATGAAAGCATCTTCCAGGCCAGCCACTTCGCCCCTTTCGCTGAAGAAGAAATAGAGGTAGTAGGCGATATTCTTGGTCAGCTCACCACCAGATAGAAGCTTGATCACAAACGGGCTGGAGAAATCCAGTCCTTTGCTCCCAGCGTTGTTGAAGTTTAGAAAGCCGTCAAAACGTATGGCTATGGGTATTTCTCTTAAAAGCGAAAGAAGATCATCTCCGGTGTCAATGTTATAACGCGGCGTTTCCTTATCTTTAATCACAAAGCCATTGCCGGCGAATTCATCGCCATAGGCTTTTAGCTTGGGGATGGGAGTATGGCAGACTTTGCAGCTCAAACTGTACTTGCGAGCAAAAGAGGGAATGGCCAGAGCTTCAGTGGTCAGGAAAGCCAGCAGGAATAAAGATAAAGTAATAATTTGATACTTTCTTCCCATCGTCACCTCCGGTCAGCTTTATTTATGGAATAATTCAGTCTACTATCTTGATAGTTGTTGAATGCCGGTTAACTTCTATGACTTCTGATTCGTCTGGTGGAACACCCAGGAAATCAGCTACCGGTTTGACCAGTTTCTGGTAATTCAGGACGACAGTGACCGTCAGCGGTCCCGGCGGCATGGTATCAGGTAGCTGAAAAGTGCAGGTTTCAATCTTCGTTTCTCTTGGTCCTATTCGATAATCTACGCCCAGGGACTTAGTATTCCACTGCTGAATGGTCATCCGGCCCTGAGGGTCAAAATAAGGCATACGGAAGATGCGGTCGCCAACTGGCACGCCGTCGCGCTGCACCCCCTTAAAATTGGGGTTACCCAGGGCGATGCCCATGTCCTGATAAGCCAGGGTGTCGGTGGCAATGGTGTATTCTTCCCCGGGGAAGCCTTTTTTATCCACTGGCAGGTGATAAACCTTGCCTTTAGCATCCACGGCTTCGACGTGCATCCAGACGATGCGGTCTTCAACCGACCCTGTTGGGAACTTATGCCCTGTTTTCTGGTTAAAAAGCACGATAGTAAACCTGACTTTGTCGCCAGGAACGGCTTCGTTGATATCCGGATGGATGCGAAGTTCAATGGTTCCTTTAACCTTGCCCGGGTCATGAGCTCCGTGGAAAAGATGCTGACGGACGTCCGGATAAGTCTTGCCCATAGAGGCGCTTTTCCCGGGAGCATAGGTCATATGGCAATCATGGCAACGAACACCCTCTCTGGCATAAGGGCCTTCCTTCCATTCTAAGTGAGTTGATTTAACCCAGACGTCGTAAGGACTCTTTTCGTTATGGCAGGTGCCACAAAATTCGGCTGTTCTTAAAAATTCTGATTTAACAGTGTTATGTTCAGGAGAAACGGTTCCGCCTCTGGGACCGTATTTGACCTTTCCTGGCTCTGATATCCAGTTAAAATTGTAGGGGACGTCACCGGCAAAGCCGGTGACCGTGTGGCAGACTTCGCAGGAAACCGATTCGTTGGCCCGGCTGCCCTTGGCTGGAAGCGGTGGTGGAACATCGCCAGCCAGGAAGGCAATTGGCGTATGACAGCCGTTACAGCCAGCTTTTACTCCGGCCACCACCGGGTCTTTTTCGGCGTGAGGAACAGCCAGCTTGAAGTATTCAATCTCGTCCCAGTGGTGGGTGTAGGCCTGGGACATCATAGCCTGTTTCCATTGCTGGTAGATGTCGTTATGACACTGGAGGCCGCAGAATTTTGGAGTCTGGTAATCGCTGTATTTTCTGGTGCCGAGGGCCTCATCACCGGCTTTTTGCAGGCTGCCAGAGGTGACCAGCCCAAGGAAGGAAACGAGAACCAGAGGAAATACAATTCCCAGACCGCTGTTGGAACCTTTCATCATATCCCTCCTATTAATCTATGATTACCACAAATAATGAAGACAGGCAACATGATAAAAATATTTAGGACAGGTACTTGCTTGGGATTAATTCCGAGCTGGTAAATGGCGCTTCTTTTGCCCTATCATCTGATAGGTCTGGTTTCTTTTAGGTTTCCTGCCCGAAGGGATTGGAGTAAAACGGGGGGACAGGACTTCGGGAAAAATAGGCTTTGATTTCCAGGCCCAGTTGGTTTAAAAAGAGAGAGTAGTTCGCGAATCCAAAAATATTAAAATTAAAGAGGAAAAAGATGGACACAAACAAAAAAAGAATTTCCAGAAGGGAGTTTTTAAAAACAGCTTCGGTGGCGGCTGCGGTTGGCCTGGGTTTTCCGGCCATCGTGCCGGCTTCAGCCCTGGGCCGGGACAAACGGCCGGCTCCCTCTAACCGCATCGTCATGGCCGGCATTGGCTTTGGCATGATGGGCATTCCCAACATGGAAGCCTTTCTGAGTAAAGATGAGGTACAGTGGGTGGCCGTCTGCGATCTGGATAAGAATCACCTAGCCCGGGCCAAGGATATTGTTGACAAAAAGTACGGGAATAAATCCTGTAAGGCTTACACGGATTTTCGAGAACTTTTTCTGAGAAAAGACATAGACGCCGTCTCCATCGCGGTGCCTGATCACTGGCATGCGCTTCTATCCATAAGCGCGGCCCGCGCCGGCTATGACATTTATGGTGAAAAACCGCTGACCCACGACCTGGCTGAGGGCCGGGCTCTGGTCAGGGCTGTTGAACGCTACGGCCGGGTGTGGCAGACCGGAAGCTGGCAGCGCTCGGTGGAGAATTTTCACCGGGCGGCCGAACTCGTGCGTAACGGCCGTATCGGGAAAGTTATTCGCCTTGAAGTTGGCTTGCCAGAAGGTCATCACGATTTTGCCGGCACCTTTGGCCAGGATAAAATTGAACCCCCACCGCCCGAGCTTGATTACGAAATGTGGCTGGGGCCAGCTCCTTACTGGCCGTACTGCAAATCGCGTGTGCACATGAACTGGCGCTGGAACATGGATTTTGGCGGCGGTCAGCTCCTGGATTGGGTCGGCCACCACGCGGACATCGCGCACTGGGGCATGGGCTGGGACCGCACCGGACCGGTAGAGATTGAAGCACGTGGCGAGTATCCTAAAGGTGGAGTTTACAACAGCCCCCTGCGCTACTGGGTTGAAGCTAAATACGCCGACGGCACGCCGATGATTGTAGCCGGCGGCTATCCTCAAATCTGGAGTGGAACCAAGTGGATTGGTGAGAATGGCTGGGTGTGGGTGGACCGCGGCCAGTTTGAAACCGAACCGGCTTCCCTCAAGAACGAAGTTATCGGCCCGGAAGAAATCAGGCTCTACCAAAGCCGCGACCATTACCAGAATTTCCTGGACTGCGTCAGGAGCAGAAAAGAAACCATTACCCCGGCTGAAGTGGCTCATCGCTCAGCCAGCGTCGGGCATCTGGCCATGATTTCTATGACGGTGGGCAGGAAGATAAGGTGGGACCCGGCCAGCGAGAAAATCATTGGTGACCCCGAAGCCGAAAGGCTGCTCAGCCGTTCCTACCGTAAACCCTGGGTTCTTCCAGAATGAAGAGAGGAAGGGAGAGATGACCATGAAAAACAGAAACAAAAATGAAAATATAGAAGACAAGGGACAAGCTTTAAGAAACTCGGCTGTGCCGGACGCAAGGTGGGCAGAAAGAATGGAGTTTGAGAGCCAAACTTTTATATTCCCGGCTGATGGCAATTGTTCAGGAAAAGGCAGTTCACGTTGGTCCTTTTTTCAAACTTCTTTAATAAAGGTTCAAAAGGTCTCTATTATCCTGTTTGTTTTCCTGATTTCATTTCTGATGACACTGCCGCTTCCAGCCATTGCTGATTCAGCGCGTGAGATTTCTACATCCTCAAAAGAGCAACAGGCAGCAAGTTCGCAGAACAGCCTGGAACAGTTAGACCGGGTCTTAAAATCTCTGGAAAGATTTGACCACAGCCAGGGAGAAGGCCCGGCTCTGGCGCTGGACAGGCTCATCTTCAGCCTGAAAGATGATCAGGCGCTGAGGCTGGCGGCTGAGAAAAAGCTTCTGCAGTTTTTTGCCGGCCCGGTCACCAGAGATGCCCGCATTGCCGTCAGTAAACCTTTGAGCTGGATTGCCGGCTCTGAATCGGTTAAAGCTTTATCTCCGTTTATTACTGACCCTGAAAAATCCGACCCGGCCCGCTTTGTCCTGGAGAGAATCCCCGGAGATGAAGCCAGTGCTGCTCTCATTGCTGCGCTGGAAAAGGCTCCGGCCGAAGTTATGCCTGGAATCATCAGCAGCCTGGGTCATAGAAGAGCGACGGCGGCTGTGCCGGAACTGGAAAAGCTCCTTAAGAAGAATCCATTACCGCCAGTTGTAGTGACTGCGGTTGAAGCTCTGGGCAACATCGGCGGCAGCGCAGCCAGCGATATTCTCCTTAACTACCTTAAATCCGGTGATGAAAAGATTCGCCTTCTGGCGGCCGATTCACTTTTAAGAGCGGCTAACAGGGAAATTGAAAACCGGCAACATGAAGCGGCCTCAGCCATAGCAAGTTCATTGCTTAAAGCCACGCTAACTCCAGCTGAAAAACTTGCAGCCTGGAGGGTAAAAATTCTGGCTGCTGGGGATAATTACGAAGGCGAAATTCAAGCTGCTTTAAAGAGCAGGGATGACCTGGCCAGGCAGGCAGCCATCGGTGTTATTCCGCGCCTTGTTTCCCAGGATAAAATTGATTCTTACCTGGGATTTTTCTCCGGGCTTCCGGATAGCCTTCAGGTCCAGATAGCTGCGGTTCTGGCTAATTATCCTGTCCAAACAGCCAGGGAATATCTTGTAAACCTGGCCGCTAAATCGCCTGCACCCGAGGTCAGAACAGAAGCCATCGTCAGCTTGGGGAAAATTGGTGATAGTTCAACCGTGGAGTTTCTGGCAGTGAAGGCAGCCACTTCCCGTGGAAATGAAAGGGCGTCCGCCAGAGAAAGTCTGGTAGCTTTGCGGGGGAAGGCGGTTGATAGAAAAATTCTGGAAATGCTTTCTTCCACGTCCGAACAAACGCTGCGTAACGAATTACTCCTGGCTGCCTGCGAAAGAAACATCAGGGAAAGCCGTGAGTATTTCCTGAAAGAAGCAGCCAGTCCTTCGGCTGACCTGTCTCTGGTTTCCCGCGGCCTGAGAGCCTTTGGCGATATCAGCCTGGCAGAAGAGCTGCTGAACATAGCCTATAAGAGTGAAGATGAGGCTTTCCAGGAAGAGATGGCGGGCATCATGGCTGCCTGGGCCAAACAGAGTGCCCGGCCCGATGCTCGCTCGGGCTATTTCCGGAACTTGCTGGGCGCGGAAAAGCAGCCTGAAAGGCAGGCCTTACTTATTTCCATAATCGGGAAAATCGGCGAAAGAAGCTCCCTGCCATTCCTGCGCAATTATTTGAAAAGTCAGGACCCAAAAATCAGAGAAGCTTGCGTCCGGGCTTTATCTGACTGGCCCGAGGTTGAAGCCCGCGATGACCTGAAGCTCTTAGCCAGCAGTTCATCTGACCTTAAGGAAAAAGTTCTGGCCATCAGGGGTCTGGTCCGGCTGACTGCTTCTGAGAGATACAGGCGGCCGGAAGCTGTGGTTGAGTCCCTGAAAGAAGTTTATTCTCTTTCACCACGAGCTGAAGAGAAAAAGCTGGTTCTGGCGGCTTTTCCGGATTTTCCCTGCGAGCCCGGGCTTTCTTTCTGCCAATCACTGGCTAATGACCATGAAGTTGGCCCCGAAGCCCGCACCGCGGCCGAAAAAATCTCCCAGCGCCTGAGAAGATAATAATCTGATAGAATATAATTCCGGTGATGAATAAACACGCTGAATCTATTTTTGAGATAAAACGCCAGCGGCGCTGACAGCTGGCCAGGCTGCCCTTTGAGAAAAAAATAGAAATTGTCGTCAATATGCAACGAGCTGTTGCTGTAATAAAGAAGGATCCAAAACACAGGCCCTGGCCTCTGTAAGACGGCCGCCTTTTTGTTAACTATTTTATTTTAGCTTTTTAGGATAATAAGATTAATTGCTTTCGTTTAAAAGGACGATGAAATAGATATCACCTTTGCAACCTTTTAGGCTTTTGAGCTCTGCCTTCTTTTTTTCTGCGTCTGAAACGAAACCCAGGTAGATCTGTTCCTTAATGTTCCAGAGACAGTTTGGCTTTTCTATGACTTTTGCATCAGGTCCTGATTTTATTTTTAGTTTTACATTAAAAATGAATTCCTCCGGCCCAACTGTCTTTTTCCCTTCTATCCAGAGCAATAAGTTGTTTTGTCCATCCTGGTCAACCTGTTTGAATATTGTTTTATTCTTATTTAAATCGAACCGAATACCTTTTTCTTCAAGTAGGCAATTGACCTTTACCTCTTGGTCCAAAAGATTTTCAGGAAGTTTAGTTCGCAAAAAATCGGCAATTTGCTTAGTTTCTTTTCTTATCAGCCGGGTGCTGAAAAGCATTCCTTCATCAGGAAATCGAGCGCTCAAATCTGCTCCTTTTATATGGACAAAGGGCTTTCCATTTTTTTCTGTTTCTTCTCTTAGGTACTGAAGACCAGGAATCTTAAATATCCAGAGGTGTAAATTTGCAGTAATCTCTGTAGAAGCAAACGAAGGTGAAAATAATCTTAATAAGAGAATAATCAACATAAATATGTTTTTGTTTATTTGAGGTGAGGTCGGTTTAATTAAATACCGCATCTGGTTTTACCGATATAAATTACAATAGAACTTTGGATAAAGAGGTTTTTGCTTGATTAAAATCAACTATAAATGCAATGTCGGTATTGGCACTCGCCGCCACTTCCCCAACATTCCCAGCCAGTAAGATGCCAGACAGTCGAACCCTGTGTATATTCTGGACAGCAACCGCAACCTGGCTCAAGAACACAAGGGCAAGTTTCTCCTGGTACATTGCCTTTGGCAGGAAAAAATTGCAGCAACAAAACGCCTATCAAGGCAATCGCTAGATTCACTTTAATTTTATTCATGGTTTCCTCCTTTTTGTAACCCAGATTTTTTCCAGGTCACTAACTAAATAAAATTGACCATTCCCACAATATAAAGCCTTCACTTTTTCTCCGTCAGGTAAACGTACCAGCTCAGAATGACATTTTTGCTCAGAATCAAAAATCCATATTTTTTGACCAACGTTGTCTTTATCCGACCTGAGCTTGGCCACATAAAGGTTGTCTTTTTCATCTACGCAAAAATTAGTGTAGAGAAGAAAGCTGATTATATCGGATTGGATGTTGCTGGATCTGGATTCTTTCTCTAAATTCTTTTTTAGTTCCCTAGCTATTTTTTGAAGAGAGGCATCCTGTATGCGAAATCTGTTCCCCAGGACTCCGTCGGGATAAATTTCAATGAATTCGCCATCTAAACGGTTAAAGTGCACTATAGATTTCTTTTGATTATAGAACCCAATTGCTGATTCATTGCCAATGTTTTTTCTGTAGATTATTATTGGCTCTTCTCGTTTTAAAAAGGTAGATTTATAGTTTCCCTGAGCATCATAGACATCTATTAAGTGATCGCTTAGGTCGTAGGCTATAATGAAGGTTGTGTCAGGACCTGGAAGAATGGCCGATGGATAAGAATAAGAAATTTCTTCTGGAATCTTCAAGTTTACCCGCTCCAGGAACTCGCCATTTAGTGTAAATATATCCAATTTTCTGGGAAAGCGTTCCAGAACGACAATCTTATCCGAGCAAACAGCAAAATCTACCGGGTCTTCCAATTCTCCCGGACCCTGGCCAGGTGAGCCTATGGAATAAAGATAAGAAAAAGATTCAGAGAAGACAAAAATTTTTTTCTGTTTCTGATCAAAGACAAAAACTTTATCTTGAGAAAAATCAATTTTAGTTACTCGCGAAATGACAAGTTGTTCGGATTCGGTTTCTAAAAGAGAAAAGTCTTGGAAAACATTTATTTCATTGCTGCTTTTGATTAGTGCTTTTTTAAGAATGAGCAAACTGCTCGTAGCTATAATAGCTAACATAATTATAAATATGGTCACCCCTCTTCTGCTCATCTTGCCCTCATTGGAAAAAAAATATCAAAAAAAAATTTTTTTTGTCAAGCGCGGTTTGCCTTAAAAAATTTGCCAGTGCCGCCTGCAGACGCCGCCAGGCAGCCATGGAGCGTTCCAGATGCTCTCGCGCATCACCACCAATACCATAACACTGGAGTCCGATTGGCCCTTTGTAACCCAGGTCCCGGAGCGTTTTCAGAAAGGCAAGAACGTCAAAAGAACCCTGGCCCAGCGGTTGAATGTACCGGCTCCAGCCTGGCTGGTCGTCATACTCATCGGCACCATTTGGCATCATGCCAGTCTATGCAGAAAGGAAAAAACGGTTGGGCACTCTGGGCTGCGACCGAAACGACCTGCCCAGCAGCCAGAACCAGTGCAGGGTACACCGGGTTAAAGCCGTATGGTTCCTTGGTTTTCTGATGCTAATCCAATTCTAAAAAGGTTGGATTCGATTTTTGGAGGCAGATGTTATCTGCTTATTTTCAGGTAAATTGTAGATTTTGAGCCAGATAGGGCCAGTCCTCTGACTGAAAGCTGGTATTCTCCGGGTGGAATTCCCGCCAGAGAACAGATGTAAACCAGGGACTTGCAGCCTGTGCGCTGGTTAATGTTCTTTTCTATTAAACTAACTGGCAGATGAAACTGCCCGTTTTGACCGTCAAGAAAGAAATCAGGCTTTTCCTCCCGTGGCCCACGGTCGTAAACTTGCAGGAAAATAGCCAGCAAACGTTCGCCAAGGATTTCTTCGGAACAGTATGGCAGAAAGACCGCTGAACTCAGGTTCAACAGTCCTGATCTGCCAAAAGTAAACGGTTTCCCTTTTGCGGCTTGCGGCAACAATCGCCCGACCAGAAAATTGATGAGAGCAGGATCTTTTTTCTGGTCCAGGTCCGGAAGCTCCAGCCAAATTTTTTTTGCTCCTATTTTATTTGTATCTGTTCGCAAGATGGCTACTGTTTCGTAACGGCCTGGTTTAATTTTTATTTTTGAAGTGATAAAGTAATAATCGAAATAAGAGTTTCCAGCTTTAAGGTCTTGATTCAGGTCCAGCAATTCTTCACCAAGATGAACTCTTTCTCCGGCTATTTCTTGCAGGCCAAGAAAAAAATTGATTTTTCCCTGAGTCCAATTGGTCTCTTTGAGTGGTAGTAGTGACAATCTAATTTTACCCCACAACAAATAGCTGTTCTTTTTCTCTGGCCAGGCAATTAGTTGGAAATTGAAATCAACGTCCTTGTAAAATTCAGGGGAAAAGAACGAAGCGGCCAGTTCCCGGATTCTCTTTTCTTGCTCTGAATGTTCAATATAACCAGCTCTGCTTCTTACTGATAATCCCTGTCTTTTTACCTTGACCTCTACTTTGTGAAACTTGCCGTCTTCTTCCCTGGTGGCTGGCTTATAGGCAATTTCGTAATAGCACTCGCTTTCCCTTTTTAAAATCTCAACAAGATTTTCTGGTGTATAGATTTCCGAAAGCTGTAAACCGCCGGTCTTCCTGGTAAGATGAGAAAGTGCGGAATTGTTCTGGTCTATGACCGTTTCCGCGGGGTTAAAACAATAAAATGATATTTTATAAGCATTGGCATAGTTTATAATCTCTTCAAGAATAGCAGTGTATTCATTGCTTTTGATAATTTTGAAAGGGTCGAAGAATTTCAGGTTTCTCAAGCCCTGATGGTTAAAATAGATATTGCTTTGCTGCTCTGGTAAGCCAGAGCTTATCAAAAGAACTTGCTTCCTTCCGGCAGATTCCTGGTTCATCTGGATGAAAGTTAAAAGGCAGCTTAGAGTTTTCTGCAGAAGGTTTCTCCACTGCAGGCGTTCCAGTTCTTCAGAGGTTGTTTCCGGGAGAGTTTCGCCTAAAATTTCGGGACTTCTTTTCCAGGCCTCAGATTTGGACCGCTTGAGGAAGGTAGCCTGAAGGCTGCCTGCAATTGTCTGGAGAGTTTTTCTTATGGTTGATTCATCCTGGGTAAAGTCACTCAAGATTTTTAGGCCTTCCTGGTAGTCAAATTTTAAAATGGCCATTTCATAACCCTCAACGGCCAGCCGGCAAAGGACATCTGTAACTCTGGCCAAAGCTCTTCTCATAAGTACTTCTTCAGTATTCAGGCCATCAAAAATTACCCAGAGACGTTTTCTAAACTTAATTTCTTCAGGAAATTTTATTTCAGGAATAATTTTCGATAATTCTTCTCTGTTTTTGAGGGTTATAAGTTCTACTGAGTGAATGGGCCGTGGCCAACCATCTTCATAAACTTCAAAATCTCCAGGATTTAGGCCCGGGATAAAGTTTCCATCCTTATCTGTAACGATGACATCAACCAGCTTGAGTCTTACGGTTACTTTATGATGTTCAACCGGTACCTGCTGCTGGTTCATGGCCATTAAAATGAGGCTGGATGTAAAGAGGAGGCTCGAGAAGAAGAAAGCTCGTTGCTTAAAAGTTTTATTCCCCGCCTTCTGTCTCATTAATTAAATTTATTTCAATATGTTAAACCAAGGTGTTATTTCAGCCCTAATAATCAATTACATGGCCAGGTTTCACAGGGTTGATACAAATTCCAGTATTCTTCTGATTGACCGGTAACGGGGTTAAAAAGCCTTATCCAGATGTCATAATAGTTGCGGCAGATACCGTCGAGGCAGGTGCCATAAGGACATACAGGAATAACATCTATCTCTAATACCCACGGCTCGGGATAGGATTGACGGTATAAACTTAAATATTCTTTTATAAAAATGCTCTCACAATTCTGGTCATTGAAACAAAGGTGCTCCTGGTCTGGATCAGGGCACCCACAGTTCATAATCTGCTTACTGTCACCTGGGGAAACCTTAACTATCATCATGTTTAGAAAAATCATAAAAATTATTATTGAACTAAATACTTTTTTCATCTTCTCCCCTATTTATTAAATATATAAAAGTTTTTAAATCAGTCAACCAAATGGGGAAGACTCATTTTTTGACCAGGGCCGAGGTTTTTTAGGGCCTAAAAATTACAGATAAGATGAAGTCTTAGTTTACAAATAGATGTCTGTTTGTCAAATACGGGAATAATAAGTTTTTCAAATACCAACCTGATAAATACCATTACTTCTGCCGTGGTGGTTTGAATTATCTGAATGGCGCTGCGATGCTTCCATATAAAATAAATCCGTATCCTGACCTGAAAGAAATTTCTGTTTGAAAAGTGAGGAGGGTTTAAATAACATAGGATTGGTAAATTTTTCTTTAATTTTAAATTTATAAAAGGGAGAAAGCCATGATTGAAGGTCAGGAAACCTTAGGTAAAGTCACTCAGTTAAAATACGCCATGGTCGGCGGTGGTGTCGGGGCTTTTATCGGTGATGTTCACCGCAAAGCCATCGCCATGGACGGCAAAGCCAGGCTGGTGGCCGGCTGCTTTTCTCAGAGCTATGAAAACACTCTGAAAACCGGTGAGCTGCTGGGCCTGGATAAAAGCCGCCTTTACCGCAACTTTGAGGGGATGCTCAAGACAGAGGCCGCTCATCCAGACCGGCCGGATTTTATCGTCATCGTCACGCCCAACGATACTCATTATCCGATTGCCCGCCAGGCACTGGACCTGGGGTTTGCTGTGGTCTGCGACAAGCCCTTAGCCACCAGCAGTAAGCTCGCTCAGGAGCTGGCTGATTTGGCCCGCCAGAAGGACCTTCTTTTCTGCGTTACCTACACCTACTCCGGCTTTCCCATCGTCAAGCATCTGCGGCATCTTATTGTCAGCGGCGAATTGGGCACTATTCGCTTCGTGGCAGGCGAATACCCGCAGGAATGGCTGGCTACCCTGCTGGAGAAAACAGGACAGAAGCAAGCAGCCTGGCGCACTGACCCGGCGCGGGCCGGCATTTCTAACTGCGTCGGCGATATCGGCTCGCACATTGAGCACATGGTTTCTTACCTCACAGGCCTGGAGATTGAATCGCTCCTGGCACGGCTCGACCACTTTGGCGAGGGACGTCAACTTGATGACAACGCTTCCATCATGGTGAATTTTAAGGGCGGAGCGCGTGGCCTGTACTGGTGCTCGCAGATTGCCATTGGCCATGACAACGGCTTCAGGGTTCGAGTTTACGGCACCAAAGGCGCGGTTGAATGGTACCAGGAAGACCCCAACCACGCCAAAATCGCTTACCTGGACCGGCCAGTGGCTTATCTTTCGCGCGGCCGCGACCCCATGTGCCCCCGAGCCCAGGCTTTATCCCGCATTCCGTCGGGCCACAACGAAGGCTATTTTGAAGCTTTTGCCAACATTTACTCTACCTTCATCACGGCCCTTGACAAAAAGCTCCGCGGTGAGCCGCTCACGGCTGACGACCTGGATTTCCCGAATGCCGAGGAAGGAGTGCGCGGCGTGCGCTTCATAGAAAAATGCGTGGAAAGCTCGGAAAAGGGCGCGGTTTGGGTTAACTTTTAAGACCGAATACGGGCGGGAGCTTTTTGGATTGACTTGGTGTGAAAAGCTTAGAGGAGGCAGAGCTCTTAAATCTTAGGTTTAAGGATAAAAATCAGTTATTGTGGAGCTAAGTTACTTGGCTAAACCTGAAAATCAAAGATTTTAGAGCTTTAAGTAATGGTCAAGGAAAAATTAATTAGAAAGATAAAAAAGCCAGAACGTAGAATTAAAATAGAGACCTAAAAAATGAAAAATTATGCCTATCATCAGGAGATTAAAAGGAGGGAAAAATGAAAAGACCTGTTACTTTATTCACCGGGCAATGGGCTGACCTGCCCTTTGAAGTTATCTGCGAAAAGGCGAGTGCCTGGGGATATGACGGTCTGGAAATTGCTTGCTGGGGCGACCATCTGGAAGTAAAAAAGGCGGCCGAAGACCCGGCTTATGTTCAAAAAAAATTAGAAACACTGTCCAAGCACAACCTGAAATGCTGGGCTCTTGGTGCACATCTGGCCGGCCAGTGCGTGGGCGACCTCTACGATGAACGGCTGGACACCTTTGCCCCAGATAGGGTCAAAGGCAAGCCGGAAGAGCTCCGGGCCTGGGCCATGGAAGAGATGAAGTTCACCGCCCGGGCTGCCAGGAACCTCGGCTGCTACGTGGTCAACGGTTTTATGGGTTCACCCATCTGGAAGTTCTGGTATTCATTCCCACCAACCAGCGAGGAGATGGTCGAACAGGGATTCAGGAAAATCAAGGAGCTCTGGACGCCAATCTTGGACGAGTTTGACCACTGGGCCGTGAAATTTGCTCTGGAAGTTCACCCGACCGAGATAGCTTTTGATTTTTACACGGCCAAGAGGCTGCTGGAAGTTTTTGACTACCGCCCCACTCTTGGCTTCAACTTTGACCCCAGCCATCTGCTGTGGCAGGGGATGGTGCCGCACCTTTTCATCCGGGAATTTCCGGACCGGATTTTCCACGTGCACATGAAGGATGTGGCGGTAACGCTTGATGGCAAAGCTTCTCTCATCGGCTCTCATCTGCCGTTTGGTGACCTGCGCCGCGGCTGGAATTTCCGCTCGCTGGGACACGGTGATGTGGACTTTGAATCCATCATCCGTGAACTCAATGCTATTGGTTATAACGGCCCGCTTTCGGTGGAGTGGGAAGATAATGGCATGGACCGGGAATTTGGCGCCAGAGAAGCCCTGGAGTTTGTCCGCAACCACGATTTTCCGCCTTCAGGTGTGGCCTTTGACAGCCATATGAAAAAATAGGAAATAAACATCCGGCTTCTTCGGCTGGGCCCATGGGGCTGGCGCAATTTAGACTCCAAAAATAAGATTCTTCGGATGATGGCAGACCAATTATATATGAACATATATTCATATATCACTGTGTGTCTGACCGGTTGGACATCAAGTTTAACTGGCGGAAATCTTAATCGCAGTCCGGCACAGCTTAGAATCTGTTGATGCTAACCTCGAACTGGAGCCAGGCCAGTTACCGGGTGGCATTAGCGCCAGCGGGTCAGTTTTTTGTAAAATCCCTGCCCGGTTAGCGAAGCCAGCTGAGAATCAATACTCAGGGGACTTGTTCCAATAAACAAATTTCAGGGAAATTTAAGCTGTCCTGCCTTTTCCTTTAATATTGCGCGGACGGCCCGGGCTAATAGAATTGAGGTTGCGCCGGGCCAGAATTTATTGTAGAAATTTATGAGCGCTAAAAAGGTGTTTAATCCTTGAGCGTTTTATAAGAAAATATAATACCTGGGTTGAACGGAGAGAGAAGAGAGACGACCATGGCCGACAAGAAAGAAAAATTGGAAAAGGCGAGCCCGCTGGCTCTGTCAAATGAGAGGTCCTCAAGGAAGTCCGGCCCGGGGCTTTCCCGCCGGGGTTTCCTTAAAACCACCGTGGCCGCCGGACTGACCGTAGCCACCGGAAAGCTTTTCGGAACCCCTCTTATCATTACCGACGAGGGCCAGGGCCAGGCCGTGATGCCATCTGAGGAACTGCGAGTAGCCCTGATCGGGGCCGGCGAACAGGGCCGGATTCTCCTGGATTGCTGCCTCAGAATCCCCGGGATTAAAATCGCTGCCATCTGCGATATCTGGGAATACAGCCGGACCTATGCTTCCGGTTATGTCCGAAAATACGGTCAGACCCCGAATGTTTACGAAGATTACCGCCAGATGCTCAACAGCGAAAAAGACCTGGATGCGGTCATCGTGGCCACCCCCGACTGGGTCCACGCCGAGCAGACTAACGCCTGCCTCAACCACGGGCTTCATGTCTACTGTGAAAAGGAAATGTCCAACAGCCTGGAAAAGGCTCGGTCCATGGTAGAAACCGCCCGTAGGACCAGGAAATTGCTGCAGATCGGTCACCAGCGCCGCTCTAACCCCCGTTATATCCATGCCATTGACAAGCTCATCCGCAACCGCAGGCTTCTCGGCCGGGTCATGGTGGCTTACGCCCAGTGGAACAGGGCTAAGGCCGATATGCTGGGCTGGCCCAAAAAATACACCATCGACCCCCAGACCCTGCATAAATACGGTTACAGCTCGATGGAGGAATTCCGCAACTGGCGCTGGTTCAAAAAGTACGGGGGCGGACCCATCGTTGACCTCGGCTCCCACCAGATTGACCTGTTCAGCTGGGTCTTCGGAACCAACCCTAAAACGGCGGTGGCCTCGGGCGGAGTGGATTATTACCTCAACCGGGAATGGTATGACAACGTGATGGTCATTTATGAATTCGAAACTGCTGAAGGCGCTGCCAGAGCTCTTTACCAGGTTCAGACCACCACTTCTCACGGCGGCTTTTATGAGACGTTCATGGGGGAAAACGGTTCGCTGGTGATTTCCGAAGTGCCGCAGAAAGGCAACTGGGCTTACCGCGAAGCTCATGCCCCGGACTGGGAGCCTCTGGTCCGTGAGGGCCTGATTCAGTCGGAAGCTCCGCCCATCCAGAAAATCGAAACCCGGAATGTTTTCGTTGATGTCCGGGTGACGGCCGAAGCCGGACGCTGGCCCCTGCCCGTGGAGCTGGCCAAGCCGGCCCACCAGCCCCACTTAGAAAACTTTTTTGAAGCCATTCGCAAGGGAGTTCCGCTGACCTGTCCGGCCGAGCTGGCTTATGAAACGGCAGTGGCCGTGCTCAAGGTCAACGAAGCCGTTAAGAATAGAACCCTGCTCCGCTTCCGGCCTGAAGATTTTAAGGCCTGATGTTTGAAAGGTGAGACAGGCAATTACAGGAGAGTTTATTAAGGATAGTGAAGTAAAGAAAAATTATGTTTGACACAGTAAAGCAAAAAGAACAAAAAGAAAGGTTAAGCGACCAGAGCCAAAAGATAAGCAGAAGATAGCAAAGATAAAAAGGAGAGACAAAATAAAACGAAACCACAAAGCTTGATTTAGAAGAAAAAGAAAATGAATAGAAAGAAGCATGATACAAGAGAAAGCAGAGCATAAAAGCAGTTTGAAACGAAGCAATATGGAACAAAAAAATTAAGGAAAAAGAGATAGAGAATAAGGGAAAAGAAAAAACCAGATGAACAGCAAGGAAAAGGACAGCAGCAGGAAAACAACCTGGAAATTTTTGTTACAGGCTGGCACCCTGGTTATCAGTGTGACGGTTTTCATCTTCGCCACCTTGAGCGTCTCCCGGCTGCTGGCGGCCCGAAACCAGGCTGGCCAGAAGCAGGAAATTAAGCTTAAAGCGGCGGACAAGACGGAATGGTCGGGGAGTCAGGTTTCTCCGCTCCACCGCATCCCTCTCCACGACGAGCTGAACCAGAAAATCATTCCGGCGGCTCCGAATTCCCTGCCCTTTTCCAGCCGCTATTCCTGTGAGCCCTGCCACAGCTACGATACCATCAGCCAGGGTACGCATTTCAATTACCGGCAACGACCTGCAACCGACCGGCGCACCGAGCCCTGGTTTCTGGTTGATGAAAAGGCCGGGGTGCAGCTTCCGGTTTCCTTTCAGAAATACCCGGGTTTCTGGTCTCCGGAGCAGCTGGGTCTTACCGACTGGAAATTTGTAACTCTGTTCGGGCGTAACCTTAATGGTGGGGGGCCGGGCGAGCCCTCGCAACAGAACCAGACCCCCGATTCCCGCTGGAATGTCTCGGGCCCGCTGGAAATCAATTGCCTCGGCTGCCACCACCGGTCCCCGCTCCAGGACCACTCGGAATGGGTCAAGCAGGTGATGCGTGAGAATTTCCGCTGGGCAGCCACGGCCGCTTCCGGGCTGGGTGAGGTAATCGGCATGGCTTCCCGCCTGCCTTCGACCTGGAGCCTGGCCGACGGTCCCAACCCCGATGACCACGAATGGGCCGTCGTTCCCCAGGTCAAGTACAACCAGAACTTTTTTGACAGTAAAAACAATGCCGTTCTGGAACTGCCCCGGCCGGAAGACGACCGCTGTTTGGCCTGCCATTCGGTCACCCCGCGACAGGCTACCTCCAGGGCTGCGGTGGACCGCGACGTCCATCTCCAGTCCGGGCTGAAATGTGTGGACTGCCACCGGAATGATTTGAGCCATGAAATAGTCAGGGGCTTTGAAGGGGAAAAATTAAGTCATTCCAGACTCAAGGCTTCCGATTTTACCTGTGCTGGCTGCCATCTGGGAGAAAAGCCAGAAAAAGGCGGGTTCGGTTTCACCGGCCGCCTGGGAGCTCCCCGGCCGGCTCACAAAGGGATTCCCAGGGTTCATTTTGAGCGCCTGTCCTGCACCGCCTGCCATTCCGGATTGCTGCCAGAAAAGGAACCGCAGGCCATCTACACTTCCCGGGCCAACCGCCTGGGAATTTTTGGCAAGGCAGTCTGGACTTCTGAATTTCCGCTGATTGTGGAGCCGGTTTTCGTCAGGGAAGCGGACAAAAAGATATATCCCGAAAGAATGACCTGGCCGGCTTTCTGGGCTGAGGTGAAGGGCCGGGAACTGGTGCCGGTTGACTCAGAGGAAGTTATGGCCGCAGCCCCCGAAGTTTTCAGTCTCAAGCAAGACGTGGCCGCACTGCTCAATTCACTCCTGCCGCTGGCCGGGGAAGGCTTTTACCCGGCTGTGATTATTTCCGCTTATCTTTTTGAACCGAACGTGGACGGCAGTCTTAACGTCCGCCTGCTGGAAAAAACTCCATTGACTGGAAAAGTCACTCAGGACAGATTTCTCCTGGTGCAGTTGAAGAATGACGAAGCCAGGCCTTTGCTGCCCGAATTCGACCCGGACGAACCGCCCCCGGGCCTTGAAGAAAAGGTCCTTAGTGTCCTGCAGAATCTTAAATCTCTGGCCCGAGGGCGAGAGCCTGTTTTCCTGATCGGCAAGTATGTTTACCGGATAACCGAGGGCTACCTGGATAAAATGGAAAAAACCGGGCAGCCCGCCCCCCAGCCTGAAATCTGCTGGCTGCAAGGTGATGAATATAAACCCTTTCTGTCACCTTTCCAGGTGAGAAACCTGGCCGTCCTGGGTTCTGGACCTGGCATCCTGACTGAGGAACAGGTCAGCCTGGCCCTGAAAAAACTTTCTGAAATGAACCCGGGCCGGAAATTCGCCTACGTGGGCGCTGGTTTTATCTTCAGCCTGGACCAGGCCGGGAAGCTCAGGGCGGGCCGGCATCCGGCGGCCGGGGCTGTATCCTGGCCCCTGGCTCACAACGTCAGGCCAGCCCAGCAGGCTCTCGGGAAAAACGGTTGCACCGATTGCCACAGTCCTGGCTCCAGGGTCTTTTTTGGCAAAATCGAAGCTGCTTCGCCTCTCAACACTACTCACCGGGCGACAGTACTCGGGGCCGACCTGATGAAGACCGGACAGCTTTTCCAATTCTTATTCGGTTTCACCTTCCTGGTGCGGCCGGCCTTCAAGCTGGTCCTGGCTGCCTGTGTTCTGGTTATCGGGCTATTGCTACTGGTGGTGATAATCAAGATTGCCGGTCGGGTTTCTGGTATTTCCGGTGACTCGCCGGGCTCCGGGAACAGGAGTTAGCCCATGATCTTTGGAATTACCAGCTTCGTCCTGATAGTGATACTCGGTCTGAGGCTGACTTTTGGCCGCTTCCTGGGTCGCCTGCCGGAAGACAAGAGGAAGATTTCGACCGAAAATTTCAAAGCCTACGTAAAATGGATAGCCGGCTGGAAATTATCTTTCCTCAAACTCGAGCGCTGGGACCGGTGCCTGGACCGTCTTGTGGCCTGGGGCCGGAAAAACTTCCCGGGCTGGACAGCCTGGGTTTTTTATGTCCTGGTCCTGTGCTATGTTTACCTGGCCTTTAGCGGTTTGTTTTTTGCCTGGTTCGTGCCCAGAGGGCTTTATGGCTTTCCGCTGCTGCTTCACGTGGCTGCCGGGGCTTTATTCGCCATTAGTCTGACTATCATCCTTTTTCTTAAGGCTCGGGTTTATCTTCCAGAAAAGCTGGAATCCCGGGCGGCTGCTCAGGAAAAAGGCGGTTTCTGGTGCCCTCTGCTCGGTAAAAACCTGCCACGAATCTACCTGGAGGCCGTGGCTTTCTGGGTGTTTGTGGCAGCCGGGTTTTTTCTGGCTGCTTCCACTCTCGGGTCAATGCTGCCTTATTTCAACTACCCGGCCCAGATTTTCTTTTTTAACCTGCATCGCTGGAGCGCCCTGGCTTCGGTCTTATCAGCCATCCTGGCCCTGGACGTGATGATTGTGGACTGATTATTCACCGGGAAAGCACAGGGACATTTGGTTTCCTCAGGATATGTAGCAACAGTGCCTTAAATTTTGTCCAGTAAGAATGGACATAGAGCTGGCGGTCCTTATGCTTAACATAGGTAGGTGATTTGATAATATAGAGACGCGGAGATTATAAAAAGCTAAGAAGGAATAAACACCAGGGAAAAATCTATTATGAGCCGAGCCAGGGAAAAGAAGAACCCGATGCCGGGCAAGAAGGCTTTCAGTTTCAGCCATCAGGCCATGGGCACTTTTTTCGAAGTGTTCATTGCCGGCCAGTCCGAGAGATACAGCCAGGACGCGGCCCGGGCCTTTTTCCGGGAGATAGACCGGCTGGAGGGATTTTTCAGCCGGTTTGATGACCGCAGTGAAATTTCCAGGATTAACAGGCTGAAACCGGGAGATATGCTGCCGATAGGCCTGGAAACGTACGAATGTCTGAAACTGAGTTTTCAACTGATGGTGGAGACTGGCGGAGCTTTCAACATAAATTTCCGGGCAATTAAGAATTGGGCTGAGGCGGCACCGTCGCGGGAAGCATCAAACATGGAAAAAGTCTACGGAATTCAGGTGGAGATGAAGGCTTCTGCTGCAAGGGCGAAGAAATTAGAAGGGGAAATTGAAAAGGAGAGAGGGTACAAAAAGGATAAACAAAAAACAGAAATTGGTAAAAGCCAAAAAGAACCAGACTCGGCCGTAATGCGGAATTTTCCGTCAGTTACCGAGCGTAAGCCAGAGGCTAGCCTGAGCCCGGGGTTGGCCGGGGTAGATGAGAGAAGTGAGCTTGAAGCCTACCTCCAGTTTTTTCCACTGGAACTAATGGAGCAGGGCGGCGGCTATCGAGGGGTCAGGCTGAATGTCCCCGGGGCTGGGCTCGACCTGGACCTCGGAGCCATTGGCAAAGGATATGCTCTGGAGAGGGCCGCCCGAATTTTTGCTGATTGGGAAATCAGCGATTTTCTGGTCAATGCCGGCCGGAGCACCGTTTATGCCCGGGGAGCGAAGCCCTGGCCGGTAGCTGTGGGCGGCGGCTTTGATTTTCTTAAGCCAGGAAAGATTCACCTGTTGAACCGGGCCCTCAGTGGCTCGGGACACGAGGTCAAAGGAGAGCATATTTTTGACCCGCGCCACAGACAGGACCGCTCCCGTCACCTGGCGGTCTGGGTTTCCCATCCTTCGCCGGCGGTGGCAGATGGATTATCGACCGCCTTTATGGTCATGAGCCTCAATGAAATCAGAAGGTATTGTGAGGTCCGGCCTGAGGTCTGGACATTGATTATCAGTCGTGATAAAAAATCTCACCTGTTTAATCAGATGGGTTTTTATGAGCCAGGTGGCTGAACCACACGGTAATTAACGACCGGAAGACTCCAGGTGGAACCGAAAATCAGCAGGCAGGTAGCCAATCGGACGGAAGTTAAATTATCGCTGCCCTGCCTGAAACCCGGGTTCCGGGCTGGCCTGAAGGTTATGAAACGGAAAACTGATCGCCTGCCCGGAAAAATTCAGACCGGGCCTGGCCGCCACCCTGGCCTTTGGCAGTAAACCAGATTTTTGATACAGACAGGTTCAGGCTAAAAACCTGAGAGAAAAAAGGCTATAATTACCTGTGCAAGGAGTAGAAGATGAAGATGCCAGTTAAGTTAGTTCTATCAGCCATTGTCTTTAGCGGCTTGCTTATTTTTTCTCTGCTGGCCGCAGCTCTACCGGTTCTGGCTCAGGAGCAGGACAAAGTAGAGCTAAAAATTCAGTTACCGAAGCCCATGTTCATCGGCACCCCGCGTAATATAAAGACCCCTAACCTGGAAGCTGTGACCGGCAAACCCCGCGGTCCGTTTTTTGTGCCGAAGGGAACCGAGCTGGTTTCTCTCAAAAAGCCGGTGACCTCAAGCGATCCCCAGCCAGTAATTGGTGAGCTCAGCTATGTGACTGATGGCGAGAAGTCCGGCGAGGACGGCTATTTTGTGGAACTCGGACCCGGACCACAGTGGGTTCAGGTTGACCTGAAAGCGCCGTATTTAATTCAGGCCATCGTGGTCTGGCATTATCACAGTCAGGCCCGGGTTTATCGCGATGTCATTGTCCAGGTGTCTGAGGACAAAGATTTTGTTAACGGCGTGGTCACCTTGTTTAACAATGATCATGACAATTCCTCAGGCCTGGGAGCTGGTAGGGATAAAGAATACATAGAGACTAATGAAGGTAAACTTATAGATGGCAAGGGCACCAGGGCTCGCTATGTCCGGCTCTGGAGCAACGGCAACACGGCCAACGATATGAACCACTACGTAGAAGTGGAGGTCTACGCTCTGCCGGTTAAATGAAGAAAAAAGCGTTTGCCTATCTTTTTGTTTTACTGCTGGCGGCGGCACTTTTTGTCCGTCTTTACCGGCTCGACCTGCGGCCGATGCACCATGATGAAGCCAACCAGGCTTACAAATTCGGCCAGCTTCTGGAAAAAGGAGAATACCGCTACGACCCGGCTGACCATCATGGTCCAACACTTTATTATTTCAGCCTGCCTTTTGCTTGGCTAAGCGGTCAGAAAACTTATGCTGCCCTCACTGAAAATACCCTGCGTGGGGTGGCGGTTTTCTTCGGGTTGCTCCTGCTCCTGGTGCTCCTCACTTCTGGAAAATACCTGAAAACTGGCGAAAAATCCTGGGCGGCGGTCTTTCTGGGCTTATCTCCGCCGCTGGTTTATTTCAGCCGGTTTTACATTCAGGAATCTCTGTTTGTGGCTTTTGGCCTGGCTTTTGTTATCTTTCTCTGGAGGTTTTTCCGGAAGCCTGATTATAAAGAAGCTACCTGGCTGGGAATTTCCGCCGGTTTGCTCTATGCTACCAAAGAAACTTCCCTGATTGTTCTGGCCACATCTATTTTAGCTCTTGTTGTGGTCTGGTTTCTGTCATGGGGAAGGAGCAATAGCAGAAAACGTAGCAGCCATAAGAGCGAGTCTAAAGGTAGCCAGAAAGAAGTTCTGGCTGAAATTAAAAAAGTTGCTCTGCCTTTAGCTTTAGCCATTTTCCTTTTTCTGGTTATTTCTTTTCTTTTTTATTCCTCATTCTTTCGGCATCCGCAAGGCTTTCTGGATTCTTTCAGGGCATTTTCTGGCTATGGCCAGAAAGCTTTTGAACCTGGCTGGCACCGGCATGGGTTCTGGTATTATTTCAGCCTGCTTTTTTATCATAAGGGCAGTGGACACTCGCCAGTTTTTAGTGAAATTCCTTTTCTGCTGCTGGCGCTTGCTGGTGTGGTTTTAAGTTTTGCCAGGATGAGACGGAAAAGTGCTGAAAATTTCAGAGGTTATTTAGCCCTGTTTTCTCTTTTTACGGCGCTGGTTTATTCCGTTATTCCCTATAAAACTCCCTGGAACATGCTTATTTTTTGGGCAGGCTTTCTGATTCTGGCTGGTGCTGGATTTGTCTACGTGCTGGAGATTATAAAAATAAGGCAGGCAAAAATTATTCTGGCTGGGGCTCTTCTTTTCTGGGCAGGCTGGCAGGCTTACCTGGTAAATTTCTATTTTCATGCTTACCCTGGTAATCCTTATGTCTATGCCCAGACCTCGCCTGATTTTTTAAGGTTGGTGGGCAGAGTAGAGGAATTGAGTCAGGTGGCTGAAGAAGGCAAGAATATGTTTATCAGAGTCATTGCCCCGCCCGAGGAAACCTGGCCGCTGCCCTGGTATTTAAGAAAATATACTCAGGTTGGCTACTGGACTTCCAGTGAGCAGGTGGAAAGCCTGGAACCGGCCGAAGTTGTCATCATGAGTGCCGGTGAAGCCGGGAAAAGGTCCGAACCAGAGATGGAATCGTACTCTACCCAGTATTTTAGCCTGCGCCCGGAGGTACTGCTGGTCCTGGCCGTGCGTTGGGACCTCTGGGAAAGTTACAAATTGAGAAAGATCAGCTCCAGTCGTTAAGCTTCTTCTAATTTAAATTAGTTGTTTTCTGAACTTTTTCTAAATCCTCTAAAAGCCTTCCTTATTTCTGAACAAATCGTAGCCTGTTATTTTTTGACCGGGGGCATTATTTTTTGGCCTTAGGTGAACATAAATGTTATTGAGATTATAGTTATGTATCCAGGCTATCAAGGCGCCTTTTCTGAGATTAAAAATTTCGTAGGGCATCTTAGCGCTGTGAATACTTGACAAAGATGTTTTTTTTTTTAACATAAAAAGGGGAGGAGATAAAATTATTTTTAGCAAGCAAAAGGAGGTTTACGATGCTAAAAAGTTTATCTAAACTTTTTATTGTGATTCTCATTTTTCTGGGGATCATCATTAGTATATTAAACTTTAGTACGGAAACTTATGCCAGTCCTGAAAGATATATATGGGGTACGAGAACGGCTGGTGATGGGACTTTGGCTGAGTCTATCTGGTATCTGGCAGGAAGATATATCGGGACTTTTGGAGGAACCAACTATTATTGCTGCGGGGACCGATCAGATTGCGTCATAGTTTTTGCCAATTAAGCCTTAAAAATTATCTCCTCCCCAAAATGAGGTCAAAATGAAAAGTCTGGTTTTAATCAGCCTTATATTAGTCCTTTCAAATTTGGCTTTCTCCTGGGAAATAAAATTAATAAAAAAGATTCCTGTTGAAGATGGCGCTGTGCTTGCTTCGGTCTCGTTTGTGGTCCTGGAGGATGGGAATTTTATTTTTGCCGACTTCAAAGATAAAGATAATCAAATCAAGGTCATTAATCAGGAAGGTAAGCTGATAAAAACCTGGGGCAAGATGGGGCCTGGCCCGGATGAATTTAATGGAGCGAGTTTTTTAGATTATCAAAAACCTTATCTGGCAGTGGCAGATGCAGGAAAGTACAGAATATACGTATATGAAAATATCATGGGTTATGAGTTTAAGAAGATAGGTGGTATTCTGGCCTGGGAGCGCGAGGGGCCGATAAAAATCTATCTGAATAATGTGCTGATACCTGGCTATGTTGTGTCGTCAGCTGGAAAAAAATTCATGCTTTTTATGAAAGATTTTAACGACCGGAAAACCGAATACATTTTACCCCTTGAAAATGTATACGGAGCCAGATCAATCCAGGAGTACAAAAAGATCGTGGAGGAGGCGGGTTTTGTTTTATCTATTCCATTTATAGATGTTTATGAAGATACCATATTTTATGTGAGGGATAAAAGGTTAAAAGTGGATAAAATCGACCTTAAATTAAAAAACCTAGAAATAATAGGAGAAGAACCGAAAAACTTTAGAGCTTTGAGTGTAGACAAGAAAACAAAAAACAGGCTGATGGACGCCAAAAACCAAAAGAGCAAAAAGGAACTTGACGAAATAATATCCAGGCACTCTTTTGTCAGCGGTCTTGTTGCTGATAAGAATTTTGTGGCTGTTATTTACGTGAACAAGGAGAGAAGAATCAGAGAAGAATTTTACTGGGTTCCTTACGTCCAGATTTATGACTATTCAGGCAAAGTCCTGCATGAACAATCACTTGAGCCATGTTTTTCTTCAGACAGGGTTATTCCCCTGTATTATGAAAAGGATAAGCGCCAGCTCTACCTGTGCTCGATCATCAGCAACGAGGCCGCCTATCAATATGAGATATACAAATTTTTAGTAGAACAATGAAAAAACTTTTGCTTATTTTGGCTGGAGTTATAGCTCTCTTCTTGAGTAGCCTGTTATATCGGGAAAAGGCAAAGCCAATAACGTCAAGTTTTCCCATCTACCAACTGGAGCAAGAACCTTCAACTGAAAAAAGGATGATTCTCGTTTTGTTTTTCTCTATAAAGAACTGTCCTCCCTGTCTAAGAGTCATAGATTTTTTAAATAATGCTCCAGAGGGCACAAGAACTTTTGGGATTGTGCCAGAGAAAGAGCTGCAGTTTTTAGATGAGTTAAGGCTTACTACTGGGGTACGGTTCCCGGTTCATGGCTCAAGCAAATTTAAAAAATATTGCCCGGTTTATGCCCCGACGCTCTATGGGGTTGGGCCTGATGGAACTATTTATTTTATGATCCCCTGCACGGGGATAGAACAAGACTTTCTTGCCGGCTACTTATCCGAATTTGAAAGAAAAGCCTTTAATTTGATTTATGGCCCCTTGAAGAAGATAAAAAAATAAATTATCAGTCATAGGGCTAAAAGATTTTTATTAATTTTTTATAAGAAGATAATCAGAGGAGGGGATTTCCTTCGGTTGGTCTTAAGTAAAGCGAAACTTATGCTATAATAATTCGGATTAAAATAAAAAAATCAAGCACGGAGAGAGCAATGAGCATAACTAAACTGAAAGACATGTTAGGATTACTGAAAGGCGCGGTTCAGGTTGAGGGACAGAGGGTTAAGGTAGTGGATGAAAAGGTTTTGCAGGAGAATATTTCCGCTCTTATTTTTCAGGGGGTGTTTGGAGATGAGGCCACTAAGGCTGTAGCCCGCTGGATAATCTGGGAAGCGGCCCAGGCCCTGGGCATAAGGCCGGCCTCCATTCATGAGCTTTATATGGCCAGGGGACGAGGTGAGGCGCCGCTCAATTTTACTGTGCCGGCCATGAACCTGCGGATGCTGGCTTATGATTCAGCCAGGGCCGTGTTCAGAGCGGCCAGAAAGCTGGACGCCGGCGCTTTCATTTTTGAAATTGCCCGGAGCGAGATAAGCTACACCGACCAGAGGCCGTCGGAGTACGTAAGCGCGGTACTGGCTGCAGCTATCAAGGAAGGTTATCGCGGTCCAGTTTTCATCCAGGGCGACCATTTCCAGGCTTCAGCCAAAAAATTCAAACAGGACCCGGACTCAGAAATCAAAGCCATAAAAGAACTGATTGAGGAGGCTATTACCGCTGGTTTTTACAACATTGACATAGACACTTCAACACTGGTGGATATATCCAGGCCCGATTTAGACGAGCAACAGAAACTTAATTACGAGCTCTGCGCTGAGTTTACCCGTTTTATCCGGGAAAAACAGCCTGCAGGGGTAACTGTTTCGGTCGGCGGCGAAATCGGTGAAGTAGGCGAAAGAAACAGCACAGAAGAAGACCTGGAAGCCTTTATGAAAGGCTTCAACCGCGTTAAAGGTGAGGTGGAAGGCGTGAGCAAGCTGAGCATTCAGACTGGCACACATCACGGCGGCGTGGTTCTACCCGATGGAACTCTGGCTCAGGTGGCCATTGATTTTGATGTTTTAAAGCGGCTGGGTGGGCTGGCCCGCAAAAAATACGGGCTGGGCGGCGTGGTTCAGCATGGAGCCAGCACTCTTCCGGATTCGGCCTTTCATAAGTTTGTGGAGGTTCAAACCTGCGAGGTTCACTTGGCTACGGCCTTCCAGAATATGATAATGGAGCATAAAGCCGTGCCGGAAAGCCTGCGCCAGGAAATGTATGAATGGCTCAAGGTCAACGCCGCTTCCGAGAGAAAGCCTACCGACACTGAAGCTCAGTTCATCTACAAAACCAGGAAAAAGGCGGTTGGCCCCTTTAAGAAGCAGTTCTGGACTTTGCCTGAAGAGAGCCTCAGGGCCATCGGCGAAGACTTAGAGAAGCAGTTCGCCTTTCTGTTTGAGCAATTGAACATCAAAGGGACGAAGGCTATTGTAGATAGATTCATCAAGGCGCCTGAAATTCACCACGCTGAGCCTCTGATGGTGAAGGCTGGCAAAAAAGAATCAACTGAAGGCCTGGCTGACTGAGAGAAAATTCTAGGCCTGATAAGTTTCGAGTATAATCGACAAAAGCTTTAATTTCAGGAAAATATCGACTATAATCGATAGATTTGGGCCCGGATACTCTTCATTTTTTCGGGCACAATGTTTACTTCATAATCAATGATGCCGCCGGGATGAGCCACCCACTGCCCGCCAACCATGAATTGGTACTCGGTAATTCATGCGAGAAGAGTCCGCCAGCTCGCCTTCCGTCCTGCAAAATCCGCGATTGCCTAAGTTAATGAAAGTAAATTATTTACTCCTAATCCAACTGGATACTATCTCCTAACCTGAAAGAACAATTTATTTGACAGAGCGCTTTTTTTTTATTATAAAAATAATAAGCGCCTTGGAGGAAAAGCATGGGGGCGGCGAGATTCGGATGGGGTGACATCTTCGGCTATGAAGAAATAAAGCTTCAGGCTAAATTTCTGGCCAGCCGGGATGTTGACATCTTAATAATCGGCGAGACGGGGACAGGGAAGAAATTATTCGCTGAAGCTATCCATAATGAATCACCAAGGAAAGAGAAACCATTTGTCACCATAGAGACTCCCTCCATTTGCTCTCATCTTTTTGAATCAGAATTATTTGGGCATAAGAAGGGAGCCTTTACGGATGCCAAGGTGGATAAAACCGGTTTGATTGAGGATGCTCATTCAGGAACCGCCTTTTTTGATGAGATTGGCGATCTTCCCTTAGATTGCCAGGTGAAGCTACTAAGGGTAATAGAAGAGAAGAAAATGAGAAGGGTGGGGGAAAATATAGAAAGGAGGGTTGATGTTAGGTTTATCTTAGCTACCAATAAAGACCTCTGGCAGTGTGTGTCCTCAGGCGCATTTAGACAGGATTTGCTTTTCCGGATATCGCGGTATGTTTTGGAGATACCACCATTAAGAAAAAGGCAAAGAGATTTGCCGGAAATAGTGAGCAAAATCTGGCAAAAGATTATCAATAATGATGGCCAGATCCTATCCAGAAAAAGCTTTTTTGCTTTCCCCTTTGATTCACTTACGGCAGATGAACAGGATATTTTATTAAGCTATCATTATCCGGGAAATGTGAGGGAATTAGAGAGTCTGCTAAACAGGGTTTTTTTATTCTGGCAGAGATCATCGTTTAAGAGATCAAGGCTGGAGATATTGAAGGCTGAGATTGAGAAAGAAAAAGATAGATGGAAAAGAGATAAGCACTTGGAGACCTCAGACTCTAATAATGATGGCTACTTAGTGCTCTTTAATTTGATGACTCAAGAAGGAAGGAGTTTCTGGGAGGTAGTTCATAAGAGTTATATTAAACATGAAATTTCCAGAGAAGATATGAAAAAGATTATCAGACTCGGCTTGGAAAAATCAGGCTGGTCATTTAAAAGCCTTCTTCCGCTGTTTAATATAAGGGAAGAAGAATACAAAAAGTTCTTGAATTTCCTCTCTGGCCAAAAAATCAAGATTAGGGAGTTGATAAACCTCTAATTCCCGAAAATTTTATCTGGCTTATCAAGATTCTCTTTTAGCACTTGCCTATTTATTATCAGCTTTCTCAGGCTTTTTATAATTGATAAATTTAATCGTTTGTTCTCTCTCTTTTATGAGGATTATTTATTATAAAAATTATTTTAATTAACATGTTTTTTGCTTCACATTTTCAGGATGTTTTTTGATATCGGGTATACGCAGAGATGATCCGGTACATTGAAAAAGCTGAATCTACCAAGGTTTTTAGTGATTTTCAGGTCGTAGTTTTCGATCCGCGGAATGTAGAGTTTTCCCTCTATTATTTTTGCTACATTATCCTTTACAAAATTGAAATAGCAGGCTTGCCCTCTTTTCTTAAAATTTCTGTCATATATATTAATTATGTATCTACGTTGTTCATCCATCTCTGATGTCCACACATATATAAAATCGCCGTCGATATTAATTCCGAAGATAGCAGGGAAGTATTTAGAAGGGCCTTTTAATTGGTCCAGAATTTCTTGATAATTGGGGAATTTAACTATTCTTAACCCTTCGTCAAAAATATTGAAATCCCCCTCTTCTATAGGTTCCTTTTTTCTTTTCTTTTCGCTATAGGAATTAATTAATTTTCCTTCCCTATCATAAATGTGAATTGTATAATCAAAGCTATCAGTTATATAAACTTTTGAATCTTTATCAACAGCTATATCAGGAACAAAATCTATAAGCGCTATGCGTTTTCTTCGCCCTTCTTCATAAAGTTTTTTTGGGTCAGTCTTCCCCAGATCTAATTTCCAAACCGAAATACAGTTTTCGCTATCTTGTCCTAAAATATATAGTTCGTCATATCTATTGAAAATCATTTTCTTTATATAAATAGACTGAATTTCAGAAGGTAAACTGACATTACGAAGATATTCTCCATTTTTTGAAAAAACTTTAAGAGTTTTTCTGTTAGAATCATTTATCCAAAGATTACCAGAGGAGTCGACGGCGGCGTTATATAAAGCCAAGAAATCAGTCGGGCCAGAACCCCTTTTTCCAAAAGTAAACAGGTGCTTTCCATTTAAATCGTAAGCGTCTATGGCATCTGGACTAAGATAGTCCCAGAGGTAAACTCTATGCATGTTAGGGTCTACAAGGTAATTCCATATAAATTTATAAAACGGGCCTGCTTCAGAATTACCGAAAGTATGAATAGGTTCTCTGCTTTCGATTAATTCAGGTATATGGCTTTTCTTTTCAAGACAATTGGTCAGGAAAAAGGATGATAATAAAACCAAGAATAGAATTAATAATATTTTTATTTTCATTTTCTATACCCCCACATTTTAAGCCAAATACTTTTCAATTTGGACTATATTATTATTCATATAATAAGCAGAGCAATATAGTCAATCTATTTAATTGGGTTGAGTCTCTCTTACACAATATGTTCCTACAAGAAAAAAATATTTACAATAGCATCCCATTTCTGATCCACAGGGAGAACCAGCACTTCCAGGTAATTCGCATACTGCATCGCTTCCTTTGCAAAGAGTATAATATTTTTCAATTTGTGCATTTCCGCCTAGGATCTTATTCCCACCATAAAACATCGTGATTAGCGCTAAAACAATAAGTAATTTTTTCATTTTGACACCTCCCAAAATAATTTTTTTTAATCTTCTTTTATCATATGATCAATAGATTTATCAAATGCATCTATATTCAGTGGCTGAAGATTATCAAAGATTCCTAAAGAATAAGTCTTTTTGATAATTATTGTTCTAGGACTATGACTAAAAATTGACCTGATATCTTCTGTTATTTTAGATATCCTGAAGATCGGGAATTCTATAGAATTTTTATTTATATAGGCATATATGAGTTCGGGAAAATCGTAAGTTAATCCCAATATTTTAAAGTTTGCTTTATACCTATAAAAAATTGAATTCCAGATTTGAGAGATTTCATCGCATGATGAACATGTAGTCGAAAAATAAAATATGATTGCCGAATCTTTATTTAAAATATTTTTTATTAAGATTCTATCATTTGATTTCCAATCGCTAATTTCAACTAATAAGAGTTTAGATATGTCTATTTGTTTTTCTTGAGAATTTAAATAAATTTTAAGCTCATTAAGCTCATTTGTCTGTTTCTGGTATTTAAGTGCTAAGAATATAACTTCGATAGAAAGTATCGCCAATAGAATATAAGCTATTTTTTTAATCATTTACGAAATCCTTAAATTCTGTTTCTATCAGTTCTTTTGATAATAACCTTCTAAATAAAGGTATTTCATTTGCTTTAAAATATATTTCATCATTCTTCAAATAAATATCTATTTTTGTAATCTTTTTATCAAAACGATCACAAAACATTATATAAGAGGGACCATCTTTTATTATTTTATTACCTTTATTTGAGTTCGAGCATATGACTAAATTAAAATGTATTCTGGTTTTATTGATAATTTTATCAAGGAATAATTGATCACAATCAAACAATAGTAATCTAAATTTGGAGTTCTGAGCATCGTTGTATAGTTCGTTCAAGGAATTTATCATTTGATCGGTTGTTTCTTCAATATAGTTGTGGAAAGCTTCAAAATCATTATTTTTATAGAATAAAAATCTTGAAGAAACACCCGTTATAAAGATTGGAATTGATCTTTTTTGGTTTATTGTGCTGCTTAATGTTAATGGTATTATCTTAAAAGGCAATACATTAACTTTATTTTGATTAGCCGAAATAAATAGATCTCCATTTGATAGAACGAGTGGATAGATATTATTTATCTCAATTTCTGTAAGATTAATGGCTGATACGTTCAGTCTTTTAAATAAATTTAGGATAAATATTATTTTCTGTTTTTCCATTATAGGCGAATAAAAATATCCATTAATAAGGTAAAGATAATTATCAAATTTATTCAATATAGCGTTTATTTTTAAAAAAGGTGCAGCGATGGTAAAACTGTTCTTAATAAATTCAACAGGAAATTCTCCCGAAATGAATATAACTCCATGATAAATATTTTTATCAAAAAATAATAATTTTGGTACAGTATGTAATACAATATTATTGATAGATAAAAGCATTATCAATTGGCTAATGATAAAAATAACTACAAGAAATAGTTCAGAGATTTTAATTAAGTTTTTCATTTCCTTAAGAGCTTATAGCAAAAAGAATGCCAGATTGGAGTTATCTCAAGCAGATAAGTTGAAATCTTTTTATTCTTATTCAGATCAGAATATTTTTATTTCAATCAGAAATTAAATATTCAAAAACCAATAGGCAGGCCGAAAAGGGCAAAATCAGGGCTAAAATCAATGTGGAAAGATAAGCACCAAAACAGTCTGTAACAGCTCGACTGAAAATATATGATTAAATGGCTGATAATAAAAAGCAAGCTGTGAACGAGGAATTAAGGTCATTAATATGCCTAATATATGCAAATGAAAAAAGGTTGGCTTATGTGGATGTCAATTTTAACTATAATAAATGCCTCGGATAACTGGGCAGAAAGAAATATAATTATCCCTTTATTTTAGCAGTTGATTATCAAAGGGACGAAGACTATTGTGGAAAAATTCATCAAGGCGCCTGAAATTCACCACGCTGAGCCTCTAACAGTGAAGTCTGGCAAAAAAGAATCAACCGAAGGCCTGGCTGACTGAGCAAAAAACCTGGGCTTAAAAAATTTCGACCATAATCGACAAAAAAAGGAAAATCAAGAAAGTTCCGACCATAGTCGACAAAACAGTTATTTTCTTGATAAATGGTAATTGGATTGCAAATTAAAAAACCCGGGCGGCCCAGAGGATGCCCCTCTTAACAATTTCCCTCGCCTCCGGCACGTCAAAATCAGCTGCCACATGACCGAGGGAGCAATAGAACACCCGGCCCTGGCCGTAGTATTTTTCCCAGACCACCGTGATTTTAATCATATTTTCAAGTTTTGACAAAGATGATCTTCCTTCACTGGTATATATCGATCATATGCAAAATCAACTGAAACATTTTGGACTTCAGGTTATTTATATTAAAACTGGGTCTTCAGATATAATAATGGGAAACTTTAAACCCTTGGTTTATGATGATAGTGGTTATATATCCAGAATTTTAGATGCCAGAGCCGGGCAATCCATTATAATAGATAGGAATTTAACTATAAGAGCTAAGTTTAACAATATTTCTCCCTTAATCTTATATAAGCAGATCTGTAATTTATTGTTTATAGAGAACTTAACAAATCATGAGGACACAAGCAAGAAGACAGGAGATTTATTAAAATGTTTATATTTTAATTATATTGATAACGGAGAAGGAGAAAAAGTATCTGAGGCTATAAGAAAAGCACCAACGATAATTCTGCTTTTTATATCCCAATGTTTTACCTGCCGAGAACATAATCGAATCTTACTTTTGAAAGAAATAGCCAGGTTGGGAAAATCTAAAATTAATGTTCTAATATTATTTGGTAAGGGAAATGATTTGTATAGCATTAAAGCTTTCGCCAGAAGAACAGAATTATTTAAATACATGAAAATTGGACTAATTCAGTTGACGGAGGGAACCGATCAAGAAAGTTATTATAAGTTATTTGATTTTATGGTTGATCCAAGAATAATAATATATAACGAAGAGGGAGAATCTATATTTGTAGAAAACGAACAAAACCAACGTTTGATTACAGTCAATTATATTAGGAGATTGTTGGGAATATGATAAAAAAAGTGGGATTTATATTGCTTGGCCTGATGTTGAGTCTTGCTCTGATATCCTGCGTCAAGAAGACTGCTGATGAAGATAAGATTATTAATTTAGAAAAACTTGATGAATTTTCTAGGAATATGAGCAAAAACAGTCAAATTATTGGCAAGCTAGATAGCTTCGATATCGACCGGGAAAATAACATATATATTGCTGATTCTGGCTTTAACAAGATTCATAAGTTTAATTCTTCGGGAATTTATCTCAAATCCTTTGGAGAAGAAGGTCAGGGACCTGGCGAGTTTATGGCTAGCGGGCGGGGCGAGATATTACGGATATGTTGTGGAAATGATGGGAAGATATATGTGTATGATTCAGGCAATAACAGGCTGTCTGTATTTTCCAGTGAATTTGAATTTATTAAAGCCTATAAAATGCCATATTCAGTTAGAATATTTGATACACCTTCTGTTAATTCAAAGGGTGATATTTTCTTTGTGGCCAGGGCTGAAAATAAATTGATACATAAATTTAACAATAATATGGAATTACAAACGAGCTTTCTGGATGTTAATGAGCATCTTCAATTTCCCTTTCACCGGCCATCTTCAGCTCTGCCTTTTTCCGGTGAATTTGACCTGAGGAAGGCTACAAACAGCAAAGATCAGGTGGTGGCCGTTTCCAATTATTCCTTAACTGTTTTTTTATTTGACCCAGACGGGAAAATTATCAATAAGTTTAGAGTTAACCACAGACACTTCCTTAAAGATTTTAAAGAACAGATAAATTTATTAAAAAAGGATGTTAAGAAAAAAGAGGGTATTATCTTACCCTTTTATCTTTTTATAGATAATGCAGACAGGATTCTGCTTGCCTATTTCAGAAAGGAAATTGAAAACTATGAAATTTACAGGTATACAGCCGGCGGAAGTTTACTGGACGTTTTAAGATTTCCTGAAAAAGTTACCATACCTTTTCAATGTGATAACCAAGGATTTATTTATGCCAGACAAGTCAATAATGGAGAGTATAGATTAAATAAGTATAAGTTAAAGGAGGGGAGATGAATAAAAAAATTTTACTAATCTATCTCATATCTTTGTGCCTGGTGGTTTTGGACCTGTTAGCTGGCCCACCCGGCTTTGGGGAGAACGTCCTTGTTCCTGCGACCATACCCAACATTATTATGAATGGTGCACGCAATGGTGTGGTCAGCAGGGTACAGGTGAATGCAACGGTGAGGTTTTTAAGTGGGGCTGCTGGTGCCGGAATCCAGGGGCCTGGGGTTCATTTGCCTGTGATTGTGGATATATAGTAATCTGCTATGATCCTCTCTGGGCTTCTCCTCAATTCAGCCTGGAATGCTTCAATTTTACCTGTGGAATAAATTATTGAAAAGCTTTGTGTTAGTATAAGGGAAAAATTAAGATATAATGCGTTTAAGAACGACAGTTATCATAGTCTATTTAGTAATTATTTTATTTTCGATATTAGTAGGTGTGGCCACGGCTGGCATAAAAACGGATAAACAAATAAGGATAGAGTCCGTAATCAATTCAGCCAAGCCTTTGATGGGGGAAAGACAATTTACCTTATTGAACAGAAAAGTTTTAGATAGGAAATATTATATCGTTTCTGTTGACCTAGACACTGATGACAACCTTTTTGTCCTTGATTTGATGCAAAAAAAGATATTCAAATTCGATAAAGCAGGCACATTTCAGAAAATTATTGAAAGCCCTGTGTTTGTGGAGCCAGAGATTTTGTTGGTAGACTACTGTAACCGGGTGTTGGTGCGGGATAAAAAGAACCTGCATGTTTTTTCCAGGGACGGAGCCTATCAAAAAGCAATAAAATTTCCATTTTATTTAGGCGAATTTGCCGTAACCAAAAAAGACCTGATTCTAATAAGCTCAGAGGTGTTGGCCCGAGGAGAACTGCGCCGGCAGGTGAATGTATTTGATTTTACCGGAAAACAGGTCAGGAAAATTTTTGAGCAAAGCGATAATGTTCCACAGAGAGCGAACACCTCGTTACAATTTCATCCAAAGTTACTTATTCGACACAATAAGAAGATGGCTGTCATTGCTTACACGGCAAATTACAAGCTTTATCTCATAGATGAAAATGGGGATATTAAGGCTGTAATAAAGAAAGAAGAATCTCCGCAACCTCTTAGTGGAGATGACTTAAAACAAATAAAAGAGGCTAAGGTTCCAGTCTGGATACCGAAGTTTAAGCCCCTCTTTTACGATCTTTTTATCGATGATGAAGGTAACATTTATGTCGAAAAATGGACAGAAGGAGATCCCAGAAAAGACAGGTATTTTGATGTTTTCGACAGCAACGGCAAGTTTATTTATAAAATTAATAAGCTTCCAGCAGAGCTCCTGCTCAGCGTTCAGAAGGATAAAATGATCACTGCCATACCGATGAAGGGGAGTCCTTACCTCCAGATGTCTTTTATACAGTATTCATTAGGGGAATGATTTTATTGACTTTAAATTTAAACCGTTAATATAAATTGCGGCCTGGCTGCCTCTGCCTGGCAACTCAATTTTTTGGTTGCAAGTGGTAATTTAAACAAGGTATCAATAAAAGTTCCGAAGGAAAACGTTTCGCTAAGTTATCAGCTACTCAATTACCCGGGCGGTCCAGAGGATGCCCCTCTTAACAATTTCCCTTGCCTCCGGCACGTCAAAATCAGCTGCCACATGACCGAGTGAGCAGTAGAACACCCGGCCCTGGCCGTAGTATTTTTTCCAGACCACCGGCATAACCACCCCTTCAATCCAGGGAGCATACTTACCGCTGAAGGTAGTGGTGGCCAGGACTTCCACTCCAGGGTCCACGTGCATGTAGTACTGCTCGGAGTGCATTTTGAAGTCTTTAAGCCCTTTAACGATGGGGTCGTCTTTTTTCTTGGGCACAATGTTTACTTCATAATCAATGATGCCGCCTGGATGAGCCACCCACTGCCCGCCGACCATAAATTGATATTCGGTATTCAGGCGAAATGAGTCCGCTAGCCCCTCTTCCCATCCTGTAAAATCCGCGATTGCCTAAGTTAATGAAAGTAAATTATTTACTCCTAATCCAACTGGATACTATCTCCTAACCTGAAAGAACAATTTATTTGACAGAGCGCTTTTTTTTATTATAAAAATAATAAGCGCCTTGGAGGAAAAGCATGGGGGCGGCGAGATTCGGATGGGGTGACATCTTCGGCTATGAAGAAATAAAGCTTCAGGCTAAATTTCTGGCCAGCC